>Ga0074197_1000010_pt1 | contig 509420 bp, 457 predicted proteins | sample EPASupsiteSAE305_FD_64526 | JGI IMG/M metagenome (GOLD analysis project Ga0074197, IMG submission 64526) | Bioremediated contaminated groundwater microbial communities from EPA Superfund site, New Mexico - SAE3-05 reassembly with SPADES | ecosystem: Environmental > Aquatic > Deep subsurface >... | reverse complement strand
ATCAGTAGAAGAAATTAAGAGAGTTGAGCACAAACTAAATGATCGACCGCGTAAGGTTTTGAACTTCTATAAACCAAACGAGGTTTTTAATAAACTTGTTGCACTAAAAGTTTGATACCACAATACATTTAATTACAATACATTTAAATCGAAAAGAGAAAATGATGACCACAAAGCTATACGATGAAAATTTTCCTAATATGTCTCCAGTTTGGAGCAGAATCTTCCAAATAGAAGCGGAGAGAGCTGAAGGCAGTTATATTTGGACAACAGATGGTAAAAAATTTCTCGATTTCACATGCGGAATTGGGGTAACCAATACTGGTCATTGTCACCCAAAGGTTGTGGAGGCAATTCGCGACCAAGCCGGAAAATTTATTCACGCCCAGGTAAATATTGTAGTACATCAACCGATGCTTGGTTTAATTGAGGAATTAAAAAAAATCGTTCCACCCTCTATTGATGGATTTTTCTTCAGCAACTCTGGCGCGGAGGCAGTCGAGGGCGCGCTTAAACTTGCGAGATCTGTGACCAAAAGAACGGCGGTCATTGTTTTCAGCGGATCATTTCACGGGCGAACAAGCCAGACGATGGCTTTAACGACTTCCAAAACAGGCTATAAGGGACTCTCCCAGGTATTTCCTTCCGGCGTTTATGTTTCTCCATTTCCATACGCTTTTCGATTAGGGATGGCGGAAGAGCAGGCATCACAATTCGCTCTCGAAGCCCTGGAAGAATTACTGATCACCCAAATTGCTCCGCACGATGTGGCGGCGATCCTGATCGAATCGGTATTAGGAGAAGGTGGGTATGTAGTTCCACCTACTTCCTTTATGAAGGGCTTGAGAGAAATTTGTGACAAACATGGCATCATATTAATTTTTGATGAAATCCAAAGCGGGTTCGGGAGAACCGGCAGGTGGTTTGCGGGAGAGCATTTCAATGTAGTGCCTGATATTATCACCGCGGGGAAAGGTATCGCGAGTGGTTTACCTTTATCTGGTGTCTTTGCCAGCAAGGAATTGATGAAGAAGTGGCCGACAGGATCCCATGGCGGGACATACGGTGGGAATGCCATCGCTATGGCTGCCGGGATCGCGACAATTCGCGCCATGTGTGAAGAAAAAATGTTGGAAAACGCAACGGAGCGCGGAGTTCAATTACAAACTGGTTTGCGCAAACTGCAGGAAGAATATTCGAATATCGGTGATGTTCGCGGGTTAGGGTTGATGATTGGGACCGAATTTGTGGATACCACAGGCAAACCGGACAAGACCACTGTTAAGGCAGTAGTGAATAAAGCCGAAGCTGAAGGATTGTTATTGTTATCCTGCGGAACTTACGATAATACGATTCGATGGATTCCACCGCTAAATGTAACTTCGGGAGAGATCAACCAAGGCCTTGAAATCTTTACGCATAGCTTAAAAAGTGTCTTAGGGTAAGTTTTATGAGAGATATCGACCGGGACAAACTTGAGAAGTTATTGATCGAGGAAGAACAACTCTTTCACCGCACCCATCAAAAATCATACGAACTGTACAAACAAGCCCGAAAATCATTATTCGGGGGTGTTCCGATGCTGTGGATGATTCGTTGGGCTGGGTCATTTCCAGTATTTGTCGAATCCGCCAAAGGCTGTTATTTTGTGGATGTGGACGGAAATGAGTACATCGATTTTTGTTTGGGTGATACCGGTGCGATGACAGGTCATTCACCAGAGCCTACCGTTGAAGCCATCACTCAACAGGCTCGAAAAGGGATTACATTGATGCTTCCTTACCAGGAAGTTATTGATGTGGGTGAAGAACTTCAGCGGCGATTTAGGTTGCCTTTCTGGCAATTCGCCTTAAGCGCTACGGACGCGAACAGGTTCGCATTACGGATGGCAAGGTTCATTACGGGTAGACCTAAAATCTTGGTTTTTAATTACTGTTATCATGGCACTGTCGACGAAACCTTCATCACCTTGGACGAGGAAGGTACTCCCGGAGCCAGAGCAAACAATATTGGACCCCAGATTGACCCTACCGAGACTACCAAGGTTGTCGAATTTAATGATGTAGCTGCCTTTGAAACCGCGCTCTCTTCAAGAGATGTCGCGGTTGTCCTGATGGAACCAGTAATGACCAATATCGGGATCATTCATCCCGAACCTGGATTTTTGGATGAGGTTCGCCGCATCTCGAGAAAATATGGAACATTGTTGATCATCGATGAAACCCATACCATCTGTACTGGCCCTGGTGGTTATACCAAAGCGCATGGATTGGATCCTGATTTCTTAACCATTGGCAAGCCTATCGCGGGGGGGGTGCCGGCTGCTGTTTATGGTTTCAGCGAAGAGGTGGCACTGAAATTTGAGCAAAAACTCGACAAGAATGATTCTGATGTCGGAGGCATAGGCGGCACCCTCTCTGGCAATGCCCTCTCGATCGCGGCGATTAAGGCGACATTCAAGCATGTATTGACCGATGAGTTCTATGAAAAAGCGATTGGGTTGCAGGAAAAATTTACTAGCGGGGTTGAAGAAGTCATAAAGGAATTTGAGTTGCCTTGGATTGTTAAGCGTTTAGGCAACCGTTCTGAGTATTGGTTCAAGCCTACCCCTCCAAGAAATGGCGGAGAAGCCGCGGCGGCGATTGACCACGAATTGGATCGATATATGCACCTCTATTCACTCAATAGAGGAATTCTGTTAACTCCCTTTCATAATATGGCGCTGATTTCGCCGGATACGCGAATCGAGGACGTTGATCGTCATACCAGAGTTTTCAGGGAAGCGGTAAGATCCCTGATTGAATAGACAAAAAACACACTACTCGAAAGAGTAGTGTGTTTTTTGTAATATGTCATAAAACGATTATGACAATATTATGTTGATTCACACTCAAAAACATGCTATTGTATTATTGTCTGACAACCATATGATCTTACGACGAAACGTACCACTCGCCACCCAGGTAATGCGTAATGTGTTGGTAGGGATCGAGTCCGGCACATTGTTGCATACCGATAACCAGTTGTTCACTGAGAGCGAACTGTGTAAGGCTTTTAACGTCTCAAGATCAACGATTCGGGAAGCATTGACTGGCTTGGAACAAAAAGGGTTGATCTATAAAAAACAGGGTTTGGGTACATTTGTTAAGACTCCATTTGTCCAATTGCAAACAGGGCTCGAAACACTCGAGAGCATCGAGACGATTGCCAACCGGTTGAATATACCTACTCGAATGGGTGAACTTTCCGTTTTGGAACGAACGATCGAAAGGGTAGAAGCCGAAAAATTGAAAATGCCGTTGAATACCTCCGTTCTGGATATTCGAAGGCTAATTTTTACCGGCGATCAACCAATCGCATTCCTTATCGATATTCTCCCAAAATCCTTTATCTCAATGGATGACTTATCATACGGATTCAGCGGCTCAATACTCGACATTTTGATTCGACAGAACAATGTTGATGTTGACCATTCCACGTGTGTTCTTTCCGTTGAGGATTTTGTGGATGAGACGATTTATCCGAAATTAAACAAAGCGGCAAATGATTTTCTGATAATTATTAATTCAGTAATTTTCAGTTCCCAAAATAAACCGATTGAAATTACCAAAAGCTTTCTTGATCCGTTTTATTTTAAATTTAATGTAAATCGACAAGTCGCACCACTTAACACTGCTCTATCTTAGATTATCCTTGGAGATGGTACGAATGAAAACCCCCGAAATGAAGGAAAAAGAATTAACAGGTAAGCCTCCGATCAGTTGGGATCAAGTATTGGTCCAAATTTCTTTGCCAATTTTGGCGATGATTTTGGCGCTCTTAATTAGCGGCATCCTTTTGGTTTTCCTGGATGTGGAACCAATTGAAGCGTATAAATCAATTTTTACCGGTGCGTTTGGTGAAAAAGCGGGAATTATCCAATCACTTGTTAAAGCCACGCCACTCCTGTTGGTGGGTTTGGGGATCACGATTGCATTTCGAGCAAGTGTAATCAATATCGGTGGTGAAGGCCAGATCATTCTCGGTGCGCTTGGCGCGACAAGCTGGGCTTTATATTTTCGAGAATGGCCATCCTGGTTGTTAGTACCAACCACTTTGATAGCAAGTTTTATCACTGGAGCTTTTTGGGGTTTTATACCCGGATTTTTAAAAGCCAAGTTCAAGGTAAATGAAATCCTGAGTACGGTAATGCTCAATGCTATTGCCTTGCAATTGATGAACCTCCTGGTAAGAGGCCCATTAATGGATCCGGAAGGTATTACATCGGGGATGTTCCTTGCTCAATCAGAAAAACTTCCAACAACCGCCTGGCTTCCACGCCTCGTGCCTCAATCTTTGCTCAATGCGGGCGCTATCATCGCGGTAGTTTTGGCGATCTTGGTTTATATCTTCCTGTGGCGAACTACGATTGGTTTCCGAATTCGAGCTGTCGGACTTAACCCGCACGCATCTCGTTACGCGGGCATCAATGTACCTTTTTATCAGGCGTTATCACTAACCCTGGCGGGTGGATTTGCTGGAGTTGCCGGCGCGGTTGAAGTGATGGGTGTCCATCACCGTTTATTGGAAGGAATTACTGGCGGTTATGGCTTTTCCGGGATCGTCGCTGCCCTTTTTGGTGGTCTGCATCCGGTGGGCTTGATTCCCGCTTCGTATCTTTTTGGTTCGCTTCTGGTTGGAGCAGATAAAATGCAGCGGGCTACCCAAGTACCATCCGCTCTGATCCAGGTATTATTAGGGCTTGTGGTGCTTTTTGTTGTAGGTTCCTCTTACCTCTCCAAGAAAATTTCATTAAAATCAATCTTTAGAAACAAGAAAAAGGAAATTGAGGTGCAATAATGGAAGCCGTCTTCAATTCAACAATCATCATTGGAATCCTTACGGCTGCCATTCGTTTAGCTACACCTTACATCTTTGCTTCCATTGGTGAGGCATTTGCTCAGACTTCCGGTGTTGTAAACCTAGGGGTAGATGGGATTATGCTGGTGGGCGCTTTTATCGCGTTTTATATCCAGCTTCAAACCGGAAATCTCCTTTTCGCGGTTTTAGGCGCAATGGGGGCAGGCATCCTCATGGGTTTGCTTATGTCGCTGATCAGTGTCACCCTGCGCGCTGAACAAGGCATTAGCGGCATTGGTTTGTATATGTTTGGTTTTGGGCTTTCATCTCTGATGTTCAAGAAATTGGTTGGAACTGTCCAACATGTGGATGGTTTCAAACCTTTGCATATTCCCTTCCTGGCGGATATTCCTTACCTCGGAGAAATCTTCTTTCAACAAAGTCTGCCTGTTTACGGTGCATTCTTGCTGATTCCGATATCATGGTTTATATTGGATAAAACGACCTGGGGTTTGAAAATTAAAGCTGTTGGACAAAACCCTGCCGCGGCTGATTCGCTTGGGGTTAACGTTGATGTGGTTCGATATTTCAGTGTTACCTTTGGCTCCATGCTTGCCGGAATCGCTGGAGCAAGCCTGTCTCTGGCCATGGTCAATCTATTTCAGGAGAACCTCACCGCCGGATTGGGTTTTATCGCAGTCGCTTTGGTTTATTTTGGCGGCTGGCGACCAGTCGGTATCATGGCTGGGGCATTGCTATTTAGTACCGTCAATGCCTTTCAACTATTTATGCAAGTGCTGGGGGTGAATTTACCCTCAGATGTGGCAAATATGCTTCCTTACCTCATTACCATCGTGGCGTTGGTCGCGGTAACCTCCAAGGTTCGATCGCCCGCCGCGTTGAATAAGCCCTTTGATAGGGCAGAAAACTAATAAAGGAGAAAGAAATGAATTCAAAAAAGTTGTTTGTATCGATCTTCTTCGTCCTGGCTTTTGTTCTGGCAGCCTGTAGCGCACCTGTAGCTGAGACTCCGGCTCCTGCCGCTGAAGCCCCTGCCGCAGAAGCTCCGGCCGTTGAAGCCCCTGCCGCAGAAGCCCCTGCTGTTGAAGCCCCTGCCGCTGAAGTCCCTGCCGCCGAACCTCTTCGCGTAGCAGTGGTAATGCCGAGCTCGATCGCGGATGTGGCTTTCAGCCAATCCATGTATCAAGCTTTGGTCAAAGTTCAGGCGGAAATGGGTGGCGAATCCGCGTTAGTGATCGCTTATTCCGAGAATATGTTCAATGTTCCGGATGCCGCGGCCGCAATTCGTGATTATGCCGAGCAAGGTTTTGATATCGTTATTGGTCACGGCTCCCAGTACGGCGCTTCGATCGAAGAAATCGCGCCTGACTTCCCCGAAACTGTTTTTGCTTGGGGAACCCATGTTGACACCTTTGGTCTTTCAAATGTCTACGCCTACACTGCGGCTGCTGAACAAGGCGGTTATGTAAACGGTGTGATGGCTGGCTTACTGACCAAGGGTAAAATCGGCGTAACTGGCCCGGTTGAAGTAGGCGATGCGAAAACCTACATTGATGGTTTCGTCCAGGGTGTAGCCTCAGTCAATGCAACAGAAGTTGCCAAGACTTGGACAGGCTCCTTCTCAGACACCGCGCTCATGACCGAAGCCGCGAAGACCCATATCGCCGCCGGTGCTGATATCCTGACTGGTTCCTCCCAATCTGTGGCTGGCTCAATCGGTGCCGCCAAGGAAGCTGGAAATGTGTTGTGGTTTGGAACCCAGGCAGATCAGGCCTCCCTCGCTCCTGAATTGGTTGTCGCCAGCCAGGTGTATGACTGGACAGGAATGCTCAAGGAAATTATCGCCAGCCGGGCCGATGGCGTTTTGGGTGGAAAATCCTACATCCTGACCCTTGAAAATGGCGGTCTACTGATCTCCTTTAACCCGAATTTTGTCATTCCTGATGATGTAAAAGCTGCCGCCGATAAAGCGATTGCTGATATTATCTCCGGTGCTATCAAGGTTGAACCCTAAGATTTAAGTTTTCTCTTTGGGAGCTGGTCAAATAGACCAGTTCCCAAAGGTTGCGACCAATTTTCTTAACAAAGGTGAAGTTCATGAAAAATCAACACGCCTTCTCCAAAGAGATACGCATAAAATCGGTTGAGATGCGCGACATCGTGAAAAGATTTCCTGGTGTGGTCGCTAATTCGAACGTAAATTTTGAAGTTCGGGCTGGTGAAGTTCACGCTTTGTTAGGCGAAAATGGGGCAGGCAAAAGTACCCTGATGCGCCAATTGTACGGTTTGTACAAGCCGGATGAAGGGCAAATTCTGATCGATGGTGTACCGACTGTGTTTAACTCTCCTTCCGATGCCATCAAAGCCGGAATTGGTATGATTCATCAGCATTTTATGTTGGTACCAACCCTGACAGTCACCGAAAATGTTGCCTTGGGCTTTAAATCAAAAACTGAACCATTAATGGATTTGGCTACCGTTGAAAAACGGGTAAATGAATTGTCAAAAGCCTATGGATTAAAAGTGGATCCATCTGCGTATATTTGGCAGCTCTCCGTCGGCGAGCAACAACGGGTTGAAATCATCAAGGCCCTGTATCGCAATGCCGGGATTATTATCCTGGATGAACCCACAGCCGTATTAACTCCTCAGGAAGTAAATGACCTTTTCGGCACATTAAAAATAATGGTCAAGGAAGGCCATGGATTAATCTTCATTAGCCACAAATTGCATGAGGTTCTTCAGATCAGCGATCGCGTTACGGTATTAAGAGACGGACAAACGATCGGAACAAGATCCAATGAAGGAATTACAAAGGCTGATCTGGTACAAATGATGGTCGGTAGAGAAGTAAAACCTTTACAACCACAGCCCATCCAACCCGGTGAAGTTCGGCTTAACATTCAGGGATTGCGGGTTATGGGAGACCGGAACGCTGAAGCATTGAAAGGGATCGACCTGACTGTTCACTCAGGAGAGATTGTTGGGATTGCCGGTGTTTCAGGAAATGGTCAGCGCGAACTTGCTCAATGTTTGACTGGATTAAGGGATTCGACCAGCGGACGAATTGAATTGGCAGGTAAAGATATTACCAAAGTATCTTTGTTACAACGGATCGCTTCCGGTTTGGCTTTTGTTCCGGAAGAACGTATGCATGATGGAGTTGTAAAGGAATTTTCTGTTCAGGATAATTATTTCCTGCGTGATCACTCTGCACCAGATTTTACGACCGGCATCTTCATGGATTTTAAAAAGATGAACAGCAAGATCCGGGATGTGATTAGAGAATTCAATATAAAAACACCTTCGAAGGACACTCCGATCAAAAACCTATCTGGTGGAAACATTCAAAAATTGATCCTTGCCAGGGAGCTTGCCAGAAAACCGAGCGTTCTGATCGCAGCGCAACCTTCCAGGGGAGTCGATATTGGCGCGACTGAATATATCCACAAAAAATTACTGGAGCAACGCTCCGCAGGTACCGCCATTTTGCTAATTTCCGAAGATCTGGACGAAATCCAGGCGTTATCTGATCGAATCGCGGTCATGTTTGAAGGTAGGATCATCGGTATTGTAAGTCGCGATGCTGCCACGGTCGAGGAAATTGGTTTGATGATGGTCGGTATTACTCCGGAAAATGTAAGACTGGTAGAAGCTTAGAATGGTTTGTGAATAATGTGAAGACTCCGTTAGGAGTCTTTTTTTTATTGCAAATTGTTCAAGATTTCTCCCGTTGGTCGAAATGACAAGCCTTGGGGCGTAATGACAGAAGTTGGGTCGTAATGACAGTTGTGGGGTCGTAATGACAAGCCTTCTCCTTGTCATTACGAAAGAACGAAGTGACTGAGAAATCTTTTGAATGGTTTGCCAAGATTTCTCCCGTTGGTCGAAATGACAGGACTTGGGGCGTTATGAAAGCCTTAGAGTCGAACTGATAAGCCTTAAAGTCGAAATGACAAGCTTTAGGCTTGAAATGATAATATGAAGAAGCTTACCCGTGAAACTCCATGGAATACTCAACCAGTGATACGTCAGAGACCTGCGGTAATTCGCGAATGGCGTCAACAAAGGATAAGTTCTCATTTTTCAAAACCATCTCGGCGACCAGCTCAGTATCATTCTTCCGAAAAGTTTTGGCTCGGATTTTATAGCGCTTTTGGTGCAAAATTCTTTTCAATTCTTCATCGATCCCTTTACCGTCATAATGAACGATAAGAATGTATTTTGTTAAACCAGGTTCGTAATGGTTAATAATCAATATGATGATGATTGCGATCAGGGCTCCGATCACCGCCAGATAATGCATATTCGCGCCAACCGTGATACCAGTAGTCACAGACCAGAATAAGAAGAGCAGATCCATAGGATCTTTTACTGCCGAGCGGTATCGGACAATACTGAGCGCACCAACCATACCAAGGGATAAGGCGATATTAGAACTGATCGCCAAGGTAACGATTGTTGTGAGAGTCACCATAAGAGGAAGAGATAAGGCAAAATTGTGATTAAACACAACCCCGCGAAATGCACGGGAATAGATGAAATAAATCAACATACCCATCGCGAAGGAAACCAGTAATGAATAGAGCGCTGGTGTGATGTTGGAAACAAGGTCAGTTGGTTGCACCTGAAAGTATTGGGAAATTAGCTCTTCAATATCCATCGTCCTCCAAATTAGGTTACCGTTTATAAAGTGTCTTGTCAAAACAAGCCACATATTTTGATAATGCAACAAATTCAACGCCGTGAGTCGGCAGAAGATCCCGAATTATTGATGGAAAAAATTGGGTGTATTTGACCTCAAGGATTAGCTTGCCAGGTTCCAAGATCAGGGCAGTTGGCAAAGTGGGCGAGAAGATATCTTCTCGTGCTATAACTGCGCGAACGTTACGGTCAAAAGTTACCCGAACATCTCCGTATTCGTATAGGTAAGGTTCGCGTTCATATTCGACAATTAGAGTCGGCCGGAGAACCCGAGAAACGATCTCAAAATACAATACTTTATGCAATGGATACGGTGTGTTCAAAAGGAAGGAATATTCACCATTTTGAAGGGATTCAACCTGATTTCGAGTGAGCGGCGCGGATTGTTTCTGGACGTAGGAATCTTCTTTGATTTTTTTCTCAAGTGTGATTCGATCGAATGTGGAATTGTAGATCCGGATCCGAAATTTTTGACGGAAAGGTACACCATCCATTTTCTCCCTATAGGCGGAGAAATTTAGATCATCAAAATAAAGACTTCTCACCAGGTAATTTCCGCTCAAATCGGTATGAGTATCGAGATGCATGATCATCTTTAAACGGCGGCGAATTACCTCCGCCTCAGAATTCGCGATCAGGAATTTAAGTTCATGCCGAAATTGAGGTTTTCCAGGGGAATTAATCATTGATTAAAATAGCTCTTTTAAAATCATTGGAACCTGTAACAACTAACATAGTGACTCCAACATGGATAATACGATCAACATCAATATATCTTCCGTAGGAACTTTGTTGATTGCCATCCGGGTCGCTGGCGGAAATCCTGATGAAATATGTTCCTATGGGCAGATCCTGATCGAGTTCCAAACTGGTGAAATTCATCACCTTTTGGTCGGTGAGTATATTTTCAAAATCCCAATCCTTGCTGATTTGAAGGTGATATTCGAGATCGGTATCTTTAAAATCGTAGGAAGAAGTCCAAATCACATTGGTTTTACCGTTCGAAAACGTAACGTCCGCGATGAAAAACGGCATTGGCTCTTCGAGCGTTCTTTTGTAGAGCTGGTAATTATTTTGAATTTCATCATTAAAAGAAGCATATACTGCTGCGTATTCATCTGGTTTGAAAATGAGCTGATCCGGTAAAGAATTAAGGATTGGTTCAGTTAGTGGACGATAGATATTTAAATGCCTATTTATATTCTCTGGAGTTAATACACCGCGCCAATATTCAATTTTTTCATCCAGTTTGTCCCGATAAATAGGTTCAGTTAATACCCGCTGATGGAGTACTGATCCCCAATAAGTTTGCACACCTTCTTGCCAGGTCTGCGCTGGAATTCTGCCAAATTTCTCGAGATTAAGTTTATTGAAGGAACCATCATAATCCCAGTGGATGAAAAACCACTTATGACTTGCTTGAGGGCTGTAAAGGTAGAAATTCTGGGAGGATGTATCCACATTTCCTACCAAAATATTAAATGCCATCCAGGTAAAGTAATTGTCAGCATTAAAATAATATTCAAAAGTTTCGGCGATGGGAATCCGTGGATCATTTACAGCTTCCAACATATCAATCAGTTTCGCGTGATTTTGGTCACCTTTTACCTCGAGAATGGATTCGAACTTCTGAGAATCATAAGTTGGGTCATCGACCATCTTCAAGTTATCAGGATATCTGAAAAACTCAAAAAAATTTGCTTTATATAGGTGAGCGTTAGGGTCAAGTCCATGATTTCTGAGAAAGGCTTTGTTAGGTTGTTCAACCGCGGTAAAAAGTCCATAATCAACAAATGCTCTACCAGTACCTTCGGGCACAGTTTCATCTTTGATGTACATGTGAAAAAATTGGGTTCGGAGTGAAACGATATCCGGCGAACCAATCAAGAGATCATAATTCAATTTGTTTTTTATTTTTGTTGGATCGGTAACGTGCTTGTTTAAAGCGAGTGTATATTGGTCGTTCCATCCCCCGGTCCAATTACGCAACTCAACCTTGTAAGATTTGGGTTCACGTCTTGAGGCAGAATTCCCTCGAATTTGGATAGTACCATTCGTACGGGTTTCATTGAATCCAAATTCACCTGGTAAGGGTCCCATCTCATTCCCAATCTGGAAGATAACCTCCGCTTTTGGGACTTCAGCGAAGGCATTGGGATCATAGATTGCTTTTGAAGCACTATTGACTTCAACCCAACTATGGTCTGTGTTATCGCTGACATTGCCTCTGCGAACAGTGATATATGCGGTGATGATGCCGGTTTGTTCCAGAGGAGGGTAAAAAAATTTGTCGTCCAGTCGGAGCTGGTTTATGGTACCCTGATTTACTTTTTCCACTGGCGTTTGAACCGGCGTTGGAAGCAAATCTTCTACCTCTTCAGGGAATTCGATCTCTTCTTCAGGAAGAGCGCTAATAAGCGCTCCTCCGATGAGTATAAATATTACCAGGATGGTTATCACCAGGCTAAAAAATTGCTTCATTGACAGGGCCTCATCTTATTGTGAGCTTATTTTATCTCTGTTTTCAATATAACGGGTAACGAAGCCTTTGTCCTCTCTGACAAAAATTGGTTGTTTGCTATAAACTTGATAATCCAATTTTCGCGAATACGACGCCAATTGGATCCAGCCTACAATGTACATCGCGAATCCGGCAAGAACAAACCCAAATCCATAATAGATCTCCGGTAATTGGATCACAATATATGTACCAACCACATTGACTAATGCCAGAGTGAGGGATGTAAGCAGCGCTCCGCGGAAATTCACCAGGTAGAGCTGTAGGAGCATAAAGACATTTCCAACCGCGTAAAGTCCGTATCCAATTGTCAGCACTCGGAACAATCCGATCATGCCGCTGGTGAATCCTAAACCTAATTTTCCAATCAGCTCACCAAGCACAACGATCGCAATCATGGTCACGAAGATTTGAATTTGGGCAAGATAAAACAATTCCTGTTTCATTACGGTAACGAGCTCTTTGTATGCTTTTTGGATGTCAAACAGTGAGCCCTTATCATTAAGCAGTGAGTAGAAGGTTTTGTAATGTTTGTAAAATTTTACTTCCATCGAGGTCACAAAGTTCACAGTTGCCACCAAGGTTGTAAAGAAGGCAAACAGGGCGGGGATGTCATGTTGAGGCGCGTGATAAAAAAGACCAATCGCGTTTACACCCCACGGGCTTGCCCACATCATCATGATGTGGGCGAATAGTCCTATTGTGGAATAGAAGCCAACCTGAATAAGAGAAGGATATTTGATGAACCAAAGCCATGATAATAAGGCTGTGCCTTTACCAATTGGGAAGTACTTGTGAAGCACAACTGTGTATGAAAGGATCATCACGAAATATCCCAAGACTGCGGAGAGAAGGAGATTAGCGATTGGATCTGTCTTGGTCGTATTGAAAAGTATGATATTGACTACAATGACCGTTGTGATCGCGTAGACGAAACCCATTAAAACAGCACGATAATCCTTGGCAGCATTGGTATAAGATATCTGAATCCAAGCGACGGTCGCTTCAAGGAACAAGATGTAGGTAAGAATCTTGAAGATGAGTTTAATGTCATTGAAGTAAAGGAATATTCCCCAACCGAGTCCGCCGATGAGCAGGCTGAAGGAAATTGACAAGTACATCGAAGGTAGAATGGTATACAATTTTTCCTGATATACCATATCCGCGATAAAACGGGCTAATACAAACGTAAACAGACTGGTAAGCAGCAAAGGAAACAAAATTGACCAGGTTGTCATTACGACCACCGCGTCCTGGTCAGCGCCGCTCATTTGATAATATTGGGCAGTGTATTTGATGATGAACAGCAAAGTAGCGCCCAGGATCATTGGACCCGTGATTACCGCCGCAGCGTAAAGTTGAGCTCTCATCTGCATGATGATTCCCGTATGGTTAAATAATCGTTTTAATTCAAAGCCTATGCCTGCCATTCTGCCACCGCCTTCCTATACAAATCTGAATATTTTTGAACCATTTCGGCTTTGTTATAATACTTCCCCACCCGCACGGAACCAATTTTACCCATTGGAATCAATTTTTCCTGGTGGCGGCAAAGGTCCAATAAAGCGTTGTACAACTGTTTCTGATTCATGGGCTGGACGCAAATTCCCGCCACGCCAAGATCATCTTCCTGCTCCCCTTCAATAAGCTCCTTACAGCAGCCAACATTTGTCGCGACAACTGGCCGACGCGCCGCCATCGACTCAATAACGGCGAAGGGTTGTCCTTCACTGATACTCGTCAGGACAGTAAAATCCAGTTTCTGCATGTAATTCTTGATATCCACTACCCCTTCAAATTTGATATCTTTGATATCAAGGAAATCGATCAGATCCAAACACTCCGAGTAGTAATCTGGGTCATCGACATTGCCCAAGATGAAGAGGCGCGCATTGGGGACGTCCTGTTTTAATTCAGCAAAAGTGTAGATAAGAGTTTTAATGTCTTTAATTGGCGCGACCCGGACGATACTGCCAATATCAATGTAACCATTCGGCTCTTTCAGTGGGATTTCCTCGAATTGGGAATATTCGATACCATTACCAATAATGGAAATTTTCTCAGGAGAGCAGCCGATTTCGACCTGAATTTCTCTGGCGCGACTGAAAAGAGTTGTAACCTTTTGGGCTGTCAGATAAGCGAATTTGGAATACATGATGAACATATCGATCCAAAGTCGTTTAAATTGAGGAGGCGCCCATTCTGAGCGAAGAATTTCTTCTTCACGTTCTCGAGTGTAAATTCCATGTTCGGTCAGAACCATTGGTTTATCGAAAAGTATTGACGCCAAGGAGGCAACTACGCCGGCGTATCCTGTTGAAACGCTGTGATAAATATCAGCTTCCGGGAATTTTGTTCCGATGAGATAGAGCAAGGGGAGGAACATCGATCGGACTGTCCAGAAGAGATCGGTAAAGCTGGTATACGGGAACTCATCCGCTGCGAATTCTTTGAGTAAGGTGAGAAAATCCTCACTCATTAAAAATTCGATTGGTTTATTCTTATCCTTGTGGAAAATTTCTAAAAGCATCTTCCAGTCAGGATTTCCGCAACGAATTAATTCTCTTAAGGTCTGTTTCTCAATTTCCGAGAATTTTGGATTGGCGGCTTTGTTGATTCTGGAAGTAAGCCCTGATTCCAAAAAGGTTTCCTGGATAGTAACGACGTTTTTTGGCAGTGTGTAACTAAACTTGCCTTTTTTACTTTCGAGGTCGTTAATCGTCCATAAAACGAATTCATCATTGGGATTGTCCAAAATAAATTCGTGTACCCAATTAGAAACGCCGCCTTTCATATATGGATAACTACCTTCTAAGACGAAACAAATTTTCATGGCTGATCTTCCATTTCTATGCTCACAACCGGTTCGATCATTTTCAAAAGGTATCGATTCTCCCCGATTTGCTGCACTTCGCCGCCCGTAATGTCAGTGGGCGATAAACCGATATTTATGATGAACCAGGCTTCATCGTAAAAATTTTCGGTACTAATCAAAAGCGAATTTCCATCCAAATTGTATTGATAGTCGATCCTGGAATAACGTTGGGTAGCCTTGGCTGCTTCTGACGCCGTTGTTGAACGTATTTCCGGATATGTACTTCGAATCCAAAGCAGTTGATCTTCAAAATCACTCCGTAGCGCAGTCCAACCGGATGAATCTTGATTAAGAAGGGTGTAAGGATTAATACTTCCGGTGGAGGCAAATTTTGTGGTCGCCAAATTCAAGGTTCGCCACACCTCCGCATCAGAAAGCGAATAACCGAAATTTTCCAAAGGCAGGATTACTAAACCAGATTCTTTTTCTTGAAAAAGAACCCCGGGATTCATTGTGCCTAATTTTTGTTCGTCGCGAATGATCAAGTTTTCCAAATTATCTGACATGGTGGTGAGCGTATCCACTGCTATACAATCTGCTGAATCAGCCGGGGAAAGAGTTGTTACAGGCTGATCAGAACTTGATGTAATATATTCAGCAAAGGCAACGGCGGTGAGAATGCCATGATTTTCTAGTTCGATTTCGTCTTTTGCTTCAAGTGCGGGGCAGTAAGGCATTAATGAATAACCTAATAAAGCCACCTCGCCATGATTGTGAATTAAGGATGAGCTTAAAAATTCGTAGTCTTCATCATCCCCTTCTTGTTGAAATGGACTTTTTGGATCGTCGGTAAATGATTGCACCATCAGCCCTGTAAATTTAATATCATATTTATTGCCGGCATTAATGACATCTGGCCACCAAACATTGATGTAAAAACTCTTGTTATCTCGCCCGAATTCATCCATAATGGCTTTGTTTTGAACCGAGGTAAGTGGACCGGGGAATTGGTCCAAATAATAAGTTAAACTGTTGATCACCGGATAAATATAGAAATCTTGAAGCAAACCAAAGGATGAAAAAAGGATACCAGCGCTCTCAGGTCCGGTGAATTGATCAGAATTTACCATAACTACATGGCCTTGTTCCAATTTGTATTTCCAAATGAGCGGTAACCGATATTGATCAGCGCTTCGAACAAATACTTCAGCCGAATCATCAAGTTCAACAGGTATGGAAGAGTGGTTGAAATAAGAAAAATCAGATAAGGCGTTTTTCCCACCAATCAGAAGCTCCCGCTCAAATTCTATACCGTTTGTTGTTGAAAGCCTGTCAGCCTTGCTAATAATCCCGAGTTTTCGATAAATCGCCTGAAAAGTAAGGTTAGGGTCAGGGCGGATTGTGAAAAGGATTCCTCCTCCCTCTGAGACTTCATCAAAGATTTGATTGATATAGTCACGGATCAGATCAAGATTATAAAATGTGATGATAAATTGTTCGTAATTACCAATTTTGTCAGCGGTCAACTCGTTTACGGTCATGGAATCGCAAGCGACTTTTGCTGAGAGAAGCAAATCCTCAAACGTTTTACCGAGATCAGAACCTTCTGGCGGATTGTTTTCAGTTATGATCAGACAAGCACCGCCAGGTTTTTTAAGCGGGAGATTATCGGAAGGCTCGTAGACAGGAAGGCGGATCAAATCACTCTTCTCTCCTTGCGATTTAAAACCCGCGCGCTCAACCATGATGGCGACTGTAATGAGCAGAAATGTTACCAAGGGTAGTAGCATCCAAATAAAACTGCCGCCTGGTTTTGATTTTTGTTCGGTGTTTTGGTTTGTTGTATTCATCGGCGAACCAGATTGAGCTAAGGATTAATTTCATCAGATTCATATCGCTCATAAATCCAGGGTGACACTTTGGTATAAGCTTCTCTGGACCATTCGACATTTCGGGCGCTTTCGCTCAATTTAGTTCGAATAAATTGGAAGAAAACAGGATCACCCGTCCGGAGTCCAAAATCCATTGCTTCCAACCAAACTTCTTGGTTGTGTGGATTTGATTTAATGAGATTTGTGACCAGGGATTTTGAATCAGAGTCTTTCCCTAATTCAAAATTATTTTCGATTTTTTGAAAAATCGCGTCCTCGTCCGACGGGTCACGCCTCAGACGCTCGGTAAGGAATTCATCGAGTTTCTGTCTTTGGGATCTCAATAAATTGTCCTCAAGCAATCCACTCTGAATGTAGGCTTGAATTTCTGTGATTAAGGTGTTGATAAGCGCATCCGAAGCGGCATGTAGATCGCCAGTCTGATTGGTAAGGTCCTTAATCTTTTTTTGGTAATCTGATTGGATTTTAGATATGGTTGTGGTCGCGTAATGAGTAATTTCGGGATCGGGGTTTTCTCTAGCAACCAAAAGGATATCCAAAAACTTTTTTGGATCCTCGAATAATGTGTCCAGAAGTAATTTTCTTCGGATTCTTGGATCATTGAGCGTAATTGCCTCTTCCAAAGGAACAATGTTGCTATTTTCTCCACCTTTTTTGATGGATTTCCAATAAATATCAGTGTCAAGGTGGAATTCTTCCATATCCAAAGAACGTTTGCCAGCCTCCCCTCGGGCGTAGAGGTAATCAACGGCGAGCGCCATTAATAAACCCGCTCCCGGGAGAAGATACATGGGTATTAACATCTCGGATCGGAAATGATAAGTGCGCGTCAAACTTTTCACGATGAGGTAAAATGTGAGCACAAGGATATGTAATCCATAAAATGTGAGGATAATACTTTCCATACTCATGGCTCAACTCCTACTCGCAAATTGACAAGGTACCCCAAGTTTCCCTAATCTCTCAACTACTAACTGAGCATTTTTATTATCAGTTTGGGAGAGAAGAATGTACAAGTTCCCATCGTTTCTTTCACCTACATAATCTACATCGCGAGTTCCTTTTCTTATGGATTCATAAAGTTTTGGATCAGCGTGAGTACCATTCTGAATCTTCAGTAATTCAAAATTCGCGATCTTGGAATTTCTCATATCTTCTTTTAAAGTGATGATTTTTTCGAAAGCATCTGAACGCAAGATGTTTGTGTTTGGAAGATACGTCTTTTCCACATTGGCTTGTGAAAACGCGATTGCTCGAACGAGAGACGAACGAACCAAACCCGTGACGACACTTACCAGATTTTGGTAGTAGAGAGTGTAAGTTTCCAAATTGGCTTTCCAAATCGCGATGGCCGCCATGGTTTTTCCATATTGATTGATCGGAATGAAAATTGAAGGATAACCAGGGAGTTGTTCCTGATTGTAAAAAATATTTCCATCAGCGATCGGATTTGTTAGAGCGGGAAGATTTTCCAGATTTAATGACTTATCGAAAACATCAACATATCCGCGTGAGCACAGTTGCATGCGAGCGTATTTTTGTGATCGATCGATCGTGTAAATCGCGATGCTGTCATTTCGAAGAATATCTTCCAGGACTTTCAATGAACGGTAGAGAACTTCATCTTCCTGGAGGGTATCCAACTCGGTAGTGATTTTGTAGATTCGCCCAAAGCTATCCCTGTAACCCATTAATTGGTCACGGAATTGCTCTTTGATTTTCGTTATTTCATCAAAAACGTTGTAAAGGAATTGGTATTTATCTGATATCAATTCGATCTGGGTTTTTTGGAATTTAATCTCATTGTCTTTAAAGTCACGATAGTAACCGGTTACCGCGCCGGCGATAAAGTATAGAGTGAAGGGCAACCAATTCTCAACGTTGTAAACCAAAAGGGACCATTCGTATCCATATTGGGTCCAGCTGTAAAGAGCTGAAGCGATGGCAATGAAAGCCGAGAGGATTCCGAAAGTTGTCCCATGAACTGTACCCATGATGACGACGTACAGTAAACGATAGTCCAACTGACGGAACATGATCACGGTTGAAGTCATATTCACTAACGCCTGGACCAAAAGCGCGCCTAAAATAAGTTCAATCCATTTCATCAGATTGGATCTGGACTGCAGATATGTTCTGATTTTGCTGAAGATGGAAGGCTTTCGAATTCGTAATTTATTCAAATTCGCCAGAGCGTTAATTCTCATCTCATTAAAAGAACGTTTCGTGGACCAATCAAAAAACTTCTTTGCTACTGTCCCAGACAGTGGTGAAGTTCTCCATTGGATGGAGGGCTTGAAAGTAGTTACCGAGCCGGGTACTTGGGCTTTGATCCATTCCGCCATTTCAAACCAATTCTGATTTTCACCCGGGAAGAGATGAATTGTTTTCGTATTCTCGTTGTAAGGCTCATCCAAAGCGAGCTGTAAAAATTCAGCTAAATCGAGTGAATGAAGGAATTGAATCATCCCATTTTGCTTCGAGGGAAGCTCAATCGGTTCTCCGGAAGAAGCGCCGGCGAGGAGATCGAAGAGCAGACCAAATTTCGAATCCTCATCAAATAAATATGGTACCCGAACGATATTGATCATTTGTCCGCGCGTGATGGAGAAATGTTCGCAAGTATTCTCAAGGGCTTGAAGCGCGTAACCATTCACAGAATCTGGGTGGATGTGCTCCTCTTCGGAATTCCTAGCGTTTGACGGGAGCACTTCTGACGAAGATATCAGGACGAAACGCATATCCTTGTTTTTATCCCCTAAAGAAAGGACGTTTTTGATTCCAGATACAGAGTTTATGGTCGATAAGGATGACGTACCCGTATTGAGCATTTCTTCTCGATAAGCGAAATAAATTACCGCGTTAAAGTGGTAAGCACTTAGGAGATGAACAAAATTATCATTCGTTGGGTCAATATGCAGAATTTTAACACCTTGAATATCCGTTAAATCCAAGTTTGAATTTGGGTTGGCTAAGATCAGGTGATGTTTTTCTTTCTTAAAAACATCACAGAACTTTGTTGTGACACAACTAAGATCACCTATCAATAAAATATTCATATTGTCCTTCCATTCGCAAGGTTCTTGCGCCGTTTGGCGGATTTAAATAAAAGTATTTGTCTATTGAATATTGTACATTAAACCGTAGTTAAAAACAATCATTATGTTATAAATAATGATGAGTTATTATAAAATTTATGGATCGACAATGACTTTTTTATTCGCTTTGCCGTCAGTTAATGCTCGTTGGCTAATCCTCAAAAGTAATGAATCCCTGGAATTATGGCATAATAATATTTATTTATTAAATTCACCACAGGGCTTCTATTAATAATTGTTATTCCATTGGGTCGCGGTTCAACGGACGATTACGTTGCTTGTCCTCCTATCTGAGTCATATATTATACCAAAATTATCCGAATTACCATGACCAATATCAAAAAGTTGTATTAATCTAAATGTCGATTTTCGCAGAAAAATGACAAATGATTTGAGGCGGTCAGGGTACAGGATGTATCTACTCCAAAAAAAACTACCTAATCCTGATGGGGATAGGTTAAACACTTATTCCGCAAAAAAAGATGCCATCCCGGTTAACAAAGAGTTTATCTTTGTGCGCCTGAATAATATCTAGGAAGGCAACATTCGGTTGGTACTTCGAAAAATTGATTGGTTCATTCTATTGCTTACGAAAAATTCACCCCCATGGGTAGCGATCGTGGGTTTAGGGCAAGTTATATGGCTAGATTTGAGCCACCAGAGGGATTCGAACCCTCGACCTAACGATTACGAATCGTTTGCTCTACCAACTGAGCTATGGTGGCTGAAAAGCTGCGTAATTTTAACATGTTTTGTTCAGGTTGTGGCTACTATTTGAATTCATAATCAAATTTGGGTTCAAGCATCCCTGTTATAAACAGTACTAAGTATCCTTCCAATCTTTATTTTGATATTTCATCGTTTAAAAAATAACCGGCGATCAGTTCCACCGGTTAAATATTCTTCGTAAAAATTATTCTGAATAAAAAGCCAGTCCAATCGTTCCGGGTCCGACATGGGCACCGATCACTGGACTCAGATCAACAATACCTGTAGAGACACAAGTTATCTGTTCCATAACATGGGAATTAAATTCCTCGGCTTCGGGTTGGACGGCGGCGTGGATGATCCTCGTATGAGTTTTCGCGCCGGCGGATTTCTCTTTAGCTAATTCCAAGAGGCGGTTCAAGGCTTGATGCTTTGTACGTACTTTTTCGAGTGTATCAATTTTGCCTTCCTCATTGAGGTACAGAATCGGCTTAATATTCAATGCCGCGCCAAAGAAGCGGGCCGCGCCTCCAATTCGACCACCTTTGTGAAGATATTTGAGCGTATCAACCATAAAAAAGATGGATGTCTTCTTGGCTATTTTTTCAGCAAAATCGGCGAGGTCGTCCAGATTGTTTACGCTTTTTGATGCTTCTACAACCGCCTGAACGATAAGAGACAATCCAGCGGATGTGCTGCGGCTATCGACTACCCGAACCGGTTTTGCGGAAAATTCATTGGCCGCGGATGTGGCTGAGGCGACTGTTCCGCTGATGCCCGAGGAAATTAAAACCACGATAATCCCGTCGTGATTTTTGGCTGCTTCGTTGTAAACTTGTAAAAAATCATGAATCGAAGGTTGTGAGGTAGTTGGCAATTTTGGCGCCACTTTTAGCCGTTTATAGAAAGCATCAGGCGTAATATCGACGCCATCAAGCAATGTTTCCTCTTCCCAGTGAATCTTAAGAGGTACTACCGTTATTCCATTTTTGTTCACATATTCAGCAGATAAATTGGCGGTACTATCGGTGATAATTGCGATTTTTGACATGAAATGTTCTCCTAAAAAATATTTTGAATAAAACAGGTTCAGATGTTCGAAAGGATCCGAGCCGCGTCACGAACAAATTCTGTTAACAATATCCGATGTTCAATTCTAAGATCGGAAATGGCTCGTTCAACTTTTTGGGATTGGGTTAATAAAGTGTTTAATAATGATTCATTAATGGTAGAGAGATCAGAAAATGTAGCGAATTGGTTCTTAATATAAGAAACGTTAAGGTCAGCGATGCTGGTCAGATTAGAAAGACTATTGAGAAATGGCCGGATGATCTTGGTGTCTGAATAACTTACGAGCATTACTAGAAGGACAGTGATCATCTCAGCTGCGAATAAGAGAGGGGATCTACGCTTGGTGATGCGGTTTACAAGCGACGATAAGCAGGCCTCATAACCAGTTCTTTTGAGTTCCCGAAGTCCTTTATACACACTCGCTTTTAAATTTCGCCAAGCGCGGGATTCGGGTGAATGAATTGATAATTTGGGACTGAGAATTTGGCTAGCCAGTGGAGTGGGTTTGAAAACAACCGTTGGCCGGCCTGGACCTCGCTGGCGGATATCAGAATTAAACTGGTAATCCGAGCTTACCAAACCCTTTGATTCTAATAAACGCAACATTTCATAAACACTGCTTTTGCCTAAACCAAGATTTTCTGCAAATGTGACGTAATGAATATACTGTCCATACTTTGTGTGATAGTCAATAAATTGTTTTAAAAATTGGCGTTGCCGATAGGTGAGTTTTGATTCCATAAAAACCGATAATTCCGAAAATATTATACACTATGCAGCCAAATCCGGGGTAAATCGAATTGATCAATCGAATTCAATTTAAATCAAAATTACTATTTTGGGCTCAACCCTTATATCGATCGTCGTTCATTCCCTTGCCTTGCATAATCAGGGAACCATATTTTTCAATTCTGGTCGCGCGAGTAGTCGATTGTTTTGCCCCATTGAAAAATAAGAGGTAACCGCGTTGCTTGCCAGGGGTTAGTGATTCAAAGGCGAGTTTCAACTGCGGATCCTCATCAAATCGTAATACCAATTCGGGCGGAAATTCCGGATTTTCTGATTTAAACTCCACTTTCCTGCCGGCTATTTCTAAATTGATCGCCTCCTGAATATAAGCTTTGACATCATCTGCCAGTTCCCTGGCCTGAGCGGTACTTGTAAACTTGAAAAGCCTTACAGCCTGGGAGTTTTCACCTGGTGAATGAAGCAGGTTTTTAAAGTCATTTAAGAGGATGCCTTTCAAAAAACTGATTGAAGTGTAATCCCGAAATGCGCTCAGAATAAGCACATTTGCGCCATTATATGTGTAGGTGGGGACGCTCCATTTGAGTTCTTCTGTGAGTTCGGTTTCACCTACGATCTTTCGTAATCCGATTAGCACTTCATGCCAATCGTTGACTTTACAGCGTGGTGTTTTATAGAACGAACAGCGTCCGCAGCCATCGATTAGATATTGCTCAACTTTAGGGTTTGGTGTACTCATAAAATTTTTCCTCAGGTAATCATTAAATCATGATTTCAAATAAGATATTAAATATCATATTAGCAAATTTTGGACAAAAGTAAAACCTTGAAATGAATCTTATACGGGAACTCAGCTGACGATTTTTGCCAATAATTGAAGAAGGATTTGGGCAAGCAAAATTTTAAATATCAATGCCGCCGGGTACACACTCGCGTAAGATACCGTTGGAAGATCGCTCTCTGATAATGATTGAGAGGCGCTCAGCCCAGGCGGATTGGTCATGCAGGCACACATGGCGCCAAGGGAAGCCAATGTTGACATCCTAAACACTCTGAGGAGGAGGAAAAGCGCGGTCAAAATTGATGAGAGGGTAATTAATCCACCCGCTAAAACGATACTCCAGCCATATTGAGTGCTGACGGTTAACAAGCTTGATCCCGCATTTGTACCGGCACCCGCCAAAAATAACATAAGCCCCAATTCCCGGGTGAGATTTCTGGCAGCGTTAGGGACCCAAAGCCGTAAATTTCCAATTTTTCCAAAATGTCCAATCAGGAGACTGACAATGAATACACCTCCAGCGTTACCGAGTCTGAGATCAACCCCATTTGAAGTATGGATTGGAATATTTCCGACAATGATTCCTATCACCAGACCAAGGAAGAAAGTAACCATATGAGTCTCTTCATGACTGAGGGGCTTGCCTGAGACGATCTTGGCGAATTCATTGATCGCGCTCTCTTCACCAACAACTCTTAGTCTGTCCCCAATTTCCAATGTTATAGCTCCTGTGGGGGTGATTTCCAATCCTTGCCTTTGCACTCTGGTTAAAATAACCGAGAATTTCTCATGCATTTGGAGATCTTTAAGCTTTCGTCCGGCGATCGTGGACTCTGATACAAAAAGATCTCTAGTAACGACGTTCGTATTCAAGTCCATTGGAATTTCGACTGCTTTACCGAGTAGCAAGGATAATTTCGCGATCTCTGATTCAGGGCCAACAACCAGAACAACATCATCCATTGATAATTCTGTATTCGATACGGCAGTAAAAATTTTGTCTCCTCGACGGATTCGGGAAATATTTACGTCACCAATCCGATGGAGATCCAATTCACTTACCTTCATGCCGTTGAGATTTGGATTCGTAATCAACAATTTTTTGGAGACAATGGCTGGATTGTCCTTTTCTTGTTCCTCTTGCCACAGATCATCTTCCTTTTTAAGATCCCGCTTGAGGATTTTTGGAAGTAATTGGACGATCAGCACGACGCTGATCATACTAAACGGGTAAGCGATACCATAACCGACAGATATCGATGCGGATGAACCCATGCCGAGATAGGAAATACTGTCTACTACTGCGGCTAAGGCTGGCGTACAAGTCAAAGCGCCAGTGTAAAGCCCTGTGGCGAGATCAAATGGTAATCCCATCGTGATTGCGAGGAGTACTGTAACGATTGCTCCGACCAGCACGGAACCAAACGCCACGATCAGGAAGTTGACAGCTTGTTTCTTAAATGTCCGAAAAAAGCGCATACCAGCTTGAAGCCCAACCGCGTATACAAAAAGGATAAGGCCTAAGTCCATGATCTCTTTTGAAACTTTAAAACCAAAATGTCCAAAGATCAGAGCGATAAAAAGAACCCCGGCAGTTCCGATGTTAACCCCAAAAAAATTGATTCTTCCGACTAAAGTTCCAAAGGTAAGGATAAGAAAAAGAATGAGCATGGATTCGAGGTTTAAAGATGGCATAAAAATTCCGATGACTATTTACCGTTTACGGTTGGAATAAAATCATTTTCGAGTACCGCGCCTGAACCGTAATGTAAAAGGAAAGCACTTCCCAGGAGACCCAGACAACTCGAAAAGACGATATTAATGATTTGCATAACGATTAAAATGATTTTATCATCAACCTCAACCATTGATAAATTGTCTAACAATCAGGAAATTTGTAAAAGTTTCTGTTTTATCTCCCGAGCTTAGAAATATATACACAATCGAATTACAATTGAGGGATGTTAAAAATCGCGATGATCTCTTACCACACTTGTCCCCTTGCTACGCTTGGAGGAAAAGATACTGGCGGTATGAATGTTTATGTTCGAGAATTATCCATTGAGTTGGGTAGAAGAGGTATTCATGTTGATATTTTTACTCGCTCCCAGGATGAACATGTACCCCACGTTCTTCATGAATTAGGTTATGGAAATCGGATCGTGCATGTGCCGGCCGGACCGGAATACCCTTTACCAAAGAGCGAACTGCTTGAATACATTCCGGAATTCGTTGAGGGAATTAAAAAGTTTGCTACTCAGAAGAATATTCATTATGACATTATCCATAGCCATTATTGGCTGTCTGGGTTGGCGGCGGAGCTGTTACGGGAGGAGTGGAAGGTTCCAATTGTTCAAATGTTCCATACACTTGGAGAACTAAAAAATCGAATCGTAAAAAGTGTTGAGGAATACGAAGGCGCTTATCGATTGGACAATGAACGGCATGTGATAGCCACAGTGGACAAGATTATCGCGGCGACTCCAATTGAAAAAGAACAACTTAAAGAATTTTATTTGGCGGATGAACGAAAAATTGCGGTGATCCCGCCGGGTGTAAACCTTGACCATTTTTACCCAATTGATACTGATGAAGCCAGGGATGTAATTGGAATTCCGAAACAGGATATGGTATTTCTATATGTGGGTAGGATTGAGCCGCTCAAAGGGATTGACACCCTTTTAAAAGCATTGGCTTGTATGAATTCGAAAAGGGAAGTTGATCACGCGTGTTTGATTGTAATCGGCGGGAATCCAAACGATACACCAGAAAAAATGGGTGCTGAGATGATGCGTTTACAGGCACTTTGTACTGGTTTGTGTCTGGATCGAACCGTCCTGTTTCTTGGGAAAAAAGATCAAGCATTCCTTCATTATTACTATTCAGCCGCAGACGCGTTGGTGATGCCATCCCATTATGAAAGTTTTGGTATGGTGGCATTAGAGGCGATGGCGTGCGGTACCCCGGTCATCGCCTCTAATGTTGGAGGACTTTCATTTCTGATCAAAGAAGGAATCACCGGATTTCATGTTCCGAGTGGAGATCCTGAAGCCTTGTGCAGAAAATTATCCATGATTGAATATGACGATCTCCTCAGAATCAAAATCGGTCAACAAGCCAGTGAATATGCCAAGGAATATTCCTGGAAGAGGATCGCGGATCGAATGATCAGAATCTATAAGGAAGTAACTACCGAACCATATTACTTGAGAACGCTCAGCACCTGAACATTGTGACGCATCATTCCGATATAAGTACTCGTTTCACCTTCATCACTCAACGAATGTGAGATCAAATCATAATTAATATTCACACCAGTTTCATCCGCGAGTTGTTGGGCAAGAGTATCATTTTCTTCGGTAGAGAGAAAAATCGTATTGATTTTGTCTTGCTCTATCATTTTGATAAGTTCAATCATGTGAGTTGATGAAATCGCGGAATCTGTACTTGAACCTTGCAAGATCGTTGCGACGATCTCAAATCCGTAACGATCGGCAAAATAGCCCAGGGACTCATGATTTGTAATTAATTTCCGCTTCTCGATTGGAATTTCAGCAACCTGGGATCTAATCCACTTATCGAGCTCCATAAGTTCGGCTTTGTAGTTTTTAGCGTTCGCTTCGTAAACGGGCTTGCCTTCAGGATCAATAGCAATGAGGGCGTTAGCAATATTATCAACATAAGTAACGACATTGATCGGATCGAGCCAATAATGAGGATCAATTTCATGGTCATGCCCATCAGCGCCATCTTCATCGTGAGAATGTCCATTCTGGAGCGTTCTTGGGGTCAGTCCATGAGAGGCTTCCAAAATATTGAGAGATTGGTCGGAAGTGGAGATCGAAGTCTCCAACCAGGTTTCCATTCCAAATCCATTAATGATAAACAGATCGCTGTCCGTAATGCGAGCAATATCCTGAGGCGTAGGTTGATAAGTATGGGCGTCGGTTCCCTGAGGTAACAACACCCCTACTTCGACCCTGTCTCCGGCTACATTCTGAGCAATATCTGCCAGAAAGCCTTCCGCGGCGATTACGGACAATTCACTTTCTGGTTGACTGGAAGGTGAACATCCCGCCAACAAAACAGAAATAAGAACAACAAATATTAGTGCAGATCTAAACATACAAGCAAGCTCCTTTTGATAATGAAATTCATTATCAATATTGTAACATACATTTTTCTCCTGGAAATCGTAAAGCTTGTTTTTTTATTCTTAATTTCCGAATTTGTACAGAGCAACCAGCGCGCTACCAATCGCTTGACTCAGGTCACCGAGTGTCGCGGGTACGACCTTGATTGTGGCTTGTTGGGATTTCCATAAGTAAGGGATGGCAGTTTCAACAACAATGCGAATGTACCTATCTCGAAATTCTTGGGTTGTCGCAAATGGGTCCATCAAACCGCCACCGATAACTACGATGCCAGGATCAAGCGACATATACAGATTCGCAACGTGAAAACCCATGACCTTAGCCTGAAAATCAAAAATATCCATGGCTAATTCGTCCCCATGCTGGGCAAGCCCCCTCAGTTCAAGAACTTTTTCCTTGACAGGGCGGTCGGAATGAAAGAGAAAATGGTTTGGAAATTTACTTCGACGTTCTTCCAGGAGATAAGGTAAACCTGATATGGCTGTGTACACCTCAACACAACCCCAATCGCGACCACAACCACAGGGATATGGTTTGGTGTCCAAGTTCTGCAATACTGCAGGCATGTGGCCTAATTCCATCCCTGCCAAGTGGTCACCTTCAAGAGGTAATCCATCAGAGCCGATATAGGCACCGCCAAGCCCCGATCCCGGCGCCAGCATAAGAACTGTCATCTTGGTTTCACCACGAACCCGTTGCGCTTCCGCCACACCGCCGTAATTCCCGTCATTCCCAACTGCCAACGGAATCGCTGTATGTGCTATTCTGGATAACTCTTTTGAAAAATCGGAATGGACATCCCATCCCTCGAAAATGGAGGGCATGTTTGGCGCTTTATCAACAACTCCGTATCGAAGGAATGGAGCCGGCATTGCCAATCCAACACCTTGAACTTGATCCCAGTGGAGCGAGTTTTTAACTAAAAAGTCTGAAATTCCCGTAAGCCAACTATCCAAAACACCTTGCTTTCCAAGATTTGAGTTCGTTGACCGTTGAAGTAGATCAGTAGTAACAGGTGTTCCATCCTCCCAAACCGCGCCAATTTTTGAGGTCGTTGCTCCACTGTCTGTACCAATAAATATCTTTTTGTCCATAGATTTTTTTTGATCCTTTGTCGATTAGTAGCCTTTGTTCAAATCAACAACATTTACCATTGGGTAACCTTCAACAAATGCCTCAAAGTTACGGGTAAAAATAGGAAAGATGTCGTCAATATAAGTGTGGGCAGATGTATGTGAAGTAATATAACAGTTTCTTGCCTCCCAAAGCGGTGATGACATTGGCAGTGGTTCCTCTTTGAACACATCAAGGATTGCTGCCCTCAGCCAACCATTGTTTAATGCTTTTGCGAGGGCGTTTTCATCCACGGCTACACCTCTTCCGGCATTAATGACCACCGCATTTTTAGGCATAAGTTTGAAAGAATCAATATTTAAGAGGTTCTGGGTGGAGGCGGTGTTTGGTAGCACATTAACCACATAGTCCACATCCTCAAAGAACGCATTGAGAGGAAGAGAGTGAAAATATTGGTCAATGTCTGGTGAGGATTCGGAAGAATAGGTGAAACCTTTGGTTTTTAAACCAAAGAATTTTGCGGCGCGAGCGATTTCTGATCCAATTGAGCCAACCCCAAGAATCGCGATCGTCTTTCCGCGGATGTTACCGGTTGTCTTTGGATCCCAAATTTTTTGGTTTTGATTGTTCAGTTTGGTCTGGATATCTTTCTCAAGAAATAAAAGGTATCCAAATACATATTCCGCCATTAAGTGGCCAAAAATCCCTTTGGCATTTGTGAGGATAAACTGAGGGTGATTGATTTGATTAAAGATCTCAACCCCAGCCCAGGTACTTTGAGCCCATTTAAGGTTAGGCATGTTATCCAAATAGGCAAAAATCTTGGATGAAGTTCCAAGAACCACATCCGTAATATCACTTGGCTCAGAGATAAGGTTCAGATCAGGATGAGCAAAACGCTCAAGACGTTCGATATATTCAGAACGCTCGCTTTCTGGCACAAGAAGGGTGAGATTGAAACTCGGCATGTGATTTACCAATGCTGGATGATCGCCGCGACCAGTTCAGCCCGCTCCGATATGCTTTTCGTATAGATATATTCCCGATTGGAATGCAGACCCTCTCCATAAGCGCCCATACCATCCAGAAGAGAAATCCCCATTGGGGCGATAAAATTTCCATCCGAACCGCCACCTGATCCGCCAGGGATCAACTCCATCCCAATGGATTTCGCGATTTTTTGAGCCTTCAGGAAAGTTTTCTCCATGATCTCGTTGTAAGGCATTGGTGGGCGGTTCAGACCGCCGTTAACGACAATTTTTGTACCAGCGAGAACAGGCTTTAACGAGCGAAGCGCCGTATCAACCCGGTCAGCCTCATCACTGCGCAAGACTCTGAAGTCAATTTCTACTTTACAATATTCTGGTACAACATTTGGAACAGTACCTCCGTGGATGGTGCCTACATTGAGAGTTGTTCCGAGATCATAATTAGTCATTTTTTGGATTTTGCCAATTTGATGAGCCATCTCCTCAATCGCGTTGATTCCTTCCTGATGGGCTCCTCCAGCATGGGCGGCTCTGCCATAAACCTCAAGTGCGTAATCACCAACACCTTTACGCCAATTTTTTAATGCCCCATTGACCAAACCTGGCTCAAGTACCAATACCAAATCCGCATTTCCAGCTAATTCGATAATCAATTTTTCAGATGTTTGACTTCCGGCTTCCTCATCTGAAGTAATCAATAACTGCACTTTATTGTTAAGCTGACCTGACTTGAGCAGATAGCTTAATGCAAAGTATGAAATAATGATGCCGCCTTTCATATCGAGAACACCAGGTCCGTAAGTTTTTTCATCATCCTGGTGAAAAGGCATTTCCGCGATTGTTCCAAGCTGAAAAACAGTATCCATGTGATGGAGAAGAAGTATGGTTTTTGGACCAGACCCGAAGGTAGCCAGGATATGATTTCCGGTGGTTTCGTTTATATGAACATCAACAATTCCACCCAAATTCTGGAGTAATCTATGGAAATATGAGCCCAAATTATCTACCGCAGTTTTTTCAGAAGTGGGTGATTCCATTTCAACTACGGTTTTAAGCTGATTAAGCATTTCTTTTTCTTTTTCTAAAAAATATGGGTGCATATTGTCTCCGGGAATATTAACTGCCTAAGTATATAATCAAAGTACGATGTTTGCTAATGTTTCAATTATAAACGTACCCATCTCTCTTATTCTTGAGTACCATGTACCGGAAAAATTAATTCAAGAAATTATGCCAGGCATGGTTGTTGTAGTACCTTTGGCTAATAGAAAAGCACTTGGTGTAATTCTGCAGCTATCGAATACAAGGCTTACAACACTGAAACTGGAAGAGATTGAAACCTCGCTGGATCCAAAAATTTCGATTTCTTCTGAGTGGTTGGCTATCGCCACTCAATTGGCGGAGGATCTTATCCAGCCGGTTGGAAAGTTTTTAGAAAAGATGTTACCCCGAAGCTTGGGCTACTCGATTGATAAATCCTATTCGATCACAATTGAAGATCAGACTGAAGTACCCCCTGAGCTGTTGGATTTATTGAATCGCTTTGGCAATTCTCAAATTTCAGCGACCCGGCTATCAATTGCGGATCAGAGAATAATAGAAAAATTTAGTAATAAAGATTTTATTCACCCCGAATATCTGTTAAAACAAAAGACCATTAAATCCAGGAAACTGAAAGTCTATCTTGCCTTGGAGACAGGTAATTTTGGTGATACAGATCATAATTTCGGACGAGAAATTGACACCATAGATCGGAGACGTGAAGCTTTTGACTATATTAGGCGCGAAGGTCCAGTTGAGGATCAATGGATTTTTGCCAGCACAGGTTGTAATTCCGCGGATCTCAAATGGATGATAGCTCGCGGCTTGATCAAGGTAATCGAGATCGAGAAATCCTATGGCTCAGCAGTACCTTACCAGACTGGCTCGCGACTTATTTCTGAAATCGATGAGATGGGCGAGGAATCCCAATTCATCGAAAGTTTTAAAGAAAAAGAGATGTATTTGGTAAAGCATGACCGCGGAGCTGGGATACTGGATTTCTATTTTTCGATGATTCAAAAACAGGACAAGCTTGGGGAATCATGCTTCTTGATTTTTCCGACCATTTTTGAAGTCGTGGCAACAGCCAAGTTATTTGAAGAAAAAACGGGCATTAGTCCAAATATCTATCATGGCAGACTGAGTGATTCACGAAATGCGGAATTGTGGCGAACAACCAAAAATGGTGGCTCTCAGGTTATTTTCGGAACGACTGATGCGTTATTCTGTCAATCGCCCAATCCCGGTTTGATCATCATAGACGAGCCACAAGATTGTCGATCATTTGAGGAGCAGAATTTTGTCTATAACGCCATGGCCATCGCGAATCGGATACATCAGCATTTTAAAACGATGATCATTTATTCAAGCATTCAACCTCCAATCAAAGAATGGTTTGAGGCTAGATATCGGCTTATAAGAAACAATGGTGGCACAATCCAATTCAGAGAAGCGCCAAGGAAGAGAATTAACTTAGATTTTCAGATCATTGATATGGGAGCGGAATTAAAAAATGGTAATAAAAGCGTTATCAGCCGCCAGCTCCAAACTGATATTCAAAAGAGTTATGATCATCACAAATTGACGATCCTTTATTTAAACAGCAAGGGATACGCGATTTATCTGTTCTGTCGAGATTGCGGTTACGTTCGCCGATGTGATTCATGCGGCTCCATACTGACCATCCATTCGAATGGGAAACAAAAAAAGCAGGTTGAGGTCTGTGTACATTGTGGGACGAAGAATGTGATTGAAAATGAATGTCCGAAGTGTAGTGGAAGCAACTACCGCCCGTTTGGATCTGGCATAGAAAAAGTAGAGGAAACTTGTACCGAATTGTTTCCACAAGCGAGGATCGCAAGGTGGGAGTTTTCACCGGGCTTAAGCAGATTTAATGAGATTCTTTATGAACGAATATTGGCTGGTCAAGTAGATATTGTGATCGGGACTTCGGCATTGATAAAAAATGTGCATTTTCCTAAAATTGGGACAATTGGGTTCATCCTCGCGGAAAGCAGCTTGAACACCCCGGATATTTTCAAACAGGAAAGTTCATTTAAAACTTTAAAGACGCTTATCTCGCAAGGCTCAAAGGATACGTCCATTGTTTTGCAAACTTATCAACCAGAAGAAAGATTGTGGACACAATTGAAGAATTTTGACGACAAAGCGTTTATTGATCATCAATTGGAATTAAGATCTCGATTCAAGTATCCACCGTTTGGAACAATTGTAAAATTAACTTATCGGGATCATGATCCTGAAAAATGCCTGGATGTGCTTCGGGAGATGGAGAGGCGAATTCAATTACTGATAAACAGTAGAAAGTTTGAGGACATTCAGATTACTCTTCTTCTACCGGAACAAGCGATCTTAAAGAAATCATATTCGAGCCACCTTGTGTTACTCGGCAATGCAGCAGAACTGATCCGTCAAATAAATTTTCAACCTGGGTGGAGGGTGGATTTGTATCCGACCTCCATCTATAAATGAAAGAAGTAAACCCGCCATGAGTCAATTGCCATTTCCTAAACGACTTTTTCTCACCTGGGAAAATGTTGACAAACTGATTGATATTCTGATTCCCCAATTTGAAAGAGAATACAATGCTATGGTCATCATTACGAGAGGTGGAGTCATTCCAGGCGGTTTGTTGGCGGAAGCCCTGAATATTCAGCACATCCTAACGGCTGCCGTGGATTTTCCGGCCGAAAACAGCCGGAATAAATCTTTATTTGAGTGGCCTGATTTCATCCAATTTCCGCCTGATGAAGCATTAGCCCGCCGAATCACCTTAATCGTTGATGATGTCTGGGGATCCGGCAGGACCATAACCGCGGTTAAAAACCGGGTTGCCGCCGCGGGAGCTTTCCCTGATACATGTGTATTACATTACAACCCATATCGAACTATGTTCAATAAAATGAAACCCGATTATTATGCCGAGGTTACCGACGCGCGGATCATTTATCCCTGGGAGATCAGTCGAGGCACCGATAAGATGCGGATTAATGATTTATTCTAAGCTACAATAATCCTTGATCGACAAGAAGTTCGGCATTGTAAATCGACCCACCTGCCGCGCCTCGAATAGTATTGTGTGACAAGGTTACATATTTTATAGAAAAAATTGGATCCTTACGAACACGACCAATGACTGTCGTCATCCCTTTGCCTGTGTCTCTGTCCAGTTTTGGTTGAGGACGGTTCGCTTCATTCCTATAAACCATAACCGGTTTAGGGGCAGAAGGTAAATGGGCGGCGATATCCGGTGCCTTGTAGTCGGTGAAGATCTCGATCACATCTTTTTCTGAAATTTCAGAATTAAGTTCTACGCTCAGAACGACGGTATGACCATCCACGACTGCTACCCGATTGGTATGGGCTGAAATTTTGATATCCGCCTCGATTATCTTGCCGTCCAGAAATTTGCCAATCATTTTATTTGGCTCAGTCTCGACTTTACTTTCTTCCCCGCCAATGTAAGGAATAACGTTATCGATGATATCCATCGATGGTACCCCAGGGTAACCCGCGCCAGACAATGCCTGAAGACTGACTGCGAACACTCGTTTTACTCCAATCGCGTCATTTAATGCTTTGAGCGAAACGGTCATTCCGGTGCTTGTACAATTTGGGTTGGTAAGAATCGCTCCGGTCCAATCGCGATTCTGTCTTTGGGATCTGACCAGTCTGATATGCTCCGCGTTCACCTCTGGGAGAAGTAAAGGCACATCCGGATCCGGCCTGAACGCGGAGGCATTTGAGCATACAATCAGTCCCGCTCTTGCCATGCTTGGTTCAATTAATTTGGCTTCATCGGTTGGAAGGGCAGAGAAGCAAATCGCCGCACCGTTTAAATTAGCTGAATCAGAAGAATCAAGCAAGATTTTAGCGGCTCGATCAGGCATCGGTTGATTTAGCACCCATGAACAACCCTCCTTGTACGATTTTCCCGCGGTTCGATCAGAACCGGTTAACGCGACGAGCTTAAACCATGGGTGGCCATCGAGAAGAGCAACAAATCTTTGACCAACGGAACCGGTGGCACCAAGAACAGCGACTGGAATGGGAAATTTCATAGAAGAACTCCTAATTTATTAATGAATGAAGGGCGATCACAGCTCGGGAATCATCCTCGCTGCCAATAACCACACTGATTGAGACGTCCGATGATCCATGGGCAATGGCAAGAACGTTAATATTTTCGTCACCGAGTTTTGAAAAGATCTTTCCAGCGATGCCTGGGGTATTTCGGGTACCTAAGCCTACGATGGTAATGATGGAAACTGGATCGGAAGAAAACACGCCATCAATGTCCTGCTCTGTAATCTCCTGGGAAAATTCCTTTTCGAGAGATGTAAGTACCGGCTGGGTCGAATCATTTGGCACGGCAAAACAAATTGATTGTTCTGAGGAGGATTGGGTAATGAGCGGGACACTGGTGTTGGTCGCGGCGACTGCCGCGAACGCTCTGGCTGCCACACCTGGAACGCCAAGCATTCCTCGACCTTCAACAGTGATCAGGTTTTGATTTCGAATGGTTGTTACTGATTTGATGACCTTGTCTTTGTCGCTCTGGCGGGATTCAGGTACATTGGCGATCAATCGTGTTCCGGGAGAATTTGGATTGAAAGTGTTTCGGATACGCAGCTCAATCCCTGATTCGAGGATCGGACGAACAGTTTTTGGATGAAGTACTTTCGCGCCATAATATGCCAATTCGGCAACTTCTGCGTAGGTGATTTCGCTTATCGTACGCGCGTTGCTGACAATTCTTGGGTCGGCGGTCATTACACCATTGACATCCGTCCAAATCCAGACTTCATCGGCAGGCAGAACAGACCCGATCAGGGCTGCCGAGTAATCGCTCCCTCCTCGTCCAATGGTGGTAGTGATACCGTCTGCGGTTGCCGCAATGAATCCGGTTATGATCGGAATCTTTCCTTGTTCAAAGCATTCTCTGAGGATATTTCTGGTTTTAATGGTGGTCTCTGGTAAATCTGGGTGCGCATTCTGAAAATTATTGTTGGTTTGAATTAATTGGGTTGCCTCAATAAAGGTCGAAGGGATTTCATTGTCTTCCAATACTGCTGATAGAATTCGGACACTCATCTTCTCTCCCAATGAGGCAACCGCGTCCAACGCGCGGGGAGTGGTTTCACCTAAAACTTGGATTGCTCCAGTCAGGCTGGTAAGTTCGGCAAGGATTTGATCAATCTGTCGAATGATTTGCTGGCGCCGGTCCGGGTTCTCAAGTGCGTTGTTGATCGTAGAGTGGTGTTTTAGTCGGATCGTCTCGATGTTTGAATCGACTCGATTCATGTCACCTTGTGCGGCAGCCATGGCGGAATCAATCAGGAGATTTGTAACTCCAGCTAACGCGGATATTACGACGGCAATTTCCTTCCAGTTCGTTCTTTCATAGGAAACGATGCTCTTGACAGCCTTCATCGCGTTCGCGTCACCAACTGATGTCCCCCCAAATTTCATTACGAGAGTTTTATGATTAGATTCCATGACCAATCCTCGGATATAAAATAAAAAAAGGCTCCACTTATCGTGGAGCCCATTTGTTCAGTGTTTTTTTGATCAGCTAAAACAACAAAACCCCACGTAGGAAATGTGAGGGCATCATAGTAGTAGTGGTCATTTGGTAATTCATGATGGTGTTTTATATCACTTATTGATCAATGTGTCAATCAAATTACCCTGATTTTTGAAGTATTTCCTATCTTTTGAACTTCAATTCGATGATCGAATTTCTCTTTCAACTCTTCCAGGTGGGTGATTACGAGGATTTTCTTGAATTCCGGTTGAATCGCCCGAATCGCTTCAACCAATTTTTGCTTTCCATCGTCATCTTGTGATCCAAACCCCTCATCGATCACCAAAGTTTCGAGTTTTGCGTCAGCCCGGTGGGCAAGTAATTTGGATAGCGCGAGGCGAATCGCGAAATTTACCCTGAATGCCTCCCCGCCGGAATAAGTTTCATACTCTCGAGAACCGGAACCATCGCTGATCTCAATTTCCAATGTTTCCATGGTGTCCAGTCGCTTTAAGTCGCGGTAATCTTTCTGTGTATGAATTCTGATAGAAAATCCATCCGTCAACTTGGCAAGCAAACGATTCGCCTCCTCCTCCAGGTCGGGTATGGCTTGTTCGATCAACATGGCGGGAATTCCTTTGTTTCCAAAGGCTCTTTCCGCAAATTCGATGTTGGCAAGATCGCTCTCCAGGTCACCAATTTCAAGTAATGAGTTCTTTATTTTTAACTTCGCGTCATCGATATCGACGAGACGTTGACTAATTTCACCGATCGTTTGGTTGTGTTTATCCTTTTTCAGACGTAAATCTGAAAGAATCTGATCCATCGAGGTCTTTTCAGCCTTGACCTCTTCCTCCAAGTGAAGGTTTGCTTCCATGGTCTGAATCTGCTGTTGAATTTCCGATTTTTCTTCCTTCAGTATTTCCAAATCCTTGATAATTTGCTGGATGTCTTTTTCCAGATCCAATCGTCGAGGTCGGGCATTTTGTAAGGCTGTAAATTCAGTCTCAATCAATGATTTATTGGCTTCTACAAATACCTTGGTTTTATTAAGTAAACCTGGCTGGTAATTGAGCGAGTCGATCTGTTCCTCAATCCCCGCTTTTTCGTTTAGTTCAGCGGTTAAAAAGGACTGGTCAGCTAAAGCCTTCTCCAACAATTTAAGCTGCCCTTCTTTTTCAATCAACCAACTTGTTTGATTTGATTCTATTGTTTTGAGGTAAGCCTGTGTTTCAGCAATTTGCTGAGGCAGACTACTCAAACTTCGAAGCTTGTTGGATATTTGAATCCTGGTGGTCTGGACTTCCTGCTTTTGCTGAATAATATTTTCATTCGCTTCCCGCGGATTGCCCGGCGGTGTACTTCCCGTGACTTTGGCGTACGCGTCTTCAAGCAGATCGCGAGATTGCTTCAGTCTTCGTCGGGCTGGTGAATCAATAGTAAAACTGGAGGTCAATTGATTGAATTCTTCCTGTTTCTGAACTGTCCACTCATCAGCTTTTTCCTTTGCTGCCCGGTGCAAAGTTTCGAGCCGGGTAAGGTTTATCTTCACCGCTTCCAAATGTTTCTGAATTGATTCAGGATAATTACTTCGAATTGATTGTAACGAGCTGGTTAGTTGATCTTTTTGATCAATCAGGTCTGAGATTCTCAGGCGTTGTTGACCTATTTCACTCTTGATTTTTGTCTCCAGTGCGATTTTTTCCTGCTCAGATAAGGCTCTTTCGCAAGTTGGACAATTCGGCGAGTGATTCTCAGAAAGGTGATTGAGCCGTTCATTATTCTGGGAAAGTTGGGTATCCATCCTCTCCAGTTCTCTGTCGATGACATTGATTCTCGTCTGTATTTCTTCGAGTGCCGCTATCTTAGCATCAAGATCCGTTTGTTCTCTGCGCTGGTCTTCAATTGAATTGGATATTTTTTCCATCTCAAGACTGGCTATGGACGCGCCGGTTTGTTGCTCGGTAAGCCGGGTAATTTTAAATTGGATTTGTTGTTCTTCCGATTTAATAGAATTTTCAAGTTCGAGCCAGCTTTGATATTGACTGGAAAACTTATCGATCAAGACTAACATTTCATCCAGAGTTCGTAATTTTTGGGCTTCTTCTTCTGAATCTGAATGAAGTCTTCGCAGCTCTGCCAAATCGGCAGAAGCTTTTGGGATTTGTTGAACCTCTAAATCGAGTTCTGCGCGCCTCACTCGCAATTGTTCCAGGTCTGATTTAATTCGTTCAGTCTTTTCCGTTATCCGTTGATCGACTGCGGCCAGTTGTACGGTCAGTTTTTCTACATCTTTTTCAAGGATGCGTTGATCGAAAATGAAGCGTTCCTTGTTTCTGAGGTCATTTAAGGCGAAATTGATTTCAGATTCCCGAGCGAGGAGGGATTGGGTTTCGGAAAGTTGTTTATTCTTAAGCTGAAGATTACTTTCTTTTTGTTCGCTATTTTCGTTTTTTGATTTAAAGGCGGCTTGTTTGTTCTGGATCTCTTTCCTGAGAGTTTCAAATTCAGTCAGCGACCTTTCCAGGGACCGAACGCGTTTAGAGACAGATTGTTCTTCCTGCTCAAGCTTTTTCAAATTCATGTTGAGATTTTCTAAATTCGTTCGAAGCGTAGGCTCATCAAGAATTTTATTTTTTAATTGGGTAAGCGCTGTCCTTTGAAAATTAAGTTCATTATTCTTTTCCTTGCGAAAATCTTTGGCGATTGTTTGATATTTTTCCCAACGATCCAAACGCAATATTTTTGCGAGGACCTCTTTGCGGTCAGAAGATTTGCTCCGGGCGAAGGAATCTGCCTGTCCTTGCAAGAAAAATGAGGCTGTTGTAAAAGTCTCATAATCTAAATTCAAACGATTTCTGATTTCTTCGTCGGTTTTTGATTTGGAATTAGCACCTATTGTTATAAATGATTCTTTATCAGAATCATAATAGGCAAATATTACTTCTGCAGGTTTGGTGTTTCGGAAAATTCTTCTAATTACCCGAAATAAGATTTCATTGTAATGGAAATCAAAAACCACAGTTGCCAGGTCGGACGCGTTATTGATCAACGCGCTACCACTATTAACCCGCGCCTTGCCAAAAAGCGCGTAGGTCATTGCATCCAGAATGGATGATTTACCGGCGCCATTCTCCCCGGTGATACAGGCTACATCAAACAGGGAAAAATCGATCACTTCTTTTTCTCGATAAGATAAAAAGCCGCTCATTTCCAATCTTACGGGTTGCATTTTGGATTCCTTTTCCCAGTATTTGCCCAATGATTGAACTGATGTTATCATAAAAAGGGTATTATGGAACACTTTACGAATAGCATCGATCGAAAAGCCGTTATCGTGGTGATCCTCTTAACATTACCATTTTATTGCCTTGGGTTTTTTGCTTGGAATTTTTCACCATCATCAGAAGGTTTGGGCGACACTCCATTAATTACGACACTCACGCGAACGATCGAGCCATCGGTGACCTCAATACTTACTGAAAATGGAGCATCAAAGACCCCAAGATCAACACACACAATGACTCCAACAATCACCAAAACTCCAACCCCGACAACGACTACAACGATGACTGCGACCGTAACGGTTTCGGTCACTCCAACCCAGACCTGGACTCCAACGGAGACTATAACCGCAACCAATCTTCCAACAGAGACGGCAACTGAGCAAGTACCAGTGTTTTTCACGCCCACCAATCTACCAGATGACATCCTGACCATCATGCCATAATGAGGAAAAATGCATAATCTTAAAGAGTTTCTATTTGAATTAATTGATATGCCAGGGGTGACAGGTTTTGAAGATCCAGTCCGAGAACGGATAAACGCGGAGTGGAGTTCGGCAGGGTTTGAAACCAAAATCGGTAAAACAGGAGCTCTCATCGCTTCAAAAGGAATCCGAACTGGCGATATTCCAAGAAACAAGGTCATGATCGCGGCTCACATGGACGCGATTGGCATGGTTGTCCGTTCGATCAGAGGTGATTTTATTCAATGCGCCAAGGCTGGTGGGATCGACGACCGGGTGATTCCGGGTTTACCGGTAACAGTTTATGCTTCTAAAGGGAGGGAAATTCCCGAACCGATTGAGGGTTACATAAGTTTACCTCATCCTAAGAGTTTAAAACCTGGTGATGAAGAGGGACTCATTCTTCTGGATAGATTGTTAATTGACGTGGGACTGACGAATGCGGAGTTGAAAGAAAAGGTAAATATAGGAGATGTGGTTTCATTTAATACGAAACCATTTGAGCTCAATTCAAAATTAATCTGTGGACATTCTTTGGATAATCGGGCTTCGGTTGCCGCGGTTACTTCTTTTATGCACGAAGCAAAGGATATTCCAAAAGATTGGGAAGTGTACTGTGTAGCTACTTCTGGCGAGGAAGAAAATTTTAATGGTGCTATTACCGCGACATACGAGATTAACCCGAATATCGCCATTGTTCTTGATGTGACCTTTGGGAAGGGACCCGGCTCCTCAGATTGGCAAACTTTCGAAGTCGGCAAAGGAATTACGATCGGATTTGGTCCAAATCTCCATCCAAAACTGGTTGATCTGGCGAAAAAGGTAGCCGATCGATTCGAGATCCCTTGTTCATTGGAAATCCTCCCAACCCATAGCGGCACTGATGCCTACGCTGTTCAGATAGCCAGGGAAGGAATACCGACCTTGCTTATCGAAATACCATTGCGCTACATGCATTCAGCTGCAGAGATTGTATCGCTGAATGATATTGAGCGCGCAAGCCGCTTGATTGGATACATCATAAACTCACTGGACGCAAAAACACTTGAAAAAATCTCATGGGAGGTCGAGAATGAAGGTTGACCTGGTTCTACTCGAAAAACTCTGTAACGCGATCGGAGTTTCTGGCGGCGAGGAAGAAGTTCGTGAACTGATTCTAAAAGAAATTAAAGATCATGTGGCCGAAGTGCTCATTGACACGATGGGAAACGTGATCGCCAGAAAATCGAAATCGACCGAAGGAAAACCTCGTTTGCTCCTCGATGCCCACATGGATGAGGTTGGGTTCATGATCGTCAATCATGATGGAGATGGGTTTTATACCTTCCAGAAAGTGGGCGGTATCGATGATCGGATCCTGCCAGGGCTGAAAGTACTGATTGGAGAAAATAAAATTTCTGGTGTAATTTCCTCAAAGCCAATCCACCTCGCCAGCCCTTCGGAACGAAAGAATTCAATTTCTTTCGATAGCTTGAAGATCGATACTGGAGGGAATATGGGCATAGAACCAGGAACCCGGGCCGGTTTTGGTAGCCAATTTCAGGCAAATAAGGAAACGATCTTTTCCAAGGCGATTGATGATCGGATCGGCGTCGCGACTCTGATCCTACTTGCAAAGCAGGAATACCTCAATCTGGATTTGTTTTTAACCTTTACAGTACAAGAAGAAATTGGTTTACGCGGAGCTAAAGTCACCGCGAAATCTGTCAATCCACAAGCCGCGATCGTGGTCGACGCGACCCCGGCTTATGATCAACCAACATACGATGATCAAGAAAATTCTTTCTATAATACCAAGCTCGGACGAGGTCCGGCAATTTATACACTTGACAGCGGAACACTTTACGACCGTCGTTTGGTCAATTATTTTGAAAAGACCGCGGAGGCGGCTGGAATAAATTTCCAATTCCGCCAACCAGGTGGGGGTGGAACCAATGCCGGGGCGGTACATTTGGCAAACACAGGCATTCCCACCATCAGTATTTCTGTACCACACCGATCAACCCACTCACCAATTTCATCTTCCCGGATAGCAGACTGGGAAAATACTTTATTGCTCATTGAAGCTGGTTTGAAAAATTTTCATACCACTATCATTAACTAACCGAGAGGATAAAAAATGAAGGCACTAATCAAACGATTAACTGAAGCTTGCGGACCATCCGGGTTTGAAAATGGTTTGCGGCAAATGATCATAAATGAACTCGATGGTTATTATTCCGGTTATAAGGTTGATCCACTCGGGAATCTGGTCGTAATGATTCAGGGCAGCCTTGACCTCAAAGAAAGGAAGAAGGTGATGGTTGCAGCTCACATGGATGAAATCGGTATAATGGTTACCCATGTTGACGAAAAAGGTTTTATTCGATTCACCCAGGTCGGTGTACTTTATCCGGCATATTTGCCGATGGCAAGGGTCAGATTTTCAAATGGTTTGATTGGGGTTGTGGGCATGGAACCTGGCACAAAGCTTGATCAGCCCGGTTTCGACAAATTCTTCATTGATGTTGGATTGTCAAAGGAAGAAAATCCGATAAAGATCGGTGATGCAGGATGTTTTATCGGCGATTTTGTTGATATGGGTAAGCGAGTGGTGGCAAAAAGCATGGATGACCGCATTAGCGTCGCCATCGCGATTGAGGCAATTAAGAAACTCCGCCAACCTAAAAACGATCTCTATTTTGTGTTTACCTGCCAGGAAGAAGTGGGAACTCGTGGGGCAGGCACCGCGGCATTTGGAATTGAACCAGACCTCGCTTTTGCGATTGACGTAACAATGACTGGTGATACCCCAAATAACAAGATCATTGATGTCCATCTTGGCAAAGGTCCCGCCATCAAGATCAAGGACTTTTGGATGACCGCGGATCAAAAAATTGTCAAATGGATGGAATCTTGTGCAATCCAGGACAAGATTCCCTACCAAAGAGAAGTATTAATAGCAGGAAGCACTGACGCGCGAGCAATCCAGATTACCCGATCAGGTGTTTCGTCAGGATGTATATCGATTCCATGCCGGTATGTTCATTCAACCGTTGAAATGGTGGATATGAGCGACGTTGAGGACGCGGTCAAGCTGATCGTCGGATTACTTAAGGATGAAATAAAGGTCTAAGGGAAACATCATGTGGCATCATCCAATCCATTGCATTATCCCGCCGCATATGTTGAAAAATATCGCTGAAAAAGGTTCCAGCTACTCTTCCAAAAAGGCGGTAATGACATTGGTCTCCACTGAGCAATTACGCGGAAGAAGAATGGGTATTGCCAATGTGGCAAAAATGTTTCCCTCTACCGTGGTAGGCGAAGGAAAAAAGTACAGAATTGTTTATAACGCCGCGAATGGTTTAACGCTGCCCGGTTTGATTCTAAGGAAAGAAGGCGATCCTCCCGTTAAAGATATTGCCGCTAACGAAGCTTATGATGGTTGCGGCGATACGTGGGATCTCTACCATAAGATTTACCAAAGAGACTCAGTGGATGGGAGAGGGTTAAAGCTTGAATCTACTGTTCATTATCAGGAAAGTTATGACAATGCTTTTTGGGATGGCAGACAAATGGTGTATGGGGATGGCGATGAGGATATGGAACCGGAAGAGAGAATTTTCAACCGTTTTACCCGATCAGTTGAAATCATTGCCCATGAATTAACTCATGGAGTAAGCCAGAATGAGGCGAACCTTACTTATTGGCAGGATACCGGCGCGCTAAATGAATCTTTTTCAGATGTATTTGGAATTTTAGTAAAGCAATATAAATTTCAACAAACGGTATTAGAAGCCGATTGGATCATCGGCACCAGGTTATTTACCGAGAATGTAAACGCGAGCGGTATCCGGTCGATGATCGAACCAGGCAGCGCCTATGATGATCCTATACTTGGCAAGGATCCGCAACCAGGCCATTTACGTGATTATGTTTCAACCACATCTGATAATGGGGGAGTGCATATCAACTCAGGAATTCCAAACCGGGCTTTTGCCTTGGCAGCTACAGAGATTGGCGGGTTTGCCTGGGAAAAAGTAGGCATGATTTGGTATAAAACCTTAACTGGTGGTGTCCGTGAGGATAGTCAATTTCAAGACGCGGCAGATCTGACTGCCTATTATGCGGGGGATCTTTTCGGATACGGAAGTTTGGAGCAAAACGCGGTAGTGCATGCCTGGCGAGCGGTCGGTCTAATACCAACGCTTTCAAAACATCCGAAAGATAACCTTCCAATTGATTCAGATTCCCCGGGCTGTTTATCAGGATTGATGTCCGCCATGTCAAATTTTCGGGGAATAAACAAAGGATGATTTGAAAGAAATTATTTTAGAGTTTTTCCATAAAATATTAATGAACACTAATGAAGAATATTGCAAATTCATAATAATTCTGAGAATTCAGGTTCTCAGAATGTAGGTTCTAACGCATAATAAGTTCAACAATACATGGATATAATTGATCAAAACAAAAAGAGAGGAACATCACTATGTTAGTAAAAGTAAAGGTATTTAAGGCATTAAATGAAGTAAAGGAACGCGGACAAGCTTTGGTTGAATACGCTTTGATTCTCGTTCTGGTCTCCGTCGTAGTTATCGGCGCGCTCGAATTGATTGGACCGTCGATCTCGAATATTTTCATGGAGATCAACAGCACATTACAATAACAAAAAGAGGGGAATTTTTCTCCGTCTACCCAGAAAACACCTTCACGTATTTAATCCGAGAAGGTGTTTTCTTATGGAATTTATGGCATTACCGATTCGATGATGGATTTTATTGAGTTAAATGGGGTGATAATATTTTATTTTTCCCATTCCAGCTTGATTAACTTAAAATGTTATAATTATCAAAAAGTCTCCATTTAATAATTATATGATCAAATTAGGCTATAGTACTTTCGGTTTAACCGACTTGCCCTTTCTGCGCGCGATTGAAGAAGTTGATAATGCGAGTTATCCAGGAATTGAAATTTCCTTTCATCGGGATCAATTTAATCCATTTAATATTTCTGACGCTGATTTAGACAATGTGAGGAACAAGCTCACGAAATCTAACACAAGAGCGGCTTGTGTCGCGACTGCCAGTCATTTTTTCACTCCTTCGCGGCCACATGAGCCATCACTGATGAGTATCGAGCTGGCTGGGCGTAAGCGCCGGATCGACCTGATCAAAAGAGGTATTAAAGTTGCCCGCCATTTGGATGTCCCGATCGTCTCATTTGGTAGCGGCTTTATCAGAGATGATCATATTAGCAATCCCGGCGTAAATCCTTTTGAATTATTAGTGGATTCCGTCTGGGATTGTTTGGCTGATATTAGGGACCAGGAAGATATTACCCTAACCATCGAGCCGGAACCAGGGATGTTCATTGAAACGATGGCACAAGGTCTGGAACTTATCCAAGCCGTTGATTCACCAAAATTTAGAATGCATATTGATATTCTGCACGCGTACTGTTCTGAAGTCGATTACGTACAAGCTCTCGCCATCGCGGCGCCATTTACCAAGTATCTTCATATTTCTGATTCTCAACGTGGATTTAACCTCAAATTCAAAAGGTATTCTCCCGATTTGGAATTTGATTTCAATTTCGCCCGGTTGTTAATTCACTTCCCCGACACCAATGATCATTTCTTTGTTGATCCCGAGCATCCAATTTTCTTTTATCAAGATTCCATGGACAAGCAAAAAGAGCGAAGAGTCCGAGAGATTTTGATGAAAGCGAATGTTAATCGTGAGGTGAAATTAATCCGATACAACGACTTATTCAGGGGTACCTCTGAGTTCGACAATGAGATCTTCGTCTACGCGATATCGGTTCCAGGGCTGAGTTATGATGTTCTGGAAGGGGTAAGGCCGATCATTGTTTATTTGCGATCTACCAAAGATGAAAACGGGATATTGTATATGGATCGAATGGTCGCGAATACCCTGACAGGCATCGTTCATTTTCATGAAATTCCCGGATTGGGTACTTTGGATTTTAAAAATAGTTTTAGCGCATTGGTTAACAATGGGTTCGATGGATACGGATCGGTTGAACTTTACCATCATGTAAAATCCTGGAAAAAAGCCTTGGTTGATAGTTTTGCACATTTATCTCAATTTGTTTGATCAAAGAAATTTATCCTAATTACATCGGAGACTGGCATGGTGGATTATCGAGAGCTTGGATGGGATCCAAACACGGTTGGTGAGTTGGATCATCGCTTGTTAAAAGCGCCGCACATCAAATTACGTTCTGCCAGCTCCGGACCAAAGGGAGACATCGTTTACGCGATCGATCTTCGGATCAATGAGCCTAACAAATATTTTTTATCTTCTACTGAAATGCATTCCTTTGAGCATTTTCTGTTAGATGGTTTTTTGCGCTATTTACCAGATAATTTTATTTCAATTGGTTTGATGGGTTGTCAAACTGGATTCTATCTGATTTTATTTAACGAAGGCCGCGCCTGGGTTATCACCGAGGTGTTTGAAAAAATTTTGAATGATATTCTGAGAGCGGAAGAAGTACCGTTTCGAAGCATTCAACAATGTGGAAATTATAAAAACCATGACCTGGGACTGGTTCAGGAATTGGCAAGAAGAGTATTGGGAGACAGGAAAGATTGGTCAACGATAGTATGATGAAGAATGAGAATCGATGGGTCATCCAAACAAAGAAGATAGTGAGGTATGAGATTATTGGGCAGAGGGATTTGTTTAATATCGGTAATACAGAGATCTTATATCCCAATAAGTTAGAGCATAACCATCGTTTCGTAGTGGTCGATGAAAATGTTAATTCGGAATATGGGCAGAAGATTCAGAGATATTTTGAGCATCATGGAATCGTCTCGCGCTTTTGTATCGTTGAAAGCGGGGAAGAGCACAAAACCATCACTCAATATTTTCGTATAGCTAATGAGCTGGAGAATTTTCCAATTCATCGGAGGGATGAGCCGATCATCGCGATTGGCGGCGGTGTTCTTACCGATGTAGCCGCGTTCGTAGCTGGCACCTATCGAAGAGGTGTTCCTCATCTTAAAATTCCCACAACGCTAATGGGCTATGTCGACGCCGCGATCGGCATTAAAAATGGAATTAATTTTAACGAACATAAGAATCGGTTAGGTGGGTTCGAACCGCCGATCAAAGTATTCCTCGACCGAGGGTTTTTACGCTCCTTGCCTAAAAGGCATATTCTGAATGGAGCGGCGGAAATTATGAAAATTGGTTTGATCAAAGACGAGGAACTTTTTAAAAAACTTGAAATTTGTGGACATGCTTGTATCGATGATCATTTTCAAAATGAAGTGGGACAAGAACTTCTCGATCTCGCCATTTCGGATATGCTTGAGGAGTTAGAACCCAATTTGTACGAGGATGAGTTGGCAAGAAAAGTGGATTTTGGGCATACATTTAGTTATGGATTAGAGACTCGCCACGAAACCCATCTATTGCATGGAGAGGCCGTTTTACTGGATATTTTGTTATCGGTTCAAATATCAAAATTAAGGGGTTACTTGCAGAATTCTGATGCGGAAAGAGTGATGCGCCTGGTAAACAATTTAGGATACAAGTTGGACTATTCGTTGTTGGAAACTAATCTTCTGTTCGAATCCCTGAACGAGCGGGTTTACCATCGCAATGGTTTTCAGCGGGTCCCACTGCCAAATGGAATTGGAAATTGTCAATTTGTAAATGACATCAGCAAAGAAGAAATTGACTCAGCCAGAGTCGAATTAAGTCATCACCGAGAGTTTGATTATGCCTAAAAGTAATTTTGATGATCGTGAGATCAAGAAATTTGACAATGTCGCCGACATCTGGTGGGATCCGGATGGTGAAATGGGAACCCTGCAAACCATCAATCCGCTTCGGATGGCATTTATCACTGAGATGGTTGACTTGAAAGGAAAAAAGGTACTCGATGTTGGATGTGGTGGAGGGATCCTGTCTGAGGCTTTAGCGTCAGAGGGAGCAGAAGTGACTGGAATTGACCTCTCTCGAGAATCCTTAGCTGCCGCGGAGAACCACGCCAGGAAAAGTGGACTGGAAATTAATTACCGTGAAATAAAAATCGAAGATTTATTGAGAGATGAAACAGAAAGCTACGATGTAGTCGCCTGTATGGAGATGCTTGAGCATGTACCCGACCCGGCTCAGATCGTTCAATCATGTTCCTCTTTACTAAAAAAGGGCGGCTTGGCAGTTTTTTCATCCATCAACCGAACCCCAAAAGCATTTTTGTTCGCGATCATTGCCGGTGAATACATCCTCGGATTACTACCCAAAGGTACACATTCATATTCCAGGTTAATCCGCCCATCTGAAATGAACTCATGGGGAAGTGAAGCCGGCTTAACTTTTCATCAGACCGCAAGTTTGATGTACAACCCTATCTTTGACCGGTTTAAAGTTGCATATAATAAAGAAGATGTAAATTACATGATGCGTTTCACGAAACCGTAATCCGGTTGGAGCGAATTTTTGAACCGTTTTTTTGCCCTTTCTCGAACTACACATGGCGTATTGGATATCGCGAATCCTGCCTTCATCGCGGTGCTCTGGTTGGGACAATACCCACCCCTGAGCACGATTTTCATATCCATCATTACGGCATTCGCGGGATACACCGCTACATACGCGTTAAATGACCTGGCGGGTTTCTCCGTTGACCAGGAGAAATATAAAGATGGCATGAATGCCGGATATTCCGTAGAATCCTCCGACCTGCGCTACCCGCTCGCCCAAAGTAAATTATCCTACCGAAGTGGTTTTCTCTGGTTCATTTTCTGGGCGCTGATCGGCCTGATCGGTTCTTACTTTCTTAATCCGGTCATCGACCTGATCCTGCTTGGCGCATTTGGCTTGGAAATTCTGTATGTTCGTCTATTAAAGGTTACCTATTGGCGAACACTGCTAAGCGGACTGGTTAAATCCAGCGGTCCAATCTCCGCCATCTTTGTAGTAGACCAATCGCCTGATCTTTGGAAGGTACTTCTGGTGTTCGCCTGGGTTTTATTCTGGGAAATTGGGGGTCAAAACATCGCCGCTGATTGGAACGACATTGAAGAGGACAAACGCGTGCGCGCGGTCACAATTCCGCTGGTCTTTGGACCGAATAAGGCTGGTTTGATCGCGCTGAGCATGCTTACCTTAACAGTCATCATAAGCGCTTTTCTTCCTTCCGTTTCTAATCTTACCCTTACCATTTGGTATTCTATTCTCACGGTATTAATCGGAATTTATTTGTTGATCATTCCTGGGATTGATCTTTGGCGTCATCAGGGCGATGGGCGAAAAGCGGCTTTCCTGTTTGATCACGCCAGCTACTATCCGTTGGCAAATTTGATTCTGATTACGCTTTACGTGCTCCTATTTTAGGCGCCTAATCTCGAATAAAAAAATCCCGTCAATTTCTGGTGATCAGACAGTGACGGGATTTTTAATTTAGAAAATACGTGGAAAGAATTCTGGCACCCGCTTTTTATATTCCTGATAATCTGGTTGATCACCCCATCGTTAATCTGCCCGCTTTTCAAGCAATGGAATGCCGGTTGATATATCGGATGTGAGTACGACACTTTCGAGCCCCGCTGAAATGTCCGACGAGGTGAAATAGTTCAAAAAAGTGGACGAGTTTAATTTCCTGAAAGTGAAAGTTGTTCTAATTCAACAAGGCTGCGATAATCCAGAGAAGAATGCAATCTCTGGCGATTGTACCAAACTTCAATAAACTCAAAGATTGCCAATCATGCTTCAGATTTAATTGTGAAGATTCGATTAGCAAATTCTCCTTTCAAAGTGGCGAAGAAACCTTCCATAGTTGCGCTATCTAGTAGCGCTATCTGGAGTTGACAATTAGGTTACACCATTTATATAATAAAATGTGACATGGTGGTACTTTTAAAAAGAACAATTATGGCTTTGTTTCAGGCAAATGTGGGCTCTGACAAACAAACAAGGTTTTATTGAAAAGTTTTGGTTAACACCAGCCACCGTACTATTTTCCAATAGTAACCATGAGTGTTAAAAAGGTAAAAAATGATGAGCATTACAAGTTCTGAATTCACTTGGACATTGCTGGACATTTTCCCCGCGTCTGTAGAACTTTTTGACCTTGATGGGAAAATTATATTCATAAATCAGTCCGCCGTGAGCCGTTATAAAGTGGAAAAGGAACAGGTAACAGATCTGCCGATATGGGACCTGTTATCACAGAGTTCATCGAACCACCTGAAAACGGTTATAAAACAGGTTGTTACCCAAAACACGATGATCGAATTCACTGAACAAGTTGAAGATCGATGGTGGAATGTAAAAGTTTTTCCCATCGAAGGACCTTCAGGTTTGGTGGATAAGATAGCCACTTTCTCCAGTGACATTACTAAAAGAATCGAAGCAGAAGAGAAACTAAAGATAGCAAGCCTGCAATTAATAACCAATCAAGAAGAGGAGCGCCGGAGGATCGCACAGGACCTTCATGATGATCTCGGTCAAATTATGACTGCTTTGATTCTCAACTTAAAAACTATTCAGGGAAATTTTATACAAGCCGAAGATGAACCCAACACAAACCAAATTAAAAACGCGATTCATATCGTTGAAGACATGATGCGTCATGTTCGTCAGGTGCTTTACGATCTCGGTTCGCCCTCTTTTGAGACCCAATCCCCTAAAAAGGTGTTGGAAGATTTAAGTTCATCTTTAGCTCTTTCAGCTAATTTACGAGCTGTTTTCAACAGTCAAGATCAACTTCCAAAAATTTCAAACTCTCAAGCTACTGCATTTTATCGACTGATACAAGAAGGTATGAACAATACAGCTAAGCACGCGAAAGCGACAACAGTTTGGATCAATCTTGAATACGTCGACGGTGAAATGATTATTTCCTTCGAAGATGATGGGCAAGGTTTTTTGGACACACATCGAAATAATTACAGTATTGGTTTGGACGGTTTAAAGGATAGATTCCTACGGCTAAACGGCAGTTTCGAGGTCGATTCAGTGCTTGGAAAAGGAACGAGATTAACAGGCTCGATCCCGATCAATACAAAATAGGAAACCAGTCCAAGGAATGCGCAATAGTTTGGATGGTTACTTGATCCTTTCTGAGGAGGTGCAAGTTGATTCAAGTTGTTATCGCGGAAGATCATCGCTTGGTTAGGCAGGGAATCGTAAAGCTGCTTGAAAGTGTCCCCGATTTTTCGGTGGTCGGCGAAGCTGATAATGGCTTGCAGGCAATTGAGATGGTGAAGAGTTTGCACCCTGATGTCGTTATTCTGGATATTACAATGCCCAAAGTCGATGGGTTTGAGGCTCTTAGTAAGATAAACAGACTAACTCCAAAACCTCAAGTGGTTATGCTTTCTATGCATGCAGATCCGACTCTGATCAGGCAAGCACTTCAATCAGGCGCATCTTGTTATGTGGTCAAACAATCTATCGGAGATGATTTGCTTGCCGCTGTACGAGCGGCAGGCAATGGAAGTATCTTCCTCAGTTCAGGTATTTCTGGCGTAATGGCAAATTCCATATTCGCGGAGACCCCAAAAAATATATTGGATCGCCTCTCCCCTCGCGAGCGGGAGGTGGTATCAAAGATCGTTGAAGGTTTAGCTACACGTGAAATTGCGGAGCTTCTTCATACAAGTATAAAAACGGTTGAAAAGCAACGACGAGACGCGATGAGAAAGCTGGAGGTCGAAAACATTGCAAGTTTAGTAAGGGTCAGTCTTGAACTCGGTTTGACCATCGATCATGACACAATCCAATAGGTTACGGTCGAAATGGTTATAAGGTTAATGTTGGTAATGAAATGAAATCATTTGTGTTGAGTATAAATCAGCGAACAGTTGGTACTTGGGCAATAATATTGGACCATTCAGGAAATGTGATCTCTTCAGCGTATCGGGAGGTTCCTCAGCACTTTCCCAAATTAGGATTGGTTGAGCATGATGCTGATGAAATTTGGCGGATTACTTTACGAGTTGTTGAAGACGTACTTCAAAACGGTAGGATAGCACCTGAACAATTGGTTACGATCGGTATCACTAATCAAAGGGATACCACAGTTTTTTGGAATAAAAAAACTGGCCAACCAGTGGGGAGGGCAATAGGTTGGCAAGATCAGCGAACATTACCTTACTGTGAGCAATTAATCGCGAATGATAAGTTCGAAATAGAAAGCAGGACCGGCATGGTAATCGTGCCGGATACCACCGCTACGAAGATCCGCTGGTTAATGGATAACGACCAAACAATTCAAAAAGGCTTAGCGAAAGGTGAACTGCTGTGCGGCACCATCGACAGTTGGTTAATTTGGAAGTTATCCGGCGGAAGCGTACACGCCACCGACCATTCGAATGCTTCGATGACCTTATTACAGAATGCTAAATCGCTTACATATGATGATCAGATTCTGAATGAGCTTGGTATTCCTCGAGAGATACTGCCCGTCCTTAAAAATTCTTGTGACCTTTACGGTTATACAGATCCTGAAGCCTTTTTTAACGTCAAGATCCCAATCGGCAGCTCGGGTGGCAACCAACAAATGGCTGTTTTTGGCCAAGCTTGCGTATACGTTGGGATGGCAAAAAATACATATAGTACAGGTTCTTTCGTCCTTTTGAATACTGGTGACCGCTATGTAACTCCTGGGGAGGGGTTGTTCTCGCCAATACTTTGGACAATCGGTGATTCTGTTGTTTATGGCTTAGAGGGCAAGGCGGATGTTGCCGGAGACGCAATTGACTGGCTTTGGGATGGATTAGGTCTAATCCATGAAATGGGTGACGCCGAAGGTTTAGCCAGCCAAGTAGCAGACACCCAAGGAGTATATTTTGTTCCACCGTTTGGCGGTTCCGACCTCATTAGAACCGGCGCGAATTCATATGCTCGCGGGGCAATCCTAGGAATTACACGTGGTATCACGAAACATCACGTGGTGCGAGCGGCCTTTGAAGCGTTAGCCTATCAAACTCGAGATTTTATAGAAGTAATAAAAATACGAGAAGCAAACCTGATGCCCTCAGTATTACGCGTGGATGGTTCAGTGGCAAAAAGCGATTTTCTTCTTCAATTCCAAGCCGATATTTTGGGTATACCCGTTGAAAGACCAGTGTTTACAAATACTGCCGCATTAGGAGCCGGTTATTTAGCAGGGCTATCGATCGGATATTGGAATTCCATTGAAGAAGTTATAGCTCTTTGGAAACTCGACCGTTCTTTTGAACCGCGATTTTCAGAAGAACGGCGCGAAGAGCTGTATTTTGGCTGGAAAAAAGCTGTGAAACAAGTAAAAACACCATATTTTCATTCCTAATCTATAATTCCGATCCAATCTTTGCTGCTGACATTCCCATAATTTTTAGAAATTGTTATTTTCATTTCATGAATTGTATTATAAGCAGACATCGTTTCAACTTAGGACAATATGTACTTGGAGAACTTCTCAAAACATTTTGGGATTTCTTGAAAGAATAGTTGAAGCGACACCCTTCCTTGTCCAACTTTTTCAGATAAATCGTAAAGAAGAATTCTTTACTTATAAGGTACAAGAATGGCTCATGCCAAATTGTATTAAATTCCGCCCCAAATGCCCGAGATCGCCCCATTAGAATGAAAAAGTCGAATGGATAAAAAACCAATTTAATCGATTTCTATGCCGCTATAAAAGCAGGACCCGAACTTACCCGAATGTTTGAGTGAATGACAGCATTACCACAAATGGAAAAAATTTCTTGGAGTTGTAGGGTTGCCACGAATAGATCGATACTTTGAACTCAAAGACTGAACACCAACCTTGGGTGAAATCATAAAACAACTATGTCATCCTAAGAGAAAACTATTAAGGTCGAGCTTTTGAATTCGATGCAATCTTTCAGAAATAAAAATGTTCTCTGTGGATAGAACAAGTAATCAAATATTTTAGGAGTACTCCAAAAGTGTATATATATTAGGATAAGGAGCATCCCATATGTCCATTTCCCTAATTATATTGGTCTAGTTCCCTAATTGCGTACGCCAGCAAAAATGTGCTATTGTTTTATCAAGCAATTTTAAGATTGAGTAATATTTTTTACTCATTTATCACTGGAACGATTTTTTTTACACTAATAACTAATCCACGGGGAATGTAATTACATGGGTTCTTTTTTTATAGGATCAAATTTGGAAGGAGGTATGCCTGATGCATTAACGACAATAAAGTACCTGTCTACGTATTAAAAACCAAATTTTTTTCAATAAGGAGAATTAATTATGTTCGGACAATTGATTGGCGAGGTATTTGGGACATTTATCCTCATTTTGTTGGGGGATGGTGTAGTAGCTAATGTAGGACTTGCTCCTCGATTAGGCGCAGCTGCTTATAACTGGAATACCATTACTATTGGATGGGCTTTTGCGGTTATTGTCGCAGTGTATGTTTCAGCTGGTGTTTCAGGCGCTCATTTGAATCCCGCCGTTACCATTGCGCTCGCTTTCAAACGCGATTTCCCATGGTCAAAAGTTCTTCCATATATCCTGGCTCAAATAGTTGGAGCTTTCTTAGGTGCATTAGGGGTATACTTGGTTTATATGGATGGTTTGATAGCCGCAGGGTTGCCCAATGTATGGTGTACTGGTCCCGGTTCGGTGTTCGGCCAAGCTTTCTGGGGAACAGCACAAGCTGCAGGAGTAGCTTCCACTGGAGGTTATAGCTTTGGAAACGCGTTCGTTGCTGAAATTTTCGGCACCGCAGTTTTACTCTGGGGTGTTTTGGCAAGTGGTGATGACAAGAACCTCGGCCTCATGCACAACATGGGACCATTCCTCGTCGGCGGTACCGTGCTTGCTGTTGGTTTATCCTTAGGTGGCCCAAGTGGTTACGCCATCAATCCTGCCCGCGATCTTGGTCCTCGTCTCTTCGGTTTGGTTTCTGGAACTCAAGGTTTATTCGCTGATGGATATTGGGTAATCCCGATTATTGCCCCTATCATTGGCGGTTTAATCGGCATTTATACTTACGATCTTTTTGTAACCAAACTGCTCCCCAAAAAATAGACTTGTAATAAGCACAAAAAAGACCAATGGATCAAATAGTATCACTGGAGGTACAAAATGAAGAAACTTATCAATAAACCGGAAGATGTCGTTCGAGAAGCTCTTGAAGGTATTGCTATCGCGCATGCGGATATAGTGAAAGTTCACTACGGTCCAGATTATATCCTCCGCGCGGAAGGGCCAACTAAAGGTAAAGTCGGGATCATTTCCGGCGGTGGTTCAGGGCATGAGCCCATGCATGGTGGATTTGTTGGATATGGTATGCTTGATGCCGCTTGTCCGGGCGCTGTGTTCACTTCTCCTACTCCAGACCAAATGTTCGAAGCCACAAAAGCTGTAAATGCCGGTGCTGGTGTTCTTCACATCGTGAAAAACTATACCGGTGACGTTTTGAATTTTGAAATGGCGGCTGAAATGGCCCGCGCCGAAGGTATTGAGGTGGAAGCTGTTGTTACCGATGATGATGTTGCCGTTCAGGATAGCTTATATACTGCCGGTCGAAGAGGCGTTGGCGTAACCGTACTTACCGAAAAAATTTGTGGCGCCGCCGCCGAACAAAAACGTTCATTGGCACAGGTTGCTGAACTTTGCCGTAAGGTAAATGGGGTTGGCCGTTCTATGGGTATGGCTCTAACATCCTGTACCGTTCCGCATGCGGGTAAACCAACTTTTGAACTTCCTGAAACCGATATGGAAATAGGTATTGGCATCCATGGCGAGCCAGGAAGAAAAAGAATGCCGCTCGTCAGTGCTGACGAAATCGCTGAGATGCTGATGGAACCGATTATTAGTGATTTGCCATACAAAGCCGGAGATGAAGTTCTCCTATTCGTGAATGGTTTGGGTGGTACACCGCTCATCGAACTGTATATTATGTACAGAAAAGCCCACAAGATCGCTGAAAAACATGGAGTGAAGGTTGTTCGCAGTTTGGTAGGTCCATATATGACCAGCTTAGAAATGGCTGGTGCTACTATCACTTTATTAAAGATGGATAGCGACATGCTAAAACTCTGGGATGCCCCTGTAAAAACAGCTGGTTTACGTTGGGGAATGTAATTTAAGGAACATTTTTGAATATAACCAGAGCGGTTTGAGTGCAACCGCTCTGGTTATCGCAGGGAGTAAATTATGATCGTTAAACGAGATGATGTAATAACTTGGGTCAAGGCTGTCGCTGCCATTATTGAAGAAAATAGTGCCTATTTGACGCAACTCGATTCAGAAATTGGGGACGCTGATCATGGCGCGAATATGAATCGTGGATTTAACACTGTCATAAAAAAACTACCTGATGTAAACGATAAGGATATCGGCACGATACTGAAGACCGTTGGAATGACCTTAATTTCAACAGTTGGTGGAGCTGGTGGTCCTTTGTATGGTACTTGGTTTTTACAATCTGGGATTAAAACAGCAGATAAATTTACTTTAACCCTTACAGATTGGACAGACGCCTTAGAAGCATCCCTAAACGGGATAAAAATGAGGGGGAAGGCGGAAGTCGGCGATAAGACAATGGTTGATGCACTTACTCCAGCGGTAGAAGCTTTGAAAAAGTGTGTACAGGAAAATATCAATTTATCTGAAGCACTTAATATATCCGCAGATGCCGCGAAGCAAGGTATGGAAGGAACGATCCCGTTGGTAGCCCGCAAAGGTAGAGCGAGTTATCTTGGTGAAAGAAGCGCCGGTCATCAAGATCCTGGGGCAACCTCCACATATCTGATTTTGAAGACCGCCGCGGAAACCTGGAACGGCAGTTAAAGGCATGATCCTTCAAACCCAATGAGTCCTATGGTTAATAATAACCACGGAACACATTTACAATTTTGAAAATAATTCTTAAAGGAGCGAAATATGGCTAAGTATTCAGCAGCAGTTGATCAAGGCACTACCAGTACCCGTTTTATGATCTTCGATCACGAAGGTAAAGTAGTTGCAATTGATCAGAAGGAACACGAACAGATTTTTCCTAAAGCTGGTTGGGTTGAACACGATCCGATGGAAATTTGGGTTCGCACCCAAGAAGTTATCGCCGGCGCCTTGAAAAAAGGAAATGTTGCCGCAAGTGACATTGCCGCGGTCGGTATTACCAACCAACGTGAAACCACCGTGGTTTGGGAAAAAGCTACAGGCAAACCTGTATATAACGCAATCGTTTGGCAAGACACTCGCACGGACGCGATCTGTAATGAGTTAGCCAAAGATGGTGGTCAGGATCGGTTCCGCGAAAAAGTTGGTCTTCCATTAGCTACTTATTTTTCCGGGCCGAAAGTTAAATGGATTTTAGATAACGTTGCTGGCGCTCGCGCTCAAGCTGAAAAAGGCGAGGTATTGTTTGGCAATATAGATTCTTGGGTCATCTGGAACTTGACTGGTGGTCCTAAAGGCGGCGTTCATGTTACTGACGTATCCAACGCTTCCCGCACCATGCTCATGAACCTTAAGACACTTGATTGGGATCCCGATATGCTTAAAGCTATGGGCATTCCACGCGCGATGCTTCCAGCCATCAAAGCTTCCTCTGAGGTTTATGGTCAAGCTAATGGCACTCTCGGTGGCGTTCCGGTGGCAGGAGATTTAGGCGATCAACAAGCCGCCCTATTTGGTCAGACTTGCTTCAGCACTGGCGAAGCCAAGAACACTTATGGTACAGGCTGTTTTATGCTTCTCAACACCGGAACAAAACCCGTTCAATCCAAGAACGGTTTGTTGACTACATTGGGTTACAAGATCGGCGATCAACCAGCAGTGTACTGCCTGGAAGGTTCAATAGCAATTACTGGCGCTTTGGTACAGTGGTTGCGTGACAACTTGGGCATAATCGAAAAATCCTCCGATGTGGAAGCCCTGGCCGCGACCGTAGAAGATAATGGTGGGATTTACTTCGTTCCAGCTTTCTCCGGTTTATATGCCCCATACTGGAAGAGTAATGCTCGAGGTGTTATCGTTGGTATGACCCGCTACATTAACAAAGGCCACATTGCCCGTGCTACCCTCGAAGCCACTGCCTTCCAAACCCGGGAAGTTTTGGATGCGATGAATAAGGATTCAGGCGTCGATCTCACCGCCCTCAAAGTTGATGGTGGAATGGTTTATAATGAAACGTTGATGCAGTTCCAATCTAATATTTTAGGCGTACCGGTTGTTCGACCAGTGGTTGCTGAGACTACAGCCCTTGGCGCTGCCTATGCTGCTGGTTTAGCTGTCGGATTCTGGGCGAATGTTGAGGATCTGCGCAACAACTGGGCGAAGGACAAAGACTGGACTCCAAAGATGGACAAAGCTATTCAGGAAAAAGAATACAAAGGTTGGAAGAAAGCCGTTACCCGAACCTTTGATTGGGTTGAATAGAAACACAACCAAACAGTGGGAGAGCCGTCTATACGGCTCTCCCTTGTCTACCTTGATTTTATAATGGATCAAAAATCAAAATCATTTGGAAATGATCATGGCAAAAAAGAAAGAAACAAAGCTATCAGACGATGTAAGTAAAATTTTTGACCAAACCTCATCGCCTTGGATAACCATGAAAAAGGCACTCTGGATTATAGCTAGCACAAGCATCATGATGGCTGTTCTTACTGGTATCCAGACAATCCCTGTTTTAGGTTGGTTGGAAGGTTCCATGTGGTCTTTGCTTTACGGTGGGTTAATCTGGTTGATATTCTTTGGCATGCTTTGGTTTAATAAAAAAGTAAAGCGTTTATAAGAATTATACGGATAAATCGTTGTAAATTATCGAAGCGTCGAGCCGTTATCTGATAGGGATAGCTTTGAACTCGCTAAGCTGAACGAACGGATCAGGATGTATTAAGCCATTTATTGTCTGATAATGACGTTCGCGAAATTGGAGCGGGAGACCTTCGACTCGCTTGCAAATTTTCGAATGCAAAAAAGATGTTTGCAGTAGAAGTAAAGACGAAAGCTTTAAATATTAAGAACCTTAATAAAAATCAAATTTCTGACAATATCGAACTCGTTCTGTCGGATACTTGATATTTTAATTTTCCAATTATAGTAACGGTGGCGATTCTACTGATGAGGCATTATACGGATTTCTGCATTAACTCTAACAAACTAAAGGCATTAGGTCGCCAAATACATGTTACCAACGCGTGATGGGGGATGGGTGTAGAGTATATTGATTTGAACGTTCAACCAGTCCGATATGCTGAATTAATGATCGGAGGTTATTCTTTGTTGTTGTGGGTAAACTGGATTTACAAATGAGCCAGTGGTTTATCTAACGTCTGATATTCTAAATTAAGGCTATGAAGTTAATGATTGTCCAGATTGCAAGACAGAAATTCAGATTACATTGAACGGAGATTGAAAGTTATGGACAGACCAAGTGCGATAATTATCGGTGCCGGCTTTACAGGGGTAGCTACCGCGCATGATCTCGCTTTACGAGGCTTCGATGTTGTGGTGATCGATCGAGGTGATATTTGCAATGGAACTTCCGGACGAACACATGGCTTATTGCATAGCGGAGCGCGATATGCGGTTAAGGACCAGGAATCCGCGGTGGAATGTATCGAAGAAAATACCTTACTAAGAAAATTAGTGCCAGATGTCATCGAACCAAATGGGGGTCTTTTTATCGCCATAAACGAAAGTGATCTCATATACAGAGAATTGTTCATCGAAAGTTGTGAGACCTGCCATATCCCTATTAGTGAACTTACTCCAAAAGAAACAATCAGAATTGAACCAAATGTTAACCAAAAATTAATAACCGCTTTTACAGTTCCTGATGGCACCTTTGACCCGCTTCGGCTTGCTTTGGCATTTGCTGCTACAGCCAAAATTCATGGTGCCAAATTCCGCACCTTCGTAGAATTTGAAAATTTTATTTTTTCTGGTACCGGCGCGGTTGTTGGGATAAATTGTGTTGATAGAACGTCCAACCAAAGTATAGAACTTCGTGGAGATATGGTTATTAATGCTACTGGCGCATGGGTTGGCGAGATCGCAGAGTTCGCAGGAATTACTGTTCCGATTAAACCAACGCCGGGCGTAATGGTTGCTTTTGACCAACGCTTGGTGAACCGCGCGATTAATCGTTTGAACCAACCCGGCGATGGCGACATTGTTTTGCCACAAAGACGCATGGTCGTAGTCGGTACTACTTCTTTTGAAATCGAAGATCTTGATTATGTCCCGGTACTTGATGAGCACGTAAATTTGATGTTACAAAAAGGTGCTGAGCTTGTCCCGAGCATTCGAAACACAAAAATGCGTGGTAAATACATGGCCACCCGTCCCTTGATTTCAAACGGCTCTGGGCGAAGCGCGGCACGTACTTTTAAATGTTTTGATCATAAATTGACCCAAAACGTAGACGGGTTAGTGACCATTACTGGAGGCAAAGCGACAACCTTACGAGCGATGGCTGAAGGTACCGCTAACATGGTGTGTTCGAAATTAGGTCTTAACACTGCATGTGTTACCAAGGAAGTGCCGCTTGTTTCTTACCGAGAATATTACACAATAAAGAATTGAACACGAAATCCAGGCACGAGGTTTTTTTATGAGCGATATTAAATGGAACATTACACTCAAGATTTATCGTCAAAAAGAGAACGAACCAAGTCACTATCAAGATTTTTTCATCGAGGTAGATCCAGATGAATACGTATTGGACGCGATCGAACGAGTTTGGGCTTTTCAAGATCGAACTTTAGTATTCAGACACGCTTGCCATCATTCAACTTGTGGCGCATGTGGAATGAGAGTAGATGGCGTTGAAAAACTGACCTGCATTACAAGTATTCGTAGTGTAACTAAGGATGGAGCAACCTTAAAAGTGGAACCACTTCGAAACTTCCCGGTCGTCAGCGACTTGGCGGTAAACATGGGCAGTTTATATGCGCGAATGGAAACTGTAAAGGCTCGTTCTATTTTACCAATTACCGAAGCCGAGATCGAGACTCCAAAATCCGAGTGGAACAATACTGATGATCAATACATTCGTTTATCCGATTGTATTGAATGTGGTTTATGCATCAGCGCATGCCCATCAGCGGCAACTTCGCCAACCTATCTTGGCCCCGCAGTACTTGCCGGCGCGCAAGCGAATGGGAATCCGATTGATCCATCTCTGGTTAAACTTCTTGATTCCGAGGACGGACTTTGGCGTTGCCATAGCGCCTTCGAATGCACCGCTGTTTGTCCTTCCAATGTAGATCCTGGTCGCAGGATTATGAACCTACGTACTCAAGTGATCTCGGACAATTTCCATAAACTATTCCACAAAACACAAGGTAAAACCGATGAGTAAAACGAATACAAATCAACCATCACCCAAAAATATTTTAAGTTGGTTTAACCCAATTGGAAAACAAACCGGTGGACTTGCTTTTATCCTCAACCGGGTTACAGCGATCGGATTAACCTTATATCTATATGTCCATTTGATTGTTCTTGGACAACTTGCTAATGGGCCAGAAGCGTACGATGGATTTGTATCTTTGATGAATCATCCAATCATAATTTTTGGCGAACTTTTGATTGTTGCCGCCGGTATTATGCATGGGTTGAATGGTGTTCGAATTATTTTGACAACCTTTGGAATCGGTGTTACTCATCAAAAACTACAATTTTATATTTTGATGGGTATAGCCCTTATAGTTATCCTGATTTTTGCGGTCAGAATGTTCAATGCTTAATTTCTAAATTACTCAGTTGCCAAAATCACCTAAATGGAAAATTAGGTAAGTGATTGTTTGAAACATGGGAGATGAATCTATGCCTGAAACAAATTCGAACACAGAAAACTTTCCACCCTCTGAAAATTCAGGGGTATGGCTTGTAAAGATTATCACAGGCCCTTTTCTCATCATTTTGTTGCTTATCCATTTTATTGTTAACCATTTTATTGGGCAAAATGGTTTGTTAAGTTACACAGATGTAATCAATTATTACAAAAACCCGATCATTCCAATCATGGAGATCTTGTTTTTAGTTACGGTCATCTTTCACTCATCGTTTGGAATCAGAGGTATTATTCTTGATCTTCGCCCAACACGTGAAATGATGAAAATAATCGATATATTCCTGATCGTTACCAGCGTAACGGCAATTGTTTACGGCACATGGTTGGTTATTACAATCGCTTCCATAAGATAAAGGAAAGAATATAATGGTCGGATTGGTATTAGTTTCCCACAGCCAACAATTGGCAAAGGCATTAGTCTCGTTAGTCCAACAAGTTTCAATCAACCCTATTCCCATCGCAATCGCGGCAGGAATAGGGGATAATCGAGATGAATTTGGCACCGACGCGATCGAAATAATGAGCGCTGTACAGTCTGTTTACTCTGAAGATGGTGTTTTAATCCTCATGGACCTTGGAAGTGCCGTCTTAAGCTCAAAAATGGCATTTGAATTTTTAGAACCAGAAGTAGTTAACCGGGTACGAATTTGCCCCGCCCCATTTGTTGAAGGCGCGATTGCGGCTGCCGTACAAATCGGCTTAGGAGGGCAGCTAAACGCGGTATATCAGGAAGCGATGACAGCCTTATCCCCTAAGGAAGAACAATTGGTGGATTCAGAGAGCAATTCTGATATTCCAAAAACCGATTATGGGGTAGATGAAACAATAAATACAGATACAAGCACGATTATTTTAACCTTACGAAATTTACATGGTTTGCATGCCCGCCCCGCTGCTCGTTTTGTCCAACTCGCTTCTAATTTTAATTGTGAGATTAAAGTTAAAGACCTAACTAACGGCAAAGGGCCTGTTTTAGCAAGAAGCTTGAACGCGATTACAACTCTTGGCGCGATCGAAAATCATCAGATTGAAGTAAGCGCAAATGGCCAGCAGGCAATGCAAGCCTTAGATGCGATTCAGGCTCTTGTTGAGGACAACTTTGGAGAACCACTGGTAACTGGAAATGCTCCAACCCCCATTCTTAATTCTTTGAAAAATAAAATCATTGAACCCGATAATATTAACATGAATAATTATGGAAATACCATCACCCCAATTTCGGAAGGGATCGCGATCGGGCCATTGTATCATTACCATAAGCCACTTCCACAAATATCGCAAGATTTAATCGCGGACCCTGAAGCGGAGTGGTTAAAATTTGAATCCGCAGTGAATGAGACACGCACCCAGATAAGACAACGCCGTTCTCAATTAACCGCTATTCTAGGGGATGCCAATGCGGCTATATTCGACGCGCACGATCTTATCTTGGCGGATCCTGACTTGCTTGATGCCACTCATCAAATCATCCGTGAAACCATGATGAACGCCGCATATGCTTGGGATCAAGCAACGGAATCATTAGCCCAACGGTATCGCCAATTATCGGATGAATATTTGCAACAACGCGCTATTGATATTGAGGATATTAAAATTCAAGTGTTAAATAACCTTGCCGGTAATGTAGAGGATTCACAAATCGAATTATCTGATCCTGTAATCCTTTACGCGGATGAGTTAACCCCAACAGAAACATCCAATTTGGATATGAGCAAAATTTTAGGCATCCTAACCTCAAAAGGTGGACCAACATCCCACAGCGCTATTTTATCCCGAGCGTTAGGTATTCCAGCTATTAGTGGGGTTAGTGTGGCTGTTTCCGCTCAACCAGCCGGAACATTAGTTGCATTAGATGGCAGTGTTGGGCAGATTTGGATAAACCCCGATACAACCCTAACATACGAGTTGAATTCTCGCCGTGAGGATTGGTTAACAGAAAGGCAACGGCTTGTTCTGGCAAGCAAGGACCCAGCAAAAACAAAAGATGGCCACCGTGTTGAAGTTTTCGCGAATGCCGGTAATGTTCAGGATATAAAAATGGCAAGGGAAAATGGCGCGGAAGGTATTGGGTTATTGCGTACCGAGTTTTTGTTCTTAACCCGCCAGGCTCCACCAACTGAGGATGAACAAGCCGCAATTTTTGAACAAGTAGGCGCACAATTTACCAACGTTCCAATTACGATTCGAACATTAGATGTTGGCGGTGACAAAGAAGTCCCGTTTATCCAATTGCCATCGGAAGCGAATCCATTTTTAGGTGTACGCGCTATCCGTCTCTCTTTACGAGAGCCAGGCTTATTCCTCCCCCAACTAAGATCTATTCTTAGGTCGGCAATAAAGTCAAATTTCCGGATAATGTTTCCAATGATCGCTACTCTCGAAGAATTGATCGAGGCAAAAAACATGCTCTCGTTAGCTCATGACCAACTTAAAGCTGAAAATATCCCCCATTGTTGGCCAATCGAAACAGGCATCATGGTTGAAGTGCCATCTTCAGCAATGCTTTCACCTCTGTTGGCAAAGTATGTGGATTTTTTCAGTATTGGAACGAATGATTTAACTCAGTACACTATGGCCGCGGATAGGGGTAACCCGAACCTTACAACCTTATCCGATGCCTTCCATCCATCGGTGTTAAAATTGATTAAAATGGTCATAGATGCGGCGCATAGTGAGGGGAAATGGGTTGGTGTTTGCGGGGAACTGGCGGGTGAACCCTTAGCTGCCCCAATTTTGATCGGGTTGGGTGTTGATGAGCTAAGCATGAACCCTGCCGGCATTCCAAAAATCAAATCGACGATCGCCCGATTAACCGTTGCCGAGACCGCCACTTTAGCCGCGCGCGCATTGTTAGCTCCTAACGGAGATACGGTGCGAGACTTAGTAACTAAGTATTTTGAGGAAATATCATGAAATTAATTGGTAAAATCATTGTAACTTTTGTAGCAGAAGGCGTTGAAGAACTCGAATATTACGTACCCATGATGCGTTTACAAGAGGAAGGGGCAACAGTTTTAAGCGCAGCCATTGATATGAAACCAATTGTTGGGAAAAATGGCTTAGCCATCAAGCCCGATACCTTAGTGTCGGAATTAAACCCAGATGAAATTTTTGGTGTTATTTTGCCTGGCGGTTGGGCACCCGATAAATTGCGAAGATATAAAAGCGTAACCAATTTTGTAAAAAAAGTTAACGGCACCGGAAAAATCGTTGGCGTCATTTGTCACGGTGGACTAATCGCCATCTCATCAGGCATTGTCAAAGGTCATCGCGCTACAGGCTCCTTAGGAATTAAGGATGATCTTACGAATGCGGGCGCAACCTGGGTTGATGAAAGCGCGTTCAGGGACGGTAACCAAGTTTGGGGTCGCGTTGTGGCAGACATTCCAGCGTTCTGCCGGGAATTGGTCTCAGCTTTTGAATCAAATCTTTAGTTACTTTCGAACTGGCCATTGCATCAAATAAGAAGGTCTTTACTCCATAAATACTCTTGTCGATCGGATAATATTTGATTTCACTGCATCCGTCAATGCCCGCTGCAACCACCAACTCATGGAACAGCGAATGAAAAGGTTCCTGATTGCCCAGAATGCGGAGCGGTTCCATCCCGATTCTCTGCAATAGCAAGTTCACCGCCCCCTTGCTCAGGGAAAAAGTATAAGTAAGCAAACCGCCCACCACTACCCATATCCGCATTGTCATAGCAATTGCCTGTGTGCAACCTTAAATTAAATATAACAAAAATCAGGTCGATTCAGCAGGTAAAAATTGCAAAAAAATTGTGAACCTTTAAAAGAACTGGCTAAAAAGTAACCCGCAGACCCCTTAAAAAAAGACATTATTGGAATATTAGTATACGGTTTTATAGCAGAAGTGGGGGCATAAGCCCCCACATATAACGGTGCGCCCTCGGCAAGATTCGAACTCGCAACCTACTGATCCGAAGTCAGGCGCTCTATCCATTGAGCTACGAAGGCGTGTCCGGTATTATACCATTGAAGAGCTAACCAGGAAGTTGCTCAGAGTACAGATCCATAACCGTTCCAAACAAATCCAGCCCCTGAGTGAAATTTTTTCTTCCAAGGCCAATTCGAAAATGTGGTCCACGGGTATCAAACATATTTCCAGGAACGATCATGATCCCATGTTTGTTCACAAGCTCATCACAAAATTCCTCGATCGGTTGCTTGCCTAACCAGCGGGGAAAGCAGATTGAGCCAGCCTTTGGCTCAAGCCAACCAAACCAGCGATTATATTTTTGGAAAAAATCCCGTGCGGAAAATAGGTTTCCTTCAACAATGGCCAAGTTCCGCTGCACAATCACTTCCTTATTTTCTAATGCAATGATGGCTAAAATCTCTGATGGTGCTGAATTGCAGATGGTTGTAAAGTCTTTAAACTGAATGAAAGAATCAACCCATTTCTGGTTTTGTGTTACCAGCCAACCGATCCTCAGCCCCGGCAGGGCAAAGGACTTAGATAGACCCGAAAGAGCAACCGCTCTTGAATAAACCTGCGCCGCTGATGGCAGCCGATTGGCTGGATTGTATTCCAACAGTCGATACATTTCGTCTGAAAAGAGGATGAGTCCAAATTTCTGTGCAATTGAGATGATCTTCTCAAAATCCGCCAGGCTAGGAAGAAAACCCGTTGGATTGTTCGGGAAATTTACTACAAGCATCTTCGTATTTGTTCGAACGAGTTCTTCCAGACGATCAATATCCAGATACCAATCCTGGTTCTTGATCTCCAGTTCCCAGGTGGAAAGTTCACATCCCAGGTCGGCGGCAATGCTGTAAAGAGATTGATAGGTTGGGGAAAGGACGATGATATGATCACCGGACTTGACAAGGGTATTCATCGCGATAAAAATCAACTCCTCAGGCGCGGCAATGATGATATTTTCCTCGCTTATATTATCGATCATGGCCGCAATTGATTGGCGGAGTTTGGGATGTCCCGCCGATTCTGTGTAGTTGAGTTTTAGTCCATCCCAAAGCACCTTGGTAGCTGGAGATGAGAGAGAGAGTAACTCTTCGAGATATAGCCCATCACAGTCAGAGGAGCTCAGCAGGTATTCGATTTTGAACTCATATTTTGCAAAGAATCGCTCTAATCTGAAGGGTTGAAATCTCATTTATTCACTCGCTGGCGGGGTAACGATAAAACAATTTGATGGTTTGTGGGAGAAAACATAACAATTTGCCCAAAGTTCTCCAGACTTGTATAGGAAATTCGCAGTCTCATAAACATGATTCTGCTCAAAGACATAAAGCGTATGATCGTCTTTGAAGGTTTCTTTAATGTCGGTTAACGCGCTGAGGTGAAGATTTCGGCGAATATCCTTGTCAACAGTATCGATGTCATGATCCTGCGTGTAGTCGATAATATAATGTAATCCAGTGGTGGACTTGCGCAGGCTGGCGTTCACCAGGCTATCCGCTACGGATCCAATCACTCCCATGAATATAGCAATGATGAGGGCGTTAAACATCAAAACTCCCAGTGTATTGGAAAAATAGGTCGAATCGACAAAGTTATTTTCCAATAAGCCAATCATCAAAAAACTGATAGAACAAAGTACAGTAGAGAAGAGCACAATTAAATAAAAATCAGGGTGCCAATCGAATTTAAACCAATTGGTTGCTTCGGGTACAGTCAGAAAAACCGCCTTTGGATAAAGATAAAATGGAAGAATAACGGTCAGGATGCCGATAATAAGACCGGTGAGAGACCAAACCAGCCCGCCCCTTAATGCGGATTGAGCGTTGACGGTAATCATACTCGCGGTGTAGGTGAGAAATGTAAAAATTGGAAAAGCGAGGAGGAATGTAAGCCAGGAGAGATAAAGATGATTTTGGGTTTGGACCCACGCGTTGAGGCCAAAAGATGATAAAGAAAAAAATAATCCGGCGGTAATTCCAAAAGTATGGGCGATTGTTTTTTTTGTGATTACAATATCCATTGAATTAGCCTTTCCCTTCGTCAGTTAATTTAAAACCCTGGTTGATGGCGTAGAGAGCCACCTGGGTCCGATTTTCCAGATTCAGTTTGGATAAAATATTTCCTACATATTTTGCGATTGTCCGTTCGTGAACACCAAGTATATCGGCTATTTCACGATTCTTGTGACCCTTGGCGATCAATGCCAGAGTTTGTTTTTCCCTTTCCGTAAGTTGTTCGGCGGGTTCGGATTGGTCATCATTCGGGGAAGTGACCTCATTGATGACTTTCATCGCCACGGTTGAATCAATATAGGATTGACCTGTTGAGACGGTTCGAATTGCCTGCATGTGTTGATCCCATCCGGAATCCTTGAGCAGGTAGCCGATTGCACCGGATCGAATAGCGCGGGAAACTTTTTCAGCGTCAGAATACCCGGTTAGAATGAGAATCTTACTATTTGGAGAGACCGCAAGGATTTCTGGAATCGCCTGAAAGCCGTCCATGATTGGCATTACAAGGTCAAGGAGAACAACGTTTGGTTTTTCCTGGCGGCAAATCTCGATCGCTTCCAAGCCATCTTTTGCCTGTCCAACGACGGTGATATCCGATTGATAGGACAAAATTGATATCATACCTTCTCGGATAATTGTCTGATCGTCCACAACTACAACCTTGATATCTCTCATCGTCGCTTACCTCCTGCAGATTAGAAATTCGCCCGAAAATGGTAGACAGCGAATCATAAAATTTTCTTAGCTGGTCATTAATGACCAGATTACATACATCAATTATACACCAATTAAACTGGTCATATTGTATATGAAGCTTTTCTAAATTTGGGCAATGAATACCACTAAAAAGGGCATAAATTGGCTTCTTTTTCCACAAAAAAAACCCACTTAATCGGGTATGCCTTTGCGATCCTAAAAAGTAGACTTTGATTAGGTAAATCAAAAAGGAGCAGTATTATGTTTATCGGAACTGAGATTGCCAAAATCAACAAGAAAAATCGAATTACCCTGCCGACTGAATTTATGGAACCCACAGGCGCGGATTTGATTTTGACCTCGGGTTTTGAGAAAAATTTGATTCTGTTTCCCATAAACACCTTTGTCGCCCTCCTGAGCAAATTGAATTCGATGAACATCCTCGATCCCGAAGTTCGCCATTTGCATCGCTTGTTAGTTGGAAAGGCGAGCAGGGCACGCTTGAGTGATCTGGATCAAATCCAACTGCCTGCTGAAGCTGTTTCCAAAAATAATTTTATTGATTCAGTCGTATTAGTAGGGCAAGGTTCCTATATCGAGATCTGGTCTGTTGACCAGTGGACGATAGAGCAGAAAAAAGTTGAAAGTTTTACGATTTCCTCAGACCAGATTGATTTGAGCTTGTAAAGGTTAAAAAATGAACCCTGTCAGATACCGCATAGCCCAAGATTTCGATCAAGCCTGGTTAAATTTTGAACTTGACCTCCCATTGCTTCCAATCGATCTTGACGAACCGAATCCGTTTTATGTCAGCAGGAGCGATAACCCACTACCAGCCATCACAGACACGCTCTCCGCTCCGTTTTACAACCCACCAAAGCTGTTTCTGGGTGGACATCGAGGGAATGGAAAATCAACCGAAGCCCATCATCTATTGGCTGATGGTCAGATCAATGAAAAATACTGGCCTGTTTATTTCAGTATTCGCGATGAGGCTGATGTTATCGATCTTGACTACAAGGATGTTTTATTGGCCATCGGGAGCAACCTTTATCGGCAATTTCGGGTGGAAGGTGGAAATTTAACTGCCGCTCTCGCCAAGGAGCTCGAATTATGGCGTGGAAAGGTTGAAGAAGAGATAACGACAGTCCTGAGTAACAAAATTACAGGCGTTGAATTTGGGGCTGGCTTGGAAGCTTTTTTTGCTAACGCCAGTTTAAGAATGCGAATGGAACCAAAAACCAGACGAATCATCCGACAGGTAATCGCCTCAAATGTGAATGGTCTGTTGGATGTGATCAACAAGATCGTCGCGGAAATTGAAAAAATTGATGGCCGCACTCCTTTAGTAGTGATCGATGATCTCGATAAAACCTCACTCAAAGTCTCGAAGGATATTTTTAAAGATCATTTTGAAGTCATGACCCAACCGAATTGCGCGATTGTATATATCATTTCGAGCGCGCTCTTCTTCTCGAAGGAATTTGATTTAATTCGGGAGCATGCGTACTTTTTACCAAACGTCATTCTTACTGATCCGGCGATATCGAAGAAATATGATTCCACTGGATACGATACGATGAGAAGATTTGTAACCTCCCGAATGAGTAACAAATTGATTGAACCGAGCGCCTTGATGACCGCGATTACGTTTAGTGGTGGTGTCTTCCGGGAGCTCGCCAGAATCATTCGGACCGCGATCAGTAAAAGCCGCCGGCGCGGAGCCAGCCAAATCAGTGAAGCTGACATCATCTGGGCTGTTGACGAGATTCGGAATGATTTTCGCCGAATTTTGGAGGAAGAAGACCTGAAAGTATTAAAGAAATTTGATACGGATCATCTGGTCCAATACCACGAACGGGTCAATCCTCTGATGCAATTATCGGCCTTGATGGAATACAAGAATAGCAAGAATTGGTTTGGTGTTCATCCAATCGTGAAGGGATTACTCCATGAATAACATTTTATTGAATGATCCAGAGACAACCAACGTGGATGAAATTTCACAGGACGTTTTTGAAGAACTTAGTATGGCGAATGCGGCAGGGATACCTTCGGTGCTCTTTGTGCTGTATGGTATTTCTCAGGACAAGGAAGACGCGAAAAAGAAATTACGCCCAATGTTGGCGGAAGCCGGAATGCAACCGTTAGTATTCTCATTTGAAATGTACACAGATCATCTCAAGAAGGGGTTGCCGTGCTTTAGTGACCCCGAAAATATGGTTTGTGTTGACGTATCAAAATTGGATCGTGGCAAGGGAAATATTCGCGAACTGATCAATGTGTTGGCAGCCAATAAAAACAAGATCATTGAAAACCGGATCAAGCTCGTAATCTGGATGACCTGTGATGAGGCGGTTGAATTTTCTCACGCCAGTCCTGAATTATGGTCGTTCAGGCATCGAATGTTTGACCTTAATCTGAATTACTGTGCCATCTCAGTAGAAGAGGAAGAAGAAAAAGCAAGAAACCGTTATAACGTTTTCAATAACGGCTTCGAACAACTTGGTGAGGGATTGGTTAATTTAAATGAGGATACCTCCCCTCAGGTCTCAATTCCATCTATTCAGACTGCCTTAACCAAAGTTACGGTAGCTCTTATCAATCAAGATCTAGAACATGCTTCAGAGTTAATTGATGAAGGCAGAGCCTTGGCTGAGGATTTGAATGATCAGAAATTGATTGAACTTTTTATCCGAGCTTCCGATTTTGTAAATCATGAAAAAACCGCCGGAAATTCGGCTTGGCAGGCTGTCAGCCAAAACATTCCAATGGCGTCCATGGAAAACCAAGTCGAAGCGATTTCGGAACCTGACCTTTTGGCTGAAAGCCAAATGTTTCATCAGGCTGGCGATCGGTTTTCCGCGATTAAAACCCTCACTGAACATCTTGATCAGAATCCAGGTTCTGATTTGGTTTGGGCAAAGTTGGGTGACCTTTACTTAGATTATGGGATTTTTGATAAAGCTCTGGAAGCCTACAATTGCGTAACTTGCGGCTGCCTTGATCTTATCTCACTCTCTGTCAAAAAAGCTGAATGTTTAATTTCCATCGGAAATGGAAATAAAGCTGTTGAAATTCTAAAATCAACCCTGCGTGGTACCCGCGAAGAGAACGAACTTGTCAAGCTCTGGAAAAAAATAGGAGATGTGTACAAGCGAATGGGGAAGAACGAGGAATCAATCGCGGCGTATTCGTATGCTGATCATCGCGAACTGGCTAGTACTCGTCCAATGAAAGCTCTGGCAGAACGAAAAAATATTGTCAATTCTGTCAATTTAAGCGCTGAAATGTGGAATGAAATCGGTAATATTTTTCAAAAAACATCTGATATTGAAGAAGCCATAACGGCATACCAACGCTCGATCGAAATGAAACCCGGAAATGGTTATGCCTACGGAAATCTTGCCCAGCTTTTTTCAAATAAAGGAAATCATACAAAGGCAATTGAAGTATTGCGAAGCGGGATAAAAAATGCCCAGGAGAAAAAACAAGTCTGTGCGCTTTGGAATTTGCTCGGCGATGAATACCGGCTCGAGGGAAATTACCAGGAAGCCATGTTGTCGTACAAGAACGCGGATCTGATCAGAACTGGATCGAGATTGGTTTTGGAAGTTAAAAATTATTCTAATTACGCTGCGAATGTGAGGTTCTAATGAAAAATATTGACCTGTATCAAAAATTAGCCCAAATAAGTTTGGATAATGGACAAACCGAGAAAGCGATTCAAACTTTTCAAAAGATTCTGGATATTGATCCAGGAAATGAAACTGCGGTTGAGGGATTAACCGCTCTATTAATCGCTCAGAACTCAATTTCCATGGCAATCGAAAAACTCATCACCGCCATTCCTGCCGCGAGATCATCTTCCGTAGAGAGAAAATTTTTCCAAATATTAGGGGACCTGTACCTCCGTTTGGGAAATCACCGCAAGGCAATTGAGACCTTTGAGAAATTAAACAGCATCGGCTCTGATTTGCCTGATTCTGGGAATACTATCGTTAAAACCATCGTTCGAGACCCTGAGAATGCTGAAGATACTCCTCTGGTATGGAATGAGTTCGGGTTGGTGATGAACAAGGTTGGCTCGTACGATGACGCGGTCGAGGCATTCCAAAAAGGAATTACATTAGATCCGACGTTGCCATTTTTACATCTCAATTTGGCTCAAGTCCTGGTTCTGCAGGGCAAACTGACTGAGGCGATGGATGAATATGATCTTGCTTATTGCAATACGCAGGATCTTGATAGCAAAAACGCGATTCTCAAGCGGATGATGGCTGTGTTCAAGTTAAACAATCAACCAGAATTAATGGAGATCACGAACGAGATCATCACTTCTCTCGCGGTCAACGAATCCAAACGGAACGGAGGGTACACAATTCTCCCGATTGAGTTGATTGTTCAACCCGAGGATGAAATGAGAGAAGATTTAATCTCAGATTTGGTTAATTCCATTCGCTTACAAGGGATAATTCAACCTTTGGTTATCAGCCCGGTTATCGGAAGTGATAAATTCAGCATCATCGCCGGCAAAAAGCGATTCTTCGCGGCGAAGATCATTGGGCTGACAAACGTTCCATGTATTGTTCGAGAAGTTTCAGAAATGGAAAAGATCGAGATTGCGTTTCACGAAAATCTACACAACGTTGTAAACGACCCGGTAAACGCGGTGGAGCAATATCACAAACTGTTCGCGGATCACGATCTGACCATCGAGGGCGTCGCCAAGACGACTGGTGTCTCGAGTTTTTCGGTCGCTAATCGGATTAAGGCTTTAGGCAATCGCGATGTTTTCGAAAATAAGGCTTTCAGCCATGATCAGAAAGTCACTCTGGAACGAATGATTGGAAATTTAAAAGAGTTTGAAAATTTACCTGCCCTGAATGAATCAGAAAATGCCAAATTCCAGCCAGGGAAATTTGAGATCAATGATAAGGTTTTCGAGAAAGAAAACTCTTCAAATGGAACTTTGTGGTACACAGAAGAAACACCTACCAATGCAGTATCTGAACCGACCAAGGTTAATTTTTCGAGCTTATTTTCAAGAGCAAGTGGAATTCTAAAAGCGAATCCACAAAAACAGAAGGCTTTAGCCTGAAATTACCATGAGGTGGAATGATGACAACAAAAAATACTTACTTTGATCTCGGTAAATTATTCAGCGCGTCCGGCAATGTAATCAAGGCCTTGGAATTTTATGAGCTTAGTTTTAAAAATGGCGGAGCTGAGACAGGCCTCCTGGAAGAATTGGCAAGTGGCTATACAAAACTTGGCAAGTTTGAGCGAGCTATCTATTTTAGAGATCAGTTGGGAGAGAGGTATGTCAAGCAGGAAGAGAAGGCTGATAATTACTTCGAGCTTGGCGAGCTCTATATGCGGAGCGGGGATCCGGAAAAGGCATCAAAATTTTTTAACCTTGCGGTCGAATTAAAATCAGATCTTGCTCAAAAGGTTGATGAAGTGATGCCTCAGGTAACTCAATTCGTGAAAAAGCCAGACGAACAGGAGTTTAAAGCCATCGATCCGATCCAAAATTCTGCTTCGGGTACAGCAATGTCGGATAAAGATAGTATCCGCCTTACTATGATGATGACCGTAGGGATCATGCATTATCGAAATGGAGACTTGGAAGAATCGGAAGACGCACTCTCAGCCACAATTTCTGAAGCTCGAAAATGTGAAAATACCTGGATCGAAGCCCTTGCAGAACATTCTCTCGCACTGGTGAAGACCGCGTTAGGGGATATTCGCGGGGCGATAGACGCATATCTCAGAGCAGCCCATCTTGCGCCGAACCAGATATCACCATGGAATAAGGTTGGTGCTTTGTATGAAGATTTGGATCAGCTCGACGAAGCCTTTGAGGCTTATTACCGCTCCCTGGCACAAAACCCAGAGGATCCTGAAAGCTGGAACGGAATCGGCGACCTATTAACTCGTTGTGGAAAATTCGATGAGGCAATCGCTTGCTATCAACTCGGGAATGTATTTGATCGTAATTCATATGGTACAGATGGAATCAAAGTTTACGAGAAGGCATTGGAATACTACCAACAAGTAATCACAAAGCGCAATGGAGTTAATCCAAAGGAGGATTTGGAACAAACCCGATCCTCTAATCCGGTAAGCAATTCTTCAAAATCCGGCGTCGAAAGTTTGGATAAAACCCAAAAAATCGAACAGATTTCCGAAGGCTCGCCAATCGAAGAAGATGAACAGCCGATACCGATACCATTGTCTCTGGGTGGTCAACTAAGTTCCAGTACTCCAGCCGTAAAAATGGAAGAGAAACAGGATGAAACCCTTGAAGCAACGATCAGGCGTTTTGAATTAACTGTCAAAGAGAATCCATTTAATGACCGCGGCTGGGATTCACTTGGAAACCTGTATAAACGACATGGAATGATCGACAAAGCAATTTTTGCTTACGAAAATGCTGTCGCGATTCAACCTGTAAAAAAGATTTACCATTACCAGCTCGGCTCACTCTACGCGGTTGACGGTAATTTTCAGTTGGCGATCGCAGAAATGAACAAGGTCCTGGATCAGGAACCAAACTCAGTTTACGCTCACTGCGCTTTGGCAAATTATTACCGCCGACTTGGCAAAGATCAAGAAGCCAGCCAACATATCGAAACCGCGGCTCCATATATGAAAAATGAAAAGGAGTACGACCGGGCATGTTTCGAATCAATCCGAGGAAATACAGATCTCGCCATTACTTTCTTGCAAGCCGCGATGGATAAGAATCAGGTGAGCCTTGATGTTGTGGAAAACGATCTCGATCTTGATTTCATCAGGATGGATGCCCAGTATCAGCGTTTGATTCAGGATGCGCGAAAATCCGCATACGCTATTTAGATCTGATTTGAAAAAGGAAAATACGATGGAAATGACGGGAAGAACACGAGCAGAAGTTGAATTGAGAGCTGCTTCAAGCCTCAAGTCGAATTTCGTGGATAGATTACCAACGGATTGTGAAGTGGCAATCCTTGAGAATACCAATCGTACCTTCAAGGTCAAACCAACCGTGATTAAGAGCGGAGTCTCGGGATATTTACCGAGTATGGCTGTTATTCAAAAACCTGAAAATTTCGAATTATTTCCAAAAATCCAAGACCCGCGGTCAAATCGGAAATTCAGCACGATTCCGGAATCGCTTAAATTAAAAGAATATTTAGGATGGGCGGTTGATAAAAAATCAGGCTTACCTTGGCTTTCAGCTCATGATCGTGGGAGTATTAACCCGGCCAAATTGGATGGAATTATTCAACAAATCGTCGCTAACACGCTCGGAAAGAAGTCTGAGTGGAACGATTGGATTCAGGCGATCAAAGCGAATGAGCGGCTGGATGAGGCCAGCATGAAAGAGTGGGTCGTAATCTTAGAAGGTGGTCGCGAGATGTTCAGCATTCGGGACCATATCGTATATACCTATCCGGATCGAGCAGACGAGCATCAGGGTTGGATTTTAAGTGGTCAGATTGCGCGTTGGAATGGGGTTATAAAAAAGGGAAAGAAAAATGGCGAGTTGAGAAATTTTTGCGAAGTAGATTTTTACCGGATCAATAAAGAAATGCATGGTTTTATTCGAGAAGAATTGTTGGAAGACTATATATACCCAGATCCTAAAACTGATGTGGAAATTGATGACAACCGGGAAAGCGTTTTTGATCTGAAAACTCAAAAAATCCGATTGCCCGAAGATGAAGAAATCATCGAGGCAAAAAATAAGGGCTACACAGCCAGTCAGTACATTGACGTTTTTAACGCGACTAAAAAGCACCTTATTCATTTTTCCTTGTGTGGTGAAATTTGTGTCGCGATGATAACAAATAACGATATTATTCCGCTCCTGAAAAATTGGCTTGATTCTGGTTTTTGGCGGGCACCAGCCATTCTCAAAGATCCCCATGAAGGAACAAGCGTCGCTGATCTCCAATCGATTTTGGAGATTTACGATCTGACCGGGGAAGTATACAGTTCTATTCCGACCAGCGCGGCGAAGATTAAAGCAAAATTGGATGAAGGAAAGATCGCGATCGTGGGTACTGGAATCAACAGCGCGGGGGTTGTCCTGCCAAAAGGTCGAATCAGACATTGGGTCGTTCTGACAGACATCATTCCGAGCGGGAATAATGGCTGGGTGAGAGTTTACAATCCATTTCACAATCGGGAAGAGGTTTATCGATACGATGAATTCATCGCTTCCTCTGGGGTAGGAGCTGGATTGTGGATTCAAATGTAAAAAGCCCCTGATTTTACAGGGACTTTTTGGGGGAATTTATCAAATTACTTGAGTTCTTTCGCAAACTGAGCAAGGCATTGGTAATAGGGAAAAATACTTGGAATGAAGTGCTTCTCAATTTTTGAGTGTGGTCCAATGCCGGTTTGTCCCCATACGACGGCTTGTCCGCCTGGAGCAAAACGAGCACTTGTACCGGGGAGCTTTTTGCCAATCCGAGGTTCTGACTTGGATGTTTTTCGAACAGCGTCGATCAGTGCAATCAGATCTGGGTTATTGGAATCGCACGCTACACCAGGATCATAAACTGAAAATTCTACCGCCAGGTCATTTTCATGGCAATATTTTTCAACCTCAGAGCGTAAACCATGGACATCGTCTTCTGGAATCGGTCTTATCTCGATCCCTAATACACCTTCAGCCGCGGTGATATTGTAGATCCCCGGTGTGCCAACATGGATGAAGGGAAATTTTGCTTGGGATTGCCATCCGTTGGCGCCTTGAAGGGTTAGTTTTTGATTGAATAAACTGGCAAGATGTGAACGGGCAAGTACCAGCTTTTCACTCAAATCTACCGCCCCCGCAACTCCGGAATGACCTTTTGCGCCAAATGCTTTAATCTCAAATCGGATTACTCCCCGATTTTCTACACAGATTTCTCCGAACAGTTCATCACCTTTTTCACCGGTGCGTTCCCCCGCGATAAAAAATGTCGGTTGATAATCAAATTCTTTTCTCAGCGTTTCGAGAACCATCGGAGTACCCCACGCCTCAGTTTCACCATTTTCCTCGTTACCAACTAAAAGGAGAGAAATATCCGGGAACTTCCCGCCTTTTTGTTGAATATCTTTCATCCACACAAGATATGTCGCGACAACAGTTTTCATATCGGCGGAACCTCTGCCAGTCAGGTAGTCTCCTTCGATAACTGGAAGGAATTGCGAATCATCCGGTTCTGGCTCGACTACGTCAAAATGACCAGTTAATAATACTCTTCCTGGTTTCAGGTGACCTTTCGCGCGATTCTCTGGTTTGAAGGAAGCCAGAATCGCCGGATATTTGCCATCAAAATATCTTACTGATAATCCGTTTGACTTCAAATAGTTGTAAATGATTGTTCCAGCAGTATGTACCTCATGCAGTCGTTCCTCAGGGCAAGCAGTAACAGATGGAATTCGAATTAATTCCATTGCCAGATCGATGATCTCCGCAGTTTTATCCGGATATTGGCCATTGAGGTTCGAAACAGCCGCGGGGCGAAAGCGAATTGGCAGAGAGCTGTGTTCCAAGGCGTCAGCGCGGGCAGTTTGTAAGGTTTCGTTAATTTTAAATTGTTCTTTGTTAAGTATTGAGGCGTTAGAAGCGATAAATTCGACATCTTTTTTAACTTGATCCTTGCGCTCCTCAATAATCGAGCGAAGTAAGTCAATCGGAACGATGTCGGAGTTGCCAAGAATACCCTTTAAATTTTCGCGTAGCTTATCAGAAGCGTTTCCGCTGCCATTGGACATGTCGAACAAGGGTTCAAGATCCTTTTCCAAACCTAATTCAACCGCGAGAGGGGTAATTTCATCTAATGTCCATTTGAGGAATTCACGCATTGAGGTAGGTTTTGCAGAGAAAGGATTCTCAATCTTGGCATTCAAGCCATCCTTGCTCGCGAAAATTTCATTTTTTCGTGCCCTGGAAATATCTTCAGCATCATACCGAAATGATCGGGCAAAATCCGGGTCGGCGTAAATTCGCATCAGGAGCAAATGTTTGAGAGTTACCGTTGCGATATCCAATTTGAGAGAATGCCCGCCATCATCGGTTCGAATTTCGACTCTGCCCATTGGTAAGTTGATTCGGGCAAGTAAATTCTGTTTTTCAATTTGCCTGGCCAATTCCTCCGCCGGGGTGGATTCACCGATTGAATACAACCCTCCCGTGTAAAGGTTCTTAAGCTGTTCTCCGGTCGTTGAAATCAAACGCTCAACCGGTTCAGCGAAAGAACGAGCCCGGATTGGGGTCCAGTTATTATTGCCAAACCGAATCCCTCGATTAACGAGATCGTAGGATACCGCTTTGTAATCTTTATACGAACGGTATAAATTTGGTTGATCAAGATCAATTGGATTTGGGAAGGTTAAATTTCGAACGGAAGCGAAATCTGTGAGTACGATTACCGATTTACCATCTCTGATTTGTGCCTGAAACGGAGTGCTGGCGCTTGTGGCAATAAAAAGAGATGCAAACGGGCGGAGACAGCGAGAAGCCGTGATATAAAATTCACTTTTGAATTGATCAAGATGTTTGTTACTGCGCTCATTCTGAGGTAGGTGCATAAAATCCCAGGCAAAAAGTGGATCCGGAAGGGAGAGGTTGATGTGGATACCCGCCGTAGCCAGGGAATTACCATATAAATCGCAACATTGTTCGAGGTAACGTTTTTTCGCGACTTCCCAGCTTTCTGGAATGGACGTATGACTGATGTCGGTGAGAAATAAGAGATTTCCATACCAATAAAAGAGATTTTCGTCAAAATGCTCACCCGCTTTTTTAAGCGCGTTAAGCATAACCGCTTCAAGTAAACGAGCTTCGTAAACCACACCTCTTGAACTGAAATATGGTTTGGTCGCGAATTCGATCATCCAGTGAAATACTTCCCGTTGTGAGTATTTCACGAGTCCAGGTGGAAGGCAATTGGCTTGTAAATAATCTACGAAAGACTGTTTTTCAGGGCCAGATCCAACCGTAAGGAGAGGATGAAGCTCTTCGTCGAGTAAATTCCATTCAAGCTCCATACCATTTAAACCACCTGATGGGGTTTGGTTTTGGGCTGCTTCAAGCGCCAATGAGTATTTTTTGGCGAATTGTTTTGGGTCGTAATCACTCATTAAGTTTGCTTTCCAATCAAAGCATCGATTTTAATCCGGCAATTAACCGGTCGAAAGCGCCTTTTGTTACAGCCGGCGGAGTCGCGTAGGAGAATCTGATCCAGTCTCCACCGAAGGGTGAGAAGAAAGCGCCAGGAACAATAGCAACCCCGAAATTCTCAGCAAGGTATTGCACCAGTGGCTCGCTATCCTGCCAGCCTTTTGCCCGTAAAAATTCCGCAACGTTGATGAAGGTGTAATATCCTTTACCAATGATATATTTCAATCCAGCTTCTTTCATCAATGGTTCCAAAATTTTCCGACTCTCATTGGTAGGCTCAACGATTTGTTTGATGGCATTGGAGTAGCCCATCTTGTAGGCAACCATCGCCACAGCCAGCGAATAATAGGTGGGTATAACCGCATGAGACGCTTTGGCAACGATGTATTTGATAACCCTGTCATCCGCGATCAGATGGCAATTTCGGATATTTGAGCCGCCCAAGGATTTGGTGATCCCGTCCATGATGATGAGCCGTTTGCGTTCTTCTGGAGTGAAATTCTTAATGAAAGAGTTTAAATCCATTGATGTTTCATCGGTCACATAGTGGTACATCCAATCGAATAACACATAGGAAACACCTTTTTCTAAGGCGGTTTTTGCCAAACTTATTTGTCTTTCCGGGGTCGTAGTTAATCCGGTCGGGTTGTCCGGGTTGGTAATGATCAAACCCGCTATTTTTCGACCGGATTTTGCGGCGAAATTTACACTTTCAGCTATTCCATCTTCTGAGTATGCCCAACCTTCATCTGGATTGCCCGGCGACCACATCACATTAGCTCCGATTCCATACGGTCCCCAATTATATGAGATCCAGGGTACCCGAGAGACGGCGACCACATCTCCGATTCGGCCATAACCTAATGCCATCATCGCGTCGTATGCTTTGTTGAGTCCATCCCTGCCGCCCGAAGTTCCAAGTACGTTCGCAGGCGTAATTCCAGATGTGGAATCTAATTTCCAATAATCTTCAACCACAACCCGACGGTATTCATCTGTCCCGAACGGCATATCGTAAGCGGTACCATGTTCGATTTGCATATCCGCGGCTTGTTCTAAAATGTCGCGAGGGACGCCCGGCAGTGATGCCCCGCCGTCTCCTTGTGACGCGTCGTAAATTTTTTCGCCCGGGTGAGTATCAGTGAACGCTTTGAGTGATTTCTTGATTAAAAACATCCTGGATGGTGGGATTTCCAAGGTTGTTTTTAGATAATTATTAACAGGAATGAGATTTTCATCCGGTACAGCAAATACGGGGGTTTCGTTTGATACTGACATGGGGCGGCTCCAATCATAAAAATAGTATTAAAAAAGCCCCGATTTCGGGGCTTTCGTTTTTGTATTTATCCTTCTTACCACTTTCAACGACAAAAGCCCAGAATATTTTGGGATCGATTAGTGTCATTGGTGGTTCGGAGAAAGGACTTTTTCATTGCTTTTTTTATACCACTGAGATTAGTTTCCGTCAAGATTCCAAATAATCAAAAATAATTAATTGGATGTTTAATCCTGGCTGTTGACGTCAAGTTCCAAAAGTACATTCAAGCCAAGTGATACACCTTGCAAGACGAGGAAGAAAACGATACCAAGCATGAACGGCGAACCAATAGCGTTGTAAATCCAGCTCTGAGCGGATGGATCTTGAAGTACCTGGCTCAAGGTCACGCCGTTGGTCAATTGGGATTTTAAGAATAAAATACTGATAACAACATAGGTGATATAGCCAGCGAGAATGATCCAGGAAAATACACCGGAAAGAATGGCGATCAAGCTCAGGTGGTTGGTGTTATAGTATACGGGTGAGTCGTCTTCGACGACCGGGTTGTTTTCAACTTTATTTTCCATATTTAAATGCTCCTTTTGAATTAGTTTAACATATAATGCAAATCATTCAAAGATTTAAATGGGTTCCTTCTGTGCTGATTATGGCAGTGATTTTTTATTTTTCTTCACAACCATCTTCGGATTTACCAGATTACGGAAAGTGGGATGCGTTGATCAAAAAGTCCGGTCATATTATCGGCTATTGCCTGCTTTCAATTTCAAATCAGTTTTGGTTTAATGGCAAAAAATCAATTTCATCCATTGTAGCTATTGGATACGCTTTCAGTGATGAGTATCACCAATCTTTTACGAAAGGTAGATTCCCATCCATCATCGATATCTTAATTTATGACCTGATCGGAATCGTTATCGGGGTGGTTTTGTATCCAAGGATATCTACTTTTATTCGAACTCGAGTTCGAAATCCTCGTCTGTAACCCAAAGCTCGGATTTCTCGATCGAGATGTTATTGAAAATATCCTTTTGCGTGGCAACAACTCTATGGCGCTTGATAAGTTCCAATAAGGCAAGAAAAGTAACAACTATCTCCAATCTTGAGGTTGAAGTCAGAATAATGTCGTTGAAATTGACTTGATCATTACTGGAGAGAAGATTGGTCAAATAATTGATCTTCTGGCGAATGGTTACTTTTGGGGCGGCGATTACGGTGTTAAGTGATTTCTTATCTCGCTCAGACTGAAAAATCGCTTGAGCTGCGGATACGAGATCATCCAGGGTCAATTCACTTAAGTCGAGTTTGCCTTCCAATTTTATTGGTATCGCCCCTCGGTTGTAGGTATGTTTACCAATCTGCTCAATCTGGTAAAGATGATCAGCTATTTCTTTAAATTTCTTATATAAGCGCAATTGCTCTACCAAACTCTGGGCAGGGTCTTCTTCGTTTTCTTCACGTACAGGCGGCCTTGGCAAAAGTGCTTCCGATTTTATTTGAATAAGTTTTGCCGCGATCACCAGAAAGGCAGATATTTGTTCAGGTCGGCTGTTTTCGATTTTTCTTATGGAGGTGAGGTACTGATCAGTAACCATCGAGAGCGAAACAGCCGTAATTTCCAGTTCTGAGTGCTCAATTAATTTTAGGAGAAGATCTAATGGACCTTCAAAAACAGGGATCACAACAGAATAGCCCTGTGTTTGATTTCCGGAGACGTTAATGTCCATACTTTCGCATTATATCACTTGGTCATAATCCGATTATAATAACCGAATGAAAACTCACCAATTAAGCCATATTGACTCGGCAGGCAAGGCGAACATGGTAGATGTAAGCGGAAAGCCGATTACCCTGAGGACGGCGACAGCCGCCGGCGAGGTAAAGGTATCACCCGCAACCTATGAGATTTTGATCAAGGAAGTCAATAAAAAGGGAGATCTGCTGACAGTATCCAAACTGGCTGGCATCATGGCCGCAAAAAAGACAGCAGAACTTATCCCATTATGTCATCCTTTAAAGATTACTAAAATTGATGTCAATTTGGCATACGACCAGACCCTTCCAGGAGTTCAAATTCGCTCAACAGTAGTTGCCCAGGATATTACCGGCGTGGAAATGGAAGCGCTTACGGCGGTCTCGGTAGCTTGTTTGACGGTCTATGATATGGCTAAGGCAGTTGATAAAAGTATGGTTATTCAAAATATCCGTTTATTGGAAAAAACTGGCGGAAAAAGCGGCACGTTCAAAGGCGAGACTGATGCCGAATGAACGAAAAAACGATCTGTAGAATAACGAATGACCCACTTGAATTAGACAACTTGGTTGATGAAATTACAACCGAAAATACCGGCGCGGTTGGGATCTTCTACGGAGTCGTACGGGGAAAGACATTTTTTGACCAGACAATCACCACAGAATATTTGGAATATGAAACCTACAAGGACATGGCAGAAGAAAAGATGTACCAAGTTGCCATGGAGATCAGGGGTCGTTGGCCTTCCATCGAAGGTATTGTAATTATCCAGCGGATCGGTAAACTACTACCAAAAACACCTACAGTTTTAATTGCCTGTACGGCGGGACACAGGAATACCGGTGTTTTCGAAGCGACCAAATATGGGATCGATCGCCTAAAAGAAATCGTTCCGATTTGGAAAAAGGAAGTAAGCCCAAATGGTGAAAACTGGGTTGAAGGGCATTACATTCCCAAACCGAGCGAATAAACCAAATAAAAAAGAAACCGCTTTTAAGCGGTTTCTTTTTTGCTTTCAAAAATCGAAATTTATTACTAATTACTCTTCTTCCTGTTTCTTGCCGCGCTCGATGACTTCCGGTACAGTTTCAACTTCGGCTTCGGTTTCAGCTACGAAGGTGGAACTGGCGACCACAACGATCTCCTCGAGATCGGTTAAGATTGCTACCTTTTTATCCACAGAAAGATCTTTTACCATGATTGAGTCACCGACATTCTGCAGGGATGAAACATCAACCGAGATGGATTCAGGTAAGTCGGTTGGTAATGCTTCGACTTCAATGGATTCCAATTGCTGCAGGATGGCAGCTTGAAAATCCTTTACCGCTGGGGCAACGCCAACCAGGTGAAGTTCAACAGTCGCGGTGATCTTTTGTTTCAGGTCTAAGGCCAGAAAATCAATGTGAGTATATTCATTTCGAATATAGTTTTTCTGAGTTTGACGCATTAAAACGGGGATTATTTTCCCATCGAGTTCGATTGAAATCAAACTGGATGCGGTTAATTTTGGCAGCAACAAGCTGCTCTCATGGGCTTCCAACGAAACAGGGGTTGATTCAAATCCCGCGCCGTAAATAACCGCAGGAAGTTGACCCGCACGCCGGAGTTGTTTAACCTGTTTTCCGGTTACGGTTCGTTTAGTCGCTTTTATTACTACTGAGTCCATTATGTCTCCTCGGACACCTCTCACCATCTTTGAATGGTTACCCTTGTCCTATAAATTTTTTGGCGCAATTTTCGCCAGGCACCATATTCTATCCATTTTCGCCATTTTAGGCAAGGTTCGAAGATCTAATGTGTTCGAAGATTTAAATGCTCGAAGATCCAAAATAGCGGAGGAAGATATAAAAGCCCATGTGCAGGGGCCTAAAAGCAAAACTACTCGCTAAATTAGGTAAAATAAACCAGATGAAAAAATATTTATATTTCAATGTATTCATCGCGGGTTTGACGACTATCGCAACAGAATTTGTCGCTTCGCGCTCGCTCCAAAATATTTATGGAGCGAGTAATTTTGTTTGGGCAACAATCATCGGATTAATCATGATCTACTTTGCGCTCGGTTATCATTTCGGCGGCAGGTTTGCGGAAAGAACAGATTCGATGGTCGGAATGCTGCGTTTGCAGATTCTCGCGGCGGGCTTATTGAGTGTGATCCCAATTTTTTCAAATGTCGTTCTGGCTAAAGGTGCCATTGCTTTCGATCAAATTAATTTACCAGCTATGGTTGGCGCGTTCATCAGCGTGATTATCCTTTATTCTGTACCCGTTATTATTCTGGCAATGACCACTCCAATCGTTATCCGCCAACTTCATTCTCTAGGCAAAAAGGTTGGTGAGGTCGCTGGAAACGTAAATTCGATTTCTACCCTTGGATCAGTTTTGGGCGCCTTTATCCCAACCCTTTGGCTTTTTGGCACTTTTGGAACGGCAAAATCCATGCAATTGATCGCGGCCATCATGCTGGTTACTTCATTGATTGGCTTGTACCTCATTCAGAATCAGATTCGGTATTTGTGGATCATCGCGATAACGATTTTACTCGAAGTGTTCATCCTTGGACTTGATTTTCCGATCAAGAATACACCTGGACAGGTTTTCGAAACAGAATCAGCCTACAATTATATTGAAGTTGTTCAAGTGGATGAGGATGTGCTTCTCCGCTTGAATGAAGGACAGGGCTATCACTCCCAATACAACCCAAACACAAATTATTACGCAGGACCTTGGGAATTGTTCCTTTTAGCGCCTTTATTTTCTGAAATGCAAGATCCGTTATCAATTGACCATATTTTGGTGGTTGGAATGGCTGCCGGAACAACATTAACTCAGGCGGCTATAATTTATCCTGACGCGGCCCTAACAGGAATTGAGCTCGATCCAGAAATTATCGAAGTGGGTATCCAATATTTTAATTTGAATCCTGCTCGCCATAACATTATCGTCGGTGATGGTCGCTATGAATTAGGACGAATTCAAGACAAGCAGGATTTGATCATCGTCGACGCATACACACCACCTTATATTCCGCCCCACCTAGTTACCAAAGAATTTTTTGAGATCTGCAAATCCAAACTTGATCATGGAGGAATCATCGCCATTAATGTTGGCAGAATGCCGGACGACCGCAGTTTAATCAATGATTTGGCGACGACGATTAACACGGAATTTGAGCATCTGGTAATCGCGGACTTGCCGGAGACATTTAACACGATAATTTTCGCCTCTAATGATCCACTAAAGATCGAAAATTTAACCCGGAATTATCTCGGTCTCGACCCTAAAGATCCTGGCGAATGGTTGTTGATTGTAACCGCACAAAATATATTCAATGGGTTACGATCGGATTTTGAAGAAGGAAGTATTTATTCCGATGATCTCAGTAGAATCGAGTGGGTGACGAATAGGATGATATTTAATTTTTTACTTTCACAATAAGAGGTGAATATGGGAAAAATTGGGAAATTTGTAATTTTTATCAGCATGCCTTTCATTTTATTAATGTTCTTCGTCAATCTGATGATGTCTACTGCCTTCCTCCGATTAGAGTATGGTGTTCCGTGGTTCCCAAAGGATTCGTATGGTTTTAATCAGACTGATCGTTTAAATTTTGGTTCTACCGTTATCGACTACATTACCTCGAGCGCGGATCGATCCTTACTGGACGATTTGCGGGATCAAAATGGGTATCCAATTTTTATCGCGAGAGAAGTGGATCACCTTGTTGATGTTAAGAATGTATTGATAAGTTTAAATCAAGCATATCTGGTTGTGACCATCATTGCGGTATTTTTTCTCTCATCATCTGTCTTTCGAAAATCTGATGAATGGAGAACTGCCCTTCGCGGAGGAGCGATTTTTACATTATTACTTCTGGTCGCGATTGGTGCATTCGCGATGACATCCTTTTGGACATTTTTTGAAAAATTTCACGCAATTTTCTTCGAGGGGGATAGTTGGATATTCTATAATACAGACGCGATTATCCGACTCTTTCCATTGCGACTTTGGCAAGACGCTGTTTTATACCTTGTGGGGGCAGTGATCTTAACCTGCCTCGGAATCATTTTCTGGCTGAAACCAAAATCGTGAGACAGTGTTTTCATGATCAGAAAAATCGGGTAAGGTATATAATACATTGATCGGAGATTAAGGTGTTTGATAAACAACTCTTTTTAAATAAAGTCGCCATTGTAACTGGAGCATCCAGAGGAATTGGGCGAGCCATCGCATTGGAACTTGGAAGATACGGCGCCAGCGTAATTATTAATTATAATAGCTCCCCTGAACAAGCTCAATCGGTTGCTGATCAGATCGGATTGCTGGGCGGAAAAGCTGCCATTTTTAAGGCTGACGTATCGGTGCATTCCGAAGCACAAGCCTTGATTAAATTCGCGATTGATACTTATGGTGACTTGCATATTCTGATTAACAATGCCGGCATCACTCGGGATAATTTAGTGATGTTGATGTCTGAGGATGATTGGGATGCGGTTATTAACACAAACTTAAAGTCGACCTTTAATTGTTCGAAAGCGGCGGTAAAACACATGATGAGAAAACGAAGTGGAAAAATCATCAATATTTCCTCAGTGTCCGGCCAGATGGGCAATCCCGGCCAAACCAATTACAGTGCTTCAAAAGCAGGTCAGATTGGATTTACGAAAGCCTTGGCGCGTGAAGTCGCTTCCAGGAATATAACTGTAAACGTGGTCGCTCCTGGCTTTGTGGATACTGAAATCCTCGAGGCCATGCCTGAAGAGGCGAGAGAGTCGGCTGTGAAAATGATCCCATTGGCCCGATTGGGAAGGCCAGAAGAAATCGCCAACGTAGTGGTTTTCCTTGCGAGTGACATGGCAAATTACATCACTGGCCAGGTAATCGGCGTCGATGGCGGGATCGCGATGATGTAGGAGGTAGAATGGATAAAAATGTTCAAGGTAAAACAACAATTGCTCCAGAAGTAATCTACTCTATCGTGAAATTGACCGCGTTGGGAGTCGAAGGAGTTCATTCCTTTGCCAAGGTTCCATTGGCGATGGACTCGATTTTCAAAATTCGCAATCATGACGGAATTAGAGTTGATATCGAAAATGGCTTCGTTTACATAGACCTTTTTCTGAATTTAAAAAATACTTTCAACGTTCGGGAAGTTAGTCGAAATATTCAGGCGATCGTCAGCAGGGAAATTTTTGAGAATGTGGGTTTTGAAGTGGGTGTGATTAACATCCATATTGAAGATATTATCTATTAGACAGGCACATTACCAATGAAAGCTCGTACCAGGGCACGATCGGTTGCCCTTCAAGTTTTATATGAAATTGACATGACAAATCATGAACCTGGTACGGTGTTTACCCAACGGATTGAAGAAATTAACCAGGATGAACATACCCGTCTCGATCCGGCTATGATTGAATTCGCGCATAAGATCATGATGAATGTCCTTCCTATCGCGGAACAACTGGATGAGGTAATGGCAAAATATGCCCCAGAATGGCCCATAGATCAAATTTCAGCCATTGATCGGAATATCATCCGAATCGCTACCTGGGAATTTGCGATTGATCGCTCGACTCCAGTAAAAGTAGCGATTAACGAGGCGGTTGAAATCGCGAAGTTGTATGGATCAGATTCTACCGCCCGATTCGTAAACGGGGTATTGGGCAGCCTGGCGGATAATGAATCTAAAATTCGAAGTATGATCAAGGTAGCATAACGATGGATCTTTTAGGAATTGGCTTACCAGAACTTACATTTTTGCTGATCCTGGTTCTGATTATTATGGGACCAAAAGAAATGGCGTCAACAGGAAAGACGATCGGCAGAACTTTAAGAAAATTTATCATGTCACCTGAATGGAAAGCGATGCGTCAGACCGGACAGGAGATCCAACACTTGCCGAACAAGTTGATGCGCGAAGCTATGATCGAAGACTTAACCAAAGAGGTCAAAGAAACCGTTGATCAAACCATTAATCCCGTAGTTGAAGAAATTAAATCCGATCTGGAAATGAAATAAGGGAATGATCAAGAAAATTTTGTTAGCCCCAATTGTTGGACTGAAGTGGCTTATCCTTTTGCCATTTCGTGGAATCCGCTGGATATTCAGAGCGTTTTCCAAATGGTTTGGAAAGACCAAGATAGGCATATTTTTTAATGAAATTCCCGAAGACAATTCAGTGGTTGATAGCGCAGCTCAAGCCATAGAGAATCCTTCCAGTTTCTTTGAACAACTTGATATTGCCAGAGGACATTTGTTACGGGCGATCATTGCCCTCATCCTTGGAGTCGCTATCTCCTTTATATTTACAGATAAGATCATTGCCTATTTGGCGGAGCCAGTTGGTGGTTTGCAAAATCTGCAAGCGATCGAAGTTACCGAATCCATTTCCGTCTTCATGCGCGTAGCTTTACTCTCAGGAATTGCCTTGGCAACCCCATATATCATATTTGAAGTTTGGCTATTCATTGCTCCTGGTTTGATGCCAACTACTCGAAAATTAAGTTTGTTGATCATACCTTTCGGTTTTATCTTTTTTATCGGAGGAATGGCTTTTTCTTACGTGCTCCTGTTACCGACTTCTTTGCCGTTCTTGCTGGATTTTATGGGTATCGCGACAAAGCTCAGACCACAATCTTATTTTAATTTCATCACCGGAATTTTATTTTGGATCGGTGTCGCTTTTGAGTTTCCTTTAATAATTTTTGGCACTTCTTATGTTGGGCTTACAAAACCACAAACTCTGCTTAAAAATTGGAGAATCGCGATCCTCTTAATAGCGCTCATCGCCGCTATGGTTACTCCGACTGTGGATCCGGTAAATATGTCACTGGTCATGGCTCCAATGATCGTTCTGTATTTTTTAAGCATATTCTTCAGTTGGTTAGCTCGCATTCCAGGCTCACAAAAAAAGCCAGAAGAAACCTCATAATATATAATTGATCGTATAAGCATTCAAGTTTGGAGCTGACATGATCAAACGTATCTTGTTGTCTATATTCATCTTCGCCTTTTTATTGACTTCTTGTTCCAATTTGCCTGGTTCGATCAAGGTGAATAAGACACCGGTTGAAAACGCCAACTTGTCATTGGATATGGCAGGAGAAGGAATTGTATTTGACATCCAACTGATTGAGCCTCTTCAACCCGGCGAAGAATTGATGCTCGCAAAATTGGATCTGGTAACCGGCGGAATGATCGCGCCTCAATTTTTTCGATTGATCAAAGTCGATGATCTACATTACAACGGCACCTTAACCCGATTGGATGCGGATCCTTTACACTATAAGTATATTAAGGTTGGTGTTGATCAGGTTAATGAAGCCTTTCCATTCAGGAAAGGGGAATATCGAACGCTGTTAAGTGCAAATGCCTCGGCTGTAAACGATTTTATTTACGGGTGGGAAAATGGTCTTGTTGAGCCGCAAAACGCGATTCTGACGGGGAGAGTACTATCTTCAAATGGGGATACCCCGATCAATGGAGCACTAGTGCAAATCCAAGGACAAACCGCGGTTACGGATATTTTCGGTAGGTACGAAATCCCCGGCTTACCGGGTGGGACATACTTTGCATATTTTTCATCTCCAGACGGCAGTTTTGAACCATACCAACAATTGGCGAGTCTTGAGGAGGAGAGGGTTACCGTCGCAGATGTCTGGTTGAAGGAGAACGAGAAAAAAGTAATTACTTTTAATTTAGATATTTCACCAGATCAAATTCCAGCGAATGACATTTTTCTGATCGGTAATCTCTATCAACTTGGTTATCGAACGAATTCTGATGGAAAAAGCTCACTTGACCCAAAAACAATAATCCGAATGGAAAAAATAAGCGAAACCCGCTACCAAGCAGAAGTTGAAGTTCCATTGGGCAGCAAATTTGAGTACAAATATACAATCGGAGACGGATTTTGGGGGGCGGAAAAAAACAAAGAAGGCGAAATTTTTACCCGTTCATTTACCGCCACATCCAATTCTGAACCCATTTTGGATAAGATCGAAAATTGGGGAGGTAAATTTAAACATATTGAGGTGGAGGTACCAATTGAAACGCCTGATAATCTGCCGGTTACTATTCAATTGAATGCCTTTGTGTCCTCAATTCCAATTCCTCTCCTTCGAGATTCGATGGGAGCGTATTACTTTGAAATCAATAGCCCATCCGATTTAATCAAAACCGCTGATGTAAGGGTTTGCCTCGGCGCTGATCCTGATTTTGCGTGTGGTATTTTTCAGGATGGTAAGGAAACTGCGACGATAGATTTCACCGACCCGGTCGGGTCAGAATTCGTCATTTCCGAATGGAATATGGAACTTGGATCTGATATGAAGAGCGATTTCGCCCCGCCATCTCCAGGCGTTGAAAATTTTGAGGCAGGCTTTGCCTTAAACCTGGATGAATTATCCATTTCATCCACTGATTTAAGTGAGTTTGGATTAAATTTGCCTTCTGGAAGTTCAGTTATTTTTGAATCAAGCACTCGATTCGAATTATCAGGTGACCACTACTTCGTGGAAACCAATGATCATTCGATGGGCAGTCCGATGACCCTGAAAATGGTAAACAAAGCCCAAGACCAGAACCTCGATCCGTGGCTTTCCTTGACTGTCGATAAGATAGAGGGTTTAGAGAACATGGAAAACCAGGGCTCGGATTTTCAAACCATCCAATCTGCCTTATTTACACTTGATCAACAATTGATAACCCTCGCCCAAACAGCCAATCTCAGTGGGGTGGACACAATTGTCATTGGTGGAGAAGGGTTGGCAGCCTTGATTCCAGGAATTGACGTGCTCAATTTTGCAAATGAACCTTTTCAAACCGATTTAAACAATTCAGTTAATCAAATGTTGAAAGACCTGCGTGAACATTTTAGCGGACAAATCTATTATGCTCTTGTGTATAACAACTCTGGTTTGCATCAATTACCTTCGAGCGACCTTGGTTTTGATGGGTATCTGATCGACTGGACCACTGGCTTGGCAGATAATGAGCAGGCAAGTATTGATGATATGACCGCAAATGTAAATTTGATGCTGGAATATGACATTATTCCTGCCATCCCACTCGGGAAACGGATCATTATAAGGGCTAATGTTCCCGCAAGTGCAGGAGCGCTGTTCGGATGTTTAAACAACGCGCAACTGAATTGTGTCGCTGAAGATGGTGGAAATCAGGCATTGGATACTTATGCTCAACAAAATGTTTATCAGGCTTTCATGACCGCAATTTCAGCGAGATCAGATATTGAGGGATTCATAAGCGGAGGTTTTGATCCAACCAACCCATTCACAAATTCCTCCGCAAATATTTTTAACAAGCCAGCTTATCAAGATCTGAAAAGCTGGTTACAGGTGATCTATGAACGTTAGTCAACAACCTCGATTCATCATCAAACATTCGGATTAAGATCATGTTTACAAGAACTTATTCCTGCGCGGTTACCGGAATGGAAGGTGAGATTGTCGAAGTCGAGGTGGATTATACTAACGGACTTCCCGGCATAACAATCGTAGGTCTACCTGACACCGCGGTTCAAGAAAGTCGGGAGCGAGTTCAAACCGCCATCCGAAACGCCGGATTTTTTTTCCCCCGTCAGAGGATTGTCGTAAATCTTGCGCCAGCATCCATACGCAAAGAAGGCTCAAATTTTGACCTACCGATAGCCCTCGGTATACTGATCCTTTGTGAGGATTTGGAACAGTCGGCGCTGAGCGAAACCTTGGTCATTGGGGAGCTTTCATTGAATGGAACCATTCGGCATGCACGTGGAATTTTGCCCATGGCGATAAAAGCCCGGGAGTTAGGATATCGGAGGATCGTTGTACCTGATGTGGATGCCGCGGAGGCATGTCTGGTACCCGATATTCAGGTTTTACCTGCTAACAACCTGGCAGATCTGGTGAAGTGTTTGTCTGGGATTCAGAATTTTCCAAAGGTGGAAATTTTGAACGAAGCACAAGAATACGAGGAAGATCTGGTTGATTTTTCGGAAATCAAAGGTCAGGAGTATGTAAAAAGAGCGCTTGAGGTGGCAGCCGCAGGTGGACATAATATTCTGATGGTTGGAAGTCCCGGCAGTGGTAAAACCTTGATGGCAAGAGCCTTACCCGGGATTTTGCCAGATCTTTCGATCGAGGAAGCCTTGGATGTGACAAGAATTTATTCAGTCGCGGATATGCTCCCAAATAGTTCACCCTTGGTCCGTAAACGCCCATTTCGCGCACCGCATCATACAATCAGCAACGCTGGATTGGTTGGTGGTGGACAGATTCCACATCCTGGTGAAATTTCACTCGCTCATCGAGGTGTTCTTTTTCTTGATGAATTTCCTGAATTCGGCGCGCGTGTCTTGGAAGTATTACGCCAACCGATGGAGGATAAGGTCGTCACAATCAGCCGAGCTCAGGGAACGCTTACATTTTTGGCAAATTTTCAATTGGTTGCCGCTATGAATCCATGCCCATGTGGATTTTACGGTGATCCCGTAAAGGCTTGTTCTTGCAGTACTACTGAAATCATTAAATACCAAAAAAGAATTTCAGGACCGATTCTCGATCGAATCGACCTCCACATCAGCGTTAGCAGGGTGGATCAAGCAAAATTGGCTAGCGAGAAGCTTGGAGAAAGGTCGGAGGTGATCAAGCAGAGGGTGGAGAATGCCCGCACAATTCAGGCTGAGCGTTTAAAAAACACAAATATCATGTGTAACGCAGATATGCGGGTGGTAGAAATACGCCAATTTTGCAAGCTGCAACCTGAAGGACAGGATTTATTGAAGACAGCGATGAACCAATTAAATTTGTCCGCCAGGGCTTACCATCGGATCTTGAAATTATCCCGCACGATCGCCGATTTAGCAGGCAGCGAGAATATCGAAACTGGACACATTGCCGAATCACTTCAATACCGTCCGAAATTGATGCAAAGTATTCTATAGAGGTCGGTTTGCTTGTGGGTGGGGTGGATTGCAGCAGGCACCAATTGTAAAGGCAGAGGGGGTATTTATTTGGCTATCGCAAGGATTCACCACTGAGAATGGAATTACCAGCTTACGTTGAGAAAGCCTGAATTGTCGCTTGATGATTTGATGCGTCACTGATTATTAAGTTTTTCACAACCATTTTGACAATCCGTGTTTTAAACATATATATTTGCTCCTCCGCCAAGGAGATTTCATCATCAAAGTTAAACAACGGAGTCATATGTCTAAAAAGTGGATTGTTTTCGGGTTAATAATTGCAATGCTTGTTGTTGGATTTTTTATCGGTAGATCTCAATGGAATAAAGCGGTTCAAAGCTCATTTCCTCAAATCGAGGGAGAACTGAATCTTGATGGAGTACAATCCGAAGTTCGGGTGGTACGGGATGCGATGGGAATACCTCATATTTATGCCAATAACTTGCACGACCTTTTCTTTGCCCAAGGTTATGTCCATGCTCAAGATCGTTTCTGGCAAATGGACTTTTGGCGCCACATCGGAATGGGACGATTGAGTGAGATGTTTGGAGAGTCTCAGGCGGATACAGATAAGTTTTTGCGAACTCTTGAATGGGAAGCGCTTGCTTATAAGGAAATGGATCAGTTAGAACCTGAATCGATCGCTATTTTGCAGGCGTATTCCGAAGGGGTAAACGCATACCTGAGTGGAAAATCCGGTACCGAGGTAAGTATTGAATATCTAATTCTTAAAGTACTTAATCCAGACTATGAGATTGCCCCCTGGCAGCCAACGCACACCCTCACCTGGGCAAAAGCCATGGCCTGGGATTTGCGCGGGAACATGGAAGAAGAAATTGAGCGTGCTATTCTACTCAACACTCTTAACCTCGAACAAGTTAATCAGCTCTATCCTCTTTATCCGGTGGATCATCCCCTGGTAGCGGGAGATTTTAAATTGGATATCGGCAATCAGGCAAACTTAAGCTCTGACGATTTAGCTACAGTATTTAGACAAAATGAAATTAAAACACTATTCTCCAGGATAACAGAGAACAAAAATGGGATGGATCAGGTTTTGGGTGAATTCAGTAAGTCGGTAGGTTCTAACAACTGGGTGGTTGATGGCACGCTTTCAGAGACTGGTAAACCATTACTCGCGAATGATCCTCACTTGAGCATCCAGATGCCTTCAATTTGGTACCAGATCAGCTTACATTGTCAACCCCGATCCAATGAATGCCCATACGAGGTCGCAGGTTTCTCTTTTGCGGGCGTACCGGGAGTCGTGATCGGGCACAATGATCGGATCGCTTGGGCATTCACGAATACAGGCCCAGATGTAATGGATCTTTTTGTCGAAAAGATCAACCCAGAAAACCCAAATCAGTACGAATACAAAGGAAAGTGGGTGGATATGGAAATTGTGGAAGAACAAATGGATTTTGGAAATTCAAAACCAGAAAAGTTTATAATTCGAAAGACAATTCATGGTCCAATCATCAGCGATGTATTTGGTCCACTAAAGGATGATGTTAAGCCTACTCAAACACCTTTCTCGGATCAGGCTGGGATCGAATTACCCGAGAATTACGCGATCGCTTTACGTTGGACTGCGTTGGAACCCGGGTTTGTTTTTGAAGCGATATGGGAATTTAATAAAGCCCAAAACTGGGAAGATTTCAGACAAGCGGCCTCAAAATTTGTTGTTCCCGCTCAAAATTTGCTTTATGCTGACGTAGAAGGAAATATTGGGTATCAAATGCCTGGCAATATTCCGATTCGAACAAGCGGTGACGGTAGATTGCCTGTTCCTGGTTGGACAGGTGAGTACGATTGGACAGGTTATATTCCGTTTGAGCTGTTGCCCAATGTTTACAATCCAGAATCGGGCTATATCATAACCGCGAATAATCAGGTAATTTCTGAATCATATCCTTATTTAATCACCAGTGATTGGGATTATGGTTACCGGGCGCAGAGGATCGAGGATATGATTCTCTCCAAGGATTCGGGTTTTGGAATTGAGGATTTCCAAGCGATGCAATCCGACGATATAAACCTGAATTCCTACGTGGTGATCGATGCCCTCGCGGAAGTTGAACTTTCCTCGGATCTCGCAAACATTCGAGAGGAAATCTTATTAAATTGGGATCACCGCGAAAACCAATCAGCTGGGGCCGCTCTTTATGAATCCTTCTGGTGGAATCTGGTTCAGCTCACTTTTGAAGATGAAATCATTCCTGAGGACATGCTGCCATCAGGCGGATCAAGAACCAATGAAATATTTAGAAACTTGATTAATGATCCGGACTCATTTTGGTGGGACGATAAACGAACGGTCGACAAGGTCGAGGTCATGGAAGATATCATGGCGGAGGCATTCTTGAAGGCTACCCAGTGTGAACTCTGCTTTAAAAAGTTTGGAAAAGATATCCGTAATTGGGATTGGACCCAGTTGCATACGGCTACTTTCAAAAACGCGACCCTTGGTGAAAGTGGCATTGGGTTCATTGAGGCTATTTTCAACCGCGGTCCGTTCCCCACCACTGGCGGCGAATCGATTGTCAACGCGACTGGTTGGGATATCTATGAAAGTTTTGAGGTGAATTGGCTTCCTTCAATGAGGATGATTATTGACTTATCAGATCTCGACAGATCGATAACGGTCCATACCACTGGGCAATCGGGACATGCCTATCACGAACATTATGACGACATGATCTCAATTTGGGCTGGTTTGGAATATTACCCGATGTACTGGGTCGAAGATTCTGTTAAGGCAAATTCCGAAGGTGAATTGATCTTAAACCCGTTAAAATAAGGAAATGAAAAATTCTCTTCAGAAATGGCTATTAGCGAGCCGGCCTAAAACTTTGCCCGCGGCGATCGCGCCTGCAATAATTGGAAATGTCCTTGCCTTTAGGGATGGAAACTATGATTTACTGATTGGCTTCAGTTGCGTTGTTATTTCCCTGATCATGCAAGTTTTGGCCAATATTGCCAATGATCTTTTCGACCACGAGAAGGGAACAGATACTCCTGATCGGCTCGGGCCAATCAGGGCTACTGCGAGTGGGCTTATTTCAAGGAATGGAATGCGAACCGCAATCGTGGTCTTGATCGCGATTGCGGGTATTTTCGCGTTGCCGCTGATTTTAGCGCGTGGCTGGATTGTCATCGTTCTTGGATTGTTAATCGTTATTTCGGCATTATTGTATTCGGGTGGTAAAACCGCTTATGGTTATCGTGGCCTGGGAGATCTTTTCGTTTTTGTGTTTTTTGGGTTAATGGCGACGATTGGTACCTATTTCATGATTAGTGGGAGGGTAAGCGAGGAAAGTGTAATTTATTCCATCGCCATGGGCGCTTTGATTGTAAATATTCTGGTTGTTAATAACACCAGAGATAGATTCACCGATGAGGCAAGCGGGAAGAATACCTTAGCGGTAAAATTTGGCCGAGATAGAATGAATTTGGAATTTTTGTTTAATTTATTAGCCGCGTTCGGTTTGATTATCGGTTATGTTTTAGTCCGGCGGGTAGATTTCGCGACGCTCCTCATTCTGATGTCATTACCCATCGCCCGGAAAAACTACCTAAATTTTATCCAAAAAGAAGGCAGAGAACTTAACTTCGTACTGGCCGAAACAGCCAGATTTACGATCATTTTTGCCATATTATTGAGCGCTGGTGTGTTGCTCCGTTTTTAAAGCTGGTTGTTTATTCACCAATACAATTCCCAGGATGGTAACCATGCCGCCGAGAATCGTTGCGAGTGTGATTTGCTCCTTGATCAATAGAGCGGCTAAGATCATGGTGACAATCGGTTCGATGTAAATAAATACGGAAAGCTGGTACGCGGGAATTTCCTTGAGCGCGTCATACCAATAGATATAAGCCAAACCTGACCCAAAAATTCCCAAGGCTAATAGACTTAATACTGATTCAATCGCAATTTTTTCCTCGGAAACAATTATCGCGTTCGGGGATGTGATGAGCCATAATCCGGAAAAAAACCAGCCGAAGAACATGATGAATAACATCATTAGAGCTGGAGGGTATTTTTTTAGTCCTCGTCTCGAAATAATTGAAAAAACAGCCCAGTTGATCGCGCTCAAAAAAATGAGGAAATCACCTTTCGTGAGGATGGATTTTGATAGCATTACTTTGAGGTTACCTTGACTGATTACCCAAACAATACCAAAAAAAGAAAGCCCAATACCAAGCCAATTAATCGGTGATCCATGTTCCTTGAGGAAAAAGAAACCAAGAATGAAAGTAAATACCGGGATGATTGATACGATCCAGGCTGTGTTTGTTGCAGAGGCAGTTTGCAAACCAGTGGCTTGAAGCCACTGGTGGAAAGTGACTCCGAGGAAACCAGTAAAAACCAAGTAAGGGTATTCATCCCGTTCCGGAAGTCTGAATTGTTTGCGCATGATTACCGCGCCGCCGAGAACGATCAGCCCGATACCAAAACGAATAAAAACTAATAAAACCGGCGTAAATGCTTCCAGCGCAAATTTGGTGAAGACGAAACCTGCTCCCCAGATAAAAACAGCGATGAGAGCTTTGAATTGTATTTTACTCATACGGATAAAAAGCGCATAGCTATTGTTATCAAAGTACAAGAATCTTCTGATGCGAATTCATTGGCGGAAATGGTGATTTTCAATCTTTTATTTCTTCCGCCAATTCGGACCATTGTTCAAACAAAGGTGCAATCAGGTTATTTAATTCATAGAACCTGTTAGTCAGGGCAATAATCCGGTCTGGGTCAAGATTTGAATCGTTAAGCTCAGTCGTTATTTGACTTTTTTCATGCTCGAGATAAAGAATATTTTGTTCAAGCGCTTGAATTGACCGCTGGCGTTCTCTATCAGAGTTTGTCTTAATCCTCCTGGCCTTTTTGTGAATTTCAGGTGAATTTGAATTATCTTCGGTATTCTGCTGATTCAGAAGCTGTTTTTGACTTTCCTTCCAATCCTGGTATTGGGTGTAAGTACCTTTATAGAGTTCAAGTTGCTTATTAATTGGATCAATGTTCCAGATTTGGGTCGCGATCGCGTCGATAAGGTATCGATCGTGGCTGACAAGTAAGATCGTCCCATCAAATCGTTCCAAAACTTGTTCAAGAACTTCCTGGGATGGAATATCCAAATGATTGGTAGGCTCGTCTAAAATCAATAAATTGGTTTGTTGAAGTGAAAGTTTGGCAAGAGCTAAACGCCCTCGTTCGCCACCTGAGAGGACCTTTACTTTTTTATAAGCATCATCACCGCTGAAGAGAAATTTTCCAAGAATGTTACGAGCTTCATGGTCAAGAATACTCGAGCTCACAGATTGAATTTCCTGGATCAGATTAAGCTCCGGGTTCAAATCCTCATGTGCCTGGGCAAAGTAACCGATTTTGAGGCTTGCGCCGAGAGTGATCTCCCCGGAAAGAACAGGTAATTTTTCCAGGATGGTTTTGAGAAATGTCGATTTACCAGAGCCATTAGGACCAATTAGCGCGGCACATTCTTTTCGCATGAGTTCTAATTCAGGGATTGAAAATAGAATTTTACCATCCCGACCAATGGAGCAATGGTTTACCCGGAGAATAATTTCTCCTGATCGATAAACAGAGCGAATATTTAGATGCAAAACGGGTGGACGGGAATCTGGTAAGCGCAACCCTGAAAGTCGTTTTTCTGCTTCCTCCACGCCAAAGACGCTGGTCGCTGTATCAATCTCCATTTGAGACCATTTTGTATTAAGGGCTGCCTCAATGCCGACCTGCTCGATAGCTTGAACCTGGCGGGAGAGCCGCTTAAGTTTCCCTTTGGCTTGGATGAAGTTCTGCCCTGAGATATTCTTCTTAATGTAATCCAATTCTTTGGTTAAACGCGCAATTTCACGATTAAAAACTTCCTGGCGACGATTCCAACGTTCCTGGCGTAAATTAAGATATTGTTCATAATTTCCGCTATAGAACTCAATTCCAGCCGAGGTCATCTCAAGGATTGAGTTTACAATTTTATTCAAAAAATATCGGTCATGTGAGATGATCAGTGCCGAGCCTCGCCAGCTCGAAATATAACCTTCCAACCATCGAACCGCTTCCATATCGAGGTGATTGGTTGGTTCATCGAGGAGGAGGATATCTGGATCAACCAGCAATAATTTGGCCAGGAATGCACGGGTTTTTTGACCTCCCGAAAATGTACGGAGATCCTGGGCAAACTCATTGAACGAAAATCCGATCCCTGTCAGGATTTGTTTAATTTTCGTCGCATACGTGTAGCCACCAAGATGCTCAAATCTGTGTTGCAGGTCACCAATTGAGCGCAGGAGCTCTTCGTTCCCGGGATCAATCTCAAGGCGAGATTGTCTTTGTAAAAGATCTTCTTCCATCAAAATAAGTTCAGAGAAGACCGATTCACAAAATTGATACAGATTGCCGGCATAGTTGACATCCGCTTCCTGCGGGAGATAGCCGATAACTGTATTTCTGGCATAGAAAATATCACCTGAAAATTCCTCATCCACTTTGGCAATGATTTTTAATAAGGAAGACTTACCTATTCCATTAGGTCCAACGATACCAATTCGGTGCCCCTGGTCAACTCCGAAGGAGAGGTCTTTAAATAAGTTAACATTCCCAAAGTATTTCGAGATATTGTTTAAAGTTACAACAGGCATGATTAATCTTCAAATGGTTGCGTTTGGCCGCTCCCAGGAATGTGAATGGCAGGGTCTTTACCCAATTCAGTGGAACGCTGGTAGGCTGCCCAAATCGCGCGAGAGATGGCTGTTCTAAATCCAGCTTTCTCGAGGTAGTATAAGGCTTCAGCGGAGGTTCCCCCAGGAGAGGTTACCTGATTTCGAAGCGCGGAAATGTGTTTATCATTCTGCTTATAGTAATTGACTGATCCCAGGATTGTTTGCAAGACAAGTTCTTCAGCAATCCGCCTCGGTAAACCCATGTGGACACCCGCATCGATCATTGATTCCATGAACATGAACACGTACGCAGGACCTGTACCAGAGAGAGCGGTCGCCATATCAAGGTAATGTTCATCTTGAACGAAGATTTCATATCCTAACGCGCCAAGGATTGAGATGGTGATTTCTTTTTGGTTTTGGCTCACCTGATTGGTTGCTGTCCACACCGTTATCCCCTCACCAATCTGAGAGGGCGTGTTTGGCATCGTCCTGACGACAAGTGAATGGTCCAAACCTTTGCGGATCCGTTTAAGGGAAGCACCTGCTACGATGGATAGAACGAGAGCATCCTCTGGGATTTGATTCTTGAGTTCACTCATCACTTCGGGAAGCCGTTGAGGCTTGATAGACAGAATTACAACATTGGCATTTTTAACGGCCTCGATGTTATTTGTGTTGATATTGATTTGATATTTTTGGTGGAGTTGCTCCAATCGAATTTCATTTGGACCTGAAAGGGTGATCCTTTCTGGAATGGAAAGTCCATTGCGAATTAATCCACTGAAGATGGCTTCCGCCATGGCTCCAGGACCAATGAAAGTAATATTTGTATTGATCATAATCTTTTTTCCGATCATAGTCTTTGAAGATAATTTAGACAAGCCAAAAGAGATTCTTCAAGGCTTAATTTAGGCTCGGCAGGCAGATGTTGGATAGCCTTTTGAGCCTCAATTTGAGAATAGCCCAGATTAGTTAAAGCCGAGAGCAAATCAGCTTGATTCTCGTTTACTTTAAGTTGAGTCGGTTCTACCAATGCATCGCCGCTAACCTTGTCCTTCAGATAAAGGGTGATCTTCTGAGCAGTTTTTCGACCAATGCCAGGTACCTTACTCAAAAGGTCGATATTTTCAGTCACTATCGCGTATTGAAGCTCAGGCAGCGCTAATTTTGATAGGGTATTCAGGGCAGCTTTTGGTCCAATTCCGTCAACCATCAGGAGCAAATTGAAGAATTTTCGCTCCTCCTCTGTACCAAAACCATAGAGTGAGAGATCATTTTCTCGGACGATGAGCTGGGTAAAAACGAAAACATTATCGCCAGCAACATGTTCGATGATGAACGATTCAGGACAATTTACTTTAAAACCTACGCCATTAACACTTATTACCATGGAAAGGTCGCTGATGGCTTGAATTTCACCTTCCAAACTAGCGATCATAATGGTATCCTCCAGAATTGGCATGGGTGATGGCGATGGCGAGCGCATCGGCAGCATCATCCGGGGTCGGCCGCTTATCTAATTGGAGTAACACCCGCGTCATTTCCTGCATCTGATTTTTATCCGCAAATCCGTAACCTGTTATTGCCAGTTTAACTTCATTTGGTGAATATTCAAAGATCGGAATGGCCGCGTTCTCAAAAGCGAGCAAAATTACGCCGCGAGCCTGACCGACCGCAAGAGCGGTGGTGGTATTCTGTTGAAAATATAATTTTTCAATCGCGGCCATTTCAGGTTTTTGAAGTTTTATCAAGGCTGACAACTCATCATACAAAGTTTTCAAACGCTTGGATGGTGAATCCCGTTTGTCCGTCCTAATTACGCCGAAGTCGATGACGTTTAAAGAACCACCATCATCAGTACTTAGAAAACCGAAACCGATGATGGCAGTACCAGGGTCGATCCCACAGATGATCGTCATTGGCTCAAGGGGGAGTTATTCCTCTTCCAAGGAAGCGAGGACCTCATCTGAAAGTTTGACATTATGATAAACATCCTGCACATCATCCAAGTCTTCGATCGCCTCGATAACTCTTAAAAATTGCATGGTTTGATCCACATCGAGATCGATTTCATTCCTGGCTTGCAGGCGTAAACCACCTTCTTGAGGAGAGACATTTTTTGATTTGAGCGCGTCGCTTAACATCTTAAATGCCTCTACAGGTCCAGTCATTTCGATCATTCCATCCTCTTCAGTGACATCCTCAGCACCAGATTCAATACCTAATTCGAAGGCAGCGTCAAAGGAAAGTTGTGAAGCGGGGAACGAGAAATAACAGACTCGGTCAAATTGCCATGCTACAGCGCCAGGTTCAGCAAGGGAGCCGTTATTTTTGCTGAACATATGGCGAAGGTCGGCGACAGTACGGTTGCGGTTGTCGGTAACACACTCAACCATAATCGCGGAACCATTTGGACCATACCCTTCGAGAGTCAGTTCTTCAAAACTGGCGCCGTCTTTGTCCTCACCGCTACCGCGTTTAATTGCGCGTTCAATGCTATCCTTCGGCATGTTTACAGCCCGAGCTTTTTCCATAGCCAACGCGAGGCGAAAGTTGAGTGCTGGATCACCGCCGCTTCTTGCCGCGAGTACGATTTCTTTCGCGACCCGAGTAAAAACTTGACCTTTTTTCGCGTCCGCCGCGCCTTTCTTTCGTCTGATAGTTGCCCAATGGCTATGACCTGACATACAAGCTCCTTGATCGATCAAGCAACTTAAAGTTGCAAGTAAGATAATTTAACCATTGAATTGTACCATGAGGGTCTAAAAATATTGATTTTTTAAGCCTTCCCGGATGTCCTCTCAGCTAACTTTTCTCTGAGCGAATCGATATCCTTGTCAATGAAAAATCCGACTAAAACATAAAATACGAAACATAACAGCCAGGCTGTAATACAAATCGTTAATATCGCGTTTTCCAGTGAGGACGCGTCCGCAATGATGCCTGCGAGAAGTGGGGCGGATGCGGCGCCAATGTTTTCAATAAAGTATTCTACTGATTGGGCAGTTGAGCGGACCTCAGGCAGAGTGATATCAAATACTGTCGAGATGACATTTGGCGAGGAAAGCGGCATGAAAATCGCTGTCAAACTCATATATAAAAAGAAAGCGTCTTGCTGGTCGTAGGGTGTTTTGATCGCCAGGTACAAAAAGATTGCGCCAAGTAATACACCGGCACTTGAGATGATGATTCTGCCTTTTTTCGTGTAGCGGAAAAGAAAGTCTCCAATCCAACCGCCGATGAAGTACCCGGAAGCGAGGATCAAGATTACCGGAGCCATTAACATCAGAACTTCGTTGTCGTTGTATCCTCTTTCGGTAGCAAGGTAAGTAAAAAACCAGTAAGTTATCACATTCCAGGGGAAGATTCCCGCAAACCCTTGAATAAAGATGAACCACATCGTTTTCTTCTTTAGGACATCCTTAAAAGCTTCCATCGAAAATTTATATTGGCCGGTTTCTGGCAGATTTTCCATGCCTGGCTCTGAGACGCCCCTTGGTTGATCCTTTACGAAGAAGAAGATTACGATAGAGAGTAGAATACCGAGACTACCAGTGGCGATAAAAACTGTTCGCCATTCCCAACCGAGCATTGGGGTGATCATGAGTGCCAGAAGCATGCCGCCAAGATAGCCAAGTGGCTGAGAAAGCTGGAGAAGGCCGTAGATTTTTCCTCTTTGGGTGGGAGAAAAATAATCTGAAATAAGGCTGTATAAACCCGGGTAAGCGGAATCATCGATTCCCGTGGTCGCGCGAGTTGCCACAAAGGGTAGATACGAACGAACCACAGCGCTCAGCCAGGTGGTTGCGCCCCAAAGCAACGACGCTAATGAAAGTAATTTGGCTCTCGAAAAGCGGTCATACAAGTATCCCCAAAGTGGATAGAAAATGGTACCGATTAAAAGCGCGCCCGAAGTGACAGCCCCCATTTGGGTTTTGGTTATTTTAAAATCCTCAATGATATTGGGAGTTAATGGACCGATTAGAAGTTTATCAACCTGATGTAAAAGCATGAATACGAAAAAGATGAGTACAACTGAAAACTTGGAAAAATTTGTAATTCTTTTCATGATTGCCTCGATGAGTTTTATTTTTGAGTTTATACATAATCGAAATGAATTTCAAGCATGGTTAATTGATCTCCTCTTTTTCGTTAGTGGTAAAATCAGCGCCTATGAAAAACATCGAAACCATCTCAAATCTCATTAACGCGAAAATTTCGCAAGTAGAAGCAACGGTAAAGTTACTGGATGAGGGAAATACTGTTCCATTCATTTCTCGCTACCGAAAAGAAATGACCGGATCGCTGGACGACGAGCAAGTAAGGATTGTTGCGGATGAAATTGTCCGGTTAAGAACGATAGACGATCGGCGCGAGACAATTCTCGAATCGATTCAGTCACAAGGTAAGTTGACTGAGGAATTGAAAACTACCATTGAAATGGCAGAAACAATGACTCGGCTTGAGGATCTCTATCTCCCCTTTAAACCGAAGAAGCGAACTCGGGCGATGGTTGCCAGAGAAAGAGGTCTCGAACCTTTGGCTGAAATGATTCTGAAACAAGCAATCGTACATGACTCCCTCGAATCGATCGCCGAAAAATTTTTGACAGATGGAGTTGGTTCCTCAAAAGAAGCGCTTGGTGGAGCGAGAGATATTGTCGCTGAAATCATTAACGATGACGCCAATGTTCGGCAAGCCATCCGAGAAAAAGGATTGAAATTCGGAAAGGTTGTATCAGAAAAAAATGACCGTGTGATAGATGAAAAAGCGGTTTATGAAAGCTATTATGAATACGAAACCAGAGTTGACAAAGTCCAACCACACCAGATACTAGCGATCAATCGCGGTGTGAAGGAAGGCATCCTGAAGGTGAAGGTAATATTTGACGAACGGGACACTACAAGGGTTGTAACGAACGCGTATGAACCCGACCCACTTTCAGTTTTTTCAGAGGAGTTGGAGGTTGCGGCTAATGACTCGCTGAATCGTTTAATCCTGCCCTCCATCGAGAGAGATATTCGCAGGCATCTCACTGATTTGGCGGATCATCATGCCATCAATGTGTTCGCAACCAATCTTAAAGCTCTTTTATTGATCTCACCTTTAAAAAATCAGACCGTTCTGGGTTTGGATCCTGGCTTCAGAACCGGTACAAAATTCGCTGTAGTCGATCCAACAGGCAAATTTCTCGAATCCGGCACAATCTACCCGCATCAACCGCAAAATGATTGGGAAGGCGCCAAAGCCACCCTCCTTTCGATGATTCAAAAACATAAAGTCACTCTCATAACGATCGGAAATGGTACCGCCTCGCGGGAAACTGAAAGATTGGCAGCTGAAATTACCAAAAATAACAACAATACGAAATACCTGATCGTTAATGAGGCTGGCGCATCCGTTTATTCTGCCAGCCCAATTGCCAGAGCTGAATTTCCAAATCTTGATGTCTCAATCAGAGGGGCGATCTCAATTGCCCGACGAGCCCAGGATCCTTTATCTGAATTGGTTAAGATTGACCCCAAATCAATTGGAGTGGGTCTGTATCAACATGATGTTGATCAAAACGAGCTCGCGTCCTCATTGGATGGTGTGGTTGAACAGGTTGTCAACACAGTAGGTGTTGATGTAAATACGGCCTCAGCTTCGTTGTTAAGATACATCGCCGGGATAGGACCAAAAGTCGCGGCCGCCATCGTGCAGCATCGTGATTCAAATGGCCAATTTGAAGACAGAAATCGGTTGATGGAAGTTTCCGGATTAGGCAAAAAAGCATTTGAGCAATCTGCTGGGTTTTTACGGGTAATGGGTGGAAGTGAGCCGCTCGACGCGACAGCCATCCATCCAGAAAGTTATCAATACACCAGGAAATTCCTAACTAAGGTTGGGTTAAGTCTCAATTCAGATCCGATGGATAGGAAAGTTTATTTTTCTGATCATGATCTGCGCTTAAAGACAAAAGAGTTTGCGCTCGAAATCGGATGTGGTGAGCCCACTCTGATTGATATCATCGAACAATTGCAAAGACCCGGTCGAGATCCAAGAGAAGACGCGCCGAAACCGATTCTGCGAAGCGACATAATCAGTTTGGATGATTTGACTGAGGGTACCCAGCTGAAAGGAACCGTTCGGAATGTGGTTGATTTTGGCGCTTTCGTTGATATCGGTGTCAAGCAGGATGGTTTGCTTCATCGATCCCAGTTGCCCCCTGGTACGGTACTAAAAGTAGGCGATGTGATTGAGGTCTGGATATTGAAAATTGAAAAAGAACGGGGCAGAATCAGTTTAACTCTTAAATAACGTTACCAATCCTTAACAGTTGGGTTAAAGAGAGTGAAATACTTTTCATTCTCTTTTTTATTTGGCATTTTTCTTTTTTTTTTGGAGGTAATTGTGGAGAAAGTCGTTATTACTGGAATGGGGACCGTAAATCCGGTTGGCATTGGAGTTGAACAAACCTGGCTAAGCCTGATTAATGGTCGAACGGGTATCGGGCCAATCACTTTTTTTGATACAACGGAATATCTGGTAAAGATCGCGGGAGAGGTTAAAAACTTCAACCCTGCTGATTTTATGGATGCGAAGGAAGCTAGGCGGAGGGATAGATTTGAACAATTGGCGATAGCTGCCGCTAACGAAGCAATCCAAAACGCTAACCTGAATTTCGATGAAATTGATCGCAGCCGGGTTGGGGTTGTGGTTTCCTCGGCGATTGGCGGGATGAAATCCCTGCAGGACGGGATTTTCAGTTTAAAAGAAGAAGGACCGCGCAAGGTGAGCCCATTTCTAATTCCAATGTTAATGCCAAATGGCGCCTCAGGTTTGATCGCCATTGATCATGGAATAAATGGTCCTTGTTTCTCGATTGCGTCGGCTTGTGCCACAGGAATAGACAGCCTCGGCATGGCTTATACCATGATCAGAAGCGGCATGGTTGATTTGGTCATCGCTGGTGCTTCCGAAGCGACCATCTGTGAGATCGGAGTTGCCGCGTTCGATCGGATCGGCGCGATGAGCCGGAAAAATGAGCCTGCTCACTTAGCCCCAGCCCCATTTGACAAAGAGCGTGATGGGTTGGTGATGGGCGAAGGCGCCGGAATTCTGATTCTGGAGAGCGAATCCTCGGCAAGAAAACGTAATGCAACCATATTAGCGGAATTTGCCGGTTATGGCTCAACCGCGGACGCTTATCATGTTACCGCGCCTGATTCCGAAGGAAGAGGTGGTTCCGCGGCAATTCGCTTGGCTTTGAAATCCGCGGGGATTAACTTAAACGATGTGGACTACATCAACGCCCATGGAACCGGGACACCGCTTAACGATGTAGCGGAAACTAGAGCGATAAAAAACGCGTTTGGCGAATTTGCCTATAAGATACCCGTTTCCTCAACAAAATCCATGACTGGGCACATGATGGGCGCCACCGGAGCGTTGGAGGCGATAGTTTGTGTAAAAACCATTCAGGAAGGAATTATTCCTCCAACGATCAATTTAAACACTCCTGATCCGGAATGTGACCTCGATTATGTGCCAAACCAGGCTCGAAGGAAGCAAGTGAATGTCGCCATTTCTAACGCGTTTGGCTTTGGCGGGCATAACGCGGTCATGGCTGTAAGGCGAATTCTGCCTTAAAAACAGTGGTATAATATCAACCGCTTAATCGGAGAGGTCGCGTAGCTGGCTTAGCGCGCACGCTTGGAAAGCGTGTGTACCGCAAGGTACCGCGGGTTCGAATCCCGCTCTCTCCGCCACAATCGGCAGGACGCCTGTGAAAATCAGGCGTCTTTTGGTTTAATCTTTTGGTTAACCCCTGATTAATCCAAGTATTAACCCAGTGGGGAATGTATGCGACCGGCTGATTGAGGTATCTTTAGCGTATGGAAGCGCTGCATTCATTTACAAAAAATAACCTGATCGTTTTGGCAGCCAAACATGCCGCGCGTGACCAGGCAACTGATTTGGCGGCCCAATTGGCGCTGGGTGGCTCTGTAACCGTGCTGGATAACGGTAACCGATTTCAACCTTATGAGTTGGCGCGGTCGATTAGAAAGCTGACCCGGGATATTGAAAGAACCGCCGGCCGTGTATTTATCCGCCGAGCCTTTACCTGTTATCAAACCCTGGCGCTCTTGGAGAGTACCCCGTCTTTGAGCGCTCCCTATCTTATTCTTGACCTTTTGGCAAACTTCTATGATGAAAACATCACCGAAAAGGAGATCAACCGCGTTTATAACGCCTGCGCGCGAGAGGTGCTGCGTTTAAAGCATGGCGCACCGGTGGTTGTTACCCTCGCCCCGCCGCGCTTGGAGCAGCGTGGATATCTTTTGGAACGGGTATATGAGCTGGCGGAAAAGGTAGTTATGGAGTTGCCAGAAGCGCCTTTGACGGCGCACCGCCAATTGAACCTCTTTTCCGGCGCGGAGGTTTTGTAATGGGACGGACATTGCCAACCATCAATCGTCAATTGCTGGACACTGAGTCCGGCTTGGGACAATTCAGGCGTACCCTGCGCCGGAGCGACCAATACGTTTTTGATGGGTTGTTTGCCGAAGCCCGCAAGCATGCCGCCGCCATAGGGCAAACCGATTTTTTATTACCTTTTGAAGCGGCTTTACTAGCGATGTTGCTGGAACAAGCCAAGCAAATAGCGACTTTGCAAAATGAGGTGGAAATTCTAAAAAATCGGCCTTCCTTCGCAGAGTAGAATGCCATGCAGGAGTACTCTGGCTGGTTGTTTGATATTTATGAAACCCGATTAGGTGTGGGTATATGGTTATTGACTGATGATAATCAGCGGATTTTCTTTCAAACGAAGTTTGAGGTAACTTTTTACGTCGCCGGACCAAGGCACCGGCTGCGTGCGGTATGGGGGCAAGCTCGAAACATGGGAATGAAAACAGCCAGGGAGATCAAACATGATCTGTTTTCAGGAAATATTGAGGTGTTGGCTGTTACTGCCCCGGATCCACAAGCCGCTTCAAGTGCTTTCCGAAAATTATCGGAAGTATTTGATGATCTCATTTATTACGATGGTGATATACCAATCCAATTACGTTTCGCGGCTCGTACCGGAGTAATGATGTTGCATCATTGCCGGGTCAAGGCAACCGGTGGAAAAGCTGAGGAAATTACATTGGATGAAACGATCTCAGAACCATCATTAACCATATCACTGCCCTTGCGCATATTGGAACTCGGCCCGGATGTCGATCCGAGTATTGGCGTGCCTGAAAAATTGGCGGTGAAGCACGGGGCGCACCATTTCGTGCTGAATTTGCGCCCCAAACGGGGTTTTGAAATAGCTCTCGGCGCATTGCTTAAGCGCGTCGATCCTGACCTTATTTTGACCGATTTTGGCGATACGTGGCTTTTTCCGATGTTGGCGTTGAATCCAAACCGAGATTTGACGCGGGATGTTTTACGGCGAAAAGCGAGTAGTTTTTTTACCTATGGCATGGTTATGTACCGCGGCGAGCAAGTCCATTTGTTTGGACGCTGGCATATTGACCGTAAGAACGCGGCATTATTCAAAGAATATGGGGTGGATGGCGTGATTGAGCAGGCTCGTATAACTGGCATGGGCGCCCAGGAAGTGGCACGAAAATCACCCGGATCGGGGATTACCGCGATGCAGATGATTACCGCCTTGCGAACCGGCGTGCTGGTTCCTGTGGTTAAGCAACAGGCGGAATCGTTTAAAACCCTAAAAGAACTTGTGAGCATGGATAAGGGGGGAATGGTTTACCAGCCGATTCCGGGAGTGTATGACCATGTGGCTCAAATCGATTTCGCGTCCATGTATCCTTCCATCATGGTGCAATATAACATCTCTCCAGAGACCAACGGTAAAGAGGACGCGCCGGACGGACTGGTTCCGCAAACCCTGCGTCCGCTTTTAGAACAGCGGCTGGCGATCAAGCGAGCTTTGATCGAGCTGAATCCCAGAGACGAGCGGGTCAAATCACTCAAATCGCGGGCAGCGGCATTAAAATGGCTGCTGGTGGTTTGTTTCGGCTACCTGGGATACAAGAATGCCCGATTTGGAAAAATTGAATCACACGAAGCGGTCACTTCCATAAGCCGGGAACTTTTACTACGCTCAAAAGAAATTGCCGAAGATATGGGGTTTACGGTACTGCACATGTATGTGGATTCATTGTTTGTTCGCAAGGAAGGCGCGCGCACCGCCGCGGATATCACTCCGCTTTTGGATGAGATCGTTGCCCAGACCAACATCGCCATTGCCATGGATGGAATCTACCGCTGGGTAGCCTTTTTGCCGTCACGAATGGATATTCGATCTCCGGTGCCGAATCGTTATTTTGGTGTTTTTCAGGATGATGAAATGAAATACCGAGGAATTGAGCTGCGCAGACACGATACTCCGTTGTGGGTGGCGGGCGTGCAACTTGCCCTTTTGAAGGAACTCGCGCGGGCAAAGGATCTTGAGCAGGCGCGTGATTTTATACCTCGGGCAATTCGGGTACTTAATAAGGCTAAAAACGATCTCCACCGCGGACATGTATCACCGGAATCACTGGTAATTCGCCAGCGGATCAGCAAGGGGGTTGAGGAGTACAAAGCGTTTTCACCAACTGCACGGGCGGCGAGAATGTTGAGAGATTCTGGACAGAAGGTGGCTCCCGGTCAGAATATCCGTTTTGTATATACGCGTGGCAAACCCGGAGTGCTGCCTCTTGGGATGGGCGTAATCGACCCAAAAATGATTGATATCGATCGGTATCTTGTCTTGTTGGATAGAGCGGCGGAGACGATACTGAGTATTTTCGGCGAAAAATATTGGGAAAAAGCAAAAAATACCTATACCCAGGAAACCTGGTTGTTACCTCAAAAACCGGCCGTTAAAAGGGTTATTACCGGATAGAAATTGACAGAGCCGGAAAAACCGGCTCTGTTGTGGGGAGGAGAGAAAATTAATCTTCGCTACCAAGGATCATTTCTGATCTTCTTGATTCTCGTTCGGCAAGCACTTCACGCATCATTTCGCAAACATCAACGATTTTTGGAGATGCGACCTGATATACGACGTCAGTTCCAACGCGTGTGGCAGATAAAATTCCTACCCGTTTTAAGATGGAAAGGTGCCTCGAGATAGTGGATTGATGAACATCAAGTACTTCACTGATTCCGCTTACACGTAATGGCTCATGTCGGAGCAAGTGGACGATCTGTAATCGGACCGGATTGCTCATGGCTGAGCAAAGTTCTGCTTGAAGATCGAAAATGGATTCAGCGTACTTGTTCATCATTCACCTCAGCTTATGAGTTAGTGGTGCTGCTCGTTTTTTCCAACGAAAGGTAAGAATCGGGCGGCGAAACTAAAGGCAAGTAACCAATATGAGATAACAAGCGTCCCTACGGAATATTCCTGCCAGGTTGGTTTGTAAGAATTAATTATAACTTCAGGCGTGAATGGATCATAAGTAATCATGGCGATCAAACCGGAGAAGTTATAACTCCAGCGTAAGAGAACCGCGCAAAATGCGGGTAATAACGCAACAAGAGCAAGGATGCGGAAGTTCTTGACCTTTTTGGCAGCCAGCAACAAACCGCCAGGAATTGCCGCGAAAAATACCTGCCCGACCCAAAAAGAGATTGAATAAGGTGATATCAAATTCAACATCTGGGTTTGAAGCGAGACTTCAACATCGAAACTATAGTAATTGGTCACTGCCCAATCCCAAATCCGCATATAAATACATAAGAGGTTGATACCTCCTGCGATTCTGGCTACATCGTAAAGAACATCATCCTTTACCAGGCCTGGGCGCATAATCTTGAATACTATTACACTCAAGAAAAAGAGTAAGGAAGTTCCACCGCCCATGGCTGAGAGAACAAATTGTACCGGCGCGCTCTGGTTGAACCATAAACCTCGACCTGAAAGTACCGAATAAGTTGCTCCAAGTGATGCCTGATGTAAGAGGGATAGGGTAAGACCAACGATGGCAAGACCGGGTGCCCACTTATGAAGAATATGGGAAATGGCATGAAGCAGGTTAACAGATTTCCCGAGAATCGGGTATTTCGTCAACCAGGGATGTGAATGAAAAATTTCATGCTCCAGTACGATCGGTAAGACCTCCGCGATCAGAACACTGAGGTAAAGGACCACACACATTGTTATTTCCCAGAGCAAAGAGTGGGGTTGCCAGTACACAACAGGATACCAAAAGCGAAGTGGTTGGCCAAGATCGAATAACAAGACCATACCTGCGGTAGAGTAGCCAAGAAATCCTAATAATATAGCTAATTTTCCGACAATGGCGAAACGGGTGGCTCGGATCAGATATACAATAGTACCGAAAACGAACGCGCTACCGCCCATCGCTATCGCTGAAAGGTCGATCGTAATCCAAAGACCCCAAGGTACTTGATTTGTGAGTCCAGTACCAACCAGGCCATTGGCCAAAATATCATAAGCTCCGATCGCCCCAAAGACGAGACCGATCAGAAGGAAGCCGACCCAATAGGGAAAAATATCGACTTCCTTTTTAAACATCCGCATTGTTAATGGTTTGATTTGGATTGTCATAATCCAAGCTCCTCGTGTTTCTCTACCGTGGATTTTGGCGGAAGATAATATACTTTTGGCAAGGTGCTTAGTTCTTCGCGCAAGCGGATAACATTTGGACTGCTATTAATCATGATTGAAACTGGGCTGTTAGGATCCTTAAGGTCTCCGAAAGCACGGGCTCCAGTTGGGCAAGCTACCACACAGGCTGGGGTAGCAGACTCATCAACACCTGGAACAAGTCCTCTTTCCAAACCAGCATCAATTCTATGTTCACAGAAAGTACATTTTTCCATAACTCCGCGTGGTCTGGGATCAACTTCGGGAATACCAAAGTCTGGCACGCAGGTGGTATTGCCGGCTGATTCTTTCCAGTTAAATCTTCGCACATCATACGGACAAGCGACCTCACAATACCGGCAACCAATACACAGATCGTAATCCATGGTAACAATGCCATCGGGTCTAATGTAAGTTGCCTCAACCGGACATACTTTAACGCAAGGTGCGTCATCGCAATGCATACAAGGCCGGCTGAGGAAATACTCCTCACCGTTCTTTGTAGTTTCGGTAGTAACTACGCTATAAGCCATATCATCGGCTAAATTGTTAACAGCCTGGCAGGCGTACGTGCAATAATTACAACCAATGCACTTGTTGATATCAATCGCCATGCCCCATTTATGTTCGCCTTCAACCCCGTGGCTGGCGTGGGCATTTTGCATGCCCACGCTTGCTAATGAGGTAACTGTCAGAGCACCAAGGATGGCACCACCAACTTTAAGGGTGTCGCGACGAGAGAATTCTGCAGGATTATCTGTCATTTAATACCTCCAGTTTTATAATCATCTTCGCCTCATTTTTCTTCATCTTCTTTGGTAACTTCCAGCCTTCTGGTTGAAGAGAACCAGTGAATTACGACGCCTGCAAAAATACCGCCGAGAAGGATTACCCAATAGGAGAAAACAATACCAACATTACTCTTTGCCACGGTCTCTTCGACCGGGGTTGCCATAGGTTCAACCACTTCAGTTGCTGGTTGTTCGACATTAAGTAGATTAGCCTGAGCAATGATGCCGGTTGAATGAATAGTTTCTCCATGACATTTGACACAGGTATCGGACATGACCACAAAAGTATGACCTGTATTTTGTTCCGTGTTCAGGTGACAATCATTACAAGTTAAGCCTGCGGCAAGATGGGTTGAATGTTGTACTTCGGCCTTCTTATCTTTATGGCAGGATTCACAAGAAGTTTGATTACCTTCAGCAATTCGAATTTCTTGAGAATGAGGATTGTGGCAGCTGGAACAGGCAATTCCTATTTCACCATGCTTGCTGTGGGTATAGTCGTTATATTCAGCAATATGACAAGATCCACAGGTTTCAGCTTCTTTTTCAATCGTGAACGGTATTGTAGGATGTTCTCCGGTACCATCCAAAACATGGCAGGAAACACAACCTACGCCCATACTTCCGTGAGAAGATTGCATCCATTCGGAATGCTCATCGGTATGACAATTAACACAGGTATCAGGTGAGTATTCGGGTGAGGCAAGGTCCCCAATGGTTATTGCGGGTGGAAAATTAGTCAGTCGGGCTACATCTGTTACCGAGTAACCCAGAGCGACAAAATCAATTCTACCATCTTCAGCGGTATGACAATCGTGGCACATCAAAGCTTCGGACGCAGGGGCAACCATATGAGTGATAGGCCAATACATCTCGGTTTTTACAAAACCGTATTCTCCGCTATATGGCAATCCGGAATATTCCATGCCGGCAGCAATTGCTTTATCCCAATCGTAGTTTCCCCAATAGGCAGTATCATCCTTGCCAAAAAGATGAGGGATGGCGAGAATGTTATTGACGCTATCAAATGGTTGAATGGCTTCAAATCGTTTGACAGGCCAAATTTTTGCGTTCGGGTCGTTAACATCACCCTGGAATTCGTTAATCTTCACCATTGTCGTTGGATCGATTTTATCGCCTGCCAATGTATAGGTAACTTGTCCGTTGAACCAAACATACTCAGGAATTACATTTCCCTCCAAAGTAAATTCACCTTTTTGGCCATCGTAAATCACATGGCCATTTTCATCCTTGCGGACGACAGGTTTGCCATCAAGCAATTCCCCTGCTTTTGACCAATCCCAAGACATTTTTGTTTCGATGCCACCCCGAGCATATTCAGGGATATGACAAGTTTGACATGCTAATTTATCAGTATGTTGGTTAAGCGAGGATAATTTATGCGGAGCTTCCCCATGGCAACTTTCGCATCCATTCCATTCTTTTGGATCCATGCTGTACCGAGAACCTACGATTTGATGATCAGATGTCATGTGGCAAGTGGTACAGGTGAAATTCTGACCATCAGCAGACATGTGAACATCCAACTCAAAGGAGGGATTAATCAAGGAGGAGTCGAGGTCACCATGTTTAACTTCATCGCCGCCGCCGCCATAAAAATGGCATGAGCCGCAAGTTTCACGAGAGGTCAAACCGATGTTTTGAGCCACGTTAGCAAGATCAGGTGGATTCCAAATGGTTCCACTGCCAGCCGGGAATTCTGTCGGTTCGGAAACTGGTAAACCAGCTCCCGTGGGAAATTTTTTATATGTTCCAGTTGTATCATGACAGACTAAACAATCTACGTTCTCTTGAACGGTAAAATCGTAAGTGTCGTCTTTCCAGCCATACCCTGTATGACAACTGGTACAACGTGGTTCATTTGAATTAATGTCAATGCAAAAATTGTTGATCAGGGTCTTTTTGCCCAATGTTTGGCCAGTAGTTTCATTTACATATTCCCATGTCCAATGTGTTGTATGCATGATCTCATTAGCCGCATCAGTGTGGCAAGCCAAACAAGCCTGGGTTACTTCTTGAGGGCTTTCGAATGGGCCTTTCAGGGAAGGAAACTGACTATGATCCACCATCTTTATTTCTTCGGCGGATCCCGGGGTTGGATCATCCGCGTTGGTACCAGCGAATGCGACCTGACTGATCAAAGCACTGGAGAGCACCAATGCCAATCCGATTGCGAAGATCCATTTGTACCATTTTCTATAATTGCTCATAAACGATTCTCCTTCGTTTTTAGAGTATGTTTACTGCGATGAATGTAAACTTTCTCCTCACCTGTCAATTATATTAGCACAGGAAATAAATATATTAGTAATTAATGTCACATTAATATCTCAATTATGAATAATGTTAGTAATATGAATGTAACTACCGGTTATATACTGTAAAAATGAGCAAACTGAATATTGCTGAATGGCACAAATGGTATACCCACCAAGCGGGTTGGACACGGGCGACACGGAAATACCTGTTGGAAAAGATTCAATTTTCCAAAAAGATGAATGTTCTCGATGTTGGGTGTGGGACTGGAGCTTTGGCGGATGAATTTGATGTTTTAGGTTGGCACGGGATTGATCTTGATTTAGAAGCGTTGTGGTTCGCAAAAAAAATGAATCAAAATCGAAAACTTGCAAGGGCTGACGCGTTGAATATTCCTTTTGAAGATAAACAATTCAATCTGGTTTTCGCTCATTATTTGCTTCTTTGGATCTCTGACCCTATCAAAATCATTTTAGAGATGAAAAGGGTTACCAAGTCTGGCGGTTACGTGGTATTTTGGGGTGAGCCAGATCATGCCGGGAGGTTAGATTTTCCTAATGAAAATGTGGAAATTGGGGTAAGGCAGACTGAATCACTGACAAATCAGGGCGCCAATGTGCTAATCGGTCGAAGTCTGGGGAGCTTATTGGTCTCATCAGGGCTCGAAGATGTATTTTTCGGAGTCATCGGCGGTGAATGGACAGGCGAACAGCAGGTGGATTTGTTGGAATTAAAAGTCCTGGAATCCGATCATTCAAAAAATGGTTCAGGAACGAAAACACAAGGATACCTTTTTGGGGATGGAAATTTCATTTATATCCCCACTTTTTTTGGTTGCGGACGTAAAGTTTGACGAATGGTATAATCCATTATCATTTAAGCAAAGTAGAATACATATACATGGATATTGAAAACACGACTGAAACTGAGAAAAATAATTCCTGGCGCGACATTTTAGATATATTTGAAACCCTTTTAATTACAGCAGTCCTCTTTTTAGTGATTAATTTTATTTCCGCGAGAGTAAGGGTGGATGGGTTTTCAATGTTGCCCACCTTGCAAGAAGGTGAATTTATTTTTGTGAGCAAATTGGCTTATAAATTTGATGAACCTGAACGTGGAGATATTATTGTCTTCCACTATCCACCTGACCCAAAGAGACAGGATTTAATCAAACGGGTGATCGGCCTTCCCGGAGATGTGATCAAAGTTGAAGCAGGCGAAGTCTTTGTGAATGGTATGCAACTTAACGAGCCATATATCGCCGAGAAACCAATTTATTATGGAGAATGGATTGTACCGCAAGGTAACTTGTTTGTCCTTGGGGATAATCGTAACGATTCATCCGATTCCCACTCGTGGGGTCTGCTTCCGGATGAGCAGGTCGTGGGGAAATCAGTATTCATATATTGGCCTGTTAAAGAATGGAAGATGATCGATCATTATGCGATCCTTCTAAGTGAGTAAGCGATGAAAAATCAAGAAATCTTAAAATTAGCTGAATCTCTGGATTGTAATTTACCTCCATTCAAAACCAATTATGAACTCCCTATGGGGAACGAAATCGCCGCTTGGATTGATCACACTTTGTTAAAACCCAACGCGACTATTGAAAATATCAACCAACTTTGCGGAGAAGCCAAAGAAAATAATTTCGCAACGGTTTGCGTAAATCCAGTGTATGTATCCCGCTGTTACGATTTGCTTAACGGCAATTCGAGCAAGGTGTGCTCTGTAATCGGTTTTCCTCTTGGGGCTTCTACAACAGAAATAAAAATTAAAGAGACAATTTACGCGATCCAGGACGGCGCCAGCGAGATTGACATGGTAATTGACATCGGGGCGATGAAATCAGGTGATTATCAAAAAGTATTTGGCGAGATAGTTGAGATCAATAATGCCTTAGCCGGCAAGGCAATCTTGAAAGTGATCGTCGAGAATTGTTACCTCGACCGGAAAGAAAAGATTATCGCGTCTATCCTTTGCAAACAAGCCAATGTGGGTTTCATTAAAACCTCTACGGGATTTGGACCTTCAGGCGCGACGGTTCAAGATGTTGAACTGATGAGGCGAATTGTAGGTCCTGATATCGGTGTGAAGGCGGCTGGTGGAATTCGTACTTATGCTGACGCCATGGCAATGATCAATGCTGGGGCGAACAGGATCGGGGCAAGCGCGAGTCTGGCAATATTATCTGAGGCAGCCAAGTAAATGACGTCAAATTATTGTCCAAAATGCTATTACGGCATCCTACACCCATATAAAATAGCTTATGTCGATTTTCGGGCAAAATTCCCAATTTTTGTTCAGGATGTGAAGGTCGAAAGATGCGACCTGTGTGGTTATGAGGAGATGTCTGACCCTAAGTTGGAGAAATATTTCGAATATTTCGCCATATATGTTGATTTTAATTTACGCAAAGGTACAAGGAAAAAAATATCCGCCAAGAATAATCGTGGAAAACGCGAAATTGAAATATAAACGATTAATAATCCTGAAAATCCTTGACCGAAACCCAGCGCTCTGATAAAATACCATCCGCTTCAAAAAAAGCCCCCATCGTCTAGTGGACTAGGACGCAACCCTTTCAAGGTTAAGACCAGGATTCGAATTCCTGTGGGGGCACAAAAAAACCGCATGGCGGTTTTTTTATTTGTTATTTGCAGATTTTCTTATATGGCACCATCATCAGCAGGCCAAGAATAATCACCAAAAGTCCAATTTCAAACCCGGCTTCTTCCCACGGACCAAAATAGATTATTTTTTCTGAGCTGTTGGGATCAATAATACCGATGTGATCGCTTATTCCAGCAAAAAGAGTAACGACATAACCAGTCGCTATCAACCGGCTGCCAAAATCCGCGATAATCGAACGTTCCTCATGTCTCCAAATCGTATTGAGTGACATATATCCGCCGCCGGAAAGGAACGCCAACCCAGTGAGAAATACAATCAGTTGAACGAAGCCAAATCCGGGACTCAGGTTTAAACCTAACCATTCAGGTTTAAGGCTTAGGATAATGATAGCCAAGCCCAAAGAGCTGATTACAATTCCAGTGAAATCTCTGGCTCGCCGCTCTTCAAGCGTTTCCATTCCATTGACATCGGTATCTGGTTGATTCATGGTAACCGCTGCCTCAAAATTCGCAGCCAATTTTTTGAGAGAATATTATCAACATCCTCTGAAGTATATCCTTTTTGAAGTAATTTATCGCCAATTAATTGGAGATCAGCGACAGAATCAATTCCTTCTGGAGTAAGTTCAGCCCCAAAACCGCCATCGAAATCGCTACCAATCCCAACATGGCGTGAGTTTCCCGATAATTGGCAAATATGATCGATATGCGCGACTACATGGTCAATTGTGATCCGGGGTTTATTTTCAGATTGGCTCCAGTATTGATAGATAAAATTGTTGTAAGGGATGATTCCCATTACACCATCGCGCTGGATCAACTTATTGATGAGATTATCGGGTAAGAAACGATTTCTAGTGCCATTAGGCACTTTTTCTAATGGATTTGAATGACTGGCAATGATTGTGCCATCGTAGTGTTCAAATGACTGATGAACTGCTAACCAATCCATGTGAGAAATATCCAGAATAAAGCCAATTTCTTTCATTCTATTGAGTAATTCATAACCCTCCGGGGTTAGTCCACCTGGGTCGTCTGTACCTCCGCAGAATTTCGTTTTGGCCCAGGCTGGTCCAATCGCGCGAACACCAGCAGTCCAGAAATGATCCAGATCGTCCAATGACCGAACGCAATCAGCGCCTTCAATGCTCAGCATAAGGTAGATTGGGCTGGAATGGTCAAGTGGATTTTGACCGATGGCATGGTTGAGATCGGTCTGATCCCTTAATTGGAGGAAGGATTCTGATTTTTGTACAAAAAGATTTTGATATATCTGAAGTTGGTCTTCAATTATTTGAAAGGCTTCAAGACTATCACGATAATGAAATTGAAGGTTTTTGCTGGTTTTTTCATTGTATGGTGAAGCGAAGAGTGTGGCAAAGACAATTCCAATGTTTCCTTTGCGATATTCATCAACACTCAAGAGGCTGGTACCCGTTACTTCAATCGTATCAATACTGTCCTTCGCTCTGACTTCTTTCAGAGGAAGGGTGTAATCCCTTTTGAAAACCTGCATATTAAAACTAATATCTTCGTGGGCGTCAATTATGAAAGGTTTCATAGATCCTCAAAAAAAAAGGGCGCTTAATCGCGCCCTTCGTTGTTCTACTGTAATTTACTCTTCGTCTTCTTGATTCAATTCTGCGGTAAGGGCTTTCATGTCCAAGTCTGCAAAGGCACCCGAATCCACTTTTCGAAGACTCAAGCCGATTTTCTTCTGCTCTTCATCAATTTTGATGATGCGAAGGGTCAGCTTTTCACCTTCCTTGACGATTTCTTTGGGATGGCCGATTCTATTTTCACTCATTTCGGAGATAAAGATAAGGCCTTCCAAGTCTCCGTCGATTCTGGCAAATGCACCATATTTTGTCAAGCGGGTGATTTCGCCTTCAACCAATTGACCGACAGAATATTGAGCGACTTTACTTTCCCAAGGATCTGAGGATAAGGCTCGGATGGAAAGGCCAATTCTTTTCTTGGTTTTGTCGACATTCAAGACTTTAACCTTAACTTCTTGCCCAACTTCAAGTGCCTCGCTTGGGTGCTTGATCCGATCCCAGGAGATTTCAGAGAGGTGAACCAAACCATCAGCGCCATTGATGTTGACAAACGCGCCAAAATCGGCGATAGAGGTTACCTTGCCGGTCAAGACATCGCCTTCATTGATATCTTCAAGGACTTTGTCTTTTACGGATTGACGAGGTTCCGGGTTGGCGGCTTTTTCGGAAAGAATCAGCCGGCGGCGAGCTCGATCGATCTCAATGATCTTTACGTCCATTGTCTCACCGATTAGCTTTTGCCATTTATCCGGAGACTCATTTTGCATTGAGGAACGACGATTGAAAGATAACTGGGAGGATGGAACGAATCCGCGTAATCCTTCAATTAAAACGATCAAACCGCCTTTGTTGTAACCATCGATCTTGCCATTAATGACACTATCTTTTGCCTGTAAAGCCTCAACGACTTCCCAGGACATGGATTCCCTGGCGCGAGTGAAGGAAAGTATTACATTACCATCCTCGTCCTCAGGATCCTTGATATAAACGGGTATTTCTTGTCCAACTTTGAAAGCGTTGCGTACATCTTGAGGAATAGATTCAAGTTCCTTACCGGTGATAACACCTTCAGATTTTGAACCGATGCTGACGAGTATTTGAGATGGAGAAATAATAGCAATAACTCCAGTCCGAATCTCGCCCTGGTTTGGAAATTCCAAACCCGCATCCTCGGAACGCATCAAACTTTCCATTGTTTCGTGGTTCTCGTTGACACTTTCTTCGAGTCCCCCGTGCCCGTTAGGGCGAATTTGATCATCTAACATAAATAAGTTGCTCCAAATACAGATATTAGGACTCATTATACAAGCCTTTTAGTTCATTGACAATAGTAAAGTTAAAAATGGTAAGTATTTGGTTGTTTTTAGTGAAAAAACAAACTATTTATAAGTTAAAAGACAAAAAGGATAGGAGAAGTCGGAAAAAGGTTGTGGAAATAAGTTTATTGATTTAATGTATAATTCATCGCGGAGTTTATTATGCATACAATCTATCCTTTTACCGCAATCGTTGGACAGGAGCGCATGAAACGCGCTTTAATTTTGAACGCAGTTGATACAAAAATAGGTGGAGTGTTGATCCGGGGCGAACGAGGTACAGCGAAATCAACGGCTGCCCGGGCATTGGCAAAACTTCTACCCAAAGTGCGGGTAGTCAAAGATTGCCGATTTGGATGCGACCCTGATAATAAAGATACCTGGTGTACCGAATGCAAAGAAAGGGCTCGAAAAAACGAAGAAATTCAAGTCGATGAAAGGCCGATCCCTTTTATAAATTTACCAGTCTCCGCTACTGAAGATCGGGTTGTTGGTACCTTGGATATTGAACAGGCGATTCAAAAAGGCGAGAGGCATTTTGAGCCTGGAGTTTTGGCTAACGCGAATCGTGGATTGCTCTACATTGATGAAGTGAATTTACTGGACGATCATGTTGTTGATCTCCTCCTGGATTCAGCCGCGATGGGAATGAATATCGTTGAGCGTGAGGGAATATCGTTTTCGCATCCGGCTCGATTTATTCTTGTGGGCACAATGAATCCCGAAGAGGGCGAACTCAGGCCACAGCTTTTAGACCGCTTCGCTTTCGCTGTGGACATAACCGGTATTCGAGACGCACGGGAGCGAGTAATGATCATGGAGAGAAATCTCGCTTTTGAAGCGGATCCGGACGCCTTCCGACAAGAGTTCATGGCAAGCGAGAAAGTGCTTTCTGATAAAATTGAAGCTGCTAGGAAGATTGTAGGAAAGGTTACCTATACTACTCGGAATTTGCTATCAATTGCAGCGCTTACCTCATCGCTCAATGTGGATGGTCACCGAGCCGACCTCGTAATTTTGAAGGCAGCCAGGGCCCAAGCGGCATTCGATGGGCGACTGAGCATTAATGATCATGATATTGCCTTAGCGGCGGAATTGGCTTTGCCGCATCGAATCAAAAGAGGACCCTTTTATCAGGCAGAAGTTACTGCTGATCAGCTTCAGGACCGAATCGAAAATCTGGTTGGTCAAAGTGTCGAGAATGATCAAACAGACGGCGAATCTCAGGAGCAGGAAGCCTCTGCCGACGCACAGGAAAAAAAAAGTCATCATTAGAGGATAGCCAGGAAGATTCAGAGAGTCCTCCTTCAAGTATTCCTGAAGGTCAACAAATATTTGCCTCAACCAGCGCGAATTGGTGGGAAGGCGGAAAAAAGATTAATCCCGGTGAAACATTTGCCCCACGCAAGTTGGATACACCGCTGGATAAGTTGACCCGAAAAAACGCTGGCCGCCGGTCGGAAACCAAGACAAAGAAAAAACGAGGAAGATACATTCGTTCCACTCCTGCCAATGGTAGTACAGATATCGCCTTTGATGCGACTTTTCGAGCGGCTGCGCCATTTCAAAAATTTCGATTGGAGCATCGAAAACAAGTTGCTTTTTCAATCAAGAAATCAGATCTTCAAAAAAAGATCCGGGTGAAAAAAACCGCGAATCTGGTACTTTTTGTGGTTGACGCGAGTTGGTCGATGGCTGTCGCGGAGCGAATGAACGCAACCAAAGGTGCGATTTTATCCTTACTTACAGACGCGTACCAAAGACGTGACAGGGTCGGTTTGGTTGTTTTTCAAAAGGATCGGGCGACGCTGGTCCTTCCGCCAACGAATAGTGTCCAATTGGCACAGAAAGTGCTGGTTGATATTCCTGTTGGCGGCAAGACGCCACTCTCTGCCGGCTTGTTAATGAGTATGGATATTTTACGCCGTGAAAAATACCTGCACCCAGACGTTGAGCCATTAATGATGATTCTGACCGATGGCGCCGGAAATGTATCAGTTGGTCCGTTACCGCCTTTGGAAGAAGCCCAGCACTTTGCCGAATTGATCGCCATGGAAAACGTAAGGAGTATAGTTATTAATATGGAACATGAGGCTTTTGATCAAGGATATGCCAGAGATTTGGCAATCCATTTAAAAGCGCCATGTTACGCTCTGGCAGATATCAAAGCAGAGAACCTTTACAATACCGTACGAAAAGAAATGGGAAGATAAAATCAAAGGCGGAAAGTCCGCCTTTGATTTCGATTCGTTAAAGAGTTTTGATGAGTGCCTGGCGACTGTTGCGTAAACGATCTGATACCAAATTAGCCATGCGATGCATTACTTTGAAACCCGCCTCTGGATAAGCTTCAAGCACATGTAATAAGGCTTCACCAGGTATTTCGAGAACCTGAGTCTCATTTTCGCAAAGAGCAGAAGCAGTGTAATAATTTGGAGAAACTAAGCCTGACCATCCGAAGCAATCATTTTCTTTGCTGATGTAGGAAACGGTAATAGAATCGGGTTTTGTCATGATTTGCACTTTAAGCGCAATATTGCCCTTGATCAGAAAGTGTAGAGATTTGGCATTATCACCTTCTCTAAAAATAAAATCCCCAGGTTTGTAGGTGCTCGTTGTGGACAGGGAGGCGATTTTGGTCAGCACTGTGTCCGATAGTTCATTGAACATGGGTATTGCTCTAATCATATTTTTATCAACCATGGCGATCTCCGTTTATTGAAATGTGGAATATACTGAATATTATAGACGCGATAATTTAAATGGAATTAAATTTTAAACCAAGAAAAAGTCAAGAGCAAATCCTTCAATACACCGGCGGAACGATGGGAATTGCGGCTGTGCCGGGAAGCGGTAAAACTCAAATTCTTTCCGCTCTGGCTGCCAAGCTTCTGATTGAACGCAGGGTTGGCTATGGACAAGAGATCCTGGTTGTAACACTTGTGAATTCTGCGGTCGACAATTTCTCCAACCGGATCGAAAAATTTGTTAAATACAATGGACTTCTCCCAAACATGGGCTACCGGGTGCGAACCTTGCATGGACTCGCGTTTGATATTTTAAAAGAAGACCCTTCCCTGGCTGGACTTGATTCAGGGTTTACTATCATTGATGAAAAAGACGCAGAACAAACCAGGTCCATGATTGTCAAGAGATGGATCCAAAATAATGGCCAGACCGCGGATTTATTGTTGAAAGATGACATCTCCCGAACCAAAAAATCACAGCTCATGGGGTTTGAATTAGCACAGTTGCTTGAAAAATTTTCCCTCGCGTTCATTAAAACCGCAAAAGATCTTAATTTAACAGCTCAGTTCCTCAAATCGCAGGTGGACACTGCCAGTCCGCTTCTTTTTAAAATAGGGCTTGAGTTGTTTGAACAATACCATCAAGCCTTAACAATGAGAGGAATTCTCGATTTTGATGACCTGATCGCTCTCGCTTTTGAATCGTTGACCCATTCACCGGAACTTTCGGAGAGGTTGAGAAACAAGATTGCATTCATATTGGAAGATGAAGCTCAGGATTCAAGTCAGACGCAGGAAAAGATTTTACGGTTAATTTCAAATGGTAATTGGGTGCGTGTAGGTGACACAAATCAGGCAATTTATGAAACCTTTACCACCGCTTCACCCGAATTTCTGATCAATTTTATTCGCCAGGCTGATCAAAAAGTTGATTTGCCTGAGTCCGGACGCTGTCAACCCTCGGTGATGAAACTTGCGAATGAGCTGATCCGTTGGACTATGGAGGAACACCCTGTAACTTCTTGTCGAAGCGCCTTGCGGGAGCCATTCATGATTCCGACCTCCGTTGGTGACCCACAGCAAAATCCCGCAAACAATCCTGAAAAGGTAGTTTTACACACTGAATTATTTACTTCTGATGAGGAATTGGAAAAAGTCGCGAAATCTGCGGGTAAATACGTAAAAAATAACCCACAAAAAACTGTCGCAGTTTTGTCATCAACCAACCGCCGAGGAATAGAATTGATCGACAAGTTAAAACAGCTTGGAATTCCTTTCGTCGAAAATTTAAATAGTACCAGCGAAACCCGCGGAATCATCCAAAAAATATCTCAAGTTCTCGCTTATCTGAACGATCCTACATCCATCCAGAAATGCAGAAAAGCGCTAGAAATATTATTTGAAAGAATTTTGCCATCAGATCAGCCTGAAATAAAAGAGAAATTAATTTCAGTGATAAAAATTATGAAAGAGCCTGAGGAGCTTTTTGATCTTTCAAGGACTTCTGCAGAAAATTTTATTGATGAAGAGATTGCCAATTACCTTGAAATAGTGGTTAATAAATTCAAGATCTGGATGAAGGCTATTCTCTTACCTGTTGACCAAATCATTATTTTGATTGGGCAGGATCTTTATTTTGAGCCAACGGAAACCGCGCTAATCCATAAAATCGCTTTTCACATTCGCCAAGGAAATATTGTTTCGCGTGAATGGGGTTTAAGAGATTCGATTGATGAATTGAATACTATTGCCGCCAACCAGAAAAAATTTATTGGCTTTTCCTCCGATGATACGAATTTTGATCCAGACCTCCACCCAGGAAAGGTACTAGTCAGTACCATCCACAAAGCAAAAGGGTTGGAATGGGATAAGGTTTTTGTGATGTCAGTAAATAATTATGATTTTCCCGGACTTCAAGAGAATGACACTTATTATTCTGAGAAGTGGTTTATTCACCGTTCCATGAATCTGGAAGCTGAGGGGATTTACCAACTGAGGAATTTCGCGAATTTGGAAACTTCAGGGAAGGCGAATCATGCCAACCAAGATGGGTTTACCGCGACAGAGAAGGCGAGAATAGAATTGGTTAAAGAACGTCTTCGGGTATTATTTGTAGCAATCACTCGGGCGCGTGAAGAATTAGTAATTACCTGGAATAATGGACAAAGAAAGAATTTAAAGCCAGCGATCGCCTTTAACGCGCTAGCCGAAAATAAGTCAGTCTGGAATAAAGAGAGCTGATCGATCGATCAGCTCTCTTATGGTTTTTATTCAGATTCTAGTTTCTCAACTTTTGGCTTGGCAGTACGAGCTTTTTTAACTTTTGGTTTCTCATCAATGGATTCATTAGAAGGAATGTTTTCAGCATTGGCAATAGCTTTGAGTCGCTCCAGGGTTTTTCTGGTCAAAAGGCGATTTGCAGCATCAATTGAAACCGCGTTTACCAGGTCCTGATTGAATTTTGTTCCATTCTTAGTCATTTTTGCGAATTCGGGATCGGAATATACCAAATTAAGCCAATAAGATTTGAATTCTTCTTCCAATTCTGCGTTTTCCAATTTGATGCCTTCTTTTTCCGCAATGGCATCCATGATCAGCCCGCGCTCGATACGCTTAATGGAAGTTGGCCGAGCGTTCTCATTCATAAAATCATCCCGGTTTGTTTTGGACATGGAGAAATATTCTTCCAAGGAGCTAAAACCTTGCTTTTTCAGCCTTGATTCAAGATCTTCCAATACATGTTCGATCTCATGTTCAACAACCTGAGGTGGATACTTGAGGGTGCTGTTTTGCTTTATTTCCTCAAGAATTTCTTCGTAATAATTGTCATCAAAATCAGCTTTTGTTTCCGCTTCAAGGTTAAGCCTCAGATTCTTTTGTAATTCATCGACCGATTGACCGAGTCCGGTCATTTTTGCGAATTCGTCATCCAATGGAGGAGTAATGACAGCGCGGACAACCTTGATCGTTGCTTCAAATTCGACCTTTTTTCCAGCTAATTTTTCATCCAATTCGGATTTTGGAAATTTATGGGAAATTTTTAAGGAACTATTTGGCAAGGCGCCAATCAGATTTTTTGAAAAACCTTTAAATGGAAACTCATTATCAGAACCTTCAGACTTTACGACCAGGGCATAGCCATCTCGTTTGATCAACTCAGCACTTTTTTCTTTGTCAGCATTATCAAAACCGATGAGGTCAATCAGGATATAATCGCCGTCTTGAACTTCACGATCAACTGTTTCGGTTCGAGCATACATCTTTTGAAGGTTCTCCAATTCCTCATTGAATCGGGAGTCATCAGGGGCTACGAAACTGTAAGATTTTCGAATCGATTGATATTGACCTAATTCGATTTCTGGTTTAAGGGGAATTACAAATTTAAATTTTAATGGATCCATAGATTCGATATTTTCGAGATGCCCAGCGGCACCTGGTTCGATATCAGCTTCCTTGATGGCTTGAGGGTAAACTTCATCAACAACAATCTCAATCGCTTCTTCCGTGATCGCGCTTTCGCCATAAATATTTTTAATCACATGATAAGGCGCTTTACCTGGCCTGAAACCAGGAACCTTAACTTTTGCTGCGATTTTTTTGGCTGCCTTTTGTTTTGCTGACTCAAAATTCTGTGGATCTACTTCTACAATCAACTCCACTTGATGGTCCGCGATCGGGTTCTTAACAATATTCACTTTTTATATTCCTTCCAATTCATGTTTTCAATCAATGGTGGGGACAGAGGGACTTGAACCCTCACGCCTTGCGACACATGATCCTAAGTCATGCCTGTCTGCCAATTCCAGCATGTCCCCATACTGAATTAAGCGTAACAATTATACGACATAACTTAGACTTTCCAGTTTATCTTATCATCGAAAAAGGCCGATATGCATTTCTCTTCAGTTATAATTTTAAGCCTATGACTTTCATAAAAACAGAAACCGCAGGCAAAGACAGAAATAAACTTGTTCGCGATATTTTAATCACGATCAGAGAGTTGAATCAAGAATCCAGTTTTGAGCAGGCTTCACGGGACAAAGTAGCCTTTATCTCCCTGAATCTTTACTCGATCTATAAAGGAATCGATGAATCCGTGTTGGCGTGGGAGAAAAGAAATTATTGGGCAAAAGCGGACAAGTTTCGGATGGAATGGCAATGGACCTTGTATTCGGCTCGTGAGATCAAGAATGCGCTTATTAATGAGGATATTCCCGCGATGATGAATCAATTTGCGGTGATTTTTACGAAATTTTCGCAAAAGACACTCCCCAAGAGCGCCAGAGTTTCACGGCCATGGCAGGGTTCTGAAAAAACCCTTCGTGAGCTGAAGGATATTTAATGAAGCCGAGAAGCCATTCCCTCACCAAAAATGCTTGGAATTTGAATGCCACCCTCTGGGATTCGGTAATGGGAAATGATGGTAATGATTTTTTCCGTCAATTGCAGTTTCCGTATATTCTTGATTATCTTGAATGTGGAACTTCGCAAAACCTTGCCGGTAAAAGAATTCTTGATTTAGCTTGTGGAAATGGGCTCCTGGCTCGCAAACTGGTTGATCTGGGAGCGATGGTTGTCGGACTCGACTTTTCGGCGGAATTAATCAGATTGGCGGAAGGGTATTCCCCAAAAAATGATAATTTGTACTATTCCGTGGCAGATCTTACCGATCAGGGAGAACTGAAACCTTTCATGGACGGGAGCTTTGATATCGCGATCTGCAACATGGCTTTGTTTGATATCTCAGATATTGAAGTATTAGTACAAGCCTTGCCTAAAATGATCAAGCCTGGCGGGTTTTTTATTTTTAGTTTGACCCATCCCGCGTTTAATAATTCATCAACCAACAAGTTGGTGGAAGAGTTTGATCAGGGTGAATTGATCCAGAAATATTCCCTGAAAATCGATAAGTATCTTTCGATTTATGAGCAAAAAGGCATCGCTTTAAATGCCCAAAAGAACCCGCAATATTATTACAATCGGCCGCTTAGTTATTATTTTCAGCAATTCTTTAGACAAGGGTTTGTTTTGGATCGATTTGATGAACCAGAATTTAAAAGTGCCGAATCCAAATCGCCCTTATCATGGGGGAATAACTTCCGCGAATTTCCGCCTGTGATGATCGCGAGGATGAAACTGCTCAACTAAGGATGATAAATACGCCGATTTCCATTTATATTCATATCCCATTCTGCGAGCACCGTTGCGCATATTGTGATTTTAATACTTATGCGGGTGTAGCTGATTTAATTCCTGCTTTTGTTGACGCTTTGATCTGTGAAATTGAGCAATTGTCGGATGATGGGCAAAAATGTGTCCCAACGACGTTATTCTTTGGCGGTGGTACCCCATCGCTGCTATCAGCCGTTAGCTATGAAAAAATTTTTACTCAATTGGGAAAAACATTTGATCTGTCTGATCTTTCTGAAATCAGCCTTGAGGTAAATCCTGGAACCGTGAGTAACGGGTATTTTAAAGATTTAAAGTCAATTGGGTTTAACCGGGTAAGCCTGGGAGTACAAAGTACAAATCTCAGGTTTCTGAAATTTTTAGAAAGGATCCATGATTATCAGGACGTAATTTCCGGTGTTGAGCAAATCCGGGAGGCGGGGATTGAAAATATCAACCTGGATTTAATTTATTCCATTCCAGGCCAAACCCTTTCGGATTGGGAAGGTGACTTGAAAAAAATCTTGGATCTTCAAACTCCTCATACCTCACTTTACAGTTTAGGAATCGAGGATGGTACCCCCCTGGCGAAATGGTATTCCAAAGGTTTAATTGAACGGCAAAACGACGATTTGGCTGCAGATCAGTATGATTTGGCGGAAAGCCTTTTGAGAGATAATGGATTTGGACATTATGAGATTTCAAATTGGGCTAAGCAAGGTTTTGAGTGCCAGCACAATCTGGCATATTGGCGCAATGCCGATTACCTTGGTTTGGGTCCGGGTGCGCATGGTCATTTTAAAGGAATGCGTTACTCAGTGATTCCAGGTCTGCGTGCCTATATCAAAGCCGCATGTACGTACGATCACACCGGATCTGGACAATTTCCAATTACAAGCGCCAATAAGGACTTTTCGCAATTGACGCCAAAACAATCACTTCAAGACGCCTTGATGGTCGGCTTAAGACTTTTAGACGAAGGGGTTAATTTGACTGAGTTAAGTCAACGATTTGAGCTGGATGTACCGAAAATCTATAAGGTTGAAATTGAACAGTTATTACGAGATGAGCTGATTGAATTGGAAAAAGGCAGGATGCGTCTGACGAGTAAGGCGAGATTCATCAGTAACCGGGTTTTTTCATTATTTGTCGGTGATTGATTCATTCTTGATCGAAACGATTTAATAACCGGTTGATCGAATTCTGGTCTGGTAAATCGGCATTTTTTGAAGCGTTCAATCCCAAAGTTTTTAAAGTCTGTTCCCGGGTCAGTTTTAATTTTTCGGCAATTTCTTTTTCGTATCCAATACTCCCTGGTTCATAGAAAATCGTACCAGTATGAATTTTTGGAAGGTAACCCTGGGGAGCAAAATGATCTTTAAAATCATGGGGATAAAGATATCCTTCTCCTTGTCCCGTAACTTTGTCCCGATTGTTATCCTGCAAATGCTTTGGAACTTTACCCGCGCCTTCATTCTCGATTAACTGAAGCGCAGAGAAATATGCGTTCGAGGAATTTGATTTCGGAGCTGTAGAAAGATAAAGTGTGGCTTCCACGATCGGGTATATTCCCTCAGGTAATCCGATTTGTAAAAACGCCTGGAACGCGCTGTTGGCGATCACCAGCCCAAATGGATCCGCCATGCCAATATCTTCGCCAGCTAAAATTACAAGCCTGCGGAGGATAAATTTTGGGTCTTCGCCAGCTTTGATCATCTTTGCCAGCCAGAATAAGGCGGCATCCGGATCGGATCCTCGCACGGACTTGATAAAAGCAGAAATTGTATCGTAATGACCATCGCCATCTTTATCATAAAGAACAACTCTCTGTTGAGTCGATTCCTGAGCTATATTTAGATCGATCTGCACGACACCTTTTTCATCCGGCGGGGTGGATTCAACTGCCAATTCAAGCGCGTTCAAGCCATTTCGGGCATCCCCATTGGATAATTTCGCCAAATGGCGTAATGCGCTTTCAGATATGTTTACCAGCCTACCTCCATAACCGCGATCGGTATCCTGGATAGCATTTACCAACAAATGATAAATTTCAGATTGGAACAAATGTCTTAATTGAAAAATTCGAGATCGGCTGACCAGCGCACTATTGACCTCAAAATATGGATTTTCAGTTGTCGCGCCGATCAAGGTAATCGTTCCATTTTCTACAAAGGGAAGTAAAGCGTCTTGTTGAGCTTTATTCCAGCGATGTATCTCATCAATGAAAAGCACGGTTTTCTTTCGATGAAATTTATACGTGTTAAGCGCCCGATCAATTACATCTTTCAGGTTGGCTTTACCAGCCAAAATAGCGGATAATTTCTCGAAATTTGCCTGGGTTTGATTGGCGATCACTTCGGCCAGGGTTGTTTTACCTGTTCCAGGCGGTCCCCATAAAATTATGGACGAAAATAAGCGATCTGCTTCGATCGCTCGCCTCAATAATTTACCCTCACCTAAGATATGGTCTTGGCCGATAAACTCGGAAAAATTTCTGGGACGCATTCTAGCGGCAAGCGGAGCGGAGTTATTTCTGTCGTTCGCGGATGAAAAATCAAACAGGTCAGTCATTTCTATGAATTATAACGTTCTGTATGGTATAAATTTAGTTGGATTTATTTCAAACTAGGAAAATTGGATGTCACGGGAACTTATTCAAACAATAGACTTGTTATTTCAAGACAAAAAACAAGCGATCGCGAGTTATGCGATTCCATCAACCGATGGGGTTATTCTTATCGAAAGTGGTCCTGGAAGCACGATTGATTCACTCGAAACTGAGTTAAATAGGATTGGTTACGATCTTAAAGACATTACAGATGTTTTGTTGACCCATATTCATCTTGATCATGCCGGCGCGGCAGGTAAATTGTCATCCCTTGGAGCAGATATTCATGTTCATCCGCTTGGAGCGCGACATTTGGCTGACCCAACAAAATTGATCAACAGCGCGACCAGAATTTACGCTGACAGGATGGAAAAATTATGGGGAGAAATCCTACCTGTTCCGGAAAACAAGTTGAAAATCTTTAATGATGGAGATTATTTTAGGATCGGAAATCATCAATTTAGAGCCGTATTTACCCCTGGTCACGCCGAACATCACGCCTGTATTCTGTTTGATGGTGTATGTTTTAGCGGTGATATTGGCGCGATCCGAATTCCCGGTAATCGATATATTCGGATCCCAATGCCTCCCCCTGAATTGGATCTTTCAAAATGGGTAGCATCCCTTGAAATCATTAAAAATATAAAACCAGATCGGATCGCCCCCACTCACTTTGGAATTTATGCTGATGTGGATGAGCATTTAAACAAGGCGCTTGAAACGATCCATGAAATAAATGACTGGATTGACAAACACCTTGCAAAAACCTTGGATAATGCAATTTTGAAATTAGAATTTAATGACTGGATGATCAGTCAAGCCAAGGCGGAAAATTTATCACAGGAAGTGATTGATTCTTTTGCCCTCTCGAATCCACTTGATATGTCGGTTGATGGTATGATCCGTTATTGGACCCGGATCCTTCATCCTCAAAATTAAATCCGTTCATGGAGATAAGAATGAAAGATTTTATTGATATCGTTGATTTAGATGCAGGTCAGGTACAAGAATTGTTGGATTTGGCGATAACCTTGAAAAGAGAGCATTTCTCAGTTGGTAACAAACCCTTATTTAAAGGAAAAACACTCGCCATGATCTTTCAAAAACCGAGTCTGAGGACGCGGGTTTCTTTTGATATGGCGATGCGTCACATGGGCGGGGATGCGTTATACCTTTCTCCGGCTGAAATCGGGCTTGGAAAACGTGAGGCAATTGGCGATATCGCACAGGTGCTCTCTGGATACGTAGACGTATTAATGGCTCGTGTATTTGACCACGCTCATGTCGTGGAATTGGCGAAGTATGCGGACATCCCGGTCATTAATGGATTGAGTGACCTCAGCCACCCATGTCAGGCGATGGCTGACGCACTAACGATTCAGGAAAAGTTTGGTTCTCTTAAAGGATTAACAGTCTCCTTCATCGGAGATGGAAACAATGTGGCTGTCTCCTTGATGCAGATTAGCTTGATGTTAGGCGCAAATTTCAGGATCGCTGCCCCTGAAGGGTACAAATTACCTGAAACGATCATCAGGCAAGCGGCCGTACTTTCGAGTAAGTTTGGCGGGCAATTTGAACAGGTTGAAGATCCAAAGGTTGGAGTGAAAGATGCGCATGTGGTTTATACCGATACCTGGACGAGTATGGGACAAGAAGATGAAATCGCAATCCGTGAAAAAATCTTCGCGCCATACCAGGTAAATAAGGGCTTGATTGAGAATGCCAATCAGGATTGCATAGTGATGCATTGTTTGCCCGCACATCGAAATCACGAATTAACCGATGAGGTGGCCGATGGTTCTCATTCTGTAATTTTTCAACAAGCGCATAATCGGCTGCATGCTCAGAAAGCAGTCCTGGCAAGGCTTTTAAAGGTACTTTAAACAAATTATTACATACGCCTCTCGACTGCGCGGCGCTCGGGGCATAAAACTTTATTCCTTAGGAGATGTAATGGATACAAAACAGTTTATCGATCTAGAGAATGAATACGGCGCCCACAATTATCACCCGTTGGATGTAGTGATTACAAGGGCAGAAGGGGTCTGGGTCACCGATGTTGATGGTAAAAGGTATCTTGACTGCTTGTCAGCCTATTCTGCTGTAAATCAAGGACATGTCCATCCAAAAATTCTGAAAGCGATGATCGATCAGGCGAGTAAAGTAACGCTGACATCCCGGGCATTCCGAAATGATCAGTTAGGTCTTTTTTACAAACAACTTTCGGAGATGTCTGGATATGAAATGGCTTTACCGATGAACTCTGGCGCGGAGGCAGTTGAAACGGCAGTTAAACTGGCTCGTAAATGGGGTTATATCAAAAAGAATATCCCACAAGAAAAAGCCAATATTATCGTTGTGGAAGGAAATTTTCACGGTAGAACTGTAACGATCATCAGTTTTTCTACAGAACCAGCCTACCGAGCCAATTTTGGTCCCTTTACGCCTGGATTTAAAGCGGTTCGATATAACGATGCTAAAGCGATCGAGGACGCGATCGATGAATACACCGCCGCGGTGATGGTCGAGCCGATTCAGGGCGAAGCGGGAGTTGTAATTCCTGCGGATGGTTATATAACCAAGGTGCGCCAAATTTGTAATGAAAAAAATGTATTGATGATCGCTGATGAAATTCAAACCGGGCTTGGCAGAACTGGAAAATTTTTTGCCTGCCAGCATGAAAACGTTAAACCGGATGTAACAATTATCGGGAAAGCGCTTTCCGGGGGATTTTACCCAATTTCTGCTGTTCTCGCAGATAAAGATATTCTTGGACTTTTCAAACCTGGTGAGCATGGTTCCACGTTTGGTGGAAACCCTCTTGCCGCGGCAATTGGTAGAGCCGCCTTAAGCGTTATCGAGGAGGAAAAACTTTCTCAACGCTCTGCTGAGCTGGGAGCTTATTTCCTTGAGCAGCTTCAGGAAATCAATGCCCCGGTTGTCCAGGAAATAAGGGGTAAGGGCTTATTCATCGCCATTGAATTAAAAAAATCCGCTGGTGGAGCCAGAAAATACTGCGAGCGATTAATGGAGGAAGGAATTCTGGCCAAAGAGACCCATGATGACGTAATTCGCTTCGCGCCGCCATTAGTAATCGACAAAGAAACGATTGATTGGGCATTAGAAAGAATCCGAAAGGTTCTCCAATCCGTATAAACGGACAGAGGAGTAAAAAATGTTCATAGGAATCCCTAAAGAAAAAAGGGTCAATGAGTATCGGGTGGGCTTATCTCCAGCCGGGGTAGAGATCTTTACCCAATCTGGGCATACTGTTTTCGTCGAGCATGACGCTGGCAGCGCAGCCGGATTTTCTGATCAGCAATATGTAAATGCCGGAGCTACCATCGCATACGCTGCGAACGAAGTTTATGCCAGGTCGGAAGTTGTCCTGAAATTGGCTCGTCCGATGATGGACGAATTGGAATGGATCAATCCAGGAACAATTCTGATGGGGATGCTGCAATTGGCGGCGGCGCGGGAGGACAGAGTCGGTCAATTGATCGAGAAAAAAATAACCGCGATCGCGTATGAAGAGATTCGTGATCAAAATGGAAAGTTCCCTGTCTTGCGTTCTTTAAGCCAAATTGGTGGTAAGATGACGGCTCAAATTGCCGCAAAACATATGCAAACCAATATGGGTGGGAAAGGGATATTGTTGGGGGGTATCACTGGGGTGCCTCCAGCGGAGGTTGTCATCCTTGGCGCTGGATCTGCCGGCACCCATGCCGCCATGGCTTTTAATGGAATGGGTGCCCATGTGACCGCGCTTGATATCGATCCGTGCGCGCTTGAAAAACTAAATGATCGTTTACCTTCAGTCACCACGATCGTCGCTACCAAGCGGAATATCTCGAACGCAACAGCCTTCGCGGATGTAGTGGTTGGAGCTGTAATGGAGCCCGGAAGGCGAACCCCGATCATAGTTTCGAGAGAAATGCTAAGAAAAATGAAACCGAGATCTTTGGTTGTTGATTTGAGTATCGATTTGGGAGGCTGTTTCGAAACTTCACGACCAACGACTCATGATCAGCCGACCTATATCGAGGACGGTGTGATTCATTATTGTGTACCAAATGTTTCTGCATTGGTTGCTCGAACTGCGACTCACGCGTTTGTAAATGCCAGTGTTCCTTTCATTCTGGATGTGGTGAATCACCCGATTGAAGATTTAATTGCTTCCAATAAGCAGATTGAACCCGCGATCGTAACTTATAACGGAGAAAATCGAAATTTATTCCAGTGGAGCACTGGAAAGAAAGATCTTGAATGAGCTGGCAATCCATTTATCAATCGCGGGTTTCAACTGCCGAAGAGGCAATCAAGGCCGTTAAATCCGGAGACAGGATTTTTTTGACTGGGAACGTTTCGGTTCCCATGGAATTATCCAAAGCGTTGGTCAATCGCGCGCCTCAATTGAGAGACGTCGAAATCTGCCAAGCTCTGACCGTTGGACCGACAGAATTCGTGCGTGAAGACATGGAAGGTCATCTGCGGGTAAACTCGATGTTCATCAGTCCCAATATCCGCAAGGCTGTCCAGATGGGTAAGGCTGATTTTACGCCAGTCCTTCTATCTGAATTCCCGCTTTTATTTAAGAATGGCATCCTGCCCATCGATGTCGCCATGATCCACGTCTCACCACCGGACGAACATGGTTTTTGCTCCCTGGGTGTAGAAGTCGGACTAACAAAATCTCCGGCAGAAAACGCGAAAATCGTTATCGCGGAGGTGAACCAGCAGATGCCTCGGACTCTGGGAGACTCATTTATCCATGTAAGCCGGCTGAATTATGTTGTCCCGGTAAATTACGCGATCTCCGAAATGCCGATGGCGGATGAGGATGGCGGTGAAATTGTTGTAAGCATTGGAAAACATATCGCTGAGCTTATTCCGGATGGCGCTACGATGCAAATGGGAATTGGAGCTATCCCTGATTCTGTATTGCATTTTCTCGGCGACAAACGGGACCTTGGGATTCACACCGAGTTATTTTCAGAGGGCGTAATCGACCTGGTAGAACAAGGGATCATTAATAACGCCAGAAAAACCATCCATACCGGAAAGATCGTGGCTGGATTTATGATCGGAACGAAGCGTTTGTATGATTGGGCGGACGACAACCCAATCATCGAACTTCATAAAACAGAGTATGTGAATGATCCTTTCGTTATTGCCCAAAACGATAAAATGGTGGCGATTAATTCAGCGATTGAGGTTGATCTAACCGGCCAAGTTTGCGCCGATAGTATTGGAGCAAAACTTTATTCCGGAGTGGGCGGTCAGTTGGATTTTATATATGGGGCATCCCGATCAAAGGGTGGTCTGCCGATCATCGCCATGCCTTCCACTTCTACGATGAAGGATGGAACTGTTGTGAGCAAAATTACTCCGCTTTTGAAACACGGCGCAGGTGTGGTAACAACGAGAAACCATGTTAGATTCATTGTTACAGAATATGGCGTAGCGGAATTGTATGGAAAGACGATCAAGCAGCGGGCACGAGCGCTAATTAATGTAGCTCATCCACAATTTAAGGATGAGCTCGAGCGTCAGGCTCGTGAGTTGTACTATCTCTAGGTCTGATTTTTGAGTTAACAGTTTTGCAGTTATTACCTAATAGAAAGCAGAAGCCGTGACGTATGGAACGCAAAGTTAAGATCGTCGCAACCATTGGACCCTCATCAAATGATAAGGTCACCCTGGGTAAATTGATAGCCGGCGGGATGAACGTCGCCAGATTTAATTTTTCGCATGGCACCCATCAGGAACACGCGGAAACGATTGGTTTACTCAGGGAAATTTCAACCAAATTAAACAAACCAGTTGGAATCCTGCAAGATATCCAAGGTCCTAAAATTCGTTTGGGTGAGATCCCAATCCCGATCGAGCTTCAGCGCGGACAGACGATCCGCCTGGTGAAGGAGGATGAAAAGCCAAGTGACGATAAAGGAATAATTCAACTTCCGGTCGCCTTTGAGGAATTATTTACAAGCGTGAAGGTGGATGACTTGGTTCTGATTGATGATGGTCATATTAAACTGCGTGTAGCCAATTTAGGTGACAATTATTTGAACGCCTTGGTTGAATACGGTGGAATAGTTTCATCTCATAAGGGAATTAACCTTCCAGGTGTGCACATCAACATTCCGGGTTATACCGAAAAAGACGAGATTGACATAAAGTTTGGGTTACAACAAAATGTGGATTTTGTAGCAATCTCTTTTGTAAGGACTGTCGCAGACGTGTTAGCGGTCAAGCGGATCATAGCGGAGAATGATGACCTTGGCTTGCCGCCCTTGATAATCGCAAAGCTTGAAAAACCAGAAGCATTGGATAATCTGGAAACGATTCTTGATGAGGTCGATGGAGTCATGGTTGCGAGAGGTGACCTTGGCGTGGAGATGTCCCCGGAAACCGTGCCGAATGCTCAGAAAACGATCATCGAGGCGGCAAATCGGAAGGGCAAGATTGTAATAACCGCGACTCAGATGCTTGATTCTATGATTACAAACCCCTTGCCAACCCGGGCTGAAGCATCTGATGTAGCGAACGCGATTTTTGATGGTACGGATGCTGTCATGCTTTCTGGTGAAACTACCAGCGGAAATTACCCTGTCGAAGCTGTTGAGATGATGGATCGGATCATAAGATCCGCCGAATCTGGTTTTGAGCGTTGGGGACATTTTACCCCGCCGATGTACGCAACGGGTAAGGACGCTGAATCCATTACCCGTGCCGCAAGGGAACTCGCTCACGATTTAAATGTAGCAGCGATTGTAATTTTCACGAATAGTGGGAGAACGAGCATATTAATGTCAAAATCAAGGGCAAGAGTGCCAATCATCGGTTTTACACCGAATCCGGACTCAGTGAATCGGATGAGCTTGCTTTGGGGCATTGACCCCCGTTATATTTCAATGTCCAGCTCTATAAGAGAAATGGTCAATAAAGCTGATCAAATGTTATTGGAATCGAGGGACGTGGAAGAAGGAAACCAGGTAGTAGTACTTTGCGGTTTTCCGGCAAACACAATGCGCTCAACCAATATGGCTTTTTTGCATAATGTTGGAGAAAAATTATAAGGTTATTGCCTGGTTGAGAGGTAAATTCCAAAAAAAATAAAAGCGCCTCCTAACAGTGTGAGGAGGGTAATTTTCTCATTTAAAAAGTACCATCCAAGCAAGGTACCTACTAACGGTTGGGCGAAAAAGGTGAGTGAGGCTTGGGACGCGGACAGTTTGGTGAAAGCATAATTCCATAAATACATTGCTATCGCGGTTGAAACAATCCCCAGGAAAAGAATCCCATAAATGATGGTCAGCGTAATTTCGCCCCAACCAACGGTATTATATTCAATCAATGTGGCAGGAATACTTACAGGTAATCCGCCCAAGAGAAAAATGGCGGTTGAAAATACGACATTACTGCCGCTACCGTATTTGCTTACCAACACCGAATAAGCTGCCCAGCTAACTGCCGCTAAAACAAGTGAGATGTTGCCCCAAAAAAGTTCAGAGGAAAAATCTAAGGACCCAAGATCAATGATGATTATTACGCCGATGGACGCGATTAAAGTGGCGGAAATTTTCAGGGGGGTTAGTTTTTCTTTAAGGAGGAAATAAGCGAAAGGTAAGACGAGGGCGGGTGTGGCTGAAGTGACCAACGCGCCATTGGATGCGGTGGAGAGTTTTGTGCCAATGAATTGAAACGACAATGAGATTCCGTAGCCTACAAAACCAACCAGAAGATACGTAATAATCTGGCGTGTGCTGGTTGAAACTTTAATGAAATAGGATACAAGGAGTAGACTGGCGGAACCCAAGACAAGGCGCATCGTAAGTAAAGAAAATGGAGGAATAACCTCCATGATTACCTTACTCACAACATACATGCCGCCCCAAATTGAGGCGGCAATGATCCCTGCGACATATCCTGGTAGCAATTTATTCTGCATGCCGGCTATTTTATCAGATTATCAATTGAGAAAGCCCTATCAATCTCATCTTCAGTGAGAATCTTGTTTTCCATTAAGATACTTTTTACGCTTCTTCCGGTTTGGAAAGCTTCTTTGGCAACGAAAGTCGCTTTTTCATATCCAATAATGGGATTAAGCGCGGTGATCATACTGATCGAATTATCAAAGAGATCCTTCAGATGAGCCTCATTGGCGGTAATTCCAACTACCGCTTTATTTGCCAGGGTAAGGCAACCTTGTTTGAGGAAGTTGATACTATTGAATAAATTGCGGGCGATGATCGGCTCGAAGGCATTAAGCTGTAATTGTCCAGCCTCGGCCGCCATAGTAATCGTCATATCATTACCGATCACTTCAAAGGCAATCTGGTTAACCACTTCAGGTATTACCGGGTTAACCTTGCCTGGCATGATTGAAGAACCTGCCTGAACGGGAGGTAAATTGATCTCATTCAGACCTGTTCTCGGACCTGAGGACAAGAGACGCAAATCGTTACATGTTTTGCTCAATTTAACCGCGATCCGTTTAAGTACCCCTGAGAGTTGAACAAAAGCACCGGCATCCTGAGTGGCTTCGATCAGATTTTCCGCTGGGATTAATGAAATCCCAGTGAGGTCGGAAAGATGTTTACAAACAACCGCTGAAAAACCCTTTGGGGCGGTAATTCCAGTTCCAATGGCTGTAGCGCCAAGATTGATTTCTTCAATTAAACGAGTGGCTTCCCTCAAGCGCTGTTGATCCTCGCGGAGCATGATCGCATAAGTTTTAAATTCTTGGCCCAAGGTCATTGGAACAGCATCTTGTAATTGGGTTCTGCCAACTTTAAGAATATGAGCGAATTCCGCAGCCTTTGATTCGAAAGCTTTGATCAAAACTTCCATGGCATTATCCAATAATTGGATTTCCATATTTAAAGCTATTTTGATGGCGGTTGGATATACATCGTTGGTACTCTGTGATTTGTTGACATCTTCCACTGGATGTAATTTCACATAGTTACCTTTTTCAAAATTCATCAACTCAAGACCAATGTTCGCGATGACTTCATTCGCGTTCATATTGGTAGAAGTTCCAGCTCCGCCTTGAATCACATCGACCACAAATTGATCATGAAATCTTCCATCTTCAATTTTTTTGCAAGCCTCTACAATTGGATCAACCTTGTTTGATTCAAGCGACCCAAATTGTAAATTCGCGATTGCGCAGGCATGTTTGACGAAGGCAATTGATCGGATTAAGGATGTATACGCGTTGATCTGAATTCCGGAGATTGGAAAATTTTCAAGCGCGCGCAGAGTATGGATCCCATAATAAGCATAGGCGGGTACTTCCATATTGCCCAAAAGATCATGTTCAGTCCTCGTATTTTTCAATTTTTACCTCACAGATTAAAATAAAACTGACCGCATTGGGTTAAGCGGTCAGTAAACTTTTTAGAACATTAGGTCATTTATCATCGTGATTGACTCTGGTTTTGGTCGCAAATCCTTCTCGGTTAAGCGATTCAGAGGTGTTTCAACCAAATTGTAACGCTGGTTGAGAGTTTCTTTCTCGGGATCCAAGTAGATCAGACCAGTGATCAACCAATTGTTATCTTGTGCTTCCTGAAGGATGTTAAGGGCCTGGTATTTGTTTGTGGGATCGTAATCTTTATCCAATTTCTTAAAGATGACCGTTGATCCGTCATGCAATTCAACTTCTTTGACTTCCCCATCTAAGAATTCATCTGGGATGATTATCTCATCACGCGCTGGTATGAAAGACAATTCGTGAAGTGGAGCTTCGTGATCTTTGCCCCAGGTATAGGAATGGTAGGCATTGTCCTGATTGTTAAATGTGACACAAGGGCTGACGATATCGATGACAGCAAGTCCATTGTGAGCAATAGCCGCTTTTAACAATTCTTTAACCTGTTTTGGATCACCAGCAAAAGAGCGGGCAACGAAGCTGGCGTTAGATACGACAGCTTCCATACAGATATCAATCGGCATGTATCGATTGATACCTTGCTTCTTGAGAGTAAGACCAACATCAGCGGTGGCAGAGAATTGACCTTTCGTCAAACCATAAACGCCATTGTTTTCGATTATGTAAACCATGTTTGGGTTACGGCGCATCATGTGTTTAAATTGACCCATGCCGATGGATGCCGAGTCCCCATCGCCGCTTACACCGAATCCTTTTAAAGATGTGTCCGCGAAGAGCGAACCTGTCGCCAGGGAGGGCATTCGACCATGCAATCCATTGAAGCCAAAAGAGCGGTTGAGGAAGTAGGTAGGTGATTTGGAAGAGCAGCCAATTCCGCTGAATTTCACCATTTTTTCTGGCACTACGTGCATTTCATAGGTAGCGGCGATGATTTGGCTAGTGATTGAATTGTGTCCGCATCCTTGGCAAAGGGTGCTTGGGGCACCTTTGTAATCATTTTTTGTTAAACCAGCCAAATTTACGGAATTAGCGCTGTCCGCGATTGGTAAGTTTACGGCCATTTTATTTGCTCTCCTTTTCTTTGATTTCTTTCATGATGCGTCGGGCTGTCGGCGGTAATCCGTCGGAATATGCGACTGATATTAATTTGTTGGCGAATTGAGGTAATTCAATCAGTAACTCTTCGTAGAGCTGTCCGTCACGATTCATCTCGATTACAAAGATCTTGTCATGCGAAGCGATGAATTTCTCGATCGATTCGGTAAATGGAATCGCCCGAATTCGTAAGAGGTCAAAATTCCTGCCTTCCTGCTTGCCGAATCGATCTAAAGCTTCCAGAGCGGCAAAGGTAGCTGAGCCAAATGTGATAATTCCTTCTTTGGCATGATTATCAACTTCAAGGACGGCGTCTGGTAAATATTTTTTGGAAGTTTCAAATTTTTGTTTCAAACGAATGAGGAGTGACTCCCAAACCACAGCATCCTCTGAGTATTTGGCAAACTCATCATGACCGGTACCGCGGGTAAAGTAAGCGCTGAGCGGATGTGTGTTGCCCGGAACCGTTCGGTAAGGAATCCCATCGCCATCAATGTCCTTATAACGTCCCCAGTTTTCTTTGATTTTTTCCAAATCTTCTTCCCAGAGCACTTTACCCCGATCCATGGGGGTATCAGGATATTTGAATGGCTCAGACATCCATTGGTTCATACCGAAATCGAGATCCGAAAGGACGATGACCGGAGATTGGACTCTCTCCGCGATGTCAAAAGCTTTCCAGCCAAATTCGAAACACTCATTGACAGAACCGGGAAGGAGAACGATATTATCAGTATCACCATGCCCCATATTGGCAGCAAAGTTGACATCACTTTGGGCGGTACGGGTTGGCAAACCAGTGCTCGGTCCAACGCGGGTAACATCCCAAATGACAAGCGGGACTTCGGCGTAGTAAGCTAACCCAACAAATTCGGTCATTAAGCTAAGGCCGGGTCCGGAGGTTGAAGTCATGGCGCGTAAACCAGACCAACCGGCACCAACACACATTCCGATCGCGGCAAGTTCATCTTCAGCCTGTACAACCGCGAAAGTATCTTTTCCATCCGCTGTTCTGCGCAATTTTGGAAGGTATTCATTTAATTCTTCAGCAAGACTTGTTGCGGGGGTGATTGGATACCAACCAACAAATTGGACACCGCCATAAATAGCTCCAAGCGCCGCGGCAACGTTACCATCGGTCATGATCATGCCTTCGGTTTTGTCCATCGGTTCGTAAACGTACGGATCCGCTTTCGTAAGATTATTTTTTGCCCAGTCAGCCGCGTTTTTGATGACGTTCATGTTGAGATCGATGGCAGATTTCTTACCTTTGAACGCGAAATCCAACGCGAGGAGGATTTTATCCATGTCGATCTTATGCATTTCAGCCAGAATTCCTACATAAACCATATTTCCGATCATATCCTTCAGTTTTGATGGAATCTCTGGAGATTGGCTTAAAATTTCCTTAATCGGCATTGGATAAACTGTGATATCTGTTCGGGTTATCGGATTTTTAATCGCGTCATTGTAATAAAAAACTCCGCCTGGGAGAACGCTCTCCAAATCTTTATCAAATGATTTAGCGTTCATCGCGACGACAATTTCGCGATCTTCCCTTCTGGCGATAAACCCATCCTTGCTGGCTCGGATAAAATACCAGGTTGGCAAGCCTTGAATATTTGAAGGTAACATATTTTTGCCGGAGACAGGAATGCCCATTTTGAAGAGCGCTCTCAGAATTGTGGAGTTGGAAGTCTGAGAACCGGAACCATTTGCTGTTCCAACGACGACCGAAAAATCATTCACTACTTGTGCCATATCATGTCCTCTTTTTATAGTGTTGATGTGTTTGGTTTGTGGGTTAATAAACTGCCAAGCAAATCAGTATGTTCTCTCATCGCCTGATAGCCTTGCTCAAAATCGTTGTTAACGATGCAAACCACCATTTTTTCGTGGTAATTCCAAACTGTAACGAGATACTCGAGATCGGTAAAGAAATTCAAGCCAATTAATTCATAAGATAACCAATAGGCTTCCAGAATTCCGTTTACAAAGGGGTTGTTTAATTTGGAGTAAATGGTGAGGTGGAGGTGTTTATGTTCTTCGTGTGGGATCTGAATTGGCGATCCGTATAATTTGCTCTTCGCGTTATTAAGAAGCCGAAGTAAATCCTGCTTATCATTCTCATCTAATAATTCGACCGCCTCGAACCAATAAGCCGCCTCAATTTTTTGGCGTAGATCAGCAAAGAGATTAAACTTGGCGGCATCCTCTGCGAGCGCGTATTGCAATCCAAGTAGAACCGAGGGAAGATAATTAAACGAGATTTTGCGGATTCCTGTTCGAGGTCTTACCTCAACAAAGCCGAGGGCTTTGGCAACTTCCAATTGCTCTCTCAAGCTCGCGACGCTAATTCCAATCTCTTTACTGATTACGTTTAAAGGCGGCAAGCTGTCGGAATCGGCAGGATAATGGGCGAGATATTTAAGGAACTCAGAAAGTATCGGTTGATTTGGCATTATTAATCGTATTAATCAGATTAATATTACTACCAGATTTTTTTTTCGTCAACATCATTGATCATGAATTCATGATGATATTGTTCATATAATAAAAAAGAGCGGTAGATTTCTACCGCTCTGCAATTGATTACTGCCAACGTATAACTCGAAATTCCTCTTTATATACAGGATCAGATTCGGCGCTGTCTGGATCTCGCCACTTTTTGAACCGTTCCAGAAAGGCTTGTGCATCGCCGATTTGTGAATTGTGGCAGAGAAGAGCTTTGATTTTAATTTCAGCGGTTGAGCTGATATCAATTACGGTGTTAGCTTGTGCGGTGAGCGATGCCCAAAGTTCGCGTGGCATGTGAGGTTTAAACCCCTCAGCAGCCAATTCAGGAAAGAATAGTTCATTGCCAGCCGCGGGGAATAGGGCATCAATAACAACTTGACCCACCGCTCGATGATCCGGGTGATTTAATCCATAGGAAGTAAAGAGGTATTGTGGATCACAGGTTACCAGTATATCCGGCGTGTAACGTCTGATTTCCCGAGTGACAAATTTCCTCAGCTCCATGGTTGGTTCAAGAGTACCATCCTCGAAATCAAGAAATTTTATGCTTTTTATCCCTAAGATGTTGGCGGCATTTTGTTGTTCAATGTGTCGAATCCTGCAAAGCTCATCTCCCGGGATATCCGAGTTGTGTTGGTTTCTTCCTTTATCACCGCAGGTCAGAAGCAGATAATGGATTTCGTGCCCTTCAAGCGCCCATTTTGCCAGTGTTCCACCACAAAAAAATTCCGGATCGTCTGGGTGGGCGAGGATTACAAGGATTTTTTGAGGAGTGTCCCAATCAGACATCACCTACCGCCTTCGCTTTTTCGCCGCAAGTACATTCCCCACCGTGATCGCAGCCGCCTTCACTCTTCCGTCTTAATGCTTCCAGTTCGTCCCAAGGTTCAATTTCCAACTTGGGGAATTCCTTGAGTACTCTTCGGAAGGAAGGATCATTCGGTTCTTCGCTTTTCGGAAAAATCTCGACGAGAACGACCTCCCGCAAGGGGTAAACATCGATTACTTTTCCTTCACCATCAGGAGTAGAAACTTTTTTTCCTTTTTTGGGAAGTTCCTTGCGAGCTGCGACGTACTGTTCGTATTCATAGATGAGGCAGCAGCGTAATCTACCGCACATACCCGTAATTTCGGTTGGAGTGAGAGAAATTCCTTGCTCTTTCGCCATTTTGATCGAAATTGGGCTGAATTCGGTGATGAATTTTGAACAGCATCTGGTTTCAAGACCGCAAGCCCCCATTCCGCCTAACAGTTTGGCGACGTCTCGCGGTCCGATCTGGCGAAAGTCGACCTGGGTATCAGAAAATTTTCTCTGCATATCCTTTTTGAGGGATTTGAGGTCGTATTTGTCTTCACTTTCGGTACTGAACATGAAAGTAAGTCTGCTGCCATCGAAAGCGTACTCGGCATGAATAATTTTGATCCCTTCCAGTTGAAGTTTGAAGGATTGTTCGCGGCAATCAATCATAGCCGCGGTTTGTTTGGCGATCCAATTCTGACGCACAAGAAGATCGGCTGAGGTTGCCAAGCGGTCGATCAGTCTTAAGTTTTCAATGCCGGTAGAGGACTGGTCTACAAATTGGATCACCTCACCGATCTGCCTTCCACGAACGGTGTCCACGATTACATAATCGTTTAGCCCAATTTCCTCAACATTTGAAGAGTCGAAGTGGTAGATCTTTCCGATTTTTGAAAATCGAACTCCGACGATACTTGGTCTATTTAGCATAAGTTAGATGATCTCAATTTTTGGAACTGAACTACTCGCCAAAGCATGAATACTGACTTGGGCGGCAATCCGTTCGCTGATATCCCGGAGGGCGATTGCTGTGTCAGATTCTGGATCACTAATCACAATTGGTTTACCTTCATCGCCGCCGATTCGGACTGCAGGGCTCATTGGAACTTTTCCGAGGAAAGGAACGTTGTAATGGGCTGCCATTTTTTCTCCACCGCCAGTACCAAAGACGTCCATTTTGGAACCATCAGGTAAAAGCAGATAACTCATATTCTCAACTACACCGAGGATGGGCACATTCAGTGAATTAAACATCTCCAAACCACGGCTGGCATCTTCGAGCGAGATGGCTTGAGGTAAGGTTACGATTACAACCCCGGAAAGCGGCATCGCCTGAGCAAGCGATAAGGGCGCGTCACCCGTTCCAGGCGGGAGATCAACGATCAGATAGTCGAGTTCACCCCACTCCACATCGGTAATAAATTGGCGAATGGCGGAATTTAACATTGGACCACGCCAAATCAACGGTTTACCGGGTTCGACCAGGTATCCCATTGAGAAAACCTTTACGCCATAGGCAACCGCGGGTTGCAATTTTTCATTAGCGGGAGGTGGCATATTGGGAGCGCCGATCATGGTGGGGAGGTTTGGACCATAAATATCAGCATCAAGTAATCCAACTCTGGCGCCTAATTTAGCGAGCGAAACCGCTAAATTTACAGCAACCGTACTTTTTCCAACCCCACCCTTGCCGGAACCAACCGCGATCGCGTTCTTGACTGTTGCGTTCACAAGTCCGCGAAGTTTTCCATCATTGGGGACATCTGAATCCAATTTGACGTTTACTTTATTGGCACCAATTTTGTTTACTGCCGCTCGAGCCTCATTTTCGATCTGATGTTTGAGCGGACAAGCGGGAGTAGTGAGCATGACGGTAAATGAAACTTCATCATTTTCGATCATAACATCTCGAATCATGCCAAGAGTAACCAAATCTTTGTGTAATTCAGGCTCCTGAACAGTGCTTAAAGCTGCCAGGACGGTATCTTTGTTGATTGTCATTGTTTTCTATTCACCTTTGGATTAAATAAAATACAGATTAAGATTATACCTTAACCTGTATTTGAGATAAATTTCAAAGAGTTATCAGGCTTTTGCCGCGGCCTTGGCAGCAGCTTTCGCCTCTCTGGCCGTTTCTTCCCGTTTGAAATTTTCCGGTCTGATGGATTCATAATATGAGGCTGGCTTCATCAGGCGTTCTTTATCCGCGAGATTTCGGGTATAGGAAGAAATTTCGTAGTCATGATCCATCTTGATCGCGTCAAAAGGACAGAATTCCGCGCACAAACCGCAGTTCATACAAATATCAAAATCTATATAAAATTCAGCAGGCTGCGGAACCGGTCTGCCAGTTTCTGGGTCGGTTGAGCGAACGATCCAGATACATTGTGGAGGGCAGGCTTTGGCACAAATTCCGCAGGATGTACAGCGAATATTCTTTTCTCCATGTTCACCCTCATCATATACCAGAAAGGGCACAAATCTAAATTCTTCTGGAATGATGACGCTTTGTTCCGGATATTCGACCGTAAATGTACCTCGTGTATCCTTGCTGGATCGAAATTCGACCTTTGGATACTTTTTTACGAGCCAACGAATATCCTCCAGGTAGGATTGGAAAAAGCGATTGAAGGTGACGCTTAAACCTTTTAGTAAACCTTTACCGTACATAATGTTTTCTCCTATCGATCGAGTTCGCCCAAAACGATGTCAATCATGCCCAAGATGGTTACAAAATCCGCAATTTTTGTGCCCACACACATCTTTTCAAGTGAAGTAATGTTGACAAACGATGGAGTGCGGATATGGTAACGATAAGGATTGGCAGATCCGTCAGAAACTACGTAAAAGCCAAGTTCACCTTTGGGATGTTCAATGCGTCCATAGGCTTCTCCAGCGGGTACTTTGATCTGATAAGATGGTTTACCGGTAATGATCGGCCCTTCTGGGATTGTGTTGAGGGCTTGCTGAAGAATTCGAATCGACTGACGGATTTCCTCAACCCGGACGAGATACCGATCGAGCAGATCGCTATTATGGCGAACTGGAATATCAAAGTCGAATCGGTCGTAAATGCCGTATGGATTTACCCGGCGAATGTCATAAGGAATTCCAGCCGCACGGAGAGTTGGACCAGTTACCGAATAACCAATCGCGTCTTCAGGGCTTAGGTAACCAACGCCTTTCATTCTTGAGACAAAAATCTCGTTTTCAGAAAGGAGTTTGTCGAATTCCTCAACCTTTCGCGGCAAACGATCAAAAGCCAAATCCTTGATTTTTTGCATATTCATTGGGTTAACGTCCCGGACAACTCCACCGAATCGGTGGTAATTGCACATCATCCGAGAACCGGAAACTGATTCAAAAATATCCAAAATTAACTCTCGCTCTTCGAAGGCGTACAATGCTGGTGTAAAGTAGGCTCCGAGGTCGTTCCAAAGCATTCCAAAGAGAATGAGATGATTTTGGATCCGGCTTAATTCACCCATAATCACTCGGATATATTCCGCGCGTTCCGGCACTTCGAGTCCAAGTAATTTTTCCACCGCGAGGCTGTATGCCCAGGCGTTATACATGGAATTGAAGTAATCTAAACGATCAGTATATGGAATATTCTGAATATAGGTGTTGCGTTCACCAATCTTTTCATGATTGCGGTGGAGGTAACCTAATACGGGCTTGAGACTTAAAATTTCCTCACCATTAAGCAGGGCTACAGCGCGGAAAACGCCATGGGTGGATGGGTGTTGCGGACCCATGTTTACGATAATGTGGTCGGTTTGGATGCCATCCTTTACTTCTGTTTTGAATTTTTTCAAAGCAGTATATAAAGCTTCTTCCGGATCTGTGGGAACCCATTTTTCTGGATCAAAACCAGCATCAAACCGAACATTGTCACCGTATGGTGTTTTTGTTTCTGCGTATTTGTGATTACCTTGCGGCCAGCGGCTCTTCAGAGGTTTTTTTTCTTCTTCATAAAAAGCCTCTTTCCAGTCCTTGCGCATCGGATGTCCTTCAAAACCCTCCCACATCAAAATCCTTCGAAGGTCGGGATGTCCTGTAAATTTGATACCATAGAGATCCCAAATCTCACGTTCTTGAAAATCTGCGCCAGGCCAAATCGAGGTGACCGATGGCATTTCCATAGGATCAACCCGTTCAATCTGGCATTTGAAAACCAAAGCTGGACCTCCACTTGATTTAAAGGCATGGTAAACAACTTCCATTTTGCCTTCAGACAGGTAATCCACGCCTGTTACGGATGAAAGTAAATCATATCCGTGTTTGTTTTTAAGATCAGCACAAACCTTGAGTAATTGATCACTTGGAATCAGATAGCCTTCATATCCGGATCGAGTATCTGCCATGACGATTCCCGGAAAAGTCTTATCGAGTTCAAAGGTGGTTGTTGTGGTTTCCATGGTTAGGCTGCTCCCTCTTCCGCGGTGTTTACGGTCGCTAATTCATTCGCCGCTTCCTTGATATCCTGAATTCTGCGTGGGTCGATCAAATCCGGACCCAGGAATGGAATCGCGATCTCGACACTGTCAGCGCCTTTTTTGTACCAGCGAACCTTACTGATGGACTGCTGATCGATTTTTTCTTGTAATCGAATCATTCCTTTTACCAAAGCCTGAGGAGTTGGAGGGCAACCAGGGATGTAAACATCAACCGGTAAGAATTTATCGATTCCCGCAACTACGTTGTAACCTTCCTTAAAAGGCCCACCGCCGGACGCGCAAGCGCCCATGGCGACAACATATTTCGGTTCAGCCATTTGGTTGTAAAGTCTAACGATTGCCGGGACCATCTTCTTGGTAACCGTGCCAGCAACGATCATTACGTCAGCTTGGCGAGGTGAAGGTCGCATTACTTCCATCCCGAAGCGAGCCATGTCATATCGGCCTGCCTGAGCCGCGATCATTTCAATCGCGCAGCAAGCCAAACCAAACATCATCGGCCAGAGGGATGAACGCCGGCCAAAATTATAGAGGCGATCTAAATTTGTGATCGCGACTTTCCCATCAAGTTCTTCAGGGATATTAAATTCCGGCAAGTTTAATTCGTTTTCCATCATAAACTCTCCTCAATCCATTCTATGTAGATATCTTCCAAAATCCGTTCATTCACCAAATTTGGGTCATCCGCGAATCCTGGCAGTCCAATAGTCATTGTGAAAATATCATTCAATGATAAGTCAGCGATTTGAACGGAAGGATAACGTTTTTTTAACGCGAGAACGATCTCAAAAGTGGAATCCCAGGACAAGGAATTTTGCACGTTTTGATTATAAGGCTTATGGAAAAGATTGGTTTATAATAAAGTAAGACAATACTGACTATTAATAAAAAAGTGACAAATGTCATGCAGAAAATTACAAGCCGAGAAAAGATTTTTCAATTAATTAATTCAAGACGATTTACAACCGCGAGAGAAATTGCCAATTATTTCAAAATCTCCATTCCCACGGTCCGATTCCATCTTCGAGAGTTGGTAAGGCAAGGGCGAATTTTCGCTAATAACGCGGAACGGGTTCATCCCTTAGGAAAACCGCGCTTAATGTATTCAACCCGGAAAATGGTTAATGAAGGGCTATATCGAAGTTTGCTTGATGAGATTCTAAGCGAAGCGGAGAACGATGACGAATTTAAAATTTCATTGATTAAACTAACGGCCGCGAAAATAGCGCCTGTCCCAGGCTCAACATCTTCAAATTTAACCTTGAGGATGATTGAATTGATCGATAACCTTAACCAAAATGACTACAATTCTCGATGGGAGGTTCACAAAAATTCCCCAAGAATCATCATTGAGGTATGTCCATATCGATTATCACGTTGTAGAGATAATTTTTTTTGCGCCATGGATAAATATTTGATTGAACAGTGGACAAATCAACCTGTCAAATTTCGGAAATTCGAAGAGGGATCAAGTAAGCCTTCCTGTCAATTTGAAATTTCCTTATGATCTTTTTCAAATCCTTTTATCGTTAATAGTGTTCTTTCTTGTGATTATTTGAAACGAGGAGAACAAAGAGATGGAAAAAGAATCCTTTTTTGAGCGGGATCATGTTGAAGTTAGTCATCTGGAATCGAACAGCGAGATTCCGTTTGGAATTGAAAAGATCAATAACGATGAAATTGGAATCGGCGGGGCTTATTGTGCCTGGGGTAGAGATGTTAAAAACAAAGATTTACCCGAATTCATGTCCGAGCGGATGAAAGGTACTTTCTCTGCGGAAGAAACCATGAACCTGGAGGAATTAGGCTTTTTGAGTCGTCATCAAACGCCCCGGATGTCACAATCCGAATATCGGGAAGTGGAGATTGAAGTTGGTACTCGTTTAGTAAAAGGCGCTCTTGAAGCGAACGGCTGGGAGCCAAAGGAAGTTGATGGCCTTTTCGTGGGATCCAGCGGACCAGTAAGTCAGGATTATTTGATGGAGATCGCGAACAGGGCAGGGATTCGAGAGGACGCCTTGAAAATTGATATTCATAAAGCCTGTGATGGATCGATGGGCGCCCTGCAACTGGTTATGAATGAAAATTTAGCCACGGTTGGCGATATGAATATTGCCAGAGAGATGAAGGGAAAAAAGGTTTTGGTTGGCGGGATAGAAGGACTCAGCCGAATGGTGGCTGATTCGATGGACAAGAACGCTTTGCAGCTATTCGGCAATGGAGCTGGCATTTTTGGTTTTATCCCTGGTAAATCAATGAAATTTCTGGTTGGCAAATCGTTTGAGAACTTTGATTCGGAAGGCTTGTTGCAAGTAAAAATGCTCTATCCTCATTCCAGAATCATGGAAGCCGGAAAGTCGTTGATTGAAACATACCAAGAGTCGAAATTTCATCTTCGTTTATCAGGAATGATGAATGAACCTCTCAACGGGGTGAATGTATGGATGGCTGGGTTGATGGGCATGGTAAAACTTTTTGTGCGCTCAGGCGTGGACGTCGCGACCGACGTTTACAATGAATATCGGGATCTGATGAAGGCGATGGGCACCCCGGAACGAAATATTAAATTCAGCGTAGTTCATCACGCAAACTACAAGATCAATCAATTAAAAGCCAAACAACTTCAGAAGAACGGGATTAACTATCCCATGCCCTGGATTTTGAGCGACTTTGGAAATGTAAGCGCGGCTTCTTGTGTAATCGCATTTCTCAGACAATTGGATAATGTTGTTCCTGGGGATCACATTCTTTTTGATGGTTTCGGCGCCGGAACTTTTTATGATGTAATGGCGATTGAGATGGGCAAGTCCTGAATATTCCTGAATTAAAAAATGAACGGGTTGCTGGAAATTGGCAACCCGTTATATATTATCGGTTATTCAACTGTTACGCTTTTTGCCAAATTTCTTGGTTGGTCTACATCCAGACCTCTACTAGTGGCGATATGGTATGCAAACATTTGCAACGGTAAAACAGAAATTACTGGAGAGAGCATCCAAGGTGTATTTGGGATCCACATCACATCATCGGACATTGAGGAAACCAATTCATCACCAATGGTTGCTACCGCGATAACTTTCGCGTTTCTGGCTTTTGCCTGTTGAATCTGGCTGACCATTTTCTCACGCCAAGGATCATTTGGGGTGATGCAGATGACAGGCATATTCTCATCGATGAGGGCGATTGGACCATGCTTCATTTCGCCGGCAGGATAACCTTCCGCGTGAATATAAGAGATTTCTTTCAATTTGAGCGCGCCTTCGTAGGCAATCGGCATATTAATACCTCTCCCCAAATAAAGACAATCCTTCATATCCTTATATCTATTTGCCAATTCTTCTATGGCGGGTTCCGTTTGAAGAGTCAGGTCTACAAGGTCCGGCAACAAACGAAGGTCTTGAACGAGATCAATCCGCTCTTGATCACTTAATGTGCCTCGGATTTCGCCTAGAAGGATCGCGAGGAGATATAAATCGACCAGCGGGGCTGTAAAGGCTTTAGTGGAGGCGACTCCAATTTCAGGTCCGGTCTGCATTGAGACAAATCCATCCGCGATGCGCATAGCCTGAGAACCGATCGCGTTTACAATGCTCCAAACCAGGGCGCCTTTACGCCTGCCTTCCTCCATTGCCGCCAAGGTATCAGCGGTCTCGCCGGATTGGGTAATGGCAAGCACAATCGTTTTCTCATTGATTATTGGATCCGAATAACGAAACTCTGAACCAATGACCACTTCAACGGGTATGCGAGCGATCCGCTCGATGAGAGTTTTACCGACCATTCCAGCGTAGGCGGCGGTGCCGCAAGCCGTAATATAAATTCGATCGGTGGATCTGACTCTTGATTCATCGATTTTTAGATCGTTCAGATAGATTTTTCCATTTTGGAAATCCACCCGTCCGGATAATGTATCTGTAATTGATCGCACTTGTTCGTGGATTTCTTTTTGCATGAAGTGACGAAATTCGCCTTTTTCCGCGGCAACCGGGTCATATGCAATTTGGTTGACCTTTGGTTGAATTTCCTCACCTGAAAATGTTTCCAATCGAAAACCATTTTTAGTGACGATCGCCATTTGACCAGCTTCAAGAAAAACCATCTCACGTGTGTGTTCAAGAATGGCTGGTATGTCACTAGCGATAAAATTTTCGCCTTCGCCGATGCCAATAACAATCCCTCCGGCGTTACCTAACCTGGCGCACACGATCTTATCAGGTTCCCGGTTACTGATCAAGACGATGGAGCTTGCGCCGCGAAGCTGGTTAAATGTTTTACGGGCTGCTTCGATAAAATCATAGCCCTGATTTAAATTTACCTCAACCAGATGAACGATCGTTTCAGTGTCTGTCTCAGATTTAAAATTGATTTGTTTAGAAAGGAGGAATTCTTTTATTTCAAGGTAATTTTCCACAATTCCGTTATGAACGATCGCTATCTGGCGGTCGTTGCTGATATGAGGGTGAGCGTTTTCGGTCGATGGTACGCCATGGGTTGCCCAACGGGTGTGACCAATCCCTGGCGACCCTGCAAAGGATTTATTAGCGAGCGCTCTTTCAAGATTGATTAATTTACCCGGAGAGCGTTCGATCAGAAAATTCCCATTTTTTGTAACTGCGATTCCCGCGGAATCGTAACCACGGTATTCCAATTTTTTAAGGCCATTGATGATAATAGGCGTAGCGTCCTTATCGCCAATGTAGCCGACAATACCACACATAGTGTTCTCCTATAATAGTCAATTAATCGATAAGTTAAAACGAATCGATTTGACCATCTGAAATTTTTTGTCTTTAGGGGGAAATGCAGTTAAAACTGGAAGGCATCCGCTGATCTTTCGATTTTCCGCCAAGTTGGGTTTATTGGCGTTAACTCCATATCGCTATGGAGAACCTTCATCCTCGTCACCCCAATGGTGGGGCCATGCGCTTTATTCCCTATATTAAATGTTTTACCTCCAAATTGGGATTATACACTAAATTTTGAATCACTCATTGACAGGTGCCATCGCTTTGAAGTACGGAAACGATAACCTCCGCATGCAGATTGATTGTGTCTGACCCGATGATATCCGGGATGATCGGTGTGTGAAGTGAATAAATATGATCCACTTCAACCGTAATCATGTCGCCAATATCCGTTCCACCGCGGGTTGTCGTAATTGTTGTTACGGCGGTGTCAAGGAGATTGATGGTTGGAGTGTTGGATGAATTCCTGACCCTTGCTTCAAGACGATCCTGGCATGAAGCGTCTGGATAAAGGGAGGCATAGGTTGCTCCCTCCTGAGCGCCATCCCGAATTGTTATCCAAAAAAAGAAGGCATAGCCAAATTCAAATGTACCCAGGAGGAGTATGATCAAAAGCATGAAGGAGATCACGAATTCGACCAGGCTTTGTCCTCGTTCGGAGTAAAGTTTTTTCATGGCGTGTAATTAATTGCTCCAAGAATGGTTCTGGCGTTTGTAGAGGTAATTGTGAATGATCCCAATGGGATAATTGGAATAACAGGGCTATATTGTTCATCAATTGACACTACAATCCTGCTCCCAGTCATGATATCATCCCAATTACCGCTGCTCATTGACTCACACTCCGGGGATGGAGATGTCCCGGGTCCTTGATCATAGACAATCGAGATATCGTCTTCCTCAAATTCCGCGAGAAAACGAAACGCGAGTGCCCGATTTTTTATTCCAGCGCAATTCTGATACTGAGCAACTCCGGCAATTTCAGCTGTAACCTGTCCGAACCGGGATGCTTCACGCGTCGCGTTCATTACACTTACATAGATGAAAATCAAGCGGCCTACTTCCATGATGCCTACCAGGAAGATCACCAGGATTGGTAGTATCAGGGCAAACTCGACCGCGCCTTGTCCAAAAGATTTTCTACTAGTTTTCATCATGAATATTTTACATCCACAAACGGCCGAAAAACATATCAAAATAGCAATTAATGGTCTTAATTGATAAGTATACCTTAGAAAAGTATATAAGGGATACTGCCAAGAATTAAGTATGGGCCATAGGCAATAAATAAATTTGAATATTGCTTTTGGATCAACATTTTGATAATTAAAAATAAGCTTACCAGACCCGCAAACAGAATCCCGGTTATGAGCGCGTTAAATACGAACTCAAAAGTTACCAAGCCTCCGATGACTGTACCCAGGGTCACATCTCCGAAACCAAGAGCTTCTTCCAATTCAGTCCCAGGAGCTGAATTTCTATTCTTATATTTGGTAAATGCTATTCCAAAGCGATAAAGAATGAACATCAAGCCGAATCCAGCCAAAGCACCAATAAGAGACGAGAGAAATTGCCCGTTGAATAATCCCAAGCTGAGTGCGCCGAATAATCCGATGATCGTTGTTGTGTGAAAGATGTAATGAGTTCTCAGGTCAATAAAAAAGATCAAAGTGAGATAAGCGATGATCAAGGAACGCTGTATCATAGCAGAGAGGTTCGGGGAACTTAAGCCTAAATACAAATTTGTGATAAAAAGGATTCCCATAATGGAGAATCCATCGAAGTGGAATCGATTTCCACAGGAAGGGCATTTTGAAGTGAATAAAAAATCTGTTAAGTTTATTTTTGAATCACAATCAGAACAAGCCAGATCAATCCTTTTTTGCGGAAGGGTAAGATAGAAGTAGGTTACGATGAAGGTTTCGAACAAGAATAATGGGATGGACAGGATTAACGACCAATTCAACATGCGCGAGCCTTTCGTTATTATTTGTATAATTAAATAAATATAACATCAATATTAAATTGGAGTGATATGGATAAATTCATTATCGAAGGTGGACATCCACTAAGCGGAACCATCCTGCCTCAGGGAAATAAAAATGCGGCGCTGCCCATTCTGGCGGCATGTTTATTAACCGATGAACCAATTGTTTTAAAAAACGTCCCCCAGATTCGCGATGTGTGTGATATGCGGAAATTACTCGAGAGTCTGGGAACTGTGGTTACCGAACATTCTGACAGCACCTGGGAACTTAATTCGAAGGAAATTCGTCCAAACCAGCTTGAACCCGAACTTTCCAAACGTATTCGGGCTTCGATTCTCATTGCGGGACCAATGACAACCCGATTTGGAAATCTTGAACTTCCACCACCAGGTGGAGATGTGATCGGTCGGCGCAGGGTCGATACCCACATTCTCGCTCTGCAACAATTAGGAGCTGAAGTAACCTATAACCGGAAATTCTCTTTCCGAGCCCCTGATGGGTTAAAGGGATCTGAAATTTTGCTTGATGAGGCTAGTGTTACTGGTACCGAGAATATCTTGATGGCTGCCGTGTTGGCAAAGGGAAGGACCATACTGAGGAATTGCGCGTCAGAACCTCATGTACAGGATCTATGCCATTTCCTCAACAAAATGGGCGCCAAAATTAGCGGAATTGGCTCAAATACTTTGACGATCGAGGGAGTTGAAAAAATGCATGGGACGGAATTTGAAATTTCATCCGATTATCTTGAGGTTGTCAGTTTCATCGGTGCTGCGGTAATGACGAAAGGTGAAATTCTGATCAAAAAAGCCGGACCACAACATTTGGGAATGGTTCGATTGGTTTTTAATAAACTCGGAATTGACTGGGAAGTAAGAGGAGAAGATATTTTTGTGCCTCGTACACAGGAGCTTGAAGTAAAACCTGATCTCGGAAACGCGATCCCAGAGATCAAAACGAACATCTGGCCAGCATTTCCAACCGATTTGATGTCAATCGCCATCGCAGTCGCGACGCAGGTCAAGGGAAACATCTTATTTCACGATTGGATGTATCCAAGCAGGATGTTTTTTGTGGATAAATTAGTAAGTATGGGGGCTCAAATTGTACTCTGTGATCCGCACCGCTGTATCGTAAGCGGTCCAACCCAACTTGCCGGTGAGAAAGTCGAGAGTCCGGACATTCGAGCCGGAATGACCCTGGTGCTTGCCGCACTGGCAGCCGATGGACGCTCAATTATCCGTAATGTAGGGCAAATTGATCGTGGTTATGAGAAATTGGAACAAAAATTACAATTGTTAGGCGCCAAGGTTACCCGGGATTCTGAGTAAATTATGGTCCTACAATTTTGATTGAAAACCTGCTAACCGTGATGGTGGTTTTGTCCTTATTATTCTGTTGAAATTTCGCGGTTAAAGTTGTTTTGCCCGGGATTTCAACCGTAACATCATAGTATCCGTATTTAATCATCTGGAGTAAAAATCCGGTCACTTGCCAACTGTAATAAATCGGTAATTGTTTTTTCCAAGTTAAACCAGAAAGTGTGATGATGATATAAGGTTCTCCAGTTTGATTTTCTATGCGGAGTAACCCTTCACTCTCCCCGGATTGATCGCCCAGACTGAATTCCCCGCGAAAAGGTTCCGGGGTGAGTGTGGCAGTTTCAGTCGGAATTGGGGTCAGTTCTACCGTTGCGGTTGGTGGGGCGGTAGGAGTTGGCTCTGGAGTGTACGTAGACGATTGAGTGGCTGTCGGTGCCGCGGTTAAAGTTTCACTAATCATCTGCATCGCCAAGGTGGACACAGTTTCCTCAATATTGGGGGTTGGAGTTGGCTCACGGAAAATTGAGGAACAACCCGAAACAAGCAGCGAAATGATTATGGCACTCAGGATTATTTTATACGTCATTTTTGTAAAGAAAGTCCCGCTGAAAAGCGGGACTCAAGTTATGAATTAGTTTGCAGATTCTATTACGTTGAAGAATTCTTTCAAAACACTTCTCAACGCACTTTCAGGCAGCGCACCTACTTGAGCATGCACTATTTTACCATTATGAACAAACAACATGGTAGGAATACCGCGGACATTATATTTTTGTGCCCACATGGCGTGGTCATCTGTGTTGACTTTTGTAACCAGAAGTTTTCCTTCGTATTCTTTCGCCAATTTATCCAGGGTTGGGGCAACCATCTTACATGGACCACACCAGGGCGCCCAAAAATCAACAATTACTGGTAATTCAGCTTGCAAGACAACTTTTTCAAAAGCATCATCAGTTACATGGATGGGAGTACTTTGCATATTTCACCTTTTCTATCAGATTTTATTTATTAGACGCAACAATGAAGAAAAGGTTACAAAATTTACTTTTGTGATTTTTCCAACCCTATCAGATAGTCATCTATCGCGAGGGCGGCTTTACGGCCGGCAACCATGGCGGTTACAACCAAATCAGGTCCGGTAACATCATCTCCACCCGCAAAAACACCGGGACGGGAAGTTTTGTAGGTCTGCCGGTCGGTCACTGAAATCAAACCCCAACTGTGAGTCTCCAGATCTTTGGTTGTTTTACCAATGATGGGATCCGGCCAATAGCCGAGCGCTTTGACCGCGATATCAACGGCGATTGAAAAATTTGAACCTTCCACTGGGACAGGTTTTCTGCGTCCTTTCGCGTCTGGTTCACCTAATTTCATCTCAATACATTCGATGGACGCGAGTTTGCCATCATCACCGGCAAGGAAGCGGACTGGTTGAGTTAGGAATTTATACTTTGCGCCTTCATCTTTTGCCATCTGGCGATCTTTTTTTCCGCCTGGCATTTCCTTTTCGGTTCTCCGATATAAGCAGGTAACTTCTTCAGCGCCTAAACGAATCGCGGTTCTTAAACAGTCTGAGGCGGTATCTCCACCTCCAATGACAGCGACCCGGCGTCCGATTTCAAGTGGTTGCAGATTTGATTTTGGAAGATTTTCCTTCACCACGTTTCCGCGGATCAAAAAATCAGTTGCTTCATAAACACCCGGTAAATCTTCGCCCGGGATTTCCATCTTCGCGTCAATTCCAGTACCTACTCCGAGAAATACGGCGTCAAAGCCTTCTTCAAAGAGATCGTCGACAGTTTTGTCTTCGCCAATATAGGTATTTCCTTCAAATTTGCATCCACCATCTAACAAATCCTGCCAATTGGCGAAAACGGTTTCTTTGGGAAGCTTGAAATTGGGAATACCATAGACCATTAAACCGCCAACGGCTGGTTTACTATCAAAAATCGTCACATCGTGGCCTTTGGTTAGCAGGATATGAGCGCAACTCATTCCAGCGGGACCAGCACCAATTACCGCAATTTTCTTTCCAGTCGCCTCAGCTTTGACGAGCTTGTAAGGTTCGTGGGTTCGCTCCCAGTCTAGCGCAAATACTTCAAGTTGACCGGTAAGAACCGGTTGATGATCTTTATTAAGCACACAAGAACCCTGACAAAGTGCTTCGTGAGGGCATACCCGACCACAGATATCAGGTAAGGAAGATGTGATGTGATAAATTTCCGCCGCGTTTTTAAAATTACCATGTTCAATATGCCACATCGCGGAAGGAATGTCATTATGGGTTGGGCAGGCAACCATACAAGGGGCTGGGTCGGGACAATGAATACAACGCGAAGCCTCAATTTTGGCGCGTTCCTCATCGAATTCGATCACAACATCATTAAAGTCACAAACCCTCTCCTCTGGAGGGCGTAAGGTCAGGTCGTGAAATGGTTGGTTAGCGCGGTTCTTTCGGTCGATCTCTAAAAATTCACCTGGAACTGCCTGCATGTTTACTCCTGTGGCTTTGGATTGTTGTCGACATTCACAACAGAAATGATAATAAAACTTGTCAATTAAAGACAATTTCTAATGTCACCAATGTTAAAGACAAACATCATAGGTTAAATGCTTGTTCAGACAACCATTTTGTAAAAAATATTAAAAATTTTTCAAGAAGTTATACCAATGTTCTTGACAAAAATTGTACTTTCAATATAATAACCTGAAATTTATTATGAGTCCAAACGTTTTTAGCTCCCTTATTATTGTAGTCATTATTTTGGTCCTTGTACTTAAGGACCTATTTTCAGTTGGGAAGGCTAAAAGCAGATAGTTTAGGAAGATAAGAACCAAAAGAGCCGCCCAACAAGAGCGGCTCTTTTTTTTTATTCAATTCGAATGGAGCCATTACTTATGAGATCTGATGCAATCAAGAAAGGTTTTGACAAAGCTCCTCATCGCTCATTGTTACGAGCGACAGGGGTAAAAGACGAAGATTTTGCTAAACCTTTCATAGCGATCGTCAATTCTTATGTGGATATCGTACCTGGACATGTCCACTTGCAAGAATTTGGAAAGCTGGTTAAGGACGCTGTTCGCGCTGCTGGTGGAATGCCGTTTGAGTTCAATACCATTGGTGTGGATGACGGCATCGCTATGGGTCATGATGGGATGAAATATTCGCTTCCATCTCGCGAGCTGATAGCGGACAGCGTTGAAACGATGCTGAACGCGCATAAGTTTGATGGGATGGTTTGCATCCCAAATTGCGACAAAATTGTACCGGGAATGTTGATGGCTGCGTTACGAGTCAACATTCCTGCGATTTTTATATCAGGCGGCGCTATGCCGGCAGGAAAAACCCCGGACGGCGAAGCGATTGATTTAATTTCCGTATTCGAAGGTGTTGGCGCCCTCACCAGCGGAAAGATCACTGAAGCGCGTTTGACCTTGTTGGAAAAATTTGCTTGTCCTTCCTGCGGATCTTGTTCCGGAATGTTCACTGCAAATTCGATGAATTGTTTAATGGAAGTGATCGGATTAGCCTTACCTTACAATGGTTCAGCTCTGGCAAAGACAAAGGAGCGTGAAGAATTGGCACTAAAAGCGAGCGCTCAGATCATGGATCTGATTCAAAAAGATATTAAACCTCGCGACATTGTTTCAGTTGAAGCCATTGATGATGCATTTGCCTTGGATATGGCCATGGGTGGATCTTCGAATACCGTATTACATACTCTTGCCCTTGCTCAGGAGGCGGAAATTAATTACCCGATCACAAATATCAACAAGGTCGCGGATCGTGTTCCGCACATTTGCAAGGTGTCGCCGGCTGGAAAGTGGCACATGGAAGACGTTCATCGCGCCGGAGGAATTCCCGCGATATTGAATGAGATCCAACGGGCTACCGGTATGCTTCATTTGGAGCGAATCACGGTTACTGGAAAAACACTTGGCGAGAGCGTTAGTGGTAAACAAATTCTTGACCATGAAGTCATCCATGCGGCTGAGAATGCGCACTCTCAAACCGGTGGATTGGCGATATTGTTCGGTAATTTGGCTCCTAATGGCGCCGTAGTGAAAGTGGGAGGGGTCGATCCTTCAATGATGGTTTTCTCAGGGCCAGCTCGAATTTTTGAGTCACAGGATGAAGCTTTAAAAGGAATTATGGAAAGGCAAATCAAGCCGGGAGATTGTGTTGTTATCCGCTACGAAGGTCCACGGGGCGGACCGGGCATGCAAGAGATGCTGGCGCCAACCAGCGCTATCATGGGACAAGGCCTGGGTGATAAAGTCGCGCTGATCACGGATGGGAGATTCAGTGGGGGAACACGAGGCGCCTGCATTGGCCATATTTCACCTGAGGCGGCTGCAAAAGGACCAATTGCCGCTCTCTGCGAAGGCGACATGATTGAAATTGATCTGAAAGCCCGAACCATAAATGTAAGACTTGATGATAAGGAAATACAAACAAGATTGGGAGAATTAGCAACCTACCAACCTGATACAAAAAGTAAATGGCTTAAAAGGTATTCACATTTCGTTACATCCGCGGATACTGGCGCGGTACTTAAAGAATAATCACAAAGGAGAACCAAAAATGAAGAGAACCGGAGCACAAATCATTTGGGAATGTTTGATACGAGAGGGCGTGGATGTAATTTTTGGTTATCCTGGCGGCGCTAGTCTTCCGATTTACGACGCGATGAAGGGTTATCCAGATATTCACCACATTCTGCCGAGACATGAGCAAGGCGGCGCCCATATGGCGGACGCGTATGCTAGAACATCAGGAAAAGTCGGTGTGATGTTTGCCACCTCCGGACCAGGGGCTACAAATTTAACCACAGGCATTGCTACTGCCCATATGGACTCGATTCCTGTTGTTTTCATTACTGGACAGGTAGCGTCTTACCTCATTGGTACCGATGGATTTCAGGAAACTGACGTAACTGGAATTACCTTGCCAATAACGAAACACAACTATTTGGTAAGAGACGTGGAGGACATCATGCCCTCCATAAGAGAAGCATTTTATATGGCTAAATCTGGTAGACCAGGACCAGTGTTGGTAGACGTTACAAAGGATGCTCAACAAGCATCCATTGAAGATTGGGAATATGATGATAGTCCGATTGTGTTAAAAGGTTATCGTCCTGACCTTTCCCCCAGCTCAAGCCAAATTAAGATGGCAATTGATTTGATCAATGGCGCAGAGCGGCCAGTCATCTTGGCGGGTCATGGATTGCTGATGGGAAACGCGATGACCGAATTGCGAGAATTTGCGGAAAAGGGAAATATTCCGATCGCGGTTACTTTATTGGGAATTGGGTCGATTCCCGCCGATCACCCGCTGAACATGGGTATGATGGGAATGCATGGGGAGGATTGGGTAAACAAAGCGATCCAGGAATCTGATCTTTTATTGGCTTTCGGAATGAGATTTGACGATCGGGTTACTGGAAAACTGGATACTTACGCAGTAAACGCGAAGAAAATTCACATCGATATGGATCCCGCCGAAATCAATAAAAACGTGAAGGTAACCGTAGGTTTGGTTGGAAATTTGAAGGATATTCTGTCAGAGATGCTTCCTTCCGTAAAGGTTCAGAAGAGAGAAGCCTGGTTAAACACAATCAGCGAAGTTAAAGGTGACGCGGCAGTTCGGGATATTAAAAATTTACCTGACAATGGCCATTTGTATGCCGCCCACGTCATCAGTGACATTAACCGTTTGGCAGCGCCTAATTCAATCGTGGCGACTGATGTTGGACAACATCAGATGTGGGCAGCCCAATACTTCAAAGTCCAAAATCCACATACCTGGGTAACATCAGGTGGTTTGGGGACAATGGGCTCGGGCTTGCCCTTCGCTGTTGGCTCAAAGGTGGCAAACCCGGATAAAGAGGTCTGGGCGATCGTTGGAGATGGTGGATTTCAGATGACTGCGGCGGAGTTAACCACCTTAAGACAGGAGAAACTGAAAGTAATTGTCGCTGTAATCAACAATGGTTTTCTTGGAATGGTGAGACAATGGCAGGAATTTTTTTATGACAAAAATTACGCTGCAACCCCCATGGTATCACCCGATTTTGTCAAACTGGCCGAGGCTCACAGTTTGAAAGGGATTCGCGTGTTCAATCGTTCTGAGGTTGAATCTGCGATCAAGGAAGCTCAAGCAAGTGAGATTAGTGTAGTAATTGACTTTATGGTCGAACAGGAAGACTCAGTTTATCCGATGGTACCTGCCGGCGCTGCTTTGCATGAAATGATTCGGAGACCTTCACCGATCGTGGAAACCCCGCAAGACAAATAAGAAAAATCGATTGGAGTAGAAATGTTACACACATTAGTAATCTTAGTTGAAAATAAACCAGGAGTTTTGAATCGGGTCGCATCTTTATTTCGCCGGCGCTCTTATAACATTGAATCGCTCACGGTTGGGCGTACAGATATTCCCGGCCTGTCCAGAATGACAATCACGGTGGATGGAGATGACGATCATGTCGCCAGATTGACAACCTACTTGTATAAGCTGGTGAATGTATTGCAAGTTGAGGATCTGACTGACGCAAAAATGGTTTCACGTGACCTGGCATTGATCAAAGTGAACACAGGTTCCGACAAACGCGCGGAAATATTTCAAATGATTGAGGTTTTTCGGGCGAGAGTTATTGACATCACCAATTCTTCTCTGGTTGTGGAGATCACTGGCACGACGGAAAAGATTAATGGGTTTATGGATATTATGAAACCGCTTGGAATTATCGAGATGGTAAGAACTGGCGCGGTAGCGATGGAACGTGGGACTGAGAGTTTATCCAATTTTTCTGAAACAAATTTTGTAGCCCAATAAACGGAGGGAATTATGGCGAAAATTAATTTTGGTGGTGTAGAAGAAAATGTGGTTACACGAGGTGAATTTCCGGTCGAAAAAGCTCGAGAAGTGCTGAAAAATGAGATTGTCGCTGTCATCGGTTATGGAGTTCAAGGTCCAGCTCAGGCGATGAATATGCGAGACAATGGAATCAACGTCATTGTTGGTCAGCGAAAGGAAACCCCAAATTGGGCGAGGGCAGTCGCGGATGGTTGGATCCCGGGGAAAAATCTTTTCGAGATTGAAGAAGCCGCGGAAAAAGGCACGGTAATTCAATATTTGCTCTCCGATGCCGGTCAAAAAACGGTATGGCCACGATTGGTTGAATGCTTGAACGAAGGTGATTTGCTTTATTTTTCACACGGTTTTGCTGTCACATTTTATCAGGAAACTGGGGTTGTTCCGCCTCAAAATGTGGATGTAGCCTTGGTTGCCCCAAAAGGTTCAGGAACTAGCGTGCGCCGAAATTTTTTGGAGGGGTCGGGGATTAATGCCAGTTATGCTGTTCACCAGAATTATACTGGCAGGGCAGAAGAGCGAACCATTGCGCTTGGAATAGCGATCGGCGCAGGATACCTTTTTCCTACTACATTCAAAAATGAAGTTTACTCAGACTTGACTGGTGAGCGAGGAGTCCTTATTGGTGCTTTATCCGGAATCATGGAAGCTCAATACAATGTCCTCCGCAAAAATGGACATTCCCCTTCCGAGGCATTTAATGAGACTGTTGAAGAGCTCACCCAATCCCTCATCCGCCTGGTTGGGGAAAATGGTATGGATTATATGTACGCGAATTGCTCTACTACTGCTCAGCGTGGAGCCTTGGATTGGCATCCAAAATTTAGAGATGCCGTGCAGCCGGTATTTGAGGAATTGTACGCTTCGGTTGTAAGTGGAAATGAAGCCCGGATTACCATCGAAGCAAATAGTAAACCTGATTATCGCAAGCGGTTGGAAGAAGAATTGGATTCATTCAAGTTTTCTGAAATGTGGCAGGCAGGCGCCGCTGTAAGATCATTGCGGCCTGAGAATTGGATGGAGTGATCGAAATTAACGATCGGAGGCTGACCATGGAAAATTACGTAAAAATTTTTGATACGACCTTAAGGGATGGTGAACAATCTCCAGGCGCGACAATGACCTCAGTTGAGAAATTGGAGGTAGCTCGTTCTTTGGCAAGTCTGGGCGTTGATATCATTGAAGCCGGTTTTCCCGCGGCATCGCCAGATGACCTTGAAGCTGTAAAGAGAATAGCTGAAGAAGTTGGCCGCAGATCGAAGAGCGACCCTGATAAGAAAGTTCCGGTAATTGCTGGATTAGCCCGGGCAAGCGTGAAAGATATCGATAAAGCCTGGGAAGCGATTCGCTACGCTGAAAAACCTCGAATTCATACTTTTTTGGCGACTTCGGATATTCATTTGAAGCACAAACTTAAGATTGAACGTGAGGAGTGTTTAAGAAAGATTGATGAGGCTGTTACTTACGCGCGCAGCCTTTGCGCGGATGTTGAGTTCTCACCCGAAGACGCAGGAAGGTCCGATCCTCCATTTCTTTACCAGGCGCTGGAAGTCGCGATCAAGGCGGGGGCAACCACCCTTAATATTCCCGATACAGTTGGTTACACAACTCCAGATGAATTTGGTGCGCTCATCAACGGGATCATGGCAAATGTAAAAGATATTCAGAAAGTGACTGTATCCGTCCACACCCATGATGACCTTGGCCTGGCGACAGCGAATGCTTTGGCTGGGATAAAAAATGGCGCCAGACAGGCGGAAGTAACCGTAAATGGGATCGGAGAACGGGCTGGTAATGCCTCGCTCGAAGAAGTTGTGATGGCATTAAAAACCAGATTTCCTGTTTTTAATCTTGAAACCGGCATTGACACGCGTCAACTAACCCATACGAGTCGATTGGTAAGTAACTACACCGGAATGATGGTTCAGGCGAACAAGGCTGTGGTAGGCGCGAACGCGTTTGCGCATGAAGCAGGTATCCATCAAGATGGAATGTTGAAACATCACGAAACGTACGAGATCATGCGGCCTGAAGATGTGGGTTTAAGCCAATCACGCTTGGTTTTAGGCAAACATTCCGGTCGGCACGCGTTTAAGAATCATTTGGACGAGTTAGGGTATGCTCTCTCGGATGAGGACCTGGCAAAAGCATTCGAACGATTTAAGGATCTGGCTGATCGCAAGAAATTAATCACCGATTTGGATCTCGAAGCGATCATCGCGGATGAAATCTTTCGACCCCGGGATGTTTATTCATTGGATGGTATCCAGGTTACTTGTGGAACCATGGGTTTGCCTACCGCTACTGTACGCTTACGCGGGCCTGATGGCAAAACCCATACTCAAGCTGTGGTTGGTACTGGCCCAGTAGACGCGACTTATAAAGCGATTGATCAAATCGTCAAAGTGAAAGCGAATCTCCTGGAATTTAATATCCACGCGATCACTGAAGGTATCGACGCGCTTGGTGAGGTTACAGTTCGGATTCAACCCGACGAGGGAAGTAACACGATGAATGCGCAGTTGGAGACTCAGGTCGCGAGAGTTTTCGGTGGTCATGGAGCTGATCCGGACATTATTGTAGCCAGTGCGAAAGCCTACCTGGCGGCTTTGAATAAGCTTCTGGTAGCTCAGATGGAAAAAAAGAGCAAAGAATTTCAGAGCGAAATAACTTTGCATTGATTCAGGAAAAATTGGAAAAAATTCATGGGAAAAACCATTATTGACAAGATCTGGGAACGCCATGTCGTATATCAACAGCCAGAATCGCCGGCGATATTGTATATCAATTTGCATTTAATCCATGAGGTTACCTCTCCTCAGGCTTTTAGCGGACTAAGAGAACGCGGTCTTGTCGTCCGGCGACCCGACAAAACGGTCGCGACGATGGATCACTCGATACCGACAACTGATATCTCGATACCGATCATCGATCAAGCAGCAGCCGCTCAAATTAAGCAGTTAGAGAAAAATACCAAGGAATTTGGTATTCGATTGTATGGGATGAAGTCAACCAACAGAGGGATCGTACATGTCATCGGTCCAGAATTAGGTCTTACTCGTCCTGGGATGACGATCGTGTGTGGTGATAGTCATACCGCCACACATGGTGCCTTTGGCGCTTTGGCGTTCGGGATTGGGACAAGCGAGGTTGAGCATGTCCTCGCCACCCAGTGCCTTCTGCAGCACAAACCAAAGACGTTTGAGGTAAAAGTTGAAGGTGAACTCACGAAAGGTGTGACGGCCAAAGATATCATTCTGGCTTTGATCGCGAAGATAGGGGTTGGGGGAGGAACCGGACACGTATTTGAATACACAGGCAATGTTATCCGAAACCTCTCCATGGAAGAAAGGATGACCATTTGTAATATGTCCATTGAAGGCGGCGCGAGGGCAGGGCTGATCGCCCCCGACGAAACAACTTTCGAATATATCAAAGGCCGTGATTTTGCTCCCAAAGGAGAGGAATGGGACAATGCTGTCGCTGACTGGCAATCGCTTGTTTCCGATGTGGACGCGGTATATGATCGTTCCATCACCATTAACGCGACTGAATTAGAACCGATGATTACGTATGGCACAAATCCTGGAATGGGAATCGGAATTACCCAAAAAGTTCCTTCACCGATTCATTACAACCTTCCTGAAAATGAAAACCAGCGTAAAGCCCTTGAAAAGGCATTGAATTATATGGCAATTGAACCGGACAAACCCCTGATTGGCAAAAAAATTGACGTTGTTTTCATCGGATCATGTACAAATTCCAGAATCTCTGACCTGAGATACGCGGCTGAAATTTTGAAAGGAAAGAAGGTTGCGAATAACGTCAGGTTGATGATTGTCCCGGGGTCACAGATGGTTAAAAAACAGGCTGAAAAAGAGGGATTGGACAAGATCTTTAAAGCCGCTGGCGGTGAATGGCGCGAGGCGGGTTGTTCAATGTGCATAGCGATGAATGGCGATCAATTGCAACCTGGACAATATGCGGTAAGTACCAGTAATCGAAATTTTGAAGGCAGGCAAGGAAAGGGCGGTAGAACTTTTCTTGCAAGCCCAATTACCGCGGCAGCTTGCGCCATAGCGGGTCACATTGTTGATGTAAGGACGGTGCTCTAATGGCAGAATTCAAACAACTCATAGGCAGGATGGTCCCTTTGCTGGTTAATGATATAGATACGGACCAGATTATCCCTGCCAGATTTCTAAAAGCGACCGACAAATCAGGCATGGGAGACAACTTATTCGCTGATTGGAGATACAACGAGGATGGAAACCTAAATCAAGAGTTCCCGCTGAATGATCCTGAGTACGCCGGCGCGAAGATCTTAATAGCCGGCGACAATTTTGGGTGCGGGTCGTCCCGAGAACACGCTCCATGGGCGCTTATTGGGTATGGTTTCAAAGCCATCGTGAGCACCTCTTTCGCGGACATTTTTAAGAATAACGCATTAAAAAATGGATTATTGCCAATTGAAGTAGAGCAATCCGTCCACTCGCGAATCGCAGAAATGGTCAAAAAAGAACCCAAAACCAAAGCAACAGTTGATCTTAAGGATGCAACATTGCGCGTAGGTGAAGTTAATGTGAATTTCCCAGTAGATCCATTCGCAAAGGATTGTTTGCTCCGAGGAGTGGATGAGTTGGGCTATATCCTTTCCTTCGAAAGTGAAATCGAAGCTTATGAGAGGAGAAGATATGCTTAATAAAGTTGAAATCTATGATACAACCCTGCGGGATGGAACCCAGGGTGAGGGATTTAATTTATCGGTAACTGACAAAATACGAATCGCAAAACGGCTGGATGAATTAGGAGTCGCTTTCATCGAGGGCGGTTGGCCAGGATCGAACCCAAAAGATGTCGAATTCTTCGAACGCGCGAGCCAGATTGAGTGGAAGAATGCCAAGATCGCGGCTTTCGGATCAACTTGTAGAGTAAATGGCGGACCTGAAGATGATTCCAATATAAAGGCGCTGCTCGATGCGAAAACTCCGGTTTGTACCATTTTTGGCAAAACCTGGACTTTGCATGTAACGGAGGTTCTGCATACCACTAACGAGGAAAATTTGAGAATCATCGAGCAATCAATAGCGTATCTCGATAAATTTGGCAAATATGTAATTTATGATGCCGAACATTTCTTTGATGGCTATAAGGACAATCGGGAGTATTCGATGGATACGCTCAACGCGGCAATTCGAGGCGGAGCAAAGCGCCTGGTTTTGTGCGATACCAATGGCGGTACGATGCCCTGGGAGATCGAACAAATCGTAAAAGAACTCCAAGAACAAGTAAATTTTCCGCTTGGAATTCATACTCACAATGACGGCGAATGCGCAATGATCAACTCATTAGCGGCGGTAAAACATGGTGTTGATCATGTTCAGGGGACCATAAACGGTGTTGGTGAACGCTGTGGAAACGCAAACATCATTTCAGTGATCGCGAACCTTGAATTGAAAATGGGAGTCAAATGTTTAAATGAGGATGGCTTGGAACATTTGTTTGAAGTCAGTCAATTCGTCAATGAGGTAGCCAATGTAACCCCGAATGATCATCAACCATACGTAGGAAGGTCGGCTTTCGCTCACAAGGGTGGTGTTCATGTCGCGGCGATGCGCAGAAGCGAAAGGAGTTATCAGCATATCGAGCCGGAACGGGTTGGTAATAAAATGCGGGTAGTTATATCAGATCTCTCCGGACGTGGAAATATTTTAACTACCGCGGAGGAACATGGTTTGGAAACAGACGATAAGGCGGTAATTGGCGTCCTTAATAATGTAAAAGAACTTGAAAACAAGGGATTTTCATTTGAGGCAGCCGAAGCGTCTGTAGCGATGATGTTACGCCGCCAACAGGCGGATTACGTTCCCCCGTTCAAATTGATTGATTTTTTTACAAACATTGAGCATCGCCGTGGACGTGGTTTGCTTGCCGAAGCCATGGTCAAGGTTGAAGTACAAGGTGAGGTGGTGCATACAGCGGCAGAAGGGAACGGACCTGTGAATGCCTTGGATATCGCCTTGCGTAAAGCGCTCACGAAAACTTATCCGCAGATCAAAGCGTTCCACCTGGCGGATTTCAAGGTCAGAATTCTTGATTCAGATAAAGGAACCGAAGCGATTACCCGCGTTTTGATTGATACACATACTGATACAGAACGTTGGAGTACGGTTGGAGCAAGCGGAAATTTGATTGAAGCATCCTGGCAGGCATTAGTTGACTCATTTGAATACGGAATTTTAATGAAGGGGAAGAAGCTCGAATGAAAGCGAAGATTACATTGTTACCGGGTGACGGAATTGGACCTGAGATTATCGAGCAATCCGTAAAGGTGATGCAAATCATTGAAACAAAATTCTCTCACTCCTTTGATCTCACTGAACATCTTTTAGGCGGGTGTTCCCTCGACAAATTTGGAAAATCGCTCACGGACGAGACACTTTCCGATTGTGTTGCGTCGGACGCGGTATTGATGGGAGCGGTTGGTGGACCAAAATGGGATGATCCGAGAGCTGCTGACCGTCCGGAAAAAGGATTATTGGCATTACGCAAAGGTCTCGGGGTTTTTGCCAACCTGCGCCCGGTTAAGGTTCTGCCTCAATTGATAGATTTTTCATCCATAAAACGGGAAAAATTGATTGGCGTAGATATTCTGGTAATCCGGGAATTAACTGGAGGCTTATATTTCGGGTGGCCGAAGGGTCGAGATCTGAAAGATGGTAGAGAACGAGCTGTCGACACCCTTGAATATTATGATTATGAAGTGCAGAGAGTGGTTAATCTGGCTTTTGAATTGTCGAAAAGCCGCCGCAAGAAAGTAACCAGTGTCGATAAGGCTAATGTACTTGAATCTTCCCGACTCTGGAGGGAGATCGCGATTAATACCGGAACAAGGAATCCGGAAATTGAGCTGGAACATGTGCTGGTTGATACCGCTTCCATGCGCTTAATAACCAATCCCGCAAGCTTCGATGTTGTTGTAACTGAAAATATGTTCGGAGATATTCTGACCGATGAGGCGTCAGTTTTGGCGGGATCAATGGGGATGTTGCCTTCCGCGAGCATCAGCGCTTCTGGACCAGGTTTGTATGAACCAATTCATGGATCCGCGCCTGATATCGCCGGAAAAGGGATTGCGAATCCGATTGGCACAATTTTGTCACTCGCACTCTTGCTTCGCTACTCACTTAAACTCGAAGCTGAAGCTGTCGCGGTGGAAAACGCGGTGGAACGGGCTATCGCGGTTGGAGCCAGAACCGGAGATATCGGTGGAAAATTGTCATCCAGCCAGATGACTGATGAGATTATCAAGAATTTGTAAAGAGGAAACGATCATGGGAATGGAATCAAAGTTTATTTGGATGAATGGAAAGATGGTTGATTATGAAAAGGCGACTTTACATTTTCTCACGCCGGCCTTACATTATGGCGCCGCTGTTTTCGAAGGAATTCGCTCGTACCAAACCAAATGGGGTCCTTCAATTTTCAGATTAAAAGATCACACTGACCGTTTGATCGAATCGGCAGAAATTTTTGGATTTCGGAATCTGACTGTAAGCTCTGAAGAGGTATTTGACGGTTGCAAGCAAGTCGTTAAGGTCAATGGTTTTGGCGATTGTTATGTAAGACCGTTACTTTATTTAGTCGATGGCGGATGGAATTTGAATGTTGATGGCGGAAAGGCGTCTGTGGGCATAGCCGCCTGGGAATGGAATAACTACCTCGGTGAAGAATCGCTTCAAAAAGGAATTCGAGCGAATATTTCCTCCTACACTCGGCACCATGTCAACGTCAGTATGACAAAATCGAAAGTTACCGGGAATTACGCGAATAGTTTTCTGGCGAAAACGGAATCAGTGAGGCTCGGTTTTGAGGAAGCCATCCTCCTCGATCCGCAAGGGTATGTAGCGGAATGTACAGGCGAAAACATTTTTGTAGTGAAAAACGGACAAATCACTACCCCAAACACCGCTCCGGTGCTGGAAGGTATTACCAGACAATCCATTCAAAAAATCGCTTCCGATTTGGGTCTGGAGATCAAAGAACAGCCAGTCAGCAGAGATCAATTATATAAAGCCGACGAAGTATTCGTTGTTGGTACTGCCGCGGAGTGTATTGCCTTGAGCGAAATTGATTTCAGAAAAATCGGTGATGGAAAGATGGGGCCAATTACTAAAGCGATCCAGGATGTGTTCCACAAGGCAATTCGAGGCGAAGACGAACGATACCTCAGTTGGTGTACTTTTGTAAATTAGGAATGAAGATGGCTTTAAACAAGCCATCTTTTTTTTAATAGCTTTTAGCGAATATGATAAAATTTGTTGTCTAATTATGCATATTTGTTTTATCAGCACAGAGATTTTTGCCTGGGGAAAATACGGCGGTTTTGGGCGCGCGACACGTTTAATTGGCCGGGAATTGGTCAAGCGTGGAATAAAAGTGAGCGCGATTGTGCCTATCCGGAAAGGGCAAAAACCACATGAAGTTTTGGATGGAATCGATGTTTATGGGTTTGATGTAAGAAATCCACTTAAAACCATCCAAATATTTCGGAATGTCAACGCTGATGTTTATCACTCGGAAGAACCTTCCTTTGGGACTTTTTTAGCAAAAGTATTACATGCAGATAAAAAACATATAGCCACTTTTCGAGACACCCGATTGTTCAGCGATTGGATCATTGAGTTTAAATACCCATCGTTGAACAAGTTGCAAGTAATCTTTAACTGGTTTTATGAGGATAATTTTTTGGTACATTGGGCACTCAGGAAAAATGACGGTAATTACGTCGCGGCTCACCTCTTGAAGGAGCGGGCGAGGAAAAAGTACAAGCTCGATCGGGTTCCTATTTTTTTACCAACACCAGTGAAATTTCCCGATGAAATAATAAAATCAGATAAACCCTTGGTAATCTATGTCGCCAGATGGGATCGGCGTAAACGTCCTGAAATGGTGATTGAATTAGCCAAACAAAAACCTGAGGTTACCTTCATGATGCTTGGTTCCAGCCGTGATAAAAAATTCGGCGAGGAACTGATGAAAAAGATTGGGGAAGTGGATAATATCATTCTGCCCGGCTTTGTAAACCAGTTTGAAGACAAGGAAATGGAAAATTATTTAGGCGCGAGTTGGATTTTGGTAAATACCGCCGCGCGGGAAGGTCTGCCTAACTCATTCATCGAAGCCGCTGCTCATCAATGTGCCATTCTGAGCTCGGTAGACCCTGATCAGTTTTCAAGCAGATTTGGAAAATTTGTCCAGGACGATGATTTCAGCGCTGGACTTGATTATCTTTTGGAATCTGATCGGTGGAAAGCGGTTGGGCAGGCGGGATATGAGCACGTTTTTCGCGAATTCCGCATGGAATATTCCATCGATGAGCATATTCGAATTTACAAATTACTATTAAAGAGTGGAACTCCAAATTCATGACAAGAATTTTAATCGCGACTTCAAGCAGACACACCCCGGTTGAAAAACCATCCGGTCATATCATTACTTATGATTTGGAAAGGCGTAAAGTACTGAGGACATCGGAAATGATCGAGCCGCCATATCGGGTCGAAAACCCAAATCCGCGCGGCGGTTTGAGGGGATCCAAAGGAATCAGTATAAAAGATGGTATGATCGCGATTTCCAACGCTTCCACAATTTTTATTTACGATGAAAATTGGAAACCTCTCCATTGTATTTATCACCCAAGCTGCGCTGGGGTTCATGATATTGTTCTAGATGGACAAAGTGTTTGGGTGACAAGCGCAAGAAATGATATCCTGTGCCAGTTGAATTTTGATTCAAAGTTGCTAAAATATTTCGACACCAGAAAATTCGCAAAGTTGCTTGAATTAAAAGATTTCAATCCGGCAATTTTCCTGAGTGACAAGCAAATTCAAAATGGTGAGATTGACTTTCGCGATCCGCGATCACATGATGAGATTTTCGCGGATTCAACCCATACTAATGGATTGAGTATCAATGAACTAGGAGAAATCATGCTTTCCTTGGGACTTCTTAAAAAGCAGAATCATCAGAGACTTCTCTACATTAAAAATTGGCTTATTCGCATGCATTGGTGGGAGACTTTCGAAGCTCTCAATAAATTTATTCGAACAAATATCGTCAAGATGGAAAATCGCCACAGCGGCGAATTGGTGGTTCAACCTGCCAAAGGATTAAGCTCCATCTTTAAAATAACACCCTCCAGTGACATTGAAAAAGTACTTGTTCTCAATGGGGCTACTGCACCATCCCACAGTGTAAGATACCTGAAGGACGGCAGTGCCATCTGGTTAAAAACTACAACCGGCGAGCTATACCATTTTGATCATGGAGACGGTAAGGTTCATTCAATCACACAGTTAGGTCAAAAATTCCTTCGCGGTGCCTATCAATTGGAGGATGGTACTATATTGCTGGGGGACAATAACCGAATGATCCACTTTGACCTTGCTAAAAAAGAAGTTTTATTCAGTGATTACGTATCCGACGATAATATGGAAGCGATTTTTGACCTTCATGTTTTACCTGAAAACGTTTCACTTCCGCCTTTATCTTTTGTAGCACACCATGAGATGTTTATGCCCATCGATCAATTACCAAAGTTCAGACAATGAAATTACTCATCTCAACAACAAATCGGCATGTACCAATTGATCAACCAACTGGTTATATTTTTACTTATGATTTTGCTTCCGGGCAAGTCATCCAAAAATCAATCATCAATGAGCCGCCATTTTTAAAGGAAAACCCAAATCCGAGAGGTGGGTTACGTGGTCTGAAAGGATTAAGTCTTTACCAGAACCAAATCGGATTTGTAAATTCATCGACAATTTTTGTTTATGATAAAAATTGGACTCCAATTCGAAATTTTTTTCATCCAAGCTGCGCCTCAATGCACGAACTAGCTATTACAGAGGAGGGGGTTTGGGTTACAAGTACAGGAAATGATCTCCTCTTCTTATTTGATCATCAAGGAGAATTAATTCGTTTTTTTGACGTTCGGCGGATGGGAAAGATTTTGGAAAAAACCGGCTGGGTAACCAGACCATTTTTGAGTAAAGAGGATGTTGAAAACGGAAAAATCAATTTTCGGGACCCTCGCACTCATGACATGGTAATTACCGATAAAGCCCATATAAATAGCGTATTTTCGCTTGAAGACGGATCCGTATTGATCTCTCTGGGTTTATTAAAAAATTCAAATTTTTCAAGGCTTTTATCGCTGAAATCGAAACTTGTCCAAGCTGGTATTTGGAAATGGGTCCTTTCAATTAATTCCTACCTTCGTAAGAATTTTTTCAAAGCTGTTAGTGAATCAAAGGGAGAGATGCTAATTCAACCCGCGACAGGCATTAGCGCTGTTGTTAAAGTATCAAAAAGCGGGGAATTTACCCCAATCCTTCAATTCGGCGGTTCGAGCGTTCCAAGCCATAGTGTTCGGTTATTAAAAAATGGAACGGGCATTTATCTTAATTCAACCGCTGGTGAATTAATTAATTTTGACCTCAATAGCGGAAATATTTTATTTACCGATCAAGTGGGCTCAAAATTTCTTCGAGGAGCCAGACAATTATCTGATGGAACACTTGTAATGGGCGATGGAAACCATTTTGTTCATTATGACATTGAAAACAAGAAAATTATCCAGAAAATTAAATTTACAGACGAACCTGCCCCTTCCGCTTTCGATTTTTGCGAATTACCGGATGATTTCGAAATTCCCCCAGCTTCCTTCCCGGATCATCATAAGAAATTCATGCCCGTAGATCAATTGATAAATCATAAATAAGAAAAATTCAACATCGTATGATCCGGTCACCCTCTTTGATTTAGAAACTTAAGTCGGTTGTCCTGATCCTTGGCGGGATTAAATCGTCTTTTTGCAACCTGAAGTCAGGTGGACCAGCCATATAATAAAATTATTTGGATTCAGTTATAAAATTCATTAACCATGAAATTGAACAAGGTTCTGAGATATTTTTTGTTCGATAAGTTGAAAAAGAATGGGAATTGGTCAGGGAGACGATAAGTGAAATTCTCTCGCAACTTACACTTTCCAAGCGCTGTAATGTTATTTGTTTGAACAAAGATTTTATATTCAATGAACTAATAAGCATTTACAATAATATGGATTTCGTGCTTACACGAGGATGCACGCGGCAATTTTTTCAGCGCTCGCTGGTACTCGAACTATTTCAATTAGCTATGATAACCGAGCTAAATGGGAAACTTTGCCTGATATTGGATTTAACCAGTTTGTGTGTCCGATTACAGAAGTATCATCTGAAATTTGAAATTGATGAGCCGTGACCTTCGGATAAAATTTAAGGACCGAGAAAAGAATATGCGAGAAATACTCGAACAATATCCAGCTCAGTTAAATCGATTTTTCGAAGAGAGCCTGCTCAATTCATGAATTTTAATAACCTTGTTGGAAAGGCTCAAGGCAGCCTTAATAAAGAAAAAAAGCTTTACTCCGAAGGAATCTGGGTTGGATTGATCCGGATAGGGAATGTTGCCCTTGCTTTTGGACTCTCAGTTACCTTGGCGAGGATTCTTGGATCCCGCCAATTTGGTATTTATTCCCAGGTTTTAGCCATCCTGAACATCCTTGCCGCACCTGTAGAGCTTGGCTTGCCTCAATTGATTGTGAGAGAAGTAGCGAAATTTATTGAAACGAAAAAATTTAATCTGGTAAAAGGCATATTGTACTGGTCTATTTGGGCGGTTTTGTTAAGTTCGGCGGTGGTTATCATTCTCTACGCTTTCCTAAAGCCTTTTACAGGAGAAATGATCACCAAAGAAGTTCATTCTGCTCTGGTGTGGGCTTTGTATCTCGTACCAATTTTTGGTCTCAGCGCGTTATTCAGCTCTGGAATTAAAGGTTTTACTAAAATAGGCATTGGTCAGCTGCATGAGATGATTTTAATGCCCGGTTTATTGATTCTCGCTATTTTTGGGATCAACCTTTTCGACAACATCTGGTATGATCCCGCGCTTGTTTACCAAATACAGATTGCCACATCTCTTGTATCAATATCGATTGGAGGAGCGATCCTCTGGCGTTACTACCACTTGATCATGCCTCCAGATACCGTTATAGAATTCAAGCATAAGGACTGGTTCCTCAGCGCACTCAGTCTTTCATCTGTGAACGGAGTCCAACTCATCAACAAGTGGGCGAGCTTACTAATTCTTGGTATTTTTGTAAAATATGCCGAGTTAGGCGTTTACCGAGTCGCGCTGCAAATTGCTCTGCTGGCAGATTTCGGCAGGATGATCGTTAATCCGATCATCGGTCCCCAAATCGCGAAAACCTATGCAGCAAATGATCAGCAAAAATTACAATATTACGCCCGTCTGAGCGCCGGCTGGATATTCCTGATCAATGTAGTTATTTATATACTCTTTATCCTTACCGGAAATTTCCTCATTGATGTATTTTTCGGTTCCGAATATCTCGCGGCGTACAACGTTGTATTGATCCTGTTGGCGGGTCAAGTAGTCGATTCGATTACTGGATCTTCGGTACTCTTTTTAACCATGACGGGATTTGAAAATAATACAGCAATCGTTCGATTCATCACCACCACTTTAAATTTGACAATGGTTTATATTTTTTCAGATCTGTGGGGAATAAATGGAGCCGCCATCGCGACTTCCATCACGCTGATCATTTGGAATTGGATCATCTTCTGGGTGGTGAAGAAAAAATTGAATATTTATTGTCTACCTTTTAAAATTGGTGCGGATACAAGGTAGCAAATACCTTGACTTAATAAGGCGATAATATAAAATTATGAATCATGAGTAACAACATTGGTTGGTTTTACGGTTTTTACTTTTTTTACGGATCAAAAGACATTGATACCGTCAAATTCGCTTAAAAACTGATAAAAGAAATTGGATTAAAGCGAGCCAGACGGCTCGCTTTTTTGTTTGAAATTTCAAGGAGTACGATATGTTGCGAGGAATTCGAGGTGCGATCACTGTTACACAAGATACGGAAGGCGAGGTACTTTCTGCTACCGAAGAACTCCTGGAGAAAATTCTGGAGGCGAATCCAAGCCTGCATTCTGATGACATGGCATCGATTCTTTTTACGGTCACAGAGGACATCCAGTCGGTGCACCCCGCAAAAGCCGCTCGCAAATTGGGTTGGACTACCGTGCCGCTTCTCTGCAGCACCGAAATTCCTGTTCCAAACAGCCTGCCAAAATGCGTTCGTACTCTGATTCATTGGAATACCGACCTGAGGCAAAACGAGATTAAGCATGTTTATCTGCGTGAAGCAATTATCTTACGACCAGATCTGACAAAATAAATTCTAAAGGTGAAAAATTATGATGATCATTATGCAAAAGAATGCTACACCTTCCCAGGTGGAAAATGTGGTTGAGGCAATCAAGAAAAAAGGACTTGCTGTCCATCTTTCTCAGGGTATTGAAGCGACAATCATCGGAGCGATTGGCGAAACCCATAACCTCAATCCCGAAGTTTTTGAAACTCTCGATGGCGTTGAATGCGTAAAAAGGATTACCGAACCTTATAAATTGGCTTCTCGGCAATTCCATCCGGATGATACCCAATTTCGGGTAAGAGATATGACGGTCGGGGGAAATAATATTGGGGTTATTGCCGGGCCATGTTCGGTGGAATCGCGAACGCAAATCCTCGAAACCGCGATCGCGGTACGGGACGCCGGGGCGGTAGCGCTGAGAGGAGGGGTTTATAAACCAAGAACATCCCCTTACGCTTTTCAAGGTTTGGGTGAAGATGGGCTTAAATTTCTTGCGGAAGCGAGGGAAGTGACAGGTTTACCGATCGTCGTTGAGATCATGTCGCAAGTTCAATTGGACCGGATGATAGAGTATGTTGACATCTTTCAAATTGGGGCAAGAAACATGCAGAATTACAACTTATTGCGAGCGGTTGGTGAAACTCAAACGCCCGTACTCCTCAAAAGAGGACTGAGCGGTACTATCGAGGAATTGTTAATGTCCGCCGAGTACATACTCTCGGGTGGGAATAAGAATGTCATTTTATGCGAACGCGGAATCCGAACTTTTGAGACTTCAACGAGAAATACAACTGACATCAATGCCATTCCGGTTTTAAAACATAATACCCACCTGCCAGTTTTTCTTGATCCATCTCATTCAACCGGTCATGCTGAGTATGTCTCATCCATCGCGCTCGCTGGAATCGCCGCCGGGGCGGATGGATTGATCATTGAGGTTCATCCAGATCCTGCGAACGCGTTATCTGATGGAAAACAATCCCTCAAGCCTGAAAAATTCGCGGAACTTATTAAACAAGTAGGCCAAATCGGACAAATTCTTGGAAGAGATCTTCAAAAACCAAATTTAATTTCATAATAGAAAGTAACAAATATCATGATGATCATAATGAACCCTGGATGTACCAAGCAAGAAGTCGAGAATGTGATCAAGCACATCGAAGCTCAAAAATTATCCGCGCATGTAATTAAGGGAGTAGAGCAAACCATCATAGGCGCGGTTGGAGAATCACATACCGTTTCGATTGATATTTTTGAAGTTCTTCCTGGTGTGATGACAGTCACACGGATTTCACAGCCATACAAACTGAGCTCCCGCCAATTTCATAACGAAAATTCAGAATTTGCCTTAGACGGATTTACGATCGGCGGGCATCAAATTCCGATCATTGCCGGACCTTGCTCCGTGGAGAGTAGGGAGCAAATGTTGGAAACAGCCAGGATGGTGAAACAATCTGGGGCGAATGCCTTGAGGGGTGGTGTTTTCAAACCGCGAACCTCGCCATACGTATTTCAGGGATTGGGCGAAGAAGGATTGCGTTACATGGCCGAGGCAAGAGAGGAGACAGGTCTTCCAATTGTTGTTGAGGTGATGGCTGTTTCTCAAATCGAGATGATGACCCGGTATGTGGACGTCTTTCAGATTGGGGCGAGAAATATGCAAAATTACAGTTTGTTGCGTGCGGTTGGCGAAACTCGAGTACCTGTTTTGTTAAAAAGAGGTTTATCCGCAACTATCGAAGAATTATTAATGGCATCAGAGTATATACTAAGCTCTGGTAATCAAAGAGTTATCCTTTGTGAAAGAGGAATTCGAACTTTTGAGACTTCAACGAGAAATACAACTGATATTAACGCCATCCCAGTTTTAAAACAGAAAACACATTTACCGATTATTCTTGATCCTTCACATTCAACCGGAGAATCAGGATATGTAACTTCAATCGCGTTGGCGGGGATTGCGGCAGGAGCGGATGGAATTATCGTAGAGGTTCATCCTGATCCCGCCCGCGCGGTATCAGACGGCAGGCAGAGCCTTACCCCCACCATGTTCGCGGAAATGGTATCTAAAGTCAGGAAAGTAGCGGAAGCTGTTGGCAGAGAACTGGTTCATTAATTAATCGAATGGAACGGCAAATGAGGATCTTGGATTCGGAACTATTCATCGTGGGATTGGGTTTGATGGGCGGATCGCTGGCTCTTGCCTTAAAAGGGCGTTTTAAAAAGATCTCCGGATTTGACACCAACCCGGAAACGGTCAGGATTGCTTCTGAGCAGAAAATCGTTGATAAAATTTGTTCTTCTTTTGAGGAAGGAGTCGAATCGGCGGATATAATCTGCCTCGCGACGCCGGTTGATACAATAATTGAGTTATTAGATACTCTCCATGAGGTCGAAACTGCCAAACGGGAAATTTTTCTCTTCGATATTGGTTCAACAAAAGTAGACATTATTAAAAAAATGGATGCTCTGCCGCGGAATTTTCATACTGTAGGGACCCATCCGATCTGTGGTAAGGAAAAATTGGGTTTGCAAAACGCCGACCGCACCTTGTATTATGGTGCCCCTTTTCTCGTGTCCCCTTCAAAATCAACAGATCAAACCATTTTGGACATAATCCGCGAGATTGTTACGATCATTGGCGCTGACTTGAAGATGATTGATGCTGATTTTCATGATCAAGCGCTCGCGATTGTAAGTCATATCCCATTTTTGTTGTCGAGTGCCCTCGTCTTATCGACTCCTGACACCGTAAAGGAATATCTTGGTCCTGGCTTTCTTTCTTCCAGCAGGCTCGCGGCAACCAATTCCCGCATGATGCTGCCGGTTCTGCTCTCCAACCGCGAAAATGTGCTTGAAAACCTCGAAAAAATTGTTGACGAGTTGAATCTACTGATTTCGTTGATTGCCGAGAATGATGTGGAGGAATTACGCTCAAATTTGGAAAAGGTTAATGAAATTTATAGCAGGTTGATGAGTAAATGATGGAAAAACTCGTAATCCAACCCTTTAAAAGATCGCCTCGCGGAAGGGTGAGCCTGCCCGGTTCCAAGTCAATCACCAATCGGGCTTTGATGCTGGCTGCGTTGGCATCCGGGAATACCATCATCCACAATCCTGTCGTCTCTGATGATTCTGAATATTTTATTAAATCTTTACAAAAACTTGGATTTCGCGTCGATACGGATAGGCATGATCAAATTTTTGTTGAAGGTTTGGCAGGAAAAATTCCAACAAATAACGCCGATTTGTATGTTGGAAATGCTGGAACGGCTGCCAGGTTTTTAAGTGGGTTGATCTGCCTCGGGAATGGAAAATTCAGAGTAGATGGCAACAAAAGAATGCGTGAAAGACCGATCGGCGATCTGGTTGAAGCGTTACGAGGACTTGGGGCGCGGATAGTTGGGTCAGAAAACAAGGGAATGATCTGTCCGCCGATTGAAATTCAAGCGGAAGGCTTAAAAGGTGGCCGGGCAGACATTTCTGGTAAGGTTTCGAGCCAATTCTTATCAGCGTTGTTGATGATCGGACCATATACAGCCCTTGGGATTGAAATCCACGTAAGTGATGAACTGAATTCAAAACCATATGTGGATATGACCCTCAAAATGATGGAAAAATTTGGGATGAAAATAAATCAGCCCGAGGAGCATGTTTTTCACGTTGGCACAGGTTCTTATGTCAGCCCTGGTGAATACGTTGTTGAGCCCGACGCAACCGCGGCGAGTTATTTCCTGGCTTTACCAGCATTTACGGGTGGATCGGTGTTCATAAGCGGACTTCAGAGCAATTCCATTCAGGGAGATGTCCGTTTTGTTGAAATATTGAAAACTATGGGATTGCGTATTGATGAATCAGAAGCCGGGATTACTTCAAGCTTCGACATAGAAATGAAATTAAAAGGCTTAACTGTCGATCTCTCGGACATGCCAGATACTGCTCAAACCTTAGCCGTTTTGGCTCCTTTCGCGAATGAGCCGGTTGAAATACGCGGGATTGCATCCGCCCGTGTAAAGGAATCTGACAGAATTGGGGCGACTTGCGCAGAATTGCGCAAACTTGGGGTTAAGGTGGAAGAGTTTTCTGACGGCATGAGAATTTACCCATGCTCCAAACTTAACCCCGCTGAGATTTGTACATACGATGATCATAGAATGGCTATGAGTTTCGCGTTGATCGGCACGCGAATTGAAGGGATTGTTATCCAGGATCCCGATTGCGTGAATAAGACGTTCCCAAAATTCTTTGAAACTTTGGATGGATTAAGATGATGAGGACCGGACTGATTGGTTGGCCGCTTGGGCATAGTTTGTCACCTCAAATCCACAAAATTGCCTTCGAAATGGCTGGAATTTCCGGAAACTACGATCTTTATCCAATCGCTCCAAATTCAATGAGTGACCTGGAAAAAATTCTTATTCAAGTAAGAAGTCAAGAAATTCAGGGTTTAAATGTAACCATTCCTTTAAAAATCAGCATCATTCCATTATTGGACGATCTTGAAGGCGGCGCCGATCGATATCAGGCGGTTAATACTGTATTTTTAAAAGACCATAAATTAATTGGAACAAATACAGATGGACCTGGTTTTAAGCGGGACATGGAGGTTTGTTTTGGTACAGAGGTGCTTCGAGGGAAAACTGCCCTGGTTTTTGGCGCGGGAGGATCAGCAAAAGCGGTATTGGCGGAACTAATTGAAAATGGTATGTTTGTAACAATCGTTGTTCGAAATCGCGAACGGGCTTTAAACCTATTAAGCAGATTCAACATCTCTGAAAAGGATAATTTTGTGATCATCGAGAATGGCCAGATTAACCAGCGGACGATTGACGGAGTGGATTTAATCATCAATGCCACTCCCTTGGGTATGGTTCCTGATATCGATGGAATGCCGATTTCTGAGAATTTAATCCTTAATCATAATCAATGTATCTATGATCTCGTTTACAATCCGACTCCCACTCAGTTGACCAAAAAAGCGCTTCGCGAAGGCGCTAAAGCTTGTAATGGATTCGGAATGTTGGTTGAGCAGGCGTTACTTGCTTTCGAAATCTGGACCGGAATTAGCATTCCCCGGGATGAATTTTTCAAACATTACCAACTTGCGAATGGAGAAAAACTACCATGACTTTACGATTTTTTACCGCGGGCGAATCCCATGGTCCAGAGCTTACCGCCATACTGGATGGGTTTCCTGCCGGATTGTCCATTTCGTTATCTCAAATCGATTTTGAACTCGCCAGGCGACAGGCTGGGTATGGTTCAGGCGGGAGGATGAAAATTGAGAAGGATCATGCTCGGATAACTTCCGGTGTAATGGAAGGTAAATCAACAGGCGCTCCGATCACCATGATTGTAAAAAACCTCGACCACTCAAAGTGGGTTGATAAAAAAATTCCAAGCTTGCATTCTCCGAGACCTGGACACGCTGATTTGACAGGAACAATAAAATATGGTTTTAACGATATGCGCCCAGCCTTGGAGCGCGCATCCGCTCGAGAAACAACCATGAGAGTGGCAGTTGGATCTTTGATTAAGCAATTATTGGATCAATTTGGGATTCAAATTGGTGGTTATGTAATATCAATTGGTACCACAAAGGCTGTTTTACCTAAACTTTCTCTTCAGGAAATTTACAGTTTGGCGGAAAAAAGTGAAATTCGCTGTCCCGATCCTGAGGCTTCTGAAAAAATTAAAGGGGAGATTGAGGAAACGATCCGCGCCAAAGATACTCTGGGCGGGGTTATTGAAGTTTTCGCGATGGGTGTTCCCCCAGGCTTGGGAAGTTATGTGCAATGGGATAGAAGGCTGGAATCCAAAATCGCGGCAGCTTTAATGTCAGTACAGGCCATTAAAGGTGTTGAGATCGGTGAAGCCTGGAGGAATGCTACAATAAAAGGAACATCCGCTCACGACCCCATTCTGATCGATGGAGACGAACTCGTCCGAGGAACGAATAAAGCCGGCGGTATTGAGGGAGGAATTAGTAATGGTGAACCAATCATCGCTCGCGCGGCGATGAAGCCAATCGCGACAACATTGACACCTCAAGCGACTGTTGACCTAAGCAATTGGATGGCTGTAAAAACAACTTATGAACGCTCAGATTTTTGCCCTGTTCCGCGCGCGGTCCCGATTCTGGAGGCAATGATGGCTTTTGTCATTGCCGATGAATTGATTCAAAAAATTGGCGGCGATTCGATCGCGGAAATGCGGCAAAGGTATTCTACTTTGCCGCGATTGAAGCAGGATACATTTAAAATGTCAGGAAGTAATCTGATCTTCTGGGGAAACGAAAGTGAATAAAATTACTTACCTTTATGGTCCACCTGGCTCTGGTAAGTCTTCCCTCGCGGAATCGTTAGGGAAAAAATTTAATATAGCTTCCTATGAGCTAGATGGCCTCATTGAGGAATCCGAGAAGTGTACGATCGCGTCTTTGATCAACAGGATTGGAATTGAGTTATTCAGGGACGTTGAATCCGCAGCCTTAAAACAACTGGTTGATCGTTGCGTGGCGCTCGATAAATCCGCGATCATCGCATTGGGCGGCGGAACTCTCCTTGATGATCGCAATCGAATGCTTTGCGAAAAAACTGGCAATATCCTTTTCTTAGAAGTTTCTGAAGAAGAAATTTTGTCTCGGTTGCAGAAAGAAACCGACAAACGTCCATTATTGAGCGGTGATCTGGAGAATAAGTTATCCAGGTTGCTGATGGAGCGAAAAAATCATTACTTATCTTTCAAAATCCGAGTTAATCTTACAGAAAAATTTGAATCAGATCTGCTTGAGGATGTATTTAAAAATTCAGGTATTTACAAAATTTCCGGGATGGGAAAAGAGTATGAGGTCATTGCTTACGCGCGTGTCCGAAATTACTTGCCGCTTTTAATTCGTTCCGTTACCGACCGGAAAGTGGTTGGGTTGATTTTCGATGGGAATACTGCCAAATTTTATAAGGAAGAGATCGAAAAAATCCTGCAAAACTCTGGCATGGCGGTTAAGTCATACATCATCCCGGCTGGCGAACAATTTAAAACAATCGGAACCGTGCAAAAATTATGGGATTTTTTCGTCGAAAGTGGATTTGATCGAAGTTCAACCGTCATCTCATTCGGCGGCGGGGTAGTTAATGACTTGGTCGGCTTTGCGGCTTCTACTTTTATGAGAGGGATTCAGTGGATCAGCATGCCAACTACTTTATTAGCGATGGTAGATGCCTCCATTGGCGGTAAAACCGGTTTTGATCTTGAATCTGGCAAAAACCTTGTCGGATCGTTTTATCCACCCAAAATGGTGATTATTGATACAGAGCTTTTGAACACTCTTCCGAAGGATGAGTTCATTTCTGGATTGGCAGAGGTTGTAAAACACGCAATCATCGCAGATCCAGAATTATTCGCGGATGTGTCGAATGAGGAGAACATCATTCGGGATAAATTCAGTTCAATAGTTCTGCGAGCCGCGGCGATCAAGATAAAAATAATAGAAGAGGATCCGTATGAGCGGGGAATTCGGGCCGCTTTAAATTTTGGACATACCATAGGGCACGCGATTGAAATGGAAAGCGGATTCAAGTTGAAACATGGAGAGGCTATCGCAATCGGAATGGTGTTTGAAAGCCGGGCAGCAGAAAAAATGGGCATTGCTGAAGCTGGAACAACCTCTAAAATAATCCAGGCGCTTGGTCAAATTGGTTTGCCAACTCAATACCCGGATGAGTTGAACAAAGAAAATTTGAAGCGTTTAATGTGGAATGATAAGAAAAAGAGTGACAAGGTGATCCGATTTGCTCTTCCAGTAAAAATTGGAGAGATGCGGACAAATGTCGAAATCGATGCCCCGGAGGAGTTATTATGAAATTATTGGTATTAAATGGGCCAAACTTGAATATGCTCGGAAAACGAGAACCTGAGATTTATGGTAACCAAAGCCTGGAAGAGATTAATGTGGATTTGGCACACTATGCGGCGGAGAAGGGGATCGATTTAACTTTTGCCCAATCAAATCATGAAGGCGCTTTGATTGACCAGTTACAAGAAGCGGTTGGACAATTTGATGGGGTAATTTTCAATCCGGGAGGTTACACACACACTTCGGTCGCTTTGAGGGACGCGATATCTTCGATACCTGTTCCAGTAATTGAAGTTCATCTTTCCAATGTTTTTGCGCGCGAGGATTTTCGCCATTTTTCTTACTTGTCTGGTGTTTGCCTTGGGAAAATTACTGGCTTTGGGGAAAATTCTTACAAATTGGCGATTGAAGCGTTTGAATTGAGGAAATAGACCTTTACTCACCATATTTACGGTTGCGCGCATCTTCACGAGCCGCGTCACGTTCGGCGATGTTTTGTCGCTTGTCGTACAGCTTCTTTCCTTTTGCCAACCCAATTTCAACTTTGGCTTTCCCGTTCTTGATATAAACCCTTAAGGGCACAATCGTCATGCCTTTTTGGCGGACATCATTCCAGAGTTGGCTAATCTCATTTTTATTCAATAACAAGCGCCGTTCTCTTTTCGGTTCATGGTTAAAGCGATTCGCTTCGGTGTAGGGAGCTATGTGGGCTTCGAGCAGCCAGGCTTCGCGTCCATCCCGAATTTCAACGAAAGCCTCATTAATGCTAATCTGACCGGCGCGAATGGATTTAATTTCTGACCCTGCCAGCGAAATTCCAGCCTCAAATCGTTCGAGGATAAAATATTCAAAGGTTGCCTTTTTATTGTTGGCGATAATTTTTACTGTTTCATTTTGCATGGGATTTTATTTTATCACTATCAACAATCGCTCATCAGTCTCTAACATTTTTTTAACTTAAATGAATTAAAATCATTTGAATGGAATCAGAATTATGAGAAAACAATCCGCAATACTTGCTCTTGGTGGCGGGGGATCGCGAGGGGTGGCCCACTTAGGTGTCATTAAAACTCTTCTTGAAAATAATGTAACGATTACGGGTGTCACAGGAACGAGTATCGGTTCAATGATCGGCTCGATCTACGCGCTTGGGACTCCAATTGAAGAGATGATTGAAATCTTCAACAAGGTTGACCAATCAAAATTGTTTGGCTTCCCATTCTCAGATGGACCCGGTTTGCTTGGTTACAAGGGAATCAAGGAATTTTTGAAGCAGACAATTGGGGACAAGACATTCAGTGAGACAAAAATTCCTTTAACCATAGTCACCACTGACCTGAGAACAAATTCTGTTGTTCAAATTTCCGAAGGAAAGATTTTCGACGCGATTCTGAGTTCAATCGCGATACCAGGAATTTTTCCACCTATTTTGCAGGACCAGAAGATCTATGTGGATGGCGGATTAATGGATCCTGTTCCAGTAAGGGCGGCGAGGGCCTTAAATTTGCCGGGAAAAATCATAGCTGTCACATTATCTTCTCCCAGAACTCAAGTTGAACTGCAGAAGATTCAGACCAAAGATAATCCCGTCGTAAAGCGGTTTCGCCATAATCAATTATCTTTGACATTTAATATCATCATGGAATCTGTCGCGGTAACTTCCGCTCAACTGAGCGAATTGAGGATGGAGATTGATCGCCCTGATATAATCATCAGACCTGATGTCATGAATATTGGCATGTTGGATCATGTCAATGTTAATGATGTAATTCAACTGGGCATCGACGCGACTAACCAGCAAATGAAAGAAATATTGAGACCAGCCGGTTTTTTTGAAAAACTCGGATTAAAAGGACGAGGATGACTTTATCGAGACGTGAATTTTTAAAATTGGTCGGTGGAGCGGCAGGATTTGCAGCGCTGAAACCATTTCAGAAGGTAAGTCCGCTCCCAGAATTTCCTAAATCGGCGAATCTTGGTCGAATCATTGAGGGAAAATTCCCCTGTTTAGCATCACCGAACAATCAGGACACAGTAATTCGTAATTACTATACCGATGACATTGTTCCCTGGAACCGGGAAGTCGTTGGTCGGAGAGACACCAATATAATTAATCAAAAATGGGTTGAAACTGACGAGGGTTTTGTTTACGCCTCCTATGTTCAACCAGTAAAAAATGAACCAAACCAGGCTTTGGAAAAACTGCCAGATGGGGTAAACGGTTTTTGGGCGGAAGTAAGCGTTCCCTATGTCGATTTTGTGCTTGAAAATGAAAACCCTGCCAGCCCATGGCTGAAAGATACCATGGCGCTCCAACTGCCGACCCGCCTGTATTATTTGCAGGTGATGTGGGTCGATCAGGTTAAACGAAGTGATGTAACCGGAAATATGATTTACAGGATTAATGAGAAATATGGCAGTTACGGAGACTTAATGTGGGCGGAAGCGGCGGCGTTTCGTCCATTAACCACTGAAGAAATATCTCCGATCCATCCAGAAATTGATCCGGACGCGAAAAAGGTTGTTGTAAATGCGACCTATCAAACACTTTCCTGCTTTGAGGAAGACCGGGAAGTTTATTTTTGTAAGGTTTCCACCGGCGCGAAATTTGACGCATACGGAAATGTAGTTGACAATTGGGCAACCCCGGTTGGTTTGGGGCATCGGACCTGGCGAAAAACAATTTCAATCCACATGGCAGGCGGGACAGCTTCTGGTAGCGGGTATGATACGCCTGGTGTATCCTGGGCTACATTTTTCTCAGGCGAAGGGGTTGCCATTCATTCAACTTTTTGGCACAACGATTACGGAGTGCCTCGGTCGCATGGTTGTGTGAACGCTAAACCCGAAGACGCAAAATGGATTTATCGCTGGACTACACCTGTGAGCGATCTGGTTTCAGATGATGTAACCGTTGGTATGCCGGGCGGAACAAAAATTGATGTGATTGAGAGTATATAAAGTATGGAAAATATCTTAAATGTTTCAGTAGGTCTGGCTTTTATTGCCGGAGTAGCTTCGTTTTTATCACCCTGCGTTTTGGCACTTGTTCCGGCCTATATTGGTTATCTCAGCGGTAAGGCTGCTGGTATTAAGGATGGGGAAGACCATAAAATACAGACATTTTTGCATGGTGTAGCATTTGTTCTTGGTTTTAGTGTTATTTTTATTACATTAGGTTTATTTGCCTCGGCCCTTGGCGGCTTTTTGAGCGACTTCAAAGATATTATCGCCAAAATTGGCGGCGTAATCGTTGTTGTTTTTGGTATTCATATGATTGGAATTATTCGAATACCCTTCCTCGAAATGGACTCGAGGTATCAATTCGAGAATAAAACGTATTCATATGGCTCTTCGTTCCTGATGGGCATCTTCTTTTCCGCGGGTTGGTCTCCTTGTGTGGGACCAGTCCTCGGCGCGATCCTTACTCTCGCTGTAAATGGCGGCTCTCTTTCTCAAGGATTCATCTTACTCACCAGTTATTCACTCGGATTGGCGGTACCATTTCTGATCAGCGCGCTTGGGATTGGCTGGGTAACCAATTTAATCAGACGTTACGGCAGCATCATGCGGATCACCGAAATTGTCATGGGTATTTTGATGGTGATCGTTGGGGTAATGTTGGCGACGGGTTTAATCAATCTGATAGCGACCCAATTCCCCGGCTGGTCGTTCGGTTTATAAAAAATATGACCGAAGTAATTCTCTATTCCCGCGCTGGATGTCATCTTTGTGACATGGCATTGGAATGGTTAAGAGAAATACAGAATTTTCAAGAATTTGATCTTAATATTGTTGATATTGATCAGAATCCAGATTTGATTAAAAGGTACTGGGATCGTATTCCAGTAGTCGAAATCGGCGGTTATACCTTTAATTATCCCTTTTCGAAGGATGATTTAAAACTCGCGATTCTTGTCTCTTCAAATAGTCAAATTCAAAAAAGAAGAAAACCGATTTCGACACTGAAATTCCTTTCCTGGATTGACAAACATTGGTTATTCGTCGCCAATGGTTTTTTCTCATTCTTTTTTGTGGGTGCATTTATCCCGCCAATTCTAATGAAATTAGGTTTGGAAAACTTGGCGAGATGGGGATACACCTTTTATAGTTTCTTCTGTCATCAATTGGGTTTTCGATCTTTTTATTTGTTTGGCTATCAATTTTTTTATCCCCGGCAATTAGCCGGGGTTGAAAACGTCGATAATTTTGGAATCGTAACTGGTTTAAGCGAGTTGGATTTGTTCGCGGCGAGAGAGCATTTGGGCGATTCTCTCATGGGCTATAAAATCGCCTTGTGTGAGAGAGATTTGGCGATGTATTTTGGATTGGTCCTTTTTGGACTTATTTTTGTGATTTTAAGAAATAGGATCAAAGGATTGCCCTTATGGGCTTGGGTGATTTTTGCTCTAATGCCTGTCGCGTTGGACGGTGGATTACAATTGCTTAGCCAAATGCCAATTCCTGGTATCGAGAAGTTCTTACCAGCGCGGGAGAGCACACCGATCTTGAGATCGCTCACTGGTTTTATCTTCGGTTTTGGTACAGCTTGGTTCGCTTTCCCAATTATTCAATCAGGTTCGACATCCGGAAGATGAAAAAATTCGAAGTAGACGGTCTTAAATATTATTCGTTTGAATCCTTTCCGGAGACGGTAACGAACGCGGTCTTTACCCGCCTGGGCGGGGTGAGCCAAGGCGATACCTGGGGGCTAAACGTCGGCTCTAATGTCGGAGATATGATTGAGAATGTAAGGGAGAACAAACGAAAGATTTTCAAGACTCTTGGTTTGAATGAAGATGGGTATTTTGATTGTTGGCAAGTTCACGGCAAGGATTATGTAATCGTCAACGCGACTCACAATGCTCAAGGTAGAGTAAGAGAGTTAAAGGCTGACGCAATGCTTACAAACGTCCCGGGAGTACCACTTTTCATGCGCTTTGCGGATTGTACTCCGATTCTGATCTATGATCCGGTGAAAAATGCTATAGGTATCGCTCATGCCGGCTGGCAGGGCACCATTAAACGGGTTGCAAGCGAATTGGTGACGGGTTTTCAGGCAGTCTTCGGGTCAAATCCGAAGGATCTCATAGCGGGAATTGGCCCATCCATTGGGCCAGATCATTATGAGATCGGCGAACCTGTTTTATCGCATGTGAAAAATGCGCATAGTCATAATACTATTCGATTAATCAAATCCAACTCATCCAATAAGGTTACATTTGATTTGTGGGAAGCAAATAAATTGGATCTTGAGCGGTCTGGTGTTAAAAAAATTGAGGTATCTTCTATCTGTACTGCCTGCAACACCAATGAGTGGTTTTCTCACCGGGCGGAAAAGGGCAGAACTGGAAGATTCGCAGCAATCGTTTCAATAAAAAAAGAATAGAGATGATACAGATGATCGACGAAGAGCAAATTAAATTAAACTGGCTGAGAGTGAATGAAGAAATCAAAAAAACCGCAGATTCGGCGGGGATGAAAATTCCCAAATTAGTAGTGGTAACAAAAAAACAACCCATTAAAGTAATTTCCGCGGTTTTGCAGGCTGGCGCAAAAATTTTAGGAGAAAATTATCCAGAAGAAGCAGTGGAGAAGATCAAAACAATCGCCGATAAAAATGTTGAATGGCACATGATCGGCAACATTCAGAGCCGAAAAGCGGAAATCATCGCCGAAAACTTTAACTTTGTACATTCCATTGATCGTTACAAAGTTGCCTACAAGATTGATCAAAAAGTTATTTCCGCTGAAAAACTACCCGTACTTTTGGAGATGAATGTGAGTGGTGAAATGTCCAAGAGCGGAATTCCAGCCTGGGAGGAATCACATTGGGCTGAATTGCTGAAGATGGTCGATGAGATCAAGGAACTACCTAAAATTGAGGTTAGGGGGTTGATGACCATGCCTCCCATCGATCCTGATTCAGAAAACTCCAGAAAGCACTTTATCAAACTCAGGCGTTTGATGGAATTCTTAAATCAGCAATTAGGGTTGAAACTTTTTGAGTTATCCATGGGCACTTCTTTTGATTATCGTGTCGCAATAAAGGAAGGCGCGACTTTTGTCCGAATTGGAACCGCCATTACAGGTGAGAGGAAATAAATTAAATGAATTATTTAGCCTATTTTGTTAATATATTGGTTCAGGCCATTGAATTGACGATCATTGCTGACGCGATTTTATCGTTCTTTGTCGATCCTTACCATCCGGTGAGAAAGTTCACAGGCGCGATCGTAAACCCGTTACTTGACCCGATCCGCAGAGTAATACCGAATGTGGGCATGTTCGATATCAGCCCACTCATCCTGCTCATCATCGTCCAAATACTCGGCGGGTTGTTGGTAAATTTACTCTATCAGATTTAATTATCCTGATAAAGGCGAGAATACATCTCATAAGTAGAATAAATTGAGGTGATGTAATTCCTTGTCTCTCCATATCGAATAATTTCCAATTCGAGGTCGACATCGCCATTGGCGAGTTCATTCCAGATCATCGCGTTTCCTGGTCCGGCATTGTAGCCTGCCAACGCGGCAAAAATGTCATTGGAGAGGTAATTCATATTTGAATTAAGGTAATAGGCACCAAGTAGAAGATTTATGTCGGGGTCATACAAGGAATCGGCTGTGTAATTACTCACCAAGCCTGAACGATTCGCGATATCCTGGCCAGTTGAAGGCATAATTTGCAACAAGCCTAACGCGCCAGAAGAAGATTTTGCGTTAGGATCGAAGGCGCTCTCTTGCCAAATCATGGCTGTCAAAAGGTATGGATCGAGGCCATAATTATCTGCTGCCGATTCAATCTGCGGATGAAAATGGATTGGATAGATCATTTTCGTGAAAAATTCAGGCAGATTTATCCGCATACCATCCTCCGAATACCCAATAGCGTTTAACATCGAATCCATCATCTCGCGAGATTCGGCATAATTACCAATTGAATACATGTAAACTGAAAGTTTGTAAAGTTCGAGTGGTTGATCTTGGAATAATTGTCTGATTTCTGAAAATTTTTGGCGTCCAAGCTCAAATTGACCAACATGCCAATAGAACAATCCTTGTTTGAACAATGCTGAATCTTGGATCATTCCAAGATTTTCAACATCCGCGGTTTGCGGCAAGTCCAAACGGATCTTGACCCATGTATCAGCAGCCGATTTAACCTGCTCCATGTTTGGTTCATTAAATGTAGTTGGACTATCCGTAAACGGTTTTTTGTTCGCGATGATATCACTCGAACGAAGTCCATAATAAGAATATGGTAAAAGGTTGACGGCAGTTTCGAAATTTTGAATTGCTTCTGCTTTTTCATCCAGAGCCAAATGCGACTTGGCGATCCAAAAAACAGCCTTCCCTTGTTGGTTTTTATCGCTGGTAGATTTTTGGGCGAGGCTGAAATTCTGCCTGGCGGTTTTATGATCGCCCGCCCGATAGCGAGAAATTCCTGCTTGGAACCAGGCATCGAAAATTTGGGCAGAATCTGGGAATAGGATTGGTAATCTCTCCCAAAGAGAGGCGGCACCGGAAAGATCTTCGTAACGCTCATGAATTCGAGCTGCCTCAAAAAGAAAATTCGAGGCGGTTGAATTTTGAGGATAATTCAGCGCGTATGAATCTAAAACCTCCCAGGCGCTCGGATAATCATTCAGATAAGCCCAATAAGTGTAAGCTTTTTCATCCCAGGCGGAGGTCCAGAATTGGCTATCAGGGTGATTGGTGATCACTTCATCGAAGGATTCGATCGCTTTTTGATAATCTCCGAGGTCTCGATGGCATAATGCGAGGTAATAGAACACATCCGGATTCGGATCTGAACTTTTTCGCAGATATTCATCGAAGGCAGTTATGGCAATTTCAGGTTTACCGGCAAAGTAATTGACAAATCCTTGATCCAAAGGATCGACTTGTTGTCCATAATCCATCAGACCAACAAGAGAATTGTACGTGTCAAAGGAGAGCGGATAAGTCGAAACATTCTTGCGCCATTGGTCAAAAGCACTGGGTAGATCCTCTTTAAAGACAAATACCTGTCCAATCAGTAAGTGAAGCTGAGCCTTTGTGTAATCATTGGTAGTAGATGTGAGGAGCGTGTTAAAGGTTTCCAAGGCAGAATCAAGGTCACCGTCAAACATTTGCGCTCGCCCGAGTTTTATCGTTGCCGCTTCATTATCAGGCTCAATATTGAGTAAATTTCCATATTGAATAATAGCCTTTTGGTAATTCCCTGAAAGAGAAAGCGCGTCCGCGTATTTACTGATAAAAATTGAGTCAAGTGCGGAGTCAATACCAATTATTTTCGCGTAGTTGATCGACGCTTCAGAGTATCGCTCCAAATCGAAGTAGATTTCTCCAATCAAATAGGTTGCAAGATCACTCTCCAGACTGTCGGGATGATTGGATACCAGGTAATCGAGGGTTTCGAGGGCGAAGGTATAATTTTTTTGTAAATAATAACTTTTGGCTGTTACAAACAGGAGGTGAGGGTCTTGTTGAACTATTGACGAGGAAAATGGCGCTTCAGAGTGGATAGTTTCGTAATCGCCTGAAATTATCTCCTTCTCATACGGGTCAGCTAAGAGCGGTGGAATGGATGTAGCTACCGGGGTTGGAATAGGGGTTGTAGTTGGAATCTGGATTTCAGGAGTGCGTGTGTTAGTCTGGCTGATTGGTTCCAAGTCTGAGCCAGAAGCACAGGCGACAAGGCTAAAGAAAGTAATTATCAAATAAAACGTTGAATATTTTAGCTGTCGTCCTGATGGAAGTTTGTGATAAAATAATTTGTTCATCATTCAATTTTATAAGGAAAAGAAAGCGTTATGAAATTCTTGATCAGTGGGTCGGTCGCCTATGATTATCTGATGACCTTCCCAGGGCATTTCCATGAGCAGATTTTACCAGAAAGGCTTCAGAACATTAGTTTATCCTTTTTGGTTGACAAAATGACTCGTCAAAGGGGCGGCATCGCCCCAAACATCGCTTATACCATGGCGTTGCTTGGCCAAAAACCAAAGTTATTTGCGACAGTAGGCGAAGACTTCGAAGAATATCGTGCTTGGTTGGAAAAATTCGGGGTGGATACCGAATGGGCAAAAGTTGTTCCAGGTAAATTTACCGCGTCATTTTTTGCCACTACTGACATAAACAATGCCCAAATTGCTTCATTTTACCCAGGCGCCATGGGTGATGCCGCCAATTTGTCTCTTAAAGAGGTAAAGGAAAGACCAGATCTGGTGATTATTTCCCCAACAGATCCGTCCGCGATGAAAAAACATGCTGCGGAATGTCGCGAAATGCAAATTCCGTACCTTTACGATCCGTCCCAACAAGTATTACGACTGGAGGGCTCTGAATTGGAACGAGACTTGAGCGGAGCCCATTTCATGTTTGTGAATGATTATGAGATTGGCCTTATACAGAAGAAAACCGGATTGGGTATGACTGAATTGCTCAATCGAGTAGATATAATTGTAGTAACTAAAGGGGCCGACGGAGCGGTAATCTACTCAAAGGGGAATGAAATTTATATTCCGGTAATCCAAGAAGAGCGGGTAGTGGATCCGACGGGCGTAGGTGACGCTTTTAGAGGCGGATTTTTATCAGGATACGCCCATGGATGGGATTTGGAGTTTTGTGCAAGGATCGGTTCTCTTGCCGCAGTTTATTGTTTGGAACAGAATGGTACTCAAAATCACCATTACACAGTAGATGAATTTAAATCCCGGTTTAGAAAAAATTTCGATGATGATGGACGGCTTGATTCTTTAACTAAATAAAGAGGAGAAAAATGGAAAAATTTGATATTAAAGACAGTTCACTTGCCGAGGGCGGCAGAAGAAGGATTGAATGGGCTGAGCGTGAAATGCCTGTTCTTCGGTCAATCAAAGATCGATTTAAAAAAGAGCAGCCACTCAAAGGCTTACGTGTATCGGCTTGTTTGCATGTAACCGCCGAAACCGCCAACTTAATGACTACTTTGCAAGCTGGTGGAGCGGATGTTGTATTAACTGCCTCAAATCCATTATCAACTCAGGATGATGTTGCGGCTGCCTTGGTAAATGTTTACGAAATTCCCACCTTCGCGATCAAAGGCGAAGATAATGTGACTTATTACAAACATCTCACCGCTGCACTTGACCACAAACCTCAATTGACAATGGATGATGGTGCTGATCTTGTATCGACAATCCTCAAAGATCGTCGGGAACTTCTCCCGGAAATCATCGGAAGCACTGAAGAGACAACTACGGGTGTTATTCGCTTACGGGCGATGGCGGCTGATAAAGTCCTGGAATTCCCCGTCATCGCGGTAAATGACGCCATGACCAAGCATTTCTTTGATAATCGCTATGGTACAGGACAATCCACTGTGGATGGTATCATTCGCGCGACCAATATTTTGTTGGCTGGTAAAGTTTTTGTAGTCGGTGGATATGGCTGGTGTGGAAGAGGTTTAGCGATGCGAGCGCGAGGCATGGGTGCCAGAGTAGTAGTCACTGAAGTCGACGCGTTGAAGGCGCTTGAAGCCGTCATGGATGGATACGAGGTTCTTCCGATGCTTGACGCGTCAAAAATTGGCGACATTTTCTGCACAGTAACCGGCGATTTAAACGTGGTTGACAAACATCATTTCGAAGTAATGAAAGACGGAGCGCTGGTCGCCAACTCTGGTCACTTCAATGTTGAGATAAATATCCCTGCTTTAAAGGCCATGAGTGTTGGTCAACCGAACCTGGCCAGACCTTTTGTTGAACAATACACTACTACAGACGGACGAAAGATCAATATCCTTGGAGAAGGGCGTTTGATTAACCTCGCATCTGCGGAAGGACATCCTGCCTCCGTAATGGATATGTCCTTCGCTAATCAGGCATTATCCGCGGAATACCTTGTAAAATCCGCGAAAAACCTTGACAAACAAGTGTATTCTGTACCAAGTGAAATTGACTCTGAGATTGCCCGAATTAAGTTAGAGGCGATGGGCATCAAGATTGATACGCTGACTCCAGAACAGGTCGCTTACCTGAATTCCTGGCAAGAAGGCACATAAGTCAGATTTGTAACTCAACCAACCTGAACCCTGATCAAATGATCGGGGTTCTTTGACTAATCATTCAGTTTTTTATAGGTACGAATGTTAACAAAAAGAAACGATGTAAGAAATATTGCAATTATCGCACATGTTGACCACGGGAAAACGACCCTGGTTGATCATCTCCTGCGACAATCAAATACCTTTCGGGATAACCAACAGGTTGCCGATAGGGTTATGGATTCCAATGATTTGGAACGAGAACGTGGAATCACAATTCTGGCAAAAAATACCGCGATTACCATTCAGGATCCTGAAACTGGCAAGATGGTGCGTATCAACATTGTAGATACGCCTGGTCACGCGGATTTTGGCGGTGAAGTCGAACGAGTCATGAATATGGTCGATGGAGTACTGCTCCTGGTGGATGCAGCTGAAGGTCCCATGCCACAGACCAGATTCGTACTGAAGAAGGCTCTCGAGAGAGGGCACAAGGTGATTGTTGTTGTAAACAAGATCGATCGAAAGGACGCGGAACCGGAGAGGGTTCTAAACGATACATTTGATCTGTTCATCGAATTGGGAGCTTCCGATGAACAGGCAGATTTTCCTGTAATTTATGCACAAGCTACCTCAGGACGGGCTGGTTATACCGCGGAATTATCCAAAGACCTAACGCCATTATTTGAAGAAATCCTTAGACATATTCCTGCTCCCAATGTGGATATTGATGCTCCCTTGCAAATGTTGATCACCACCCTTGGTTATGATGACTATCGTGGTGTAACCGCGGTAGGAAGAATTTTTGCCGGACAAATAAAATCAGGACAAAAATTGGCTCGGATCCAATACGATGGCACAATTCTTCCGGAAAATGCGCGATATCTCTATGAATTCCATGGATTAAACAAAATCGAAGTCCAGAGTGCAATGGCTGGCGACATTGTTGCGCTAGCTGGTCTGGAAGGAATTTCGATTGGCGAAACACTCGCATCTCTGGAAAACCCTGTTGCTCTTCCGACCATTAAAGTTGAAGCCCCTACAGTTCGAATGACCTTTGGAGTAAACACCTCTCCGTTTTCTGGCAAGGAAGGGAAATACGGCACATCCCGAAAGCTGAGAGAGCGTTTGATGGATGAGTTACGCGTCAATGTTTCCTTACGAGTAAATGAAACCGAATCCGCTGACACATTTCTTGTATCCGGACGTGGCGAGCTTCACCTCGCGGTTCTAATCGAAACCATGCGACGGGAAGGTTACGAATTCCAGGTCTCCAGCCCAGAAGTGATTTTTCAAAAAGCGGAAGATGGTTCGATGCTCGAACCGTATGAAGAAGTTCATATAGAAACGAGTTCCGAAACGGTTGGCGTGGTGGTCGAAATGCTCGGCTCTCGAAGAGGAATGATGCAGAATATGGAAGATACCGGTGATGGTCATGTTCGGGTGGTTTATGTAATCCCAACGCGTGGTTTATTAGGATTCCGATATCAATTCCTTACCGCCACCAAGGGGATGGGCATTATGAACACCCAATTTCATGGTTACGATGAGCTTTCAGGACCGATCACAACTCGTTCAACTGGATCATTAGTTGCTATGGATCCAGGCGTAACCACGGCTTATGCGCTCAAAGGCGCCGAGGAACGCGGCATTTTATTTGTAGAACCCGGAATCAATGTCTACGAAGGCATGGTAATAGGCGAGAATACTCGCAGCGGCGATATTCCAATCAACGCGTGTCGCAAAAAACACCTCACCAATATGAGATCAGCCCGAGGTGACATGGAAATTCGGCTCACTCCGCCCAGAGTAATGTCATTGGATGAATCCATTGAATATCTCGCGGATGATGAACTACTCGAGGTTACGCCCATCTCAATTCGAATCCGTAAACGAGTTTTGAATACGGAAGAGCGAGGAAAACAAGTAAAAAAGACAAAAGAAGCCCTGGAAGGTTAATCACTGATGGATGAAAAGAATGGGAGCGTGTAATTTTATAGAACACGGCTCCCATTTTTATTGCTTACACAAACGTCCCGTTTCGGAGATCGGCAAGTGTTTGGCGAATTTCATCTTCGGTATTCATCACAAAAGGTCCGTATGGAACAATCCTCTCCTTTATCTTTTTTCCCGAAATTAACAAGAAATTTGCACTTTTTTTCGCTTGAACAGAAATGGTTTGCTCTTCATCGAAGGCAAGCATTTTTGGAGCATTAAACTCTACATTGTCAAGGAGAATTGACCCATCTATCACGTAAATCAAGCTTGTTTGATCACCATTTGTCTCAAAATCAATTATTTTACCTTTTTCAACTTCAAAATGAAAAAAATTTGGTTCGATGGCGATATCCTTAACCGGTCCAATGATGCCATCAAAGTTACCCGTTAGAACTTTCACTTTGAATCCATCTCTCTGATGAGCCGAAAGATTCTGCGCGGAGATCTCCTGGTAACGTGGAGGTGACATCTTATCAGCAGCGGGAAGATTTACCCATAATTGAAATCCTACAATCCTGCCGAATTTGTTAGCGCGGGGCATCTCTTCATGTAAAATTCCTCTCCCGGCGGACATCCATTGCACCTCGCCTGGTTTAATCAATCCAACGTTTCCGATACTATCCCGATGTCGAACGGCTCCTTCTAAAATGTACGTAATTGTTTCAATTCCGCGATGAGGGTGGGTGGGAAATCCAGGATTTTCCCCTTCGGTTGGATCGTTGAAACCAAAATGGTCGAAAAGCAGAAAAGGATCGAATTCATTTCTGCGTGATGGCGCAATGGACCTTAATAATTTTACCCCTGCGCCTTCAATCACACTTTGCGGGCTTATGGATCGCTTGATTTTGCTGGTCATAATTTTGTTCCTACGGTTGCAATGAAGGTATGATAAGTGATTTCTTCCTCATTTGTGTCATAATATAAGATATTATATGTCGGAATAGTATTAATATAATCTTCGAGTAACTGCTGGATTAGCGGGATGTCTGCCAGAACCGCCAAGTTGATCCTGGTTCTTGCCAAATAACGTTGTTTGATTTGTTCCTGATTCGCTGTCAGATAAATGATTGTATCGGGGTAGGGTAGGTGACGGCGAAAAAATTGATACAGGTCAGACAGTTGGTTATATTCAAGTTGGGTAATAATGTTTTTATAAAGAAAAAGCTTCGTAAAAATATGAAAATCAATATCCAATCCACCATCAAACACCCCAGGCACTGAACTTGCCCGGGCAAGTTCTTCTTGCTTAACTCGTTCCAAGAAGTAATTTACCTGATTGTGAAAAATAAAACGCGGTTCAATTTTTGCAATGTGTTGAAAAGGCCGATCGTCATGTGATTCTGCGAAAAATTGGAACCCCAGGGCGGCAGCGAGCGCTTTGGCGGCAGTGGTTTTCCCTACCCCAACATTTCCAATGATTGAAATTATTTTCGCCATAAATATGCCTGATTGAATTTTATGCAAGAGCGTGTCTTGACAATCACCTTTGTGTTTTATATATTCAATTATAGATGTGACCGAAAGGAGAATGATGAATGACCCAAGCAAAAGATTTATTGAAGAATAGAGGTGAGGAACAAATTTATTGCACCAACCCTGGCGCCATGGTTAATTTGGCAATCGGATTGATGGCTGAAAAAAATGTTGGAGCGCTTTTAGTCAAGGATGAATCCAACGCAATTGTAGGAATTATTACTGAAAGGGATGTTCTCCTAAAGGTTGCTGCGCTTGAAAAGAATCCAAAAATTACACCGGTTTCAGAAATCATGACTGAAAAGGTTCATAGGGTACAAGCGAAACAAAGCATTGAAGATTGCATGGAAATCATGAACACAAATGGTTTCAGACATCTTCCAGTCTTTGAGGGTGATGTACTTCTCGGCATGATTTCAGTAAAGGATGTTTTGAGACAGGTGATCGCTGAGCAACGTAACATCATTGGTCATCTGGAAGACTATATCAACCGATAAATAATGGTATATAGTTAATTAATACGACAAGCTGCCGAAAATGGCGGCTTGTCAATTTAAGAAGGGGATTCAAACTTGGAAAGGGACCATAAATTAGTTCAGGCATTCTCTAATGTACTTATAACTCAAGTCTGTTCCGACATTTGTAAATACCCAATAAGACCCTTGAAATTTAAAAGGGGAGTGGTATAATTTATTTATGCTTTACTTAAGTATCATTATGTATAGCATGGAAACGGCAAAAGGAATCAGTTCAAATGGCAACTGTCGACGAAACAATTTCCAAATTTTTACATTCAGTCTCGCTTTCACGCAGCAAAAATACATTTAGAACATACTCATTCGCATTACAAGCGTTTCAGACAATGTTATCGCGGAATTACAAGCCATCTGAAATGGAGATCAGTGAATTGCGTGAAGACCTGGTATCTGATTTTGCTGAATACTTGAAATCCTATTCACCCGCCACGGAGCAGCTTTATTTACAGACTATCATGATCTTTTTCGAGTACATTTCGGCTTCAGAAATTGCCAGTCCGAATTTACCTCGGATAAAACTGCTTATTCGCCAGCGTTCGAGAAAATCAGGAAAAAGATTACCGCAATTTCCAAAATCCTCAATTGAACTGATCCTTGACACGGTAAATCAAGCGGTCATCGAACTTAAATCACCCCAATTTAACGAACTTGATGAATCAGGCATGGAAATTCTTCGGGTTTACAGAGATCGAGCTTTCTTATTTGCTCTCGCGGATACTGGATTACGAGTTCACGAGGCGTGTGGATTGCGTCGCGGCGATTTGGACTGGAACGAAGGACACGCGATTATCATCGGAAAAGGAAATAAACAAGCTTTGGTACGCTTCTCCAATCAATCAATGCGTTTTATCCGAGAATATATAGCTATGCGTAAAGTTATTGATGGCAACAGCGGGCGTCCGCTTGGTTCACTCCCAATTTTCGCCCGGCATGATAAGGGCGCGGGCAAATTAATCAAGCCAATTTCGAGAATGACCGGTTGGAATATCGTCTCCGAATGGGCAAATAAGTCGCTTGGTGATTCACACGACGAAGTCGTCACGCCCCATTCTTTCAGGCATTATTTTGTTACCACTGTTTTAAGAGCCTCTGGAAATTTAAAATTAGCCCAGGAGCTTGCCCGCCATGCGAACATCGCCGTGACCCAGCGTTATGTGCACTTATCGGATGACGAATTAGATCGTGGATATCATCAAATATTTAACGAAAAAGATCAAATTAATTCCAACGAGCCGGACTCGTAAATTTCATATTTTTCCGCCAGAAGTTTTGTTAAAGGTCCCCTGCCCCACTTGTAAATTGGGTCATGGCTCAATTCTTTAATTGGCAGAACTCCACGAGAACTTGAAGAGATGAAACATTCATCAACTTTGCTGAGATCATTAAGATTCAAAGAGCGATAGCTGATTTCAATCCCCTCCCCTCGCGCGATTTGCAAAATTATGGAACGGGTGACTCCAAGCAGGATGTTGTTTTTGGACGTATGCAGGATTTCGTTTTGAATATAATAAAAATTGCTCGTAAATCCCTCTCTTATCTTGTTATTCGCGACAATTAATGACTCATAAACCCCTTCTTTTTGGTTTAATTTCCGTTTTTCAAAGCTCTCTTTGATGTACTCGGTGGATTTTTCGTGTGGGTTGCTTCGGGTGATCTCTGAAAGATCGACAGTTATGCCCGTTTCACGTAAATTTTGATCGATTTTGTAAAATTTTTCAGCCAGGATAAACCATTCAGGCTGATCAAGCAATATTCGCTGAATCCGCAACTTCCATTCCTGGTTCGCTTCACCGATTTCATCAATCAAATCCCCGAGCGACTGGCGCATCAAAATTTTCTCTGATATTGACAAATGGAGACGATTGAGATGATGATTTATGCCAATGCTTTTTCTACCTGATCCATAAGTTCTGAAAGTAGTGTAAAGGCCGTTGGGAAATTCCGCTGTGTAATTATCCAGATTCTTTTCAACATATTCAACAAAATGTAATTTGTTGTTGCGAAAGTGATAGACAAATATCATATTTTGATTATAATTTATCAAAATCAAGAATTAGAGGTGAAATCTAAATGCTCAGAGTCCAAATCTTACCCACTCACCAATTAATAGCACCGTAATTTAAAAGTGTTTCACTTTGGATTTTACCCGCGGTGTTGTTAACATCGCGGTTTTTATTTAATTTATTTCATAGGATTTATATGAATAACCAAAATAGTGATAATTTTGATTTTCGAACGATTTCCACCCAAAACAAACTGTTAGGTTTATGGAAAGTAATGACAGGATACCATAAATATTATATCTGGGCTATTTCAGCGCTGACAATCTCATCCGTCGCCAAGACAGCAGGTTTATTTGTATTGCGGGAATTCGCTGACATCGTCAGTGCAAAGTCGCCTTTATGGTGGAATGGGTCGATGATTTTCACCTTTACAATGATTTCGCTCATGTTTCTCAGTTTTTCGGTCATTGAAGGTGTATTCGCGTATATCAGCGGACGATCCTCGGCGTATACCGCTGAAAATGTCGCCAGGCGATTGCGAAATTTCATGTTCGATCAAATTCAGCGCCTGAGTTTCAGCTATCACAACCAAACCCCAACCGGTGATTTGATCGAAAGAGTTACCTCCGACTTGGACACTGTCAGAAGGTTTTTTAGTGAACAACTGATCGGAATGGGAAGAATCCTTTTATTGTTCTTCATCAATTGGGGCGCGATTTTAAGCATAAATGTCAAGCTGGGATTGCTCTCAGTGGTCGTAATTCCCCCCATATTGATTATTTCGTATTGGTTCTTTACTCGGGTCACGAAGGCATTTGAGGCATATCAGGTCCAAGAAGCGCGTTTATCCACGACCTTACAAGAAAACCTGAACGGAGTTCGAGTCGTGAAGGCGTTTGCCCGCCAGAATTACGAAAAAGAGAAGTTTGAGAAAGAAAATTTTCAGAAATTTATCAAGGGGAAATTCCTGCTTCTCATGCATTCGCTATTCTGGCCCCTATCTGACATTGTGCTTGGATTCCAAATGTTAGCAGGATTCCTGATTGCCGGCAATATGGTTATTGATGGGACGATCACAATCGGTTCTTATCTCGCATACGCGGGTTTGGTCGTCTGGCTGATTTGGCCAATTCGAAATTTGGGGAGGCTGATTGTCCAGACTTCTCAAGGACTGGTTTCATACTCTCGCTTGATGAAGGTTATTAACGAACCTCGCGAAGATCTTGAAATCGGCAGATTTCCTTTCGAATCGGTTAAAGGTCACATCGTTTTTGAGAATGTTGGATTTCAATACTCGGATGGTAATACAGAGGTTCTCAAAAATATTAATTTTGAGATCCAATCCGGACAATCCTTGGCGCTGATCGGTTCCACCGGATCTGGTAAAACTACGCTGGTTAATTTGTTACCTCGGTTTCATGAGTACACATCCGGAAGTATAAAATTGGATGGGGTTGAATTAAGAGAAATTCCCAAGCGATTTTTACGCTCACAAATCGGGATCGTCGAACAGGAGCCTTTCCTTTTTTCACGTTCAATCCGTGAAAATATCCGGTTTGGGGTAGATAAAAACGTCAGTGATGATGACATCATCAACGCGGCCAAGATCGCCAAGCTGCATGAAGTGATCGAAAAATTTCAGGAAGGCTATGACACAATTGTTGGCGAAAAAGGTGTTACTTTATCCGGTGGGCAAATGCAAAGGGCAACGATCGCTCGAACAGTGATCAAGGACCCAAGAATTTTGATCTTGGATGATTCGACCTCCAGTGTGGATACTGAAACTGAAGCTCAGATCCGTGAGGAACTCAATGAACTGATGAAAGGAAGAACTACCTTTATCATAGCCCATCGAATTCAATCTGTGATCAATGCCGACATGATTCTTGTACTTAAGGATGGACAGATCGTTCAAAAAGGCGCTCATTCCGAATTATTGAAAGATGAGAGCGGTATTTACAAAAGAATTTTTGACCTGCAAACCAAAATGGACGAACAATTGGAAGCAGATTTAAGCCGTTAATTGGAGTATTATGGCAGACGAACTTGAATTAGAAGAAGAGGAATTTACCTCAAACCTCACTTCCGAAGTGGTAAAAAGAATTCTCGGGTTATTACGACCGCATTGGAAACCTACTCTTGGATTTCTGGTAACCATCGCTTTGGTATCCGCGCTGGATTCAGTATTTACTTACCTCAATAAGATCATGATCGATCAGGGCATGGCTGAAAAGAATGTCGAGATCTTGTATCGGATGGCGGCTTACTATGGCGTGCTTATCGTTATTCAATCTGGATTGGTGTTTCTTTTCATCTACCTTGCGGGTGTTTTGGGCGAAAGAATTCAATATGATCTTCGGAAAAAGATGTTCAACCATCTGCAAGAGCTTTCCTTGGCTTTTTATTCTCAAACCCAGGTCGGGAGGCTGATCGCCAGGGTAACCTCAGATACTACCAGGGTCTCAGATTTGATGACCTGGGGGCTGGTTGATACGACATGGGCAATCATGAATATTTCAACTGCGACCATTTTCATGCTCATCATCAATTGGAAACTTGGACTAAGTGTTTTCCTGATTGTGCCGATCCTTTTGTATATCGCCGTGCAATTTCGTAAGCGGATCTTATCTGAGTACAGGGTTTCTCGCCGAGTAAACAGTTTGATAACTGGCTCCTACAATGAAACCATACAGGGAGTAAGAGTAATTAAAGGCTTGGTGAGAGAAGAAGAAAATCTCAATGATTTTTCAAAATTAACCGAAAGAATGTTCTCAGCTTCTTATAAAGCTGCCTGGATCTCCGCTTTATTCCTGCCGACAGTTCAAATCATCTCAGCGCTAGCACTAAGTGTGATCGTTTGGTATGGTGGATTTCAAGCCAATACCGGAGCTCTTACGATCGGTGGGATTTATGCCTTTGTTTCCTATCTCACCTTTATGCTCTTCCCAATTCAGGACCTGGCGAGAGTATTTTCTGAAATGCAACATTCAATAGCCTCTGCTGAGAGGATTTTTAAATTGATCGATTCGCCACCCACCGTCCTTGATAAACCTTCGGCGATTGAAGCCAAAACCATCCTTGGAGATATTACTTTTGAAAACGTAGATTTTTCATATGACGGACAAGTAAAGATTCTCGAAAATTTTGATTTGAGGGTTAAACAAGGTGAAATGATTGCGCTTGTCGGTCCGACGGGTGGTGGAAAATCTACGATTGTTAATCTGCTTTGTCGGTTCTACGAACCATCGGCGGGACGAATCATGTTTGGAAATACCGATTATACCGATTTTAAACTTCATAGTATTCACAGTAAAATCGGCATTGTACTGCAAACACCTCATTTATTCTCAGGCTCAGTCCAAGAGAATATTCGATATGGACGGTTGGAAGCGACTGAGGATGAAATTATCAGCGCGGCGAAAACAGCTGGAGCACATGAATTCATCGCGAATCTCGAAAAGGGATATCAAGAGAATGTGGGAGAAAGCGGCGGTTTACTCTCTGTTGGTCAAAAACAATTAATCAGCCTCGCCCGGGCAATTCTGTCAAAACCCGAACTTTTCATCATGGATGAAGCGACTTCCAGCGTCGATACACTCACTGAAGCGCTTATTCAGCAGGGTATGGAAAAGTTAATGGAGGGCAGGACCAGTTTCATAATCGCACATCGGCTTTCAACGATCCGCAAGGCATCCAGAATTCTGGTCATCGATGGCGGGAAGATCAAGGAGATCGGCTCACACTATGAATTACTAAAACAAAAAGGGCATTATTACAAACTCTACACGAACCAATTTAAGTATCAAAAAGAAGAGTTCTTTGATTCAGCGATTGGTACGATATAAAAATTATCCAAATGGGTACTATGGATTTCCCATTTTGCGATCTATAATCAACCTCGTTAACTTAAATCGTGAGGAGAAATTAAAAAATGGCTTACTCGATTAATGAAGTCTTGGAACTTGCCAAAAAATCAAAAATGGTGGATATCCGCTTTACCGATTTACCTGGACAGTGGCAGCATTTTACAATTCCCGCGGCCAGGCTGGATGAAGAATTTTTTACCGAAGGAATTCCTTTTGATGGATCTTCAATCCGCGGATTTCAAGAAATCCATGAATCCGACATGCTGCTGAAATTGGATGCCTCAACCGCGTTTATCGACCCTGTCGCCAAAATTCCTACCCTTGTAATTTCAAGTAATGTTTTCGATCCGATTACCCTTCAGCCTTACCCTCGCGACCCAAGATATGTCGCTCAGAAGGCTGAACAATACCTTCGGCAGACTGGGATCGCTGATACCGCCTATTTTGGTCCGGAAGCGGAGTTTTTCATTTTCGACAATGTGCGTTATTCAAATAACCCGTATTCCTCATTTTTTGAAATCGATAGTAAAGAGGGCTGGTGGAATAGCGGAAAGGCTGGAGAACAGAATTTTGGCGGGCAAATTAGCCCAAAACGGGGTTACTTTCCGGTTCCTCCCGCGGATACCCTGCAGGAAGTTCGTTCTGAAATAGTAATGGCCTTGGAAGCTGCTGGCGTTCCGATGGAAATCCATCACCATGAGGTCGCGTCCGCAGGTCAAACTGAATTAGGCATGCGTTTTTCTACACTTACGAACATGGCTGATGCTGTCCTATTATATAAATATATTGCCAAAAACGTGTCGCGCCAATTTGGAAAAACCGCTACTTTTATGCCCAAACCGCTTTTCGGCGATAATGGCTCCGGTATGCATGTACATTCTTCGCTTTGGAAAGGTGATAAAAACATCTTCTACGAAGGATCCGGATATGCGGGACTTTCAGAAACGGCAATCTACTATATCGGTGGTATTTTAAAACACGCGCCGGCGCTCCTGGCGCTCACATCACCTACGGTCAACTCCTTCAGGCGATTGGTCCCTGGTTATGAAGCCCCCGTTAACCTTGCTTATTCCCAAAGGAATCGATCCGCGATCGTCAGAATTCCGGTAACAAAGAGCAATAAAGCGAAAAGGGTTGAATTCAGAGCACCAGATCCTTCCTCGAACCCATACCTTTGTTTTTCCGCCATTTTGATGGCGGGGTTGGATGGAATTCAGAATCGGATCAACCCAGGTGAACCATTTGACAAGGATCTCTACGACCTACCCCCATCTGAGGCGCGCAAAGTGCTCCAGGTACCAGGAACACTGGAAGCAGTGCTGAACGCTCTGGAATCTGACCATGAATTTCTATTAAAAGGTGATGTCTTTACCAAAGACCTTCTGGACGCTTATATAAGCTATAAAAGGAAGGTTGAGATCGAGCCAACGCGGTTAAGACCTACCCCTACCGAATTTGAAATGTATTTTGATATCTAATCATTAAAACTGGCGGAAACGCCAGTTTTTGATATGTTAAAATATTTTTATGGTAGAGTCGCATCGGCACTTAAAAATATTTTCAAATTTAGAAAATGCCATCCAAAATTTGAATGACGCGAATTTTGATAATGAAACATCGATCGATTCTTTGCTCAAGATGATCGCGAAGCAATGCACAAAATTGATCGATTTCACCGAATGCTCCATTCATTTAACCTCAGAAACTCAGATAAATCGGTTTGATCCCTATTATAGAATCCTAGCCACGAAATCCGCGAATGGCTTGATTGAGCAGGCCAGTGACCTGCCCCGAGAAGAAGGTTTGGGCTATAAAGCGTTGATAGGAAGAAAAGGTGTCATTTCCTATGAAGAAAAAGAACTGACCCTTCACCCATATCATATTGCTCGCGGAGCAGAAATTGCACTCTGCTATCCTTTGATTGTCGATCACAATGTTCTTGGAGTTTTATACATATATCTACACGAAGATCGAGAGTTTTCCGAGTTTGAGATTTCATGTGTGAGAATTTTTTCTGATCATGCCGCGATGTCTTTATATCTCCTTCGAAAGCAAGAAAAACTATCCAACGATCTGTTTGCCAAACAGAAACAATTAGCCCAACTTCAAAGAGCAGCCAAAGCCCTATTTTCCAAGCAAAATCTGCATGATACCTTAAACACGATCCTTGATCTTGCCCTTAAAATTACCGGCGCAGATTATGGTATTTTTCGTCTGGTTGATGATAAACAAAAACATTTGCTTACTTTTTCCTTTTCAGGATCGAAAATAAACAAACCCAAAATTGAGGCTTTGCCGATTGACCTAAAAAGTGTGATGGGAAGTGTTGCCCTAACCCGACGAACTATATTAATCGATGATATTCAAGCCGACGCGCACACTTACTACCCGCTTTCAGAAGATATAGTAATGCGATCTGAATTGGCGATCCCCCTGATCAGCGCTAATGGCGGCTTGGAGGGGGTCCTCAATCTGGAAAGTCCACAGCCGGGGACTTTTTCCCAGGAAGATAAAATTCTGGTTGAGACGCTTTGTACTTTTGCCACAATAGCCATACAAGAATTTCGGCTTCTCGAAAGTTTGATCGAGATCACCAATGGGATGCAGAAACTTGAGTTAAAAGAATTAGTGAATTTGATTCTCCAACGATCAGTTTCACTCCTGAACGCGGATCTCATTGAATTGTGGGAAACAAAGCCGAACAAATTGACGAAAATTGGATCGACAGGTACTGTCGATCCATCGAAAATGCCTGAAACAATTCAGGCTACATATAAATCAATTCTTGTTTCCGAAAATTCTCGCTCGGGGTGGATTTCAGAACTTGACCAGTATTATAGATCAAGACTCAAAAATGGAATGGTGCTTAGTGTCCTTCCTGATTTTGAGGACCGAACAGGAACATTTTTGCTTGCCACCTCGATCAATAATCGGGATGAATTCTCAGAAAATGACCGAAGAATTATTCATTTTATCGGGTCGCTGTTTATTTTAGCGAAGGAAAATGAAGTTAGAAAAGAAAAACTTGCTACGGAACAACAACAAAGGCAAACTGCGGAGACCTTTGCTGTGGTTGGTGATGTTGCCTCAAACGTACTTCATACAGTTAATAATCGGATTGGATTAATTCCGGTTAAGATTCAAACTCTTAAATCAAAGAGGGAATCCTTGTTTAGAGAGGATTACTACCTTAGTAAAAGTCTCGAGGAGATTGTAAGGTATGCAGTTGAGGCGCTCAAAACCGTCAGTGATAATATGGATAATTTGAGACCGCTTCAATTGACTCAAGTTGACTTATTGGAAGTGATTGCTGATGTAATTAACCATTTTAAAGAATTTGAGGATATTAAATTTTCAATTGCGTCTCCTGATGAACCTTGTAATGTGATCGCCAACCACAAGAACCTTCTCTTTATTTTGCAGAACATTATAGACAATGCTGTCCGGGTTATGGGTGGCAGTGGAAACATTGATTTTCAGATTCTGGTTAACGAACAGGAGACGACTCTTTATGTTCGCGATGATGGCCCGGGGCTGGATGAACCTGCCATTGAACAATTGTTTAAATTTGGCGCGAACACCAAGGAGCTATCCAATTTAGGTTTCGGATTATGGTGGGTAAGAACGATGATGACCAGGTTGGGCGGCACAATCACAGTCTCAAGTTCAATCGGCAATGGCGCGACATTTGGGTTGCATTTTCCTACCGGTAACCGACATGTCTAAAAAATTGAATGGCCTGATTCTTGATGATGATGAAAACTGGCGATCTCTATTAAAAGATCTATTATCAGATGTCGGTGCTAATTTGCTGACCGCGCAGGATTTTGATTCGGCGTTGAAATTAATTAACGAAAATAGTTTTTCATTCGCCATACTGGATTTGGCTCTTTCCAGCACTGACCATAACAACACCCAGGGGCTTGAAATCTTAAAAATGCTTTCAGATTCTCAACCGGATTGTGCCTGCTTTATGCTAACAGGTTTTTCCACGGTCGACATCGCGGTAAAGGCGATCGTTCAATTCCGGGCGAGAAATTTTTATCGTAAGGAATCACTTGATACCCAAGCTTTAATCAAAGATATAAAATACTGTTTGGCCGAGAAGAACCAACCTTCTACCCTTCGAAATATCGGTCGAAAGCGAAGTGATAATGAAGATGAATCAGAAAACTCACGGAATGAACAAGAAACGGTTCTGATTCTTGAAGATGATTCAGACTGGGCAACATTCCACTCAGACTGGTTAAGGGAATTAGGATACATCCCAGAGATTGCCGTTGATATTCAATCCGCGATTCAATTATTGAAGTTGAATAAATATTTTTTTACCGTCCTTAATCTCAGATCTGGGACGGGTTCGCTGATCGATTCAAACCGACCAGATCGTTCCTCAAACAAACTTTTCACTGTACTTCGCGAGATTGATTTGCCAGTCATCCTTATTAATGAAAATAACCACTTCTTTGATGTTGGAGAACTTTCCACTGAATTAAATATTTATGGCTATTTTGATAAAACAGAATTAAACCTCGAAAACTTGAATTTCACCGTGAAGAAGATCGAGGAAGAACATAGAATCGGTTATCCGGGCACCCTCACTCAGCGAGAATTGGATGTAATGAGATTATTAGCTGAAGGGCTAACCAACAAATTGATCGCTCAAAAGCTTTTTGTCACCCCAAATACAATTAAGCGACATCTGAAATCCATCTTTCGAAAATTGAAAGTAAACACCCGGAGCGGCGCTGTGGCAAAATTTCTTGAAAATGCGGAATCTCATTAGTGATTTTTTTCACAATCTATGTTACAATCGGTCTATAACTACCACAATTCACAAGGAGAATTAAAGGTATGAGTACGGAACCAGGCTACGACGCACTATTACCCCCCGAAATGGCGCGAAAAGCCGAATATTTAGGGGTCCGGAAGGCGGAAACACCCTTCCTCAAATTCTTTGGGTTATCAATTCTTGCCGGCGCGTTTATATCTCTTGGAGCGGTCTTCGCGACTACAACCGCAGTGGGAGGCAGCGCCCTCCCCTACGGCGTAAATCGATTACTTATCGGCCTCGTTTTTTGCCTTGGCCTGATTATGGTAATCATTGGTGGCGCGGAGCTCTTTACCGGTAACAATCTGATCGTAATGGCATGGGCAAGCAAAAAAATCGGAACCGCCACTTTACTTAAAAGTTGGGCAATTGCCTACCTTGGCAATTTCGTTGGCGCGATTGGGACAGTCCTCTTGGTATTCCTGAGTGGTCAATACCATGGAGCAAATGGAGAAATTGGAAATACCGCACTTTCCATCGCAAACACAAAGGCGGGACTCGATCCCATCAACGCGTTTTTCATGGGAATTCTTTGTAATGCCCTGGTTTGTCTGGCTGTCTGGATGTCATTTAGCGCCCGGACCGCGATAGACAAGATCGCGGTTATCCTCTTTCCGATCAGCGGTTTTGTCGCGATGGGTTTTGAGCATAGTATCGCAAACATGTATTTTATTCCAATTGGTTTATTCATCAAATGGTTTGATCCAACCTTCACAAATGCCTTCGTTGAAAAAACCGGAAATAATCTCAGCGCCCTTTCCACAAGCGACTTCCTGATTAACAATCTAATTCCTGTTACATTAGGTAATATAGTGGGTGGTGTGGTATTTGTCGCCGCCATTTATTGGGTTATATTTTTAAGACAGCCAAAGGAGGAATAATTTCATGAAAGCATATATCTTAATCAACGTACGCCCTGGTCATATCAAAGAAGTCTTGAAATTGGTCAGATCTTTGGAGGTTGTGGTTGAAGCGCATATGACATTTGGCCCTTACGATGGAATTATCAAAGTAGAGGCGGAAGATTTAAAGCAAATGGGCAACCTCATCGCGGAAGATATCCAACCAATTCCGGGTATTCTGGAAACCTTAACCTGTATCGCCCCAGATTGAGCTAAAAGATCCAATATTGTTGAGGAAAGCCCGTTTGCGCGGGCTTTCCTCTTTTTGTGAATCAATTTGTAATCCGGGTTTGTTATAATTGCTCAAAGCTTTGGAAAAAGGATCCCTATGGAAAAAGAAATCGAAATCACAGGAACTGATTTTATTCGGGAAGCGGTCGCTAAAGATCTAAAAGAGGGCAGATACAAACATGTCCGGACCCGTTTACCACCTGAACCGAATGGCTATCTGCACATCGGTCATGTCAAGGCATTTATGATCGATTATCTGATTGCCCTCGAAAATAATGGAGAGCTGATCTTGAGATTTGATGATACCAATCCCGCCAAGGAGGAAACAGAGTTTGTGGAAGCGATAATGGAGGATGCTTCCTGGATGGGAATCCGGTGGGTTAAGGTCACCTACGCTTCGGATTATTTTGGCCAATTATATGAATGGGCTAAAAAGTTGGTTCGGGCAGGCAAGGCTTACGTGGATGATCAAACTCCCGAGGAGGTAAGCAAAAACCGTGGGACTTTAACCACCCCTGGAATAAACAGCCCATATCGAGACCGTAGTATTGCTGAGAATCTTAATTTGTTAGAGAAGATGAAAAATGGTGAATTCCCAGACGGCTCAAGAATTCTGCGCGCCAAAATTGATATGGCGCATCCGAACATGGTTATGCGCGATCCGGCAATGTATCGCATCATCCATGAACCGCCTCACCATCGTACAGGTCGAGATTGGTGTATTTACCCGCTTTATGACTGGTCTCATGGGCAGAATGATTCAATGGAGGGCATCACTCACTCACTTTGTTCCATGGAATATGAGATCCACCGACCACTTTATGAGTGGTTTTTAACCCAGCTCGGTGAATTTCAACCCAGACAACTTGAATTTTCACGCCTAAACCTTACCTACGCCATGATGTCGAAGCGAAAACTGCGAAAACTCGTGGAAAAAGGAATTGTAACGGGTTGGGATGATCCTCGATTAACCACTCTTCGCGCAATGCGTCGGAGAGGTTATCCCGCGGAAGCCATCGCGACCTTTATAAAAAAAGTTGGGATCGCCAAAACCCCAAGCTGGATCGAATTTTCCTTGCTTGAATCTTGCGTGAGAGATGAGCTTAACAAAAGCTCACTCCGGAAAATGGTGGTAGTCGATCCGATAAAAGTTATCATCGATAACTATCCGGAAGGTCAAAATGAAGAAATGTCTGCCATCAACAACCCGGAGGACCCCACTGCTGGAAGTCGACCTGTCCTATTTGGAAGGGAGCTTTATATTGAAAGGGAAGACTTTGAGGAAAATCCTCCCCCAAAATATTACCGGTTATTTCCAGGGAACGAAGTCCGACTTCGATACGCCTATTATGTAAAATGTGTTGGTTTCGAAAAAGATCAAGAAGGTAAGATCACAACGATCCATTGTGAGTACGACCCCGCGACCCGCGGCGGCGATTCTCCTGATGGACGTAAAGTCAAATCAACCATTCACTGGGTTTCAGCAAACAACGCTCTCGATGCTACCGTTTTGGATTATGGACACTTGTTTCTGGTCGAGAATCCAGATGACATCGAGGAGTTGGAATCGATCATCGATCCTAACTCGCTCATTGTGCGCAAGAACGCAAAAGTTGAGGCGTCCCTTGTCAGCTCAAAACCTGGTGATAAATTTCAATTTGAGCGTTTGGGATATTACTCGGTGGACAGGGAAAGCAAGGAAAATGATTTGATCTTCAATCGTACGGTTACGCTCAAAGATAGCTGGGCTAAAATTCAGAACAAGAAGTGACTAAAAATCGATTGAATTTCTAAATCTCGGATGGTTTTCTTTTCTTATCTAAGCACTTTCGAGCGTCTTGATCGCATTCGCAATTCTTTCCAATACAACCTGCTTGCCGATCACGTCCATTGACTCGAAGAGTGGCGGTGTAACTGACTGCCCTGAAATCGCCGTTCGCAGGAATCCATAAACCTGATTTGGCTTATAACCCGTTTCCTCAAAATACTGTTTAAACCGAGAATCAGCGGCTTCATGGTCAAATGATTCCAGGTTTTCGATAATTTCATAACAATCCTGGCCGATCTGAAGGGTATCCGTGATTGTCGTATTCTTGGGGAGTAGATCTTCTTTCCTTACTTCGACCAAATCCTTAAAAAACCAGGCCGCGAAGGGGATACAATCGTCTAGAGTTACCAACCGTTCGCGGATGATCGGAATGATCTTCCGCAATTTGACGAGGTCTGGATTAATCCCTTCTCGGTTAAAAAATGGAATTAAGCGGTTCATTAAGTCTTCATTGGCAAGTTTTCTAATATGTTGAGCATTGAAATAATCGAGCTTGGCATAATCGATGGCGGCTGGGGATGGATTTAGCTTTCGAATGTCAAATTTTTCAATCATCTCTTCAATGGTGAGCAAATTCTCAGTTTCACCTGCCCCCCAACCCATCAAGGCGGTCCAGTTATTCAAGCCTTCCGGAATAAAGCCCAAGGAATCAAAATCTTTAACAAAAATTGAATAACCGTCTGATAGAGCTTGTTCTTTCTCCCGTTTGCTCATCTTTCCTTTACCACTCGGTTTGAGGAAAATTGACAGATGAATCCAGACCGGTTCCTGCCACCCAAAGGATTTGATAATTCGGGAGTGTAACGGTAGGGAAGCTAACCATTCGGATCCTCGGAAAACATGGGTAATTTCCATAAAATGATCGTCGACCATAGCCGCAAAGTGGTAGGTTGGCAAGCCATCCGATTTGATCAAAACCGAGTCATCTAAAGTTCTATTTTCGATAACGATTTGTCCGCGCAGCAAATCATTGACCACTGTTCGACCTTCTCTGGGCATGTTAAAGCGAATGACATGCGGTTCACCAGATTCCATCCTTGATTTGGCTTCAATCGGACTGATTTGCTTGCAGTGCCCATCGTATCCAGTTTGTTGTTTATATTTCTGCTGTTCCTGTCTGACTGCTGCCAATCTCTCAGCAGTGCAAAAACAGGGAAAAGCTGAACCATTCTCGAGCAGGATCTTGATCTGCTCCTGATAAATCGCCTTACGTTCGGTCTGGCGATACGGTCCGTATTCTCCACCAACATCCGGACCTTCATCATAATTCAGCCCGAGCCAGCGAAGCCCATCCATCAGTTCTTGTTCCGTTCCTTCTACATATCGTTTTTGATCAGTATCTTCTATTCTGAGGATAAATTTTCCGCCGGTTTGCTTTGCGAGCAAATAGTTATAAAGCGCGGTTCGGGCGCTACCTATATGCATGTGACCGGTCGGCGATGGCGCAAACCGTACTCTGACTGGTTTTTCTGGCAAGAACGACCTCCAAAAATTAAACTTGAATGATATTATGGCGCATGATGACGCTTTCAACAAGCCCAATCGCGATCATATTTGCGACGAGTGAGCTGCCTCCATAGCTTACAAATGGCAAAGTTAAACCAGTGGCGGGAAGCATATTTAAGTTAACCCCAAAATTCACAAAAGCCTGGAACGCAATCAAAGTCGCCACACCATAGGATATGAGAGAGCCATAAACGTCTCGTGACACTTTTGCGGCATAAATACAACGTAAAACGATCGCGAAGACAAGCAACATGATGAGACTTGCCCCGATAAGCCCGAGTTCGTGAGCGGTGGCTGAGAAAATAAAATCTGACCAGCGGACTTTGAGAAAGCGCAGTTGAACCTGGGAGCCTTGGCCATACCCTTGGCCAAAAATACCCCCTGAGCCGATTGAGATCAATGCTTGCTCGATGTTGTACGTATCTCCATAGCGCGCATTTGGATCAGGCGACAAAAAGGTCATTACTCGATCCAATTGATATTGGTGGATGACTCCAAATTCAACGAGAAGAGGGAATGAAACCGCTATGATCACGATTGCTGCAAGGAAATAACTGGCTAATAATTTTATGGATACTCCTGAGAACCAAAGCTGTACGAACCAGAGTACCATCAAAACAATCGATGTGCTGAGATTTGGTTGCAGAATCACCCATATCGTAATCCCCATTGCCATTAAAAAACTTCTGATTACCCATTTCGATTGATCCATCTGATGGAAATGGGTAGCAAAATAATTTCCCATTGTAAGAATCATCACTATTTTTGCAAACTCGGAGGGTTGGATAAACACCAAGGTAGAGCGGAACCATCTGGCGGAACCAAAAAGGGCAGCCCCAATAATATTCAAGGCGATTAATGTGATAATAATTCCGATGTAAAGAGTTGTACTAAGGGAGCCCCAAATTCGATAATCGATATTCGCGACAATCAGAAGGAAAACTAACCCAATACCCGCAAAGATAATTTGTCTTTGTACGAGAGGGGTTGTTACGGTAAGCTCATAGTTTCCAGCTACCGCGGAACTGATCATGGTTATTCCGAGGATGGTTAATGCCAGAACAGATCCGAGCAACCAAAAATCGAAATAGCGCCAATGACTAAATTTCATTAATTGCTATCTTTTTTTTGTATTTGATCGAATTGGAATATCTGCAACCAATTTTTGGGTCCGACCATCAGAATCAATCTGGACCTGCACACGTTGAGGATCAATGTCTACATACTTTGAGATCACAGCGATCAGCTCATCCTTCAAATCGGAGATTGTGGCGGGAGAAATGTTGATTCGATCATTGATCAAGACCAGGCGCAAACGATCCTTCGCAGATCTGACACTTTTGGGTTTACTGAAAAGGTCAATTAATTTCATATCAATCTTTCTGTCCAAAAATGTTCAGCTTATTCCAAAAATTCGTTTCCTTTAATTCCAGAAACGGAACTTCTTCTCCCACAAATCTGCGAGCAATGTTCCTGAAAGCCATCCCGGATCTCGTTTTGGCGTCAATTGCCAGTGGAACACCTTTGTTTGAGGCAATTAAAACGTTTTCGTCTTCAGGAATCACACCAATCACTTCAATCCGAAGTAATTCATAAATATCATCGACAGAGAGCATATTGCCTTTATCCACCATGCTTGGTTTTATTCGGTTAATAATCAAGTATGGTGGCTTTTTCTCTTCAGCCTCAATAATTCCGATGACCCTGTCAGCGTCTCTTACCGCAGACATCTCCGGGTTTGTCACGATCGCGACAATATCGGCTGGCGCGATGGAATTCTTAAAACCTCGTTCAATACCAGCGGGTGAATCAATGATGATCCAATCAAATTCCTCCCTTAATTCATTACATAACCGAACCATGTCACTCGGAGAAACCGCGTTCTTGTCTCTGGTTTGGGCGGCTGGAATTAAAAACAGGTCAGGAAACCGCTTATCCCTTATCATAGCCTGCCGAGTTCGACAACGACCTTCGACAATATCAACGATATCGTAAACGATCCGATTTTCGAGACCAAGAATCACATCGAGATTACGAAGACCAATATCACCATCAATGCAAACCACCTTCTGATTTTTTGAGGCGAAAGCAACCGCTAGATTAGCGACTGTAGTAGTTTTTCCTACGCCACCCTTTCCGCTGGTGATTGTTAAAACTTTTGCAGTCATTGAGTCTCCATTGTTTTTTATTTTTCGTTCCAGGCTTCGGCAACAAGTTGACCGTTTATGATCCGAATCATTTCGGGCAAGTATAAATCTTGCTTTTCGGGAGATACGGCGACTAGATCAGCTATGCGCAATTGGGTTGGTTTTAATTCCAGCGCGCAGATGAAAGCTGTTGTATCACCACTCTTCCCAGCGTGGACAAAACCCTTTATTCTTCCCCAAACTACAATATTTCCAGTGGCGATCACTTCCGCGCCAGGATTGATGTCTCCTATAACGATCACATTACCCATGTGGTCAATCCTGGTACCCGATCGAACTGTTTTACCCATCCACAATGGAGAGTCTGGTTTATTAATCTTTCCGACCTGTTTCTTTTTTTCATCCGTCGGGTTTACGCTCAAGCCTAACAGTTCTCCTGAACGCATGCTGATCTCGTTACTACTTATGATTACAGCCAGTGTAATTTGTTCATCAGCGAGGTCATCTCGAAGTTTTCCTAAATCAGCGGCTTTTAATGGTATATCGCCCACATCCAAAAGCATTTTTGCGCCATTAAAGAAGCTTCGATTACTGCCTATGTGGGTGAATAAAGCGTCCCTTGATAACTTGAATTCATGGGAAATGATATTGACTAAAATTCCCTCTTTCAAACCCTTAATCAAAAAGTATGGATTATCGCGCATTCTTGTCCTGAATTTGAAAATTATAGCATATTGGATACACACTTTGATCAGGGAGTAACAATGCCCTGATCAATCGCTTTCAACTCAAAGTAGGCCTCAAGTACCCGACGTACAACTGGAGCAGCGACGCTGGCGCCTTCACCACCATTATATAAAAAAGCAACTACCGCGATTTCCGGGTTATCGAAAGGCGCGTACGCGGTGGTCCAGCTATGGGTTGGCCAGGAACCGAATTGGCACAAATTCTTGGATTGGGCAACATCGTCACAATATTCCGCCGTTCCCGTCTTGCCGGCTGCCGGCACTTCAAAAGCCGTCGTAAACTCCTCATTGCCGTTGAAGACTCCGAAAAGCGTACCAGTTGGTCCTTCGGTCACCGCCATGCGCATTCCTTGTTGAACGCTTTGGATAACGAATGGGTCGACAGTTTTAAGGGTACCAAGGTCTTCACAATACAACCCATCACATTTCAAATCTCGAATCATTGGATCTGTCGTCAAATCCCACTTTATGTTAGTCGTTTGCGGCGAAATCCGCCACGCGCCAAGATTAAAAATAGAATTACCGGTTTCATCCTCCGAGCACCAGCCTTTTGCGGGTTTCCCGTCTTCCGATGTTCCATCACAGATTTGATAGTAATTATTATTGGTGATTTCAAATCTTGTATCACACCATTTCTGTTCGGTTGGAGAAGGATCTGCCGGATCGCTACAACGCCGATAGATGTTCCCGTCATTGTCACGCCAGATTTCGATAATTTCGTTGTCAGAATTTCGAATTTCTTTAATCAAAGTTGGTTGAACAAGTTTTCCATCGTTCGCGATTGTTGATGCAGACATAAGCACCTGTAAAGGTGTGGAAAGCACGTAACCTTGACCGACAGAGGCGATGTATGTATCACCGGTTGACCAGTTTTCTCCACGTTCGATTCGTTTCCAATCCGGTGATGGAATCAATCCGGGCGCCTCACCCAGTAATTCAATATAACTGGGCTGATCATACCCTAACCCGCGCGCATATTCTTTCAAGCGTTCGATTCCGAGACCTTGAGGGACTTCCTCTTTATATCCCCCGCCAAGTTTGTAGAAACAGACATTACTGGAATAGGCAATACAGTGAAGAAAATCAATCGAACCAAATCCAGCCTCATTCCAGTCCACAAATGAACGTTCATTGCCTGGATCATTTGGCGAAAAAGATTCAGTCAAAATCAACTCTCCAGGCGCGTCAAGGATATCCCCAAGTTCAATCACATCCTCATTTAGAGCTCCGACTGCGGTTGATAATTTGAAAACTGATCCAGGTGGAAACATGTCAGAAACCACATGGTTTAGTAATGGCTTGGCAGGATCCTGTGCCAGTTGGTTGTAGTAATAAGCGGGAATGAATCGGGCGAAACGATTATTTTCGTATGTAGGAAATGAAACCATGGCTAAAATCTCGCCTGTTTGTGGATTCATTGCAGCGACTGCGCCGGTTGTAATACGAATCTGACCATGCCAGCGATTCCAGAAATTGATTTCGTTTAATAATGCGGTTTCAGCCGCTTTTTGCAAGCGAGTATCTATCGTGGTCACAATGTTATATCCGGCTTCGGCTTTAACAGGAGATTCGAGGTTTCTCATTTCTTGCCCACCAACATCCCGTTCAATAACGCGTTTTCCAGGAGAACCAGCCAGAATATCTTGAAAGAAAGCTTCCAATCCCGCATAACCCACTTTATCTCGATTTTGATCAAATCCTTGTTCTACATAAAAATCCTCTTCAGTAGCGGGAATTGGTCCTAAAAAACCAATAAAATTGGCGGTCAATGACCCGGTTGGGTAATCCCGAATTGGCTCAATCTGAACGCTCACTCCAGGCATATCCATCGATTTTTCATGGACGATCAAGGCGGTTTCGACATCCACATTGCAAGCAAGTTTGACCGGACTATAGGGCGCGTTGGTGTTCTGGAGTTCCACCCATTGGGCAATCCCCGGTCCTTCCACACATTCTGAAACTAATTTTGCATCCTCAACGGTACCACTATTGACAGGAATGCCGATGATGGTAGAAAGTTCACGGTAGACATTTTGAATATCAGCATCTTCGTCCGGTAATTCGGATGGGGTTATTACAATGTTATAGGAAGGTGCATTCTTCGCCAATACAGTCCCATTTCGGTCATAAATAATCCCTCTGGCGGGCGGATCACTCAGAGCCAGGGTCCTGTTTTCGTATGCCTGGGCTGCCCTAACATCATATTCGAATACCTGAAGCTGCACTAATTTCCACATCAGGGCCGCCAAACTTATCAAGATTATTCCGATAAAAATTGTTGTGCGAGATTTTTGGATCTTCGCGTTGGTGAAATTCTGTTCGTTCATTTCATCTCTGGGTCAATAACCGTAAAACGGGCAAATTCTTTCACGATGGAATTAACTGGCAGGATTAAGACAATATTTAAAAACATACTTGGAATCATGATCTGCCAGAACATCTCGGAAAGGTTAATTTGAAAGCCTGAAAATACCCAGGCTTGAGCCATTGTCAACCCATAGAATACCACGCTTCCTACCATGGTTGACAAGATGAGTAAAAATATTGGTAAGTGGTAAGTCATAGATTTAATTTTTCGGGTAATGCCTGAGATCAAAATATAGAGTAGAAAAGGTAAGAATACGAGTGTCGCGGAGTAGAGCGCGTACAACGCGCCAGCAAAGGTTGCCCAGAGAAAATAAGCTTTGTCATCTTTGTTGATGTTCCAACTGATCAGAATCAGCAGCAATATGTCCGCTTTCCCAGCTAACAGTGAAAAGCGTCCCAGCACAGCACTTTGAAGGATCATGCCAAATACCAGAATTGGTAAAATGATAAAACTTCTCATGGAACTTCTTGGATCAGCGGGGTAATGTCGATCGCTCGAAAATCGGTAATCACCATCACTAATTTTAAGTTGCGAAAATCAACTACAGGTTGGACGCTGGCACTCTGGAAAAGGTCGGAATCGGTTTTCTTTGTATTGATAACCTGACCAACGATGATATCCGCTGGAAAACCACCGCCGATACCCGATGTTAGAACGATGTCACCAACCTCAAGTGGTTTTTCCTGTGAAAGCATACCCAAAGACAGCTCACCATTGGGAGAGCCGGAAAGGATGACATCTTGATCCGCTTTTTCAAGGCGCACATTCACCGCGGAACCTGAATCGGTAATGAGTTGAACCCTTGCCGCTCCGTTGATAACCGCGTCTACCCGCCCGATCAATCCTTGATCGGTTATAACTGGCATACCTTTTAAAATACCTTGATCGGATCCTTTATCGATGATGATATACCGTAAAAAGGGGCTTGGGTCCAAACCAATTACAGAAGCTGCCGAATAGGAATTTTCTGGATTTGTTCTTGAATACCTTACTAATGCGGCAAGAATGTCCGCTTCCGCCAGGCTTTTTTCAAGGCTTAATACCTGTCCTTGCAATCTCGACACCTCGTTTTCCAACAAGGCATTTCTCTGTCTAAGGCTGATAACATCTCTTGGGATTGTAAAAAATTCCTGTAGAACCACAAACCTGGTGGATATCCATGATTGAGCTGAAACCAAACCAGTGTTGAAAGTAGTAGATGCACCACCAAAGGCGCCGCTTAGCGCTACCGCCATCAGACCAACGATCAAAGCAAAAATGACCGTAATAATCACCAGATCATTTGTTTTGTTTTTCATTCAATAATCTGTCTTATGCCTGATGACCTTGATTACCTCTTTCCAAGCCGATGAGGTAATGTTTAAGGAAGTCGAAATCACTCAAAATCATTCCAGTCCCACGTACCACGCTCGTCAAGGGATCTTCCGCTTGCCAAACACGCAAATGAAGCTCATCAGCGAGGCGGTCCGCAAGACCTTGAAGGAGCGCTCCACCTCCGGTAAGACAAATTCCAGTATCCATCAAGTCAGAAAGCACTTCCGGAGGTACTTCATCCAGTGCATCCCGGATCGTATCAACAATTACCTGCAAGGAACTTGAAAGAGCATCTCTTACTTCAACCGATGAAATATCGATGGTTTCTGGTAACCCATTGATAAGGTTTCTACCCCTTGCCTCGACAGTTTTTTCCTGAGTTAATGGGTAAGCCGAACCAATCGCTTTTTTGATCTGCTCACCAACACCCTCTCCAATCAGTAAATTGTATTTATTTCGGATGTAATTAACGATATCCTGATCCATCTCGTCGCCCGCGACCCTCAATGAACGGGATACGACGACACCACCCATTGCGATCACCGCGACTTCGGTTGTTCCTCCGCCTATATCAACCACCATTGAGCCGACGACATCGCCAATTGGTAAACCCGCGCCTAATGCAGCCGCGATAGGCTCTTCGACCAAATACACTTCACGCGCTCCGGCACTCATGGCGGCATCGTAAGCCGCCCTCTTTTCAACTTCAGTAACGCCGGCGGGTATGCCAATCACCACCCTTGGGCGTGGCAAAGGCACAATACTTTGTTCGTGAACCTGTCCAATAAAATAAGATAACATGATTTGAGTGATATCAAATTCTGAAATCACTCCATCGCGAATAGGACGCATAGTCTGGAAATTACCAGCCGTTCTGCCCATCATCTCTTTTGCCTTCCGCCCAACAGCCAGAGGTTCACGCGTCCTTCGATCAATCGTTACCCAGGATGGTTCATTGATGACAATTCCTTTATTTTTAACATAAACCAAGGTATTTGCTGTACCAAGGTCTATGCCAATGTCCAGAGAGAACTGTCCTAACAACCAATTTATGGGATTAAATGCCAAATTCAATATCTCCGTAGTTTTAGTTAACGGCACAATTATACCATTGACGTTTTAATAATAGTCCGAGTATTCCGGTTTATACTTATCCGGTATCATATCTCGCAGGAGTTGCCAATGTCAAAAATCGTGATTGTATCAGACAGCACCCATTATCTGCCTAAGGATTTAATCCAAAAATACAATATTCATGTTGTTCCTCTTACATTGAATTGGGGCGAAAACAGTTATCTTGATGGAGTGGAGATGCTTCCAACCCAATTTTATGAACGCCTCAGCATTGATTCAGTTTTACCTACCACTTCTCAGCCACCGATCGGCGAAATGGTTAAAGTGTTCAAGCCGCTTGTTGATGATGGATTTCAAGTTTTTTCGATTTTTATTTCTAAATTACTCTCCGGAACATTCAACTCCGCTATTCAAGCAAGGGACTTGCTTGGCGAAAAGAAAGAAGACGTGGTAATTTTTGATAGCGGAACCATTTCGATGGGGATTGGCTTTCAGATCCTTGCCGCGGCAAAGGCGATTGAGGACGATCTTTGCCTGCCTGAGGTCGTCCTTGCGGTTGAAAGAGCAAAATCAAATTCAGGAATTTTTTTCGTTTGTGACACGCTCGATTACCTCGCCAAAGGCGGAAGATTGAGCCAGGAAGAGGCAGAAAAAGGAAATGCCCTGAAAATAAAACCGATTCTGACCATTGAGGATGGGAAAATCACCACAGCCGAGCGCGTAAAAACAAAATCCAAAGCCGTCGAGAGGGCGGCAGAATTGGTGATGGACGCGGTAAGCGGAAAAGAGAAGATTAGAGTCGCCGCGTTTCATGCGAACGCGTATTCGGAAGCAAGCGCCGCACTGCGTCTCTTGACAGAACCGCTCATGATTAATGAGGAATTGATCGCTGAAGTAAGCCCGGTAATTGGAACTCATACCGGACCTGGTACGGTTGGATTGGCGTATGTTTTTGATTAGAACGAATTGACAAAATGAATCATAAGAAAAATACGCTTTTTATTGGCATCGCCGGCGGCTCTGGTTCTGGAAAAACAACCGTATCCAAAGAAATTCTGAACCAAGTTGGCCCGGATCGAATTGCTTACATTCCTCATGACGCATATTACAAGGACCTTACCGGTTTACCCCCTGAAGTAAAAGCTCAAGTTAACTTTGACCATCCAAATTCACTCGAAACTGATCTTTTAATCGCTCATCTTACTAATTTGAGCCGAGGAGAACCGATCGATTTACCGGTATATGATTTCTCAATTCACAGCAGAACTAAAAAAGTGGTCCAGATTTCTCCAAAGCCAGTGATCATTGTCGAAGGCATTCTGATCTTTTATGAGACAGAGTTAAGAGCTCTTTTTGATCTTAAAATATTCGTCGACACCGATTCGGATCTCCGTTTCATTCGCAGATTGCAAAGGGATGTTGGTGAACGTGGGCGCACTCCGGAATCTGTGGTTGAGCAATATCTTTCAACAGTCCGCCCGATGCATTTGGAGTTTGTTGAGCCTTCCAAACGCTATGCAGATATAATTATTCCCGAAGGTGGACACAATATCCCGGCGCTTGAACTGGTTGTAGCAAGAGTCCAAGATCTGCTTTCAAAATCAAATCAATAATAGGAGAAAACATGTCCAATAAAAAATGGAATACCCCCCCTGATATGGTGATAGATCCAAAAAATAAATATTTTGCGACTTTTAAAACCGATGTCGGGAATATGACTTTCGAGCTGGCAGCTGAAAAAACCCCAGTAACCGTAAACAATTTTGTATTCCTCGCCCGTGAAGGTTACTACGATGATACTATTTTTCATCGTGTGATCTCCGATTTCATGGCACAAGGCGGCGATCCTACCGGAACTGGTCGCGGCGGACCAGGATATCAATTCAAGGATGAATTTCATCCCAGCCTTCGACATTCCCAAGCAGGTGTTCTTTCCATGGCGAACGCAGGTCCGGGTACCAATGGATCTCAATTCTTTATTACTCACCTCGCAACCCCTCATCTAGATGGGCATCACACAGTTTTTGGTCAATTAATTGAGGGCATGGACACTCTTTACAAAATTCCAGATCGAGACCCAATGCGGCCTCAACATCCGGGAATCAAAATTATTACCATTACCATTCAGGAAATTGCCGCGGAATGAATAACAAAATCCTGAATACATTACTCAGGGTAGCAATCGTGCTTGGTGTTTTATGGATCAGTTATCTGATCTTTGTATACCGGGACATTATGCTTGACCTTGCGGGATATGGTTATTTGGGAATTTTTCTAATTTCTGTCCTCACTAACGCTACTCTTTTCCTGCCGACTCCTGGCTTGGCGTTGGTATTTACTCTTGGCGGCGCGCTTAACTTCTGGTTGGTTGGTCTTTCAGCAGGTTTGGGCAGCACGATTGGGGAGTTATCCGGTTACCTTGCTGGTTATAGCGGTCAACCTGTAATTGGAAAAACGGACTTATATCATAAAATAAAACCTTATCTTGAAAAATATGGTCCGGTCATCATTTTCTTTCTGGCGGCTTTACCAAACCCGTTTCTTGATGCGGCTGGAATTGCGGCTGGAATTATGAAAATTCCTGTTCGAGAGTTTTTGTTGTGGACATTTTTAGGAAAATTGATCAAGATGGTTGTAGTTGCTTATTTGGGATACCGATCTTTTGACTGGATAACACCGTATCTATAATATAATTATCATAAACAATTATTGAAAATTTGGTTGGAGGCTATATGTTCGTAAAAAACAAAATGTCAAAACCTGTAATTTCCATATCTCCAGACATGCCGATCGCGGATGCGTTGGTATTAATGAAGAAGGAGAAGATCCGCCGCGCTCCAGTAATCAAGGATGGAAAGCTGGTTGGTATTGTCTCTGACAAAGATTTACTCAACGCATCGCCTTCACCGGTGACCACTCTTTCGATCTGGGAGATGAATTATCTTCTGAGCAAAATTACTGTTTCGGAGGTAATGACCCAAAATGTAATGACCGTAACCGAAGATACTCCGGTTGAACAAGCCGCCCGCATTATGGCAGACAATAAAATTGGCGGATTACCTGTTCTTAAAGATGGCCATTGCGTCGGAATTATTACTGAGACAGATTTGTTCAAAGTTTTTCTCGATCTTCTTGGCGCGCGAGAGATCGGGGTTCGGATAACAATTCGAATTGAGGATAAAACCGGCAAACTGTCTAATGTTACCCAGGCGATTGCCCAAGCCGATGGAAGCATCCTCTCTCTTGGTCAACTCATGGACGATGATAATGCCTATCGGTTGGTAACTTTCAAGGTTAAAAATCTTGAAGAGCAGAAACTCCGGGAAATTTTAACTCCTATCGTCGTGGAAATTATTGATATTCGTACTTGCTAATTTTGATTTGAAAAGAAAGATCCCCAAAAAGGGGATCTTTCTTTTATTTTTTCCTCTGGCCCCTGATAAATTTCTTGGCCTCTACCTTCTTGGATATTTGAGGCGGTTTTTTGTTCCAATTCCCAGTATTGAGTGTCTTTTTGAAAACTTTTATTTCTGGCACTCTTTCTGACTTCAACTCAGCAATCTCGTCCTGGGTTAAATTTCGATACTCACCAGGTTTAAGGGTTCCCAAACGTAACTGTCCGATCCTGGTCCGAATGATCTTTACAACCGGTAATCCTAACAAGGAAGCGGTTTCTCGAATCTGCCTCTTTCTGCCTTCACTCATGACCACCTTAACCCAAGCGCCTTTACCTGCCAGAGATACAAGACGGATATCTACCTTTTGGGTTTTGTAGCCATCGGTCAGAACCACTCCTCTCCGCCAAGTCTCCAATTGCTCGGTATCTGGTTGCCTGGCGAGTAGTACAGAATATTCTTTGGAGTGTCCATGAGAAGGATGGGTAAGCTTTTGGGCAAGTTCCCCGTCATTGGTCATCAGGATCAAACCTTCACTTTCAAAATCCAGACGTCCTACCGGATAGAGCCGCTCAGCCATGGGAATGAGATCTCGAACAGTCTGCCGGGTATCACCCTTCTCATTTTCGACCGTAGAGAGCACAAATCTGGGTTTATTGAGGGCAATATAAATCAAGCTGTCCGCGTCACGGATTCGTTTCCCATCGAGGGTAATTTGATCCGTGTCGGGGTCAGCTTTTTGACCTATTTCGGCAATCTTGCCATTAACTTTAACTCGACCTTGAAGGATATATTCCTCACAAGCTCTTCGAGAAGCGATTCCCGCTCTTGCCATGATTTTTTGAATTCGTTCTTCCATATCAGCGAATTATAACCTACCGGCAAGATATAGATTAGATTTGTTTCTTATGGTAGCATTGGAACTTATGAATCACTCCCCGATAACACACATCTTTGCCATTGACCTTGACGGTACACTTTACACCGAAAAAAAACAAATCTCAAACCGATCTCGGGAAAGCATTAAAAGAGCAAGTAATGAAGGAATTCAACCAATCATCGCGACGGGTAGAGGACCTCATGGCGCTGAGATCGCGCTTGAAAAGCTGGGTATTGATCTCCCATATATTTGCTCGGCTGGAGCAATGATCCGGAGCGGAATTCAAGGGAAGGTCATTTACGCAAATACTTTCCACAATCATTCACACCTGCAAAAAATGATTGACTTTGCCCGGCAAACCGATACTGCCTTATTGGCTGAGCTTCCAAGCGGCGAGCTCCGATATTTTGGAAGCTCTAAAAGCCTCGAGATCATTGACGATCAGACCGCGACAGAACTTTCTCATAACGCCCAAACCGGAAATCCTGACAAAGATTTTGATCTGCCTTTGTTGAAATTTACCCTGGTTGCCAGTCGCGACCGTCTGGATGACTTTAGGGAAATGGTTAATCAATCAAAAATGGGCTATAACATGGTCATTTCGGGGGCGCAGTTTCTGGATCTCACCGCGCCAGGTACCAACAAAGGTACTGCATTAGAATATTACGCGAAATATATGGGTATTTCTCCTGAAAATATCGCCTCGATTGGTGATCAGGAAATTGACATTCATATGTTAAATTATTCAGGCACCAAATTCGCGATGCAAAATGCTGTCCCTGAATTGAAGGAAATTGCTCAGGTGATTACTCCTTCCAATGAGGATGAAGGCGTTGAATGGGCAATTGATTATCTGTTAGAGAGTTTGACCGTTGGAAATGTCGGATAAATTTCAGGCTTATACACAGACGCGTTCCACTCATTGGGATGATATAGCGGCGAATCATTCAAGTTTGAATGCTTTCAGCGGTTATTACCATTCGAGATTGACTGAAATCATGTGCTGGAATATCGGCAAGGGGAAACGCGTACTCGAGATTGGTTGCGGTTATGGAGACCTTCTGGCGGCTTTAAAGCCAAAAATCGGCGTTGGTATCGATTTTTCGTCAATAATGATCGAAAAAGCCCAAACTCGCCATCCCGAAATTCAATTCTTCAAGATGGATGCCCACGAAATTTCGTTCGATCAAACATTTGATTGGATCATCTTGTCAGATCTGATCAATGACGTTTGGGATTTGCAAACTGTCCTATCCCAGGTTAAAAAACTTTCCTCACCAAAAACAAGAGTTGTACTCAATTTTTTCAACCGGATCTATCAACCGGCTATTTCACTTGCCAGCAAACTTGGACAGGCAAAACACTTGCTTCCTCAGAATTGGTTTACGCCAGAGGATGTAAAGAATTTGCTCTATTTATCCGGTTTTGACGTCATCAGCCATCAACGTGAAATTCTGCTTCCGATACGGTTTCCCATTTTGGATCCCCTCGCGAATAAATTTTTGGTAAAAATTGGTCCAATTTCCCATCTTGCTTGGACAAATTTGGTCATCGCCCGCCCGTTGTTTGATACCACTCTTCAAGAAGAAAGTGTGAGTATCATCATTCCCGCTCGGAATGAAGCCGGAAATATCCAAAATGCGCTTAATCGGCTTCCCAAATTTGGGAAAAATCAGGAAGTTATTTTTGTGGAAGGTAACTCATCTGATGATACCTTTACGGTGATTGAAAATTTGATCTCAGACTATCCACACCTTAACCCAAAATTATATAAACAGCCTGGCAAGGGCAAGGCTGACGCTGTACGAGTCGGATTTGAAAAAGCTAATGGGGATATTCTGATGATCCTTGACGCTGACCTCACCGTTCAACCTGAAGATTTACCTCGCTTTTATGAGGTACTCATCCAAAATAGAGGTGAATTTGTCAATGGTGTAAGGCTTGTCTATCCGATGCATGAGCAGGCAATGCGGTTTTTGAATTTGATTGGAAATAAATTTTTCAGTTTTAGCTTTTCCTGGCTACTTGGACAACCGATCCGTGATACCCTTTGCGGCACGAAAGTGTTGAGAAGGGAAAATTACAAAGAGATCGAGAACAATAGAGAGTACTTTGGCGATTTTGACCCTTTTGGGGATTATGACTTAATCTTTGGAGCCGCAAAATTGCACTTAAAGATCGTTGATCTGCCGATCCGCTATCAGGATAGAACCTACGGAACGACCAACATTGATCGCTGGCGGCATGGGGCATTATTATTTAAAATGTTGTTTTTTGCCGCAAAAAGGTTGAAATTTACATGACAGCGAATATAAAAGTATTGAATATTGTTGGAACCAGACCCGAGGCTGTAAAGATGGCGCCAATAATTAAAGCCATGCGAAGTGATCCTGTTTTTGAGTGTGTCACTTGTGCCACCGCCCAGCATAGAGAGTTATTGGATCAGGTACTCAGTCTCTTCCAGATCAAACCAGAAATCGATCTCGACCTGATGCAGCCGGGTCAAAGCTTGAGTGTACTTACATCACAAATCCTCACAAACCTTGATCCGGTAATCTCTCGATTGAAACCGGATTGGATCCTTGCCCAGGGAGACACAACTACTGTAATGACGGCTGCTTTGCTCGCTTATTACAACCGGGTAAATTTCGGGCATGTTGAAGCAGGACTGAGGACTTTTAACAATTTTGAACCTTATCCCGAAGAAGTGAACCGCCGAATCGCCGGGACAATCGCGACTGCCCATTTCGCCCCAACCGAAACCGCGAAACAAAACCTTCTTCAAGAGAATATTCCAGCGGATTCTATTTTTGTAACCGGAAACACAGTAATTGACGCGATTCAATCGGTCGGAAAGCTGCCGATCCCTTCCGAGCTTTCACCGCTCTTAAATCAAATTGGTTCAAAAAAAATTATCCTTGTCACCGCTCATCGCAGAGAAAACTTTGGAGAACCAATTCATGCCATCTGTAAAGCAATCGCGTCACTCGCTCAGGAATTCAAGGATGAAATTCATTTCATCTATCCGGTTCATCCAAACCCAAATGTAAAAGATGTTGCATTTAAACTACTCAAAGATATCCCGAATGTAACCCTGCTTCCGCCTCTCGATTACCTGCCGATGGTCCACTTAATAAAAGCGTCCTACCTGGTACTAACGGATTCTGGAGGATTACAAGAGGAAGCTCCAAGTTTCGGAAAGCCAGTATTAGTGATGAGAAATGTTACCGAAAGACCTGAAGGCGTTCAAGCGGGTACCGTTCGCCTGGTTGGGACCAATTCATCACAAATTGAAGCCATGGTAAACCAGCTGCTTGTTGACCATGACGATTACCTATCCATGGCGCGGGCGATAAATCCTTATGGCGATGGTAAAGCGACTGAACGTATTCTAAAAGCCATCAAGAATTTTTCTTAAACCGAAATGCAAGAAATCGAATTTGATGCCATTATCTATGACCATGCGAATGAAATTTGGCTCGGTTTTAAAGATTCCATTTTCAATTTTTCAGTAAATAATCCATCAGAAATTCTCCCCACCCTTTCGACAATTGAAACATTGTGTCGCGAAGAAAAACTTTTCGCGGTCGGCTATCTTGCCTACGAAGCAGGACAGGCTATGGACAATAAGGCAAAGGTGAAATTATTTAATGATTATGATTTGTCATGTTTCAGATTATATAATGACTACACGAAATTTACAAACCTCCCAATTCCAGATGACTCTTTTTTATTGTCAAGCTGGGCACCATCCATAGAACAAGTTTTTTATAATAAATCAATTCTAGCCATCAAGGAATTGATCCAATCCGGGTATACATACCAGGTAAATTATACTTTTCGTCTCAAGAATACACTTTCAGGTAGCGCATATTCACTTTTCTACTCAATGGTTAATTCCCAAACTCCGGGGTACTCCGCTTTTCTTAAATTTGAGGATATTACAGTTTGCTCTTCCTCTCCTGAATTGTTTTTCACTAAAAACAATTCATCCCTCGTTTGTAAACCAATGAAAGGAACCATCCGGCGCGGTCGGACATTATCCGAGGACATTGCCCTTAAAAGCAAGCTGAAAGGTTCTCTGAAGGATCAAGCCGAGAATATCATGATTGTTGATATGACTCGCAATGATCTTGGACATATTTCCAAAATTGGAAGCGTTCGGACCCATGATCTCTTTGAAATTGAAAAATATCCTACTGTCTGGCAAATGACTTCTACGGTCGAATCCAATTCTTCTGAAAGCATCAGTAACATTTTCAAAGCTCTCTTTCCCTGCTCCTCAATTACCGGGGCTCCAAAATTAAGCACCATGAAAATTATTGAGCAGCTTGAATCTACTCCCCGGGGAATTTATACGGGCTCAATCGGCATGATCACGCCGAACCTGGACTGCCAGTTCAATGTAGCCATCCGAACGGCAGTCATTGACAACCAGACGAAAATGCTCACTTATGGCGTTGGCGGCGGGGTTGTGTGGGATTCCACTGACTTGGGAGAATACGAGGAAGCCTTACTAAAAGCCGAAGTGATCACCAAACCACGTCCAGAATTCGATTTGAAGGAATCTTTCCTTTGGAGCGCGCAAGATGGCTACTTCCTGATTGAAAAACATCTTGACAGATTGGCAAACTCGGCTGAACTCTTCGATTTTTCATACGACCGGCAAGCGATCATTGCTGAGCTCGATCGATTATCGGCTTTGCTTGACCGGGGAAAAAATTACAAAGTGAATCTGCTCCTATCGAAGAAAGGCAAACGGTCATTGAAATGGCTGGAAATTTCAGCCAACCCGCCCGCAAATACGGGAATCAAATTCGGTGCTGATCCGGTCAATCCAGAGGATTGGCGGCTTTATCATAAGACCACACTCCATGATGCTCAAATGAAGTCCATCCACGACCCGTTCATTGAAGATGAACTTTATTTTAACGAAAAAGGACAAATTACAGAAACATCGATCGCCAACATTGCTGTTGAATTGGAGGGCAAGCTATACACTCCGCCCGTTTCATGCGGTTTATTGCCGGGGATTTATCGTGAGTACCTACTGGAAACAGGTCAATTGCAAGAAAAAATCATCCACAAGGATGACCTTAATTCCGATAGTAAGATCTTTTTGTTCAATTCCGTCCGCAAAATCTGGAAAGCGTTTCTGATGAAATAGGAGTTCTTTCTGCAACTTTTTTCTCCGGTAAATCATCCAATGACTGTAATAAACAAATTCATTGGAGATATAAATATATGGAAATGATCATTGATTTTCCCGGTGGTTCCAGAGTAGACGCTCATTTTGGGCAATTTACAGTCAAAACAGATCAACCCCCGGTTTCATCCGCGCCAACCCCCTTCGCGCTCTTTTTGTCCTCGATCGGCACCTGTGCCGGAATTTATGTGCTCGGATTCTGCCAACAGCGCGGAATCAGTACTGAAGGCATCCAAATTGTACAAAGGATGCATGGTGGTTTTTCAGGCTTGATCGAACAGATTGATCTTGAAATCCAAGTTCCAGATTCTTTCCCGGAGCGTTACAGGGACTCGTTGATTAAGGTTGCCAATCTCTGCGCAGTAAAAAAACACTTTGAACATCCACCAGTTTTCGAGGTGACAACTGCTGTCACAGAACTGGTCTAAAGTTCACACCAAATAAAACAACAAAAAACAGCTTACGCTGTTTTTTGTTGTTTTATTATCTTCCCATTTTTTCACGTTCTAACAACGCTAATTTCTCATCCAGTTTTTTGATCAATGGCACAACTGGATTAAGCTTTCTACCAGGCTCTAATTCGCTCAGTTTCCAGCGCAATTCAGTGGACTTTACATCGTCATAACGCAAGGTGAGATGCTCGCCCAAGGTATCGGTTTCAGAACCTATGCGTTGTTCTCCAAACAAGGATGTCTCGTATCCAAACATGGTATGCAATTTTTCACTTGTAAATGGTAGAATCGGTGCGAAAGCGATCTTCAACGAGTCTATCGCCCGCAAGGCAGTGTACACGGAAATGGCGGCTTCTTCCCGATTAACCTTGATCACTTTCCAAGGGGCATTCAAGTCGATATAACGGTTGACTTCAGTCGCCAACCTAAGGCATTCTGTCAACGCGGAGCGAAGGTGCACTGCTTCATATTCCCCAGAGATAACTTTAAATTGTTCTTCGACTTTCTTAAGTAAATCCAGGTCTTGCTGCCTTAAATCTTTGATATTAATTTTAGGAACAGTACCTTCCCAATTCTTTTCGGCAAACGATAACATCCGGTTGGCGAGATTTCCCCAGGTGGCTAATAATTGGCTATTGTTAAGGGTTATAAATTCACTCCAATCCCAATCGCTATCTTTGTTTTCAGGCATGTTAATCGTAAGATAGAATCTCAAAGCATCCGGATCGTAGTTTTGTAAGAATTCCAAACCCCAAACACCCCAGCGCCTTGAACCGCTAATCTTCTGCCCTTCCATATTCATAAACTGATTTGCCGGCACATCATAAGGCAAGGTGAGCGGTTTGCCCTTCTCCCCTGAAAAAATTTCTAAAAATTTACTATCGACACCCATTAATTGGGCTGGCCAAAGCGAAGTGTGAAAGAAGATATTGTCTTTACCGATGAAATAATATTGACGGGCGTCGTCATTCATCCACCATTCCTTCCAATCACCGCCTGTGATTTCTGCCCATTCAATCGCCGCAGACAAATATCCTATGACAGCCTCAAACCAGACATACAGACATTTGCCTTCCCAACCATCCACTGGGACTGGGATCCCCCAATCGAGATCACGGGTGATCGGACGCGGTTTTAAACCTTCCGCCTCTATCTTCCCAAGAGATTCGCCCAAAACCGTATCGCGCATATGCGTGGAACGTTCTTTGAGGAAAACTTTAACCTTCGGCTCCAAGGCAGAAAGATCAATATAAAAGTGTTCTGTCTCTCTCAATTCAGGCTTTGATCCATCAATCTTGGAACGAGGATCGATCAGTTTCTCCGCCTCAAGGACATTGCCACATTGATCACACTGGTCTGAGCGAGCGTCTTTGTAACCGCAAATATAACAAGTTCCTTCAACGAATCGATCAGGCAAGAATTTTTTTGCGCTCGGAGAATACCATTGCGGCTCAGATTTGGTAAAAAGGTATCCATTTTCCTTCAGCGCCAAAAAAATACTCTGGGATACCTTAAAATGATTCGCGGTATGCGTGGAGGTAAAGAGGTCATAGGTAATCCCGCATTGGGTAAAAAGATCAATAAATCCTTTGTGAAATTTCTTGTAAACCTCGATTACTGGAATCCCCTCTTTTTCAGCAGCAATCGTAACCGGAGTGCCGTGAGAATCAGCACCGCTGACCATCAGGACTTTGTTTCCCATTAAACGATGAAATCTAGCGACGATATCTCCGGGAAGGTGTGATCCAGTTATATTTCCAACATGGATTTCGGCATTTGCGTAAGGCCAGGCGATGGCGATTAAAATGTTTTGATTCATAAGGTCTCAATTAAATAAGCGCGGTACCCATTTTTGGTTCCGCGTTTGGGAATAATAAATACCAATTTTACTATAAGGATTTAGTAAAATTCTTTTAGTTCAGCGGTTCGTTTAGGATGACGTAAATGGCGCAACGCGATTGCCTCGATTTGTCTTATCCGCTCCCGGGTTAAGCCAAATTTGTTGCCCACTTCCTCAAGGGTATAGGTTTTCCCATCGAGCAATCCAAAACGCATTTTAATCACCTTCATCTCACGAGGAGGAAGGGTGGAGAGAATCTCCGCCAATTTCTCTTTCAGAAGGTTATCATAAACCGCCTGAATGGGAGATGGGGTTTGTTGATCTTCAATAAATGCCCCAAGTTCTGAGTCTTCCTCATCCCCTACTGGACTTTCCAGCGAAAGTGGAATCCATGAAACCTTTATGCTCCATTGCAGCTTTTTCACAGTTAAACCAGTCGCTTCGGCCAATTCTTCAGTGCTTGGTTTTCGGCCCAAAGACTGCTCCAACTCATGATTTTTCTTATATATATTTCTAATTCGATCGGACATGTGAACTGGAAGACGGATTGTGCGTGAATTGTCCGCGATTGAACGGGTGATGGATTGCCTGATCCACCAGGTGGCATAAGTAGAAAATCTGAAACCCTTGGTATGGTCAAATTTACTGACCGCCTTCATCAATCCAAGATTGCCTTCCTGAATTAGATCGGTTAGCGCTATACCGTGTCGGGAATATTTCTTGGCCACGGATATTACCAGACGGGTATTTGCCCTGATCAAATGATCGCGTGCGTTTTGGGCGTCCTGGATTTTAGCTTCGTAATATTTCAGCTTTTCATCGCTGATTTCTAAATCGGCTTGCATTCTTTGCGATGCCTCTTCGCCAGCCTTGATTTTTTTCGCGATCTCGATTTCCTCTTCCTTGTTTAGAAGTGGAACCTTCGACATGTCCTTAAAATATATTGAGAGAGAATCCTGGGTCAGGTATTCATCCTCATCATTGGCAGTATTCCCTAAATCGAGCGATAAATCATTCGGATTATCCTCAAAGTTTTCAAGATCAAAAAACTCGACGCCTTTCGCGCGCAATTTTGCGACAATGCTTGATATTTTCCTGATTCCCAGATCTTCCGCGAGTTCATTTACATCATCATGAGAAAGATAACCCTGAGTTTCAGCTCTCTCCATCAACAAACCGATCAGCTCATCCACTTGCTTTCTTTGTTCGTTGCTCACTCGCTCTCCTGTCCTTTTTCTTCAACATTTTTTAATAGTTCTTTCAATTTAGAAAAAGCGTTCGACGGTTCAGGTGTATGTCCACAATCAGCGATGTTCAGATTTTGCCCGCAGATAACACATAATCCTTTACAGCCTTCTGAGCATTTTGGCTGGATTGGAAAACTTAAAAAGGCATATTCACGAATAATCTCGGCAAGATCGATCTGGGCTGTATCAGGAACGATCAGGTTCGAATCAGTCACATTCTCCTTGTTAAAGGAGAATAATTCAGCAAACTCAAAAGTTATCCCTTGTAAATAATTTTCCAAACATCGCGAACATTCAAGTTCGACTTTGGCATTAAAGCTGCCTTCAAAAAATAAACCTTGCTGGGCGCGTGAAATCTTAACAGCCCCCTCAAGATCTCGCAAGTGGAGGTCATCATCCCGATAAGATTCTATGTTAAAATCGAATACGCGAAAATAACCTATTTCCGCGCCTATCAAGAAGCCTACATTAATCCGAAATGCCTGCCGAAGTGTATCCACGATGAGTTATCCAGCTGTTATATAAGATAATAGACTATTTTAACACGCGCCTTAACATAAGTCAAATTTTTATATCTGTATTAATTAATATTATCTAAGATGCGGTAATATTTCTCAACAAATGGCAGGTATGCATTCTGGATGCGTGCAAATGGAACTGCCCCAATCGACTCAATCTGGAACGGGTTCGATGTTTTCACACCACTTAAATGGTTGGCGATTAATTTCCCAAAATACGTCGCTAGTGAAATTCCATGACCGGCAAACCCAATCGAGTAGGTAATCTTCCGATTTACTGCGAAAACAGGCATTTTACTAAGTGTAATATCGAGGGTTCCGCCCCATACGTGACTTATGCGCACATCGTGTAATTCCGGAAAAACGTCTGTCATCATTTCTCTCAAAATAGGTTCGCTTTGGGTAATAGACCTTGCGCTCTCTCTTTCGAAAAGGGCTCTTCCCCCGAACAATAGTCTATTATCGCTGGTAATCCGATAATAGGATAGAAAATTCATCGTATCGAAGATCGCCCGTCGGTGATGGATCAAATCTGTAGCTGGAAATTTTAATACTTCAGTAGCAAGTACATAAGAACCGATTTTGAAATGAGACTCAATCCATTCAGGGAATTCTTTTCCAGTATATGCCGAAGTACACAATATACAATGACCAGCCTTGATCTCGCCAAAACTGGTTTTGGCGGTTATTCCTTCATCTACACAATTCACTGAGTCAACACGCAATCCTTCCAGAATTATGACACCCTGAACCTTTGCGATTTCGGCTAATTGAGTCACAAACTTCAAAGGATTCAAACTTACACTTCTTTCGTCGAGTAATCCACCATGGTAACGTTGACTCGAAATCTCCTCACCCAAATCAGCAGGCGATAACAAGTGAGTTTGATAACCGAAATAATCTTTAAGCGCAGCCTGATCCTCCGCCAGGTTTTTAAGATGAGTCTTTTTCTTTGCTACCTCAATGTGTCCAGTTTTAAACAAATCGGCATCAAAACTTTCTTCTTTTAACAAATTTTCAACTAGCTCAACAGCGGAAAGGCTTTGCTCAAAAAATTCTCTTGCTTTTTTGATCCCATATTTTGAAATGAGGGTGGATGCCGATTCTTTAAGTCCTGTCAGCGCCATCCCCCCATTTCGACCGGACGCGCCCCAACCGACAAATTTCTCTTCAACAACCACAACCTGGGCGCCTAATTTATTTAAATGATAAGCGGCAGATATACCATTAAATCCGCCGCCAATGATCAATACGTCACACTTTTCTGGAATACTATCAATTTTTCCGGGTTCAGACCTGCTTATTGTTGATTCCCAAAAGCAAGAATGATCAACCATATTTTATTTTGTCCGTTCGATAACGTAATCTGCCAAATCATTTAGATGCTTGTGTTCAATCCGTCCCTCATAAACACTGATGGCTTCAAGCCCCTTGACAATATGTTCACGAGCTTCATTTATCGAATACTCGATCGCTCGACTTTCTTGAATTGTCTGAACCAAAGTTTCCATTTTTTCCCGATTAGCCCAACCACCTTCGGAAAGGATTTTAATTTCTGGATCGTCAGGGTGAGATTCAGCGTAGTAGATGGTAGGTAATGTGACCAACCCATTGAGCAGATCGGATCCAACCGGTTTACCAATTTTTAACTGTTCACCGTTAAAGTCGAGTACATCATCCATTATCTGAAAAGCGATACCCAATTCATAGCCGAATTGCTTAAACCTCATCCGCACAGTTTCATCCTCAGTCCCGATCAAGGAAGCGCCGTACGCGCTTAATTCAAATAATGAGGCTGTCTTAGCGTAAATGCGTTGGTAATAATTCTTACGATCGATAACCCCCTTTGAAATGAACATTTGAGAAATTTCACCATTGACAATGATGGTCAATGTTTCCGCAAACATTTTCATTAATGGCAGATCATTCACTTCCGCGGCAAGCTTTGCAGCCCGTCCAAAAAGGAAATCACCGGTCAATACGGTAGCGGCCGGGGACCAGCGGGCATTAAGGGTTGGAATTCCGCGGCGTAAAAGGGAACCATCAATCAGATCATCATGGACAAGAGTAGCGGTATGTAATACTTCGATAGCGCCAGCCAAGGTGGTCAAACGCTGTTTGTCCGCCCCAACCAATCCACCCGCGAGGAAAACAATGGTAGGTCGAATCCTCTTACCGCCAGCGGACAGAAGATGCTCAAAAGCGGCGCGCAAATCGGCGTGGTAATCAGCGCCGGTCTGTTTCCTCATCAAGTTTTCCAACTCTTTAAGGTCAGGTTCTACATAATCCAAAAATTTATTATTCAAAAGTTTCCTCAGCCAGGAACAATCTTCTCGCGTTACTGGTGGTCAGCTCGGAGATTTGTTCAGGATTTGAATTCAAGATTTCAGCGATCTTCTCCGCTATTCTTGCTACAAAGGCAGGCTCATTCCTCTTCCCTCGAAATGGTACCGGACTGAGGTAAGGTGAATCTGTCTCGATTAGCAATTTATCGGATGGAATTAATTTTACCACTTCCCTATTTATATCAACATTCTTAAATGTGATGGAACCGGAGATCCCAAAGTAAAAACCCAATTGAGCCAAGGTTTCCACAAGATCCGGATCACCGCTAAAGGAATGGAAAACCCCAGGCCTATTTTTTAGGATGTGATCTGCTGACATATCCCCCAACCAGTCAGAAAGAATTCTTTGAAAAGTGTCAGAACACAATCCCTGTCGAGCGTTGCCCTCTTCCCTCGAATGAAGGATGATCGGCAAACCAGTTTCTTCTGCCAAATCAAGCTGCACTTGTAATAACTTGATCTGTCTATCGAAATCCACCCTTTTCCAATAATTATCCAACCCGATCTCACCAATGGCTTTGATCTTGCGTGCTTTGTCGTATTTAATTATTTTTTTTAACTCGGTTTGGAAATTTAGATTGCCTTCCTCCGCTGAATTAGGATGAATCCCCAAAGCAACGTAGATATTTTTGTAGTTATCGGCTATGCGCAGTATTTTGTCCCACGATTGTCGATCAACCGCGGGAATTAATATCTGCTTTACACCCGCTGATTTAGCCCGTTCGACGACCTCCAGACGATCCAAATCAAAGTCTTCAAGGTCCAAGTGACAATGTGTATCGAACAGGCTCATCATGTCTACTTTAATCCAGCGATTTTCAACCCATCTTGCAATATTGCCTGCACCTTTTCACCATGCCTGGTTTCGCAATAAACTCTCAGGATCGGCTCAGTTCCACTAAATCGGATAAGCAACCAGCCGCCATCCTCGAGTTTAAATTGAAACCCGTCGATTGTGATCAAATCTATTACTTTTAATCCGCCAATCGTATCTGGATTCGCGGTTAAGATCATATGTTCCCGATCTTGTCTATTCCCGCTGAATTGGCTATCAATTCGGTCATAGAAGAACTCGCCGCCAACTTTGTCGAAAAGCATTTTCAACAATTCTGTTGGTTTTTTCCCAGTTTTAACCATGAAATCGAGGAAATATAATCCGGCGAGAATCCCATCCCTCTCAGGAACATTGTCTCTAAACGCGTAACCGCCGCTTTCTTCTCCGCCGATCAAGGCATTTACTTCGGTCATCTTCGGCGCAACAAATTTAAACCCTACACCTGTCTCATGCACGGGTACACCATATAATTTTCCGAGGATATTTAACATTCCAGTCGTCGAAAGGGTTTTTACAATATCTCCCCTGAATTTTCTGATCTCAAGTAAGTAGTATGCCAGCAATCCATAAACTCTTAATTGATTGATGAATTGGCCATTTTCATCACCTACCCCCAAACGATCCGCGTCCCCATCAGTAATTAAAAGAACATCTGCATGGTTGGTCAAAGTAGCTTCAAGTCCTTTATCAATATTTGGTCTGATTGGCTCCGGGCGCTTCATTTCTGGAAAGATCGGATTTCGTTGGTCATGAATCTCAACGATTTGGGTTTTTCCACCGGCAAGCAAGTGAGAAAACCATCCAATTCCATTACCCCACATTGGGTCAACAACGACCTTGAAACCAGCATCCTTGATTCCTTGAATATCCACCAGTTTTTTTACATGCTCAATATAAGCTGGGTCAGGATCGAAAAGAACAATTTCTCCTTTGTTTACCGCATCTTCATACTTCGATCGCTTTACATCAGCGACATCATCCGGGATATTGTTCTCAATTTCAATCAATCCTTCCGGATCAATCGCTCCGCCGGTTTCATTTCGAACTTTAAAACCATTGTCACTTGGAGGATTGTGACTTGCGGTGATATTGATTGCTCCGCAAGCTCCCTTGTTAACTGCTGAAAACGCGATCACAGGCGTTGGACAAGATCCTTGGGTTAGATATACTTTCAAACCATTCCCGACTAAAACCTCCGCCACAGCCCTGGCAAAATTTTCAGAAGCAAATCGTTTATCATGACCAACGACCACAAAATTACCTGACTTTCCCTTGGATTTCATATATGTCGCGTAACCCTGGGCTGCCCTGCGCACATTATCAAAAGTGTAATCTTCCGCGATTACCCCTCGCCAACCATCAGTACCAAATTTTATTTTAAATGCCATCTCATTCCTCCTCAATATTTATTTTTCGCTCAAACGCCTCAACGTCTGAAAAATAATCGATCATTCGTTGCCTCTGGGTTGGATCAGTGTACACTTCCGCGACAGGCGACTCTATTAAGTTTACTATCACCTCGACCACCTCTTCAACAGCTTGGCGGTTTTGGGCAATTGTTTGATCTGGATTCGCGTGCAATGCTGATCCCGGAAATTCGGTTGCCACCGCGCCAGGCAGCAAAAGAGATACTTTCACTTCGGGCGCTATTTTCCTCAGATCCATTCTCAAATTTGCGGTTATATTATTCAAAGCTGCCTTGGCGGCGCTATAAGCCGATCTTTCGCTCACCCAGGGTACCCTGCTCAATCCGGATGATATGTTGATTATGTGACCTTTTCCCTGTGAGATGAAATATGGAGTCACGATTTGCATTCCGTAAAGGGCGGATTTGAGGTTTATATCGATCATCTGATCGATATCATCATCAGTTAAATCCAAGACATGCCGTTGAATACCAACCCCGGCATTGTTGATCCATACATCGATGTGTCCAAATGTCCTCAATGTCTCATCGAAGAGTCTGACGACATCCTGCCTGCGGGTAACATCGGTTGTAAAGGCGAACGTATCTCTTCCACATTTTCGGGCGACCTGATTTAACTCAGAATAGGTTCGAGCCGCAAGCATTAAATATTCACCATTTTCAGCCAAACGCAAGGCGAGCGCTCTACCTATGCCTCGACTCGCGCCAGTGATTACAATTACTCTTTCCATGTTTCAACCTACCCGATCTTCGCTTGAAGAAAATATGTATCGATGCCGCCATTCGTCGTTTTAAGAAGTGGTTCGAATTTAATACCCGAGTGGCCAGCAATGACGATGTCATTTGTGATCAGGGTTATTGTCCAACCAATAAATTTTTCAATCAATATCTTTCCCAATTGCGCATAAAGATTCCTGAGATCATTGTGGCTTTTTAACCTCTCTCCATACGGAGGATTTGTGACGATATGACCAATCGATCCGGTTGGTTCTAAATACGAGAGTGCTTGATGAGAAAAGTGAACACTTTCCCTCAAACCTGCTCTCAAAGCGTTTCGCTTCGCGATTTCAATCGCGCCGGCATCTCGATCGTATCCGCGGATCGACAAACTTTTTCCAGGCGGGATGGAAGCTATCCGAATCTCTTCGAAAATCGCCTGATTATAATTTGGAAAATTTTCAAACGCGAAATTCCGATTAATTCCAGGTTGGACTGAATCTGCGATGAGGGCGGTTTCGATAGGAATTGTTCCGGAGCCACAAAACGGATCAATTAATGGAAAATTTTTATTCCATCCTGAGGAGTAGATCAATGCCGCTGCCAGGGTCTCGCGCATCGGAGAGCGGGTCACCTCCGTACGATATCCCCTTTTATGAAGCAGCTCTCCGGATGAGTTGATGCTCACAGTCGCCAGGTCTTCACTCACTCTTACAGATACTTCAACTACAGGAATACCTTCCTTGTATTCACTTTTCGGAGCGATTGAAACATTTTTTCTTATAGAACTGAGGATCACATTTTCGACCATCCCGCTGTGCATGAGACGCGATTTTGAGCAGCTTGCCTTCACTTTAATAATTGAGTCGTCCTTGATCCAACGCTTCCAGGGTAATTTGAGCGCGCGATTCCCTAATTCTGAATCACTCCGGGCGAAGAAGGATTGACCAATCCGGGCCAATACACTTGAGCCAACCCTTGAGTTCAAATTTAATGAATACAGCTCTTTCAGCCCACCTTTAAAATTCACTCCCCCAAAAGTTATTTCGCCAATCATCCCAAAATTCGTTGCCTCAGCGCGGGCAATTTCTTCCAAACCCGGTGTTACCACCAAAAAGTAATTATCCATGTGTTTTCAATTATAAGGTATCAAAAAGGTATAATCACGGCACGAGGCTAAAATGAATGAGAAACTTTATTTTGATTACGCGGCAACAACCCCTTTAGATCCGGATGTCTTCTCGGCAATGGAGCCTTATCTTAAAGGTGATTTTGGTAACCCTTCATCGATTCATTATTTTGGTCAGCGGGCTGAACATGCGGTAGAAAAATCGCGTGAAATCGTCGCGGACTACTTGAACTGTCATCCTACCGAGGTGATCTTTACCTCATGCGGCTCAGAATCAAACAATCTTGCCTTACGCGGCACCGCGATGGCCAGAAAATCGCAAAGTGGCCATAATCGAATCACTTCATCCAAAGTAGAGCATCACGCTATTACCCACACTATTCAACAACTTTCGGACCACTTTGGATTTAAGTCAGATTGGGCAGCTGTGGATGAATTTGGTATCGTTGATCTTACTTCCTTTTCTACGATGCTTAATGAAAACACCGCTCTGGCCTCCTTCATGCTCGCCAATAATGAAATCGGCTCGATCAATCCAATCAAGGCGCTTGCCGAAATGTGTCTGAATAAAGGGGTTCCCTTCCATACCGATGCTGTTCAGGCAGCCGGATATATCCCCATCGATCTTGCGGAACTACCGGTGAGCTTACTCTCTCTCGGAAGTCATAAATTTTATGGGCCCAAAGGTGTTGGGGTCTTGTTTATCCGCCAGGGAACCAAGGTTTTACCAACTCAGACCGGAGGCGGCCAAGAGTTTGGTCTACGTTCCGGAACCCATAATGTGGCTTACATCGTGGGCTTCGCCGCAGCGATTGAAAAGCTCAAGAAATTCAGAGAAAAAAGAGCGACAGAATTATCAATTTTACGGGATGAGCTAATAGATCGGGTTCTGAAAACGATCCCTGATTCCAAACTGACTGGACATCCAACCAATCGGCTGCCGAATCACGCCAGCTTCATCTTCAAAAACGTGGATGGGAACCTGCTCTTAGGAATGTTAGATCAAGCAGGCTTTGCCTGTTCTTCCGGTTCCGCCTGTAAAACTGGTAATCCAGAACCGAGCGAAGTTTTGATCGAAATTGGTCAACCTCGAGATTGGGCGCTCGGATCTTTACGCCTCACACTTGGATCTAAAACCAACGAAGAGGCGATCAATAAACTTCTTGAAAAACTCCCTGCCTTAATCAAGCTCAACCGGGAATTAAAAGGTTAAAGTTGTCAAAGCCAAAGGTTGTTATCGCCATGTCTGGCGGTGTAGATAGCTCTGTTGCTGCATATCTGCTCAAACAAGAGGGATATGAAGTCATCGGGATGATGATGAGGCTGTGGAGTGAACCCGGCAAGGAAAATTCCAACCGCTGCTGTACGCCAGATTCGGTAGCCCAAGCCAGAAAAGTTGCCGCGAATCTTGAAATCCCCTTCTATGTACTCGATGCCAAACAAATTTTTTACGAAAAGGTTGTTACCGGGTTTCTGGAAGGGTATAGAAATGGGATCACACCTAACCCATGCCTCAATTGCAACCGCTGGATTCGATTCGATTATCTTTACAAACATGCTCATATGTTTGGAGCTGATTTTTTTTCCACCGGTCATTACGTTCAGAAAGTCGTCCATCCGAGCGGTTTATCTGCCCTAAAACGCGCCATTGATGATCACAAAGACCAATCCTATGTATTACATGTTCTTCCCGCTGAACTTCTTCCAAAACTTCTCTTCCCGATTGGTAAATATTCCAAGGAAGAGATCAGATCGATTGCGCTTGAAATTGGACTTTCGGTGGCAAAACGACCTGATAGTCAGGATCTTTGCTTTTTGGCGGGAGGTGATTATCGTGATTTTTTAAAGCGCCACAATGTTTTGGACGACCTCCCCGGTGACATTATTGATTCTTTAACGCATGAAGTGATTTCAAGACACAATGGCCTTTCAAATTTCACGATCGGACAACGCAAAGGTCTCGGTTTTTCAAGCGATCGGGCATATTACGTGATCGAAAAAAACTTTAAAGAGAATACCTTACTGGTTGGTCCGAGCCAAGCGCTTGGATATCATCGGGCGACAATACAGAATCCGAATTGGCTTATACCCATGGAATTATTATCGAGCCCTCAAGTGATGGTAAAAAGCCGGTACACCGCCCGGTTGGCTCCGGCGGAGATCCTTCCAGATTCAAGGTATGGCACAATTGATATCCAATTTTTCGAATCGCAACGTGACTTGACTCCAGGCCAGGCAGCAGTGATTTATCAGGATGATCTTGTATTTGGCGGCGGAATCATCAAATCAACCTCCCGTGTATAACCAGCCGCTTCACTGATAAAATTATCTTAAATCTTGAATATTTCAGAAAAGAGCTTTTTTATGTCTTGGAATGGTTCCACCAATTCTGCTCAAATCGGCGACATCGTTCAGATCGTCGGACTGCGTCATAAACATTTTATTTTTACCTTGGTAGAAAGTGGAGAACTGCATACTCATAAGGGGATCATTAAACATGACGATATCGTCGGCCTTACCTGGGGATCGCAGATTTTCAGCCACACGGGAAGTCCCTTCTTTCTCCTACAACCTATGCTTGGGGACATTCTCACAAATCTAAAGAGAAATACCCAGATCTTATACCCAAAAGATATTGGTTTTTTACTCGTAAATATGGGAATTGGACCAGGCAAAAGAGTACTGGAAGCCGGCACTGGCTCCGGATCAATGACAATCGCCCTGGCATTCTCTGTCGGAAAAGAAGGTAGAGTTTTCACCTACGAAAAACGACCTGAATTTCAACAACTCGCCCGTAAAAATCTTACAAGGCTCGGTCTGGAGGACAGAGTTGAATTCAGGCTTGGTGATATCGTTGATGGATTTGCTGAAAGGGACATGGACGCCGTATTCCTGGATGTCGCCAATCCGTATGACTACATCACTCAGGTTCGGGATTGTCTGCGACCTGGAGGATTTTTCGGCAGCCTCGTACCAACCATGAATCAAGCCTCCTGGTTACTGAGAGAATTGCAGAGAAATCAATTCGCTTTTCTTGAAATGACTGAGATTCTGATGCGCTATTTCAAACCTGAACCATCCCGTATTCGACCAACGGACCGAATGGTGGCTCATACCGGTTATTTGATCTTCGGCCGAAAGATCAACGTCGCTGACCCGAAAAGATCAATTGACTTGCTCAAAGAGATCGGAATGATCAGCAAATTGGATAATATGGAATCAGAAAGCCCGGCGGATACCGTAGAAGAAGGTGAAGAAGCGATATGATGACCCAAGTTGAGATCAAGGCATTAATCTCTTCTGCCTATCTACCGGACACGCTAGAGACCTACGTCTTTCCTGAATTACGCTCAAAACCAGTCAAAAAAGCGGGAATCGTCATCCCATTAACCTTGCGAAACGATGAATGGGAGATTTTGTTTACCAAACGGACCGACAAGGTATTTTCACATAAGGGACAAATTTCTTTCCCCGGAGGAGCCTGGGAACCGATAGATTCAGACTTGCTTGATACAGCCTTACGGGAAACCAATGAAGAAATTGGCATCCGGATACCCGGAGAGAATGTTTTAGGCAAACTTAACACCAGAAAAACCGTCTCAAATTATTTAGTGACAAGTTTTGTAGCAACTTTACCAGCCAGCTTTAAATTAGAACTCAACCTTGATGAAGTCGAAAAAGTTTTTTCTGTGCCAATTACCTGGCTGGCGGATCCCAACCATCGTGAAGAAGGAATCCACCAAGAAACAAGTTCACTGATTTACAAATTTGCTCCATTCGACAATGAAGTAATTTGGGGAGTTACCGCTGGAATTTTGGTTGATTTTTTGCGTGCTGTAAAACTGTAAACTATTTGGTGAGCCCGCTGACGGTCTCGCTTAGTAGATCAAGGCAGGCTTCGACCGTTTGCATCTTATTCTGCCAACGATCACCGCTGAATTGAAATTTTCTGCCAAAGGTTAATCCCGGGGTATGGATTCCAATCCATACCAAACCGACTGGCTTTACGGTTGTACCCCCGGTTGGTCCCATGATTCCACTCACACTTACTGAAAAATCAGTCTCAAATTGCTCAGCGGCGCCATCCGCCATTTCAACGACCACTGCCTCAGAAACCGCCCCAAAATCGATAATATTTTGGAGGCTTACCCCCAAAATTTTCATTTTTGAGTCGTTTGAATAACTTACCACCCCACCCATGAAGTAAGTGGATGATCCGGATATATCGGTAATCACAGACGCTAATAGTCCGCCAGTACAAGATTCAGCGGTTGATAAAGTTAAATTTTTATCGATGAAGAGCCGTTTTAGAAGTTCGTTTTTTTTCTCAAACATATTTATCTACACGAAGATCATTAATAATGACTTCTAATCATACTCCATTTTTAAGAGTAAAATCCTCCTTATGCAAATCAGAGAGAACATCGCCCAGATTCTAAAAACTCTTCCAGATAAACCTGGTTGTTATCTGATGAAAAACACTGACAACAAGATCATCTATGTCGGTAAAGCCAAGAATCTAAAAAATCGCGTTCGCTCTTACTTTCATAGCGATTTAAGGCAGGATAATAAAACCCGAAAATTGGTTTTCGAGATCCGGGATATCGAATGGATCGTAGTTGGCTCAGAATTGGAAGCTTTGATCCTGGAAATGAACTTGATCAAGCGCCACCGGCCCAAATTCAATGTCCGTCTCAAAGACGACAAACGTTATCCCTATATCAAAGTAACCCTCGCTGACCCGTTCCCAAAAGTTTTGGTCACCCGCAATATGCTCCAGGATGGCTCCCGTTATTTTGGACCGTTTACGTCCGCCTGGGCGGTTTACCAGACTCTGGATGTTCTCCGACGAATCTTTCCATATCTCACCTGTGACAGAGAGATTACCGGAAAGGATAAGCGACCCTGTCTTTACTACGATATAAAATTATGCACCGGTCCTTGTATTGGCGCGATTGATCAAACTGGCTACCGGGATATGATCGATGATTTGATGGCATTCCTTTCTGGCGGATCAGACCCAATCCTGAGCAAATTATCTGCCGCAATGAATATCGCTTCGCAAGATTTGAATTTTGAAAAAGCCGCCGTCCTACGGGACAGAATTAAAGCGGTTCAATCAATCATTGAAAAACAAAAAGTCGTTTTCCCCAATGATTATCTCGATTCTGACGTTTTGGCGATTGCTCGAGAGGAAGGCGAGGCTTGTGTCCAGGTATTCTTTGTTCGTCAAGGCAAACTCATCGGAAGAGAATATTTTATACTGGAAGGTACAGAGGATTCTCCTGATTCAGAAATTCTCTCGAATTTTATTCAGCAATTTTACTCAGAGGCTGCCTCCATCCCTGATCAGATGTTATTACCTGAGCAAATTGAGGAGGCACAGATAATCAGCCAATGGCTTCGAACCCAGAAAAACGGTAAAAGGGTTGAGCTGAAGGTACCCCGTCGCGGACAATCCAGAGATTTGATTCAAATCGCCAGAGAAAACGCTACGGAAACACTCGCTGCCCTTAGAAAACAATGGGAGGTTGACACCCATAAACAAGAAACCGCCCTGATCGAATTGTCAACAGCTCTCGGATCCCAAAAACCCTTGAACCGAATCGAATGTTATGACATCAGTCACACTCAGGGGATCGCTACGGTTGGCTCTATGATCGTTTTTGAACAGGGCGTTCCCGCAAAACGTCAATATCGGAAGTTTAATATTAATTCAACCAGCATCGGTAATCCGGATGATTTTGCCAGCATGGAAGAAGTATTACGGCGAAGATTTAATCGATGGCTATCGTTTCGTGAGACTGAATCGGTGAATAGATCCAAGGATGAGAGTTTTTCTTATACACCAGATTTGATCGTTATCGATGGCGGAAAAGGTCAATTAGGCCGGGTCGTTAAGGTTTTAAGGGAATTTAATCTACTCGAATCAATCCAGGTGATAGGTTTGGCCAAGCGTGAAGAAGAAATTTTCTTCCCTAATCAATCTGAACCGCTTAAATTGCCAGATCATTCGCCAGCATATTATCTCCTTCAAAGAATACGGGATGAAGCTCATCGATTTGGGATTACCTCACATCGCCAACGCCGTGGAAAAATCGGGCTAGCCTCCCAGCTTGAAACAATACCTGGCGTAGGACCTACGCGTCGAAAACGTCTCTTACTCAGATTTGGGTCGATCGATAACATTAAATCCGCCAGTATTGAAGAGTTATCAAATACACCCGGAATATCGGTCAAGGTAGCTGAATCGATTAAATCATCCCTGGAGTAATTTTCTTAGAGTACGGTATAATAAGAGGCCATTCTTTTTATACAGAGGAAGCCATGCCAAAAAGAACATCCAACAAAAAATCGAACGACGAAGTTTACAAAAAACAACTCCGCCGTAATCAATTTCTCTTCGGTATTGTTGCCGTAATTCTCATCCTATCCATGGGTTTATCCATGCTAACTTTCTAAACTTGGAATTACCAATTCAACCAAACATTTTATGCAGAAAATTATTCAAGAATTTGAACAAAAATACGCCGACTTGGAATCCCAACTTTTGGAATCTCAGACCGATTATCAGAAAACAATTGAGCTGAACAAGGAACGTTCGGACCTTGAACCGATCATCCTCAAAGTTCGAAAGTTGAAAAATTTGTATGAGCAGGAAGCGTCGGCAAAAAATCTTTTAGCGACCGAAAAAGATCCAGAAATGCTTGATCTGGTAAAAGCTGAACTTGATCAAATCGATCTTGCGATTCCTGAAACTGAGAATGAGCTTCGCTTATTACTTATTCCCAAAGATCCCCGTGATGATAGGAATGTTTTTGTTGAGATCAGGGCAGGAACCGGCGGTGACGAAGCGGCATTATTCGCTGCCGATCTTTTCAGAATGTACAGCCGGTACGCTGAACGAAAAGGCTGGAAGATGGAAGTGGTTAACCTCTCTGAGATTGGAATCGGTGGTATTAAAGAAGCGGTTTTCCAGATCAGAGGAAAAGGGGCATATTCTCGGCTTAAATGGGAATCAGGTGTTCATCGAGTGCAAAGGGTGCCCGCGACGGAATCCCAAGGCCGAGTTCACACATCTGCCGCAACGGTAGCTGTATTAGCCGAAGTTGACCCAATTGAAATCAATATTCCTGATAAAGACATTTCAATCGATGTTTTCAAGTCCGCCGGAGCTGGTGGACAGAATGTTCAAAAAAACTCCACCGCGGTTCGATTAACCCATCATCCATCTGGTATTGTCGTGACTTGTCAGGACGAGCGCTCTCAATTACAGAACAAAGAGCGAGCGTTATCGATTCTACGAGCGAGGCTTTATGAGAATCAAGAACGCGAGCGCCAGGAAGAATTAATCAAAACCAAAAAGGATATGGTCCGTTCAGGCGATCGGTCAGACAAGATTCGAACCTATAATTTTCCCCAATCCAGAGTGACTGATCATCGGATCAACGTCTCATCATACAACTTACCAGTAGTATTGGATGGTGAAATCGATCTCTTCATCGATGAATTGGCTACCCGGGATGAGGCGGAGAAATTGACCTCAAGCGTGGTTTTCGACGAACAAGGAATAACTTCCTTATTCAGTTTCAATTTAAAATGAACACGCTCAAATTTCTGAGTCAATTTCAAAATAACGCCCCCATCAACGCATTATTGCTGATCCTATCCAAAGTTACCGGCAGTAGTACAACTGCTCTTCTGATCAAGGATGAGTTAAACCTGACATCGGGCGAATCTTCAGAATTTATGGATTACATCTCCAAACTTGGTTCAGGCATGCCATTGGCATATCTCCTTGGAGAGTGGGGCTTTTACGACCGATTATTTTATGTCAACTCCAATGTTCTCATCCCACGTCCGGATACTGAACAAATCATCGATCTGACTCTCGCCCAATTCCCTAATAAGAATGAAAAACTGATAATTTTGGATATGGGAACAGGCAGCGGAATCATTCCGATCACCCTTGCCCTGAAATATTCTTCCGCGAATTGCTTCGCTATCGACCTATCAGACAAAGCACTCGCCGTGGCACGGAAAAACTCGATCCGCCACGCGGTTTCAGACCGGGTCGAACTGATTCAAGCAGATCTGATTCCTGAACGTTTCATTGGCGCTCAATTTTCATTAATAACCGCCAATCTTCCTTATATTCCTGATCAAGACGCCCGGGCTTTGGATGTTTTCCAAAATGAACCTTCGATCGCGCTCATTGGCGGTGAAAATGGGGATGAACTGATCAGAAGATTTCTTGATCAAGTTAAGGAATTCACAATTGGGTTCGAATTAATGCTGCTCGAGATCGAATATCGTCAAGGACAAGCCATTCTCGACCTGAGTACAACCTTATTTCCAGATCGAGTTTGTTCCCTTCACAAAGATCTCGCTGGTTTGGATCGAATTGTCGCGATCCAATAAAGATTAAGCCGCGCGAATTTCCCAATTTGGTTGAACGTCGATGTCTAAATTAGTAAACGCCCCCTGCAAATATCGATAATGAGCGGCAGCCCCGATCATCGCCGCGTTATCAGTACAAAATTCAAAAGCCGGGAAAACAACTTGAAAATTATCAACGGTGTCAAATCGTTCACGAAGTGCTTTGTTTGCGGATACGCCGCCGGTGACGATGATTCCTTTCACCTGAAATCGTTGTGCCGCCAAAATTGTTTTTTCAAAAAGAGAATTTACAACCGCCTTTTGGAAGCTTGCCGCGATGTCTGCGACTGGTAGGTCAGCTTGTTTTTTTTCAATGTCCTTAACTACGCGCAAGACAGAGGTTTTTAACCCACTAAAAGAAAAGTCAAATTCTTCATCCAATTTTGCAATCGGAAATTTAAAAGCGTTCTCGTCGCCCTCCATCGCAAGAATTTCCAATTTTGGACCACCCGGGTAACCTAATCCGATTAAACGGGCTGTCTTGTCGAACGCTTCGCCAGCCGCGTCGTCCTTGGTCCTACCCAATCTTTCAAATTGCAGATGATCTTTCATTAAAATCAGCTCGGTGTGGCCGCCTGATACAAGCAGAATCAAGAGTGGAAAATCGGAAAGTGAATCCGCCTCCTTACCAATCCAGGCTGAGTAAATATGACCTTCAAGATGGTTAATTCCAATCAGCGGCTTATTGGCGCCGATTGCCAATCCTTTTGCAGTGTTAAGACCGACAACTAATGAGCCTGCTAAACCGGGACCACTGGTAACCGCGATTGCGTTCATATCTTTTAAACTCATGTGAGCCCCTGCCAGGCACTTCTTCACAACCGGAAGAATGCTTAATACATGTTGTCTTGAGGCAACCTCAGGAAAAACCCCACCGTAGCGCTCGTGAATATCAATTTGTGAAGCGACCACCGAAGAGAGGAGTTGGGTACCATTTTCCACAATCGCGGCAGCCGTTTCGTCACAAGATGACTCGATCGCCAAAATCCGAGTAAAGGAATTATTTTCCATTTATAATTTCCATAAACCTATATATTTTATGAATAATAACATATCTGCCAAAACTTTCAGCCCAGATGAGATTCAATCAACGATCATCCAAAAAGCTGGCATTTCAAAAATTTTCATTTACGGCGAATCAGGCACCGGAAAATCAACTACGGCTTTGTTTTGGATAAAAGAACTGATCAAAAATGATGTTCCCCCAACTGAGATTCTGCTCATTACACCTCAGAAAAGTTATCAAGAGCTCTATAAACATTATTTTAAAAACCAACTTCGAATTCCATTCAATATTCAAAGCGCCACATTGAGCGGTTTGGCGCGCAGATATCTTGATATTTATTGGCCTTTAATTCTGGAAGATCAACGGTATCCATTTTTCGCTCAACCTCCCTCATTCTTAACCCTCGAAACCGCACAATATTTTATGATGTCGATCGTAGAGGAAAAATTGGCTCAGGGTAAATTCGCGGACATCCTTCTCGACCCAAATCGTTTAACATCTCAACTGCTTGATAATCTTAATAAATCCGCATTGGTTGGCTTTTCTCCAGCGGATATTGAGAAAAAGTTATCTGATGCCTGGTCTGGAGATAACAAATATCTAAACGCTTACGCGAATATGCAGGAGACAATTTTGGATTTCCGCAAGCTCTGTTTTGAGAAGACTCTTATCGATTTTTCCCTTCAATTAGAACTTTTTCGCCTTGTACTTTGTCCAAATCCACTCTTCCAGGAGAAATTTTTTACGGCTTACCGACATGTGATCGTTGATCATGTTGAGGAAGATGTTCCCATAGCCCACGATCTATTGCTCGATTGGATTCCCAATATTGAATCAAGCTTGGTAATTTACAACACGGACGGTGGTTATAGGACAATGCTCGGCGCGGATCCACTCTCCGCAAAACGACTTTACTCCGCCTTCCCGGAACGTTTCAAGTTTGAAAACAACCGCGCAAACCATCCTTTCATTTCAGAAATTCGCGCCAAAACTTCGGAATTGGTTGATGTGAACATAAAACCGGTATTTTCTGAAGAATTGTTATCCGGTTTTAACCAGTATTTTTCGATTCTTTACTCAAAATACTTCCCTGGACTGATCGATCAGGTCTCCGATGAAATCGTAAGATTGATCAAAGTGGAGTCTTTTCCACCTTCGCAAATTGCTGTTGTGGCGCCCTATATCAACGACACCCTGTTAGTAGCGCTCGGAGGCAGGCTTGAACAACGTGGATTATCATTTGCCAGTTTGCGCCCTTCTCGAGCAATATTTGATAATCCACACATTCGCGCATTGTTAACGATCGCTAAACTCTGCTACCCCGGAATTGAACTTTCGGTAAGCCGGGATGAATTTTCACGAGCCTTGTTCGTTCTCATCAATGGAATGGACCTCGTCAGGGCGACTTTATTGGCAGAGATTGTCTTACGTGCCAATAACGAATTATCAAATTTTTCAAAAATCAATGACAAAATACGGGATCGGATCGAACAAAGCAACGGTACAGTCTACGAAAGACTTCGTCAATGGATTGAGACTCAGAAATCAAATGAACCTCAACCCCTGGACATTCTTATCCGTAAAGCTTTTGGTGAACTCATCTCCACAAATGGATTTACCCTCTCTCAGCCTTCCCTGGAGGCAAGCAAAGTCGCGGATCTGATTGAATCAATTCGCAAATTTCGATCCGTCGTGTCGGTGAGGTCGGATATGGATAATCAATCAAACATTTGGCTGGCTAGAGAATACATAAGGTGGGTTGAAAGTGGAATTTTTTCGGGGGTACATGGAAATCAAATTGCGAAAACATATGAAGATGAACTTATCTTGATGCCCGCGACGACTTTCGTCATGGCAGGGAATCCCGTCAAAGCCCAATTCTGGATTGATATCGGATCTCAAGGCTGGTTTGAACGGGTGGATCAACCCTTAACCCATCCGTTTGTGCTCTCAAGGAACTGGCCGGAAGGAAAGAAATGGACGGACACGGACGAATTTACCAACAATAAAGCCGCGCTTGAGAGAATTTTCAAAGGACTGCTCGGACTAGCCTCAGACAAGATATATTTCTGCTATACACAGTATGGGGAAAGCGGATTTGAACAAAATGGCATGCTTCTTAGGTTAATTCAAAAAATTCGGAATTGATTTAGAAACAAACCCTTGATCCCTGATTTGCAAGGTAATAATTTCGAATATGCCAAAAACTCTAACCAGAAAACACCTTCATGTATTTAATACATGAAGGTGTTTTCTGGTTAGACGGAGAAAAATTCTCCTCTTTTTGTTACTGTAACGCGCTGTCGATGTCACTGAAGATATTAGAGATCGTCGGTCCAAGCAATGTGAGCGCGGCGATGACTACGATAGCGACAAGAACGAGAATCAAAGCGTATTCTACCAAACCTTGTCCACGTTCCTTTACTTCATTCAACGCCTTAAGTGCTTTTACTTCTAACATAATGATGCTCCTCTCTTTTTGTTTTAATCAATTATATCCATGGTTAGTCCAATTTTCAATCCGTTAGAACCTAAATTCTATACATTATTATGAATTTGCAATGTTCTTCATTGATGTTCAATTTATATTTTATCGAATAAGAACCATCATAATAATTTATGGATTTCTATGTATTTTCATTTTACATTAAAATGTAGTTTATGAAAAGAATTAATTTTAAACTTCAGTTTGATGATCTCTGGGCGCTCATCGGCTTGCTCGGTATTATTGCCATCCTCAACCTCGCGCCCATCCTTCCCAACGATTATTGGTTTCATGTATCTTACGGTCGTGATATTCTCAATGATCATGCCATCCCTTTTAACGACGAATATACCTTTACAATGAGCGGAGTAAATTATCCCTCTGTCGGCGTTTATTGGCTGGCTGAGATCTTTATGCAGCAAATTCGCTCATTTTCAGGGAATTGGGAAACTTTTTTTTATGGTTTGATTATTTGCGCGGCATATCTTTTAACTTACCGGACGATCCGGTTGCGGGAAAAGAATAAATTTGCCGCGGGATTTGCTCTCATCATCGCGATCCTGCTCGGTGTAACTAATTGGAATATTCGTCCTCAAATCTTTGCTTACTTTTATCTGGCTATCATCCAATGGTCACTTGCCCGGTTGCGGATCAATCAAACTGACAACAGCAAGCAAGATTTCCTGCTTACCTTTTCTCTCTGGTCCTTGGTAATCGGTTCTCTGGTACTGTGGCAGAATAGTCATGGCACCTTTTTATTTGGATATATGATCGTTGGTTTGTGGATTTTGGATTTTTTGAGAGGCAGAGAAAGAGTCGCGTTTGTCCTGATAATCACGATCTTACCTTTGTTCACCCCACTGGGATTTTTAATCCTCGAATATTTTATGAGGATGTTCAGTAACACCATGGCGTCCCGTAATATTACTGAATGGCAGCCAGCTTCTATCTTCAAAATTACCGGCCAAATTTTCTATCCAACCTTGATACTCATCCTTCTGCTTGGGTTTCTAAAACCGAAATTACGAATATCAGAATGGATTACTTTCATTGTGTTTCTGATATTAGCAGTGCGTTATCAACGAGCGATCATCTTTTTTGGGTTTTACGCCGCTCAATTTATCGCGGTTGAATTAGGGAAACTAAAATTTTTCAATCGAGAGCGCCAAGATAGCCCATCAATTCGAAAGATCACCGCTTTCATCGCGGGAACAGTGTTTTTTCTTACATTTTTGACTTTACCTTTTCTTAAACAATATCTACCCATGCCAGAGAGCCGCAAGACCAATTTGTCAGTTAATACTCCAAATGAGGCGGTTGAGGTTCTCACACAACAATTGCCTGCGGGAAATGTGTTCGCCCACTACTCCTATGCCAGTTATCTCACATATCGGACCAACGCCACCACAAAAATTTTCATGGATACTCGTTTTGAGCTTTACACCGATCAGGTTTTCAATGATTTCCTTATGATCAATGCCGCTAAACCCGGTTGGGAGGACGCCGCCGCGAGATATAAAATTGATCATTGGCTTTTATCCAAGGAGAATCAGCCTGATCTGATCAAAGCTTTGAATTCCATCGATTCGTATGATTTGATCTTTGAGGATGATGAATTTATTCTCTTTACAAATGTAGAATCATAATTTTTTATATTATTCCAACACTTTTGGTTTACACTTGCTTAGTAATCAAGGAGAAAATATGGACCCAATTTTCAGAAATATTGTTCCTATGGTTGTTGAAACCTCAGGACGGGGCGAAAGAGCTTACGACATTTATTCTTTGTTGCTTAAAGAACGGATTATCTTTCTCGGTACCGGAATTGATGACCAGGTCGCCAATTCCATCGTCGCTCAATTGCTGTTCTTAAACCACGAGGATCCCGAAAAAGAAATTCAAATGTATATCAACTCCCCTGGAGGAGTTATTTACGCTGGTTTGGCGATTTATGACACCATGCAGATGATCTCAAATCCCATTAGCACGGTTGCTGTCGGTGTTACGGCTTCCTTCGGTACCGTCCTTCTTACAGCCGGCACAAAAGGAAGACGTTTCGCCTTACCAAACGCCACAATCCACATGCACCAACCTTTGGGTGGTGCCCAAGGACAGGCAACAGATATTGAAATCCAGGCGAAGCAAATCCTGCGGCTCAAATCACTGCTGAATGGAATCATGTCCAAACATACTGGTCAGCCAATCGAAGTGATCGAAAAAGATCTCGACCGGGATTATTATCTTGATGCCCAGCAAGCAGTACAATACGGACTCGTTGATCAGGTCCTTCAAGTTCCTGAAAAAACCAACTAACCGGGAGGGGTAATAACCCCTCCTTTTCATTTTCCAAGTTCTCTTTCATTATTGTTTATAATTGATGAATTATGATCAAGCCATCAACTTTTTCTATCGTTGCATACGACTCTCAAACTGAATCATGGGGAATCGCGATTGCCTCAAAATTTCTTGCGGTTGGTTCTGTGGTACCATGGCTCTCCTCAAATGCCGGCGCCATTGCTACCCAATCTTACGCGAACACGTTATTCGGTATTGATGGAATCAAATTACTCACCACCGGCATCAGCGCTGAGGGATGCTTTAAAGAAATTTCCAAGTCCGATCAAGACCTCGATCTTCGCCAGGTTGGTATCGTAGACAAGTTCGGAGGAAGTTTTACTTTTACGGGCAAACAATGTCATGACTGGGCAGGGGGGATTGCCCAACCCGGTTATGCCATTCAAGGGAATCTTTTGGCTAGTCAAAATGTGATTCTCGAAATGGAAAAAGCTTACTTGGCGAGCGAGGGTGACCTGGCGGATAAGTTGTATGCCGCCCTCAAGGCAGGTGACCTTGCTGGTGGAGACAAGCGCGGCAGGCAATCAGCAGCCCTTAGAATCGTCAAAACGGGGGCTGGTTATGGCGGTTTTTCTGACAATCTGATTGACTTTCGAGTAGATAACGAAGCAGATCCGATCGGTAAACTCGCGGATATGATGGAACTCCGCCATTTATACTATGACCATTCTCCCATGGAGGAAAAAATACCGATCGATGAAACATTGATCCGGAATTTAACGCCTCTGCTCATTCGGAAAGGTCATCTTTCCATAGTAAATTTCAATAGAAATGAATTTTTGCAAGCATTAAGCGACTTTATTGGCTATGAAAATTTTGAGGATCGGTTCGATCCCATCAATCAAACTCTCGACAAACCCGTCTATGAATACATTCTTCGAACATATTAACCTATGACCCAACCATCAAAAAAAATTAAAGCACTGATTCTGGATATGGATGGCGTAATTTGGCGCGATGCCAACGCTATCGGTGATTTGCCATCGATATTTTCAAAAATGCGTGAGATCGGCCTGAAATTCACCTTGGCAACGAATAATTCAACCAGAACGATCTCCGAATATATTCAAAAATTCGCCAGTGTCGGCGTTTCTCTCACCCCAGATGAAATTCTCAACTCTTCTCAAACAACCGCCCAGATTCTCAGGGAAACATTTCCTCAAGGAACTGAAATTTTTACTATTGGCGAAAGTGGACTTTATTCGGCACTCAAGGATGAGGGATTGCAGCCTGTTGGACTTGAAAACATCCAGGCTCCAAAGGCGGTGGTAATGGGAATGGATAGATCAATCAATTTTGAAAAAATGGCTGAAGCTACCCTTCTGGTCAATTCAGGTATACCTTTCTACGCGACTAATCCCGATGTCAGCTTTCCGACCACTCGGGGATCCATTCCCGGCAATGGCGCCTGGATTAATGTTGTTAAAATTGCGACTGGTGTCGATCCGATCATAGCCGGTAAACCTGAACCAGAAATGCTAAGGGTGGCATTGCGGCGGATGGGGACAAACCTCGATGAGACGATCATGGTCGGCGATCGTTTCGAAACGGATATCATGGCTGGGCAGAAAATCGGTTGTAAAACCTGCCTCGTACTAAGCGGGGTTACTTCTCAAGAGAAAGCCCGAAAATTGTCACCACAACCTGATTTCATTTGTGCCGATCTTTCAACTCTCCTGGATTTGCTTGACAAATGAATCTTTTTGATCTGGATCGACAAGACTTTAAAGACCTTTTCCAGCAATGGGATGTGCCTTCGTATCGGGTGGATCAAGTTTGGAATGGATTATATAAAAATTTCTGGTTCCAGGCCAAGGAATTTTCCAACTTACCCAAAGAGCTTTCTCAACGGCTTGATCTTTCCTTCGAAGCGCCGATCCGACAAGTGCTTCAGACCCTTCGTTCGTCAGATAGATCAACGACCAAGGTCCTGATTGAATTAGCGGATGGATTGGCGGTTGAAACCGTTCTAATGACCTATGATCGCCGAAAAACTCTGTGTGTCAGCACACAAGTCGGCTGCGCGATGGGCTGCACCTTCTGTGCCACAGGTCAGATGGGGTTCAAACGAAATCTGAGCAGTGGTGAGATTATTGCCCAGATCTTGTACTTCGAGCGTTTATTACATCAAACCGGTGACAGACTCACCAATATTGTTTATATGGGCATGGGTGAACCGCTCCATAATTACGACAACACCTTGAAATCAATCGATCGATTAAATCAGGCGGATGGATGGAACTTTGGCGCCCGCCGATTTACCTTATCAACCAGCGGGCTGGTTCCCCGTATCAGGCAACTGGCTGATGAGAAGAGACAGGTGAATCTGGCAATTTCGCTCCACTCAACCTTGGATGAAGAACGCTCCAAAATCATGCCGGTTAATCGATCCTATCCAATCAGCGACCTTATCGATGCGTGTAAATATTACCTTGATCAAACTCACCGGAGAATCACCTTTGAGTGGGCATTAATTTACGGAGTAAATGACACCGAAGAGGAAGCCAAGCGTTTGGCAAAATTATTGGCTGGCTTGCTATGCCATGTTAACGCGATCCCGCTTAATCCCACTTCAGGCTTTTCTGGAAATGCCACCAATCCAGAGCGTGCCGAAAAATTTAAACAAATCCTGGAATCAAACGGGATTCCCTGTACGATCCGAATGCGCAGGGGTATTGATATTCAGGCAGGTTGCGGGCAACTTGCTTCCAAACAATAAAATTGGGATGGAATGAAGATGGAAATCAATAAAAAAGGTTGGTTGGATAAACAACTGATTCCTGGTACAGGTTGGCTTACGGTAGAAAAGCTGATCTTTTTCGGCATAATCTTAATTGCTGCACTTACCCGCTTCATCAACTTAGGCGATAGACCAATGAGCCATGATGAGAGCCTGCATACCTACTTCAGCTACCTACTTTCACAAGGGCAAGGTTACCAGCACAATCCAATGATGCATGGTCCTCTCCAGTTTCACCTGATTGGTTTATCATATTTCTTTTTCGGTTCCAGTGATTTAGTATCCAGAATTCCAGCGGCTACATTCGGTGTTCTCGCGGTTGCCTCCTTCTGGCTTTGGCGAAGGTACTTGGGCAGGCTTGGCGCAATTTTTGGGGCGTTGATGTTTACCATTTCTCCATTTCTACTTTACTACACCCGTTACACCCGCGAAGATCCTTATGTAGCCCTCTCCTTCTCGTTGATGCTTTACGCGACTTTGCGTTACTTTGAAACCGGTGAGCATAAATTCCTTTATTGGATTTCCGGATCGTTCGTGATCCACTACTTAACCAAAGAAACATCCTTCATCTATAACGCTGAAATACTGATTTTTTTGGCAGGGCTCTTTATCATTCTGCTTCTCAGAAAACCCTGGGAGAAGAATCCCGCCGATCAGAAATTCTTTATTCTCAGTTTTCTCGGCTTTTTGTTATTAACTATACTTTCACTGGCGGCGTTCATGGATAGAAGAGCGCTGGAAGCTGCCGGAACGCCATTAACCCAGATCCCGATCCTTGTACAGGCGCTTCCATACTTTATTGGTTTAGCAATCGCGAGTTTGGTAATTTGCGGATTCCTGGTTGTTCATGGATTAGGGCTGGATGCTTTAAGGAAAAGCCGTACCTTTGACTTATTGATCGTCTATGGAACGCTTGTTTTGCCACAATTATCCGCGTTTCCCGTCTTCGTTTCCGGGTGGGACCCGATGGATTATTCAATCCATGGTTTAGGAAAGATCGCGATTTTCCTGGTGCCAATCCTGCTCCTCACAGTTCTGATCGGGCTTTGGTGGCGTTCAAAAGTTTGGCCGATCATAGCGATCATTTTCTATATTCCATTCTTTCTGTTCTATTCAACCTTTTTTACCAATGGCATCGGGGTGATTTCAGGTCTGGTTGGTTCTCTGGGTTACTGGCTTACCCAGCAAGGCATTCAACGGGGCTCACAGCCCTTTTATTACTATCCATTTATTACAATACCACTTTATGAATTCCTTCCTGCCTTTGGGAGTCTCATCGCGGTTTTCTTTGGACTCTCAAACCGAGAGAAGTTCCTTAATATCATAAATCAGGGAGATGAAGAAGGTCAAGAATTCCCGATCCGATCTCTTTTCTTTATCTTACTGACTTATTGGGTTGGTATGACCATTCTCGCCCTCAGCGCGGCTGGTGAAAAAATGCCCTGGCTTACTTTTCATCTCGCTCTTCCAATGACTTTCCTGGGAGGCTGGGGCATTCAAAAATTAGTCAGGAAGATCGAGTGGCGGGGATTTTTTGACAAAAACTGGATCGTAAAAATCCTTCTCACTATCGTCCTCGTAGTCTCGCTTATTGGCGCGGTGATCGTGCTATTGGACACACCTACTCCGTTCAGCGGCAAGGATTTACCCGCGTTAACCGCGACAACCTCATTTATCGCGGCGGTGGTATTTTCCATGCTGAGTTTATTTGCCCTTTGGCGAATTCACGGTAATTTTCAATGGTCTGCAATGCTCAATTTGAGCGTCCTGAGCCTCGTTTTTCTCCTTTTCTTAGTTACACTCCGAGTGAGTTATAGAGCGAATTTCGTCAAATTTAATAGCGGTCAGGAATACCTGGTTTACGCCCATAGTTATTCCGGCACTCGCGAATTACTTGATCAGCTTAACGAAATTTCTGAAAAAACGGTGGGCGATAAGCAAATAAAGGTAGCCTACGACGATGATACATCCTGGCCGATGTCCTGGTATATGCGCGAATATCCAAACAACCGATTTTTCGGAAGCGCGCCCGATCGTTCGTTGAGGGATTACACCGCCATCATAGTTGGTGATAATAACTACGCGAAGATTGAACCCATCGTCAGCGATGATTACTATCAATTCAATTACATTCGAATGGTTTGGCCAAATCAGGATTATTTCAACCTCATCACCAAGCGCCCTGACCCAACCGTCGCTTTTGATGCGGGTTATTCATGCAAAGGCATTCTCTCACCGCTTAAACTTTTTAAATCCTACGATTTCAGCCGCCTCTGCACCCCCATTCTTTCTGCGGACTACCGTGGCGCGATCTTTGATATCTGGTTAAGTGGAGATTTTACTGCTTACGAGAGCGTGACCGGCAGTAATACTGTCCGTGAATCCCAATGGGAACCATCCGACAAAATGCGTTTATACGTTCAGAAAGAAGTTGTCAACCAAATCTGGAACTACGGGATCAAAATTGAGCCGCAACCAAAAATTGACCCTTACCTGGCAGGTTATCGTGAAATTCAAGCCAATTTCGCTTTCGGGCAAATTGGAACGGGCGAGAGTGAATTCACCTCACCGCGTGCCATGGCTTTCGCGCCAGATGGAACTTTCTACGTTGCCGATTCGGGAAACCACCGAATTCAACATTTTTCATCTGATGGGACATTTATCCGCTCATTTGGAAGTTTCGGAGATATGTCAGAAGGAACTCCGCCACTCGGGAAATTAAATGAACCTTGGGGAATCGCCGTCGCTGAAAATGGAGACGTTTTTGTCACCGATACCTGGAACCACCGAATCCAGAAATTCACTGCGGATGGAAAACCGATTACCTCCTGGGGAATTTTTGGGACCCAGGAGATGGCCGGGGCGCTATACGGACCAAGAGGGATCAGCATTGATGAAAAAGGTAGGGTTTTCGTCGCCGATACTGGAAACGAGCGAATCCTTATTTATGATCAGGATGGCAACCAACTTGGACAAGTCGGAAGTGAAGGTTTTGAAGTAGGACAATTCAGTGAACCGGTCGATGTTGCCTTTGACAAGTTTGGGAATTTATATGTAACCGATACCTGGAATCAACGAGTTCAGGTATTTTCAGAGGTAAGTGACAATGTATTCACCCCAATCCGCTCCTGGCAAATTGACGGATGGAATTCACAAAGCCTGGACAATAAGCCGTATGTCACGGTGACCAATGAAACTGTATATATCACAGATCCTGAGGGTTACCGGGTGTTGGCATTCAGCCTAAATGGTGATTTCCTTTATGGTTTCGGTATGTATGGTACAGATCTCGCCTCGTTTGGATTACCAAACGATATTGCCAGCGACAAAGAAGGTAATGTGTGGGTTGTGGACGCAGCAAACAATCGGATTCTTAAGTTTACACCCTAAGTTAATTAACCATCCGTCATATAGGTTTAGGGTATTTATACACGAAAGCCTTAGAAGTCCGGATGGTATAATGGCAATTGGTATTGGGAAAGATAAAATTTATATATAAAACGGAGAAAAATGGATGAAACTCCACGAGTATCAATCTAAAACCATATTTTCCAAATTTGGGATTCCAATCCCAAAAGGGAAAGTAGCCGCCACCGCCAGCGAAGCACGTCAGATCGCAAAGGAGCTCGGTGGCGCTGTTGTGGTTAAGTCCCAGGTATTGGTCGGCGGGCGAGGCAAAGCAGGCGGAATCAAAGTCGCCAAAACCCCCGACGAAGTGGAAAAGATCGCTGGCCAAATCCTCGCCATGGAAATCAAGGGACTTCCCGTTCGCAAGGTTTTGATCGATGAGGCGGCGGATATCAAAAAAGAAATCTATCTTGGTATCACCAATGACCGGGCAGAAAAAAAACCTGTGATCATGGCTTCAGCTGCCGGCGGTGTTGAAATTGAGGAAATCGCAAAGACAAATCCGGAACTGATCATCAAAGTTCATATCAATCCACTGATCGGGATTAAGGATTACCAGTCACGTGATATCGCCAGCGCGATCGATCTTCCTCGGGAACACTGGAAGGTTTTTGGTGAAATTTTGAAAGGACTCTGGGAAGTTTATCAGTCCCATGATGCCACCCTCGCCGAAATTAATCCTCTGGTGATTACCGGGGATGACCGTCTCGTCGCTCTCGATGGGAAAATGCTGATCGATGATAATGCCTTATTCAGACATCAAGATCTCAATGATATGCGAGATACAGATGAAGAAGCTCCTTCCGAAATTGAAGCCCGAAAATATGGACTGACCTTCATCAAATTGGATGGAAATATCGGTTGTATGGTCAATGGGGCTGGTTTGGCGATGGCATCCATGGACATTCTCAAACTCTTCGGAGGGGATCCCGCTAACTTCCTCGATATTGGCGGCGGCGCGAGCGCGGAAAAAGTTGCCGCGGCGATGAGAATAATTCTGGCCGACCCCAATGTAAAAGCCATCCTCTTTAATATTTTTGGCGGTATTACCCGCGGCGACGAAGTCGCCAAAGGCATTCTGACCGCGATGGAAGAAGTAAAACCAAAAGTTCCCATGGTGGTCCGTTTGGTCGGTACAAACGCGGTGGAGGGTCGTGCTCTTCTCGCCAGCGCGAACATGATCACGGCTGAAACTCTCGCTGAAGCGGCGCAGAAAGCCGTTGCCGCTGCAAAAGGAGATTTTTAATGAGCATTTTAGCTAATAAAAACACTCGTCTTCTGGTTCAAGGGATTACCGGTTCTGAAGGCCTCTTCCACACAATGCAAATGATTGCTTACGGCACTAATGTTGTCGCTGGGGTTACTCCCGGCAAGGGCGGTGAGTGGGTCAATGGTAATGTCCCGGTCTTTGATTCTGTCAAACGGGCGGTAGACGCTACCGGAGCGAATACGAGTATCATCTTTGTGCCCGCGCGTTTCGCGGCTGATTCAATTTTGGAAGCAGCGGATGCTGGGATTCCTTTCGTGGTTTGTATTACCGAAGGTATTCCTGTGATGGACATGATGCGGGTGCGTAATTACATCGATCAAAAGAACGTTCGACTTTTAGGACCAAATTGCCCTGGTCTCCTAACCCCAGGTGAGGCGAAAGTCGGCATCATCCCCGGTGATATTGCCATCCCCGGTAATGTCGGTATCGTTTCACGCTCAGGCACATTAACATATGAAGTCCTTTATGCCTTAAAACAGGTGGGGATGGGTTCATCTACAACGGTAGGCATTGGCGGCGATCCGATCAATGGCACCAATCACATTGACATTCTACAGATGTTTGAAGATGACCCACAAACCGATAAAGTGGTAATGATCGGCGAAATTGGGGGTACAGATGAAGAAAAAGCCGCGGAGTTCATTGCCACAAAAATGACCAAACCGGTAATTGGCTTCATCGCCGGGCAAACCGCGCCTCCAGGAAAGCGGATGGGACATGCCGGCGCGATTATCGAAGGCGGATCAGGTACTGCCGCGGAAAAAATCGCGGCTCTGGAAGCCGCCGGGGTTAAGGTCGCCCGCCATCCCGAAGAAATTCCTTCTTTACTTTAGTAAATATAAAAATCGCGAGGCGCACAAAATCCTCGCGATTTTTATTCTTAACCAAAAAAAGAGGTTGACCCGCGACCTCTCTTTTACTCGCTTATAATTAAGCTATTCCTTATGGCTATCGATGTACGCGACAGCCTCACCGACGGTTGTGATCTTCTGAGCGTCACTGTCAGAGATCTCCGCCCCGAATTTGTCCTCAAATGCCATGATTAGTTCGACGAGGTCAAGTGAGTCGGCGCCCAGATCTTCGCGAAAGCTCGCTTCATTTGTGATCGCGGATTCTTCGGTGCCCATGAGGTCAACGATGATCGCTTTGATTTCAGTGTATGTATCAGACATTTTTTCCTCCAAAAATAGTTTCGTTTGCGATTTTAGATTTTACCACTAAGAATAATAACAATAGCAGGAACACGAGATGCAAAAAAAAGTTTCGCCAATTTTTCAACGAAAAGATGAACACATCGGTATAAATCTGGAGCAGGATGTTGAATTTTCTTTTGGCACAGGTTTTGATGAAATTCATTTTGAACATAATGCCTTACCGGATCTCGATCTTGATGATATTGATACCAGATCGAATTTTCTTGGGCACGAAATCAGTTTTCCGCTCCTGATTTCTTCCATGACTGGTGGAACCGAAAGAGCTCAAGTAATTAATCAAAGGCTTGCCATAGCGGCAAATGAACATCACATTCCAATCGCACTCGGCTCTCAGCGCGCCCAACTTGTCGATCCGTCCAGCCGAGACACCTTCCTGATTCGAGATTTAGCCCCAAATGTGCCAATCATCGCCAATATTGGCGCGGTGCAACTCAACTATGGCGTCTCAGTTGACGATTGTCAAAGGATCGTCGACCTGAATCGCGCGGATGGTCTCTATCTACATCTCAACCCACTTCAGGAAGCGCTTCAAGCGGGCGGAGACACCAACTGGAAAGGACTCTTGCCAAAAATTGCCAAGATCTGCCGCAAACTGAGCGTTCCTGTCCTGGTCAAGGAGGTCGGTTTCGGCTTATCCGCTCAAACAATTCGAAAACTGATCGAGGCAGGCGTTCAAGTAATCGATGTTGCCGGTGCCGGCGGTACGAGTTGGGCAAAAGTAGAGCAACATCGTCAAAAATCTGATTCAAACAAGCGTCTGGCGGCCACTTTCGCTGAATGGGGGATTCCAACGGTCAATGCGCTTCAATCCGCCCGAAATGCCGATCCGATGATCACTCTTATCGCCAGCGGCGGATTACGTAACGGACTCCATTTAGCGAAGGCGATTGCCCTGGGCGCGGATTTAGGCGGGATTGCCAGACCATTTCTTTTTGCGGCGGAAGAATCAGTCGAAAAAATCAACGATCAGATCCACTTACTCAAACGAGAACTTCAGGTTACCATGTTCGCTACCGGGAGCGCAGACTTGAGAGCTTTGAAATCCCAACAACTTTACACGAGGTAACTCGAGGATTCAGATGGCAGATTTATCAATAAAGATGTTAAGCGCCGTGGAAGTCGACCTGAAATCACAGATTGATTCCATCAGGACAGATCGAACAAATGAAATCATAGAAATGATGACCTATCACATGGGTTGGTCGGGGCAAGGCGCCGGGCAGAACGTCTCTGGAAAGAGATTGCGCCCTCTTTTCAATCTTCTTTCGTTTCAGGCTTTGTTGCCGAATACTGCCTCCGATGATGATTGGAAAAAATCCTTACCATCCGCCACAGCGATCGAGTTGATCCATAATTTTTCGCTCATCCATGATGACATCGAAGACAACTCAGATAAGAGGCGAGGAAGAGAAACTGTTTGGAAAAAATGGGGAATTCCGCAAGCCATCAACACCGGCGATGCCATGTTCAGCCTTGCCCACCACGCGATGCACCGACTACGCGCCGCCTTTCCCGCGGAGAATGTGCTTCGCTCAACCGATGTTCTTCTGGAAACCTGTACCCAGTTAACCAACGGACAATTTTTGGATATGTCGTATGAAACCAGAGAAGAGCTAACCGTAGAGGATTATTGGCCGATGATCGAAGGCAAGACCGCCGCGTTACTATCATCGTGCTCAACAATCGGCGCGATCCTTTCAGGAGCAGATGAGGCGAATATCAATCACATGACACATTTTGGAAAATATCTTGGACTCGCCTTCCAAATTCAGGACGACTTGCTTGGCATTTGGGGAGAAGAAACCAAAACCGGAAAATCAGCAGCCAGCGACCTTCTGACCCGTAAGAAGAGTTATCCAATTCTTCTATCCCTCAGCAAGAAAGCTGATTTTTTTGACGCCTGGAACAAAGGACTTTTCGTCCCGGCCCAAATTCCTCACCTCACTCAGGTAATGCGCGATGATGGAACTTATCATGAGGTAAAGGCAAAAAGCCTCGAATTGACTCGTATTTCACTTGAAAATTTATCCGCTTGCCAAATCACTGGTGAGGCAGGTGAATTGCTTACCACTATCACTCATCAACTTCTCGATCGGGAAATCTAAAATCCTCTAATTTTCAGTTGTTATTCAGATAGTTTTAGGGTAATTTATATGTATTCAATTATCTTAAGGAGTGAAAATGAACCCGCGAAATATCCTTCACATTGAAATTCCGACCTTGAATGCCCGCCAATCGGCAGATTTCTACGCTTCCCTGTTTGGATGGAACATCATTCGTGACGAAGCTTTGGACTACACCATGTTCGAACCGTCCGAAGGTCCTGGGGGCGGCTTCGCCAAAGTTCCAGAGGAAGCGGCTGTGGGAGAAATAAATATTTTTGTCCAAAGCCCGGATATTGAGAGTGACCTTACCCACGCGGAACAATTGGGAGGAAAGATCATCGCCCACAAGACCGAAATTCCTGGTGTCGGTTGGTTTGGACAATTTTTGGATCCAACGGGAAACAAAATCAGCCTTTACACTTCAATGAGAAATCAATAAATTTTAAAGAAAGTCACCAATTTGGGGTGACATTATGACTTTCTTTGGTGATTGTTTTGACTGGGCAAATTTGTTTCGCTATACTTAATGTGTTGTGAAAACTACTTCTTAATATCCCAATCGGAGGTTTCAATGGCAGGTTTTAAATTAACGTACGCGACTATGTACAATCCACCCGAAGAGTTACATACAGCGTATGACCAAGCGATCGCCTCGCTCAAAATGAACTTAGGCAAAGAATATGCCATGTATATTGATGGCAAGGATGTATTTGCTGACGAGAAATTTGAGGATAGAAGCCCTATCGATACCAATATTGTTCTTGCCGTTATGCAAAAAGGTAATGAAAAACATGCTGAAATGGCAATGTCCGCTGCGCGAAAAGCCTTTCCAGCTTGGGGTCACACTCCCTGGCAGGAACGGATTAAACTGCTTCGCAAAGCAGCCGATTTGATCGACGAGCGTCTCACTACACTCGGCGCGGCAATGTCCATGGAAGTTGGCAAGAACCGCATGGAAGCTATGGGGGATGTCGCCGAGACCGCGGATCTCATTCGCTTCTCTTGCGATATGATGGAACAAAACAACGGATTCGTGATCCCTCTCGGTAAAGATCCTCTCCCCAATCATGACGCGACTAACACATCTGTCCTTCGACCTTATGGGGTTTGGCTTGTCGTAAGTCCTTTCAACTTCCCGTTCGCGCTTACCGGCGGACCGGTCGGAGCCGCGCTCGCCGCTGGTAATACGGTAGTTCTCAAACCAGCGACCGATACACCTTTCATCGTAAGATTACTTACCGATTGTTTCCGAGACGCTGGTTTCCCTGCCGGCGTGGTCAATTTCGTAACAGGTCCTGGCAGAACCTTGGGGGCCGCGCTCGTTGACAGCAAGGAAGTGGATGGTGTCACCTTCACTGGCTCCTTCGATGTTGGTATGAAGATGTACCGCGATTACGCCAATGGACGCTATGTTCGACCGATCATCCTCGAACTGGGTGGAAAAAATCCAGCCATCGTAACCAAGAACGCGGATCTCGACGACGCGGCTCAAGGTGTGGTACGCTCGGCTTTTGGTCTTCAAGGTCAAAAATGTTCGGCGGCTTCACGCGTCTTCGTTCAGGAAGAAGTCTATGACGAATTTGTCGCCAAGGTGAAGAGTATTACCGAAAAATTAAGTATCGGTGATCCAACCGATAAGAAGATCTTCATGGGACCGGTTATTAACAAATCCTCCTACCAAGATTTCCAGGATTTTGTAGCGGATCTTAAAGCGAATGGCACAATTTTGACCGGTGGAGAGGTATTGACCGACGGCGCTTATGCCAATGGATACTTCTGCCAACCAACTTTTGTGGTGGACTTGCCTTACAGCCACAGGTTATGGAAGATCGAAATGTTCCTGCCCATCACTACCATCGGTAAATTCAAGACCCTTGAAGAAGCGCTTGACATGGCAAATGATGTTGATTACGGCTTGACCGCGGGTGTTTACGGCAACGATCAGGAAATTGAATACTTCTTCGATCGGATCGAAGCAGGTGTAACCTATGCCAATCGACCCCAAGGCGCCACAACCGGCGCCTGGCCCGGATTCCAACCGTTTGGTGGTTGGAAAGGCTCCGGCTCAAGTGGCAAAAATGCGGGTGGTTACCATTATGTCCAGCTCTACCTGCATGAACAGATTCGAACTTTAATCAGACCGAAGTAAGAGCAGTGACTCCCTCCCAGCCAGGAGGGAGTTTTTTGTTATTAACTGTCACTTTCCGATACTTTTGTTCATTGGAATTATCTTAATTATTGGATATCATTAAGATAATTGGCTTGTATATTGCGGGTCATGTTTTTATTTCGTAAAATTTCTGTTGATAACTAAAAATATAAATTTGGTAATTTTCTGGAATAACGGATTCATCAACCCGCATCACATCTCATTTCAAGAAAGAATCTCTTTATGTCCAAATTAACAACCCTCAAAAACGCCATCGCGGAACATGTTCAGAGTGGCGATACACTCTATCTGGCTGGTTTTACACATCTCATACCCTTTGCCGCTGGGCATGAGATAATTCGTCAAAAAAAGAAGCATCTTGTCCTTGCCAGAGCGACACCAGATCTTATCTATGATCAATTGGTTGCCGCAGGTTGTGCTGAAAAGGTAATTTTTTCGTACATGGGGAACCCGGGAGTAGGTTCGCTCAGACTCGTAAGACAAGCCATCGAAAATCAAGAACTCGAATGGGAGGAGTACAGCCATTTTGGTATGATCAGCCGCCTCCAGGCCGGCGCGGCAGGCTTGCCTTTTATGCCGATGAAGCAGACCGGCGCGACCGATCTTGAACAGAACAACCCCTTAATTAAACGTGTAAAAGATCCGTATTCCGGTGAGGAAATGATTGCTGTCCCGGCATTGCGCCCGGATGTAGCGATCGTCCATGTCCAGCGTTGCGACCAGGAAGGTAATTCCCAAATTTGGGGAATTATTGGTGAGCAAAAGGAAGTCGCTTTTGCCGCGAAGAAAGTGATCATCACGGCCGAGGAGATCGTTGATGAAAACGTGATTCGCTCCGATCCCAATCGAACTCTCATTCCCGGATTCATCGTCAGCGCGGTTTGTCATGTGCCTTATGCCGCGCATCCGAGCTATGCCCAGGGATATTACGATCGTGATAATAATTTCTATCTTGAATGGGACAAGATCAGTTCTTCAGAGGAACTGACCCAATCCTATTTAAAAGAATGGGTATTCGGAGTTAAAGATCGGAATGAGTATTGGGAAAAACTCTCAGCAGAGACCAGGAAAAATCTTGAAGTGGCGCCATCGTTTAGTGACAAAATCAATTATGGGAGGTTTTAAGAGAATATGAGCGAACTAAATTACAACGCGACAGAATTAATGATCATTAACGCCGCCCGGATGCTCAAAGATGGTGATGTAGTTTTTGTGGGAGTTGGCCAGCCAAACCTGGCTTGCAACCTGGCGAAACGAACTCATGCCCCAAACCTGACCATGATTTACGAAGCTGGGGTGATTGGCGCTGAACCTGAACGATTGCCGCTTTCTATTGGAGACCCAAGTTTAGTCTCCGGGTCACTCTCTGTAGTCTCGATGTTTGACATTTTTTCGCTTTATCTACAACGAGGAAATGTGGATGTCGGATTTCTCGGTGGCGCACAGATCGACAAATTTGGTAACATAAATGCTACGATCATTGGCAATGATTACGTTCATCCAAAGGTTCGCCTGCCAGGCTCTGGAGGTTCACAGGAAATTGCCGCCTGGGCAAACCGATGCTATGTGATGACACCCCATCAAAAACGCCGATTCCCAGAAAAAGTTGATTTTCTTACATCTGCCGGCTTTTTAGAAGGCGGCGAAAGTCGGAATGAATTGGGATTGCGAGGTAAAGGGCCAGTAGGGGTGGTTACTGATCTTGGCATATTGGAACCTAATCAGGACGGCGAGCTGATCTTAACCCAGCTCCACCCAGGGAAATCGGCCGAACAGGCGATTGAAAATACCGGCTGGGCACTCAAAGTGTCAAAATCCATCAGCCAAACCAAAGAGGTAACCCAGGAAGAACTTAGAATTCTGCGTGAGGAACTCGACCCGGACGGGATTTATTTAAGCTAAAGCTTTAGCACCGAAACCATCCCGGACGGGTTAAAAACATTATGAATGCCGCGCCCATTAATGTAATCTTCTTCGATCTCGGTGATACCCTCATGGTTCATAATAAGCCATGGGGGCAGGTTTTAGCCTCCGCCAGCCAAAGAATGGAAGCGGATGGAGTAAAAAATCACTGGATTGATCCAGAGAGTGGTCTTGGTGATGAATTTCTTCGTCTCTTGAAGGAATATTATCTCCGCAGAGACAGAGATTTGATTGAAAGCACCACTTTTAAGTTGCTACGCGAAATTTTAAGCCATGATCGAGTCTCCGACAGGCATGTAAAAATCCTCCTCGATAAATTTTACAGCGAAACCCGGGATAATTGGTCCGCTCATCCCCATGCCGAAGAGGTACTGAATTTCCTTTTCAACAAAGGATATTCTCTTGGTCTACTTTCCAATGCCGCCGATCGCGAGGATGTGGATCAACTCCTGGATCGTTTCAAATTCTCACGTTTTTTCAAACTGGTCCTCACTTCCGCCGATGTCGGTTACCGAAAACCTCACCCTTTCATTTTTAAGCGAGCCTTACGTGAAATGAAATCCGAACCCGAGAACACCTTGATGATCGGTGACAGATTGGACGCGGACATCATTGGCGCTTTGAGACTGGGATTGAGAGCTATTTGGGTAGACACAATGCAAATCGGAAATTCTTTATTTTCAGACGCGGATTACAAAGTTGTAAATAACCTGTCCGAACTCACGCAGCTCTTGTGACCTGTAAACCAATCATTTCGAAATCATATTAAAACCACATCTTACAACTTTACAATTCTCCAAAATTGTATAATACAGGCAGAGGAGTTCCAGTATGTCATTTTTCGCGATCCTTGAACTTGCAATTGGCATGATCTTTGCCTGGCTTTTTATGAGCATTTCCGCCATGTTCTTGCAGGAATGGCTGGCAGGTTTGCTTCAATGGCGTCCCAAAATGCTTGAGAAGACCCTTGAAAATTTGACCGGCAGTAAAACCGATAATGCCCAGCTTTACAGTCATCCGCTTATTCAGAGTCTTCACAGTGGGCCAACCTCCCAGAATAAACCTTCCTATATTCCCTCAAAACAATTTTCCCTTGCGGTTATGGACATGATTCAGAACGCGCCTTCGGAAGCATATCAGATCCAATACACTATCTTTGATATCATCGACGATTTGGAACAACAAAAACCGAAAAACTACCTCAAGGCGATCGAAAAGTTAAAATCCGCGGTTAACTATACGCAGAAAGCTATCGCCGCAAACGGGAATTTGGAGGCTTCCAAAAAAGCGCTTGAGGTCGTTAAGCAAATTATCCGCCAGGTGGAATCCGATTTCCCCAAGGTTAAACCAATTCTCCAGAAAAAATTTGCTGAATATGCTGAGAGGCAGAAAGCAAACCCAACCGCGACAATAAAAACTGACCTCTCGGCTGGATTAACCGCCTTGGGGCTTACCAGCCCTAATCTTCAACGTTCCCTTAACGCACTCTCGCTGGATACCGGCAGCGATCTCTCCTCGCTCGACCGTTCGCTTAATCAGTTCCGTGAAAACATTGAGGCATGGTTTAACAACACCATGGATCGGTTGAATGGATGGTACAAACGTCGCGCTCAATTCCTTGCTTTTGGAATCGGCCTCATCATGGCGATCATCTTCAATATCGATTCCTTTGAGCTTGCCAACCAACTTTGGCGGGATCCAACCGTTCGGCAAGTGATCGCCATCCAGGCGACAAATTTGGTTGAATCCAATCAGGTCGGGGTTTCCGATATCGATCCTAATGAAGTATTAACCCTGGCCATGCAGATTAACCAGCTCAATATTCCGGTAGGCTGGATTGGTTCACCCCTGCCGATGGCGAGTGATGGGGCTGTTTTTGTCGGTGACAATTTCCAAAAACGCTGTGTCCTGACACCTGAGTCGACCGTTGAATTAGGCGGATTAGCGCTTGGGGATTATTGTTACCCAATCATTAACACGCCCGTTACCAATGATGTTTATGGCTGGATTTTCAAATTTCTTGGTTTTCTCGTGACGGCTGTCGCAACAGCCCAAGGCGCCCCATTCTGGTTTGATATCCTCAAGAATTTGGTGAATATCCGCTCATCCGGATCAGCGCCAGTCCAATCCGCGACGGCAACATCCCATAAATAACGATTCATGTTTGATTTCAGGAGTTTTCGATTCTCGCAAACCACGCTCAATAGCTATGCTTTTTGTCCGCGCCAATTTCAATTGCGTTATATCACCCAGCTCCATTGGCCGGCTGAAAAAAATTCACCTCAATTAACCATCGAGCGGCTTGCCAGGGAAGGCACCCTCTTTCACAGACTGGCTGAACAGTATTTTCTTGGCATCTCTCCCGAACTCATCGAACATCAGATTGATCCACTAATCGATACCTCGGTTTATCGGTATTGGAAAAATTTTCTTATTTTCGCCAAAAGTAAATTCGAATCGGGCAATTTTAATCAGCAATTCAAACCGGAACATTCCATTTTTTTTCGGCTGGCTGGTTTTAACCTTCAATCAAAAGTTGACCTCCTTCATTTCAATGCGATGAACAAATCAATCGAAATTTTTGATTGGAAAACAACCAGGATTCATCCAGAAAACGATACTCTTCAAACAAAAATTTACTTACTCGCCCTTGCCGAGCACACCAATCAAATTAATTACTCAGAGCAGGATTCCTTTTCAATTGAGTATTGGTTTGCCGAATCACCCAAGGAAATTATCAAGATTACAAAAACGCGCGAGGAACTTAAAGGCTGGCAAGCCCAAATCACTGATCAAATTAAACAGATTACTATGGACCCAAACTTTTTTCCGGTAGATGATGTATCCAAATGCGGTCGCTGCCCCTTCAGGACATACTGCCAAACGGGTTTGCAAGCCGCCACGTTCAATCCGGATGATGATTTTGAAAACGAAATTGATGGTTGGTTTGACAATCCCGAGTTTTCCATTACCTCAGAATAAAGCCTGAAACCTAATTTTTACCCGGTTATTCGCCTAAAAAATCGCCGATTTTGGCTCTGATCAAATCCTGAAGGACTTGCGGATGTAAAGCGATGTTTAATCCTCTTTGACCGCCAGAAATGTGGATTCGCTCAAAAACAAATGCGGTTTCGTCCAGGAAAAAATCAAAACCTTTATTTAATAATGCCAGCGGCGAAATGCCTCCCGTCTGCAAGCCTGTCAGCGCTTCAGCTTCTTTTTCGGTGGGAAGGATCACCTTTTTGATCCCAGCCGCGTTCGCCACCTTCTTTAAATCCACCTTACCGGTACCTGGAATGATGGCTAAGATTGGTTTGACATTTCCACCTCGGGAAATGACGATGGATTTGAAAACTTGATCAGGATCCACATTTAAAAACCGGGCGGTCTCAAGAGCGCCCAGTTTTTCATTTTTTGTTTCAAAAGCATTGTAAGCCACCCCTTTTGAATCAAGAAATCGGATCACATTATTCGTGCGGGGCATCTTAAACCATCCGGTAGCTTATTTTTGCCAGATCGATAACTCCATACCGAGTTGGTCGAGGTAACTATTCTCAGCCGAGATACCCTCACCAAATCGCATATCCTTGATCGTTGCGATCATGAAAAGCGACGCAGTTTCAAGACGAATTTGTTTTCCCGCCTTGACCTCAATCAATTCACCCTTCTGCTCTAATCGAGCTCTCGTATTGTAGTCATTGAAAAAATAAGGAGTCAGGAGAACTTTTGTAACGGTTTGAATGTCATTTTTATCAAACATCCAAACTTCGAAAGCACTGGCTTTCTTCGGTGTTCCAACGCCCATTAATTCTGAGACACCAAAGCCGCATTCGCCGAGATATTCACCGCTGCGCGAATCAATACTGAATGACTCGTTAAAATTGTCATTTCCTATGAGGTAGGTAGCTTGGAATTTCGCGAAGGGTTGTCGATTATATTCAGCATCCTGAGCAGGAGCTTTCTCCTTTTGGGGAGTAACCATGTTCCTCTCTTTTGGTGTCGCGAAATTGTGGTTGGGAGAGTGACGAACTTCCTCATACTCTTCTTCATATTCTTCATCATCAAAGGATCGCGATCGATTCTTTAAAATTTTGTAGATCGCGTATCCAGCTACGGCAACCGCGAACAAAGATGCAAGAATGACGAGTGTTGTGATCCAGCTGCTATTCTTTGCTTCTTTGGTCTCAATCACGGTAGTATCGGCTTTTTGAGCGCCATTATCCGCTTGGATATCCAGTTGGATCGGTTGAGCAGAGGAAAGATAACCATTCTCAGTTAAGAATTTTCCAAATACCAATAGAAAATTCGGATCGATTGAGCCAGGTGAAGCCGCGACCTTGGCATACAAACCTTCAATGTCGGTGTTGAGTTCATCAAGTCTTTGCTTAGCCTGCTCTTCATTGAAGGTGAGCCGATAGGAATCGATTGCCATTCGGAAGTATTCTTCTTTATATTGATCGCTCATAAAACTGGGATCTACATCCGTCCACTCTACCGGCGCGATCACCCAACCCCAAAGCAAACCCAATCCGATCCCGACAATCAGGAACACGATATAAAGCATTGTGCTTAATTTCAAATTTCGAGATAATGAATTTTTCATAGCGGACTCCTGCAACAGACCCTTTTTTCTATTATAGGTTACAAATTAAATCGGTTGCATTATAGAATCGTTTCATTTTATCCCTCGTTCAAGATCTTATCGATCAAAAAAGTTTCACCACACTGGGTACAAACAACTTCCTGACGATTATTGATTACCAGGAGCCCTCCACATTTAGGGCAAGGGGTCGAAATCGGTAGCTTCCAGGAGTTGAAATCACAGGCAGGATAGTTGGAACAGCCGTAAAAAATTCTTCCTTTTTTTGTCTTCCGCTTTACGATCTCACCTTGATCTTTGGGACATTTGACACCGATTTTCTCAAGCCACGGCTCGGTATATCGGCAGGTCGGAAACGCGCTGCATGAGATAAACTTTCCAAATTTCCCATGTCTGATCACCAGTTCGGCACCGCATTGAGGACAATTTCTGCCGACTTTTTCCAACTCCGCCTTGGTCTCTGGCATATCTTCACGGGCGATCGCGAGCTCTTTACTGAAAGGCCTGTAAAATTCCGATACCATTTCAACCCAATCCTGATGACCATCCGCAACCTCATCCAGGGATTCTTCCAAACCGGCAGTGAATTTTATATTGACAATATCAGGAAAGTATTTAACCATCAGGTCATTAACAACAAATCCGGTTTCGGTTGGTTCAAGCCTCTTTTCAACTTTCACAACATATCCGCGATCCTGAATGGTTGTGATTATCGGAGCGTAAGTGGAAGGTCTTCCAATCCCATCTGCCTCCAATGCTTGGACAAGTGAAGCTTCCGAAAAACGAGGGGGCGGTTGAGTAAAGTGCTGATCAGGGCTGATGGATTTCAATTCCTGGGACTGGTTCTCCTTCAAGCTTGCCGGGATTTTGACAATTTCTTCTTCCTCAGCCTGGTCAGTAACCTCGGCTTTTTCCTCTTCATAAACTGTCAAAAATCCTTTAAACTTGACCACCGACCCGTTCGCGCGAAAGAGATAATCATGCCGCCTGGTTCCTTCAATATCCACGGTTACCGTATCGTAAACCGCGTTCGCCATCTGTGAAGCCACGAATCGATTCCAGATCAATTTGTAAAGTTTGTAGGTGTTATTGTCCAAATGATGATGAACCGATTCCGGGGTACGGAAGACCGATGTAGGTCGAATCGCCTCGTGAGCTTCCTGTGCTCCCTTGGTCTTGGTTTTGTACTCATTCGGAGTGGGTGGTAAAAATTCTACCCCATGGACTTTCTGAATGTAACTTCTTGCTTCATTTTGGGCTTGAACCGAAACGTTGGTTGAGTCGGTTCTCATGTACGTGATCAAACCGGTCAACCCACCATTACCTACATCGATTCCCTCATAAAGCCTTTGGGCAAGCGCCATGGATTGCTTGGCTGTAAAATTTAATTTCCTCGACGCGTCCTGCTGCAACGTGGAAGTCGTAAAAGGCGGAGCTGGTTTTCTCCTTCGTTCGCTTTTCTTGATTTTGGTAATCGTAAAGGATGTCTGCTCAATATCCTTGACCAGCGGTTCGACCTCACCGTTCGACCCGAGGCTCACATCCTGACCATCGAGTTTGGCTAATTTGGCGACATAAGCGTCAGATGCCTTGCCATGCTCAGGTTGAAATTTCGCGTGGATACTCCAATATTCAACTGGCACAAATTCATTGATCTCATTTTCCCGATCTACGATCAACCTCAAGGCAACCGATTGAACTCTTCCAGCCGAAAGCCGGCTGCGAACTTTTTCCCATAAAAGTGGGCTTATCGAGTAACCAACCAGGCGATCCAGTACTCTGCGGGCCTGCTGAGCGTTCACCAGGTTCATATCAATGCCGCGAGCATGACTGAAGGCTTCGTTAACCGCCTCCTGGGTTATTTCATGGAATGTGACCCGCTGAGTTCTCTCCGGTTCAATTTCAAGTGTTTCAGCCAAATGCCAGCTTATCGCCTCTCCCTCCCTATCAGGATCGGTTGCCAGAAAGACCATTTGATGTGATTTCGCGAGGTTCTTTAATTCTTTGACTACCGTTTTTTTTTCGTTCGGTACCCGATATTTTGGCTCGAACCTATTCTCAATATCCACCGAAAGTTGCGATTTGAGTAAATCCCGAATATGCCCAACGGATGCCTTTACGGTATATTCTTTTCCCAAAAATCTTCCAACTGTCTTAGCTTTTGCGGGAGATTCCACGATAACTAAGTTTCCGGTCCTTTTTGGCTCCGGTTTTTTGTAAACTGGCTTCTCCAGGTGTTCGTGGGCAGGCGAATTACCAGTTCTGTAAACATTTGTGCCACAAACCGGGCAAGTTCCCTTTGTTACAGGCGCCCCGGATTTATTAAAGGTCGGTGTTGGGTTTAATATTTCCCTTTTGACCTTACATTTCATGCAATAAGCTTCCATCTGTCCTCCGTTTTGCTCGCAACTACGCTACAGATAGCCCAGTTTATTTTCGTTTTTAAGTTTAGATACTACATCTTTTACCTTCTGGGATTCATCGATACGACAAACCAGAAGCACATCGTCGGTATCAACAATCGCCACGTCATCCAAACCAATTGTCACGATCAGCTTGCCGCCATTATTTCCAAATCGATAGATCATGGAGTTATTGGTATTCAGATGGACCTGTTCAGAATTTACGATCACATTTCCGTTTTCATCCGGTAGTAAAACTTCAAACACACTCTGCCAGGAACCCACGTCACTCCAGCCCAATCCGCCTGCCGGTAATACAACGACATTTCTGGCGTTTTCCATGATTCCATAATCTATGGTTTCAATCCCGATTCCTGCCCAGATCTCAGAAAAATCTTCATCAGGGGAATTTACTCTTGAGAGATCGAGTTTCGCTACCATTTTGATTAATTCAGGCATTTGGTTGGAAAATTCTTCAATGATCGAGCTTGCCTTCCAAATAAAAATTCCACTATTCCAACTGTAATCTCCCCGCCGAAGGAAATCGTTTGCGGTGGCAGCATCAGGCTTTTCCTTGAAACTGATGACATTGTAAGTAGGATAAAGAAATTCACCATCAATTTTTTCGCCTTGTTGTATATAACCGTAAGCGGTGGCTGGAAAAGATGGAGAAATACCAAGGGTTACCAGGTAACCAGCCTTCGCTACTTCCACGGCTGAGTACATTAAAAACCTGAAGAGGTCTGTGTTCTTGATAAAATGATCGGCTGGCAACACAATCATCGAGGCTTGCTCATCCAAGCTCTGCAATTTAAAGGCTGCTAATCCAATCACCGCGGCGGTACCTTTTGGCTGCGGTTCGATTAGAAAATTCCTGATCGGAATATCTGGCGCTTGCGCTATCATCTCAATAGCTTGTTGAGCCGCCGTCACGACAAATATTCGCTCTGCCGGTAGAAATTTTTTAAGTCGATTGGCAGTGGATTGGAACAAGGTTTCATCGCCAATAATCGGCAGCAATTGCTTTGGTTTTGCGTTACGTGAAACCGGCCATAAACGAGTTCCGCCTCCGCCTGCCATGATAACCGCGTAAGTATGTTCCAAGTTTTTCATACATTTCCTTGAATTTCTGGCGATATTAACAAGTTCACCCGTCCATTTTCCTGGTCGACAATGCCTTTTATCTCCAACAAAGTGAGAATGGCCATGAATTTTTCCATTGGCAACCCGCAGGCGTTATATAAATCATCGGTTGGCATCCCGCCAGCGCCAAGATTTTGGATTACCAACAATTCCGAAGGATCCAAACGCACGCGTTTTGTCTGTGACATTTTATCAGAGTTTATTTTCAGGTAATCGAGAAGATCTTTGTATTCGGTAAGAATGTTTGCTCCAGAGTTGATCAGTTGGTTAGTCCCAAGGCTTTGAGGTGAGGTGATCGGCCCCGGTACAGCAAAAACATCCCTGCCCTGATTCGCGGCGTATTCTGCGGTAATTAGCGCGCCGCTCCTCTCGCCCGCTTCTACAACTACCACCGCCTGAGAAAGCCCGCTGATAATTCGATTACGAGGTGGAAAATTGATCCGATCTGGTTTTGTGCCAGGTGGATAATCACTCACGATCGCGCCATTTTCGATGATCATTTCAGCAAGATGCCGATGTTCAGGTGGATAGATCACATCAATACCCGAACCGAGAACCGCGATGGTTCTGCCACCAAACTTAATCGTTTCAGAATGCCCGATCGCGTCCACTCCCCGGGCCAGCCCGCTGATCGTCGTAATCCTGTTATCAGCGCAGAAACGCCCCAATTCGGTGCTCACATGTTTACCATAATGAGTAACCTTTCGGGTCCCCACAATGCCGATCGATAAACTATCACCGGAGATGATTGATCCTCGATAATAAAGAACGGGTGGTTTTTGTTCGATTTCCGCCAATCTTTGAGGGTAATCTGGTTCGTCAGAGAAATAAACATCGATTCCATTTTTTATGAGACTCTCAATGAGTTGATCGACGTTCAATTTTTTCCGTATGTCGGATAAATTTTCAATATTTTTTTTTGATATTCCAGCTTGAGCCAGATCCCCAATGTTTGATTTCCACGCATCTTGCAAACTTCCGAAATATTCAAGAAGTTTCATGATCCGCACTGCGCCAAAACCGCGGACATAAGAAAAAGCGATCCAAAATTTCTTTTCTTCGGTTATCCGCATTGCATTTCCCGCTGTGCAGATCCTTTAAATTAAACCATCCGGCAATCGGACGGTCATTGTTTTCTTTTCAAGGTTAATTTCTTTAATCACATCATTTAAGGCTGGAATTAAAATCTCGCGGCCATCAGAGGTTCGAGTAACGTAAACATCATTCGCGCCGGTCACCAGAATCTCCGATATCACTCCCAATTCCTCGTGATTCTCATTATTAACATTCATCCCGATAATCTGATGGTGATAGTACTCACCTTCAGGCAGTGAAGGTCGATCTGATAAATTGACAAAAACAAGTTGATTGACAAATCGGCTGGCTTCCTCAGGATTGTTAATCCCCTTGAATCCAAAGATGAGGCCGCTGTTATGTGGTTTTAATCGAGAAATGACCAATTCAATCTTCGATTCACCTACAAAAATCCTTATACCAGGGGTTAGTCTTTCCGGAAAATCAGTGATAACGCTAAAGATTAAATCACCCCTGACGCCATGCGCCCGCCGAAATTGACCCACAACCAGAAAATCGTCAGAATCATTCCCAGCGGATGACATTCCTTGCGGTCCACTTTTTGCCATCGAAGGCATTATGGTTCCACTACATCCAAAGTTGCTTTTTTACCCGTCTTCTCTCCGGAAACCCGGAGAAGAATTCTAATCGCGTTGGCGATTTTCCCCCCTTTGCCGATCACTCGGCCCATATCAGATTTTGAAACTTGCAACTCAAGTTTTATCTGATTTCCCCGGCGAATTTCCTTAACCGAAACTGATTGGGGATCATCTACCAACTCCTGAGCGATGAAGTTAACGAGGTCTTTCATATTCATCCTTTAACGATTAGCCGGTGCAGCGCCAATTACCAACAGGGCTGCACCGGAAATAAATTTCCTTAATTGAAGCGTGTCTTGGCGGTCGCGCCGCGTTTTTCTTCGGCGGCTTTGGCTTCCGCTACCAGAACCTGAACATCTTCGCCTTTTTTAAACCGATCAAAGCGCTCTGAAGTTCCAGCGGTTTTGAACAAGGATAAAACAGAATCAGTTGGTTTGGCGCCATTTTTCATCCAGGAAAATACACGTTCTTCGTCGATGGAAATGGTAGCTGGCTCAGTGCGTGGGTTATAAAAACCGACGATTTCGATGAAGCGTCCATCTCGGGAACGTTCTGAATCTTGAATTACTAATCTGTAGGATGGTTGGGCTTTCAAACCCACCCGGCGTAAACGAATTCTAACCATGGATATTACTTTCTCCTTAGATTTTGATTAAGGTATGCCTGAGGGCAACTCTTGTTTGCCCGAGGGTCACACCCTCCATTGGTTTTACTTTCAACGTTTAGGGAGGCACGGGAGAGACCGCGCTGCGTTTTCAGTAAATGACAAGTAAAGATTTTACCTCATTTTTTTTAATTTCCAGAATTTTATCTGAAAAGTTTCGGTAATCCTCGAGTTCCAGACTTTTGAAGCGTTTTCATCAGTTTCTGCGATTCCCGGAATTGTTTGATCAGACGGTTGACTTCCATTACCTCATTACCAGAGCCAGCCGCGATCCTGCGCCTGCGTGAAGCGTTCAAAATGTCCGGGTTGCGTCTTTCCTGTCTGGTCATGGAATTAATGATAGCCTCAGTCATTTTGAAATTCCTTTCAACGTCCTTTGGGTCCACTTTTTTTGCCATTTGTCCAAATTGACCTGGCAGCATATCAAAAATTGAACTTAATGAGCCCATCTTTCGAATTTGGCGCATCTGGTCCAACCAGTCATCCAGATCCATTTGTCCCTTAAGCATTTTTTCAGCTTGTTGCTGGGCAGTTTTCGCGTCAAACGCGGCTTCGGCTTTCTCGATCAGGCCAATAATATCGCCCATGCCGAGAATCCGGCTTGCCAACCTGGAAGGATCGTATGCTTCAAGAGCGTCAATTTTCTCACCAGTACCCAGGAATTTGATCGGAACTCCGGTAACGGAACGGATTGAGATCGCGGCTCCACCTCGGCTGTCTCCATCCATTTTAGTAAGTACCAACCCGGTGATCTTGACATTGTCCCGAAAGCCCTCGGCGATATGCAAAGCTTCCTGACCAATCATCGAATCAATAACCAATAAAATTTCGCTTGCCTTTACCTTTGCCTCAATCGCGCGTAACTCCGACATTAACTCTTCGTCTAACTGAGAACGTCCCGCGGTATCGATCAGTACTACTGTGTAACCACCTTTTTTGGCCTGTTCAACTCCAAATTCAGCCAATTTTGGCGGAGAAAGCTTCTGCTCGTAAATTACCGGTACGCCTACTTGCTCACCTAAAACCTGCAATTGCTTTACCGCAGCCGGACGATACGGGTCACCCGCAACCAGAAGTACCCGCTCGCCTTTTGAACGAAGAAATCGGGCAATTTTACCGGTATGAGTAGTCTTACCAGAACCTTGTAGACCAACCATCATGATTACACGCGGTTTTTCGCCGGTCAACCGAAGTTGGTCTGGTTCGCCGAGAAGTCGAATTAATTCCTCATTGACGATCTTTACAACTTGTTGACCAGGGTTTAACGCCTTGGATACCTCACTGCCTATCGCGCGAGCCTTGACATCCGCGATAAAAGATTTAACGACAGAATAATGAACATCCGCCTCGAGCAAGGCCATCCGAACTTCGCGCATCGCATTGTCAACATCTTCTTCCGAGAGTTTGCCGCGCTTTTTTAAAGCGTCAAAAACACTATTTAATCGACTGGTTAAATTTTCAAACATCCAATTTTCCTGAAATTTTTGATTTATTTTACTCGAATACGAAGTAAGCCAGCACCGTCAATATGGAAGCGATTACAATCACAACCGCGCTGATGCTCGTAAACCATTTTTTGAAAGAATTATTCTTGTGTTCGCCCATTAATTTCTGATCATTGGTCAATTTGATCAAGTAATAGAACACAAGCGGTAATGCGACAGCATTAATGCTCTGAGTAACTACCGCGATTTGAAACAACGAGAAATTTGACAATACTACAATCAGTAACGCTAAAACCAGTTGGAATCCATAAAGATAGTAAAAAGTCTTGCTCTTTTCAAAGCTGTCATCCAAACTGCCCGATACCCCAAAAAACTCAGCAAATGCGTACGCGGTGGTGAGCGAAACTACAACCAGACCCATAAAGCCGGCATTAAGAATCCCAACCGCGAATAAAATTGATGCTAATTTTCCAGCGAAAGGCTCGATCGCCAGCGCAGCCTGCTCGCCACTGGTCAATTCAATCCCATTGGCAAACAAGGTAGTCGCGGTCGCCACAATCATGAAAAAGGAGAAAAAATCGGTCAAGAAAGCACCCCAATAAGTCTCCAGTTGAGATAAATTTACCTTCCCTTTTTCAATTTTCTTGTCATACGCGAAACTGCTGATGAAGAACTGCCCCCACGGAGTAATGGTTGTTCCTAACACACCCAACCCAATGATCAGATAATCCCGCATGTACGTTTGGGTAAAATTTACGCCATGTGGATAAATAAGGTTGCTGAGCGCGTTTCCCCAATCCGGATTTGACTTGAAGGCTGAAAAGATGTAAACAAAAAATATCAGACTCGAAAAAAGCATGATATTTTGAGTAACTTTATAGCTTCCCCGAGTTATTACGAAAAATGACAACAAAACCATGAAGATGACCGCTGGAATTTCCGGAATTCCGAACATCTGAGAGGTGGTTTTAATCGCGGAAATTTCGGTAACCAAAGTACCCACATTTGCTATGAACAAGGCTGTAAACATGAAGAGGGCAGCCCTTACCCCTTCTTTTTCACGAATCAGATCAGCCAGACCGCGCCGGGTGATGATGGTCAAACGCATGCCCATTTCCTGGGTGATCGCCAAAAGCAAGGTCAGAATGGGTAACATGAACAGAATTGGATAGCCCAATTTCGCCCCAGCAATTGAATAGGTCGCCACGCCGCCAGCGTCATTATCCGCTAACGCGGTAATCGTGGCTGGTCCAAAAACAGAAAATAATAGAATAATCGATCGCCAAGATCGCTTAAAAAAGAATTTTTTCTTTTCCATAAGCTTTAATCTGATCTGATCCTAATGGTAAAACTTGGGCAGACGTTTCTTCCAGGCGGTCGGAATGATTTTATCCAAGGCATCATCCGCTGTAACAATTCCGATGATCACATCATTCTGATTTACCACGGGAACCGCTAACAGATCATATTTTGTAATGATTTTGGCGACCTCATCCTGATCAAGGTCTGGGCGGATTTGGCGCACCTTGGGTTCCATCAGGTCTGAGATCTTTTCCTTGGGGGAGGCAAAAAGCAATTCCTTTAACGAAAATACTCCTAAAAGATGATTTAATTCATCGGTTACATAAACGTAATGTAAGGTTTCCAAATCGCTGGCGTTTTCGCGCAGGATGTTTATGGCTTGCGCCGCGGTCACGTTTTCCGGAACCGTGGCAAATTCAGTAGTCATGATACCGCCAGCTGTGTCATCATCGAATTCCAAGAGCAACTTGACATCATCCGCCTCTGATTTTTGCATCAACGAAACCAATAATTGGCTGCGTTCCTCAGGTAATTCCTGGAGCAAGTCAGCCGCCTCGTCCGGATCCATTTCTTCCAAAACGTCCGCGGCGCGCTCATCATCCATCGACTCGATCAGGCTTACCTGGAAATCAGTTTCTACTTGTTCGAGGGCATCCGCGACCTGTTCAACATCTAAAGCGTCCAAAAATTGAGTGGTCTCTAATTTGCTTAGATCGCTCAAAATTTCGGCGATATCGGCAGGATGCAAGTCCGCCAAACTTTCCTTGGGTACTTTAAGGCGCATGAATTGATCATGCATCAGAAGCTCTACATTATCCCAGGCGATAAAGTTTTCCTTCAATTTGATCTTAAATAATTCTAGCAATGAATTCGCCAATTTCTTGGCTGGTGTTCTCCGAATGATTCCGTTTAAACCAACATCGACATTGGTAACGTAAATCGCTCCTTGCACTCTAATGATCTGGAGATCATTAACCCTAACTACCCGACCACCGTCGGTATCGATAATCTGCATGTCCAAAACATCTCTGGCGAGATAAATATCCCTTACATCATCAAGTTCAAATTCCGGGAGGTCATCAATATGAAATTTCAGGGGAATCGCGGGAGCGAAAAGCGACATCGCCGAGAGAACCGGCACAATTTTCATCTTCCCCTTGCAATTGATCTGAATCGCTTCCACTCGGGGATGAATCATCTCCGGAATGTCCCTCGCGATTAAATCTTCGAGGATACCGACGTAAGTTCCATCAATATCCGTGATCGTTTTCCGTAATACTTCGCTGACAAAAGCCATAATGCCACTCCTGATTTATAAAAATAAAAAAACCACCGCAGCGTACCGATGGTTCCAGGCAAATGTCAAACTTATCGATCGAACAAGGAAAAGATCAAACTGATCTGAAATCGATGGAGTCACAGTTGCAAGGTAGGATCGTACGCTTTGAATGTAATCTGGTTAAACTATCACCATCAGCGTCCACGACGTATACCTCCTTTTCAACTGAGCTCTAAATTTGGATACACCAGACTCAGGGACAAGAGAGTACTTTTTCGCGCGATCTTCTGCGCGTCAAGGTCAATTGCATATAAAATATAACCTGTACATTTAACTTAGTCAAGAAGATTGCTCAACTGTTCTTTCATCCAAAATTTGGAGGTAAAAATGAAGATTTACTATTCAAACGACCACCAACTCCACCATCCACCATACGAGATCTTCGAATATGGTCAGCAGATTCGCTATTTTGAGCAGCCTTCCAGAATTGAAAATATCCGCGCAGCCTTAGCAAACGACCCGTTCTTTGAGCTAACCCAGGCGGAAAATCATGGGTTGGAGCCCATTATTCGGATCCATTCCCCCGAATACGTAAATTTCCTGCGCACAATTTACCGGGATTGGCTCGCTTCCGGTGAGGATATTCCTGATGGCGCCGGACTGTTTCCTACCGCCAGACCTTTGCGCCAGGTTTCACCACACGCGATTGGCCTTTCAGCCAGACTCGGCAAATTCGTAAGCGACCTCTCCGCGCCAATTCACGAAAATACTTACCTCGCGGCAATCGGCTCTGCACATTGCGCAATTTCCGCCGCGAAAAGTCTTCTGGATGACCAAGAGGCGAGCGCGGCACTTTGCCGCCCGCCTGGTCATCACGCCGGTATCCAGAATGCCGCTGGATACTGTTACTTGAACAACACAGCCATCGCCGCCAACTTACTTTCAAGGCAAGGAAAAACAGCGATTCTGGATATCGATTACCATGCCGGCAATGGAACTCAGGAAATTTTCTTCTCCCGCGCTGATGTTCTTACCATCTCTATTCACGCCGATCCGGTCTCCGAATACCCTTATTATTCCGGTTTTAGCGATGAAATCGGCGTTGGGGAAGGTGAAGGTTACCATCAGAATTATCCGCTACCCAAGGACGCATCAAAGGAAGAATACTTAAAGGCATTTGATCAGGCAATCGAAAGAATCACCCGATTTGAACCTCAATTTTTGGTAATCGCGGCTGGTTTTGATACCTATAAAGATGACCCGCTTGGAACATTCCAGCTTTCAGGTAAAAATTACGCTCAAATCGGAAAAACAATCAAGGAACTTGGGATTAAGACCCTGATCAACCTCGAAGGGGGTTATTGCATCGAAAAACTTGGTGAGAATTTCCGAAAATTACTTTCTGGCTTTAAATAACAGAGAGCCTTCATCCGGAAAGCTCTCTTCTGGCGAACTAATACCAGGTTACCCGATCTTTTACATCCGGCCTTTCAGCCGGTTCACCTTCTCGGGGAAGCGCTTTACCGATAAAAAGAACCGCGATCAGGTGTTCATCATCCCCCACCCCCAAATAACGGCTCAAAAAGGCGTCCTTTACATACATCGTAGTCCGCCAATGGGAAGCATATCCCAAGCCAGTCGCGGCAAGTAACATATTCTGACAAGCCGCCGCGGTAGCACTGATATTTTCCACATCCACGTGCTTTTCTAACTCAGGCAGCTTACTGGTTACAGATATCACCAATGGAGCCCGAAGTCCTTTTTTCCTCTCGACTTCGATCTGTTCCACCGTCGCTTCTGGGAATTTGAGCATAAATGAGTCCACATGCGCCTTCGCGAACTCATCCAAGGCCGCGCCTTGGATGACCGTAAACCGCCAAGGTCGAATTCTGTAGTGGTTGGGTGCTTTGTTTCCTGCCTCAAGAATTTTTTGAATATCTTCGCGAGCGACTGGCTCCATGCTTACGGTGCCAATACTCCTTCGCTGATCGATCGCATCTAACACATCCATATTTCCTCCTTGTGAAATATTACAGGCGATCCTTTGATGGATCGCCTGTAATTGTACCGAATTTTTAGGTCTTATTTATCTTCCGCGAGGCTCATTCCGGAATGATTCAGGGCTGCATGTGCCGCGGCAAGCCGGGCTATCGGCACCCGGAAGGGAGAGCAGGAGACATAATCGTTACCAATCATATGACACCACTCAATCGACTCAGGATCGCCGCCATGCTCACCACAGATGCCGACTTCAAGAGAAGGCCGGGCGGCGCGGCCATCGTTGATGGCAAATTGCATCAATCGACCTACGCCATCGCGATCTAATGTCTGGAATGGATTTTTAGGCAAAATGCCTTCCTCAACATAAGTAATGAGGAAATTTCGTTCCGCGTCATCTCTGGAATAACCAAATGTCATCTGGGTAAGGTCATTTGTTCCAAATGAAAAGAATTCAGCATACTTGGCGATTTCCGCCGCGGTAACTGCCGCGCGCGGAATTTCGATCATGGTGCCAAATTTATAATCCAATTTGTTGATCTTCTTTTCAGCCAGTACTGTCCCGGCAATCCGCTCCAATCGCGGTTGAATCCACTCAAGTTCTTTAACTGTTCCAGTCAAGGGAATCATGATTTCAGGTTTTACCTTGATTCCGCGCAGAGTACAATCTGCGGCTGCCTCAAAAATCGCGCGAACCTGCATCTCAACGATCTCGGGCATGGAAATCGAGAGACGTACACCTCTCAGACCCATCATCGGATTGGACTCATGGAGTGCCCTGATGTTATGCAACAATTCTTCTTTTTCCGCCAATCCATTATCTTCACCCCTCACTCGCATCTCTATTACTTCTTCGAGTAAGGCTTCCTCATCAGGCATGAACTCATGCAATGGCGGGTCGATAAGTCGAATGATGACTGGGTGACCATCCATCGCTTCAAACAAACCATCAAAGTCTTTTCGTTGAGATGGCAGGAGGAGATCAAGTTGGGAGGTTCTTTCCTCACTAGATTTGGCGAGGATCATTTTCTGAACGATTGGTAACCTCTCCGGTTCGAAGAACATGTGCTCAGTGCGGCAAAGTCCAATTCCAACCGCGCCGTAAGAGCGAGCCCTTTGGGCATCCTTCGGGTAATCCGCATTTGTCCAAACCATCAAACCGCGGCTTTTTGAGCCATCGGGCATGGTTCGAATATCGGGTTTGGCGCAGATATCGTCAGCCCAGCCCAAAAGCTGAAGTAATTCAGTTTGTTCCTCAAGGGAGGGAGCTAAGGTAGGAATTTTGCCTACAAAAACCTGTCCCGAAGTGCCATCCACCGAAATCCAATCACCTTCTTTTACAACCAAGTCACCGGCGATCATAATCCGTTTTTCAAGATCAATTTTTATTGAGTTGGCGCCAACCACCGACGGAATACCAAATTGTCGCGCGACAACCGCCGCATGGGAAGTTGCCCCGCCTTCCGAAGTGAGTACACCTTTGGAGGCGATCATGCCATGAACGTCATCCGGTTTTGTAAACGGGCGGACCATGATTGTATCCTGGCCATGCTCTTTTGCCATCTCTTCCGCCTTGTCAGCGTCAAAATACGCCTGACCGACCGCTGCTCCGGGGGAAGCGTTGACACCTTTCGCGAGGAATTTTCCGCTTTTCTCTGCTTCCATTTTGGCATTTTCGTCAAATTGGGGATGCAAAAGCGCGTCAATATTTTCAGGGCTTACTCTTAAAACCGCTTCCTCTTTTGAAATCAAACCTTCAAGAGCAAAGTCGACGGCAATCTTTACAGTCGCTTTCGCGGTTCGTTTACCCGTGCGGGTTTGTAACATCCATAATTTTCCACGCTCGATGGTGAACTCAACATCTTGCATTTCCTTGTAGTGCTTTTCCAATTTATGGGTAATATCCATGAATTGAGCATAAACATCTGGCATATCCTTCTCAAGGTGAACAATCTGATTGGTATTTCGAATTCCAGCCACCACATCTTCACCCTGGGCATTCAAAAGATAATCACCCATCATTTGTGGATCCCCGGTTGAAGGGTTACGTGTAAAGGCAACACCTGTACCAGAATCGTCACCCATATTACCAAAGACCATGGTTACAATATTGACCGCGGTGCCCAGATCGTCAGAAATATTGGTCGCGCGTCGGTAATCAACCGCTTTTTTTCCGTTCCAGCTTTTGAAAACCGCTTCAGTTGCCAATTCGAGCTGTACGTAAGCGTCTTGAGGGAAATCACTGCCGGTCGACTTTTTGTAAGCTTCTTTGTAAATATTGGTTATCTCTTTCCAATCTTCCGCGGTCATTTCCGTGTCGAGCTTGTATCCCTTTTTGGCTTTGTAATCCGCCAGAGGATGTTCGAACGCCTCATCATCGATATTCATTACAACCGTACCAAACATTTCGACCAATCGGCGATAGCTATCCCACACAAAGCGCGGATTGTTGGTCATGGCTATCATCCCTGCGGCTGATTTATCAGTCAGACCAATGTTGAGAATTGTGTTCATCATCCCGGGCATGGAAAATTTGGCGCCTGACCGACAGGATACCAACAAGGGATTGGAATCATCTCCAAATTTTTTACCAGTTTGCTGTTCCACAACCTTTAAGGCGGCTAATTCCTGATCCCACATCCCATCTGGAAATTTTCCAGATTTTCGATAAGCATTGCAAGCCTCGGTTGTTACCGTAAAACCAGGGGGAACTGGTACATTGGCGCGAGTCATATCAGCCAAACCAGCGCCTTTACCGCCAAGGAGTGAGCGCACACCCTCCCAGTTTTTTGCGTATTTTTCCGCCTCTCCGACTTCCTCGAAGAGATAAACCCATTTTGGTGCCATTGCGAATACCTCCAAATTAATGAAAATGATAGCGAATAAATGATCCGTTCAAGTTTACCATACAAGCCTGAAAGGCTGATTTTTTGACAGATCCACCTGGAAAAACGCGCACAATTCAGGTCTTAATGAACACACTAAAGTGGGCATTCATGCCTGATAAAATAATTTTAATCGCCGCCTAAATCCCTCAAGACTTTGCTGTCAGGATTGTTTGTCAAGCCAACCAATCCCTTAGAATCTGGATAAATTTTCCTGGCTCTTCGACCATTGGAGAATGACCCACCTCCGGCAGCTGAATCACCTGGATTGCCGGATCCATTAAAACATCCCCATAGTTTGCCATCGGCACTAAATTGTCTTGTTCGCCGTGGATAATTAACTTTGGAATCGCCGCGGTAATTAAAGTCCCCGAATGATCTAACCGCCCACTCATTGCCTGAACTCCGTATATTGCGCCTGCGGATGACTGTTCCTTGATCATCTGTGTAAAAAAATTCCGATTTTCTGTTCGAGCCGCCAAAACGTCAGCCATACCCATGACTGCGCTGATCCCGTTTGCATTTAACTGCTGAATAGTTTGTTCTCGAGCGCTCTTTTTATCCTTGGAATCGGCGGCGGTTTGTGAACCCGCCAATACCAAGCCTGATATCCGATCCGGATGATCAGCTAAAAATTGCAAACAGACATAACCACCCATCGAATGGGCGCAAAGGATTGCCTGTTCAATCTGCAGTGCATTCAACAGGTCGAGCAAGGCATCGGCGTATTTTTTCATCGAACCATCGCCTGGTGGTATTTCCGATTCCCCAAAACCAGGTAGGTCTACACGCAATTCTCGCCTTCCGGTCCCTGGAATTAAGTTCCATGCCCGATGATCCATAGGAAAGCCATGAACGAACACGATCAGCGGGTGTGAATCTTCCACTTCGTTATCGTAGTAGGCTAACTTTACGCCAAAACAAGTGTCAATGTATCCCTTTTTCATATTCCCGCACCCCTTTCAAGATATGCCTTAACGATTTCGAAAGCCGTTTCTCGATCAATTATGGATGACGCGGCTTGTTCTTCGCGCAGGTATTCAAGTACTTTTCCAATTTCTTGACCTTGCTTCATCCCAAATTCGTTCATCAAATCGAATCCATTGAGCAACAATGGGGGATCTATTACTTCCGAAAAACGAGAGAAGTATGCGTCGAGAAGGCATTCTGCGACGTCAAGGGCTGTTCGCCAACGTTCTGGACTTAAAGTGTGCTCATAAGTCCCCCGTAAATCCGCTAAGCCCAAAATTACCAACTCGGCTCCAGCTAGTTCAGCCTGTTGAAAAAATCGGTAGATCGATCGATTTGAAATTTGCCTTCCTGCTTCCTTTCGACTGATTAAGGAATGAAACCGCATGTGATATCGAATGATCGTGGCAATTTTTTCCGTTTCTTTTCCACTGAACTTATATTCAATCATCCGATCACGAATTCGAACCGAACCAAGAGCGTCGTGACCAAGGAATCGAATCCTGCCGTCTTCCTGGATTGTGATCGTATTAGGTTTCTCAACATCATGGAATAGCGCCGCCAAGGTCAACAACCCAATCAAGTCCCGGCCATCAATTCCTGGGTGATTAAAATGATCAATCAAATTTTGCCGAAATCTGCCCAACTTTAGAACCAACATGCCATTGTGAACATCGGCATTCGACCCAGTCTCATCAAATTCCTGCGCAATTAGGTCAATGATATTCCTCAAATGTCGAACAACACTTAAGGTATGACCCCAAACATCATGGACATGAGGCGGAGACTGGGGCTGTTTTTTTAACGCGATCAATTCAGGAAAAATCTCACAAAGGATTTCAGTTCTTTGCATAAGCTGGAGAGCAATATGCGGATTTGAACCTGAAAGAATTTTTACGATCTCATCTCTTACCCGTTCACGAGAGACCTTACCGAGAAAAACTGAATTTGCCTGTATTTGCGTCATTAATTCTTCGTCTATGCGAAATTTCAAAGCGTTCGCAAAGCGAATTACCCGCAATACGCGCAGAGGATCATCCGCCATGGCGTGTTCAGAACACGCTGAAAGACGCTTTTCTCGAATCGCGTTTACACCTCTCAACGGATCTTTGATCGTGTTGGAAAAAATTTCATAGGCGATCGCATTAATGGTCAAATCCCGGCCTTTAAGATCCTCGAGGAGATCCTTACCTCTGAATCCAGCGAAGTCATAATGAGCTCGACTTTCATCAGGCAAGGTCTCAATAACCCGGCAGGTATCGTGCTCATGGTCTAGAACATAAAAATCAAATCCGAATCGATCAGCCACTCGCTTGCCGGTCGCGATCCCTTCAGTACAGGTGAAATCCAAATCGGTTACATTCATTCCCATCAACGCGTTGCGTATCGCCCCACCCACCAGGTAAAGCGGTTCATCCTGCTCCTGAAACTCACGTAATATTTGAATGAAACGAATCTCTGAAATCTGGATCATGATTTATTCTAAAGGAAAATATTTGTCCAGGTCTACAACACCAATAAAAGGAAGATTGCGATAATATTCGTCAATATCCAGCCCGTAACCAAATACAAACTTATTCTCAATAACAAATCCGGTATACGCTATGGGAACCGGAACTTCTCTGCGGGAGGCTTTATCGAGCAATGCGCAAACCTTTAATGTTTTTGGTTTGCGAGTCTGAAGTAGTTCCAGGACTGACGCAATCGTCTTCCCGCTGTCTACTATGTCTTCAACCAGCAGTACATGCTTATCGGCGATGTTGGTCTGCAGATCCATTGTCATTCTTATATTTCCCGTGGATTCCCTCGCTCCGACGCCATAAGATGAAACCGCCATACAGTCAATAGCGTTAGGAACATCAAGTTCCATCATCAAATCAACCAGGAAAGGCAGTGCACCTCGGAGAATGCAGATCAGGAGCAGCGATTCACCTGCGTAATCCCGGCTGATTTCAGTTGCCAGTTCTTTGATCCGACTCCTCAATGTCGGTTCATCAATCAAAATTTCCTTGATAAATTCCTGATATGGTCGCATTTTCCCCCTTTTAATCCCTCGGAACCTCGTGATGGATTCTGCACCGAGCTTCATACATCTCAGAAGCACCAACAATGACGATCGGCTCATCGTACTTGGCTGGTTTACCGTTTACCAGGCGCTGCGTCCGACTGGCAGCTTCTCCACAAATCATGCAAATCGCTTGAAGTTTGTCCACCTGCTCAGCCAGGGATAGCAGAATAGGCATTGGACCGAAAGGCTGACCTCTGAAATCCTGATCCAAACCGGCGATGATTACCCGGTAGTTTCGTTGAGCCAGTTCAGTTGCCAGTTGAATAATTCCATCATCGAAAAATTGAGCCTCATCGATTCCGACCACCGTCGTATCGGATTCGATCAAATTCAAAATCTGAGCCGAGTTCGTTACGGGCAGGGCATCAAAATCGTTACCGGCATGCGATGTAACTTTTTCCAAACCATAACGGTGATCGATCTGCGGTTTAAAAACCTGTACCTTCTGCCTAGCGATCACCGCCCTGCGTAGTCTGCGAATCAATTCATCAGTTTTACCGCTGAACATTGAACCACAGATCACCTCAATTCTTCCATGAGTTTGCGACATTAAGAGCTCCTTAAAAATAAAATAACAGGCAGATTATTCATCTGCCTGTTAAGTTTACAATAAATTTTTGGAAGAAGGTTATCCTTCCTCGCTCCCGGTTTTCAATTCCAAACCAAGCGCCCGAATCTTCTTCTTGCTGTCGATAAGGGCTTTGCGGCCAAATCCATCAATCGCCAAAGCGGCTTCATCACCTTCTTCAAGTTTGGCGATCAATTGAGAAATGTTCGTAATTCCGGCTTTTTCCAAAGCGCCAGTTACTTTAATTCCCAATTCAAGTTCGCTTACTGGGCGATTTGGTGATTTTTTAGAATCTTCGCGGGTCTTGACAGTTTCGACATAGTCCTTGCGAACCTGAAGTTTTTTGTAGAAGCGGTCAACCTGACCTTCTACGTCCAACATTCTAGCCTGCTCGCCAGTAAAAAATGGGTGACAATTGGAACAAACCTCAACGTGAAGTGTTTTTCTGGTTGACCCTGTAGTCCAACGATTTCCGCAGGAAGCGCAGATCACTTCACATTCGTCATAATAAGTGGGGTGGATCTTTTCTTTCATCAAATACCTCTGTTCTATTCAGCTTGGCTGAAGGCTTCCTCAGGAAGCACATTTACACGCTTGCGTCCATGGACAATATCGAACACGACGACACCGTCGATCGTTGCAAACAATGTATCGTCTTTTCCCAAACCAACATTCAAGCCGGGTTTGATATGGGTGCCTCGTTGACGTACCAGAATATTACCGGAGAGTACTACTTCCCCCGCGTATTTCTTCACGCCCAGTCTCTGCGCGTTGCTATCGCGTCCGTTGCGGCTTGAGCCGCCACCTTTTTTATGTGCCATATCGAACCTTCCTTACTTTACTACGATCTTTTCGACAGATAGCCGAGTGTACTGTTGGCGATGACCGGTTTTCTGTCGGATCTTTTTCTTGGGTTTGTAATGGAAATTATAAGTTTTTTCGCCTTTAAAATGTTCCATTATTGTTGCCATAACCTTGACGCCGGGGACAACTGGGGCGCCAACGCTGACTTTCTCACCATCCACAGCAAGTAAAACCTGGTCGATTTCAATCGCTGTACCCGGATCGGCATGGATCAAATCTACTTCGATCATTCCGCCTTCGACGGCTTTGTACTGTTTGCCGCCACTTTCTAAGATAACGTAATTCATAGACCCTTTCTCCTGATCTTAGCTTCACCTTATAACACCGCATTACTGCCGTGCTAAGAGTAAGCAGGGGAATATTGTCGCCTGTCTGGCAGGTGACGAAGTGGAATTATACACAGGTAGTATGCTTCCGTCAACCTATAATGATTTCCCAAAAGCCGGTTTTCTGAGTTTAATAAAACAAGCTATTGCCAACCATAAAAATAGAATTCACCCAACTGCCAGCAAAGAAAGGCCAACTTCTATACTATAATTCGGAAATTCACTCCACAGGAATCATCCTATGAAAATCAAGATCACCGCCGCGCTCATTGCCATCTATCTCATTTGGGGCTCAACTTACCTCGGAATCAAAATCGCCTCCGAAACCTTTCACCCATTTTTCCATGGCGCGCTGCGCTTTTTTATTTCCGGGCTCATGTTATATCTCTGGCAGCGTAAAGCCGGACAACCAAAACCAACAGCGGAAGAATGGCGATCTGCCATTATCGTCGGTATCCTCCTCCTGGCGACCGGTAATGGTTTGGTTGCCCTCGCTGAAACCCGGATTCCAAGTGGAATCGCAGCGCTTGTCCTGGCCACCTCCTCCATTTTCATGGTCACCATTGACGCGTTGTTTATCAATAAACGGCTTCCCGGGATAACCCAAACCATTGGATTACTAGTTGGATTGTTAGGTGTGATTTATCTCATTGATCCATTTAAAGCTGTTGATTCCGCGGGATCGTTATCAATGACATACACCCTGATTGGAATTCTAGCATCTCTTAGTTGGTCAGTAGGCTCGATGTATAGTCGGAAATCGATTCATCCCAATTCCGTTCTTATGTTTACCGGAATGCAAATGATCTCAGGCGGTCTGGGATTATTTCTGATGAGCCTTTTCAGTGGTGAATTGAAGAATTTCGATTTTTCACTCGTAACCATGGAATCCTGGTTTGCTTTAGGATATTTGATCGTATTTGGTTCCTGGATCGCTTTCACATCCTACGGTTTTCTTTTGAAGAATGCCCCGGTTTCTCTCATTTCGACCTATCTTTATGTAAATCCAATTGTCGCAATCATTTTAGGTAATCTTATTGGAGGAGAGGAATTGTCCAACCGGATATTGTTCTCTGCCATGATTATTCTTACTTCAATCTTTCTGATCAACCTCAAACCCAGAAAACCAGTTACCAACGAAATTGCCGCATAATTTTTTTTCGCGACGCTATAATTAACCCATGCACGCTCGATTTCCGGTTAAATCTTTATTGAATTCTGAGTTATCTGATGAGGCTTTAAACGCTCTTTTTACCTCTCTTGGATTCAATGATTGGCTTGCGGCTTTTCAACGGATCAAGAAGATCAGTGTTTGTTCCAATTTTGATCATGAAAAGTTTTCTCAAGCTCTGCCCAACCTCTTATTCGCCTTTTCTACCAGCCCTGACGCGGATAGCGCCCTCATCAACTTTGAGCGGTTTTTAAATAACGCGGAATATCTAATCACCAACAAAGTACTTGAGAGTACCCCTCGCCAGCTTGAGGTTCTCATCAAAATCTTTTCGAGCTCCCAATTTCTCTCTGAAATTTTGCTCAACGAACCCTCGGGTGTTGAAATTCTCTTGGACCAGGCAAAATTCAGTCAGGTAAAAGATCTCAATCAAATGATCTCAGAGCTCCAACCACCATTTGAGGAAAACAAACAAGTCAATCGCCTCACCTCTATTCACAAATTTTACAAACGAGAACTTTTACGCATTGGAGCCGGAGATCTCACCGCGTCTTTGGATCTCACGACAGTCACCAATCAGCTGACAACCCTCGCGGAAGCGATCATTCAAACCTGCCTTGGGTTGGCGTGCGAGCAATTAGCGCTTAAACCTGATCGTTTGGTAATTTTTGGGATGGGAAAACTCGGTGGTGAGGAACTGAATTATTCTTCGGACATTGATCTGCTCTTTTTTGCAGAAGATGACGATCCAAATCTTACCAAAGCAGGACAAATCCTGATCGATCTTCTCACCAAACGAACCGACGAGGGATTTTTGTATCGGGTGGATATGCGTTTGCGTCCTTGGGGAAGAGCCGGCTCATTGGTGAATACTTATGATGGTTATTTTCAATACCTCACAAGTCACGCCAAAAACTGGGAAAAACAAGCCTTAATCAAAGCCCACCCTGTTGCCGGAAACCTGGCCAGTGGTGCGGATTTTCTCTCGAAAATCCACGAAGTAATTTATCATCTCAGTCCAGAAACAATTAAACAAAATGTATACCAAATGAAAGCTCGAACCGAGGAAATTCTTCGGGAGAATGGCCGGGATTGGGGAGAGATCAAGCTCGGTCAAGGCTCGATCAGAGATGTTGAATTTGTTACTCAGTATCTTCAATTGATCCATGGCGGCACAAATCATCACCTCCGTAAACGATCGACACTCCAGGCTATTCGCCGATTGCATAAATATGGCATCATTTCCACCACTGAATTTCGAGTTCTTACGGATGGTTACATCTTCCTGAGAACAATCGAACATTTTTTGCAATTAATGCACTACCAACAAACCCACACCTTACCCGAAAGCGCCCCAGCAATTCAAAACCTTGCTCGGCGGCTCGGTTTTGAATCAACTGAGATTTTCTTACAAAAATATACTCAAAATAGTCTGGCGATCAGGGCGATTTTTGAGAATTATCTTTCTTCACCTTTGAACAACCTTTCCCCAAAGAAGCAAGTCGGTGAAATTCTGCCATTTGTCCGTGAACACATCGCGCGAATGTCGCAGGATTATCTGCAAGCCTTTAGCGAAGATGAAATCAAAAGCCATGCCCTCATGGCTGAGAAGATTAACATACAAAACCCCGGTCTGATTTCAACGGAGAATATCAGTTCCAACCATTGGAAAGTTACCATTATCGCGCTCGATTTCCTTGGTGAGCTTTCGATCTTTTGCGGTTTGTTCTTCCTTTATGGGCTTAATATTCAATCAGGTGATATCTTCACTTATCAGGATAACAAGAACGGTAGAGTCGATGAAAAAATTGTGGATGTTTTCATCGTCGAATCGCTTAAGCCAGAAATAAATTGGGACGCGTTTGGGCATGATGTCAAGAAATTCCTACTCCTCATTCAGGATGGACAACTCCGCATCGCTCGTAGCCAGCTTGCCATTAGAATCGGTACAGTCTTTGAGAATCTCAACCCGGCCGAAAAGCCGCTTCTTCCCATCGAACTTTCTTTTGATAACGACGACTCTGATGAATTTACGATCATCCAGATCAAAACTACGGATACGATCGGCTTTTTGTACGAATTTACGAACGCGCTCTCTCTCCTCCATATTGACATCGATCGAATGATCATCAATACCCAGGCGCTTCAAGTTGAGGATCTTATCTTTGTTACTGACGAGCAAGGTCGAAAGATCACCGACCAATCCAGCTTGCAACGTCTTCGCTCCACTGCCGTGCTGATTAAGCACTTTACCCACCTACTTCCGAGTTCTCCTAACCCTGCCAAAGCGCTGCTAAATTTCAGGGAATTATTGGTGAAACTATTTGAACAAAAAGACTGGGAACAAGGTCTGGCCGCGCTCGAAAAGCCTCAAGTAATTGATAATCTTGCTCGGTTGCTGGGAATCAGTGACTTCTTATGGGATGACTTTATCCGCATGCAATATGAGAACCTTTTTCCGGTCATCAAAGATACGGATAGCCTTGCCATCTCCAAATCTCGTGATCAATTACAAGATGAAATTTCGCGTTTGATTCAACCACTGCACAATGAACCTCAACTTCCTGGCGCGAGTGAAGGCTGGAAGGTTGTTCTCAACGAGTTTAAAGATCGTGAGATGTTCCGGATCGATATGCGCCACATCCTCGGTCTTACACAGGAGTTCTGGGATTTTTCCCGCGAGCTTACGGATCTTAGCGAGGTGATCATAAATGTTGCATTTCACCTCACATTTGAGGATCTCCGCCTTCTTTATGGAACCCCAAGGGATGAACATGGGGCGATCTCGCAAATGGCGGTCATGGCGCTCGGAAAATGCGGGGGCCGTGAACTTGGATTTGCTTCGGATATCGAATTAATGTTTATCTATGCGTCTGAAGGTAATACGGATGGAGCAGAATCTCTTCTCAATTCAATTTTTTACGAAAAATTAGTCGGCGAGTTTCTTAAAACTATTACAGCCAAGCATGAGGGAATTTTTCACATCGATCTTCGGCTCAGGCCATACGGCAACGCCGGAAGTATTGCGGTCGCGTTGAACGCATTTAAAAAGTATTTTCGACCAGGCGGGCCAGCCTGGCCCTATGAGCGCCAATCCTTGGTAAAGTTAAGACCTATAGCCGGGGATAAACCTCTCGGACAAAAGCTCGAATACTTACGCGATAAATATGTTTACCAACTCGCGGAATTCGATGTGATTTCAATGCGGGCAATGCGGGAACAACAAGTTCGTCATCTCACACAGGCAGGGCTCTTCAACGCCAAATATAGCCCGGGCGGTCTTATTGATGTTGAATATTTGGTCCAGGGCTTGCAGATCCTGAATGCCACCAAGTTTCCGTCAATCCGCAATACAAATATCCGGGAAGCTTTATTCGCGCTATTCAAAGAGGGTTTAATCTCAGAGGAAGAATTTACCAAATTGCGAAAGGCTCACACTTTTCTGCGCTGGCTGATCGACTCGATAAGAGTGGTTCGCGGAAACAGCAAAGATGTAAATGTTCCCCCAATTGATTCTGAAGAATTTTCTTTTCTCTCACGCCGCCTCCGTTTCGGAAAAGATCACCAGAAATTGATCGAAACAATCACCAGAGTACAGGCAGATGTGGTTGAACTTAACCGCAAATTGTTGCCTGGCAAACGTTGATCAAATCAAGAACGGATTAAAATCAGTGTCTCGATCGTAATAATCGACTTTCTCGGCTGATTTTGCCTTTTTCACGATCTTGTAAGTGAGTGGGGTCATGATCACTTCGATCCCAACCTTGAAGATATAATTAGAAACAGTTAAAGTCCAAAACAAGGACCATGGAAATACCCCAAACAAGCTCGCGATAGCTACAAAAACCGTGGTATCAATCATTTGTCCGATAAGGGTACTGCTGATCGTTCGTAGCCAGAGCATTTTTCCATCGGTGATTACCTTCAACCTTGCCAGGATGACCGAATTTGAAAATTCGCCGCTCCAATACCCAGCCAATGACCCCAAGACGATCCCTCCTGAGGACATGCCGCCCAAAATTGCCGCGTATGCCGCGTCTCCAGCATAGGTTTGCCATTGTGCTTCGCCTGGCAGCAAGCTTAAACCCCAAAATACGAGGCTCGATACAGCCAATGCCGCGAAACCTGTCCAGATTACCCGCCGTGAACGTTTATAACCGTACACTTCTGTCAGAATATCCCCGAATATATAGCTTAGCGGGAAAAGAATCGTCCCACCATCAAATGCGAGTGGTAAGCCGAAGAGTTCAGCCTTAAGATCTACAATCTTGGCGGAAGAAGCAATATTGCTTACCACCAGGATCATGACAAAAAATGCCATGATGATGTCATAATACTTGAAATTTTTTTCTTCCATGGTCCTCATGCCCCCACAATTTTACAAAAAGCGCACTTCCCGGAATTGGTTGTTGGTTGACCGCATACTTCACATACTTGATCTGGTTTTGAATCAGTCGCGATGATCGAATCGCTGAATAATCCTTCTTCTCGCGCGTTGAGAAACTTTACATAGAACGCGAGCTTGCTTCCAGGTCGCTCGTTCTCAAGCCGATTAAGCACTTCCTTGTGGTAGATCGACGTTGAACCGACCGAGAAAGGACATTCTTCATAGATATAATCGATCCCTCGCAGGATCGCGTACGCTGCCATTTCTTTTTCATAAAACCGACAAAGCGGTTTAACCTTGCGAGCAAGGCCATGACTCTCTGCAAGCACGGGCGATTGTCGGCGTAAAAGGTCCTGGTTCCAGGAAAGGGTGTTACCAAATAAAGTTGCCGCTTCATCATCCAAATTGTGTCCGGTTGCCAACACATCATAGCCAAGATCTTTGGCGATTCGATTCATCTCATGCCGCTTGACCACCCCGCAAACCGAACAAGGTTTTTGCATACCTCTGCCCTTTTCGCTAGCCAAGGCTTCGATCGATCGCCCATACTCGGCTTTGATATCAACTGTATGCAATTTCAAACCGCGATTTTCAGCGAAAGAGACACACAACTCTTTCGAACGATCCGAATAGCTGATTCCGCCGTCAATTCCGAGTCCTATGTACAAACCATCCGCCTGGTAACCAAGTCGAATGAGGATATCCCAAAGGCTTAGAGAATCTTTTCCTCCGGAGACCGCGACCAGGATCTTTTCGTCCTTGCCAAACATCCAATATTTCTTGATAAATCGGGCAGTCTGATCGGGTATCCAATCCAAAAAATGTTCCTTGCAAAGCGCGAGGCGGTGTTGTCGAAGATTTACCACGGCTTTCTTGCCGCATGTCTTACATTTCACGTCTAACCGCCCGAAATAACCGAAATTAACTTGACTTCCTGCCCATTTTCAAGAATCTCGTCCTCGAGAACCATCTCGCCGTTCAGTATCGCCAAAATGCTCTCTGGCAGGATGTCTATTTTTTTCAAGCTGTCCCTCAGAGTCATCCCGGATTTAACTTCAAATGTTTTTTCGCGGAAGTGGATCGTTACCGTCATATTTCCTCCAAGGTGGAATCGATGGAGTTTGTATTGTAACCTTTTTTGCTGGCGTATAATCTTTTTGATGACAAAACACAATCAAAGAATTGGAAATCTCGGTGAGCAATTGGCTGCCGATTATTTGACGACGCGGGGTTTTCTTATTCTGGCTCGCAAACAGAGAACTGCCAGCGGCGAGATCGACATCATCGCCGAAAAAGACGGCCAGACGCGTTTTGTTGAAGTAAAAACGCGGACCAATACTAAAATGGGTTATCCTGAAGGCGCGATCACACCCATTCGATATCAACGAATGCAAACCTGCGCTCAGGAATTCACCGCGGATCACAACATCACAACCTATCAGCTCGACTTGATTTCTATTTTGCTCCCGGCCAAAGGCAGCGCGGAGGTTCTTTTCTTTGAAAATATCTAATCAGGTCATCCCCAAAATCAAGGTTTTGGTAATCGTTGGTCCAACCGCGGTAGGAAAAACATCCCTCTCGATCGAACTTGCTCTCGCATTAAATGGTGAGATCATTTCCGCCGATTCACGTTATCTCTACCGAGGGATGGACATCGGTACCGCGAAACCCACCAAAAGTGAACAACGTGGGGTACCTCATCACTTAATCGATGTGGCGAATCCAGATGAGGTTTGGTCATTGGCAAAATTCCAGCGTGAAGTATACCGGTTGATCAAAGAAATTCATCAACGAGGAAAATTACCGATCATTGTTGGAGGAACTGGGCAATACATTCGAGCGGTAACTCAAGGCTGGACACCGCCCGAAATCAAACCCCACCCAGAAATTCGGAAGGTTCTTGAAAGTTGGGCTGAGGAAATTGGTACTGAAGGCTTACATCAAAAACTTTCCCTCCTCGATTCCGCCGCCGCTGAAAACATTGACCATCGTAACCTGCGCAGAACCATCCGCGCCTTGGAGGTAATCCTTCTCTCCGGCAAGCGCTTTTCTGATCAACGCCAAACCGCGGGCGTATTCTTTCAACCCATCCAAATTGGATTGGAACAGCCCCGGGATGTTTTGTACCGGAAAATTGATTTCCGAATTGAAGAGATGTTTACCGCCGGTTTTGCGGACGAAGTGAAGTTACTCTTAAATAATGGCTACGCGAAATCCCTACCTTCCATGAGCGCGATCGGTTACCGTGAGGTCGCGGATTATCTGGACGGTAGCATATCCTTCGATGAGTGTATCGCTCGGATTAAACGTGCCACCCGCGTTTATGTACGCCGGCAAGCGAACTGGTTTAAAAAGGAAGATCCTCAAATCTACTGGTTCGACCCGGGACAAGATCCACCTGATCGCTTACTCGCCAGCATCAAAACTTACCTTGAAAATCCCACGGAGTAAAGAAAAAATGACCTCTCAAAAGAGGTCATTTTATGCTTCGAAATTCGATCTTTTCTATCCAGCCAACTGGGGTGTACCGCTTCGCTTGCCATTCGGAGGCGGAAAAACCGCTTCAAATTCCTCACGGGTGATGGTTTCTTTTTCCAGCAACAGATTGGCAATGGTATCCAATTCCTTGCGATATTTCCGCAGTATGGACACTGCTTCTGCGAAGGCTTCATCCACCAACTTCCGAACTTCCTTGTCGATTTGCTGAGCGACTGATTCTGAATAATCTCGCTGTTCAGAAATCTCGCGTCCCAGAAAGATCAATTCTTCCTTCTGTCCGTAAGCGATTGTGCCCAAGCCATCACTCATTCCGAGCCTCGTAACCATGTTACGCGCCATACGGGTTACTTGCTCGATGTCATTGGATGCCCCAGAAGTGATATCGTCAAAAATCTCCTGCTCTGCGGCCCGTCCACCAAGCGCGTACGTGATTGTGGCAAGAATTTTATTCCGGGACATCAGGAGACGATCGTCCTCAGGTCGGAACCAGGTTACCCCGCCGGCTTGTCCGCGACCCACAATAGTTACTTTCTGAACCGGATCAGCATCCGGCAAGGCATTTCCAACCACAGCATGACCCGCTTCGTGATACGCGATGATCCGTTTTTCTTCTTCACTAATAAGGCGGGATTTTCTCTCCGGGCCCATCACTACTCGCTCGATCGCTTCTTCCATCTCAGGTTGCCCGATCATTTTTTTGTTTCTGCGAGCGGCCAAGATGGCCGCTTCATTGACCAGGTTTTCGAGGTCCGCGCCAACAAACCCGGGTGTTCCACGGGCAATTGTGCCCAAATCCAAGGCTGGATCGATCGGCTTTCCCTTGGTGTGAACCTTTAATATTGCTTCCCTACCGTGCATATCAGGCCGGTCTAAAGTTACTCTTCGATCAAACCGTCCCGGGCGCATCAAGGCAGGGTCAAGAATATCAGGCCGGTTGGTGGCAGCCATCACAATAACGTTGGTATCGGTATCAAAACCATCCATTTCGACCAGCATCTGGTTGAGGGTTTGTTCCCGTTCGTCATGTGAGCCGCCAAGTCCTGCGCCACGTTGTCGACCAACCGCGTCGATCTCATCCACAAAGATAATACAGGGCGAATGTTTCTTTGCTTGTTCAAACAAATCTCGAACCCGGCTGGCGCCTACACCAACGAACATTTCTACAAATTCAGAGCCGGAAATGGAGAAAAAAGGCACTCCCGCTTCACCAGAGACTGCCTTGGCGAGTAAAGTTTTACCTGTTCCAGGAGGACCAACCAATAAAACACCTTTGGGTATTCGGGCGCCTAATTGAATAAATTTCTGAGGTTCCTTTAGAAATTCAACCACCTCTTTGAGCTCGTTTTTGGATTCGTCCGCGCCAGCAACATCGTCAAAAGTCACGGTCGGTCGCTCGCCGCTGAACATTCTTGCCCGGCTTTTACCAAATGACATCGCTTGATTGTTCGATCCCTGCGCCTGGCGGAAAATCCACCAGAATAGACCAAACATTAGAATAAAGGGAAGAATATAGCTCAATACGCTTAAAATGCCTAACCAGGAGCTGGGTGGTTTAACTTCAACTTGAACATTGTTCTTGACAAGATCTGTTGAGGTTACTCCCAAATCGATTAATTGCTCGACAATGGAAACCCCGCTCTCTTTTTGAGTTAATTTTTCTGTTCCGTCCGCATAGGTAACGATTACCCGGTTATCCGCGTCTGTGACAATCCGCGTCACTTTGCCGGCTTTCACATCAACCGCCAATTGGCTTATGGTTAAAGCCTCGGTTGTAGTGGACTGATCAGAGACTTGAAAAAACACCATCACCGCGATCGCGATGAACAACATGGTGTAAATGATCATTGATTGGCTTCGAGTGTTATTCACGATATTCATACCTCCTTTATAAGGCAACCAAATTATAAACTACCCAACCTGAAGAAAAGCTTCCCATAGACCGATCTTACAAATAATTTACACAATTAGATAACTAAATGAATTGGACAATGATCTGATCCCATGATTTGATCGTCAATTTGAACATCCTTGACCATCTTCTGGAATGATTCATTGACCAGGAAGTAATCGATCCGCCAACCAACATTACGCTCCCGCGCTCGGGTCACCTGGTCCCAATAAGTATATTGGATCTTATCCGGGTAAAGCGCGCGATAAGAGTCCACATATCCCGCGTCCAAAAAATTCTGAACCCATTCACGTTCTTCCGGCAGAAATCCAGAAGTCTTTACGTTTGCCTTGGGATTGGCAAGGTCGATTTCCGTATGGGCAGTGTTGAAATCCCCAGTAATGATCACATTTTTTCCATCTTGCATCAATTGTTTGCACTGACCCAGCAGATGAGCATAAAATTCCAATTTGTAATCAATTCTGTCCTGTCCTCTTCCTCCGTTGGGAAAATAGATCGCGAAAAATTCGAACTGAGGAATCGAAAGTCGAATTACCCTCCCCTCAATGTCAAATTTTGGGTCACCAAAGCCCAATGTTACTTTTCCTGAGGTCATTAACTCGCTGCGGACGAAAAGAGCGGTGCCGCTGTAACCCGGTCTCTCAGCAGGATTCCAGAAAACCTCGTAACCCGGATAGGTCATCTGATCCACTGTGAGCTGCTCTGTTTTGACCTTTATTTCCTGCAATGCAACAATATCGGCTTGATTTCCTTCAAACCACTCTCTAAAACCTTTTTTCAAACTTGCTCGATATCCATTAATGTTCCAGGATGTAATTTTCATCTGCCGTTTCCCATGATAGAATTTTTACCTATAAGTATACAAAAGAACCGTGCCATGTCTCGAATCATTTCAAATACATCCTTTTCAATCCAATCCACTCCAATTAAAGTGGAGTGGAGATCTGATTACTTTGGAAAACTTCGCGGACTGATGGGTACTCGAACCCTCGATCCAAATTTTGGGATCGTTTTGGCAGAATCCAAGGCTGGAGTAATCAATACTTCGATCCACATGTTCTTTGTTTACACGCCTTTGGCAGTCTTTTGGCTGGATGAGAATTTTTGTGTTGTACACAAGGTTGTCGCCAAACCTTGGGACATGGCCCACATTTCGCCGAGATCAGCCAAATATGTTTTAGAGCTTCATCCCGATCATATTGACCGATGGCAGTTAGGGGATACAATTACCTTCAATGAAGACCGCTAAAATCATCGCGTTTCTAATCAGCATCTCCTTGATGTTTCCAACAGGCGCTTTAGCCTTCCAAACCAATTCAACCACCTATCAGACCGATGGTCCGGTTTACATCGTTCAATCTGGCGATTTTATGTCGATTATCGCGAGCCGATTTGGATTAACTCTGGATGAGATCGCTCAGGCAAACCCCGGTTTGGATATTGACGCCATCGTCCCAGGAGACCGGGTCGTCATTCCTGGACTCGAGGGAGTTTCCGGAGTGCTTACGACTGTGCCAGTCGGGTTTGGAGAAACACTCGATTCCCTCAGCCGCAAGAATCACATTGAAAAGAACTTCCTGATCGAGCTTAATCACATCACCAGCCCCTCCGAATTATTTGTAGGCATCGGATTGATTTTGCCAATATCTGAAGATCAACAGACCTTGGCAAAACCCTTCAGTCTGAAAACCGGATCAAGCTTGATGGAAAAATCGGTCGCCAGCGGTAAACCGGCATACTTGCCATTGTTAAATAACGCGATCGATCATTCCTGGCAATTATTGCCAGGTGAGATTGCTTTTGAAGAAGGAACATCAGAAGAGTCAACCAGTGTCACCTTTAGTGACCTGATCACTTCATTTGAAATCACTACCTTTCCGATCGTACAAGGTGGAACCGTATCGATCAGAATTCAGACCTCGGAACCGGTATCACTCAGTGGTATTTTGGTCGACATGCCTCTGAAGTTTGCCTTGGAGGCAAATAACCAATATGTGGCGCTTCAAGGAGTACACGCGCTGCTTGAACCCGGACCCTACCCACTCCGACTCGAGATCAAAGCCGAAAATGGAGAAACCCAAAGTTTTGAGCAGACTATTCTGGTGACTTCTGGCTTTTATCCTGATGATCCTATCCTGGTTGTAGATTCCGCTACGATCGACCCCACCCAAAATGATACCGAACTGGAAAAGGTTCTTGAAATCACCTCTGGATTTACCGATCCAAGATATTGGACAGGCATTTTTGCCAATCCTTCCGTATATCCGGATTGTTTTACCTCCCGTTACGGGAACCGCCGTCTCTATAAGGGCGAGAATTCAGATCTTGAGTATCGAAGCTTCCATACCGGTTTGGATTTTTGTGGCGGCGAGGGACTCCCGATCACTGCCCCAGCGGATGGAGTAATCGTAATTGCCGAACTAATGACGATTCGCGGGAACGCGACGATCATTGACCATGGTTGGGGTGTATATAGCGGGATTTGGCATCAATCTGCGATCGAAGTTCAACCCGGGCAACGGGTAACCAAAGGTGAAATCATCGGTTATGTTGGTGGAACAGGCAGAGTGACCGGCGCCCATCTTCATTGGGAAGTTTGGGTCAATGGGATTCAAGTTAATCCGATGAATTGGCTCTACAATCAATATCCGTAATAGTACTCTCCCGGTCAGAATTTTTCCTCTTTTTCAATAAATCTCTGGATGAATCATTATTCCGGAACTTTTTTGATGAATTATTACCAATTTATAAATTGGCAAGCTGTTTTACCAAATAATGCTTTATAATAGCCGCTTAATATTTAACGATAGGGTTACCATTGAGAAATTTAAAATTCGCCTTTTTAGTGCTTGAAGAACATCCTTATGGCCGTGAAATGCTCCAGGCATTACTCACTGAAGGATTAATTCCTCACGTGGTAATCCAGGAAGTCTCCGCGGTAGGCGATCAGGAACGCCAAAAATTTCTTGATCGCATTTCTGGGCAACCTGTTCCCCCAACCATTAATCAATTATTGAATCAAACTCATGTGCCGGTTTATCTCGTCTCAAATCACAACAACCCAGAATGTGAACAAATATTAAAAGAAGAAGACTGCGATCTTATAGTTCTGGGCGGCACTCGAATCATCAAGAATAACATCCTTACACTCGGCCGTTTGGGAACGCTTAATTGTCATCCCGGGCTACTCCCTGAACTCCGCGGATCTTCATCCTCTGGATGGGCTTTGTATCACGACCTTCCGCAAGGAGCGACCGCTCATTTCATCGATCCTGGAATCGACACCGGCGACATCGTCCAGCACCAACAATTGGATGTGTATCATGGCGATACTTTTGAATCGATCAATTATCGACTCGCCCAATTATCGGGGATTTTAATGGCAAACGCGATCAAACAAGTTTGGTCAGGTACCGCCAAACGAACACCCCAGGGTAACTCCATCGGAACTACCTATCGGGTAATACCGGATGAGCTATTAGCAATTGGCAAGCAACGATTATCAAACGGCTCTTATTCACATTTTGCTCAAGGATGAGGATTCCGATGGAATTAACCCGGCAATACGCGATCGATCTTGATCATTCAGACCCCCTGAAATTCTTCAAAAACCGCTTCTCAGCTAACGACCCAGATCTGATCTATGTTGACGGAAATTCACTTGGCAGATTACCTCTCGATTCCATCGCCAGGGCAGAAAAGATCGTAAAAGAACAATGGGGCACTAATCTGATCCGCAGTTGGGGAGAAGACTGGTATGACGCGCCAATTCGGATCGGTGACAAAATTGCCCATTTGATCGGCGCTTCTCAAGGGGAAGTTGCTGTAAGTGACTCCACTACCATCAATCTGTACAAACTGACCATGGCAGCCTTGATGATGAATGCTCCCAGGCGAAAAGTCATCACAGATGATCTGAATTTTCCTTCTGACTTGTACATGTTACAAGGATGTAATTATTTTTTGGGAAATCGGCAAAACATTCATATTGTTCATTCCAAGGATGGGATCAGTATTCCTGCTGAAAAGATCATCGAACAGATCGACGACGACACCTCCCTGATCACCCTCAGCCAGGTAGTTTTTAAAAGTGGCTACAAATACGATGTAGAGCTGATTACAAAAGCTGCCCACGAAAAAGGCGCCTTTGTCCTTTGGGATTTAAGCCATTCGGTCGGCTCAACAGAGATAAAATTAAATGAGTGGAATGTCGATTTTGCGGTCGGCTGCACCTACAAGTACCTGAATGGCGGGCCTGGCTCTCCCGCGTTTTTATATGTCCGGGACGACCTGCAAGAGAGCGCGCTCCCGCCTGTCTGGGGTTGGTGGGGCGATACCAATCCATTCAGTTTTGAGCTCAGATTTCGCCCCGCGAACAACATCCGCCGTTTCCTTACCGGTACTCCTCCTGTTTTGTCGCTCGCTACCATGGAAGTCGGAATCGATCTCACTCTGGAAGCCGGTATGCCCGCCTTGGTGGATAAATCCAAAAAACTTTCGGATTACATGCTCTTCCTGGTAGAAAATCGATTGAAGAAACATGGTTTTACAGTTGGTTCACCCACTGATCCGAATACTCGTGGGTCTCATATCAGCCTGAAACATTCGGAAGGATATCGGATCAATCGCAGCCTGATTGAGGATTTTAATGTAATTCCGGATTTTAGAGAACCGGATAACCTGCGAATGGGTTTAACCCCACTATACACTTCCTTCACTGACGTTTGGGAGTGTGTAGATCGAATTGAACGTGTGATGTCAGGGAAAACGTATACAAAATTCCCTGTTGATCGCTTAATCGTTACTTAAGCCATAGGTTTTCATCCAGCCTTATAAGTGACGCCAATTTTACAAGGAGAAGAATTATGAAAAAAAGTTTGCTCTTCGCTTTCTTGGTAGGGTCCATGCTGTTGGCCGCTTGTGCCCCAGCTACTCCTGCTGCCGAGGCACCTGCCGCTGAAGCCCCTGCTGCTGAAGCACCTGCCGCTGAAGCACCTGCCGCCGAGGCACCTGCCGCTGAAATGCCCGCAGGCGAGCCCGAAGTTTGTGCCGCCGATTTGGGTTGCGCTGTAATCAAAGCTGGCGAAACCATCAAAATTGGCTACGCTGGACCGATGACCGGTGACTATTCCCAATTTGGGATTGATATGAGCCATGCCATGGAATTAGCAGTAGCCGATGCTGGCCAATTTGAAGGTTTTAGCTTCGAATTGGTTGCCGAGGATGATCTTGCCTCCGCCGAAGGTGCCGCCGCTGTCGCCAACAAGCTCATCACCGATCCTACCTTTGTCGCAATGGCAGGCCACGCCTTCTCAGGCGCCACCGCCGCCGCGATGGTAATCTATGATGCCGCTGGTATTCCTATGCTTTCACCTTCCGCTACGAATCCTGATCTCACCAAAGCCGGCACTTCTGTATTCAATCGGAACGCTTTCACCGACGCGCAACAAGCCGCCGGCGCTGGCGCATACCTGTACGATACTCTCGGTAAACGCACTCTTGCCTTGCTCCATGATGGTACCGATTACGGTCAGGGACTTGCCAATGGCGTTCGTGAAGTTTTCGAAGCCAAGGGCGGAACCGTTGTTTCCTTTGACGCTATCACCCCCGGCGAATCCGATTACTCCGCGCCTCTCGCTGCCATTTCATCCTTCGCGCCAGATGCCATCTATTATGGCGGATACAACGCGGAAGCCGCTGTTATGGTCAATCAATTGAAAGTCGCTGGATTGGAAGGGGTAACCTTCTTCAGTGGCGATGGTATCTATGGAAAAGACTTCCTGACCAAAGCCGGTGTCAATGGCGAGGGTGTTTATTGTGCTACCCTCAACCCGGCAACCTCCCCCGCGATCGAAGCCTTCAACGCCGCTTACAAAGCCGCCTATGGTGAAGAAGCAGGGGTACTCTCAGCTTACACCTGGAACTCCTACGATGCCGCCTCCGCTTTGATCGCCACTGTAAAATCAGTCGCGATTCTTCAGGATGGCACTCTTTATGTACCTCGCGCTGAGCTTGTCGCTGCTGTGCGTGGCATAACTGGATACGAAGGTATCGCTGGCGTCATCACCTGCCAAGCTGATGGTGAATGTAACGCCTCAGGTCCTGTATTCTATGTCGTCAAAGACGGGGTATGGGTTCCCGCCGAATAAGTATCAAATTGATGGCTATTTAAAAATAACTGGATGAAAATAGCCGATTTGGTTGTCCGGCGGCAGTTTGCCGCCGGCAGCCATCATTTTAACTGATTAAGAGAAAATTCATGACGAATACAAACTCTCAGAATATTTCAAAAATAAAAATTTCACAATTTATCCGCCCAGTCATTTCCACCCTCATTATCCTGTATCTTTTCTATCGTATTTATACGGTCGTTTTCATTGAAAGTTCCTTTACTCCGGATATCTGGGTTCGTTTCGCGATCTCTGGACTGATCATCGGTGGTATGTACGCGCTCATCGCGATTGGATATACCCTGGTATACGGGATCATGTTTATGATCAACTTCGCTCATGGCGAAGTCATGATGCTCGGCGCGTTCGGTGGTTTCTTTATTTTTGAATTATTCAAAGGCATTCCAACCCCAACCGCGGCCGACCCGAATTTAACGCTTAACAATTCCCATCCGTACCTGACAATCATCCTTGCATTCGCCATGGGAATCCTTGTATCAGGATTGGCGGGTTACTTTCTTGAGAAAATCGCCTATCGCCCTCTCCGAAAAGCGCCAAGGTTGATCCTCCTGATTACCGCGATTGGCGCTTCAATTTTTCTCCAGAACCTTGCCATGCTCATGTTTGGCCCACAACGGAAAAATGTAGTTAATCCTGAAATCCTCAATCGTTCAAATGGTTGGGAATTTCTGGTCAGCGGTAAATCAGTCTTCCTTACGTATACCGGTGTATTCTCCCTTATCCTTTCTGCGGTTTTGATGATTTTGCTCTATCTCTTGGTTCAGCACACCAAACTCGGCAGATCCATGCGAGCTGTGGCTCAAGACCAGAATACTGCCGCCCTCATGGGTGTTGACGTGGATGACGTGATAAGCAAAACGTTCGTCATCAGCGGCATTCTGGCAGGTGCCGCAGGTGTTATGTGGGATATTCACATGGGTTTGGTTAATCATTACACCGGATTTCTTCCCGGCATTAAAGCATTTACTGCCGCAGTAATGGGAGGAATTGGCAATATTCCTGGCGCCATGTTCGGCGGTATCTTCCTTGGACTGATCGAATCGCTTGGACCAGCTTCCCTGGGAATTGATTTCCAACTCAAAGACGTGATCGCTTTTTCGATTCTGGTTCTCGTCCTCATCATTCGGCCTTCGGGAATTTTTGGAGAGAAATTATCGGAGGAAAAATTATGAAAAACCCAACTTTAAAAAATGGACTGACCGCTGGGGTGATCTTCGGGATCCTTACAACCGTTATGTTTTTGATCGGTTTTAATGAAGTCGCTGCCAAATTGATCAGTAAAGTGTTTTCCGACCAGAATTTTACAAAATTTCCTCAATACTATTATTTTGGAATTTTCATGGTACTTCTCGGAATTTGGAATGGCAATATCGCCGCCAAAGCCGAATTCAAGCGCAAGAATGATCTTTTAAGCTCCCTTATCGCCTCAATAATTGGTGGTCTCATTGCTGGTCTCTTTGGCTTAATCCTTTCCTTGATTTTCGGAAGTTTGGTTGAACAGCAAATTGATGTCCGAAAATACTTGGTTTCGGTCAGCCCGGAATCTATTAAATTGTTTCTCTTTGAAAAGAGCGCTCTCACCGGCGGATTGATCGAATTAGGACTCTCGATTATCAGTGCTTTAGCGGGAGGGTTGCTTTTTTATCTTTTCAACGCGGTAAACGGTGTTAACAAGGCAAAGCAAAGCCTTTTCAAAAATTACCAATCGCTAATCAGCTCACCAAAGACAAAGGAACTTCTATCAGACCCAATTTTCAAAATCGCCATGTATCTCCTCATCGCTGTCGCGCTCATCGTAATTCCCCGTAATTGGGGAAGCTATTGGAACTACGTTTTTGGAACCGTTGGGATTTATGTTTTGTTAGGCATCGGGCTCAACATGATCACAGGCTGGGCGGGACAATTGGTAATCGGATATTCGTTCTTTTTCGCAATAGGCGCTTACACGTTTGCCATCTTCACCTCCCCTGAACCACATAATCTCATGTGGAATTTCTGGATTGCACTTGGGCTTGGTGTGCTTGCCGCGGGACTTTCCGGTCTGCTTCTCGGGTTACCTATTCTTAATCTTCGCGGTGACTACCTCGCCATCGTTACTCTCGGTTTGGGCGAAATCATCCGAATCCTCCTCAAAAGTGACCTCCTTACCGATTTTACCGGTGGTCCGCGAGGATTGCAGAAAATCGCTGGTCCAACTCTGTTCGGAAAACCATTTAACAGTGACGTGGATTTCATGTACCTCATTATTGTCGCTGTACTTGTGGTTAGTTTTCTTGCTCATCGTCTTCAAAATTCCCGCACCGGAAAAGCCTGGTACGCCATCAATCTCGATGAAACCGTGGCGAAAGCTACCGGGGTCAATTCGTTCTGGTCTAAACTTCTTGCTCTCACCCTCAGCGCCGCTATTGCCGGTCTGGCTGGCGCGATCTTCGCGTCGCGCAATCAATACACCGGACCGGATGACCACACCTTGATGGTATCCATCAATGTAATCTGTTTGATCATTGTCGGTGGAATCGGGAACATTCCCGGTATATTCCTGGGAGCTTTTGTTCTCAAAGGTGTACCTGAAATCCTGCGTGAGATTGACAATTACCGAATGCTTGTTTTTGGTGTTCTCTTGATCGTAATGATGCGCATCCGTCCTGAAGGCTTTTTGCCGCTCCAGCGGCCTAAATTGGAAAAATTCGTCAAACCTGTCAATCCCGAAGGAGGCGCCCAATGAAAAATTGCATCCAAGTAAACCAGGTTAGCAAATATTTTGGCGGATTGACGGCGGTCAATAAAGTGGATCTCGAAGTATCAGAAGGATCGATCACAAGTATTATTGGGCCCAATGGCGCGGGTAAAACAACCCTATTCAATTGCATCTCCGGTTATTACAAACCCGAAGTAGGTCAAATTCTTTTCTTTAGTGAACCCATTCACGGACTTCCGACTTATGAAGTCGCCAAGATGGGCATCAGCCGAACCTACCAGAACATTCGCCTATTCAGCCAGATGACCGCCATCGAAAATATCATGCTTGGTCAGCATACCCGCCTTACCAATATCTGGATCGACTCAATCCTTGGGACACCCCGCCACAATCGGGAATATAAAAGGTCGATCGAGGAAGCGAAGCGATTGCTTAAATTCGTTGGGCTTCAAGGGCTTGGTGATACTCAAGCCAAAAACCTGCCTTACGGCGCTCAACGCCGGCTTGAGATCGCCCGGGCTTTAGGGAACAAACCCAAATTATTACTTCTGGATGAACCTACCGCGGGTATGAATCCACAGGAAACCACCAAGATGACCAGCTTTATTCGCAGTTTACGGGATGATCTCGGGATTACCATCATTTTGATCGAACATGACATGCGTGTGGTCATGGATATCTCAGACCAGATCGCGGTATTGGATTACGGCGAAAAGATCGCGGAGGGATTACCAAAGGATATTCAATCCAATCAACGCGTCATTGAGGCTTATCTCGGCCCCGACGTATCCCTGCTAACTAAAAAATATCAAGAACGAAAGAGACTTCGCCATGCTGTTACAAATTAACGACCTTCATGTCCACTATGGGGCAATTCACGCACTTAAAGGAGTTGATTTCCAAGTAAACAAAGGCGAAATTGTCGCCCTCATTGGGGCAAACGGCGCGGGAAAATCGACAACCTTGAATACAATTTCCGGTTTGTTAAAACCAACCCAGGGTTCGGTTATTTTTAACGGTGAACCAATCAGCAGCATCCCAGCCCAACAAATTGTGCTCAAAGGGGTTATCCAAGTCCCTGAAGGTAGAAAAATATTCAGTAAAATGACGGTCTGGGAAAATTTGGAAATGGGCGCATTCGTTCAAACCGAACGCTCTCAGATAAATCAAGATATCGAATCAGCGTTTTCAAAATTTCCACGCCTGAAAGAACGTCGCTATCAGCTTGCGGGCACTCTTTCCGGTGGTGAGCAACAAATGCTTGCCATCGCCAGAGGCTTGATGGCCCACCCTGAATTACTCTTATTGGATGAACCTTCGATGGGTCTCTCCCCAATATTAGTCGAACAAATTTTTGACATTATTCAAGACATCAATGAGCAAGGCACAAGCATCCTCCTGGTCGAGCAAAACGCACAAATGGCTTTGGCTATCGCGGATCGGGCTTATGTCATGGAAACCGGTAATATCGTCATGACTGGAAGCGGTGATGACCTTCTCGAAGATGAAAAAGTGATTCAAGCCTATCTTGGCGGATGATCAAATTAACCCTTTTTTACGAGTCGGTAAAAACCGGCTCCTTTTATTATTCATTGTCATCCAGCTTCTTTTTTGTTATGAGAAATATTTATAATGGCAATAAGGTGACATTATTAACTTGACCCCCATTGACTAAACTTGTATATTTTTGTATTGACACGGCAAGTGCCGTAAATTTTTTTTCCTTATCTAAAGGAGGATAAGAATGTCTAAAAAGTTGTTTGCTTTACTAAGTTTGCTGGTAGTAAGCACCATGCTTTTTGCGGCTTGCGCTCCTGCGCCTGCTGCTGAAGCCCCTGCTGCTGAAGCCCCCGCTGCCGAAGCCCCCGCCGCTGAAGCCCCCGCTGCCGAAGCCCCCGCCGCTGAAGCCCCTGCTGGCGCCGTTACGATCAAGATCGCGACCCAGTCACCGCTCTCCGGCGACCAGTCCAGCGTTGGTGTTGACATCAAACGCGGCGCTGAATTAGCCATGGAGCAATTGGGTGGTCCTCTCACCGATTTAGGTTTCAAACTCGAATTAGCCCCATTCGATGATCAGGCTAACCCTGACACCGGTGTTGCGAACGCGAAACAAATCGTTGCTGACCCCGCCATCTTGTGCGTTGTTGGTCACTATAACTCCGGCGTACAGATTCCCTCTTCTGAGGTCTATCACGAAGCTGGTTTGGCGAATGTATCTCCCGCCAACACCAACCCAACCGTTACCACCCGCGGCTACGGTGAAGTTAACCGCGTAGTCGGTCGCGATGATGTCCAGGGCGCGGTCGGCGCTGAATTCGCCGCCAAACAAGGCCTTAAAACCGCTTATGTTGTCCATGACAAAACCGCTTACGGACAGGGTTTAGCCGAGTTCTTCAAGCAAAAAGCCGAAGAGGCTGGTCTGCAGATCCTTGGATTTGAAGGCACCGAAGAAAAAGCTAACTTTGATGCTTTGATCACCCCAGTTCTGGCTGGCAACCCCGATGTTGTTTACTTTGGTGGTATGTTCTCCCAGTCCGCGGTCTTTTTCCAACAGGCTCGCGAAAAGGGTTATGAAGGCATGTTCCTCTCTGGTGATGGCTTCGGCTCTTCTGTAGCGGCTGAAATCGCTGGCGACGCTCTGATTCAGGGCAAAGGCACCTATTACACAACCGTTGCTGGTCCAGCCAAAGACTATCCTGGCGCTGCCAAATTCCTGACTGATTTCAGCGCGAAATACGGCGCCGAGCCACAACCTTTTGGCGCTCAGGCTTATGATTCCATGGCGATCTGTTTGAAAGCCATTGAAGCTGCCGCCGCCGGCGATGGTTCCAAAGCTCCTGAACGTGCCGCTGTGGCGAACGCCATCCGCGCGCTAACGTCCTTCGAAGGCATTACAGGCACCTTCACCTTCAATGGCATTGGTGACCCCGTAACTTCCAAATACTTCGTCATCAAGGTCGAGTCTGGTGATCCCGCTGCATGGGCGAACAACCCAATCGCGGACACTTTGGAACTCGCTCCTCCACAATAGTTTTTCCCCAGTAAATCACTCCCGGCTTTTGGTCTCAAAAGCCGGGAGAATTTCTATGTATTGGGAGTTCAATCAATGAAACTACTTCGCTCTTTTAATTTTAAAGAGTTATTAAGACCGATCGGACAGATGATCATGTTCAGTTTGGGTACCTCTGTTGTACTTTCGCTGATCATTATCGTTTCAGCACTTTTGTTAGAAAATACCGCGGTAGGAGTGGAGACCTTTGAAAATTACAAAATGTCTCTGTTCAACTTCGCCCTTTTCAACCTTCCGCAAGTTATTTTGGACGGTTTGACAATTGGATTTGTTTATGCCGCTATCGCGCTTGGTTACACCATGGTATACGGCGTTCTTGAATTCATCAATTTTGCTCATAGTGAAATTTTCGCGACCGGCGCCTTTGTTGGCGTTGAGTTGCTTATTTATTTAAAAGAGACTGGAAAACTGACCGATATATCAACCGCCACGGCTTATCTCATCCTCGCTGGCGCTATTTTGGCTGGCATGATTGGGGCAGGTTTTATGGCTTGGCTGGTAGAACGGGTAGCTTACCGTCCACTTCGTGGTTCAAAATCACGTTTGGTACCGCTCATCTCCGCTATCGGTGTATCATTTCTGCTTCAAGATACCATCCGCTTGACGGAAAGCTTGACCACGGGTGAATTCCACCGGATTTTTCCATCCTTTGGGAATTTTTCGGACCGGATTAACTTTGGACAAATTAACCTCGGCACGACCCAGATCATGCTCGGCATTTCGATCAAATCAATCATCGTAATTATTGCTGCGGTTGCCATGCTGGTTGCTCTTAACTACCTGGTCAACGCGACCCGCGTAGGCAAGGCGATCCGCGCGGTTGCCCAGGATAGAACCACAGCCGCTTTGATGGGTATCAATGTCAACGCAATCATCTCCCTCACATTTATTGTGGGCGGTGTGCTTGGCGGCGCTGCGGGGGTCCTCTTTGCTTTGAAATTTACCCGAATCGATCCATTCGTCGGATTCTTCCCTGGGATGAAGGCTTTTACAGCCGCCGTAATGGGTGGAATTGGTAACCTCACCGGCGCGTTGTTGGGTGGTATCGTTTTAGGCATGTTAGAGACCTTTGCCGGTTCTTACATGGGCGTATTTACCATGGGCGCGGCTGGCTCGGAATACAAGGATATTTTCGCCTTCGGTATTCTCATTCTGGTGCTGATCTTCCGCCCACAAGGCTTGATGGGCGAGAATGTAACGCAGAAAGCGTAAAACCATGTCCAATTTATCCCAATTCCTCAAAAAGCTGACCACAGGAAAGATCGCAATTTTCCTGACTCTCGCCCACGTACTCAGCGCTACTTTATGGGTTTATTACGCTCCACTCTCCCGGGTCGCGTTTTTCTACTTCATTACAGCTTTCTTTACCCTTTACGCGATGAGCACATCCAAGCTCTTCAAGTTCAGCGTGGCGATGGTGATCGCCCTGGTGGTTGTCCCGATCATCGGTATTCGCAACATTTTCTATCTCGAAATCATCTTCCAAATGAGCGTTTTTTCGGCTCTCGCCCTTGGTTTGAACATTGTGGTCGGATTCGCCGGCTTATTGGATCTTGGTTACGTAGCGTTTTACGCTGTTGGGGCATACCTCTGGGCTTTTTTTGGCTCACAACAATACTATGTCATGCCTTACCCCGCGGGAACCGCGCCGGCTGGTTTACCCTTCCTACTTCCGGGAAATGCCTTTTTCCTGTTTCTGTTTCTCGGTATCATAGCAGCCGCGATCACAGGTATCATTCTCGGTTTACCAGTTCTGCGCTTACGCGGTGACTACCTGGCGATCGTCACCCTTGGTTTTGGTGAGGTCATCCGTGTACTCGCCAACAATATGGATAAACCGGTCAATATTACCAATGGTCCTCAGGGTATTACGCCAATTCAGAGGCCAACCATCCCTCAGTTTGCTATCGACTCATTTAACGCCATTTTTGGCGGAATTACGGGCAAACAAGCCACACTGGCGGAGATATACAACGTGTTTTTCTACCTGTTGGCCTTACTCGTGATCATTATTATCATCCTGGTCGCCAATCGACTGAACGATTCCAAAATCGGACGCGCCTGGGCAGCCATCCGGGATGATGAAACCGCCGCGATCGCGATGGGAATTCCCTTGGTAAAAATGAAATTGACTGCCTTCGCGATCGGCGCTTCCTTCGCTGGTGTCATGGGTGTTTTATTGGCAAGTTTCCGGACTTTTATCAGCCCCGAAACGTTCAACTTCATGCAATCAATCGGCGTCCTTACCATGGTCATCCTTGGAGGCGCCGGCTCCATCCAGGGCGTAATTCTCGGCGCTGTTGTGGTCGTTTTGTTGAACCTCCAGGTACTTCAGGGTCTTTCCCTTTACTTAAGTCAACTTCGTCAGAGCGACGCGGTCATCCCGATCATCAACTTCGCCTGGAAGGATCTTTCCAATCAATTGGATCCCTCCAAATATCAGAAGTTATTGTTCGGTTTTCTTTTGATCGTCATGATGATCTTCCGCCCCGGCGGCTTGATTCCCATGGAACGCAAGAAGCGAGAACTCTTGCTTGAAGAAAGTGAAGAGACCAAATCAGGAGCATCTCAATGACATTACTCAATACTACCAATGTCGTAAAACGGTTTGGCGGACTCACCGCGGTCAATAAGATGAATTTCTCTATTCAAAAAGGTGAGATCGTAAGCATCATCGGACCAAACGGTGCAGGAAAAACGACCTTTTTTAATTCCCTCACCGGTATCTATAAACCTGAAGAAGGAGAGATTAAATTCAATGGCGAAAACCTCGTTGGGTTGCGTCCAGATCAGATCGCTTCAAAGGGTATCGCCCGAACCTTTCAAAATATCCGCCTTTTTACCTCGATGACTGTCATCGAGAATATCCTCGTTGGAATGCACCATCGCCTCAAGCAAAACGCGGTTCAGGCGGTACTCCGAAGTCCGGTTTTCAAGAATGAAGAGAAGGCGTCTGAAATCAAAGCCGAAGAGTTGATGCATTACGTAGGACTTCGCGGCGTTGGGAACGAGATCGTCAATAATCTGCCGTACGGTATCCAGCGCCGGGTGGAATTTGCCCGCGCTTTGGCGGCTGATCCTCTCCTCCTCTTATTGGATGAGCCAACCGCTGGTATGAATCCGCAGGAAACGGAAGATGCGATCCGCCTCTTCCGCAGTATCCGAGATGACAAAGGAATCACTGTTCTTCTGATTGAACATGATATGCGCGTGGTTATGAACATTTCGGAGCGAATCAGTGTAATGGACTATGGCTCCAAAATCGCTGAAGGAACCCCGAAGGAAATCCGAGAAAATCCGGCTGTTATCGAAGCATATCTCGGTAAGGGCGCTGTTGCCAATCAACACGAAGAGGTGCTCTCATGACATTACTCTCTCTCGAAAACGTCAACTCCTATTACGGTCAGATCCATGCCCTCAAGGGGATCGATTTAACGGTTGAAAAAGGCGAAGTGGTTTGTCTCATCGGCTCAAATGGGGCCGGAAAAAGCACCACCTTGAGAACAATTTCTGGCATTTTGCACCCTAAAGTGGGCAGCATCAAGCTCAATGGTACCGAAATCGGTCATACCGCGCCTCATGAGATTGTTACTGCGGGTGTTGGCCATGTACCTGAAGGGCGTGGAATTTTTCCAAAACTCACCGTCAAGGAAAACCTGGAAATTGGCGCCTACAACGTTAAGAATGCGGCTGAAATCGAAAGTCGGATGGAAAAAGGTTTTTCACTCTTTCCGCGCCTCAAGGAACGTCTCACCCAGAAAGGCGGAACCCTTTCCGGCGGTGAACAGCAGATGCTCGCCATGGCCAGAGGTTTGATGATGGATCCCGACCTTTTGATGCTTGATGAACCTTCCATGGGTCTCTCCCCTGTTTTGGTGGAGCTCATTTTTGACATCATCAAACAATTGAATGAGCAAGGTACGACAATCCTTTTAGTTGAGCAGAATGCGCTTATGGCCCTGTCAGTTGCCCACCGGGGATATGTACTTCAAACCGGTAAAATCGTAATCACCGATTCTGCCAAAAATCTGAGATCAAATTCCGAGGTTCAAAAAGCTTATCTCGGTATCGATTAAGTCCGCGGATATTTGTAACAACCCGAGAGTACAGGTAGAATTGCCTGTACTCTCTTTTTATTTTCACTAAACTTATTTTGATTACAGGTAAAAAAATGCCCATCGCTGAGATCATTACAATTGGTACCGAACTTCTGCTCGGTGAGATTTTTGACACAAATTCCCGCTTTCTTGCCCGCGAATTCCGCCAGAATGGCATCGACCTTTTTCGTCTTCAGACCGTTGGAGACAATCCTTCCCGGATCGCGGCCATCATCCAGGAAGCCCTTCGGCGGGCTGATATCGTTATCACAACCGGCGGTTTGGGACCAACCGTCGATGACCCAACCCGGTTGGCGGTTGCGGAGGCAATCAACACGCAACTTGTTTTTCATCCGGAATTATTGAAGGCAATTGAAGAAAGAATGGCGAAATTGGGTCGTAAATTAAGTGAAAACCAAAAAAAACAAGCCTACATTCCAGAAACTGCTCAAGCGATCCATAATTCAGTTGGCACCGCGCCGGCATTTTTCGTCGAAAAGAATGGCAAAATTGTGATCAGCCTGCCGGGAGTGCCATCTGAAATGGAATTCCTTTGGAATTTTTCTGTTTTACCTCTGCTGAAACAAAAATTCAAACTCTCCGATTCCATCATCATCCGCAAACTCAAGACTTACGGGATTGGTGAAGGAGCCATCGACGAATTGATTGGTGATCTTGAAGAATCCATTAACCCAACGGTTGGATTAAGCGCTCATTTTGGATTTGTCGATATCCGGATCTCCGCCAAAAGCGGAACAAAGGATGGCGGGCTTAAAATGATCAGGGAAATGGAAAAGCGGATTAGAGATGTCTTGCCAGATGTAATCTTCGGCGTTGATGAGGATTCCATTGAAATGAGCATCCTTAAGATGGCAGGCAGTCTCACGCCCTCTGTGCTCATCATGGTTGATCTAGAGAGTTCGTCTCATCAAATTTTCAATACTTTGGGAAATGCCATCGAGGTTAAGGTTTCCCAAACCGGGCCTGAGATAAACCATAACAAAATTCTCAAACCAATCATATCGATTAATCAAGATAGGGCTGCCGGCACAATCAGCCTGAGTACTATTGGCGGCGAACGAAATCTGAGCCACACTCGAACTTTTGCCGGAAATCCGGATCATTACCAACGTTGGAGCCAGAATATCCTCCTCGGTGAGCTTTATTTGGCTTTTAAAAACCTGAGCGCTGATTAATCTCCTGATCCGATCTCTTTTGGAAGCCCGGGAACGCTGAAAAACCTACCAAAATCATCCAGTCCAGCGCTATCTGGCTCAACTATTTTTTTAAATATTTGTTAATATGTCAGACAAATGAATTGACAAGGGCTTTGGCGGGTTTTACAATTAATTGAATTCAAAACAGGAGAAAAAATGACCAAAAAAATAGACAAGATTCTAAAAAACGCTTATGTTCTCACAATGAATTCAGATCTTTCTCAATTTCCACACGGGGCAGTCGCCATTCAGGATGACAGCATTGTGGCAGTTGGTACTGAAGCGGAAATATTACAACAATTCGCAGGCGACGAAATTGTTGATTGCGGTGGTAAGGTATTAATGCCAGGCATTGTTAATGCCCACACTCACGTGCCTATGACCTTATTAAGGGGCTTGGCAGATGATTTACGCCTCGATGTTTGGCTGATGGGATACATGATGCCCGTAGAACGGGAATTTGTTTCACCGGAATTTTGCCGACTTGGGACCTCAATCGCCTGCGCGGAATTCATCAAAGGTGGCGTTACAAGTTTCGCTGACATGTATTATTTCGAGGATGATGTAGCTGAATCAACAGCCCAAGCAGGCTTGCGAGCCGTACTTGGACAATCGGTGATGAAATATCCAGCCCCGGACGCGAAAAGTTATGAGGATGCCCTCGATCTGGCGGACAGTTTTATTCGTAAATGGAAAAACCATCCATTAATCGTGCCTGCCATTGCTCCTCACGCTCCATATACAGTTACCCCAGAAATATACAAAGCCGCTACCGATATGGCCGTAAAGTATGACGTTCCATTGCACATTCACTTGGCGGAAACCGCTCTCGAAGTTGAAAATAACCGGGCGGAACACAACATGCCGGTCATCCCTTACGTCAAAAAACAGGGAATTTTTGAATCCAAAGTGATCGCCGCTCATTGCGTCCATGTTGATGAGGGTGAAATTCAAACCCTTAACCATTACAATGCCGGAGTTGCTCACAATCCCTCCTCCAACCTGAAACTTGCTTCCGGTTTTGCTCCAATCCAGATGATGTTGGACGCCGGATTAAATGTCGGAATCGGAACTGATGGTCCGGCTTCGAACAATGACCTGGATATGTTCGAAGAAATTCGGCTCGCGTCCTTCATCTCCAAGGCGGTCACGAATGATCCAACCAGCCTGCCCGCATGGCAGGCAGTCCTCATGGCAACCCGTATGGGTGCCCAGGCAATCCATCTCGGTGAAATTACCGGTTCGATCGAGGTCGGAAAACGGGCGGATCTGATTATGGTTGATATCGCTACACTCCATAATTCACCCAAATATACCCGCGATCCCAACAGTGTTTATGTTCAACTGGTTTACGCCGCAAAGTCAACAGATGTAGTCGATGTGATGGTCAATGGGGTCTGGTTAATGAGAGATAAAAGTTTATTGACTCTTTCAGAAAAGGAATTGCTTGAAAAAGCCGACGCCTACGCGAAATTAATCGATGAGTTTCTGATTACCCGAGAAAAATCAGTTCTTTCCAAATTAATCGCTCTTGGTGGTTCATCCGAAGAGGAGAGCTTTGAGGTTCAGGTAAAAATTCAACTCCCTAACCTTGATCAAGCCAGGCACGCGATTGAATCTGCCGGGCTGGAAATTCTTTATCAACGCCATTACAAACAACACGATACGTACTTTACTTTTGCTGATCCCGGTGAAGGTCGCTTACGCTATCGCGAGGATGACATCATCGACACGAAAGGTAACAATACCGGAATTCGTTCCCGCCTGACTTTGCTTGGGCAACGCAGCGGTGAATTTTCGGAAAATGCCTTGCTCTCCCGATCCCGATACCTCGCTCCTGCCACCCAACCTTTACGTTTTTATCGTGAGTATTTCAAACCGGTTGAGGAAAAATTAATTCAAAAAGATCGTCTCCGCTGGTCGGTAATGTACAAGGAATGTCAGTTTTATATCAATCTTGACCACCTATTGACACAACCAGACCAATATTTCCTCGAGGTCAAAAGCACCACCTGGAGTCGGCAGGACGCCAACACCAAGATAAAACTTGCCGGTGAATTAATCGATAGTTTTGGCTTGAAAGGCGCTAAAGTGGAAAACAAGGATTATTCGGAGATGTAATAATTCATTGTCATCCAGATGAGGTTGCTGCTTGCAACCTCTCTTTTGTTAATAGCAGATTTAATCCTTGGTAGTCTTCGTTATCCCACTGGTAAAAACCTCAGGGACAAATTTTTTCAAGGTGCTCTGCGTAGGTTTCCGAGAAGGTATGCAGTCCGGAATTATCACACACCGATTGAAAGTAGAAATAGTTAGACTCTTCGGGGTAAGCCACCGCCTGTAAAGCTTGGGCGGAAGGCGCTCCAATGGGGGTTGGCGGCAAACCATAAACTTTGTAGGTGTTATACGGCGAGGATACCTCAAGATCAGCCGCCTCAAGCGGAACTTTCCACCAATTTCCATCACTTTGTTGTCCGATGGCATATTGAACAGTTGGATCGGTCTGAAGTCGCATGCCAGAACGCAAGCGATTGAAAAAAACGGACGCGATCATCGGCATTTCTGATTCAACTACGCTCTCTTTCTCCACGATGGAGGCAAGAATTACGGCTTGGTAAACATACAAATCATTTGCCTGAAATGCGTCGATCAATTCCGGTGAAATTTGAGCCTGAGATTCTTCAATGAGAGCAAGTACGAGCGTATCGGCAGAAATATCCCGCTCAAAAGTGTAGTCCCCCGGAAAAAGGAAACCCTCCACACCTTCGCCAGTGGGTTCAAATTCGCTCCAAATCGTTACCGATTTCGCAGCCAGTAAAAAGTCATCCGGTTCCATTTCCAAACCGCTGGTAGGTAATGACGCCGCAATTTCCTCCAAACGCCAGCCCGGCAGAATTATCAAACGTCCTTTGGTTGGCATCGGATTCATTAGGCTTTTCACAATTTCGGGAATGTTTTTGGATGGGTCAAGCAGGAACTCGCCTTGTTGCAATTCTGTATCCTTGCCGGAATAGATCAGATAGTTGACCATCGCTTCACCAGATCGAATGATTCCCTTCGTCTCCAACCTTTCGGCGATTGAATACGGGGATTCTCCCGCTTCAATCTTGAATTCCTTCTCGGCAGAAATATCGCTTACTGGACTGATTAGCTCATCTCGATTTAAAAATATTTGGAGTGGATAGCGAATCCTGTCCAGCGTGGAGAGTTCATTTTGCATCGGACCCGCGATCTGGGCGACATATTTTGTGACCACAAAATATCCTCCAGCCAATGCCCCAGCCAGGAGAAGGAGCACAATCAGACATCCGATCCCATTGGCGGAATTTCTCTTTTTTCGCATGGCTTTTCTTGAATTGGTCATTCTCGCCTACCTGATTGATCAATAAACCCTTGTAACAAAATTGCCGCTGCCAAGGCATCGTGGTGTCCTTTGCGTTGTTTTCTTGAAACGCCTTGTTCGAATTTCAATTGTTTTGCGTCCGCGGTCGTCAAACTCTCATCCCAACCAATGATCTCGATTGTTAGATTCTTCATCAAAGCCTCAATCAAATTCAACGCTCGCTTGCCGGCTTCATTAGGTTCACCGTCTTCATCATAACTGACCCCAACGATGATCTTCCCCACCTGATTTTCCAGAGCAAGTCTGGCAATCTCGTCAGCATCCTTCTCCCGGGTGGTATGCGATATGATTGTCAGCTCACGAGCGGCGACCATTAATTCATCGCAAATCGCGAGCCCAATGTTCTTCATACCATGGTCAACCGCGAGAATCCTCATTTCGCTTCTGCGGATTGAGAAGTGTAACCAACGATCAATTTATCCTCAGTTTTTAATAGTTTATGTGGAAAACTGTACGTATATGTATATGTCCGTCGCAAGATGCCCACCTCATGATCGAAAACCAGCATCGAAACGATCACAGAACCACCTGGCTTATCGATAAAAATGAGCGGATCAGTCTCTGAGATTGTAAGCGCGCGCATCTTCTGCCACCAATTGAAAGGTTGATGAACACCGTCCGAATCCAAATCGTCGATCAAATTCTCAATATCATCAATTTCGCAAATTACCCTTACATCATCGTATTCGGCCTGATAGTATTGGTAAAATTGTCCGCCCAATTCCTCCAGGATCGCCAATTGCAAAAATCCCCATTCGGAAAAATCGGTCTCAAGAGCATAGGTGAATGCCAGAGATTTGCCTTTCTTGTACTCATCTTCATTCTCGAATCGCTTTTCGCTGGCCGGCAAGGAATAAACCAGGGGCATTCCCATTGAGTTGCGATAGGTATACACATAATCGACTTGAAATTGTTCGTTTACTTTAAGAAAATCGAGTTTTTCAACGATCGACCCTAACTGAAAGTCGGTTTCCTTGCGAATCGGATGATCGGATTTAAGATTGTCAGGAATCTGAAGTTCGGCATAGGAATTCAGAATGACCTTGGTAGTATTCCTGCAAACTCTCACTGATTTATCTTGTCCTTCTGCTACAGAAGTGATCTTACAGCCAGCGATTGAAATCATAGCCGCGATCAACAGGGTTATTTTCAAGAGCATTTTCATCAAATATTTCTTTTCTTCTCCTCAATCAAGGCGTACAAATCCGCCTCCGATAGGATGGGTATATTTAGTTTTAACGCCTTTTCGTGTTTGGAGCCAGGTTTCTCACCCAACACCAAATAACTGGTATTTTTACTCACCGAATCAGTTTGTTTTCCGCCATTTGATTCGATCAATAATTTTACATCCTCGCGCGATAAAGTTGGCAAGCTTCCCGTGACAACAAAAGTGTAGCCTTGTAAAGCGCCTCCCACAGCAAGCTGATTTTCCTCAGCTTTAACCTCAGGCCAAACCCCATATCTCTTCAATTTTTCAAGGATGGTTCGATTTGATCCAACCGAGTACCAATCAAGAATCGCCTGAGCCATGGTCGGTCCCATTCCCTCAATAGAGGTGAGTTCATCCCGCGACGCGTTGAATAGTCTTTCCAGCGTCCCAAAATGATTTGCCAGATCGTTTGCGGCCACTTCCCCGATATTATTGATCCCCAACGCGGCAATAAGTCGTCGTAACGGTCGGCTTTTGGAATTTTCAATGGAATAGAGAATGTTCTCCGCCAGTTTTCCGGGTGGATTCTTCTCAGACTTCCGATCTTTTGCTGTTACCGCGCGGGTGATCATCTCGGCATCCAACCCATAAATATCCGCCGCGTCTTTGATCGCCCCGTTTTCGATCAATTTTTCAACGATCTTTTCACCCATGCCAACGATATCCATTCCGCTTTTTGATACAAAGTGTTCAATTCCGCGGATAAGTCGGGCTGGACAATCAGGATTTGAACAGTAATAGGCAACTTCACCTGCGACCTTTTCCAAATGGCTGCCACATTCCGGGCAGGTATCGGGCAGGATGTAAGCCTTCGAATCAACCTGCCGCAGATCCTTGATCGGTCCGATCACGTACGGGATGACCTCTCCCGCCCGTTTGACAAGCACCTTGTCACCAGGCCGAATGTCCTTTTCCAAAATGAAGTCGAAATTGTGAAGGGTTGCCCGCTCTACCATGACCCCATTGATATTGACGGCTTCCAGAATGGCGTATGGCGTAACAACCCCGGTTCTGCCGACACTTAATCCGATGTCGAGCAAGGTTGTGGTTACTTCTCGTCCTGGAAATTTAAAAGCGATCGCCCCGCGTGGATCCTTGCCAACAGTGCCAAGTTCCTCAGCAAGTTTGAGGTCATCGAGCTTGATAACCATGCCGTCCGCTTCGTAACCAAGTTGGTCCCGCTTGATTTCCCATGTTTCAGTAAACTGAATCGCTTCCCGGATGGTGGAAAATTTTTCCGCTTCTTTAGCGACCGGAAAGCCAAGATTTCTAAGCCAGATTAACAACTCCCATTGCGAGCTTGGGATGCTGCCTCTCTGATGATCGATCACTTGATAAATCAAGACAGACAATGGCCGTTTTGCGGTAACATTCGCATCCAACTGTCGTAAAGAACCCGCGGCTGTGTTTCGAGGATTTTGATAGGTCTTTTGCCCTGAATTGAGTAATTCCTGATTCAATTCCTCAAAATCATCATTGTAAAGAAATACTTCACCTCTGAAGTAAATTACTTCCGGGACAGCGGGCTGAAGGGGTTGCTCATCATTAATTGGGATTTTCATCGGTATTGACCGTAATGTTTTCAAGTTAGCGGTAATTTCTTCTCCAATGATTCCATCACCTCTGGTCGCTCCCTGTACGAAGGCACCTTTGACATACTTTAACACCACACTCAGACCGTCAATTTTCGGTTCAACAACAAATCCGCTTTCTTTCACCCTCACATCAAGCTTTGAGATGCGCTCAAACCATGCGTACGCGTCCGGTGCTCCAAACGCATTGGCAAGAGAAAGGATCGGTTTGGGATGTTCAACTTTTCTAAATTTGGATGTTATTTCGGCGCCGGTTCGCTGTGTAGGACTTTCCGGTACGACCCACTCTGGATGGGTTTCCTCGATCTGACGCACCTGTTTTAGTAATGTGTCATATTCTAAATCACTGATCACCGGGTCATCTAAAACATGATAACGATGGTTGTGAAAATTGACTTCTCTCACTAATTCCAGATAAGTTTCTTTTGTTATGTCCATTGTTCCAATTATATATCCCCTTAAGTAATGAAGTCGAAATAATTCTCTGGAAATTGCCTCTTGATTATTTAGAATGTTTGTTCTATAATTTATTTATTAGAACATTATTTCTAATAGTTCAAAAGGAGAACAAAATGAACACAAGTTTAGGAATGAAAAAAATCAATGTCGATATGCACAAGATCTCAGCCAATCGAAACATTTTATTCGGATTTATGCTCTTCGGCGCGCTCATCTCTTTTGAGATGTTCAATTTCAGCACCACAGAGTTTGCCTTGAATGACGCGCTCGGTAACTTCACCTTTGCCGGGGTCAAGTGGGCGACCATCCTGGCCATCGCTTTTTGCGGTATCGATTTCGCTGGAGTCGCCAAGTTGTTCTCAACCGATGGCGCCAAGGAGGAACAGGCTGAAGTTTGGTATCTCTTCGGTGCCTGGATTCTTGCCGCGGGAATGAACGCGATCCTCACCTGGTGGGGCGTAAGCATCGCGATCGCGGAACACGTCAATCAAGGCTCCTCAATTCTTGCAAACACTTCCCTTGAGAAAGTGATTCCAGTATTTGTCGCGATCCTGGTTTGGCTCATTCGAATCATGATCATTGGCACTTTCTCTGTCTCCGGTGAAAAGTTTTTTACGACCATGCCGGTACAGGAAACTCAAACCAGAAATGGCAATAAGAATTTCGGTTATGCGGAACATTCTGCGCCGGTAGGTTTTGCTCCATCCAATCACCAGACTGTTCGCCCGCATTACAAGCCATCCATGCAGCAAAATAGCAACCAAAAGTCCCAGGAATACGATTCTCTGGATGAGTACATCAACTGAATCACAATAAATTTATCAACCTTGAGGAGCACTCAGAATGGCCAGCTTGAATTTACATCGACGCACGAACATAGCTGGCCGTTCTTTGATCATCATCTTCTCATTTCTTCTGTTAGTGGTTTTAGTCTCACTGCCATTTTTATTTCAAATCGAAATCCCAATCCCTTCTCAAACCCGTTCGATCGACCATCGAATAGCTCCTTTTTTTTCAAGCTCAGTTCAATATTGGAACGAAGAAATCCAAAACTGGGCAACGGAATATGGGCTTGACCCAAATCTCATCGCCACGGTCATGCAAATCGAATCGTGCGGCGATCCGAAAGTCATTTCAAATGCTGGGGCAATGGGTTTGTTTCAAGTAATGCCGTTCCATTTTTCTTACGAGGACGATCCATTCGATCCATCCACGAACGCATTACGCGGATTAAGTTACCTCAGCCATTCTATGAATTTAGCAGGGCAGGATACAAACTTAGGGTTGGCTGGTTACAATGGCGGAGTTGGGGTGATCCAATGGTCACCAGACCAATGGTATGACGAAACCAAAAGATACGTTTATTGGGGGTCCAGAATCCTGGAGGACGCTAACGCTGACCTTGCCCAATCCAGCGCTTACGATGAATGGTTTGCTTCTTATGGTTATTGGATGTGTGAGAACGCGCGAAATCAGCTTGGATTGTTACCTTGATTTTCTATCGGCAAGCGCAGGATGAAAGTAGTTCCTTTGCCTACCGCCGATTCAACCTGAATTTCTCCATGGTGGAGGTCAACAATCTTATTAGCGATCGCCAATCCGAGCCCGTAACCACCGCGCGCGGATCGAGTGCGAGCCTTCTCACCACGGTAAAAGCGATCAAAAATATTTTTGATATCCTCCGCCGCGATTCCTGGACCGTTATCGCTTACTTTCACTTGAAAATCATCCCCATTTCTTTCAAGCTGAATACTCACCTCTGAACCCGCTGGACTGTAGGAAATCGCATTCGAAATCAAATTAATCAGCACTTGTTTAATCCGATCTGGGTCCACCATAGCGCTTATCGGTTCAGTGATATCGATCCGCACGTGAACTTTCTTCTCACTTAAAACTTTTAAGTTCTTAACACACTCGACAATCAAATCTTCCACCGATGAATTCCGATAATTCAAGGTCAATCGGCCGGCATCTGCCTGTGCCAACAATAAAAGATCCTCAACCATTCTGGTCAGCCGGTCAATTTCCAATTTAATCGTACTTACGGCTTCTTCGTCCGCGCCAAATCGCTCGATCAAATCGGCATTTCCTTTGATCACTGTCAAGGGTGTCCTTAATTCGTGTGAGACGTCCGCCAGGAATCGTTGTTGGGAATTAAACATGGATTCAACTCTGGCCATTGTATCGTTGTAGGTCTTAATCATGTCTCCAATTTCATCATTTCCTGCGTATTTTTCTGGAATCCGCAGAGACAAATCATCCGCCTTTGTGATGCGATCGGCCGCGTCCATCACGATATAAAGCGGAGTAAGAGCTCGATTCATCGATAACCAACTGATTAAAGATACCAAGCCCATCAAAATGATGGTCGCGGTTGAAAGGGTTAACATCAAGGATCGGTTTACCATATCAACAATCCGAATGCTCATCGCGGTTATCAATGTCCCCATTTTACGTTCCCCCGCGAAGAGCGGAGTCGTTCGAACTCTGAAGCGTTTACCTTCAATGGTTACATTTTTGGTTACCGGGGTTCGATATTCCAAACCATTTTCGTCCAGCGGGGTTGTAAGCGCGGCAATACTCACCGATTTATTCGAGAGATTCCCTGAGCGGTCCCAATATTGTACATATACTTCGGTTTCAAAAGCCAGCTCCGGCAGGATTAATATCTCCAGGTCGCCGACCTTGTCCACTCTTGAATTAGTGATGATCCCATTGACGGTGGTCGAAAGATTTTTGTCAATTTCACCGATCAGAGTTTGATTCAAAATCCAATACAATCCCAAACCAAATAACAAAATCACCCCTCCAACCAGAGCGGTGTTTAACAATGTTATTCTTTCGCGCAAGGACATTCGGTCAGCTATCTTCCTTAAGAACGTAACCCACCCCACGCACCGTATGAATCAGGCGAGGTTTTCCTTCCAACTCCAACTTTTGGCGGATATAACGAATGTAAACTTCAAGAATATTTGATTCACCGCCAAAATCATATCCCCAGATTCTATCGAACAGAAACTCTCGTTTCAATACCTGGCGGGGGTGGCGCAGAAATACCTCCACCATATCAAATTCCTTGGCAGTCAGGTTTATCTGTTGTTCTCCTCGATGAACCTCTCTGGAGCCAAGATCGATCTCAAGATCCGCGAATTTGAGCACCTGAGCGCGATCTGTCTTTGTTCGCCTTAACAAGGCACGGATTCTGGCAAGGAGTTCATCCAGATTAAATGGTTTTACCATATAATCGTCCGCTCCCGCGTCCAGGCCCAGAATTCTGTCTTCTACCGTATCTTTCGCGGTGAGCATCAGAATCGGAATACTGCCTGCCAACCGCAATCGATGGCAGACTTCCAAACCATCCAACCCGGGCAGCATCCAATCGAGAACTACCAGATCAGGCGGTTGATTGCGCGCGGAGATCAAACCCGCTTTTCCGTCCCCTACACATTCGACTTCGTAACCTTCGTAAATAAGTCCGCGATAAAGTAGACGGGAAATTTCTTGATCGTCCTCAATGACTAAAATTTTGCGTAGCATATCAGGGCTCCATTATTCAGATAAAGAAATTATACACAACGCTGGTAAAATATGCTCAGGCAATGGCTAAGCGAACCTTCGATCTTCTCCTTTCGGCAATTTCTCTGATTCTTCTCAGTCCAGTATTTCTTATCATCAGCCTGATTCTCCTCTCTTCAATCGGCTGGCCAATATTTTTCACTCAATCGCGTCCCGGATTCAAAGGAAAAATCTTCAATTTGATCAAATTCCGAACCATGTCAAATCAGGTTGGATCGTCCGGTGAACTCCTGCCTGATGAGGTCAGGCTTACCAAGATTGGAAAATTCTTGCGCGATTCCAGCTTGGATGAGCTGCCTGAACTTTGGAATATCCTGGTCGGTCAGATGAGTTTTGTTGGCCCAAGGCCATTACTCGTCAAATATCTTCCGCTTTACAATGAGCAACAAAAACGCCGGCATGATGTTTTACCCGGCCTTACTGGCTGGGCACAAATTAATGGCCGCAATGCGCTTACCTGGCGCCAAAAGTTCGAATTGGATGTTTGGTACGTTGATCACGCCAACTTTTGGGTAGACGTAAAAATTATATTCTTTACGATAGCAAAAGTATTCAAACAGGAAGGCATTTCACAGGCAGGTTTTGTCAGCTCAGAGGAATTCAATGGTCAGAATTAATTTCGGATATTTTTAGTCTTGTTTATGTTATAATCCGCCTATAACCCAAAATTAACCTATAGAAGGAATAAATATGACCACCAGACAATCCACCGCCATTTGGAATGGCACCCTCAAAGAAGGAAATGGTACGATGGTTATCGGTCCAGGGCATTACAGCGGACCATTCACCTACGCTTCTCGCTTTGAGAATGGAAAAGGAACCAATCCTGAGGAACTCATCGGCGCCGCTAACGCGGGCTGTTTCTCCATGTTCCTTTCTGGCCTGCTCACCAAAGCCAACTACTCTCCCAGTGAGATAAATACAACCGCCACAGTTCACCTGAATGAAGGTACCATCAATCTGATTGAATTATCCTGCCGGGCGACCGTTGCCGGAATTATAAACGAGGAGTTTCAGGCGCTGGCTTTGGAAGCGAAAGAAAAATGTCCTGTTTCCAAATTGCTTTCCGCCGCTGAAATTCGCCTGGTAGCGGTATTAGCCTGAATTAACCCATCGACAAGGATAAAAAAACGAGCGGTTCTCCGCTCGTTTTTTTATTTTTTTCGCAAGTATCCTACCGCGGGGATAATGATTATCCCAAAGGCAGTGATTGCCAGTATCAGCAGCCCGTCGGTATTGCCGAGCTGAATTTTTCGCCCTTCACCGCCTTGCATTGTAAGGTATTCAGGCTGGCTCAAGTGGATCACTCCAAAATTATTGAGCAAGTAGATCGTGGTCAGAGTGACTGTCAAGAGAATCAGGGTGTAAAGGGAGCTCTTTTTCATAATCCAAACCGGACCTAAACCGGATGATTTTTTTCCTTTCTGAGCCGATCGAATGGTTTGATCGATGATTTAAAGTATAAACCAAAACTCTTCACGAAATTCCGTTGAATTGACCCGATTATTAAAAGAATATTAGAAATTCAATGGTAAAATATGCCCAATTAATTTCTGACTCTGTTTATCTTTTATACCTGATTTGTGATATTTGTAACGAACAGAGCTTTCCATCTCGTACCTTGTTTCCTTATTTATTCTGGCAACCGCCATGACTAAAAAATTTTTATTGAGGAGAGAGCATGCCAAATCTATTCGAACTGCTAAAAAAACCAGGAGTGCAAATTGGGATTTTGGTTTTTCTTTTAGTATTCGTAAGCGCGGCGATCTTTGGGCTCTATCTCACTCAGGTACCGCCTGAGCAACCGATAGCGTTCCCACATGATATTCACGTAAACCAGCAAATTCAATGTTTGTATTGTCACCCGGGCGCCTGGAAACAGGCATCTTCGGGCTTACCGACAACGAATAAATGCTGGGCTTGCCATGGACAATTAAAGAAGTATTACGACCCGCCCGTGGAAGTTTCTCAGTGGCCGGCTGAATTACAGAAGCTGCATAAATACGCAACCACCGACACCCCGATTGAATGGGTTCCCGTTTATCAGGTTCCGGATTTTGTCCATTTCAATCACCGTCCCCACATCGCCAGTGGGTTGAACTGTGAAGATTGCCACGGTGACATGAGCACCAAAACCGTGGCCACCTTGGAGCAAACGGTCAACATGGGTTGGTGCATTAACTGTCATCTGGAAAGTACCGCAGATAATCCGGTTAAACAAGCCAAATTGCTTGATTGCGGTACGTGTCACTATTAGTCCAACGAACGAAATCTTACGAAAGGAACTTTTTAGATGGGTAAAAACATCAACAGACGCGATTTCCTGAAGATCGCTGGTACCGGTCTCGCGGTCACCACCGCTCTTACGGGTTGTGGTCCAGCGTCAAAATACACCCGAAGGGAACCGTATACTCAGATGGCGGAGTATACATACAACGGTCAAAGCACCTATTACGCTACCGCTTGCAGAGAATGTCCCGCCGGCTGTGGACTGGTTGTGCGCACCATTCAAGGTCGAGCGATCAAAGTTGAGGGCAATCCCAATCACCCCCTCAACCTCGGCAAAACCTGCGCTCGGGGTCAAAACGCGGTTCATGGTTTATACAACCCGGACCGAGTCCGTTCTCCTCAATCAAAACAACCCGGACAGAATGACGGAACAGAATTAACCTGGGAGGAAGCTTCCCAAATCATTAAAGAACTGCTTAAGGGAGGCACCAAAGTCGCCTTCCTTACCGGAATTACCGATGACCATGTTTACGACCTCTTCCATGAAGTCGCCGTGGCAAAGGTCAATCGAACACCGGTTCGCTTCAGCGCCCTTGAGATTTTTGACAATGCCTCAACCTTGCGCGCCGCCGCCGAGCGTGTTTACGGACAAAAACGTGAATTGTTCTTCGATATCGCGAATTCAGATTTCGTACTTAATTTTGGCGCCTCCTTTCTTGAAACCTGGCAATCTCCCGTCTCTTACACTCGGGCATTTACAAAAATGCGCCGTAATCCAAATGGACGCGGAAAACTGATTCACTTCGAAGCAAGAATGTCTCAGACTGCCATGAAAGCGGATGAATGGATCCCGATTGTGCCTGGAACCGAAGGTTTGGTTGCCAAAGCGATCGGCAGGCTGGTAAGCGAGGCGATTACGGGCACAGCAAGTCTGGCATTCTCTGACGCCAATATCCTTGAAATTGCCGCTCAAAGCGGGGTTGAAGTAGCCACCCTCGAGCGGATCGCCACGGAATTCTCAACAGCCGGCGCTCCCCTTGCTTTGCCGCCCACAAACACCGCCGCTTCAATCAAAGGGGTGGACGACATGGTTGCCGCCCTCACCCTTAACGTGGTTGTATCCAACCAAGGTAAAGCAGGTGGCGTTTTCTTCAATGCTGCCCCTGTCCTTGACCTGCCTTCAGCCTCCACCAATTCCGGTGATATCACCAGCCTGATTAAAAGCATGGAAGCGGGTGAGATCGAAACTCTCTTTGTGCACGGGTTGAATCCGGTATTTGAGATCCCCAAGGCATTCGGTTTTGAGCAGGCACTCGCGAAGGTCACCAATCTGGTCTCATTCAGCTCATTTGAAGATGAAACCACCCAGAGAGCCAACTACCTCTTCCCCGACCATTCGGCGCTGGAGAGCTTTGGTTACCAATTCGTCAAACAGGGAAGTCTTACTGGGGTAATTTCAGGTGTTCAACCTGTGGTTGCGCCGTATTTCAATACCATGTCCACCGTCGATCTCTTCCTCAGTGCCACTGGCATGCCGTATGCCGATGAGGTTGAGTTCATCCAGGCAAAAATCGCTCCCTTGATGGATAGAACTGATGGGGCGTATGGCGATTTCGACATGCCAAGTTTTTGGGCGAAATTCCAGCAGTTTGGTGGTTGGTGGAAAAAGATTGCCGATACCGAACTTCCGGTTCCGACCAATATCATTGAACAAGGTTTGGCGCTTTCCACATTGCCCAAGAAAGAAGGTTTTTACCTGCATACATACATCTCCCCAATTCTGGCTGAAGCGGGCGCCAATAAACCCTGGCTACAGGAAGTACCTGATCCAACAACCACCGTGATGTGGAACAATTGGCTGGAGATCAACCCCTTCACCGCGGATGAGCTCGGTTTGCACAACGATGAGGTCGTTAAAGTTATATCGAAAGCCGGTGAAATTGAATTGCCTGTGCTCATCTATCCAGCCATTCGACCGGATGTCGTCGCCATCGCCTTTGGACAAGGTCACACCAACAATGGCCGTTACGCCAGCGGACGCGGCGTCAATCCAGCAGACCTCTTCATGGCAGATACCAATAATGCCGGTGCCGTTGTGACCAGCGGTGTTGATGTCGAAATTCATCACACCAGCAAAACCCACCCGCTTTCCAGGTTGGAAGGTTACACCCGCTTGGCGCAAGACGCTGGCGAGCATTGATCGAAAGGACCCTAACCATGACTATAACGAAAATTGAAGAACACAAAGCGGACTGGAGTGAGGTCGAAGGTGTCTGGGGAATGGCGATCGATATGGATGTGTGTTCAGGCTGCCAGGCGTGCGTTGCCGCCTGCGCGATGGAGAACAACATCGCTTTCGTCGGTGAGGAAGATTCCGGATATGGCCGCGCCCTGCATTGGATCAGGGTGGAACATACCTGGGAAGGTGAATATCCTGAGGTTCATTCCACACCTTTTCAACCAATTTCCTGTCAACAATGCGGTGACGCTCCCTGTGAACCTGTTTGCCCGGTATTTGCCTCGGTTCACAGCCAAGCTGAAGATATCAACCTGCAGGTTTACAACCGCTGCGTAGGTACCCGCTATTGCGCCAACAACTGCCCGTATGTCGCCAGAACATTTAATCACCGGGACTACGAACGACCTGATCCGCTCGCCAACCAACTGAACCCGGATGTCACTGTTCGCCGGCGTGGAATCATGGAAAAATGCACATTCTGCATTCAAAGAATTCACAAAGGCAATGAAAAAGCCAAACTTGAAGGTCGATCCGTCCAGGATGGTGATGTCATTCCAGCTTGCGCTCAGGCTTGCCCCGCTGACGCCATTGTATTTGGAAGGTTGGATGACCCGCAAAGCGCGGTAAGTCAAATGTCCGCTCAAGGTCGGGCTTTCAAACTCATGGAAGACATGAACACCAAACCCAGAATTACTTACTTAACGGAGGAGAAATCTTATGGCCGTAATGGCTAATTCCAACCAACTCCATGGAAAGGGTCATGTTATGGAACCCGACCATGAAGCCCACCTCCGGGAAGAGCATTTGATGCTCGATCCCCGACCACGAAGCGAATTAAACGCCATGGTCATGGAATCAATGACCACCACATCATGGAAATTCTGGGCAGTCGCTGGCTTTCTCGCCTTGGTGGTAGCCGTCTGCCTTGGATATTACTGGTACCTTATGATTCGGGACGGAATGGGTATTGCTGGTATCAACAAGCCAGTTTACTGGGGGATTTTCCTGGTCAATACAGTTTTCTGGATCGGGATCAGTCATGCCGGTACTTTTGTATCTGCCTTGCTCAAAGTTTTCAAAGCGGAATATCGCCGCCCGTTCACCCGCGCCGCGGAATTGATGACCACATTTGGTCTCGTCCAGGCAGGTCTCAGTATCTTCATGCACATGGGGAGGGTCTGGTTATTTTATTGGCTCTTCCCTTACCCTAACGAGCGGGGCCTTTGGCCAAACTTCCACTCACCCCTCGCCTGGGACTTTTTGGCCATCAATACCTACCTGCTTTCAAGCACCATGTATCTCACCATGCCGCTCATCCCGGATTTTGCCATGGCGCGCGATCGTTCAACCGGTTGGCGCAAGAGTCTTTATCGGGTTCTCGCCATGGGATTCCGAGGTACGGAAGCGGAATGGCGGCATCTCCGCTTTGCCATGAACCTCTTCGCTTACGCCATTTTGCCAGTCATGTTCTCTGTTCACACCATCGTTAGCTGGGATTTCGCGGCGGCGATGCGTCCGGGGTGGAGTTCAACCATCTTTGGCCCATACTTCGTCATCGGCGCGCTTCAATCAGGTTTGTCCGCGGTTTCGATGGTGCTCATCGTCGTCCGCTCGACCATGAAGAATATGAAATACTTTATTCGTCCAGAACATCTCGACGCGCTTGGAAAATTGATGTTGATTATTTCCATGTCCTGGGGGTATTTCTTCTTCAACGATTACATCGTCCAATGGTACAACGGCGACAAGTACACAGATCTTTTATTACATTTCCACGAAGCCGGTCCGGTTGGGTATATGTGGTTCCTCATGATCATCTTTAATGTTGTAATCCCATGGGCAACCCTTTGGAACAAGAAGATCAGACGAAACCCAACCGCTTTGTTCATCATCGGATTTCTGGTCAATGTTGCCATGTGGTTTGAGCGTTACATCATCATCCCAACTTCGCTCAGTATCAACCGTTTCCCGTTTACCTATCAGTTTTACAAACCCGGTGTTGAGATCCCGCTCTCCTTTGGAACGTTGGCTCTCTTCATTCTCCTTTATATGCTCGCGACCCGTATCTTACCAATTGTGCCTGTTTGGGAAGTCCATGAAGGACAAGCCGCCCATTCAATCAAGAAATTTGGTAAGGAACCGGTTGTAACGATCAGTGACCTGGAATGAACGAGGTAAACCATGGACAATAAAAATCTTTTATTAGCAGTTTTCGCGGATATCGATCCCGCCGCCCATGCGGTGGATCTGCTCCGCTCGCTGGGATTTGGTGAGGACCAGATCAGTGTCATTTCTGGATTTCCCATTTCAGAGGCAATGTTCGGACGTAAACCACAGAAATCCCACGTCCCGCTCATGGCACTCGGCGGCTCGATCCTTGGATTGCTGGTTGGGCTCTTCTTCGGGGTTTGGACACCGCTTACCTACCCATTAAATGTCGGCGGTCAACCACTGGTTGCCGGCCCACCAGTGATCATCGTTATTTTTGAAATGACCATGCTCGGAATGTTGTTGAGTACCTTTATCGCTGTCTTTCTGGATAGTAAATTTCCAAATTTAAAACCGATGGAATATGTCCCTGAAATCAGCGACGGAAAGATCGCCCTCCTGATCAATTGTGAGGGGCACAATTGCGACGCGGTAAGTAAGGAATTACAACAATCTGGCGCTGAATCTGTACGGAAAGCGGAGGCAAATCCCCTATGAGTTTCTTTAAACGATTGATGATCGTTGCAGTCGTAACAATTCTCTTGTTAGGGCTCAGCATGGTGTTCTCCTACGACATCATCAAATTCGATTACGTCACTTTTCTGGAGGTGCAGCCTTCCTTTGATAATATGGAAAAACCTCTTCCGGTTGCCGCCCGTTCGGTGCCAATTGAAGGCGCGGCTTACATTCCGGGGCAGGGCGTGCCTGACAATCCGATCGAAGCTGACGCGTTTTCTGTTGATCGCGGAAACTTGCTCTTCAGTGTGCATTGTGCCCAATGCCACGGCCCAGAAGCTGATGGAGCTGGTGCGATTGCCGGATCTCTGCTCTTCGCTCCCAGGGATTTAACCTCCCAGAACGTACAAGACCTCCCCGATGGGTCCATCTTCCTTACGATTTCGCAGGGAATCGTAATTGAGGGTGTGATCCGAATGCCGGCCTTGAACGAGAATTTAAGTGTTCGAGACCGCTGGGACGTGGTGAATTACATCAAATCCCTTGAACCCAAGCCAGCCCAGTAACGGAGAGAATGATGAAAGATAATACCAAAAAGATCTTATACGCTGTCCTCCTGGGTTTGCCAACTTTACTCATCACTTGGGCTTTAGGGCTTTACTTTTTTGGCTGTCAAACCAACAATACCTGCGACGGCGCCAACATCGAAAGGACCCCGATTCCTCCGCTCCCGGTAGCATACATGCCGGACGCGGCAAGTCAGCTTGGAGGTGACAACCTCCCAAAATGCAAAGTCACACCTTACGACCTGCTCACGGCTTGGATTTCTGCCGGCTCCCCCGAAGAGGGAACTTTTACCTTTATCGATTCCAAAGAACGGCAGTGTTCGGCGACTTATGCTGGGGATGTTCAAAAGTTCTTTGTAACCCCCAATCTCATGTACTCCGGCGCTCCTGCCTGTACTACTTGTCACAACGCCGCTCTCGATCCAACGAACAAAAGTCTGGATCTGAGCAGCTTTGAGGGGTTGATGGCTGGATCAAATCGGACAGAAGGCAACATGGGAACTGATATCCTTGGCGGCGGAGATCCCGCTCAAGCTTTGATCCTTCAGATGCTGTTTGCCCCCAATGGTGAAACTTTGATTGGCAGGCCAGCCATGCCGCTCGGCAGACCGGCCAATGTGCCTGAAGAAGGACCCCTGATCAGCGCTGGATCTCCCGCGGTAACCAGCGATAACTAAGCATTCCAAACACCTTTGCAGCTCCCATTCGGGGGCTGCAATTTTTTTCACCATCCAACAGGCAAACCCTAACAAAGTTGGGTTTTGGCATACCGACCAATTGATGATCAATTTTCAGAGTTATTATATTCATCGATAAGAATATGATGTATAATACATTCACTATGGCGAATATAAATCCCGAAAACTTCAGCCAGCCGGTGGCTGAAGTTCTACAGGCGCTCTCCTCACCGGCAAGGATCGCGATCGTGGTTGCGATCGGGCGCGGGGAATCGTGCGTATGCCACCTCGAAGCAATCCTCGGGTGGCGCCAAGCTTATCTCTCACAACACTTAATGGCGCTGCGCAAAGCAAACCTGCTCAAAGACCGACGGGACGGGCGGTTCATATATTACAGTTTGGTAGACCCTGTCATTCTGACCCTGATTCGCCAAGCCGCTGAAGCTTGCGGTATTGACCCAGCAGAGATCGACGCCGCTACAAACCCTGATCCTGGACCACATTGTGAATGTCCAAATTGTGCCATACCGGTCATTCCGACCCTCGAAGTTAAACAACGATGATCAAAACTGACCAACCATTTTTCAATTTCAAACGCTGGTCAATTCCACTCTCCGTTAGTGCTTCGGCAATCTGGATCGTCGCCTACAACTACATCCAGCCTTTGGCGAATTGGCTCACCTACGACATCATCGGCTTGGGAGAGAAGAGCCAGCTTGGTGAATCTCTTGCCTTTTTTCTGTATGACGTGCCAAAGGTTCTGCTGCTCCTCACAGGAATGATCTTCCTGATCTCACTTCTTCGGACATTTTTCAGCCCGGAGCGTACTCGAGCCTTATTGGGTGGCAAGCGGGAAGGATTAGGCAATGTTTTGGCCGCTCTGCTTGGCATCGTTACCCCATTCTGTTCTTGCTCCGCGGTTCCACTCTTTATTGGTTTCGTCAGGTCAGGAATTCCTCTCGGGGTAACCTTCTCATTCTTAATTGCCGCCCCAACCATCAACGAAGTGGCAATTGTGCTCTTGTTTGGACTTTTTGGTTGGAAAGTCGCCGGCATCTATGTAGTCTCCGGGCTTTCTATCGCCATCATCTCTGGTCTCATCATTGGAAAATTAAACCTTGAATCCGAAGTTGAAGGTTTCGTCTGGCAGATTGAAACCGCGGGAGAAACAAGGATGGAAACTCTGACCTGGTCAGATCGAGTGGAGCGTTCCTGGCTTGGGGTAAAGGAAATTGTTGGTAAAGTTTGGATATATGTCGTCATCGGCATCGCGGTTGGGGCTGGAATTCATGGTTATGTACCCGAAGATGCCTTGGCGGGAATTATGGGTAATAAAGCCTGGTGGTCTGTACCTCTTGCGATCCTGATTGGGTTGCCGTTGTACTCCAACGCGGCTGGGGTTATCCCCATTGTGAGCACATTGATGGAGAAAGGCGCATCTTTAGGGACAGTATTGGCATTTATGATGTCAGTTGTTGGTTTATCACTGCCTGAAATTGTCATACTTCGGCGAGTGCTCAAACCCAGGCTGATTGCCATTTTTATAGGGGTTGTCGCCTTTGCAATTGTTCTAACAGGTTATTTATTCAATTGGATCATGCTTTAAGGAGGAACATTGTTAACTGTAAAAGTTTTAGGAACTGGTTGCGTAAATTGCAAGAGAGTTGAACAGATTACCTTACGAGTGCTCCAAAATCAGGGTATTGACGCCGAGGTGATCAAAATTACCGAATATCCGGAGATCATGAAGTACAACATCCTTTCTACACCTGGACTGGTCATCAATGAAAAGCTCGTCAGTTCAGGCAGAATCCCGAGTGATGAAGAAGTCAAAATCTGGCTCCTGAGCGCGCAAAACTAAGATACCCATGGAACCTAAAAAAATTCTCTTTCTGTGTACCGGCAATTCCTGCCGCAGTCAAATGGCTGAGGCGATCATCAACGCCAAGTTTCCAACCGAATGGCAGGCGTTCAGTGCCGGTACAAAACCAGCCGGATTTGTCCACCCCAAGGCGCTGAGTGCCTTGGAGGAAGTCGGCATTATCCACGAGGGCAGATCAAAAAATTTTATGGAATTCTTGGAGGTTGATTTTGATCTGGTCATCACCGTTTGTGATTCAGCCGCCGAGGAATGTCCGATCTGGTTTGGACAGGGTAAACGGCTTCACCACGGATTCCCTGACCCGGCGGTCACCGATGACATTCAAGATTTTCGAGCGGTGCGGGACGCGATTCGATGTGAAATTCCCCCCATTCTGAAAAAATATGAGGATTAAAGAGAAAAGGGCGGTTAAATAACCGCCCTTTTCTTACTGACCGGGTTCAGCCGGAATTAATTTTCAAATACCAGGTAATCCTCAGTCATCTTGCTCATATCAGAATATGCCCCGCGAAGTTGTTCCGGGAGCAATATCGCTACTTGATACATCATCTCATCGGCCATTTGCTGGCGAATTTCTTTGCTTACCCTGCCCATGGATGTTTTCAGTCGAAATGACTTCCCAACCCGAGTGGTTATCTTGGTTCTTTTAAGCTTCTTGATGTTCGTTCCAAAATGCGTCCCGCCCACGTGAGCAATTGGAATGATCAACGGATTGTTCCGCAAAGCAAGCATCACGATCCCCGCTTTTGCGGGTAGAAGTCCTTGGTTATCCTTGCTCCGGGTACCTTCCGGCGTGAGACCAAAAAAGTAACCCTCATCCAATTTTTTATAGGCTTCTTTTAACGCCGCCGTGTCCATTTCTCCCCGGTTTACCGGGATAATTCCCCATAGAGTGAACAGCCAATTAAAGAAGGGCTTTTTCCACAATTCAGCTTTACCAAAGCCAGTGATCTTGCGCGGGTACAGGTTGGAATAAACAATTGGTGCCTCAATGGTGCCGCTATGATTGGCATAAATAATGGCGGGTCCAGTTTTGGGAATCTTTTTAAATTCGTCTACATCAACTTCGCAGATCAGATCCAAGCCAAATTTGCATGTGTAGGTAACAATGTCAAGTAATAAATTCATAGAGCTTATTTTATCAAATCCAGAACACCGGGTAAGAGGCTTACTTCAATCCCTTCGCAATTAAAACCGATCATCTCTCCATCAGCATGGCAAGGAAAATCACCTTTAACACTGGTAACCTTGACCGAGGTGCTTTGGAGCATCTTGATCTCTTTCTGGCTCTCCTGAGTTCCAAACAGAAAATATGGGATCAGCACAAGCATTCTTGGCTTTGACGCGCTCTCAGCAATACAAAGATTAAAGAGACCATCATCATTTCGGGAGGTCGGCGTCATCTTAAAACCACCTCCCATCCGATTTCCATTCATGATCGAAACCATCAGGCAAGCTTGTTCAAGTTTGTGGTTATCCAACTCAATTTTCAAGGTTGGTGGTTTGTAATAAAAGAATACGGTTTGGATCGCGGCGATGAGATATGCCAGAATCCCTCTCGTCCAACGGATTTTTGCCGCGTAAATGCCCACCGCGGCATCAAAACCAATCCCAATCCCGTTTCCAAAATATCTTCCTTGCGGAAAATCTCCACCTTTAACGAACCCGAGGTCAATTTTCGTCCGCTCACCTTTGAAAACTGAATCAAGGGAAGCTTCTAATCCGACCGGAATACCCGCCCCGCCCGCAAAATCATTACCTGTCCCAATCGAAAGTACGCAAAAAGCGGCTTGCTTGTTGCTAACCGATCTGGCTTCCATGATTCCATTGATGGTTTCATTGACCGTGCCGTCTCCGCTGGCACAGACGATCACGTCATAGCCATCGAGGACTGCATCCCGGGAAAGTTCTCGCGCGTGCCCAACCCGCTCAGTTTGGACGAGTTTGTATTCCACTCCCTCCTTCTTAAAACGGCTGTCAATTGCCTCCAAAGATTTGGCCCCCAAACCCCTTCCGCAGATCGGATTAACAAGAACAAAATACTTCATGATGACTCCTCAATAAGAACGATATATAGAAAATAAGCCCGGTAAACCGTGCCTATTTGTAAAAAGATTATAGAACCATGCTATTGAATAATAAATCCCAAATATCAAGTAATTTAGGCCAAATTATCCGCATTATAGTCCTGGGGCGTGTCCAGGTCCATCAAAACTGACCGGTCAGCCTTCAAGTAGGTAATTTCCGCGGCATGTTCATTTAACCAATCCCTCATTGTTTTACCCGCTGGAACCGCCAAAAGCGATCCGAGTAAGGCTCGCGAAACAAGCCAGGGATGTCCACGGCGCATTTGAAAGCTCGGAATGATGATTGGGGCGCTTTTGCGGAGATCGATCATTTCCGTGATCACTTCTTTTGATACTTGCGGATTGTCTCCCAGAGCGATGAAAACATGGCTGCTCTCGTTGCTGATTCCGGTAAGTCCGATCCTCATTGAATCAATCATTTCAGTATGGATAGGATCAGCGTTGACCCGAATTGTAATATTTCGGTAAAACTCCAACCTTCTCAGCGCGTTATGAACCTCCTCCGCGTATCCACCTAACACAACGATGATGTTTTCAACCCCATTGGCATGGAATTTTTGGCATACCGATCCAATAACGCTTGTATCTGCCCAGGGCAGGCTGAGTTTGGAGGTCCCCATGCGGGTTGATCTGCCAGCCGCGAGCACAACCACGGAAATTTTTGGCGAGTCATTCATCCAAGAGTTCTCGCAATTGGGCCGGTGTGTCCACATCGAGCAGCTGCTTTCGGTCCAACCAGTCCACAGTACTCAGACGATGACGATGAAAGATCTGGCGACCTCCCTGGTCGCCTTGAAGCTCCGCCAGTTCACTAAAAGTTGAACGATCAAAGTAAACCGGATTTCCACGTTGTCCATCGATCAGCGGGGCAATGATTTCTGAGGAAAATTCAGCGGCATGCTCGCGAAGCATGCGGAGCAACATTGGGCTGGTTTGAGGTTGGTCGGCGTGAAGGAAGATCACTCCGCTGGTCCTTGGGTTGATGTTATTCATCCCCACTCTGATCGAACTGCTCTGCCCGTCTTCGGGGTGCGGATTAACCGCTGATTTTAAACCCAAATCCGCCGCCGCGTTTAATGCCGCTTGGTCATCCGCTTTGGTTACCACCACAACTTCATCCAAGGCTAATTTGGCGTTTTCACATACGTTTCTGAGGAAGGTTTTCCCTCGATAATTCTCGTGAATCTTGGGCTTGCCGTAACGAATTGAGCTCCCCGCCGCTAATACCACTCCACTGACCCACTCTCGGGTATACAGAACCTCACCTGGGTTCGGCTTGAGTGAACCGATTACAACCCGATCCCATACCCCAATAACCCGCTCGGCAATTTGTTTTCCAATTTCCAGCGCGGCGGGTGAATCGGGTTGGGTAAACAGCAATTGGCGGCTGGCATTGGCGGGTATGTTCTTTAATCCGCCTGCTGGATGCAAAAGGACATTAATAAAACTTTCCGCGCTGATAGGATCACCCAATTGAATATTGCCCAATCTGGCAAAAATTTCAGGGCGATGAACGAATTCCTCATTTAAAGGCTTACCAAATACACTCAAGCCTGCTACAAGCACTACACAGTTTGCGAATCCCGGAATTGCCGGTTCATGTTCTCCTGGAGCCTTGATCGATCGATGCCTTGCCCCGTCTGCTTCAACAAAAAAAGGAATTTTTTCTGCGAAACACAAGTCGGCGAGTTGCTTGAGTTGCTTTCCGGTTGGTGAAAGAAAGCGAAATTTCTGTTTATCAAGGGTTCCGGTGAATAAGGTTATTCCATCCGCGATGATTGTAGGTGGAATAAAATCAGAAGGTCGTAGAATTTCGTGCCGATCGGCCAGGGATCCCTGGTCGCCAAGCAGATGGGTTGTGATACTGATCACAGCCCGTGGAAATTGGCGCGCGATTTGAAACATGGCGCTCGTTTTTCCACCCGCGCCAATAATCGCCATACATTCGCCAGGCGTCACTCTTAATACATCGGGTAAGCCTTTTTTCTGGTTCAAATTATCGGTTCCAAGCTTCCAATAAGCCTTCCAACACTCCGCCGGCTATCGCGTAAGCTTTGTCTGAAATCGTAAAGCAATATGTCCTCTGATTCCTCGGATCTATGTCCCCGATCTTAACCCCGGCGGTTAATTCCGATCCGTCATGGATCAATCCCCTGATCATTCCACCAATTATGGCCTTGATCTGAGTATCTCCAATCATGGCAACCACATCGCCAGCTTCCACATGCTCCCCAATATCCTTGATCAACTGAATGGTGCCATTACAAGGCGCCCTCAATACTCTGCGCGGATCGCCATCTGGCAAACCGGTGTCGGTACGCGAGCTGCCATGTCTGATCACTTTACCAAGGTCATGACTACGTTCCGTTTCGATCGCGAAATGGCAATTATGCTGGGCTTTAAAATTCGGACCCAAGCCAACAATCAATGGTTTCTCTCCGAGTGTGTATTCGACATCCCTTTTTAATAACCGAGCGTCAACAATCGCGTCGACAACCTCAAATTGAACTTTTTCCAGCTCAGGATCGATTAAAACAGGGATCACTCGGGGGCCACTCTTCTCCAAAGCCTCAGAAAATGTGTCTACGCGCAAAGCAAGCGTATCTTCTATTTCAAGTTTACCCGTATAAACTGCCTCAGAACAGCTCACCATGCGCCTTACACTCATCGGCTTTGGCAATTCGGTTACGATTACGATAAAACCACTTCTCGCCAGACGAACCGCGACACCCGTCGCCAAATCGCCTCCACCCCTTACGATTACCATTTTCTTGTTCATTAAAATTTATCCCGTATTTTTTAGTCCGGCCGCGATCCCGTTGATTGTCAAGACCATCGCTTCCCTTAACAAAGTTACATCCGGATGACCTTCAGGCAAGTTCCGCAACCTTTTTAACAATTCTACCTGTAAAAAATTGAGCGGGTCAATATAAGGGTTACGCAATTTAATCGCTTTTTTGGTGGTTGGCTCAGTTTCCATTAATTCCTGATGTCCGCTTATTTCGCCAATCATCTGGATTGTCAGATCATATTCATCCCTGATTATTTGATAAATCCGTGCGCTGGCAGCCGAGTCGCCCGCCAGTTCGAGGTATCGCACCGCGATTGCCATATCCGCCTTTAACAAGGAGGATTCCGCGTTATCCAACAATGTGCTGAAGAATGGCCATTCCTGGTACAGCTTTCTTAGAAACTCTTTGTCATCAACATCGGCAAGACCGCTCCCCAACCCATACCAACCCGGAAGATTAAAACGACTTTGCATCCAGCTAAAAACCCAGGGAATTGCTCTGATCCCGCTCACATCCAGGTTCGATTTTCTAGCGCTCGGGCGGCTGCCGATGTGTAACCGCTGTATTTGATCAATCGGAGTCACCTTATTCCAGAATTCCAAAAATCCGTCTGTCTCAAAAACCAATCCCCGATAAACTTGAAAGGCTTTTTCCGCCATCCGCTGGATCGTCCCATACCATTCATCCGGAATTTTGCTAACCGATTGGGCTAAATCCGCTGAATAAGAGGGGGAGGAAGCCAATATGACCGCGTTCACGATCTGTTCGATGTGTCGATGAGCGATCACTGGGTTGGAATAACGGGTCGCTATCACCTCACCTTGCTCAGTGACTCTGAATCTGCCATGTACACTTCCGCTTGGTTGAGCCTGAATTGCCTTGCCTGCGGGGCCGCCGCCTCGCGCGACGGTACCACCCCTTCCATGAAAAATGGTCAACTTTAACCCATACTCGCGAGTGATTTCCATGATAGCCTCTTGAGCCTTAAACAGGGACCAATTTGCCATCAAATAACCACCATCCTTATTACTGTCCGAATAACCGATCATCACCATTTGCTCATCGTTGCGCGATTGAAGATGGGCTCGATAATTTGGTTCATCGAAAAGCACTTTCAAGACAGAAGCGGCGTTTTCAAGATCAGCGACTGATTCAAATAAAGGACAAATATCAATGCCCTCCTCGGCATTCGACCATCGCGCTAACAGCATTACCGCCAAAACATCAGCGGCATTGTGGGTCATGCTGATGATAACCGGCCCGAGCATCTTGTTCCCATAAATTTTTTGAATCCGCCCCAGAAGGCGGAAAATTGCCCATGTTTCCGCGGCGCTTTTTGACACGCCCGGTTTTTCCGCCAACTCCGGTTTTGGTCGTTTGAGATATTCCCCCAGCAGGTTCAATTTACCTTGTTCGGATTGGTTCTCAAAGTTGGCGCAAATTTGCAACCCGCGCAAAGTTTCCCCGAGCGCCGCGTTGAATTTTGAGCTATCTTCTCGAATGTCGAGTCTGGCCGAATGCAAACCAAACACTTTCAATTCTCGGAATGTGTCCCGAAATTCACCATCCCGGATTGACTCCGGCAGAGATTCCGCGATCAATTCCAACGGTTTTGTCAGGTCAGCCAGCCTAATTGCCGCCTGTGCCTCTCCCATGCCCAATAATTTTGCGGGCATGTCCTCCGCGGATGCCGCCGCGAGATCTTCAGCCAAAAGAGCCAAACTCAACCTGAGTGGTTCGTTGGCGTAACGATTCTCCAAAAATCTGGCGTGTGTGGGTAAAGGATGTCTTCCCTCTATCCATTTCAACAAAGCGGGAGAGATTGCCGCTCTGCGTGAGCTGATGCTCAGGTGTCTGGCTGTTTCTTTTAACCTCTTTTTGTGGTGTTCGATGGCCAACCCTCGATGCAGTCGAAAGGTTTCCGAAGTTACATCAACGCTGACATTTGGGTTTCCATCCCTATCTCCGCCCATCCAGGATGCCAACTTCAGCCAAATTTTGTCTGTTGAGACTTCCGGATAATATTTTTTAAGGGCGCGATCAAGATCGTTATAAATCCATGGAATCACCTCCCAGAGGACCGAATCAACATAGTGAAGCCCTGTTCTCACTTCATCGGTGACCGCTGGTTTGGCTGCCCGATCCCGATCGGTTAACCAGAGGGTCGAAATTTCCTCCTGCATTCTTCCCATCAGCCATTCACGTTCGCGTTGGGTAGTATCGATTCGATTATAACTTTCGAGCATCGAGGAGAGTCGTTGCATTTTTGATACTACGGTCCTCCTCCGGGATTCTGTAGGATGGGCAGTAAAAACCAGTTCAATGGAGAGATCCTCCAATAACTTTTGGATCTGGTCAGGTTTAAAGCCGCGTTTATGGAGAGTGAAGATCGCCTGGGTGATCGTGCCTTCAGCCTCCAAGGTTTGATTGTAAAGATCTTTAATTTGAGTGATTTTGGTGTATTCTTCCGCCAAATTCACCAGATCAAAATAATTAGCAAAGGACGAGGCAATCACCCGAGCCTCATCAGTAGCCAGACCAGAAATGATCCGGATCAGGTCCTGCTCTGCCTGCCCGTCACCGTCCCGGCGAGCTTTGGAAGCCATCCGAATTTTTTCTTCGAGCTCAAACAAGGATTGCGATTCAAATTCGGATATCACCTTTCCCAAAAGGTCGCCGAGTAAATGAATGTTTTCTGAAATGTCCATGCCATCTTCCTGAATTCGATTTTATGGTTAAACCCTATTTCTTTTCTTCGGTTACTCACTCATTCCTCTTTCGGTGAGGTCAGAACCAAATTAAACAGGTTATTTAGTATAATTCAGCCTATCTTTTTAATCTCTGGAGCAAAAATGCCAAAATCATTGTCCGGTAACGAGATCAGGCAATCTTTTATCGAATTTTTTGTAAAACGCGGTCACACAGTCGTTCCATCCGCATCGCTCGTGCCTGGCGGCGACGCAACCCTCCTATTTACCAACTCCGGTATGGTGCAATTCAAGGATGTCTTCCTTGGCACAGACAAACGAGATTACACCCGCGCTGTTGATAGCCAGAAGTGTATGCGTGTGGCAGGCAAACACAATGACCTCGATGACGTAGGAAGAGACGATACTCACCATACCTTTTTTGAAATGCTCGGCAATTGGTCCTTTGGTGATTATTACAAAACCGAGACGATCGGTTGGTCTTGGGAATTATTGACAGAGGTTTGGGGATTGCCCAAAGATAAACTCTACGCCACTTGTTTCAAGGACGACAAGGGAAACATACCCACAGACAACGAAGCGGCTGAGATTTGGAAAGCCCAACCTGGTATGGATCCGCATCACGTCCTCTATTTTGGCAGGAAGGAAAACTTCTGGCAAATGGCTGAGCATGGCCCTTGCGGACCTTGCTCCGAAATTCACATCGACCTCGGCGAGGAGCGTGACAACTTGCGCGGAATCCCTCATCAATGCGGCGTAAATGGCGAGTGTACCCGATACCTCGAATTATGGAATAATGTTTTCATCCAATACAACATGTTGGAGAATAAGGATCTTGAACCCTTGCCGGCGACTCATGTTGATACCGGTATGGGCTTTGAGCGGATCGTTTCTGTACTCCAGAATGTTGACTCCAATTACAAGACAGACCTCTTCGCGCCGATGATCGAAGTGATTCGTAATCTCTCTGGACACACCCTTGAACAGGTTTATGCTGACTTCACTCCTTTCAGAGTGATTGCTGACCATACCCGCGCGGCCGCTTTCCTGATCGCCGACGGCGTCGTTCCAGGCAATACAGGTCGTAATTACATTTGTCGGATGATCATTCGCCGGGCAGCCCGTTTTGCTAACAAGATCGGTCTGACAGAACCGTTTCTGGCAAAAGTTGCCGAGCCAGTGATTAATTCCTATGGTGGTTTTTATCCGGAACTTTTCCAGCACAAGCAATCTATTCTCGAGTCAATTACTCGCGAAGAAATTCGCTTCTCTCGAACCGTTGAATCAGGTACAGCCTACCTTCAGCAGATGTTGGATGAATTAAAATCCGAAGGCGGCTCAAAATTGGATGGTCATAAAGCCTTTGACTTATACGCTACCTACGGCTTACCGCTTGAAATTTCACGTGATATCGCCCGCGAGCAGAATCTGGATGTGGACGAAGCCAGTTTTATAGCCGCCCGAGAGCGGCACGCGATCGCCTCCGGCGCCGGAAAATCCATGGGCATCATCAACGCCAACGATGCCGAGTTTTTCAGCCAGATTGGAAAAGAGCTGGTTTCATCCGGTAATTTAAATGGCGTGGTTGAATACGATCCTTACAATTCCATCCGGACTGAAGGCAAATTGCTCGCCATCGTCAATGACGGTGAACGCGTCAGTTCAGCTGATTTTGGGGATACAGTTGAGCTCATCTTACCAAAGACCGGTTTTTATATCGAAAGCGGCGGCCAGGTCTCCGATACCGGGCTTCTGCGTGGTTTGGACTCCAACGGCGTTCAAATCTGGGAAGTCGAAATCTCAAATGTTCGCAAACCCGCACCGGGTATCATCACTCATTTCGGAGAGGTCATCAGCGGCAAACCAACCGTGGGAGACAGAGTCCTCGCCGAGGTCGATTATGACCGCCGCCACGACATCATGCGCAACCATACCGCTACCCATTTACTGCACGCGGCTCTTCATCAGGTGCTTGGCAAACATGCCCGCCAAGCGGGTTCTCTGGTGGCCCCCGATCATCTCCGTTTTGATTTCAACCATCCTGAAGCGATGACCGCCGAGGAGATTGAACAAGTTGAACAAATTGTAAATAAAGCCATTTCCGCTGATTACCGGGTGCTGGCAAAGTCACGTTCTCGTGAAGACGCGATCGCCGAAGGCGCGATGGCTTTATTCGGCGAGAAATACGGAGATGTGGTTCGCACAATTACGATCTTCGATGAGCACGAAGAAGAACATGCTGAGGACAACCGATTTTCATTTGAGCTTTGTGGTGGAACCCACATTCAGAGAACAAGTGAAATTGGCTCATTTTTTATCGTCTCCGAAGGTTCCGCGGCTGCAGGCGTTCGCCGGATCGAAGCCGTCACCGGACGGCGAGCCTTCGAGCTGACCGCTCGCCGGATCAAGGCTCTTAAGAGTATCGCCTCCCATCTTAAAACCTCCCCTGATGACGTGGAGAATCGGGTGTCCGCGCTTACTGAGGAATTAAGTCTTCTCCGAAAACAGCTTTCCGAGGCAAAAACAAAAATTGCCCTGGCGGAATTCAACAAGGAACATCTCATTCCGAAGCAAATCGGCTCTGTCAACGTAATCACAAAAATTCTGCCCGGTTTGGACAAGGAAGCCCTTACCAAACTTTCGGATGTTTTCCGCGAAAAATTCCCTGAAAATGGGATTTGTGTGGTCATCAGTGGATCCGAAAACAACATCACCGTCATGACCGCGGTTACCCAGGACCTGAACAAAAAAGGGATAAAAGCCGGCGAGCTGGTTGGTCTCGTTTCCAAACAACTCGGCGCGGGAGGCGGCGGCGCGCCGCACCTTGCTTTTGGCGGTGGAAGGGATCATGAAAAGATTCCCCAAGCCCTCGAATCGGTTTTTGAGTGGATCAGTACCAAAAAGGTTGAATAAAATTGAAAAGCCGACAATTTCTTGCCGGCTTTTTTTATCAAAGTATCAAATTGATCAGCACTTAAAGATCATACCAATAATTATTGGTATCCCACTTTTTAAAACCCATTTTCTGATAAAGGCGATTCGCCTCTTCCCTGCGCGGATTGCATGTGAGGGAAACACCCTCAATTCCTTTATCAGTCGCAGCCGACAACAGCGCCTTGATGATCTCTTCACCTATCCCTTTGCCTCGCTCATCTTCATCCACCACCACGTCCTCAATATGAGCGTGGTAGCCAGAAGGTGACACATACACGCATAATGCCCCAAATCCTACCAGGTATTGCGGGTCATCGGATCTGACTACGATTACCATTTCATTTTGATCACCCAATACCTGATTAAGCAAGTGGCGGTTCGGAGCTGGCGCTGAGCTAAGTTGAGGCATCAGACGGGACATTTCATCCACAAGCCAATCCTCAAAGCTGGCGATAAAGTAAATTTCAAATTCACCCATCAATGTTGATCGCCTTTCGACTCAATGATCAGGGGCTTGGCACCCCATTGTTGAACCAGAAAATCAATTTAGCCATTATAACATCCAAAATGCCCAAAATTCGACCTTTTTGACTTCATTCACGCTCGCCGCTCGAATCAATAAAAAAACAGGCGGGTTATTTAACCCGCCTGCCTTCTGTCTTATAACGCCAATTTTTCCAAACCGAGCACCAATTTCTCGCCATCCAACTCATCTTCAAGGAGTTTGGCTCCCTGAGGCGGATGGGTAAAGTTCAAATCAACAGTCAGAGTTTCGTTCATGATGTACTCTTTATGTTTATTGATAGCCCCGCGTAAAGAATCCGTACATACGATAAAAAGCCGGATACGATCCGCCATCTCAAGACCAGCTTCTTTGCGGAAATCCTGTACTTTTCGGACGATCTCCCGTGATGCACCCTCCGCGATCAACTCTGGAGAAAGGTCGGTCACCAGAGCTGCCACAAACGCGCCATCTTCTGCCACGGCAAACCCTTCCTTTGCCAAAGTCTTGATCTCGGTTTCATCAGGAAGTATCTCGTAGTTCTCGCCGTCAACTTGAATGTTCAGCTTGCCGTCCTGCATCATGTTGAGCGCGAATGAATCAGGATCCATGCTCATGATCTGTTTTTGCAAGGCAGGGAATTTATTACCATATTTTTGCCCTAATTGGCGAGGTAAGGCTTTGACAGTATGGGTTAAAGCCTCGCTGCTGGCGTCCAAAAGGCGAGCTTTCTTGACGTTGAGCTCGTCCATCAGAATTTCCTCATAAGCAGCAACGACACCTCTGTCCGCCATGGCAGGGATGGAATAAGCGACCTCAGATAGCGGCTGACGGACCTTCCGATTGGCTTTGGAGCGGGCAGCGTGACCGAGCGAAGCCAGTTTCATCACCATTTCCATTTCTCGATTTAACTTCTCATCGATCAAGGTTTCATCAAAATTCGGCCATCTTTCCAGGTGAACTGAATCATGAGCGCCTTCTACCTTTCCCCGAATCAGATTTGAATAAATTTCATCCGCCAAAAACGGCATGGCTGGAGCAATCAACTTGGAAATCGTCACCAGCGCATGGTAAAGTGTGGCGTAAGCGGCTTTTTTGTCTGAATCGGATTCTGATTTCCAGAATCTCCGGCGTGACCTGCGGACATACCAGGTTGATAAAATCTCAACAAATTTTTCCACTGGTCTGGTCGCGTTGGTAGGATCATACTTTTCATAAGCCTCAGTTACCACCCGAATCAGTACATTTAACTCACTCATCAGCCATCGATCCAAACTACTATAAGCTAAATTTCTTTCGGACAACATGGCTGGTTCCCAGCCATCCAGATTGGCATAGGTAACAAAGAACGAATAAACGTTCCAGAGTGGCAAGGTAAAGTTGCGTAAGGCTTCACCTACCAGGTCGCTTGAGAATCTGCGTTCATTTCCTGGCGGTGTTGCGGTGTAAAGGTACCAACGCAAGGCATCCGCTCCATGGACATTTAAAACATCCCAGGGTTGGACGATATTTCCCAGCGATTTGGACATCTTTCGCCCTTCAGCATCCTGAATAAGCCCAGGACTGACAACATTTTTGAACGCGACACTCTTGAAGAGCATCGTGCTGATGGCATGTAATGAGTAAAACCAACCCCGTGTCTGGTCTACGGCTTCGCAAATGAAGTCAGCGGGGTATTGCGCTTCGAATTTGTCTCGATTTTCAAACGGGTAATGCCACTGAGCATAAGGCATCGAGCCGCTGTCAAACCAGACATCAATCAGTTCGTTTACCCTTTTCATCCTGCCGCCGCACTTTTGACAGGGGAAATAAACTTCATCCACATACGGCCGATGCAAGTCCAGCTCGGTCAAATCCCTGCCCGTCAACCCTGAAAGCTCTTCCACCGAGCCGATACAATGTTGATGACCGCAGTCCTTACATTCCCAAATCGGAAGAGGAGTTCCCCAGTATCTTTCCCGGCTTAATGCCCAGTCGATATTGTTTTCGAGCCAGTTACCAAAGCGGCCATCACGCAGATGCTCTGGTACCCAATGGATCGTTTTGTTCAAATCCACCAGATCTTGTTTGAATTGACTGGTGCGGATATACCAGGCTTCGCGGGCGTAGTAGAGCAGCGGTGTTTTGCAGCGCCAACAGAAGGGGTAGCTATGTTCGTATACTTCCGCCCTGAACATCAAGCCGCGGTTTTGCAAATCGATTTTGATATCCTCATCCGCGTCTTTCACAAAAACGCCGCGCCATGGGGTGACCTCGTTTACAAAAGTACCATCCGGGGCTACCGTCATAATTACGGGCAGGTCGTAATCCTGGGATACCTTCATATCATCCGCTCCAAAAGCGGGAGCGATATGAACCAACCCAGTACCGTCTTCAGTCGTTACAAAATCGCCCATCACCACATAATGAGCTGGTTTTTCGGGAGGAATGAAGGTAAATAGAGGTTTATACTTCATCCCTTTCATTTTCTTGCCCTTAAAGGTTTCAAGAACCTTCACTGGAGTATCTTTGAATACTTCCTCAACCAGGTTCTTGGCGAGGATCAGTTTTTCGGTACCTCCTTCGGGAAGGGCATGTTCAACTTTAACGTATTCAACCTCCGGCGAAGCCGCCACCGCCACGTTGGCGGGTAAGGTCCACGGGGTTGTAGTCCAAACCAGAAGCGATGTACCTGGTTCATCAAATAATGGAAGGCGGAAGAAGATGGATGGATCGACCGTATCCTCATAGCCAAGCGCGACTTCATGGTCTGATAATGGAGTTCCGCATCGCGGGCAGTAAGGAACGACCTTATACCCCTGATAGAGCAGACTCTTTTGCCAGAGTTCTTTTAAAATCCACCAAACCGATTCGATATAGTCATTTTCATAAGTAACATAGGCGGTACTATAATCCGCCCAGAATGCAATCCTGTCAGAAAGTCGTTCCCAATCCTGTATGTAATCAAAGGCTGATTTTCGGCATTCCTGATTGAATTTTGCGATTCCGTAATCTTCGATCTGTTGTTTGTTGACGAAACCATGCCTTTTTTCGATCTCAATCTCTACTGGAAGTCCATGGGTATCCCAGCCACCTCGCCGGGACACATAGTACCCCTGCATGGTCTTGTAGCGAGGAAACATATCCTTGAATGCTCTTGCCAGCACATGATGAACGCCTGGTTTCCCGTTCGCGGTAGGCGGGCCTTCATAAAACACATAAGTTTTACCGCCTTCTCTTTCAGATAACGTTTTTTCAAAGATCTTTTCACGTTTCCAGCGTTTTAACAGTGAATCTTCCATCGCTGGTACTTCAAGTTTGGCGGAAACTGGTTTAAAAGGCATAAGTCCTCCAATAAAATAAAAAAACTCCCATCCACAACACTGGGACGAGAGTCAATGCTCACGCGGTACCACCCGGTTTGCTGGTAGAAACCCAGCCACTTACCAGAAGAAAATTATTTCTTCCCGTCCTGGTAACGGTGACGAACCCGGCTTACCTACTTGCCTGCTGCTTTCAGGTCACAACTCCGGAAGGATTTTCACACGGGAAAACTGGTTTGGCTTGCACTATTTCCAAACTCGCTGGCAGCCTTACCCGGGTTACTCGTTTCCATCTCTGCTTTTGATTTTTGATTATAACATAATCTACTTTTGGAGGCTGGTTAAATCAAATGAGCCGGGTTTTTGCCCGGCTCCAGTAAAACAATGTTTATTCGATCTCTCCTGTAGCTATCCGGTACTCATAAATATCCTGCAATTCGTAGATATCAAGCTGCAATTCGAAGAAACCATGCCAATGTGCCCAGTCCGGAGCGCCCATCAAAGCGCCCTGACGAGCCCGCCTGCCTTCGTGATGCCAGAGGAAATAATAGGTGGTTTGAAATTCATCCGCCCATGGATTTTCTCCGAGCAGGTCCTTGGCTTTCAGTTCCTGGTACATCTTGTCCGCCACAGGGAAGTAAGCCTCGTTGTACAAATACACCGCCTTATCCGCGCTCGCGAAATAGCCGTCAATGAAGGTAGTGGCATGACAATTAGAGCAGACCGCGCGCATATCTTCGCGTCCAGCCTCGCCATCGCCAAACAAAGGACTCATTGGATCGTCGCTATTGCGCACCTTTGATGTTGTATCCCAGAGGTTCCAATAAAGCCGCTGTGATACATTGTGGGTCATCTGTAAATCGCCGATTCCACTCATGTGGCAAACCGCGCAGGTAGGCGCTCTGAAATCACCGGGTTCCCACTCATTTGAAGCGCGATTCCATGTCCAATCGGTACCTTCTGCATAATAGATCTGACCATGCTTGCTATTCTGATAGATCTCGATGTCCGGATGATCTGGTCCAAGATGACAGGCAGCGCACGCTTCTGGTTTTCTTGCTTCGGCGATATCAAATTTATGGCGGGTATGGCAAACAGTACAGTTGCCAATTTCGCCATTTGGATATACATTTCCAATACCGCTGGAAGGATAGGTATCCTCAGTTGGCTTGCCTTCGTCATCAACTACCAACATTGTGCCGTGGCATTGCATACAACCTGTTTCATCGGATGCGGCATGCAGGGTTGGGTGGTTCTGACCTTCGTGAACATGGATCAGAGATTGCATGGATTCCTTCGAAAGATATTGCAAAGCTGCGCGACGATGACCACTGTGGTCAAATTCGGCAACCTGCTGTTCGTGGCATTCCGCGCAGCGAGAAGGAGGAACCAAAACTGAAAGCGGCGTTGCGATATCTTCGTGCCCTTCCACATTCTTTAAAACAAACTCCGATTCTGCCTCCGCCTTATGGCAATCGAGGCAGCTTACCCCTTCCTGGGCATGCCGGCTTGAATCCCAATCCTGAACGATCCCCTGCGTTTCGGTGGCGTGGCAATCCACACATTCTTTCGCTTCATCGCTCAATAGTTCCACATTCGCTTTGGGTACGACTTGTTCCGGTTGGCCACAAGCGCTTAGGAGGAACAATCCCGCGAATAAGGTTGCCACGATCATTAGGGTTTTGATTTTATCCATCATTCCTCTCTCCTCTACTTACTGTATCGAATCCGATTTTGGAGCAGATACATATTCAAATTTGAGTGACCGATCTCCTCGTGACACTCAACACACTGAGTGTCAGTGACACCAGCAAAGTAATTAGTGTGGTATCCCATATCAGCAGTCGCCGCTTCCAATTCCTGGTGGCAGGTCAAGCATCCTGAATCGTAGACATAAGCTGTTCTCTCCAACCTCTTTGCCTGCCAATCCAGATTTATATCATCGGTAAAAATCGTCATGAGTACATCATGAGTTCCAGACTGCGCCTTGCCGATAAAGTGCTCAACCAGATTTGCGTGAGAAACATGGCAATCGGTACAAGCTGCCGTAATACCCCGGTGATTATTTCCGCCATGCGTGTTGTCTCGATACGATAAAACCATTGGTTGCATCGAGTGGCACAATCCGCAGAATGTCGCGCGGGATGAGACCTCGATTCCCGTTTCGATTACTAACCAGGAACCTATTACGAGGATCGAGAAGATGAAAATTCCTACAATAATGTAAAAGATCTTCTTATTCATTCCACCTCCTGATATTAATTGTGCATTTCATCACTATCTGAAATTAATGATACATTAATTTCAGATTAATGGATATACCTTTAATCTTAATTTTTTCTTTAATATAGGACTATCAAAAAATAATAGCCCAACAAAAGGTCAGGCTATTCAAGATATTGGTTTTTTTGTTCGCTTAACTTAGGCGAGCAACCAACTTATTTATCAAGCGCGGTGAGGAAAGATGGAACCTGAGAATTTTACGGCCTTTTGCCGAAATCGCTTCCTGGTCACCCAGCGCCTGAGCCAGTTCCAGGATTCCGAAGGTCAGCTTGCCGCCCGGGATCGCCGCGTCCAGCTCTGGGTCAGCGGTGATCTGCAGGAAATACCCCTGATCTGTGCCACCCTTGTGGTATTGGCCTGTGGAATGCTGAAAACGCGGTCCAAATCCCAGCGTGGTAGGTATTCCACCCAACCTCATAACCGCCTTTCTCAGCTCGGTTAGCTCATCCAACATTTCCCGATTCCTTGGAAGATAAGCATTGATGGCAATATAGGAACCAATTTTTGTCCCTTGAAAAAATTCAACCAGTTCCGCCTTGAGTGAGCCTGAAGCCTGCCCATTTAATTTGTATACGCGAAATTCGCTTCCATATTGAATCGATTCCGCTTCAGGCAGTTTCCCTTTTTGATTAAATTCAGCGATTTTCTGGTTGGTTCTCGTTTTGGCGTCCTGTACATCTGGTTGATCGAACGCGTTTACGCCGAGGATTGCCGAGGCAATCGCGGTCGCAAATTCCCAGCGAAAAAATTCAGCGCCTAACTCATTCGGATCCGAAATCGGAAAAGTGAGCGCCGGTATCCCGGCTTGTTCCAATTCCGCTACCTGGGCGCCAAACTCACCCCGATTACGCAGATAAATTGCCAACCGATCGGCGCTGAAGCAAGCGGGTCTGACAAAAGGTTCGAGATCAATCGGCAAAATCCCTTTGTTTTGTTTTCCTGTCGATTCGGCAATCAGTTGTTCGAGCCAGCTGCCAACTGATTGGAAGGGTTCTTCAGCGATTACGCTCAATTTATCCCGACCAAGCAAGGCGGCAGCGCCAAGAATCACGCCAAGCAAGGCGCCCGGATTGGAATGCAACGGAATCTGTGGCTTACATCGCTCAGCCAGAGCTCTTGCCCCCGAAAGTATAGCCTCAGGATCAATGCCCATTAATGTCGCCGGCACGAGCCCAAAATGGCTGAGGGCGGAATATCGCCCGCCGACATTGGGATTGGCGCGGAAAATCTTCAGAAAACCTTTTTCACGCGCCAAATTTTCAAGACTGGTGACAGGGTCAGTCACAGCAATAAAGTGCTCTCCGGCTTTTTCCCCGAAGGCTAATTGCGCCTTCAGATAAAAATATTGAAACATGGCGTTGATTTCAGCGGTTCCGCCCGATTTGCTCGATACGATATAAATACTTTCGGCCGGTGGGAAAGCCTTTTCAGCCGCTAAAACCTGGCCGGGATCGGTCGAGTCCAGGATCGCGAATTGGACATCACTTCCTACCCGGTGGCACAGGCTGAGAACTTCTGGCGCCAAGGACGAGCCCCCCATACCAAAAAGAAGGAATTTTCTAACACCTTTCCGGCTCACTTCGCGGGCAAAGGCATCAATGTCTGGCAAATCAGAAAGGGATGTCTCTGGAAGATTAAGCCAGTCCAGGCGGACCTTGATCTCTTCCTGCCCCGCGGGGTCAGCACTCCAGACCGAAGGGTCATGATTCCAAATTCGTTCCACGACCCGTTCCGCGCTGAGTTTATCCAAATGGAGCTTTACAGCGTTCGCCAGCGGCAGATTCGCTTTTCTGATTTCCTGCTTGCGCTCATCAATTGAGCCCAACAACGCCAGGTACGCGTCTTCGAAAGCCTTGACGCCTTCAAACTCCAACTCATCAGTAACCCGCTCAATCGAAATGCCGATCTCTTCCAAATCGCTGAAGTGTTGTTTGCTTTCCTCAACACCAGAGAGCAAGGTTGTTTTGGCGACGCCATGATCTTTGAATGCATTCAGGGTGGCCGGAGGAACCGTATTCACGGTTGTGGGTCCAATTAATTCATTGACATAAAGGACATCAGAATACTTTGGATTCTTGGTTCCGGTCGATGCCCAAAGCGGACGTTGATAATTCGCCTTGGCGCGCTGCAGTTTTCCAAATCTCGCCTCTGAAAAAACTTCTTGAAAGGCCTCATAAGCCAACTTGGCGTTGGCGATTGCCGCCTTACCAGCTAAATTTGAATTTTCAGATAATTTTGGATCGATTTTGGAGTCAACTCGAGATACAAAGAATGATGCGACCGAATGAATGTCTTCGATATCACCTTCATTCAAGAGCCGATCTTCCAAACCAGAAAGGTAAGCATCCATCACATCCCGATAACGCTCAATGGAGAAGATCAAGGTTACATTGATATTGATCCCTTCGGCGATCATTTGCCGTACCGCTGGAATTCCGGGTTTGGTAGCGGGAATTTTGATCATCAAATTCGGCCTGTCTACCTTATTCCAGAGCTCTCTGGCTTGCGAAATCGTGCCTTGGGTATCATTTGCCAACAACGGATCTACTTCCAGACTCACATATCCATCCGCCTTGGAGGTCTGCTGATACAAAGGCAGGAATTGATCGCACGCTTTTTGAATGTCATCGATCGCCAATTCCCAGAAAATCGTTTCAAGATCTACATCCGCCAATGCCAGCGGGATGAGCGCGTCATCATACTCGGCAGTCTTGGAGATCGCGTTGTGGAAGATCGAAGGGTTGGAGGTCACCCCTCGAATGTCACCATCCTGAATCATCTTCTCCAAACCGCTCGGTGTGTTTTTGTCGCGCCGCCGAAGCAGCCCACGTTGAATATTATCGAACCAGAGCGATTGCCCAAGGCTGGTGATCAATTCTGTTGGTTTCATCGTTACTGATCCGTTCCTTTTTCCAAACCATGAACCTTGCCAACCCTACGATTGTGTCTTTCCTGTCCAGGGTCGTTTCCGATAAAACGGGCGTTAAGAAATGCTTTTACAATTTCTTTGGCAGGTTCCGAGCCAATCACCTTGGAACCGAGGCACAGAACATTCATATTATCGTGCTCAACTCCCTGGTGGGCGGAATAGGTATCATGGCAGGTAGCCGCGTAAATACCATCGATCTTGTTGGCGGCAATGCAAATCCCAACTCCAGATCCACACAGAACAATGCCTCGTTCAGCCCTTCCATTCAAAATTTCCTGTCCCACTTTTTCCGCGTAATCCGGATAGTCAACCGAATCGAACGTATAAGTTCCCAGATCAATTACCTCATGCCCAGCCTCTTGGACTGCTTCTAAAATGGAATTTTTGAGGATAAAACCGGCGTGGTCGCAACCAATAGCAATTTTCATTTTTTTAACACTCCCATGGCAGTTTCAATCACATTTTCAACGGTAAAACCGTATTGCTCGAATAACACCTCAGCCGGCGCGGATGAGCCGAAATGTTCGATGCTGATCACTCTTCCCTGATCTCCGACATATTTTGACCAGCCCATGCCAATCCCTGCCTCGACCGCGACTCGCGCGCGGATCGAATCAGGAAGGACTTCTTTGCGGTAACTTTCCGGTTGTGCGTCAAACAATTCCCAGCTTGGAAATGAAACCATGCGAACATTGATTCCTTCAGCCACCATTTTGAGTCCAGCGTCAAAGATCAAATTCACCTCTGACCCGCTCGCCATCAGAATTATCTCAGGATTTTGATCGCCGGCGTCTGCCAGCACATAGGCGCCTTTTTCCAGCATGGAAGCGTCAGCAACGACATTCCGATCCATGGTCGGCAGGTTCTGTCGGGTAAAAATCAAAGCGGTTGGACCATGAGTACGTTCAAGGGCGGTTCTCCAGGCGGTGTTACACTCGTTCGCGTCACATGGTCGGATAGTGACCAGATTTGGGATCGCCCGCAGGGATGCCAAATGTTCAACCGGCTGATGAGTCGGGCCGTCCTCTCCCACTCCGATGCTATCGTGGGTAAAAACCCAGATCGAGGGCAATTTGGAAAGCGCCGAAATCCTGATCGCCGGTCTCATATAATCCGCGAAAACCAGAAAAGTTGCCCCAAATGAACGGAAACCACCATGGTATTGAATCCCATTGACGATTGCGCCCATGGCGTGTTCCCTCACACCAAAATGAATATTCCTACCCAAGTACTCTCCGGCTTTGATCGATCCCAATCCATCCAGATTGGTCTTTGTGGACGGAGCAAGATCCGCCGAACCGCCAAAGATCTCTGGTAGATGATTGGCGAATTGATTCAGCGCCTTACCGGATGCGACTCGCGAAGCCATTCCTTTGACATCAGCCGGGTAGATTGGTAATTCACCCTTCCATACCTTGGGTAACCTTCCCTCCATTCGTCGGGTCAGCTCATTTGCCAGGTCGGAAAAATTATTCCGGTATTCACTGAATTTTTTCTGCCAGGCGGCGTGCTTGCTTTCGAGTGAATCCGTGTGTGTCTTGAAGAAAGCGGCGACATCCTCCGGGATCACAAAACTCGAATCCGGGTCCCAGCCGGCTTCAGTTTTAGCGCGAGCCAATTCCTCCACCCCAGCCGGTTCACCATGGGCAGAAGCCTTTCCCGCTTTGTTCGGAAGACCATAACCGATCAACGTTTTTACCGCTATGATAGAGGGCCTCAGGTCCGCTTTCGCGGCAATGATCGCCGCATCAATAGCGTCAATATCATTACCATTCAAAACAACCTGAGTGTGCCACCCGTAAGCCGCAAAGCGAGCCATGCTGTCTTCCGTGAAAGCGAACTCGGTACTTCCTTCGATCGAAATCTGATTGTCATCGTAAAGGTAGATCAATTTCCCAAGCTTTAAAGTTCCGGCCAGGGAGGCTGCTTCTGAGGAAATTCCCTCCATCAAATCCCCATCAGTGACGATCGCGTAAGTGTAATGATCGATCAAATCGTGACCCGGACGATTAAATTCCGCGGACAGCTTTTCTTCCGCCAGAGCCATGCCGACTCCATTGCCAAAACCCTGCCCAAGCGGCCCGGTAGTGGTTTCCACCCCAACCGTAAGTCCAAATTCCGGATGACCCGGTGTTTTGGAACTCCATTGACGGAATTTTTTAAGATCATCGAGGTTGAGTTGATAACCGGAAAGATGCAGAAGGGCGTAAAGCAATGCCGAGCCATGCCCGCCAGAAAGAACAAAGCGATCGCGATCAATCCATTTTGGATTGCTCGGAGAATGGCGGAGGTGCCTGCTCCAAATTGTAAAAGCCATCGCGGCGGCGCCCATCGGCAACCCGGGATGCCCGCTATTGGCTTTTTGGACAATATCCGCTGATAGAAATCGGATCGTCTCAACGCATTTTTGCTCGAGAAGGGATGCCATAACATTACCTCGCTTCGGATTTATGTAGTTAAACCAAACAATTTTACCATGCGGATGATTTGATGGTTCGCTCTTCTCCCCATGATCGGTATGTCATAGTTATCGATTTGGACTAATACCGCTCGAGCAGTTGGGCTGCTGGAAGAAAGATCAACCCTTCATCGAGATCGCCGATCGGTATGCTTGGTTTTTCCGAGTCACCCACATAAAATGCCATCAACCCCATCGCCATCGCGTCAAGTTCCTCAAAAGTGTAAAGCTCGTCCCAGGGCAGAATACCTCTCAGAAGTTTGTGTCGGGTGACTTCCTCCAGAAATTCCATCGGGTCCTTGATCTGTAAACCGCCATCAAAAAGGAGTAATTGGCGCTGTAACCTGCCTTCAAGGGTTAATTTGGTCAACGGACTCATCCCCGCCAGTGCGCAAAAAACCGCGTGAGCATTGCTTTCCACAACCACCCGATCACTTTTAAGGGATCCCGAATATCCTGAGTTTTCCAACAGGGCGTAAACCTCAAATCCAACTCTCACAGCCTGAGTACATAAAGCGTTGATGGAGGGTGTCATGCCAACGTGAATGCCTTTTGCGCGCAAAATAAATTCAGCTACGCGCATATCGACATTCCGACCGGGAATATGCATCTCCGGCAATTCGGCGCCCAGGCGCGCTTCCCTCAATTTCCCATTGTTAAGTTTCATCGGCGAATTGACCGCGACAATCACCCGCGAAGGGTCCGAGATTATCGGGTACAATTCGCCTAACGGGCAGGCAAAGCTGCTTTCGAGACCTCCGGTCTGATTAAATATCGCGATCTGAATTCTTTCCAAACCGCCCGCCGGGTCAATGCCTATATATTTAAAATTGGTGATTTCCATTTAATGATTATAATCTTTTTCATTTTTTCACAAGGATTTCCATGAGTTCAACCCCGTTTTACCGTAAGATCGCTTACTTCGCGGTCCTCTTTCTACTGACTGTCTTCATCTTTTTCACCCGAATGCCGGCGGATCAAATTGGCGGGGGGATGATCCGATCCCCACGGGAAGGTTTTTATCCGCCAAATTTCTCCTCAGAGTTGATGGCAGGTGGAGTACTCGATCAGACAACCCTCGAAGGCAAGGTTATCGTTCTCAATTTCTGGGCATCCTGGTGCCCTCCTTGTAAAGCCGAAATGCCTGTCTTGCAAGCGGCTTCGATCAAATATGCCAATCAGGATGTCGTGATTTTAGGAATAAACGCCACCAGCCAGGATTCTCTGGCAGACGCGACTCAATTCATCCATGAGAATGGAATCACGTTTCCTATTCTTTTGGATCCAACTGGTCAGATCGACGCTGATTTTTTAATCAATTCCCTCCCAACCACCTTTTTTATCGGTAGGGACGGAAAAATTAAGCAAGTAATTGTGGGCGGACCAATCTCCGAGACCTCACTTCGAACTCAGATTGAAGCTCTTCTGGGAGGTTATTAATGTTTCCCGTAACCCGGCTCGGACCGCTTTCGCTTCCCACTCCTGAACTGATTGTTATTGTTTTTTTCTACCTCGGAATGTACTTATTCGAAAGGCTTCAAAAGGTTCAGGGAAAGAATCCGGATAAAATTTCCAATCTCATCCTGGTTTCGGTCTTCGTCTTCATCATCCTCGGCCGACTCGCTTTCGTGCTCGAAAATTTCAACGCCTTTCTAAGCTCACCATTGGATATCTTCTCCCTTAATCGGGATCTGTTCGACCCATGGCTCGGTGCCGCGGGAGTCGCAATTTACTTCGCCATGACTCTCCAGAAACATAAGCTTGAATTGTGGAGCACCCTGGATTCCCTCACTATTTTCTTCGCGTCCCTCGCTTTGGCAGGTTCCTTAGCCAATATTGCCAGCGGCTCGGCATTTGGAATGCCAAGTGAGCTGCCATTCGCGATCGAGTTATGGGGCGAAAAACGTGTTCCTGTCCAATTTCTGGATGCCGCCTGGAATCTGGCTGTTTTTTTCGGGATAGCTTTCATAGCCAAGCGAAATTTGCCTTCAGGCGCAAAATTCCTCACCTTGGTTTCACTCTTCAGCATCGGTCAAATTCTCGCTCAGGGCTTCAGGGCAGAAGGATGGATCTTGGCCGGAGGATTCCGAGCCGACCAGTTCGTCTTTTGGATCATAACCGCCATTTCAGGTTGGTTGTTGATCAGAAAGTTTGAGAGGAAAAATGGATAAGATCTTGATTCGAGGTTTGAAGGTAGACGCGATTCTGGGCATCTATGAGCACGAGAGAGTCATCCCTCAACCCGTACAGCTTGATCTGACTTTATTTACTGACGAGCGTGATCCAGACCAGGACGATGTGATTGATACCTGTGTTGATTATGAAAAAGTAAGCCTGTTGGTACGGGATTATGTTATCAGCGCCAGAAAAATGACGGTCGAGGCGCTCGTGGAAGAAGTAGCGGAAATATGTCTGTCTTTAGAAAAAGTCCGTGAAGTTACCGTGCGGGTATTAAAAACCAACGCCATTGGTTTTACGGATGGCGTTGGTGTTGAAATTCATCGAAAAAATCGCTAAACATGCAGGGGCGCGGACGCGCGCGAAATATTATCCAGAAATTCCTGTCTGGTAGCCAAATTGGCTCTAAACGCTCCGTGCATTGCCGAGGTTGTCATTTTCGAGGAATGTTTTTTGACCCCTCGCATGGTTGAGCACAGATGCATGGCTTCAATGACTACAGCCACACCCTGAGGATGTAGAAGATCCCGCAGGAAATCGGCGATCTGGCGGGTCATCCTTTCTTGCACCTGCAATCTTCTGGCATACATATCCACAATTCGCGGTATCTTTGACAAACCGAGCACTTTGCCATTGGGGATGTACGCGACATGTGCCCGCCCCACGAATGGCAGCATGTGATGTTCGCACATGCTATAAAACTCGATATCCCTGACTAATACCATCTCATCGTATTGCACGGTAAAAATCGCGTTATTCACCAAAGCTTCAGGATCCTGGGAGTAACCCGAAAAAAGCTCTCCATACATCCGATAAATTCGTTCTGGAGTTTTAACCAAGCCTTCCCGCTCAGGATCCTCTCCAATCGCGCTCAAAATACTCCGGATGGATTTTTCGATCGCTATCCGATCAAATTTATTATCATTCACATCCGCGGTCGGATTGTCATCATAATCATATTCGCTCATTGTCAATCTCCAATTTTGGTTGGATTTATTTTACCCCTTAACGCTTAATTTGTCAGACAATTTCAGGGCATGTACTAATTGCGAACCAACCTTGGAGAGAATTATAATTCTCCCCAAGGTTGGTTGGTATATAAAATTTTCTCTGATTCATCCTATTGAAAGGCTTTACTTTGAGTGACAACATCCTGAAAAATCCACTCCTTCAAATCGAATTTCACCCAGTCATTCCCCGGATCACAGGGTTTGTACCAAAAGGCGGACTAAACCTCTTTGCCCAGATTCCGGACTTCCCTTCAGTCGATACCGAACACGGCAGATTCGAATTTGTGGGCGGACACCGCCTGATGGTTGCGCCTGAAGAAATGCCCTATACTTATGTTCCCGAACCTTCCCTCTCGATCAAAAAAATTGACCAACTGTGGGTTACCCTGCGAACCGCTCCACATCCAGCCACCGGAATCAGCAAATGCCTGACCATCCGCCTTGACCCTGAATTACCAAAAGTGACTCTGGAACATACCCTCACCAATCATACATCTCTGCCGATTGTCTTATCCCCCTGGGCTGTTACCCAGCTTAAACCCGGCGGTACCGCCATTTTACCCCTCAAACCCTCACACCCAAACCCGAACGAACTTCTCCCGAATCGCCAAATTACTTTCTGGCCATATACTCAAATTCATGATACCGGGTTGAAGTTAACCGACGACTATCTCATCTATACCGCTGTGCCGGGATGCCAACCATTTAAAATTGGTTCACCTTGTGAAGCTGGCTGGCTGGCGTACATCCTCGGATCCCAAATCTTTAAAAAAAGTTTTTCCTTTGATTCATCCGCGAAATATCCAGATCTGGGTTGCAACGCGGAAATTTACGGCTGTGAATTTTTCACTGAATTGGAAAGCCTGGCGCCTTTGACTGTTTGCGAGCCAGATCAAACCATCCGGCATACAGAAGTTTGGGAATTGGTGCTCAATCTAAACACTCTCGATCCTCTTTTGTCCTCAATATTACCTTCCCCTCATTAATAAAAAGAGCCGTCGAATCAGACGGCTCAATATTTTCCTTAAAATCTTAGCGGACGCGCGGTTCGATTAAACCGTATTGACCATTCTGCCTTTTATAGAGTACGTTCACAGACCCGGATTTGATATTGAAGAAAACAAAGAAATTATCATGTCCCAGCAATTTCATTTGCTCGATCGCCTCCTCTTCCGCCATCGGGATCAGATCAAAGGTCTTGCGTTTGACGACCACCTGCGGTTCAGTTTCTTCCTCTACATATTCCAATTCAGCAGCATATTCTCCAAGCGCTTTACCAGTACCACGATTATGATTCCGCTTGTCCTTAAACCGATTGACCCGGCGGGAAAGTTTTTCAATGGCAGCATCCAGGGCTGTCCGAATATCATCCGAACGTTCCTCCGCTCTCAACATAAAACCTTTGCCAGTTACGGTCATTTGGGTAGTATAACGGTCCATCGCGCTTCGGGCTGCTTTGGAATAAGACAATTCGACCCTGATCAAATCGATTGAGTCAAGCAGCCGCTCGAACTTTGCGACTTTACCCATCACAAAATCGTGCATGTGGTCAGTGACCTCAAAATCTCGTCCGTAAATTTCTACATTCTGTGCCATAATGCCTCCGAACCTTATTTTGTAATCACATCCGGCTGGGATTTGGATGTGCTTCTTTTTAAATCATAGCATCATTTGAATTGTGAATCAAAGCCTTTGCCACCACCGCGCAGATTACCGAGCTCGCTCCACCAGCCATTAACGCCCGGCTGGCGAAGTCAATGGTCGCGCCAGTCGTTGTCGTATCATCGACCAACAAGATCCTTTTTCCAAGTAAGTTTTCGCCACCGACCATAAAAATTTCACGAACATTTTCCCTCCGCTCAAGCTCGCTCAGACCTACCTGACTGCGATTTTCTTTGACCTGAAATAAACTATTACCATCGAATTCCAACTCCAAAATACCAGCAAGTGGTTTGGCGATGGATTCTACCTGGTTGTAACCGCGTTCTTTTAATTTTTTGGCAGAAATTGGAATTGGTATTACAACATCGGCTGTAACCCCACGAACAACCAAAAAATCCGCCAGATCGGCAGCGAGATTCTCGCCGATCGCCTGGTCGCCAAAATATTTCAACCGTAGTAAAGCGGATCGCAGCGGGTCGTTAAAGCTACCGAGAATCAGAACTTTTTCAAAAACAGGCCGATTCTGCCGGCAGCGTCTGCAAAGAGAATCCCGGGTGTGAGCTAAAGGTTCGCCGCACTTTTCACAGGCAGGCAACGGCAAAGGTTTGATATTTTCTGAACAGCTTTTACACCAGCGGGTACCGGGTTTGCCGCATCCCGCGCATTGAGGAGGAAATATAAGATCAACCATAGCCCATAATTGGCTATGCGTAAAGTTTTTCCCCGTCCCCATGGCCGTTCACCCTTATTTAAAGACTTCCATCCGCATAAATTTCAGAACCGCAGGAGTCAAAATTACTATAAAGATCGATGGAAAGATCAAGCCCATCATCGGTAATAACATTTTTACCGGGGCGCCATGCGCTTTTTCTTCCGCCGTTTGGCGGCGGACAACTCTCATTTGCTCCGATTGGATGTGTAATACTTTGGAAAGGCTTACGCCCAATTGTTCACTTTGGATCAATGCCGCCACGAAGCTGGTCATTTCCGGAATGTCAATCCTTTCCGCCATGCTCTTAAGCGCTTCCCGCCGGATCTTTCCCAATTGCATCTCTTTAATCGCGATCGCGAAAGACTGTGAAAGCTCGTTGTCCCATTTACTGGCGACTCTCGCCATGGCGGCGTCAAAACCAAGGCCAGCCTCTACACAGATGGTTAATAAATCCAGAGAGTCTGGCATCTGCCTGCGAATCGCGTGTTGTCTCTTCTTAACTTCGCCATTCAGCCAAAGGATCGGAAAGTTATATCCAAGCAAGCCCGCCAACAAGGCATAAACAATCGATTGGGTATAACTCTGGTTGAGAATTGTAAACTTCGCCATCACAAATGTGAATACGGCGAAGATGATCATCACAATAAAGCGGGTTGAAAGGAACAGCGAGGCGTCAAATGAGTTGGTTTTGCCAGCCAAGATAATTTTGCGTTCGATGTCGTTCAATACATTTTTTTTCGTATTCCTCGATGCCCGTTCACCTATTAACCTGAGAAATGGATAAATTACCCGCTCTGTAAACGGTAGAGCCATCTCAATTTCTTCAATGGAGGCAGATTCTTCCTTTGAAGCCAATTCTTCTAATCGCTTTAACAAAGCGTCAGACTCTTGCTGTGGGATCCGCGAGCTTAATAGGACCGCGAACCATACAATCCCCAATCCTATCACCATTAAGATCAATACAATGCTTGCCCAATCCATATTAAACCTCGATATCCGCCATCTTCATCATCACCCAATATCCCAGGGTGATTAGCACAACTCCAACACCCAAGGCAGTCAGTCCACAGGTCAAATTCTTAAAATACTCACCCATGTAATCCTGGCTTACCAACCACAAAATTCCAAATACGGCAAATGGTACTCCCGCCAGAATTTTGGCTGATGTTGTAACCGTCGCCACTAAAACCCTGATCTCACCTTTGATCTTCACCCTCTCCCGGATGGTATATGAGATCGTATCCAGGATATTTGCCAATGGTCCACCGACCTCGCGTTGGACATTGATCGCGGTGATGATAAAATCAAGATCAGCGCTCGGTATTCTCCGAAGGAGGTTTGCCAGGGCTTTTTCCATCGGCACACCAAGCTGCATTTCCTGAACTACCCGATGAAATTCCTCACTGATCGGTGGCGGCATTTCACTTGCCACCGATTCCAAAGCTTGCATGGTAGAGAACCCGGCTTGCAAACCATTAACCATCAGGTTTAACATGTCGGGCAGTTGTTGATTGAATTTCTTAAGGCGATTGCCTTTTTGCGAATTTAAATAGATGATTGGCAGGGCAAATCCCATTGCCGCGCCTAAAAAGCCTGAAAAGATTCGAGCTTCGACCGATGTGCCGACAAACATGAATCCAATTCCACCTATTAAAATAACCAGAATGACAATTAGCGCAATGAACTCCCCACTTTTGAATTTCATATCAGCCTGGGAAAGGCTTTTTTGGAGTCGATCACCAAAAGAAGATTGTTCTACTCGCTTATTAACCCATTCAGTGAGAACCCGTTTTCCTTCCGCGTTTGAAAGGTCTACAATCGCCGCATCATCTTCACTTTGAAGTCCGCTCAACCTGCCCTCAAGGTCCGGTACTGATTTTGGATCTCTTGAAAGATAAACCAAAGCGATAATCAAACCCGCCAGAACGATAAGTCCGATGATGATAACGATCCAATTCATAAGGCCTCGATTTTGGTGATCACCTAACCACTCCTCCGGGTATTTAATCCAAAGAGGGAAAGGGGTACAGTAATTCCAGCGGACTCGAATTTCTCCATGAAACTCGGCGCCAAGCCTGTCGGCCTTAAAGTGCCGTTGATCTTACCGTTATCAATTCCTGTTTGGTTGAAAACAAAAAGATCAGTAGTCGTAATCACATCGCCTTCCATACCACTTACTTCAGTAATATGGGTTACTTTGCGGGTGCCATCACGCATTCTTTCCTGGTGGCAAATCACATCTATCGCGGAGGAAACTTGCTCACGAATCGCCCTTACCGGCAAGTCCATGCCTGACATCAAGACCATCGTCTCAAGGCGGCTGAGGGTATCTTTTGGACTATTGGAGTGAAGCGTGGTCATCGAGCCGTCATGGCCGGTATTCATGGCCTGAAGCATGTCCAAGGCTGCCTCATCCCGGATTTCACCGACGACGATCCGATCAGGGCGCATCCGCAAGGCATTCACAACCAATTGGCGGATGGTTATTTCACCCTTGCCCTCAATATTTTCAGGTCTCGACTCCAAAGTGATCACATGGTCCTGACGAAGCTGCAACTCTGCCGCGTTTTCAATGGTGATAATTCGCTCATCATCCGGAATAAAACTGGATAAAACATTCAAGAGCGTCGTTTTACCAGAACCAGTACCTCCGGAAATAACGATATTGCATCGTGCGTAAACACAGGCTTTGAGAAATTCGACCGCATCCGGTGTAATCGAGCCAAAATTGATCATATTTTCAATCGTGATCGGATTTTTGGCAAATTTACGGATCGTCAATGTTGGGCCGACCAGGCTGATAGGCGGAATGATCGCGTTAACCCGGGAACCATCCGGTAAGCGGGCATCGACGTAAGGGCTGGATTCGTCAACCCGCCGACCCAGGGGAGCCACAATCCGATCGATCACCGATTTTACGTGCTCATTGTTGTCGAATTTCCCGGGAACTCGCATCAACTTGCCTTTGCGTTCGATATAAATTTGATCCGGACCATTGACCATGATTTCTGTAATTGAGTCATCTTCGAGTAACGGTTGTAAGGGACCGTAACCCAGAATGTCGGCAATGATCTGTTCAAATAAGCGTTGTTTTTCCGGTCGAGTGAGGATGACACTTTCCTCAGCCAGGATGTCTTCAAAATTGGTAAGGATCTGCTTCCTGACCTCATCCGTTTTGGAGATGTCCATATCCGCGTTAAGCTCGTTGATCAGCTTATTCTGAACCCGATTTTTGATATCCGTTACTGCCCCGTGCGCGCTATCGCCACCGCTGGAACCAACTGATTTTACCGCTCCTTTAACTCCGCTCCCAATGCCTTTCTTGGGCGCTGACGGGTGCTTCTCAGGGGCAGGTTCGTGTCGACTTTGTTCTTGTTCCAGCCGTTTTAATAACGACATTACGATTTCCTCTGCTCGATCTCAGATTCGGGGTTTACCAATTCCATCACTTTACGAGCCACATTTAAGGTCTGCCTTTTGATTTCAGTATCTTCCGAGTCAATGGTAAACGGAATACCCCGGTTGATCGAAGTTAAAACAGTCTTCTCATCCAGAATGATTTCGTGCTCGATCGGGATTTTCAGGTTTTTACTGATTCGGTCGGCGCTAATACTGATCCTTTTATCGGCTTTGTTCATCACCATCAATATCTTTTCCTTGCTTATATTCAGAGTATTCATTAAATCAAGGAAGATTTGGGCGTTACGAATCGCGGGTAGGTCCTGCATGATCGGAACAATGATCAAGGACGTCCGGTCTAAAGTCGTAAGGAAGAGGTCATCAATCTGTCTTGGAAGATCGGCGACTATGAATTTGTACTCAAGCAAGAGCGCGTCCAAGGCGATTCCAAGCGACTCCGCTTGGATTTGTTCCGCGAGTTCAAATTTTGGAGTTCCGAGCACCACATCCAGATCCGACGATTTGTGGTGCATCACGAGATTCCCGATCACTTCCGAGTCGAGTTGTTCAGCACGGGTCGTAAAATCCAGTATGTTGTATCTCGAATTTTGATTTATGAACATCGGAACATCGCCGTATTGGTTGTTAGCGTCCAACAGAAGAGTTTTTCCATCCAGAGTTTGTAATGCGCAGGCGACATTCACGCTCAAGGTGGTCACCCCGCTCCCGCCCTTGGGAGCATATACCATCACCAGATGGCCATTCTTCTTGGCTGGTTCTCCAACCGCGGAAGCCGCCAACAAGGCAGCTCGTTCGACTTGTCGACGTTTCCGCTCATCCCGCGCGAATGCCGCCGCTCTCCGAACGGTTGAAATTAATTCATCCGGTTCCGGCGGTTTGGTAAGGTAATCCCGGGCTCCCGCGATCATCGCCTTGCGCATATAACTTATCTCACCTTGTACGGTGAGCATGATCACCTGAGCTGAGGTGTCCTTGGAATGAATGATCTCGGTCGCCTTGATCCCATCCATATCCGGCATGTTGATGTCCATCAACACCACGTCCGGATCTGATTTTTCGCAGACATCGATCGCCTCCTGACCTGAGCCAACTGAGGCAATGACATCAATATCTGTCTCAAATTCAAGCAGTTGAATGATGTTGTCTCGGGTATTGCTGATATCATCGACTACTACAAGTCGAATTTTGGCTGGTTCAGGATTTGGCATAGGTCAGAAGATCCTTTGTTATGGAGTAGTTGGGTAATAAATATTGTTATCCATTATATAAGGTAATTTTTCAGGAATTACAACATTGTATTGGCTGAGGAAATACTCCATATCGGTGCTTACCGGTTCTGTAAGGTTAATGTCTTCATCGTTCCGAAGGGTAAGATTGAACCTTACTTCGAGTTCCAGCAGATAAGACAAGGCGATGGCATCCTGTGGAGTGACGATCAAGGAGATCACATCCGGGATCAAGGGCGGCTGTGGAACTGGATTTCCGTTGTCATCTCTGGTCTCCGGAGGTCGGGTATCAATGAATGTACCAATGTGTAATACCTCAATGTTTTGAAGGATCATCTGACTCACGGTTCGGGGTCGTTGCAATTCAGATGGTACAACGTAGAAATATTGTTGAAGATTTCCGTCTTGTTCCGCCCGGCCGTCGATCCCTATGCTCGACTGGGATACCATCTCTGGTCTGACCCCATTTTGATCCGTGGGACCCGTAATTCCGGAACTTTGATTAGGCAATTTGGTTTGGAATTCCGGATCGACATCATAGAAACTGGCAGTCGCGATCACATTAACATGGTTGCCATCTTGAATTCCATAAGCAACCGAGCTTAATTTTTCAATTGGAATGGTTACCGCTACCATTCCCGGAGGAATCAGCTTTTGAACGTTTACGGGAACAGTTCCACCAGCAGACAAGCCTGGCTTATCGGATACCATATTCTGGGTCACTGTCACTCCCTGGCTTAAAGTAACTTTGGCATATTTTCCGACCACGAGGTTGGGATCAACGATCAGGTCTTCAGAAACCTGCGCCGCGGGCAAGGCAACCATGGTCAAAGCGGCGGCGGTAATTTCCTCCCCTTCGTTGACGGTGGCAGCCAGGGCGACGACCTGTTTGGTCTCCACAGAAGCCTGCGTTTGACCTCCGATTAAGCTATTTAATAAATCGGTATTCATAAAGACATAAGCGATCCCGCTTAGTATTACGATCAATATGATCAGGATTAATAATAATCTTGTCCCACGAGCCATCTAACACCTCCGAAATTCATTAATAACCTAATAATAATATTTTATAGCAATTTATCGGATTCAACGACATCATTTTTATTAATTGGCAGGAAAATTTTTAGATTGAAACCGGATTTACCATCATCTTCACGTTGAAATAGTCCGCCTGCCGCGTCGATCTGCGCACGAATGATTCTCAAGCTGAAATGTTCCTTTTCTTCCTTCGAATTTTGACCAATTCGAGTACCTGAGCCTTGCAAATTAATTTCAATTCGGGTCGGATAACATCCAACTTTCAAAAAAAGAACCTCGCCGGCAGGTTGTTCACCGGAACCTGTCAGCAATTCCTGCAACATTCTAAAAACCAGGTCTTCAATCTCCTGCCGATAGCGCAGATTGCTTCCTTTGGTTGTAAGCCGGATATTGATTTTGTTACGCTGTTTGAGCAATTCCACATAATGGGACAAGGTCGGAAGCAAACCCAGATCGTCCAGCATCATCGGACGAAGCTCAAAAATGAAAGAACGGATGTCCTTCAAGGTAGCCATAGCGGTTTCCTTGAGCCGCTTTAACTCTTTTTTCGCGGCTGATGGTTCCTTATCAATGTATTTGGCTGCCAAATCAATGGAAAGAACCATATTGGCCACAGTCTGGGCAGGACCATCATGGATCTGGCGCGAAATTCGTCCTCGCTCCTCCTCCTGCGCAGCCATGATCAGATTCAATTCTTCCATCGGTAGATTATTTACCACCTCTGACCCATTTAAACGGGAAGCCATCGACCTGGCTTCAGATTGAATTTCGAGCATTTTTAATAAATTGGCGTGATAATGACCCATGTATTGTTTTTCCGCGTGCATCTTAAGCAAACGTGACTGATTCTCCTCAATCATATCCGCCAAGCTTAGAAAATTGGAAATCTCAGTCTGCTCAATAGAGTTTGAAACCACTTCTCTTATTTTGGTTTGTTGGCTAAGCAAATTGTTTAATACCTCAGTTGCCGAACTGATTTCCGCTGAAATCGCCAAAAATTCCTTTTCGATCCGTTCAATTTCCCCTTCGATAAACTTAACCAGTTTTTCGTCAATCATCGACAAAGGCCTTTAACGAGTAAAGAATTTGGAAGCGAATCAATGGATCATCCAGTCAATCCAATATATCCAAAATTCCCGCCTCGAAACGTTTCAAAAGGCTTTCAATTTTCCAGTCTGCTGACAGGAAAACGCGGCCAAAATCAAAGCGGTTTATGATTCGCTTAACTTCGTTCTTTAATTATTATAAAGCAGGGGTGGAATCGTGCAACCAATAAAACTCAGGGTCATTGGCGGTCCTTTTCCTCCAGAATATCCGCCCATAATCGGGTCGTGCGGGTTGAATCCCACCTTACCCAGTAGAGTAGAATCACGATCACCGCGGAAAGAACCAATAAGCCGGCGCCATTATCGAACCAGGTCATGGAAAAGAAGGTAAATATTTCGATTATCACGAGGAAGGAAATCACCAACCAATAACCGGATGCCTTCCAACGATTGCTGATTCTGGTAACGATTAAATAAATTCCCCCCAAATTTACAGACAACCAACTCAATTTACTCCCGATTCCCAGGATGGCTGGTGCCGCCAATGAGAGGGCAATGATCCATAGAAAAGCGTTTCTATCTCTCTGGGCAATGGTGTGCCATTCAAAAAGGATTAATGCAAGAATGATTACCGAAAGAATTCTTGAGATGGTTTGTCCGGTTGCGGGGAATCCGCCTTCGAAGATCTTCACGCTGGAGATTAATTCACCGTTCTGCCAAAAACGAATTTGGCTGCCGAGGTATCCCAGGTACCATTGTGGATAAAAAATATGCGCTAATAACAGAAGCAAAGCGAAGGTCATCAAAAAGCCTGCCAAAAAACGCCATTCTTTACGATAGATGACCCATAATAAGATCGAAATCAAAGCGAGACCAAAAGTCTCAAGATTGGTAAAACCTAAGGCAAGCGTTACCCCGCCAATTTCCGGCAGATCATTTCGTAACGCCCAATAGCTCAGACTGATCCACATCAGAGTCAGGATGATGCTTTCTCCAGACTTAATGCTCAACCATAGTGGTGGCCAGGCGATGAGGATCAGGAGCAAGAGAGCCAGAAAAATTTTTTCAGATTGCCAGGGTATTGAAAAGTAAGTTACAGCTAAGATGATCACGGTCGCGATTTCCAACAAACTCAACCGGATTGCCGACGCCCAATCAAAATCAGGAATTGCCGCCAGGGGAAAATCGAGGATGGTACGGTAGAAGGGTTCATGGTAGGAAATCAAGCCCGGTTCAATGGAATCGGTCATCAAATTTCCAGCCGCGCTTAACGCTTCCTTACCATAAGGGTTTTGACCTGAAACCAGATAGCCTCTCGCCGCACTCCATTCGACCGCGAAATCATCCATAGCCGCGATCGGGCGGATTACCAACCAATTTAGATAGGTTAATCCGATAAAAATCACAACCCCCGCGAGATAGAGCAAATACCTCCGATCCCCCTTTGGGTTTTTAACCAGACTCATAGAACCAACCTGAAAACCGGGCGGGTGGGAGTGTTGCGCTTGACTTCGGTAAATCCCGCTGCCTGAAATGTTCCGCTCAAACCGGTATAAACAAACACGTCCGGAAATTTTCTCTGTTCGGTGTCAGTGGGATATCCTTCCAGAATCTTCGCGCCTTTCGATCGCGCGTATTCCGCCGCGAATTTTAGCAAAGCGATGGAAATACCTCGCCGGCGATGGCTCTTCTTGGTAAAAAAGCACGAAACCGCCCAAACTTTTTGCTCATCCGCCGATTTGGTGCTGAGCGCTTTCTCCATCCTCGGATACTGGCTTTTTGGTTCAACTGCGATCCATCCCACCGCTTGCTCACCTTCCATCGCCAGCAAACCCGGAACAATCCCGGATTCAACCGTCATTTTCTGAAATTCGTATGCCAACGATCCACTGGATTCTCTGAACTGCTTCGCGCTAAATTTCCAATACGTACACCAACAGCCGCCGCACGCTCCGCGTTCGCCAAAAAGCTCAACAAATTTTTCCCAATTTGTGGTCGATAAAGGTTCAAAAGATAGCATATCAGGGGACTAAAAACCTCACCGCACCCGGAAAAATCGAAAATTCCGCCTCACTTACAAAATCTTTTGCCACCTCACCATCGGTGTGCATCGGGCTCGGATTTTCCAATTTGATCGAAAGCCGATCCGTGAAGACTTCATGAATGTCCGGATCAGTGACATAATTTTTATCACCTCGCATCATCGTTTTTGGCAAAACAGCAAACATACTCCGCCGATTCGGTTTGAACCCATACACAACGGTAAGCATTCCGTCATCCACCACACTATTCAAACCCATGTAGAACATTCCACCCGTACGGCAGCCATTTCCAATATAAGCCAAGGAGAGAGGTCCTTTGTACTCGCCGCCATGCCACTTCAATTCGCCGGACCAGACTGGCTTGTCCATGATCGCGTTCACCGCCGCTACCAGATAACGGATCATTCCTTTGATCCAGGTAATTTTGCTCTGGATCACCGTTACGTAAGGTTCGATGCCCAGACCGCAATTATTAATGAAGTAGATGTCATTAACTTTTCCAAGGTCAATTTGGCGGGTTTTTCCGTTTTTAAGCGCTGAAACTGCTTCCTTCAAGTCGGTTGAAATTCCCATCGCGTATGCGAAATCATTGCCGGTTCCCAAAGGCAGCAATCCAAAGGTGGGTAGATTTTCCACCCCTACGGTATGGGTAATCGCGTTCACCACTGTGCCAATCGTTCCATCACCGCCGGCGGCAACAATATGATCATAACCATCAATCGCCGCTAAACGTGCTAATTCATACAGAGATGCCGGGTCAGCCGAGTGAACTACATCGTATTTGATTTCGTACTCCCTCAACAAGGCTTCCACCTCCGGCCAACGTTTGGCGGAGTTCCAACGGTTTGAATAGGGATTGTGAATGACCTTAATCTTCATACGCTCACTTTTCCAGTTAAAATCTGATCCAACTACTCCGCCATCCAGAGGATACCCAATACGTGAACAACGATATCTGATTTCTTGGGGCGGATCAAGATCTCCTCGAGCTCAAAGTCCGCGCTCAAGGCTTCCATATCAGCGATTTCAGATTCTAACTCCATTTCGAGATCCTGCAAAGCAGCCCTGTAAGCCTCAAGGGTGTCTTCAGCCCGCTCGATATCTCCAGATTGCTGCATGGATCGGGTTACGCCTTTCAGCGCAGTACCTGCCCTCGATATATTGGATGAGCTGATCAGTTTGCCGGTAAATGCACCTAATAACGTTGTTCCAAACGAAACCGCAGTTTGCATCTTGGATTGATTTGCCTGCTCTTTTTCACGATCCACAGCCAATTGGGCTTTACGGACTTTCTCTTGTGCGCTGCGGATTTTCGCTGCGTATTTTGCCCGCATATCTTCAACAACCTCATCACGTTGTTCCCGACGGAGTTGGCGGTTCCGAGCTTTGAATTCCTGCTCGGTCTCATCCTCGCGGGAATATTCCTTGGATACCGGATCGTAATAAATGGTTTGGGAAGCGGTTTGATACAAGTGATCGACCAAACCAGCCCTCCAACTTTTATAATTTTTTTCCTTCACAATCTCAGAATTGGGCTCTAAAAATTTTGCGCCTTCAACCGATTTTCGTCCAAAATCACGCTGGTCGAATTCCCTCACTTCCGCTTCTTCCCAATTCAGACGTAGGGAATCAGGATCAACATCCAGAGTTAACCAATAATCTGTGGCGGAAATTAGGCGCGATTTTATATGGGCAAATTTTACACTGGCGTTCCCAACCAGCACTGGTCGATAAACCACTTCGCCTCTCGAGGGAACTCGATTGTAATAAAGCTGTTGAATTGTCGCGGGGATAATCGGCGCGCTCTCCACTTGTTCGCCTTCCACATTCGGGCGGTTCTCAGGCGGGTTCGCGCTTTCGACCGCTTCTCTTGCCTGTACGCCTCTGCCGCCCATCAATTGTTTGATCTGATCGCGGGTCAATGGACCAGCCAGGTAGGATAACACCCAGCGGGTTTGGAAGAGGCCAGGTTCATCCTCGTGAACGTTATTCATCAAGAAAACTCTTTTACCGAGATCGGATATCAAGCGGTCAAACAAGGCGCGATCGAAGGCAGATGATTGGGAGGCGCTCTCGAGCCCTTCGATCATCTTCATCTTGTCCCGTTCGGTTTGCAGGCGTCCAATAAACCAGGTCCCGATATTGCCCAGTCCTTTATAATCAAGGTCAACCGGATTCTGGGTACTTAGCACCAAACCAAGCCCAAAAGCACGTGCTTGTTTCAGCAAACTGATTAATGGCTTTTTGGATGGCGGATTTTCAACCGGTGGAAAATAACCGTAAATCTCATCCATGTAGAGTAACGCTCTCAGGCTGGTGGTGCCGCTTTGGGAGCGAGCCCAAGCCAAAACCTGGTCCAGCAAAAGCGTTACAAAAAACATTCGTTCCGGGTCGCTGAGGTGAGCGATACTGAACACCGAGACTCGTGGTTTGCCTTTTTCTGTAAAGAGCATTCTACTGATATCCAGCGCCTCACCGTTGAGCCAGGTACCAAAGGATGGCGACGCGATCAGATTATTTAACATCATCGCCAGGGTGAGTCGTTCTTTTTGTGGATAGAAAGTTTCGAGGTCCAATACACCGATCTTCTTAACCGGTGGATTCTGAATCGCGCCAATCAAGGTTGGTATATCCAAATCCTTGCCTTCCCGCCATGCCTGATCAAAGATGTTGGAAAGAAGGATATGTTCCCGGCTGGTCAGTGGATCGGATGAGATTTTTATTAAGGTAAGCAGACTCGAAACAGTCGTGCTGATTTTTTCCTGAAAAAGTTCCTCATCGCTGGTGATTGCTTTCACGGGAGTGGAAAGAGTTTTGAGAATTGAAACCGGAATTCCCGCGGTGGAACCAGGGGTGTAAATCACAAAATCAGCGGCATCTTTAAAGCGCTTGACCCGTTCAAGATCCTGACCCCAGGAGGCCAAACCATCCTTCCAGGTTTGAGCTTGTTTGCCGGCATATTCCAACGAACTCATTCCCTTTTTTCGGGCTTCTTCGCTATTCACCCAGGGCAGAAAATCCTCCGCGGTCATGTTCGGAAATGCCAGGAGAAGGTTGGTTAAATCCCCTTTAGGATCGATGACAATCGAAGGAACGCCATCAAGCGCGGCTTCCTCGATGATTCCAACACACAGTCCTGTTTTTCCGCTCCCGGTCATGCCAACCGCTAACGCGTGGGTAACCAAGTCTTTGGAATCATAAAGAGTTAATTCATCTAATGTCCGCTGATCTTTTGGATCAACGTTTTTACCCAGATAAAAAACTCCTAATTTTTCATAATCCATGGCTTTTTCCTTTTGGTTAATGTTTCTTTATTTTATATCAATTCTCAAACCTGAAGAAATGATCATCATCCAGGCTCTTTCAATACCTGGTTCTCTCCAGATGCTCTTTGCCAGAAGATACTTAAGCCAAACCAACCTTTATTCAGCGTGTGGTATACTCGATTTATTGGATTGAACTTATCTGTCCGTTGGACAGTTTTTAGGTGTACCAAAACCCACTTTAATTTTAATTGAGGAGTAAGAAAGAATTTAATGTCAAAACAACTTAAGATCATTCCCCTGGGCGGATTCGGGGAAGTTGGCAAGAATATGCTTGCCTATGAATTTAACGGTCGTATCCTGATCGTGGATGCCGGTTTAATGTTCCCGGAAAACGATATGATTGGGATTGATTACATCATCCCCGATTACGATTACCTGACCGGTAAGGAGAACAAGGTCGATGGGATCATCATCACTCATGGTCATGAAGATCACATCGGCGCGATCCAGCACGTCATCAGACAGGTGCCAGCCCCAATATTTGCCACCGAATTAACCGCCGGGTTAATTGAAGTCAAACTCGCCCGCTCCGGATTATCCGGCAAGGCAGACCTGCGCAAGGTCAAAGCCAATTCTGTGATCCAGATTGGCCCATTTAAAGTTGAATTTTTTCATGTAAGTCATAGCATCCCTGACGCGGTTGGTATCGGCATCACTACCGCGGCTGGTTTGGTAGTTCATACTGGCGACTTTAAGATCGATCACACCCCTGTTGATGGTTGGACTACCGATTTCGCGAAATTGACTGAGTTTTCGCGACGCGGTGTGGACATCCTCCTCAGCGATTCAACCAATGCGGAAAGACCGGGCTGGACTCAGAGCGAACAGGTCATTACCCCTGCCTTCGAATCTGTTATTCAAAAATCGCGCGGCAGAGTGATTGTCGCGACCTTCGCTTCGCTCATTTCCCGCCTTCAACAGGTAGCCGATGCCGCGATCAAATTCGAGCGCAAGGTGACTTTTGTTGGCACAAGCATGGTGGATAACACCAAAATCGCTCGCAAGCTCGGTTATCTGATCATCCCTGATGATTCCATTCTTCCAATTGAGGAAGCGCTTAAATTACCTGACGACAAAATTGTTATCATGTGCACCGGGTCCCAGGGCGAACCTTCTTCGATCATCGGACGTTTGTCCGCGGGTACAAACCGTCAGTTTGACCTCAAACAAGGTGACACGGTAGTCCTCAGTTCTCACCCAATCCCCGGTAACGAGGAAGCGGTTAGCCGAACGATCAACCGAATGCTCCGAATGGGCGCGGATGTGATCCACGACGCGCTTGCCCCTGTTCATGTTTCCGGCCATGCCAGCCAGGAAGAGCAAAAACTGATGATAAACCTGGTCAAGCCGCGTTACTTTATCCCCATGCATGGAGAACTGCGTCAGTTGAAAAAGCATGCTCAAACCGCCATCGAGTTGGGCATACCGCAAGAAAATATCCAGGTAATTGAAAATGGGCAAACCGTTGTTTACGAAAAAGGAAACCTCACCCTTGGCGAACGGATTCCAGGCGGTTATATTGTCGTCGAAGGAGAGAGTATTGGCGATCAGAATTGGACTATTCAGAAGGAGCGTGAAGCGCTCTCCCGTTCAGGTATTCTGATCATCAACCTCGGAATTGATAAATTTACCAACCGGGTTTTGGATGAGCCTGAAATTCTAACGCGTGGTTTTATTTCTGAGGAAGAAGCAAAAATCCTCATGCCCAAGATCAGTAAACGGGTGGTCGATGTTATTCACTCGGGTGGTTTTCAGATGGAAAAGGATATCGTCAACATGGTTAAGAGCTTTGTTTTCAACGAGACCCGCAAGCGCCCGATGATTTTTGTGACCATGACCAAAGTTTAACGCGCTGAAATCCAATCAGCGATCGTTCGATCGATTTTCCCCATGGGGAGATCGGCAAGCAACTTTAATTCAACCCATTCTCCTCCTCGCGAATCGTGAGGAGGAATGTTTTTAAGGCCGCCCAGGTACACCTCTTCGATGACTTTAAAATGAGTGTATGCGTGCCTTATAACCAGGATCTGCTGCTCGGGCTCAAAATCAAACCCGATCATTGCGGTCAAGGCATGGATTGAATCATCCATAGAACCATTTCCGTCCTCAACGGATGGGAACTCCCATAATCCTCCCAAAAGTCCAATTTCCGGTCGTTGGAACAAACAAATCATTCCCTCAAAAAGCAGCACAACGCCGATCTTCCTGACTATTGGCACAATTTTCTTTTCAGCACGTAAGGGTAAAGCGGTTGGGTTCTCGCGTGAAGCGCAGTCCAGGTATAACGGGCAGGCAGCACAGTTCGGAGAGGTTGGCTTGCATACCTCCGAGCCGAGATCCATTAACGCTTGATTGAAGTCTGCCGACCTCCCGTTTGGAAAGATCTGCCAGCGGTAATGCTCCACATCTTCCGCGAATGCCCTTGTTCCAAGTAGTTTCGTGATCCCAAACAGACGCGCGAAAACCCGATTGATATTACCATCAACAGGAAAAGCATCCTGGTCGAAGGCAAAGGAAGCGATCGCTGCCGCGGTATAGGCGCCGATTCCCGGAAGACTTCTCAATTCGTCCATGTTTTCGGGCAATCGTCCGCCATGTTTCGCCACGATGATTTTTGAAGCCTCATGTAATTTTCTGGCACGGGTGTAATAACCCAACCCTTCCCAGGCTTTTAATACCTCCCGCAAATCCGCGTTTGCCAGACTGTACACATCCGGAAAACGCTCCATCCAGCGAAAATAGTAATGGATTACGCTTTCAACTCTGGTTTGCTGCAACATCACTTCTGAAATCCACACTTTGTACGGATCTTTGACATCCCGCCATGGCATGCTTCGGGCATTCATTGCGTACCAATTCAGAATTTTGTTTGTGATTTCGTTCATGTTAAAAATACACGCCCCTGGTTTGTTGTTTTATTCAACGACCTGGAGCGCGCGCTTCCTTTTGTACTTTGATTGTTAAAACTGAAATCCCTTTTTCGCCTCAACCAATTTTTGATCAAAGTTCTCTATGTAATCAAATAACTGATATTTAATCTTTACCCAATCCTCGGTTGAAAGTACCTTACGGGCTTCCTCCAAATCGGGCGCCAACAAGGCGACCTGAATTTGCGGATATTCTCCGTAGATCGTTGCCCAGGCTTCTGAAGGTTTTAATCCAAGGCGTTGAATGCCCGGAATCAGTTCGCGAATTACGAACTCGTAATACTCACCTTCTTTATCTGGAGCAATATCCCAGGTCATCAGAATCTTGATGGCCATTATTCTTCTTTGCCGTTCCCTTTGGTCGCCATTTCCAATACAATCACCTTCGTTTCCTCACCCAGGTTCGATCGGGTGATCTTCAAAGAGGTTTCGGGTTGGACATCAGAAATTCCCATCTCTTTCAGAAATCGGGTCAATGGGTCCAGTTCAAGTTTTAAACCGGGTAATTGGTAGTGCATTGGAACAACAATATTTGGTTCGATCATCGAGATCAGTTCAGCCGCTTTTGAGGCATTTAAACTATTTCCACCCCCTACGGGTACCAGAGCCACATTCACATCTCCCAGGACTTCGATCTCCGCCTGGGTGGGTAATTGTTTCAGATCACCAAAATGAGCAACTTTTATCCCATCAAAATCGAAGTGGAAAAGCAAATTCTTTTCGCCGTTACCATTTCCGCGTTCTGTCAGTACCCCTGTGATAAATACCCCGCCGATCTCATATTCGCCAGGACATGTAATCACATGTGAAGTACCTTTGACCGCGCTCACATAATTATGACCCGGCGCATCATGACTGGTTGTCACGATGTCCGCCTTCAACCTCAATGGCTCGAAACCGACAATCTCGTTATTGTAAGGGTCCATCACGATCGATGCCATTCCTCGTTCCATAATTCGGAAACATGAATGACCATACCATACGATTTCCATAGAATCTTCTCCAAATTCTTTCGATGATCCAACACTTTGATTATACCAACGGAAAAACTGCCGACAAATTTTACCTTCCAATGCTAATAAAACAAAAATTGTGCTATTGTTAATGTAAGAATTCAGCACACACGACGTCCAGATCGGAGGATGTGATGACAGACAAAACCAACCCCCTCAGGAACATTTTATTGGCCGATGACGGCACCGAAAATATGGTTTCCGCCATCAAATTTCTCGCCGACCTTCCTCACGGCGATGATTGCTCAGTGACCGCAATCCGGATTTTCACTCCCACCGAAGGTTCGGAATACTCCCGGATCGAAGAGGAAATGAACATCACTCGAAACTTCCTCAAAAGCCGCCATTTTCATTTTTCCACCGAAGCGATCCTTGGTGATCCGGTTAAAGAAATCATCCACCGGGCAGAAGCTCTCCATCCTGATCTCGTCGTTCTGGGCGGCAAGGCAACCGGTAAGTTTGGCGGATTATTAGGCAATGTCGCGACAGAGGTGACTCACGCCGGAAAATGGCCTCTTCTCATCGTTAAAAAACCATTCCAACATCTTCGTAAAGTGTTGCTCGCGGTAGACGGTTCTGAATACAGCCAACATACCGCTGATTTTCTGAACACTTTTCCGCTTAATGAGCCTTGCTGCCTGACCGTGACCCACATCGTTCAACCGGTTCAGGTAACTTATCCCATTGAACCAGCCGGAATGGCGCTCGCAGCGATCACCCCTGCCGAAGAAGAACGGATCAACAACGAAAATCTCGCCATTGGACGGGAAATGGTAAACAAGTTAAGCGGGAAATTAACATCCTTCTCCGAAATCGATCAAGTGGTCGCCCTGGGAGATATCGTTGAAGAAATTCTCGCCCTCCTAAAAAAAGGCGAATATGACTTGCTGGTAATCGGCAGCCGGGGACATGGCAACCTGAGCGGTTGGCTACTTGGTAGTATTTCGCGCAGTCTGGTTCAATCCGCTCCGAGTTCAATCCTCGTTTTTAGGAGTGGTATCTAACAAAAATCTACAGCCCCCGAAAAACCGGGGGCTGAATCTTTAATTTTTCTGAAAAATCTTTTTAAAACCATCTCCCACTAAAAAGGGAAAATAAAGGATCAAGAAGGACGCCAACCCAATCAATTCCAGGAATGGGATATAAAATGGCCACGCAGGAAGAAGATCGATTACCGAGGCAGTTGATGGTTTTTGATTTATGAACAAATAATTGCTTCCGAGGATAAGATTGATCACAAAGACGATCACCATGTAAACATTGGCGTAAATCAAGACTTTTAGAATATCCTTCCAAGTTGGTCTCAGTCTTTCGACAACCGTCATGTAAACCCCAGTCAAGATCAAAAAACTATGTGCGGTTACCGTTTGAATGTAGCGATAATGAGGAAAACCGTATGCCCCCGATTCCGGAGTGAGGACTGCCTGTATTGCTCCACCAACACCCAGGAAGTAAACGAACGGATATAAACGCCGATCATCGGTCAGCATCATATAACCTGCGACCCAAATCATCAAACTGCACATGTGCAGCGGGAGCATGGTCTGAACGGTCCAGGTGTGGTTAACAACATTCCAAAGATGCCAGCTAATCTCCGCGCCCCACATGAAAAATACTATCGCGTACCGGGTAAAATCCTTCACTCTCTGGGAGGCGTTTCGAATCATGACGACGCAAACGATCAAGATTAACAATGTAATCAAGGTCGCGATATGACCCGACCCAAACAATTCGAACGGTGGACCATCATAATCAACCGAAAAGTATTTTCCCAAATCCATAAGAATAAGCTCCTGAATGAAATAAATAATGAATATTATGACATGCAAGCAACCTTAATCAAATAGGGAATCAAGCCGCTCCGGGTCGCGACCCGTAAACCAAAAGAACCTGCCTTTTTGTCAAAGGCAGGTTCGCTTTAGAGAGAATTGAATTAATTTTGACTCAAGTGATCTTTATGCCGGCCAGATTAATGCTGCCCGCCTCCCTTACCGTTACCACCTGCCCAACCGGGTTGTCCGGTTGCGCTGCGGAAGGTAAAAACTTCCCCAGATGAATCCAAGGTGATGGAGGCTGCTGAGACCAGACCTTCAGGACTCAGATAACCCGTTATTGTTACAATCTCGCCAACCGTCGGAGCAAATCCGATCGAAAGCGCATAATTCTGATTGCCGGTCGCCACGCCAAGGGTAACTCCATCATCGGTCAGAAGAGTAAGAGTTCCAAATTCATAGGCAACCACTTCGCCGTGATAGGTAAGCAATTCAGTACTCATACCGGCTACCTGTCCAGCCCCGCCTTGTCCGGCGGCTCCCTGGTTTCCCTTACCATTCTGCCCGGCAGAAGTACTTCCCTGACCGGGAACGAAATCCGTCTGAGCGGCTGCCTGTGATGATGGATCTGAATTGGCAAAACCCTGGTTTTGATTTCCCACACTCCCGGAAAGGATGCTGGTCAGCATCTCGGCGGAGATGAGCTGGGCCTGATATTCAAGCCCGGATTCCGTCTGGAAAGCGCTGGCCATATTGCGCAGATGATTTTCTGCCCTGGTCATCAAATTTTGATATACATATTGGGTATCCGCGTTGTCGGCGTTACCGATTCGCTCGGTCAAGGCGTTAATTTGGAATTCCACCGCGTAAGCCAAACCTTGATACGCAGAAGCCTTGTCCATCTCAATTAACATCATCGACAACTCATACGCGCTCTGGATCCCCACATCCGAATAAACACCTTCCTGACCAGCCTCAAAAGGGTATCTTTCCCTTAAAATATCGAATTGACCATCCAGTTCTGACCTGGTGTCGATCATCTGGCGGAAGTTATCCATACTCCATTTGTTCACAGCGTATTCCTCGACATCAGAAACCATTCGATAAGTCTCCGCCAGGAAAATCAGATTCGCTGCTTCCTGCTCACTTAATTCAGAGGTTGGTATTGCCTCAAGCGCGTTCAGTTTAACCGTTTCCGGGTCCTGTCCAAACCAGGTGCCAAAAAGTCCGTTTCCGGCGGCATCCACAACCACAACGTTGTAAAACGCGCTTCCGCCAGCCACTACCAGGGCAGCCGCTAAAACTCCAATGAAAATGTTCTTCAACATGATATTTCTTTTCCTTTCATTTTCCCGCTCTGCGGGTTTTGAGAGAATAGTACCGATATATTGTAAAGATTTTGTGAAATTATTATGAAGATCATTGAAAGAAACCCAATATAATGGCAATCGTAGCAATCTTTACTTTTTCTTTGCAATTTCTACCAATCTTTTATTAAAATGATTTCTATACTCGGCTACGCATTAAAATCGTAATGGAGGAATCATGGAGCCAGAAGAAAACGAAAACAAACCCGGGACAGCGCCAAGTACAGTTGTTTCCCGACTAATGGAAAAATACAAACCCCAATCAATCCCTGAGGATGACCGCGGAAGGATGAAACTAGTGGTCAATAATTTGGTCCTCCACCTTCATCCATCCAAAGTTAACGCGCGATCCCTGCAATGGACCTACACCTGGGGCTTGGGCGGACTTTCCGCGATCTTAATGACCCTTTTAGGCGCGACCGGAGTGATTCTACTCAACAATTACACTCCAGCAGCCCCGCAAGCCTATCTCGATATTCTGGAAATTCGCAGCAATGTCTGGTTCGGTGAATTGATCCGAAATCTGCACCATTGGAGCGCGAATCTGCTCATCATCATCGCCGTTCTTCATCTTATCCGGGTTTTCGCCACAGGATCTTATCGACCCCCTCGCGAAACAAACTGGATCATCGGCGTATTAATGCTCGTTCTGGTGTTCGGCTCCAACTTTACCGGCTACCTGCTCCCCTGGGACCAGCTCGCTTTTTGGGCGATCACGGTCGGCACCAGTATCATCAGCTACATTCCATTCATCGGTGAAAGCCTTACCCGCCTCATTCTTGCAGGTCCGGAAGTCGGCGCGGGTACTTTGCTCAATTTTTACTCTCTTCACATTGCTATCATTCCACTTTTCATTTTTGGTCTGATGATGTATCACTTTTGGAGAATTCGCAAGGACGGTGGATTAACCATCCCGCGAACGGTTGAGGAGGTTGATCAAAACATTCCCGCCGATTCCGAAAAAGTGACTACTATCCCCCACCTCGTTCAAAAGGAATTGATCTTTGCTTTAGGTTGGTTGGCCGCCATCATCATCTTCGCGGCGTTGGTTCCAGCGCCTCTGGAAGGAATCGCTGACCCCAATGTTTCGCCAAATCCTGCCAAAGCCCCCTGGTATTTCATGGGATTGCAGGAATTGTTGTTACATTTTCATCCGATCGTAGCCGCCTTGGTCATCCCCGGAGTGGTTTTTATGGGTGTGCTACTCTTACCCTTCTATGATATAGACACCCGCAACATCGGTGTTTATTTCAGGTCCACCCGCGGAAGAGGCTTAAGCCTTTTAGCCGCAGGGTTGGCGGTAATCCTCACTCCCACCTGGGTTTTGGTTGATGAATTCCTCGTTGATTGGAGTGCCTGGCTTCCAAGCTGGGATACTCTCATCACCAACGGACTCATCCCGCTGGTTGCCATCCTTTTACCCCTCATCCTGCTTGACCAATGGGTAAAATCTGTTTTCAAAGCGGACACCGAGGAAAGAGTTTTATTCGTTTTCATGTTTCTATTCACCGCTTTCCTCATCCTTACCATCATCGGAATCTTCTTCCGCGGACCTGGGATGAGCTTGTACTTACCGTGGGCAATGCCCGCGGCGCATTAGAGATTAGAGGTTCATAATGACTGAAAATAGCGGCCGCTCGACCGGTCGAAGAGATTTTTTGAAAATTACCTGGGCAATGCTAGCGGGGTTGGCAGCCTTGGAATCAGGTGCGCTTACCTTGGCCTACCTGCAGCCCCGTTTGGCGGAAGGAGAATTTGGAGGCGTTATCAACGCTGGACCGGTTGAGAATTTTCCCAATAACTCGGTAACCCACATCACCAATGGCCGATTCTACATCGCCCGTATGGAAGATGGAGGTATGCTGGCCATTTATCACCGTTGCACCCACCTCGGTTGTACAGTTCCGTGGGACGCGAATCAGAATAAATTCATCTGCCCTTGCCATAGTTCGGAATTCGACTTGAGCGGAGACGTGCTTAACCCGCCCGCACCTCGCCCGTTGGATACCTTTGCCCTTGAAATCGTTGAAGGTCAGGTTCTGGTTGATACAGCCAAACCGATTCAACGCAGTAATGGCGATCTAGTTGAAGTGGTGTATCCATGAAATCTGCCTTTAAAATCAATTACGAAACAATTCTTGGAACTTTCTTTACCGCCATCATTGTCGCCGTGCTCGGATTCATCCTTATGGCTGAGCCAACCCGCATAGACGCTGCCAGTCAACAGGTGACCAATAGCCAGATCGTGGACGCGATGGCGATCTACGCTGAAAATTGCGCTCTCTGTCATGGGATTGCCGGCGAGGGAATCGGCACAAATCCACCCCTCAATACGGAGGGTCTGCGCGGCATGGATCCAATCGACTTGTACAAAACGATCTCGCGAGGTCGATACAACACCGCCATGCCCGCCTGGGAAGATACCGAAGGCGGACCGCTTTCTGCATACCAGGTGGATGAATTAGTAACATTCGTCCGATACGCTGATTGGCAAACCACCAGCGACATGGTGGTCAATATGGGCTTGGCGCCGTTGATTCCCTTCACCACCGAACCGGACCCTGAACTGATTGCCCAGGTGGTAGCCCTTCCGAATGGCGAGGTGCTCTCTCAGGCGCTCTCAACCTATTCCGCTCAATGTGTCAGCTGTCATGGAGCGGATGGTTTGGGCACTTCAATTGCCCCAGCCATCAACTCAGAAGAAACCCGCGCCAAATCTCCCGCGGAAGTTGAGCGGATCATTCAACTCGGGGTTCCCGGGACGTTAATGGCGGGGTGGGAGAACATTTTTCCCGCCGATCAGGGCAGTGGGGTGGTCGAACTCATCTCCCGCTGGGAGGAGATCCCGCTGGGCACTGTACCCGAACCGGACATCCCCATTCATACCACCGCGGAATCGATCGCGCTCGGATCGCAACTCTATACCGCCAATTGTTCCATGTGTCACGGACCCGAAGGGCAGGGTACTCAACGCGCCCCGTCTTTGAATGTCAAAACTTTTCTCACAGATACCAACGATCAAGCCATGGAATTGATTATCACCAACGGTGTTCCCGCAACCGCCATGCCTGCCTGGGGAACCAGAATGGTTGAATCTGACATCGAGGCGATTGTCGGTTTCATCCGCCAATGGGAACCAACCGCGCCGGAAGTCGCCAGCCCTGTTCGAGGGCGCGGCGGACCCCGCTGGGCGCAAACCGATTCTACGACTTCCCTCCCAAAAGGAAGCGCCGAAACTGCGGGCGGGATTAGCGCGCCCCAGCCGGAGAACCCGAATAATTCCGCCGGGCAGCAGCCAGCCGGAAACGGTGGACAGGGACAGGAAAGCCAAGGGCAAGGCGGCTATCGAGGCGGGCAGGACGCCGCGGCCACTGCTCAAATCGGATCCGAACCGCTCGATTGGCGCATCCTGACCGGAATATTCCTCGTGCTTGCCGTCGCCTTCAGCCTGATCAGCGCCGGGGTAAACATTCTGAGGCAGCGCCCTCCCCTGATCCAAAAGCTGGGTGAGGACGATACCAAAGCCGATTGACTTTTTCCTTGACGGAACAAGCTGGCGGAAGGTAAAATAAAGCTCCGCTGGGGCGATGGCGGAATCGGCAGACGCAACGGACTTAAAATCCGTCGATGGAGACATCGTGAGGGTTCGACCCCCTCTCGCCCCACAAAATATAGGCTTTTTATTTGTTTTTTGCTCAATATACCCGCATATAGCCATAGTTTGATCGTCAAAAAAAGGCAAAACTATGTCAAAAATCAGTTTAACACAACTGACTTTTTCGGTTTTATCCCAAGAGTTTTGTCTTAAGCTGACAATCGCCGACTTCATCCGTTGCACTAAATCTCTGACACCTCGCAACAAATACAAAATTTTACCATTCTCCGTACTTTACATAATTAGTAAGTTGATAGTAAAACCACCCCAACAACCCGCAAATCCCGATCAAAACAACCTCAAATATACACCGGAAAGCAATGTAACCACCTTGATACATCCAAAGCATTACCGATCCGGGTAAAATGATCCCCAGTACTATCAGAAAAAACAAAACCTTCTCGCCGGGCTTTAAAAAAGCAATTTTCAGTGAATCTTCATATTCTTTTTTCGTTTTCTGAATTACTTGCTCTTGATAATTAATCTCATTCGTAAGTTCCTTGGTTCGTTGCTCAATTCCACTTAAACGTCTAATTTCATTTAAAGGAACTCTTTCGTTTGATTTCAACACTTCTTTTACCGTATTCTCATTGTTATCAAATAACACACGCTCATCCCCGCGAATGTCCATCCTTAACTTGGTAAACACCACAACAATACCAATCCGGATAAGCTGCTCATCCGTAAAATACTCTCTAAACTGGCTATCTTCTCTCAATTCTTTAAATTTAAAATTGGATGATGAAAAATTTATCCCATTAAAACCTGTCGCCGTTCTTTCATTAATTTTTTTAACAACCCGCCGAAATGCCACATCCAGCCTTAAATTAAGCACTGAATATTCTGACGGTTTCCCGGCCAGCGTTGAATCGGTTTTATACTTAGCCTTGTCAATGATTATTTCTTTCACATTTTCATAAGTTAAATGTTTATTCAAATAATTTAAAACTACAAATTCTATACTTAATTTTCTCTTCTCATCCGTCTGTCTTTGCAACAAAGCTTTTGCTTCCGTATACGCTTTATTCGTATCTTCCTTTTGCCCAATCCGGTTCACCAACGAAGTAATCAAAAAACCGGCGATTATCGCCACAATCGTCGCCGTTGATTCCATCAAAGCAGACAAAAACCAATTAGGATCCATGGTTACCATATTGAGAACTGTGTTATCCATATCACTTCCTTTCTAAATGAAAATATTCTTCAATTGTTACCCCATTCACACTAATCACATTTAGCAAATTTATAATACTTGTCATTCCTTTCTGGGATACCAAATTTCTCCCATCCGATAACACCTTTAGATTACTCCGTATCGTACTAATAAAATTGCCCGTACTGTAACAAGTTTCTGTCATGCTATATATTATAGCACAAATGTTTCATACATATAAGGTTCACAACAAAGAAACAGCCACATTTTAGCGTGCTTTCGCAGAGGCTTGGGGGGTATACTACTGCTGACCAGTGCTTTTCCATTTGAATCTGAGGTGTCAATGGTACTAACTGAAATAGAACACATATCCGCTATGTAGTTGGGTGAGGGATTGTACCTCATTCTTACTTTCTGGCAAATTAAAGAGCCAGATTAAGACTTTTACGCTCCTGCTAAAGCTGGCATCGCCAATGACCGCTTTGAATCTCCATCTGATATCATGGTAGATGAGTCATGGCATACTTTAGTGTGAAGCGAAAGCATCTCGTCACTAAATGGTCGGTATGCCTTTTATTTGTATCCATGATCCTCGCCGTTTTGATCTTACAGAAATCGATGTATTCAACCACGTGTGGAAAAGTGAATAACACCCTTTTTCTAAAACGGATAGCTTTTGATAGATTACAGGACGTTTAATCACCCGAGGAGAATTCCATGAAAACAATATCAACGTCTCAAAAATATGGCTTTGCTCTTTTGCCGTTTCTGGCAGCCTGGGCATTCGACTTTCTTTTCTACGACAAGCCCTGGGGGATTAATTTCCCTATTTTCATCGCTTTCCTGGTGGCAGCCGGATTTGGTTTCGCGGCTCTGAAACAGATTCATCCAAATCTCAAAAGCCTTTGGCTGCTCATACCCATCCTTTTCTTCCCCATCGCTTCACTCTTCCGCTCGGACCCAATCACGCTGGTGTTTAACGTACTCATTACTTGGGTCTCATTGGTCATTCTGGTGCTGACTTTTTCCGGAGGGCGCTGGGCGGAATATTCGATCACCGATTTACTTGCCAAACTTTACCATTACGCGCTTTATCTCTTTACCAAGCCTTTTGAGCTGCTTACCTGTTCCACTGGCGGGGATTCGACGCCCAGGGTTCCCTCCGGAAAGAGCACCGGGATCGCAATCTTGCGCGGTTCATTACTCGCCTTGCCAATCCTCATCCTGCTTGCCGCCCTTCTGGCTTCAGCGGACGCGGTTTTTGAGAGTAATTTAAAAAATTTCTTCGCGTTCTTCAACTGGGAGAATCTCACCGAGTTTATCTTGCGCGCCTTGCTCGTGCTGGCGCTGACGATCTTTATCGCGATCACGTATTTCTTCATGTCCGAACGCTCAAATGATGAGCAATTATTCGGGTTGGAAAAACAAGGAATTGTCCGCTTTTTAGGACAGATCGAGGCGAACGTCGTCCTCATCCTCGTAAATTTGCTCTTCCTCTTTTTTGTGGTCATCCAATTTCAGTATCTTTTTGGCGGAGAAACGAACATCCACGTGGACGGTTACACCTACGCGGAATACGCCCGGCGCGGTTTTGGCGAGTTGATCGCAGTGGCGATTGTCTCCCTGGTCATCCTTCAGGCCATTCACTCCATCGTCCAGCGCGAGAATAAAACTCAATCCCGTTTCCTGATTGTTCTCTCGGTGCTTGTTTTCATCCAACTTCTGATCATTCTGGCATCAGCCTACCAACGCCTTACCCTCTATGAAACGGCTTACGGCTTTTCCCGCTTGCGTACCTATTCCCACGTCTTCCTGGTCTGGCTCGCCTTGCTCCTCATCATCCTGGCTGTCTTTGAAGTTCGCCGGATTTCGCGTTATTTTCCTTTGGCTCTTTACATCACCGCGCTTGGAATTGGAGCAACCATCAATTTAATGGGGGTTGACGCGCGGATCGCTGAATGGAATATCGACCGGGCTAAAAATTCCACCGAGCTGGATATTGCCTACCTTTCCACCCTTTCTTACGACGCGCTTCCGGTTCTTGTTCGCGAGTATCAATCCGCTGATCCAAACCAGGACCAACACAACCGGATCGGCGCGGCGATCGCCTGTATGACCGGAAACCTTGGCAATCAGCCCGATCAAAGTCTCTACTGGCAGGGTTTTTCGTTCTCTCGTTCGCGAGGAGAAGCCGCTTTAGATCAGGTAACCCCTCAAATAGACCGCTACCAACGCCTTACCGACGAAAATTACTTCCGCTACGTGGTACTCGATGGTCAGCGCTTTGACTGTGACCTCACAAGCACCCATTGAAAGAATTATTTATTGTGCGCGTGTGTAAGTGTTGGTGTAAATCCAACCCAAGTCCTTTACCCTGAAAAATGGCTGGATTTTGGCGAAATCCAGCCATTGGAAGGTCTATCCGCTATCAAACCGTCTGATTTTCTACTATAATATTCTTACTGCCTGATCATCAGATCGAAAGGAATATCATGTATTTAAATAGAACCCGATTGGAAGAGATCGAAAATTCCACTTTGGCTCCCTATGCGGTCCGCTCCTCCGAAACCAAGGGGCGCGAATATCTTGACAAGGAACCCGATTATCGGACTGTTTTCCAGCGCGACCGGGACCGGATTTTACACACTACCGCTTTTCGAAGGCTTGAATACAAAACCCAGGTCTTCATTAATTACGAAGGTGATTATTTTCGTACCCGCCTCACCCACACCCTCGAAGTAGCCCAGATCGGGCGGACCCTCGCCCGCGCTTTAGGCGCGAATGAGGATCTGGTGGAAGCCATCTGCCTTGCCCACGACCTGGGTCATTCCCCATTTGGTCATAGCGGCGAACGCGCGCTCAGCCGGCTGATGAAAGACCATGGCGGATTTGACCATAACAAACAAACTTATCGGATCGTTACCGAGCTTGAGAATCGCTATCCGAATTTTCCGGGTCTCAACCTCTCCTGGGAGGTCCGCGAAGGAATCGTCAAACATGAGTCTGAATATGACATCAGCGATGCCAGCGCCCTCGATCCCCATTTAAGAGGCAATCTCGAAACCCAGATCGCCAATGTCTCCGACGAGCTGGCTTACACCACCCATGACCTGGATGACGGGCTTTGCTCAGGCATGCTCACACCTCAATCACTTCAGAGCATCTCACTCTGGCAGATTCTGGCGGAGACGTATCAATGGCAAGGTCCTGGACTTCTGGAGATTGACCGCCATAAAATGATCCGTCATCTGGTTGGGATCTTGATTACCGATATGATCGAAGCCACTGATCAACGCTTGAGGGCAACCAACGTAGGTTCCGCGCTCGATATTCAGAAATTGAATTACAATATTGTCAGTTTTTCAGATGAAATGGCGCGGCGCAACCGGGAATTGAAAGATTCTCTTTACAAAAAGCTATACCGCCATTACCGGGTCATTCGCATGCAGGTAAAAGCGGAAAATATAATCAGCCAGATTTTTGAAGCCTATTCAAACGAGCCTTCCATGTTGCCTGAGCAATTTCAGAACCAGATTGTCAGTCGCGGCTTGGAACGCACCGTTTGCGATTACATCGCGGGCATGACAGACCGCTTCGCGATCGAGGAACACCAGAAGCTCTTCGACCCTAATATAAAGCCCTGATATAATTAGCAAGAACAATTATTGAGCCGGGCTTGAAGTTCAAACCCGGTTCTTGTTTTGGAGGAAAGGATGAATGAACAACTGTATATAACCGAAGAGGAAGCCAAAAACCTGCGCGAGGAGTTTGCCCAATTAACCGGCCCTCGCCGGGCTGAATTGGCAATCCGCTTGAAAGAAGCCAAGGCTATGGGAGATCTTTCAGAAAACGCCGACTGGCACAAAGCCAAGGAAGATCAGGGTTTTCTTGAAGGCCGCATCCAGGAAGTTGAATACATCCTCAAAAAGTCCTTGGTCATCACCGATCAGGAAGCTAAATCCCGCAGGGATGTTGTCCATGTTGGCAATACCGTCCAAATTGTGATTTCGATGGACGGTGAAGTTGACGATCCTGAGGAATACAAGATCGTGGGTGTCGAAGGCGCCAATGTCGCCGAGCGTAAAATTTCAAATGAATCTCCACTCGGTCATGCGCTTATGGGACACCGGGTTGGTGAAGTGGTCACCGTTAAAAGTCAGAATGGTGAATATACCGCCAAGATCCTCAAGATCGCTTAAACGAAAGTTTATTGTCAAGGTTTCAAAGAGCCCATCGTAACTGGGCTCTTTTTGATGACGAGTATCGAAATATCATCGCTCAAGGCTGAGTTATTGGTCATTTCGCGCACCGCGAACAGAATGTCCTCAAGAATTTCCGCCGCGCTTATCGCGGGATCCGCCTGAAGAAGAAGCGAAGATAATCTTTCTTCCCCAAACATCTCACCGACTGGAGAAAAGGCTTCCGTGATCCCGTCCGTGTAAAAACAAATCACGTCTCCATCCTCAATTCTGGTGGAACTTTGAGTGTAAAACGCGTCCTCCATGGCTCCGAGCGCGATGCCTGTCCGGGTCAGTCGATAGACCTCATTTCCACTGACCACGATCGGCGGATTATGGCCCGCGTTCACGTATTCCAATGTCCCAGTGGCTGTGTCCAAAATCGCCAGAAAAGCGGTGACGAACATTCCATTTTCACAATCCGGGGTAAGTTTTCGGTTCAACCACTCCATCATCTCCGCCGGGTTATTAAACAAACCGGTGCTGGCGCGCAATAAGGTCCTGGTTGAAGCCATAAACAACGCCGCGCCAATTCCTTTGTCGGCAACATCCGCGATGAAAACCCCAAATCTTCCCTCGCCGAGATCGATCAGATCATAGAGATCACCGCCCATTTGTTTGGCGGTCAGCCATTCAGCGGCGATTTGCCATTCGGCGTTGATAAAAGGATTGGAAGGCAGAAAGGTCTTTTGAATCTGGCGAGCGACATTCACTTCGGTTTCCAAGCGCTCCCGGTCAATCTTCTCACTTTGATAGTTCTCATTCTGGATCGCGAGGGTAATCTGCTGGGCTACTCCCACCAGAATTTCCAGCCGTCGATCTCGGAAGCGTTTGCCTCCCTCGGCCTCTTCCACCATCAGAACCCCCAGGATGTCATTCTTGAGGATCAAAGGTATCGCCATCAAAAGCCGGTCGTCCAGCGAATAGGTTGAGCCTTCCCCTCGATCACTGCTGAATTCAGCCTCCGGCCATAATTGGTCGCCTTTGTAACCATCCTTGCTTATCATCACTTCCCCGCGGTTGAGCGCTTCGGCAAGGATAGGCAATTCTTCAGGCGGAAAAGGTTTTTCCCAGCGGCTCGCGGTTTCCCTCTCCACCCCATATTGTTTGGCAAGGCTGACTTTTTGGCTTTCCACCCAGGTAAAGATCGCGACTTTATCCACACCAACCAAAATCGGCAGCGATCGGGTGATTGTTTCAAAAATCTCATCAAGATCATTCAAACTGACCACCGCGTGAGCGATTTGGAGTAAGGTAGCCGAGGCGTAGGCTTGTTGTTGGGCGTTATCGTAAAGGCGCGCGTTTTCGATGGATACGCTTGCGTAGGAGGCAAAGGTCGAGGTCATCCCTGCCGCTTCGTGTCCATATCTGCCAGCGGTATGATGTGCCAGAGTTAACACACCCAAAGGCGATTTCGCGATCGCCAGAGGCACATAAATCGCCGAATGGTCGGTTTTGAAACCGCCAAGGATGGCGGAAGGGCCGTAAGGGTCATCCACTGAGCGGATGACCGGTGAATCAGTTAAGACCATCCTGGCCAGAAGGTTAAAAGCATCCTCTGACACATCCTTGATCTGCTCTAACGCCTTTGGGTCGGCGCCATGCGCCGCGGCACAGATTAAATCGCTTTCCTCCACCAGCCAGATGGCGGAAATATCAGCCGGCAAATTTCGCTCCAACTCGGTCAAAATAGCGTCCAAAACCTGCTCAACCCGCACATTTTTGGAGAGCAATCCTGCCACCTCGCGCAGGCTATCCACCGATTGACGGCGCCATTGTTCGCTATGGTACAGTTCCGCGTTTCTAATCGCGCTGGCAATATTATCGCCCAGGGTTTCGAGGGTGATTCGATCCTTTTCACTGAAGGCGTCAGGTAGGTCGCTTTGAATATCCAGCACACCGTTCACAATCCCATTGAACAACAAGGGAACCGTAATTTCAGATACAGTGTTGTATGGCGGAAGTGGAGATTCGATGTAACGCGGGTCACTTTTCACATCCCCAGAGACAATCGTCTCACCGCTGCGGGCAGCCCAGGGGATGAATCCATTTGGATCATCGAGATCAATAACATAGCCTTCCAAAATCGAAGATCGCTCTCCTGCCCCGCCTTCATAACGGATCTGTCGCCGATTGTGATGGACGCTGAAGAGGTGAACAAAGGGAAAGCCAAGTTTTTCGTTCACCAGTTTGCCGACCTCATTCATCAACTCATTCAAATCGAGGATTGAGGTGATTTGATGTCCAGCTTCCACGATCAGGCGCATATGGGCTGCCTGGGCTTGTTGTTCCTCAAGGAGGGTTGATCCCTCGATCGCCAAGGCGATGGTGTCTGCCAGGGATCGCAGGACCATGATGTCAACATGATGAAAACCATCGATGTTTTCAGAGTGAATTTCCAAGGCGCCAATCACCCGATCTTCAGTTTTAAGAGGTATTGCGATTCGGGAGCGGGTTTCTGGCAATTCATCCACTCTTAACTCACCTGCGGCAATCTCGGTAATTTCGGTCAGGTCTCCGCTTTTGACTGCCATTCCTGCCGGATCTTTTCCCCATTCGGCGGGATAGGTAAAGCTCCTCACGCTGCCGCTTTCCCTGGTGGCGCCGCCAATTGCTGCCCGGCAAAGGAGTTCTTTCCCAGTTTCATCGAAAGTGAAAAGTCCCACCCCGTAGACTTTGAAGCCAGTAAGGATCAGTTTTGAAGCTTTTTCACACATACGGTTAATGTCCGCTTCCCGAATGAGTTCCGCCGAAACTTGTTCGAGGACTTTCAGCTGGCGCAGGCGCCAGCGCTCAATTTCCAACTGGTGCCAGGCGGAATAAGCGATCGAGATCGTTTTAGCGACCCCGTCCAGTCCTTTTTCCTCACCCAGGGTAAACCTGCCAATGCCGCTCCTCCAAACCTCAACCGCCCCTTGAACCAAATCATCCTTCAAAATCGGGATCGCGATCCGATCTTCCTCACCTGTCTTCCTGCGAGCGGGTTTCTTGCGCTTGATTGCGTTTCTTGTCAGTACAGATTCAGGCTCATCAGGGAACACTCGCTCCATTTGACCCGGCAGGCGGAAGGCTTTCTCATTCAACCACAAGACGGCGCCATCCCCAAATAATTCTTCAAGTGTGTTTTCAACCAATTCCTTGCGTTGGTCCATGGTTGGGGCGTCAATCAGTTGCCTGCCAAGATCGAAAATCTCATTGGCGACCTGATCTCGATTCTTCTTCTTCGTTTTCTGGGCTGTCCCGATCCGTTTCCGCAGGTTCAGGATATTTCCAATATTTGGATCGTATTGATAAGTCACCTCATCCATCAACTTGTGGATAAAATACAAACCCAGTCCGCCGACCTCCATATCGGTAACTTTGCGAGATTTTCCGGGGATTTTAATAAAATTCGGCTGGTATGGTGGGCCGGAATCGATCAGAGTGATCTTTATTCCGCCCATTTCTTTAGCTACGCGCACCTCTATGGAATTTTCTTCTTCGCCCATGTACCCATGCTCGATGATGTTTGAGGCCGCCTCATCCGTGGCTAATTGCAACTCATAAATTTGCGTCTCGTCAAGCCCCCATTCACGCGCGCTGTTCCCAACCAAATCACGAATTTCGTTCAGGTTTTTGAAATCTGCCGTAAACTTTCGGAGTATTGTCGCCATGATCAAAAAACCGCCCACCCATCAGGATGAGCGGCTCATTTCAAAGCCCTCGGAGCTTAAAAAGCCCCGACCGCAGAGGTTACATCCTCAAAACTGCGGAAAAGCGCGTTGAATCCAGCCAGATCCAGCGCCGAATAAATATTTTTTGGAATGGCCGCGAATACGACCTCACCACGGTTATAACGCTTGCAATTCTTCTGTGCCGATATTAGAACCCGGAAACCCGCTGAAGACATGAATTCCACCTTCGCGAGGTCGATCACGATCTTGAACCGATTCTCGGCCATCACCGCTTCCAAGGCAGTGTTTAATTCCGGCGCGGTCGCGCTGTCGATCCGTCCGCTTATTTCCACCAAATCACAATGTTTGAATTGCTTGGTCGTTGCTTCCATTCTTCCTCCAATCCATGATATCCCCAAAATTATAACATTTCTTGGTTCAAAATGATTGACAAGCCTCAATCCCTGGGTTATCCTTTACATCCCGATCAGGACCGGCGCGGCGGAGATCTGCGAACCCCGCTAGGGTCGAGAGGCAGCAACGGTAAGGAGAACCCTTCGGGTGCCGCCGGGATCCTGATCGGCTCTTCCAAAAGCAAACCGCGCTCACGCGCGGTTTTTTTATTCATCTTTGCGGTAAATCAAGGCATCGGGTTCGCCATCGCCCAATCATCGGCGATGATCAGTTCAAGGTCTACCCCAAGGTTCGGATCGATCTTGTAAGTGATCTGAGAAGGAGATGCCATATTGAAGAGCTCCTTGAAGTAACGGACTGTATAGAGTGAACCGCGATGGTCGATGACAATTGTAATCCCAGGATAATAAGCCGCCTGCTCCACGGTAACCACATTAAAGCCCTTGGCGCGCAGATATTCCGCGGTTTTTTCCGCCAATCCGCTTACACTGCTGGCGTTGTACACCCCAATCCGTGGGGCTTCCTGAACCGCGAGTTCCTCATTGGTGCCTTGTGCCAAAGGCACAATCGAATCATTCAGATTAAATATTTCATCCCGGAGTTCGCGAATTTTATACGGGATCGGCTTCATGATGCTTTGGTTTTCGCCATTAACCACCACGTTATCCAAAACCACCATTTCGTAATCAATCACACCTTTTTCGATCGAACCAATATCAATGTCTTTGACCATCATACCCATCTTCATAATGTCATTGAAGGTTAAATTGGTTCTTACCCCGTCCTGAATATGTTCCCAGATCTGAGGAGCTTTTGCCACAAAACTTGGGAAGTTCGCCGGATCGGTTACTTTGTCCTTGAAGGCGATGATCACCTGCTGTTGACGTTTTGATCGGTCGACATCCCCGTCCTTGGTGTAACGATTGCGAACATAAGCCAAGGCTTCGATACCGCCCAATCGATGCGGACCGGCGCTGAGCATGATCTCATCCGCGCCAGGGCCGATCGGGTCAATGAAAATCTTCTTGGGTACATCCACGGTGATCTTGCCAACGTCATCAATCAGTTGGGTAAATGCCCAAAACTCGATTTGAGCGTAATAATCAATATTAATGCCGAGTAACTGTTCAACCGCCTGCATAGCCAGTTCCGGACCACCGCCCGGTAGCTTGAAGGCTTCACCATTGTAATAAGCGGTGTTGATCTTTGCGTAATCAAAACCAGGAATCTTCACCCACAGATCGCGCGGAATGGAGAGCATTCCTGCCGTCATCGTCTGCGGATCAAAAGTCAATAAAATCATCGTGTCAGAACGGGACGGTCCTTGGCGTTCAGCATTGTACAAGGGATCATCAGGATCGCGATATTCGGTATCCAAACCCAGGAGTAAAACATTCACCCGGCTCGCGCCGTCCCAGGCTGGGGGAAGATCAATATCAGGCGCGGCAACCACAGGTGTAGGCAAACCTTCAATGGGAGTTTCCCCGTTGGATTGGGCTGTGTTATCCCGGATCGCCATACCAGGCAAACCACCGATCGCTTCCATGGTGACGATCACATAGCGAGTTAACAAAAATGAGCTGACGAACAAAATCAACGCCAGGCTGGTAGCGATGATGTTTCGCACAGTTAAATATTTCTTCAAATCCATAACCTTCAATTCTTAACGGGTTGGCGGAGGAACAGGAAGGTCTTCAACCTTCGTACCTGTCCATTTGTCACCCTCATCAATCAACATGACCGGAATATCCTCTACGATCGGATATTTCCGCCCGCAAGAATGACAAACCAACCAGGAATCTTTTACCAATTTCAACTCACCGCCTCCATTTTTGACGCAAACTGGGCAGCGCAAGATTTCCAACAATTCATTTGGTACCATTATTAAACTTCCTTCTCATCATAGGATGGATCCCTTGAACTCTGAATACGGTAGCAATTCTACCATTATTCGTTGTTTTGTTTTTCTAACGGCTGGCACCAACCTCGGTTTTTTAACACTTTCTCCAAATTTGATACATCCGGACCGTATTCACAAGCTTCCGCCCAGGGTTGGTAAACCGTTTTGAAGGTATCGATGAATTGTTCCCCGCTCGGCAGAGTGACTGTCCGATCGATGACCACGGTGGCGCCTTCGGAGGGATAGTCGATCCTTCGTACCAGGCCGGGTTCCAATTCTTCATTATAGGTAATCACCGGTTCCAACGGAGGGATGATTTCCATCGGCCCTGAGAAATTAGCGCTTACCGTCCTGCCATCTGGCGTGGAGTAAAAATTCCAGGTCAGGGATCTGCTCGCGTCATCATAGAAAGTGCGCATCAAAATCCAATAGGGAGTATTGTTGGTAAATTTGAGATCAACCAACGGAAAGTACACCGTCGCGTCAAAACCTGAGAGCAGCGGATTTTCCGCCCCGCCGGGATTTTGCTCATAGTAATAAACCCGATAGGCATGGGGATGGCGTTCATTGATCGGTAAACCAGCGTAGAATGCCGTCCTGAAGAGGGTCGTGCTCACCTGACACACCCCACCGCCGACACCCTGAATGGTTTGGCCATTATAAATGATGAGCGCCTCGGCGTATCCATTCTCGAGGGTAACATCGCTCATGTACTTGCCCATTGAAAAAACACTTTCGGGCGGGATCAGGATCCCATCAAAATTCGCCGCGGCGGTTCGAATATTCTGTCTGCGTTCTGCGGACGAGCCCCAGAAGTAAGTGGTCTGTGATTCGGTTAGCTGGGTAATTCCCAATTGCTCCGCTGTAACATCATTGCCAACCAGAGGTTTGCTCACCAGCACTGCCAAAGGAGCGTCATTCTGTCCATTTTCCAAAGTCTGGTTGATCGCCGCGACCGATTCATTAATATTTAACTGGTATCCTGTTTTGGCCTCTTCGATCAAACTCAATTCTCCACTAGCTTCATCGAATGCGAAGCGCCCATCTCGTTCCGGATGATCAATCTCCGCGACCAAGGGGGTAAGGATGGATTTGATCGAGTCTGTGTCCAACGCCATTACATAGGTGTACTTGCCATCGATCTCCTTACGTACAAACCGCAGCATCTGTGCCAATTGTTCGGGTGGAATACTCCAAGGTCCTGGGTCATTTGCCTGAGCGTTTGGGATCGCTATCGTAAAAGGTTTTGAGAGGACTTCACGAGCCTTCTGCGCGGTCAATTCGGCATCCAATACCTTTGGTTCAACATCCTTCAAAACAACCGGGGTCTCGGCGTCTTGGAATAATTGCATACTCGCCGCCAGAAAGGCTTTGGTCGGTTCAATATCGATCATCTTGCCTTTCTTACCAGGGGTATAGATCACATTCATCCCCTCCAAGCGCAATTCGGCTTCCTGAGGGGAATCCAGAACGAATTCATTGATCAAATTTAATTCATGGTTGGCAAGGTTTTCGTCGATAGTGATGATCGGCGGGATATTAACTCCGGATTGGGCAGAATTAAGGATATCCATTACCTGAACCAGGATATTGCCTTCCCGACCGTATGAATAAGCCTTCTGGACGGTTTTCTCGACCTGGAAATTCAATCCAAGCTGGGCTGGCGCCTTTTGCCAGCGCTCATTTTCCGCGACCAGGGTAATCGTACCAAGGGTCGGGTAACGAACTTTTTGCTGTAATTCAGATACCGCGCGGACGCGGGTCATTCCTGAAACATCCACGCCCGCCACACTCACCCCCGGATAAATCCGCGCGAGGTAAAATGCCTTCACCCCGATGGTAAGGATGACAATCGCCACCAGGAAAATAGTAAGGCCAATTAAAAAACCAGTCAGCAGATCAGGTCGGGTTCCGCTGGGATTTGGATCAGGTTTCCGGAGTTCAGCCATTTTTTCAGACCGCTTCTTCGAGGCGTAAGTTTCAGTCGGTTGGGGCATCTTGCTTCCTCTTCAAGGTTGGAATCAGCATCGGTACTCTCGCCTTGTAATCTATGTAAAGATAGCTAAATTCTCGGGTAAGGCGTCTCTCCTCAAAATAAATGCCAATAATGACGTACACCCCGAAAATCAAGTAGGTCATCAATTTGAATTCGGTCATGATTGGATCACAAATCAATAAAAGATAAGTTCCAGTATAAATTGGATGACGTACCCAGGAATATACTCCCCTGGTTACGAAAGGGACCTTCTCCCCGCCGTTGAAATCCGCTTGCGGCGCAAAACCCACAAAGCGCCATAAACCGGTTTGGAGAATCGCCGCGCCCATCAATAATAAGCCGGCAGCCTGGCCACCGAGCATTACCGCCTTCCAGGGCAACTCCACCGAGTAAAGAATTTTCGAATCCGTACTGATAAAGATCAAACCTGCTGGAAGGATGGTGATCACTGAGAAAAAGTTATACCAGAATCGATAATAACGCAGCATGAACTCCTTGCCGACGCGCTTCTCCAGCCATTCCTTCCAAAAATGACTGGCGGAAAAACTGTGCGCGGCAGCCCAGATTAATAAAAATACGAAAAAAGAAATCATGTTCATCATCAGTTCCCCTCATTTTAATATAGTTTTCCTGCCCCTGACCAAATGGAGCGAAATCGCAATTTTGTTACAATGGATTTGAAGGACTATTAGAAGTTTAGGAGGAGTATCAAACCATGGATGTAAACCAAGCCATTAAAACCAAAGGCGCGACTCGCGTTTTCAAATCGCTTCCGCTGCCTGAGGACATGATTGCTCTCATATTAAACGCCGGCAGGCGAGCCCAATCCTCAAAAAATAATCAGGATTGGCGCTTCCTCGCCATCACCAACCGCCAGAAACTGATCGAGCTCTCGGAATGTGGCAAATTCGCGGGTCATATCGCGGGAGCTCCGCTTGCTGTCGCCTTACTTTCCCCCGATCCGGCTGAAAAATTCCAAATCATGTTCGATCTCGGACAAGCCGCGGCTTATATGCAGCTCGCCGCCTGGGAGCAAGGCATCGGCAGTTGTCCCGCCTCTATCTACGAATTTGAAAAAGCCCGTCAGGTTCTCGGCTTCGGAGCGGATTGGCATCTCCGTATCGCCCTTTCTTTTGGTTACCCTCAGGCTATTGATAAACCACCTAGCGTGGTCATCAAGAAAGGTCGAAAAAAATTAGCGGAGATCGTCGAATATATTCAATAACCTCCACCAATGCTCTATTCTATTTGTACAGCTTGCTTCTAAAAAATTCCGGCAAGGCAAATGCTCCGCGATGAATTTCCGGATTGAGATACTCATTTACTCCCGGCGGAGTTTGTTTGGACAGACCATTTTCCCAGGGAACATCCGAACCATACATGAAACCAATTCCACCGCCCGGATAGGTGGGCACCTGAGCGTAATAATAAGCCGGATTTCGAAAAACACTCTTCGCTGATTGGTAAATTTTCAAAATCAAATCGTCGTCAAAATAGGGTTGTTCGCATTGGGTAGCCATCGCCCCACCTGGTTTTAATGCCCTCGCCATCAATCGGTAGAATTCATCGCTGAATAAGCGTTCAGCCATCCCGATCGGATCGGTTGTATCCGAAATGATCACATCGAACTGGCAGACGTTTTCCGCGAGGAAGTCAAAGGCGTCTCTAATCACCAATTCCGCTCGCGGGTCGGAAAGTGGATCACCGAAAGCGGGAAAGTACTTTCGGCTGACATCAACCACAAGCTGATCGAGTTCGCAGAGGACTGCGTGTTTCACCGAAGGATAGCGCAGAACCTGACGCAAGGAACCGCCATCTCCGCCGCCAACGATCAAAACATTTTCAGGATTCTCCACCGCCAGCATAGGAATATGGGTAATCATTTCGTGATAACCCATATTGTCTCTTTCGGTGAGTTGAATGATTCCATCCAGCACCAGAGTATTCCTAAAAAAGGCGGATCGGAAAACCTGGATCCGCTGAAAATCAGACCTGCCATCAAACAACACTTCCTCGATTTTCAACGATTTCCGATAATAAGGATGAAGTAATTCAGTAAACCAGTTTTCATTGCTCATGCTGAACTTCCAATTCGGGCAGGTTGAAAGGAATATTATCGCGGGCGATCTCTGCTTCCCGATCCAACTTCCGTAGAACAAAATCATCCGCCCCGAAGACTCGCTTCAATTCCTCGATAAGCGGAATCATGTTTTGTCCGATATTGCAGGTAAAAAGATCAATCGCACAATAACCATATTCCGGCCAGGCATGCAGGCTGGCATGGCTTTCCGCCAGTAATAAGAATGCCGTAAAACCATGTGGGGCAAATTTGAACAAACCCTCATCTACGACGGTCAAACCGGCGCTCTTTACCGCCGAAGAGAACAATTCGTACGAACGTTCCGGATTCATCAATAAATCCCGGTCGCATTCCGAAAGATCGACGATAAAATGTTCTCCCAATTTTAAATTAGTGTTCACTCTCACCTCAGATTAATAGTATGTGGGCTTGAATTATGTCTACCCTACATCTGGCGTCAATCTTTTTTGAGCATCACTTTTGGTTAATTTGCAGGCTGATTGAAAGCGTCTTGATAAGCTGGAGACTGTATGGATTAACCAATCATCAACTCACCTGGCAATCCGATAATGAGAATCGGATGTTCCCAGGTTCCCGCGTCAGAGTAATAACAAACGGTCCGATTATTTAGAATTTCGTTCGATTATTTAGCCGGGAATTGAGTAGAATTAGGCATCAGGCTCGCGTTATGAACCCCAAAGATATTAACTTTTCAAAATTCCTCTCGCGGGCGGCTTTGGCCATGTCTGGTGGAACCTGGGTTTTGGAATTACCCAGGCGTGACCGCCGAAATTTGATTTGGTTCTGGTTTGACGGTCTTTTTGCCGCCGCCAGCGACGTTTTCCCGTTTAATTACCTATCTTTGCTATTGATCGCCATCGGTGGGAGCGGAGAACAAGTGGGAACTTTTACCGCCCTCACCAGTCTCTCAGCCGCCTTGTTCCTCATGCCTGGCGCCTTGATGGAAGAACGGCTTGGTCATCGAAAGCTCATCACCATCATTTCTGGTGGTTATCTTGCCCGAGCCGCTCTATTAGTAATCGCGATCTTACCGTTCTTCTTCAGTGGACAAACATTGATCTGGGCGTTCATTCTCATTTCCGTAGTTCGCGTCGCGGCAGCAAACCTCGCCTTTCCGCCCTGGATTTCACTGGTTAACGACATTGTTCCCTTGCAAGGGCGCGGTCGATATTTCGGCAGCCGTAATACCGCCATGACCCTGGCGGTCATCCTCGTTACCTGGCTGGTTGGTTTCTCAGTTTCCAACCTTGACGGAATTTCAGGCTATCAATGGATGATCGTGCTCTCGATCATCTTCGGATTGATCTCAGTTTTTGCTTTTTCGCACATCGAAGACCCCAAGCCCGCCGCAAGCCTTGAACAGATCGCGGATTTCTCTCTGCGGGGCGTATGGCAGGATTTTCGAAAAAATCCGCATTTTTTCTCCTTCACCATGATCTTCGCCGCTTGGAACTTCGTACTCTTCTTCAGCGCTCCATTTTTCATTGTTTACATGGTCGAAGATCTGCGTTTCGACGCTACAAGCATTGGCTACGTGCTGATCAGCGGCAGTGTTTTCAAAATGCTCACCCAGAAAAAAGCCGGTGAATGGGCAGACCGGTTTGGCGAAGGAAAAATCCTTACGATCATGATGTTCCTGATCCCAACCGTGCCGATTCTGTGGATGTTCTCCAGTACCCTCTGGCAGGTAATCATTATCAATGGTATAGCGGGATTTTTGTGGGGCGTATTCGAACTCACTTCCTTCAACTATTTACTTCATATCACCCCAAATACCGGTCGGAGTAGATTCTCAGCGGTTTACCAGATTATTATCACCCTCGCCGCCAGCGCAGGCGCGGCAACTGGCACTCTCATCTATAATCAATGGGGAATCCCCGGTGCGTTTCTCTCATCGGGTTTCGGAAGACTTGCGACCGCGATCGCCTTCATGCTCCTTACGCGTTCAGTCGATCTCGCCCTGCGCTCCAAACAGGCAGAGCCTGTTCCGCAAGTCCCAGATCCTCAAAATCAATAAGCCAACTTTGATTGGAATCAAATCGTTTTGTTATAATTTTTACGTTAAAAGGTGATTAAAATGGAATATCAAAAAATCGATCTCTCCCTCAATGGACCGTTTGTAATCCAAAGTCTCTTGGATTTTATCGCTTCACAAATCAAATCAGCCGGTTTTTCAAAAGCGGTGCTCGGCCTCTCCGGCGGAATCGATTCCACTCTGGTGGCTTACCTCACCGCCAAAGCCATCGGTCATGATAATCTTCTCGGAATTCGAATGCCATACCGGACTTCTTCACCAGAATCCATGTACCATGCTCAGATCATAGGCGAAAAACTCGGCATTCAAACCAAAACAATGCCGATCACCGAAATGGCCGACGCCCTCATCAACATTCAGCCTGAAATGAGTCCCGTTCGGAAAGGCAACATCATGGCCCGTTGTCGAATGATCACGCTCTTTGACCAATCCGCCGAATGGGGAGGACTGGTGGTTGGTACAGGCAATAAAACCGAAGCCTTGCTTGGTTACACCACCCTCTTTGGTGATTCCGCCTGCGCCTTCAATCCGGTTGGTGACCTCTACAAAACCCAGGTCCGCCAGCTCTCCCGCGAGTTGGGCGTCCCCGAAGAAATCATCAATAAACCTCCTTCCGCTGATCTCTGGAACGGTCAAACTGATGAAGGCGAATTGGGCTTTTCATTCGATGATATTGATCAGCTCCTCTATCACATAGTCAACCTCGGAGAATCATTTGATGAGGTTGTCAGCGCTGGTTTCGATCCCGATTTCGTGGCATCTGCCGCCAGGCGGATTAGAAACAACCATTTCAAGCGTGTTCCCGCGCCGATCGCCTTCCTCTCCCCTGACGCGGCAATCAAAGACCTGGCAGAATTGAAAGACTGGGGAATTTAACCCCGGGATGAAAATCCCTCCAGCGCTTTTCGAACCCAAATTTCGCGCGCTTTGGTTAGGGTCGTTAATCTCGATCGCCGGCTCACAAATGCAGTATGTAGCCATCCATTGGCACATTCGCGATCTGACCGGCGAACCCGATCCGCTGGCGCTTGGTCTGATTGGGTTGGCAAGGCTCATACCCACCATTTTGTTTTCTGCCCTTGGCGGCGCGATTGCCGATAACTTTGATCGGCGCAAAATCAGCCTCATAGCCAACATTTCTGAAATGCTGACCGCAATCGCGCTGGCGATTCTAACTTTCTCCGGTTCTATTCAACTTTGGCACATCTATTTCATCACCGCCTTGCAAGGCGCAGCCTTCTCCTTCGACCTGCCTGCCCGACAGTCAATTACCCCCAATGTGGTCAGCCGTCAGAACCTCGCCAATGCCTTCTCGCTCCAATCGATCGCCTGGAATCTTGGCGCGGTTATCGGCCCGGTGTTCAGTGGTTGGGTGATTGCCGGACTCGGCATGGGTTACACCTATGTCTTTAATGCCATTTCTTTCCTGGCTGTGATCTTTGCCCTTCTTACAGTGGGCAATATCCCGCAGGATATGACCAAACGCGGCGGAGTCAACCTCGCTGTGATCGCCGAAGGATTCAAATTCATTTTTAATCAGAAATTGATCTTCTCTACCATGATCATGGATTTCTTCGCCACTTTCTTTGCCAATGCCCGAACCATGCTTCCGATCATCGCCAGGGATATTCTTGGGGTAGGTGAAATAGGTTATGGTTTCCTCAGCTCCGCGGAGGCATTGGGCGCCATGATCGCTGGGCTTGTATTGACCCAGATCCGTGAGTTGCGCAAACAGGGGAAGGTTTTTATCGTTTCACTCATTTTCTTTGGATTGGCGACGATCATGTTCGGTCTTTCAAAGAATTTTTACCTTTCGATGTTTGCCATGATGCTGATGGGCGCCACGGATGCGGTCAGCATGGTGATCCGCAACTTAATCCGCCAGCTTCACACTCCGGATAATATGCGTGGACGCATGACCAGTGTTAATCAGATCTTTTTTTCTGGTGGTCCGCAACTCGGCGAGCTGGAAGCTGGGCTGGTTGGAAAATTTTTTGGAATTCCCTTTGCCATCGTTACCGGTGGCGTTGGGGTACTTCTTTCGCTCGCTTGGGTCGTGACAAAATATCCGTTTCTCAGGACTTATGACAAACCGGATTATGTCGAAACGGTCTGAAAAATCACCCTTTCGTATGACCATTATCACAATATATTGTGACAGTCCACTTGCATGATTGAGCCGCCTGAGCGTACAATGTAACCAATCAAAACTGTTAACCATCCAAATATTTTATGTATTGGTTAACGTACGCGCATTTATTTATTAATTTATTCCGCGCGTTCCAAATCAGATTAAGTGAAGGAGTTAATATGGATGTTGTATACCTCTCACGGTGGCAGTTCGGACTGACGACGATCTACCACTGGCTTTTCGTCCCCCTTACCCTTGGGTTGGGCCTGCTGGTAGCGTTCATGCAAACCCGCTATTATCAAACCCGGGATGAAACCTGGAAAAAAATGACCAAGTTCTGGGGAAAACTGTATTTGATCAATTTCGCCATCGGGGTTGTCACTGGTATCGTCCAGGAATTTCAATTCGGGATGAACTGGTCGGAATACAGTCGTTTTGTGGGTGATATTTTCGGCGCCCCGCTGGCCATCGAAGCCTTGTTGGCATTTTTCCTCGAATCCACTTTTCTGGGAGTATGGTTGTTCGGTGAAGGCAAGGTGTCCGAAAAAGTTCACCTCGCTTCCATCTGGTTGGTTGCATTAGGCTCAATACTCTCTTCCCTGTTCATCCTTGTCGCCAACTCTTTCATGCAAGCTCCCCCTCCCGGTTCCTTTGTTTACAATCAGGAACTCGGGCGCATGGAATTAACCAACTTCCTTCTCCTCATAGGTAACCTTAAAGGATGGTTGTTCTTCTGGCACACCATCGCGGATGGGATTCTGACCGCCGCCGTTCTCATTCTCTCCATCAGCGCTTATCACCTGATCCGAAAACAGCATATCGATGTATTCAAGCGCTCTTTTGAGATAGCTACCTACGTGACCATCGCGTCCAGCATCATGGTTTTCCTCGGCGGACACGCCATGGGGCAGGAAATGCGCCAGTTACAGCCAATGAAATTGGCTTCCATTGAGGCGATTTGGGAGACCGAACAACCGGCATCCTTCTCCCTCTTAACCATTGGTGATCTGACTGGTAAGCGCGAAGTGTGGTCGATCAAGATCCCATACGCCATGAGCTTCCTGGCATGTAACAATTTCAGTTGTGAAGTACAAGGCGTTTATGATATTCAAAAAGAATACGAAGCCAAATACGGGCCGGATGATTACATCCCCCTCATGGTTGTAACTTATTGGACATTCCGAATCATGATGGGTTTTGGATTGATTCTTATGGGTCTCGGTATCTTCCTCTACTGGCGCATGCAGAATAAAAACTGGATGAATGAAAAGTGGATGACGTGGATGCCTTACGCCCTCATCATGACCTACCTCGCCAACGCCACCGGCTGGATCATGACCGAAATGGGACGTCAACCCTGGATTGTAACTGGTTACATGAAAGTAAAAGACGCGATATCTCCCAACCTGACCGTCGTGGACCTCTGGATTTCATTGATTGGGTACACAGCGGTTTATACGGGTTTGGCTGTTGCCATGTTTACCTTGATGAAAAAATATGCCACTGGCAGCCCTGAGCAAGCCATGCACGAGCCTATTGATGTGATCCCATCCATCAGCGGTAAGAAATAACAGGAGCAAATGATGTCACACGAGACTTTACAAATACTATGGTTCGTCCTCATCGCCGTACTCTGGATCGGCTTCCATTTTCTGGAAGGTTTCGACTTCGGTGTGGGAATGTTAGTACCATTCCTTGGAAAAAAAGACGAGGAAAGGCGCGCGATCATCAATACGATTGGCCCAACCTGGGATGGTAACGAAGTTTGGTTGCTTACTGCTGGCGGCGCGACTTTTGCCGCGTTTCCACATTGGTACGCCACCATGTTCAGCGGTTTTTACCTCGCCTTGTTTCTCCTTCTGGTCGGTTTGATCATCCGTGGTATCTCCTTCGAATACCGCTCAAAACAACCAGATCAAGCCTGGCGCTCCCGCTTCGACTGGATGATCGCGATAGGATCATTCCTCGCCGCCTTATTACTCGGAACCGCCTTCGCGAATTTGCTTAATGGCGTGCCGATCAACGAAAAGATGATCTATACCGGCAACCTGTTCACCTTGCTCAATCCGTATGGGTTGCTGGGCGGACTCACTACCACCGCGGTCTTCCTCCTCCATGGCGCCAACTTCCTGGTGCTCAAATTGGAGGCTGGCGAGCTTAAGGATCGCACCGTAAACGCCTCAAAGAAGATCTGGATTGTGGCTTCTATACTCTATATTGCCTTGGGTGTTTACACCTACATTAATAATTTCTGGAACAAAGAAATTATCGATCCAGGCATCATTCCGATCACCGCTGTGGCAGCTCTCCTTCTCACTGGTACATTTATAAACCGGAAACACGAAGGTTGGGCTTTCCTCAGTACGGGGCTCAATATCATCCTTACCCAGGTCGCTTTCTATATGATGATGTTCCCCAATGTAATGATCAGTTCCACCGATCCTGCCTACAACCTCACCATTTACAACGCCTCTTCAACTCAGTACACGCTGGGTGTCATGTCCATCATCGCCCTCATCTTCGTACCACTTGTCCTCATGTATCAAGCCTGGACGTACTGGATGTTCGCGAAACGGGTAAAGGTGGATAAGAAAACCTTGATTTATTAACCGGGGATGATCAATAAGTTGACTTTAAAGTGGATTAAAACTATACTATTTTTAAGGTCAACCTCATTATGAATGATCTAACCTACATAACCCTTTGTTAAAGTTCCAGGCACGCTGCTTAAGCGTGCCTGGTTTATTTATTCTTACAGGAGCGTAAATAAAATGGACTATGGAATGATTGGCAAGATCGAAAAAGCGCACAAGTATGCTGAAGACCGCAGCCGGTTTACTTTTACCAGTTTTAATGTAAATTTTCACGGCGACAATAATGATCACCTTGTGACTTTTACCGATGGCAAATTCAATTGTGATTGCGAATTTTTCGTCATGCATGATCGGTGCGGGCATACCATGGCTTTGGAGATTTTGCTTAAGGACATGATCTCTGTAAAGGAATAAACATCAATCCGATTCCATGAAAGACCCCCTCTCGGGGTCTTTTGTTTATTATCAGGTAAAATTGTTTTCTATGATTAAGCGATTCAATCGGCGCGATTTCCTTAAATTCAGCGGTACAGCCCTCGCCGCCAGCTTCTTTTTGCCATCCTTGCCGCCCTTCGACGCGTTTCTGCCTTACCCATTGGTTCGGGTAACCAGCAACGGGTTGGAGAATAAAGGCATCCCGATCTATAAGGAACCACTCGATACCTCAGAGATCAAACGGGTTGTTTACCGGGATGAGATCCTTAATCTTTATGAGGAGGTCGATTCCGGCTCCCCTGAATACAATCCGGTTTGGTACAAGGTTTGGGGTGGTTATCTTCATCGGGCTCGAACTCAGAAGGTTCTTCCATATCTTAACCAACCCGCGAGCTCAATCCGGGAGAATGGCCAATTAGCCGAAGTAACCGTACCTTACACTCAGGCCATGTACAAGGTGTTAGAGGAATGGCGTCTGGTAAACCGTCTCTATTTCGAAAGCGTCCACTGGGTCGTCGGCATTGAGACCGGTCCAGATGGGCTGCCCTGGTACGTCATTCTCGATGAATTGATTGACCAGACTTACATGGCTCCCGCTCAACACTTCCGTCTGATACCTGACGCGGAGATCGCGCCTCTCAGTACCGATGTCCCCTGGGAACAAAAGTATATTTCTGTTGATCTGTCCCGCCAGCGAATGGTCTGTTATGAAAACAATGTTGAAGTCTTTTCAACAGTCATTTCTTCCGGGAGGATGGATCCAAACCCAGGCAAAAATGGGATTCCGACTCAAACCCCCGCCGGAAAATTCAATATCAGCGTCAAATTCCCTTCTAAACACATGGGTAGTGGAGACCTTGCCGCCGCCGCGGATGTTGACGCCTATCAACTCCCCGGCGTACCCTGGACAAGTTTCATCAAGTTTACTGACCGTCCCTTTCAGGGACACGCCTTCCACGGAACATATTGGCATGACAACTACGGCGTGCCAATGAGCAGTGGCTGCATCAACATGCGAATCGCCGAAGCCAAATGGCTCTTTCGCTGGGTCTACCCCACCTCAGGCGCGGATGAGATCGATCCGCTTACCCTCGATAAACGCGGGTATGGCACACCTGGGGAAATGGTCAATTCATGATCGAATTTACCTGGGTTGGAAAGAACCGAACCGCTCCGCTTCATGCGTCTATCAGGACTCGCAGTCTGGTTATTCCCGGAAGTTTGGCTTCAGATACTCAAATTTCCAACCAGTTGGTATTTGGAGATAATTTTTCACTGCTCAGTAATCTCACCCAGACCCATGCCAGCAAGGTGGATTTGATCTACATTGATCCGCCTTTCTTTACCAATCGTGATTTCTCCGCGCGGGTCGGCAAAGGTGAGGATTCGCGCAAACCGCAAAACTGGCGTCTCGCGGCGGGTTATGACGATACATGGAGCGGGCTTGAACCGTACCTCCAATTTCTGTACGAACGACTCAATCTCGCCCACCAAATCCTTTCACCCTCGGGTTCACTCTACCTTCATCTCGACTGGCATGCCGATGCCTATGCCCGCCTCATTCTGGATGAGATTTTTGGCTCCAATCGTCTCTTGAACGAAATCATCTGGACCTATCATGGGCCTTCCCCTATTCGAAGCGCTTTCAATCGCAAACACGATACCATCCTCGTTTACACAAAATCGGACAATTACATCTTCAACGTCGATGACGTGCGGACAGATTACAACCAGAACACGATCAAGACCTTCGCGTCCTCCTCAAAAGCGGGTTTTGGAAAGGTTCCCGATCTGAAACGCGGGAAAGTGCCCGAGGACTGGTGGTATTTTCCTGTGGTCGCCCGTCTGCATGGTGAACGGACCGGATATCCTACCCAGAAACCGGAAAAACTGTTGGAACGAATCATCAAAGCCTCCTCCAACCCGGGCAGTTTGGTGGTTGATTTTTTCAGCGGCTCGGGAACCACGGCTCTGGTAGCCAGCCGGCTCGGCAGACAATTTATCGCCTCTGACAACCAACTGCGCGCAATTCACATCGCCGCGGAACGACTGATGAGGGATGGTTCATCCCCCTTCGCCATGCGTGAGCTCGGAAATTTAAAGACTGAGATCGAAGAACGCGATGACCTTGTCAAACGCTTTGAGAACGGGCTTGAATTGGTCTGGGATGAGGACATCCTTTTCTGGGAATGGGGAATCATGACCGATGAAGGTATTTTTATAAGTAAGGGACAGCGTACTCGAGCTTATCGGGAAACCAAGTTGGAAAGAAGGATGACGACCCCCAACGATCTTGTCCGCCTCGTGGTCAGGGTAACCGATCAATCGGATCGAGTTTTTCAACAGTCGGTTTAATCAACCGCTAACCTGAAACCGACCCCTCGCTCCGTCTCGATCAATTTCGGATCCGATGGATCGATCTCCAAGGCGTTGCGTAGCCAGCTGATATGTACATCCAGAGTACGCGTATCACCCAGGTAATCGGTGTCCCATATTTTGGTAAAAATTTCGTTGCGGTGAACAACACTACCTTTGTGATCAATTAAGATCTTGAGGATGGCGGTTAATTTTGGGGTAAGTTTGGTGGTCTTGTCATTACAGGTTACCAGCCGATTATTAATATCCAATCTTATCGGACCAGTCATGATCGAATCAGTTTCGTCCTTGGGGAAAAACACAGCGAAACGATTGATGAGTTTTTGGGGAGTAATGGGAGCGTTCAGAACCAGATCCGCCCGGGTGGTGATTTTCAAAGGTTCACTGACCAAAAGAACGATGGGAGTTTGGGATTGGTCCTGCTTGTCAATAGTCGCGGTAAGTCTGGCGCCATTCGTGTTGAGTGAGATCGCGTTGATCAAGATCACATCAATCTTTAATTCGCGCAAAATTGCAAGCGCCTGGTTGGAATTATAGGCAGAGTGAACTTCAAAACCCTTTTTGCTCAATTTCGGTCCAAGGTTGTGTCCGTCAGGTTTTTTTGCTTCAACCAGCAAAATCTTCTTACTCAAAAAGGCTCCTTGAAAGGTTTGGCACAGAGTTGGGATTTATTAACTAAACTTTTACCTTGCCATTATAATGTATTTCAGTTAAATTTCATTGTCCGGTAAACTCTTTTGTTTTTTCGTGTTCCTATATTCTACATTAGCCTATTTAATAATCAAGAGAGAAGGTTGAAAAATGGGGTGAAATTTACTCACCTCACCAACCCGCAATTTTGGGCCACGCTGCCATTTTGATTGCCATTGCCATTTCGAGCCACAAATATGATCATTTCAACCGAAGGGATGAATCTTACCCAACGGTTGACGCCTGAATATTAGCTGGTAAAATACTTCCTGCGCTACCCTTGCGCAATATCCTATAAGAAAGGGTTTAAAAACCATGAAAGTATTGTTATTGAAAGATGTTTACAAACTCGGCCGCGCCGGCGATGTGAAAAAAGTCGCTGATGGGTATGGCCGAAACTTCCTTCTGCCGCAAGCCTTCGCGGTGCTTGCCACCGAAGGCGCCCTCAAGCGGGTTGAATCCATCAAAACCGCCGCCACCAAACGCCGAGCCATCCTCAATGAGGAAATGAGTTCGGTCGCCGAAGTCCTAAAGACCGTCAAGGTTTCCTTCCCGGTTAAAGCTGGCGAAAATGGAAAGATGTACGGTTCCATCACCGCTCAGGATGTAGTGGACGCCGTCAAAGCCGTTTCCGGGCTTGAAATCAAGAAGCAACAAGTCGAACTTCAACCAATTCGTAAATTAGGCGAATACAAAGCTCAGGTCCGCCTAACCATGGATCTGATCCCTGAGGTGCTCGTCATCACTTACAAAGAAGGTGAAACCGATCCCTTGAGTCATTCCGCTGAAGAGACCCCAAATCAAGAATAAAGATCCGCTGGATCCAACAGAAAACGATGCACCGATCGATCCAATAGGAACAGATCGGTGTTTTTTTATGAAGTTTAACTAACCATGGTATCTATCGGCAACCGTTTCCGTGAACAGCGGATCGCCAAAAACATCACCATTAAAGCCGCTCAAACGGATACGCATTTGCGCGCCATCGTAATTAACGCCTTGGAAAATGAGGATTACCATTATTTTCATTCCTTCGCTCAATTACGAGGCTTCGCGAAGATGTATGCGGAGTATCTTGGCATCTACTCCGGCGAATTAATGGTTGATCTCAAGGCCGCCTACGAACAAGCCAAACCATCCGCAGAACCTGACAAGGTTGATTCAAAATCTGCCGAACTGCCTGTTAATCAAAAGAACCCGGATGCCGATCTGCTTGAATACCAACAAATCTACCAACAAATCGCCAAAATCTTTTTCGAAAGACGTTCGAAAATAGGGGTTACCCTTCAAGACGTCGAATGGCATAGCCACATCCGGGAAAGTGTTTTGGAAAGGATCGAAAATGGCAATCTGGATGATTTTGGTTCTCCCATCCAAGCCAAGGGAATGTTGATTCATTATGCCCGTTTTCTGGAATTAGACCCGGAAACGATCGAAACCCTCTTTGGAGAAGCTTTACTCAAAAAAAGAGCAAAATCAGGGCAGATTACCTCGCGCCCAAAGGTGGTCGAAGGCAAGTCATTGATCGCGAGATTAGGTTTTTTTACCTGGGATGTTTTTGTGATCGCCGGGGTGATTGTTTTCGCGCTCGGTTTATTGATCTGGGCGGTAAACCGCTTTCTCGGTGATCAGAAAACCCCGATCGTGAGCACCGAAACACTTTCGGTATCAGATGTCATTTTAGCGGATAATCTCACCCCCCAAGCTGCCCAACCAGTCGATCTTTTCCCGGAAACATCCCCGACCGCCGCTCCCACTGAAGAGTTGCTGGTCGAGGTCAGCCAGGAAGTCCCAACCCAGGAAGCGCTTGGGAATGTCAATGTCACCATTGTCATCCTCAAAAAAGCCTCCTTGCGGGTTCTGGTGGATGGTGAAGAAAAACTTAATACCCGCGGGATTGCCGGCAACGTCCTCGAATTTAATGGCGACCAGGAAGTTCAGGTCATTACCGGTTCCGGCAGCAGCATCAAAGTTATTTACAATGGTCAGGATTTAGGCACTCTGGGGCAATATGGCGAACCTGTCCTCAGGATTTTTTCGGTGAATGGGATCATCACCCCCACCCCGTCCATCACTCCTTCACCGACGATCACGCTGACCCCGTCGATCACCCCGCGCCCGACTTTAACCCCGATTCCAAGCGCCACACCCAGACCGACCTCAACCACTCAGCCATAAGGATAATTTGAAAATTATGACCAAAAAGAAAAAATTCTACCTGGTTTCTCTCGGCTGTGCCAAAAATACAGTTGACAGTGATTCGATGGCACAGATCCTCATCAATGATGGCTACACGATGGTGGACAAAGAGCAGGACGCTGGGATTCTGATCGTCAATACTTGCGGTTTCATCGGCCCCGCCAAGGAGGAGTCGATTGAAGTCCTTAATGACCTTTCATCTCGCAAGAAGAAGGATCAACTTCTCATTGCCGCTGGCTGTCTTACCCAGCGCTACGGGGTGGAGGTTGCCCAAAAAGTGCCCGGAATTGATGGAATACTCGGTACCCGGCGTTGGATGGACATCGCTCAGCTTACCAATCAATTACGCGGCAGCAGGCATCCCCAACCGATCTATCATCTGCCCGACGACGCCATGATCGGCACCGATGAACGCGGAGTGACCCGCGCAAGTCTCAACGGCTCCAGTGCTTACCTAAAAATTGCCGATGGCTGCCGGCGTCCATGCGCATTCTGCGCCATTCCCCTTATCAAGGGCACCCTGGTCAGCCGACCAGTGGATAGCATTCTGGCGGAAGCGGCTGAATTACAGGAATTAGGCACCCGCGAATTGATTTTAATCGCCCAGGATACTACCGATTACGCTCACGATCGGGGTGAGAAGGAAGGCTTGGTAAACCTCCTCCGCAAACTCAACCATACTGCCCCAAAAATAGATTGGTTAAGGGTAATGTACTCTTTTCCGGGTTATGTAACCGACGGATTCATCGACCTGATGGCTGAAGGCGGGCAGTTGCTGCCTTACTTTGATATCCCCCTCCAGCACGCCAACAGTGCAACCCTGACCAGAATGAAACGACCGAGCAACATGGATTGGGTGGACCGCACCATTGATAAAATGCGTTCACGCATTCCCAACCTTGCCATTCGTACCACCTTCATTGTCGGATACCCCGGAGAAACTGACCAGGAGTTTGCCGATTTAATTAAGTTTATCAAGGACATCCGATTCGACCGGGTCGGTGCTTTTCAATTTTCCTTTGAGCCAGGTACCAGCAGCGAACCGCTGGGAGATGATATCCCAGCCGATATCAAACAAGCCCGCTGGGAGGAGCTCATGGAAACACAGCAAGCCATTTCGCTTGAGATCAACCAAGCCTTGGTCGGCAAGCAGCTTGAAATACTGGTGGAAGGTTATGATAATGGGATCAGTTTTGGGCGCAGCTATCGGGACGCTCCCGAAATTGACGGCTTGGTGTTGGTTGAAGGACAACTTCCCCTCGGTGAAATTGTCCCAGTTCGGGTTACCGGCGCCATGGCTTATGACCTGAACGCGGTGCCGATCAGATCCGAAAAAAGCAAACCGATCGACCTTCACTGAAAAAATAAAAGCCGCTTGCGCGGCTTTGTAATTGCATATTAAGGAGTGGGCGGAATCTCCGGCGGCAGCTCGCTGCCGGGTACCTCAGGAGTCGGAGTTTTGGTCGGCTTTGGGTCGCATTCTTCCTTGATTACCTTGAATTTTTCAGTGTACTCGGCATCCAACCCCGCCATGGTTTTGGCTTCCTGCCAAACACTGTATCCCTGGCAGCGCAGCTTGCGGTCACTCGATAAAACCAGCTCATCTCCCCAGGCAAGCAATGCCTGGTAGAGCCTTTGTGACGCGGTCACATTGGAAGCATCCCGCAAGTTTGGGACAGCCGCCGCCACCTGACGGAACAAGTCCACCGCGGTAGCCCAATCCACATCCCAATTCGCGGCGGCATTAATATAAGCTGCCGCGAAATTTTTCAAACCTTCCGCGTAACCATCCAGCGGTCCAAAATTATCCGCCATGCCGAGGTCATAAATCCCGCCTTCGAGATTGGTTAAATCATAGCCATTAATACCGAGGATTTGATTGATTCCGCGTTCGCGTAAAGCGGTGTAATACATGGAATCAATTTTCGCCGCCATGTAAGTTGGATCCTTCTTCCTTAAGGAATCCAGGGATTGCATTAATCCGGTCCAATCCTGAGCTGCAAATTGTTGCTCAGCCTGGGCGAAAATTGTCTGCTGATCACGCAGGTCAGGCGTTGGTGTAAGAGTCGGCGTAAGGGTCGGCATCGGGCTCGGTGTAATTGCCATCTGCACCAGCACTTCAGCAAGTTTATCACCTGCCCCTGGGAAATCGCCGTTATGAGAGATGATGAACTCAAGACGTTGACGGGCGGCGTCGTATCTGCCGGCGGATATATCCTCCTCAACCATCCGGTACTGATCCGCCAGTTGATCGTGGATTTGGGTTTCCTCGGCGGAGAGCCTTTCAGCGACTCCTTCTCCATAGCCTGCCGCGGTTCCCGCGATCAGGGAGAGGATCAGGATGGCAATAACGAGCAAAATCGTGCCGCGTTTTTTGGGACGCTCGATCTTAAATCGCGATTCTGTTGGTGTTTGTTGTGTTTCTTCCATTTTTCCTTCATGCTTTCCTGTCATACAAGCCGTAATTATACCCTACCCTGAGCGGGTCAAAGATCGATCAACTGGCGCAGCGGTTTCCATACAATCAGGAGCGCCGCAATTCCAGCCAGGCTCATTCCAATGAGCGCGCCGACAAGATCATCCGCGCCGAACCATGCCTGGATTGCCAGACCGGTTAGGAGAGCTGCCCCAAAGGCAAGCAACCCTCTCCAAATCGCGTCATTCATTCGTAATTTAACATCGCCGGATTTCTGCAGGCGCCAATAGAGGAACAGCGCTTCCCCAATCACTGCCAATTCACCCGCCGCGATTACTGGCGCTCCCAAATCCGGGCGAAGGGAAAAACCAGCCCAAACCAACCCAATATATATGGCTATGCGAAGGAGTATCCCCTTTACTGGTTCCCAGGCTTTCAACCGCGCGTAAAAACCGCGCGCCAAAGTCTCCTGGGTGGTATAACCAATCAGGGTAAACAGGTAGATTCTTGTCGTCCAGGCGAGTTGATTCGTCCCAGCCGCGTCAAAGTCAAAAATAAGTTTCACCAGCGGCTCGATGAACAAACCCAAAACAGCAATCAGCGGCAAAGAAAGCGCGCTCATGATCTGCAACGCCCTTGAAAGACTGTCCGAGAATCGTTGCCAGTCATTTTGAGCGGCGTATTCCGCCAGGCTGGGCAGTAGAGCGGTAGCGATCGCCGTCCCAAAGATGGTCTCAGGCACCTGCATGATCATCCAACCATAGGTTAAGGAAGAAACCACACCGACCTGTTCCATTCGCGAGGCAAAATTGTCACGCATGATGAAGATCGCCTGGATCCCGAACATGGTAAGCAGGCGTGGGCTGATCAAACGCAGCGCCCGTAGCAGACTCTCGTTTCGAATATCGATCGAGGATGTCCATTTGAATTGATGCCTCACCAACCCCGGGATTTGGATCAATAAGTGCATAGCCGCCCCCAGGATGACACCGTAGACCAGTCCTTCAACCCCATATCCGAAGGCGGGTAATCTAACACCTCCGATCACATAACCTTGGCTGGGAGCGAAAATAAGCGCTCCAATGATCATACCGATGTTATACATGCTCGGCGCCAGCGCGGGCAGGAAGAAATGCTTGTTGGCTTGCAAGCCAGCCATCACCAAGCCGCTGATTGAAAAAATGACCGTCCCGATCAGGTTCAGGCGCATCAATCGAGCAACCAACACCTGTTGGGTTTCATCAAATCCCGGAGCGATACCGATCTGGCTCCTGGTGATCTGTTCACTGAAGAGGGCGATCACCAGGGCAAACAAGCTTGTTACCAAAAAGGCGAAATTTGCCACTCGCGAGAAAAGTTTCCAAGCCTCCGGCTTTCCATCCCGGGTGAGGGTTTCACTTAAAACAGGGATGAATGCCATGGCGATCGCGCCGCCCGAGATCATGGCGAAAAGGAGATCAGGCAGGTTGTTGGCGATATTGAACGCGTCCAATTCGGGGGAAAGGTCGAATTGTCGGGCAATGATCACTGATCTCGCAAAGGCAAAGATCTTGTCTACAAAAAAGAACACCGCCAGAAGAATTGACGCCCTGGTTACGCTGGAAAGTCGCTTCATTTCCTGGTTCAGTCAGTTGGGCCAGGTTCCATCATATCTGCCTGAGGCAGCTTACCTGCCAGATTTTGAGGCTTGTGGATCAAAGTCGGCAGGCAGGTGGGGCAGATAAGATATTCCCCATCCTTATAATCAAGTCGGATGAGAGGTACTTGTTGGGAATCTCTTCCACAATTTAAACATTCGCTCATAATATTCACCTAAAATGTACTTTTAATCATGCCGCCATCCACGGAAAGGTTGATTCCGGTGATATAACCAACCCGCGGCGAAGCCAGAAAAACTGCCGCGTTGGCGAATTCCTCAGGACTCGCCATGCGTTTGAACGGACTTTCGGCTGCCTGTTTCAAGGTTTCTTCCTCGATGCTCGTTCCGTTCGCGAGTGCCCTTCCAGCCATTAATTCAATCACCCGCTCAGTCAGCGTCCAACCTGGCAGCAGACAATTGAATCGGATTCCATCCTCGCCGAGTTCAAGCGCGAGTGATTTGGTCAACCCCAACACGCCTGCCCGCAGAGAGTTGGAGAGCAGAAGATTTTTGATTGGTTGTTTAACCGACAGGCTGGTGATCGTTACCACACTGGGTACGCTCGACTTTCGGAGCGCGGGTAGCGCGGCTTTGATCAGGCGGACATTGCTCATGAAGGTCAGTTCAAAAGCCTTGAACCATTGTTCTTCGCTCAGATTTTCAAGTGTTCCAGCGGGTGGTCCTCCGGCGTTGGTGATCAGAATATCCAAACCGCCAAAATGCTCAATCGCCCCATCCACCAGATTTTGGCAGCCCGCTTGAGAGCCAACATCCGCGGCGACTCCGAGGACTTCATTTCCGGTATTCTCAGATAATTTCCGCGCGGTTTGGCGAATTCCTTCTGGATCACGCCCATTAATCGCCAGTTTGGCGCCTTCCTCACTCAAGGTTCGCGCAACCGCGTAACCCAACCCACGGGAGGAGCCAGCCACGATCGCGACCGTGCCGTTCAATCCGAGATCCATTTTTCCTCCTTCACTCTAACCATTCCAAATGTTGATCCGACCATTCTTCGGATCGGAATTTGCCTTCCAGCCAACCGATCAGGCTGTCCACACGGGAGCGGGCGGTATCGGCATTATCCGCCAGCACTACGATCGTCAATTCCAGACGGGATGGAACATTCCAATCTCCGCTCTCCACCCCAGCGCAGTAACCTTTTGCCTGTAAACCTGCCCAAATAGGCGCCATTCGCGAGCGCTTCGCCTTAAGGGAAGTGATCCCGGTAAGGTGAGCCTTGAAAACAATCTTCGCGATCCGGACCTTGTTTACGTTCAAATTCGCCAACATGAATTAAAATTTTACTATGTCAATCGAAGAACAATATCAAACCGCTCTCGACTTGCTTTATAGTTACGTCGATTATAGTTTAAAACACTCCTCCGAACTCGCCAAAGCCGAATTCAACCTTGACCGGATGCGAGACCTTATGCGCCTGCTCGGTGACCCGCAAGACAAATACAAGGTCATCCACATTACAGGGACAAAAGGCAAAGGCTCTACCGCCGCCATGTGCGCGGCTGGACTGCACGCGGCAGGATTCAAGGTGGGTTTGTATACCTCTCCCCATCTTCTCGAATATACCGAACGAATTCAGGTTGACCTCCAGCCGATCAGCAAGCAAACTCTGGTTGATCTTGTCGATCGGGTTCGACCTCTCCTTAATCAGGTCCCCCGAATTACAACTTTTGAGATTACAACCGCGCTCGGTTTCCTCTACTTTGCCGATCAGGCTGTGGATTGGGCGGTAGTGGAAGTTGGTCTGGGCGGCAGATTGGATGCTACCAACATCGTCCAACCCCAGGTTTCGGTCATCACAACTGTCTCCTACGATCATACCGCCATCCTTGGCGATACCCTGACTCAAATCTCCACCGAAAAAGGCGGTATCATCAAACCGGGTAAGCCGGTTGTCATCGGACCCCAGAAACCGGAGTCACTAACAACCCTGCTTGAGATTGCCAACCACGCCGGTAGTGAGACTTTTTTTGTCCCTCAAACGCTGCGCGCGATCCCGCTCAAAGCCGGGCTGGAAGGTCAAAGTTTTCTCGTTCAAGGTGAATTTTCAGGTCAGAGGATCGATCAGGAGATCCATCTCCCCTTGCTTGGCGACCACCAGGTCGAGAACGCGCTCACCGCTTTGACCGCCCTCCTCTGCGCCGGCCTTACGGATACTTCCCTGATTGCCTCCGGGTTTTCCAGGGTCAATTGGCAATGTCGCTTTGAGATCGCTCAAACCGATCCAATATTAATCTTTGACAGCGCCCATAATGAGGATGCCTTCTCGCGGCTGGCGGAAACCATCCGTGCCTATCTGCCGGGTAAAAAAATCGTGCTAATTCTGGGAGTCTCAGAGGACAAGCATCTGGTGGAGATGATCGCACAGCTCTCCGACCTGATTGTGACGTTGATAATCACCCGCGCCGACCATCCGCGTGCCTTATCGGTGGAAGAGATTTCCGCCAAACTTGGCATACAGAGCTTCCCAATCCTCAGCTTTTCAACCGTAGACAAGGCTTTGGTTGCCGCGCTTGAATTAGGCGCAAAGAATGGTAACATTGTAATTTCCGCTGGTTCCATGTTTGTTACCGCGGAAGCCAAAAGATTCTGGATAGAAAGTAGACAAAATGCCATCCAATAATAGCTCCCCAAAGCGGAAGAAAAAACGTTACGAATCATACGAAGAATTTCAAAATAACTTCGCGGAACGGGCTGACGCTTTATACCTGATTCCTACCCATCAACCGGACGAAAAGAACGAATTTACCGCTAAAGTACTCTTTATGTACGATATGATCGTTCTTCCGAAGATGGTTTCACCCCTTTTTCTTGAGAATGACTACCAGAAAGGGGTGATCGAGGAAGCCAGCGCCAATCAGGAAACCCTGATCGGACTCAGCCTGGATAATCCTATCGTCGAGAATCCGGATACCAAGGATTTCCTTAAGATCGCGGTTGAAGTCGCCGTCAGCCCGCTGGCGGTTCTCTCGGATGGGACATTCTCGTGCCTTACTCAGGCTCGCCGCAGACTTGAAGTCCTCGAATACATCATGGATGAAGGCCAATTCACCGCCAAAGTGCGGGTAATTGACGAAACCAACCCCAAACTTAATAGCTCAGAAAGAACCCTGATGCGACTGGTTACCCAGGAGTTTGAACGCTGGGTTGAATTAAGCCAAACTGTTCCTGAGGAAGCCTACATGTTCGCCAAGGACCTCAAGGAGCCAGGCTGGCTCGCTGACCTTATCTGCGCGACTGTCAACCCGCCTTACGACACGCGCGCAGAAATGCTTACTCAAAGCGGATCCAGTGCCCGGTTACTTCTCGCCCACAAGATGCTCAAAGAGAACCTCGAAGTGCTCGAACTCGAGGAGGACATCCACAACAAGGTCCAAAACGAAGTTGACCGTTCTCAACGTGAATTTTATTTGCGTGAACAAATTAAAGCAATCCAGAACGAACTCGGCGAAGGGGACATCACCACCCGCGATATCACCGACTTGCGCGACCGGGTAGACAAAGCCCGTTTGCCTGAGGAAGCCCGCAAGGTCGCGCTCAAGGAGATCGAACGCCTCGCTCAATTACCCCCCATGGCACCCGAAGTAGGCACCATCCGGACCTACATCGAGTGGATTCTTGATATTCCCTGGTCAAACGCCTCCAAGGATCGTCTGGATGTGAAGAAAGCCGCAAAACTTCTCGATCGGGATCATTATGGGCTAACCAAAGCCAAGGATCGCATTCTCGAATACATCGCAGTCCGTTCCCTCAAACCCAAAAAAGAACGCCAACCGATTTTATGTTTTGTTGGCGCCCCGGGTACCGGCAAGACCTCGATCGGCAAGTCGATCGCTGAAGCTCTCGGACGGGAATTCGTGCGAGTTTCGCTCGGCGGCGTGCATGATGAAGCTGAAATTCGTGGTCATCGACGCACTTACATTGGAGCTCTGCCCGGACGTGTAATTCAAACCATGAAACGCGCCGGAACCAACAATCCTCTCTTTATGCTGGATGAAATCGATAAACTTGGCAGCGATTTCCGCGGCGATCCAAGCTCCGCGCTTCTTGAAGTACTTGACCCGGAACAAAATTATTCCTTTTCTGATCATTATCTCGAAATTCCTTACGATCTCTCGCGGGTAATCTTCATTACTACCGCCAACAACCTCGGGACAATCCCCGAAGCCCTCCTCGACCGCATGGAAGTGATCGAATTTCCCGGTTACATTGAAGAGGAAAAAGCCGAAATCAGTTTCAAGTACCTTATTCCCCGCCAACTGGAAGAGAACGGGATGGAGGATCAGAACATTCAATTCTCGCCGGAAGCGGTTGGAAAGATCATTCGCGAGTACACCTACGAAGCCGGCGTCCGTAATCTTGAACGTGAGATCGGGAAGGTTATCCGCAAACTTGCCCGCGCCAAGGCCGAAAGAAAAAAAGTCCCAACCCTGATTACCCCCGAGATTGTTGAACAACACCTCGGGCCAGCCCAATTCTTTCGCAGCGAGGCGGAAATGAAAGACGAGATCGGTGTCTCCACCTCTCTGGCATGGACCGAAAACGGCGGCGAGATCATGGCGATCGAGGTCGCCATCCTCGAAGGCAAGGGAAATTTGCAGATGACCGGACAGATCGGGGATGTGATGCAGGAGAGTGGCCAAGCCGCCCTTACTTACATTCGCAGCCGGGCAATTGAATTCCGCATCGAGCCCGAAATCTTTGAGCAGTTGGACATTCACGTCCATATTCCCGAAGGCGCTATTCCCAAGGATGGACCCAGCGCTGGGATCACTTTGGCATGCGCCATTTTAAGCGCCCTTACCTGCCGCCCGGTCTACCGCGAGGTTGGAATGACCGGCGAAATTACCTTGCGCGGCAGGGTATTACCGATCGGAGGGGTTCGCGAAAAGATCCTTGCCGCTCACCGCGCTGGCTTAAAATTCGTGATCATCCCCAAGAAAAATGTCAAGGATCTGGTTGACGTACCTCAAAAAGCCAAAGACGAGATCAAGATCATCCCCGTTGAACACATGGACGAAGTGATCAAGCTCGCGCTTTACCCTGAACAAGTCCAAAAACCGCCCCGTCCTCGTCGTAAACCGGATGCCAAGAAATCTACTGAGGAGTAAATGTCAAGGGACCTTAAAAACAAGGTTGTACTCATCACAGGCGCTTCCTCTGGATTTGGCGAAGATTCTGCCTATCTTTTTGCCCGGGAAGGGGCTTTGGTCGTCCTTACCGCCCGGCGGGAGGATCGTTTAAACGCCATCGCGGAAAAGATTCGCTCCCAGGGCGGAGCCGCTTCGGTTTTTCCACTCGATATCAGTGATCCAAGAAATATCAAGCCGCTGATCGAGAAAATTCTCGAGCAGCATGGCAGAATCGATATCGTTTTCAACAACGCCGGTTTTGGCAAGATCAATTTTCTGGAAAATCTCGACCTCGAACGGGACATCATCCCGATGGTCAACCTGAACCTCATCAGCGCCATCGAAATCGTCCATCAGGTGCTGCCTGGAATGATCAGCCGTGGGGATGGTCATATCATCAACATGTCCAGCGAAGCCGGATGGATCGGAACCACCCCCTACAGCGTTTACGCAGCCACCAAATTTGGTCTGCGCGGATTCACCGACGCCATCCGCCGGGAAGTAAGCCATTTCGGAGTCCAGGTAAGTGGAATCTATCCTGGGCCGGCGACTACCGAGTTCGTGGAACACGTCGGTTGGGATCACCGGAAAGCCAATACCGAAAAATACCGAATCGGTTCCATGACTTCTGAATATGTCGCCCGAAAGGTGGTCTGGCTGACAAAAAATCCCCGTCAGGTACTGGTTTTACCCTGGTTTTTCAATGTCCTCAATTGGACCTCGTTGCTCTTACCATGGCTGACCGATCAGTTGATCATAAATATTTTTACCAAACGGGTTTATCCCAAGAAAGGCTCAAAGGATGTTGATTCATAGAGTGGAACGCCTGTACAAGCAAATGGAATCTGCTGGCATGGATGCCCTCGTGGTCAATCCCGGATCATCTCTGTCCTACCTTACCGGACTCGATTTTCACCTCATGGAACGTCCGACTCTGGCGTTTTTTGCTCCAGGCAAAAAACCAATTCTGGTGATTCCAAAATTAGAGGTGGTCAAACTTACCGGGATGGAATACGAAGTGGACGCCATCCTTTATGATGAAGATCCTACCCTCTGGCAAGCCGCTTTTGATGGCGCGGCGTCCAATCTCAAACTCAGCGGAAAACGAATCGGCGCCGAACCGCTCGCCTTGCGCCTTCTGGAACTCAGCTACATTCAGAAAGCCTGCGACCCACAGGTCATCGATGCCACCGCTTTGATTGCCTCCTTACGCGCTCAAAAAGACGCTGCCGAATTGGAAAAAATCCAGATTGCCGCGAACATCGCTCAAACTGCGCTTAATACCACGCTTCCATTGGTCAAAATTGGAATGACCGAAAGGGAAGTTGCCGCCGAATTGGTGATTCAACTGCTGCGAGCCGGCTGCCCTCCGAATCTCCCCTTTGGCCCAATTGTAAGCTCCGGTCCGAACAGCGCCAATCCGCATGCCTCACCTTCTGATCGCAAGATCCAATCCGGCGATCTTCTCCTCTTCGATTGGGGCGCTCGACATGATGGTTACATCAGCGATCTCACCCGCACCTTTGCCATTGGGGATGTGGATCCGGAATTTATAAAAATCCATTCCGTTGTTCATCAAGCCAACGCCGCCGGACGCGCCGCGGGCAAACCCGGCGCCCCGGCTTTAGCGGTAGATAAAGCCGCCCGTCAGGTAATTGAGTCCGCCGGATACGGAAAATACTTTACCCACCGCACCGGTCATGGCATCGGCTTGGATGTGCATGAAGATCCGTACATGCGCGGCGACAACGACCAACCACTTGTACCCGGTAACTGTTACACCGTCGAACCGGGTATCTACCTCGCCGGCAAAAACGGGGTGCGCATTGAGGACGACATGTATATCACCGAAGAAGGCGCGCTAAGTTTTAGTGATATGCCCCGCGAGATCAGAGTGATCGCTTAGGCAGCTGCCATGGCGGAGCGAGATTCCCAATCCATTACGCGAAGCCTCCTGCTTTCCGCCCTTCTCGCTGCGGTCTTTTTCCTCGCCGCCTTGTCGCTCTATCCACTTGAAGAAAAATTTCAACTAAGCGTGGATGAGGGCTTCAACCTGCAGCGATCCTCGCTTTATAATCAGGATTATCGGCTTTACGAGGAGATCCAAAGCGACCAGCCTCCCTTATTTACCCTGCTTCTGGCGGCGGTTTTGGGCTTGAGCGCCAATTCCACCGTAGCCGCCCGTGTTTTGGTCCTCTTCTTTTCTGCCGTCAACCTCTTTAGCATCGCGGGGTTCATCTCGGTACTCACCCGACCTTGGGCATCCTTGCTCGTCCTGCCCTTGTTTTTCATCCTGCCATGGTACATGCACCTTTCAATCTCGATCATGATCGGCTTGCCTGCCATTGCCCTGGCTTCCTTATCAGTCCTCTTCTTCACCCTCTGGTTAATCACCAAGCGCTGGCAAGGACTGGCACTCTCGGCGCTCACCCTCCCGCTTTCGATGTTGATCAAACTCTTCACCGGCTTTCTTGCCCCCATCATCGCCGGCGCGATCGTTATAGTCATCTTCCACCGGGCTGGACCTTCGCTTCTCCCTTGGAAAAAATGGTCACCTTTATACCTCTGGGGTACGCTTGCCAGTCTCACCCTGCTTGGTTTAAGTATTTGGCTTTATGGTTCAGAGAACCTCATTATCAGCCTTCAAGGTCATTTTGGCGCGGGTACCCAAAACAGTTTTGATAGCGAGGAATTCGGGCTTTGGACCCATCTTAAAGATAGTTGGATCTATTTTGTCCTTGGCGGGTTGGGGGTTTATTACATCCTTCGTCAACACCTTTGGGAATTTCTTATATTGGTTGCCTGGCTTGTTTCGGCAGTCGTCGCGCTTTCTTTCTACAAACCGGTCTGGGCGCATCACCAGCTCCTCATCACCGTACCGCTGGTTGGCATTCAGGCGATTGGCATTTACTCGGCAATCAATCAACTTTCCCAATTAGCCCGGAAATCAGATTCACGAAGTTGGGTCAAATTGATACTCCCGCTTACAACCCTCCTGATCGCCGCCGGAATGCTCATCAAGTACGCTCCTGCGCAGATCGACAAATTTCGCGATCAGGGCAGCCTGCACCTTCAAGTTGAACCCGCCGAACTCCGCCTTGACAGCCAGCAACGCCAGGTTTTGGATAGTATGCTTCTTTACGCGCCTTCCACCCATTGGGTTGTTACCGATATGCCTTATTTTGCCTTTGTGGCTGGGTTGAATGTTCCGCCTGAGTTGGCGACTTTCAGTACCAAGATGATCGAGTCCGGCACTCTGAATAGTTATGAAGTTCTCAGGGTCATTGAGAAAAAACAGCCTGAACAAGTTCTCATCGGCCGGATCCAAATCAAGCAGGTGAACAATTATCTTGATCAGAACTACGCGCTGGTGACTGAAACGGAAGATTTTAAACTCTACGTTCTACCAGAGCTTCTTTTAAAGTCCCCTTGATGATTGCCGCAATTCAGCGGTTCTTGGAATTGATCTGGTTGGGAATCCAATTTTCAATGGGCGATATTTGTTGATTTTTTTCCCCTATCATTTCTAACCCTGGGTTGTCATTTCGAGCTTTTGGTTGTCATTTCGAGCTTTTGGTTGTCATTTCGACCAACGGGAGAAATCTTGGCCACTCCTCCTGTCATGAGCGCAGTGAGAAATCCTGCCAAACAACCCTGTCATTTCGAACGAAGTGAGAAATCCTACTTTCTATCATTAAGATTTCTCAGTCACGTATGTTCCTTCGAAATGACAAAGACAACTATCATTTCTAACCCTGGGTTGTCATTTCGAGCTTTTGGTTGTCATTTCGACCAACGGGAGAAATCTTGGTCTTTTCCCTGTCATTTCGAACAAAGTTAGAAATCCTGCCAAACAGCCCTGTCATTTCGAACAAAGTGAGAAATCTTACTTTCTGTCGTTAAGATTTCTCAGTCACGTACGTTCCTTCGAAATGACAAAGACAACTGTCATTTCGAACCTGGGTTGTCAATTCAAGTTCTGGGTTGTCATTTCGACCAGCGGGAGAAATCTTGGTCTTTTCCCTGTCATTTCGAGTCCTGAGGTGTCATTTCGAACGCAGTGAGAAATCCAACTTTCTATCATTAAGATTTCTCAGTCACGTACGTTCCTTCGAAATGACAAAGACAACTGTCATTTCGAACCTGGGTTGTCAATTCAAGTTCCGGGTTGTCATTTCGACCAGCGGGAGAAATCTTGGTTTTTTCCCTGTCATTTCGAACAAAGTTAGAAATCCTGCCAAACAGCCCTGTCATTTCGAACAAAGTGAGAAATCTTACTTTCTGTCGTTAAGATTTCTCAGTCACTTTCGTTCCTTCGAAATGACAAAGACAACTGTCATTTCGAACCCCGGGTTGTCAATTCAAGTTCTGGGTTGTCATTTCGACCAACGGGAGAAATCTTGGCCACTCCTCCTGTCATGAGCGCAGTGAGAAATCCTACCGAACAGCCCTGTCATTTCGAACGCAGTGAGAAATCCTACTTTCTATCATTAAGATTTCTCAGTCACTTTCGTTCCTTCGAAATGACAAGATCGACCATCCATTCTTGCCGGGTAAGAAGCCCCACCTCACAACTACCTACGGAAACGGTACCCCGTCATTCCCGTACACTTTCAAGCCCATCATCTCCCCCTCTACCGTTACGTACGCCGCAGAAACCCACCCCGCGCCATCCGCCGCAGCGCTGTACTCAATTCGATACCATTCCTTATTCGCCGAAACGCCGTTGATTGTAACCATCGTCCCCGCGTCCATCAACCCCATTGATTCAAAGGTTTGCCCCGGTCCTTTCCGCACGTTCAACTGGGCAGTCAGGTTGCCTTCCACCGTAATTGCTGGTGCTGGAGTACTTCCGGCGCCCGGGGTAGCGGTTGGTAAGATCTCAACCAGTTCGCCTTTCATTTTCAGGTTGCCCATTAGATCATAAATATCGAGACCATCATATCCATTCATATCTTTAACCTGGGACGTGGATACCCATGCCGCCCCTTGCGGACCGGAGGGATAGTCGATCCGAACCCATTCGCCATTATCCGATTTTCCGGTAAAGGTAACGGTTTGATTCGCTTTGAGAATCTCCAATTGTTGGTATCCGAGACCTGGACCAATCCGAATAAAGACATCATTGATCAACGAGCCAAAATATGGATATCCCGGAGGTGGAGTACCGGGCGGTAAGGCGGGACCGCTCATCGTAAATCTCGGGGCGGGAATCAGGTACCCAGGTTTTTCCTTTCCGTCTGGAAAAACCATGATCGGCAAAGTCGTGAGATCGTAATTTTGCTTGATCGCCCCAATGATCACCCAACCCATCCCATCCGGGGATTCCGGGAAGACCACTTGCAACCAGGTCGCTTCATCATTTCTTGCGAGCACTTGCACCCCCTGCCCTTTTAACAGGTAGCCCAGGTAATCCACTTTACTTTTGCTTGGAATTCCGCGAACGTTGGTATTCGCTGAGACCGTCGCGTTTTGGGGCGTTGGATAGGGAATATTGGCTGGGTTTACTTTTATCGTTGGAGAAGGGATCGGCGTTTGGCTGGGCTCCGGTGTTGCGCTTGGTTCAACGTACGCCAGGCGGGTTAATTCTGCCCGCGCCGTAGAGGCTGCCATAGTCAGGATGGTGTTTCCAGCGGTTTGAGTTGCCGCCAGATCACTCTCACTCGGACCGCAAGCGGTCAATCCAATAGCCGCCACCAGGAACAAAAAGGGTAATCGAATTTTCAACATCTTTCCTCCGCCGAAATTGACTTAATTTATTATATCAAAACCGCTGAAAGTCACTTTTCAGGTAAAATAAGCAAATGAACCCATACTGTCAACATTGCCTTGAGCATCCCGAAGATTTCCTTAACAATCTTTATCATGCCAACGAATATGGATACCCTGCCCCATCTGATGACGCTCTATTTGAACGCTTGGTTCTCGAAATCAACCAGGCCGGTTTGAGTTGGAATACGGTTCTCAAAAAAGCGGCTGCCTTTCGGGAAGCATTTGACGGTTTTTCAGTCGCCAAAGTCGCCGCTTATTCAGAAGCCGATATCGATCGTTTGCTGGCAAACCCAAACATCATTCGCAATCGGAAAAAGATCGAGGCTGCTATCCGAAACGCTCAAGTGATTCATTCACTCCATGGGTTTGGGAGTAGTTTCAAGGTCTGGCTGGATTCACGGTTGTGTTTACCCGCAGATGAATGGGTCAGCGAATTTAAAAATACATTTGTTTTTACCGGATCCGAAATCGTCAAGGAATTTCTGCTCTCAACTGGTTATCTCGAAGGCGCTCACAGCCCGGATTGTGTTTTTTACCAGCGGGTGCTCGAATCTTCCCCGCCATGGACTCATCTTAAACACCCCATAAAATGAATGGCATCCTGGCGGATCCAATCCCTTCAAGGTATGCCATTCTGACCGAATCTGAGAAAATCATACCTCTCAAGCAAGACGACCGCGGCTCTTCAAAAAAGCCATAATCCTGTCTACACGAAAAGTTTTCACAAGACATACGCAACCTTAAACAACCAATTAACTGCCATCTTCTTTCCCCGGACCTAAACCATGAATCCTGCCATCCTCCTCCTCTCCATCTCCCTCGCAACCTGGGGCATTGGTGAAGGCCTTTTCCTTATCTTTCAACCCTTTTACCTGACCGAACTCGGCGCCGATCCAATTAAGATCGGTTTTATTCTGGGCGCGGCCGGTATAGCCATGACCATCACTCATACCCCGGCCGGCTACATCTCGGATCGATTTGGCTCACGCCCCATGCTCATTACCTCCTGGATCTCCGGGCTCGTAGCTACCGCCATCATGGCTTTCAGCACTACACTCAACGCTTTCACTGTCGGCTTGCTCTTGTATAGCATGACCGCCTTTGTTTCTTCCCCTTTAAGTAGTTACACTACTTCCGCGCGCGGTTCCATGTCGGTTACCAGGTCGGTAACCTTCATCTCAGCTTCCTTTAACGCCGGAACGATCCTCGGCGCCACCCTTGGCGGTTGGATCAGTGAAACTTACGAATTACGCGCCATCTATTTTGTCGCGTTTGGATTGTTCATCATTTCCACCTTACTCATCTTTTTTTTACCCAGCCAGCCTATCCACCCGCGTCCCGCGGGTGAATCCAGCAGAAGTATTCTTCAAAATCGGCCTTACTTTACCTTTCTCTTTGCCAGCGTGTTCCTCTTGTTCTTTAGCCAGTTGAGTGATCCATTTAACGCCAAGTTCCTTCAGGAATTTCGCGGAGTTACCTATCAGCAAATTGGCTACCTCGGATCGATGACAGGAATCGGTAGAACCAGCATGCTTTTCATCCTCGGCAGCCTTCCTCCCCGGACTGGCGCGTTGCTCGGTTTGTTGGCGGTTGCCCTTTTTGACTTTCTGATTCTCAAATTCATCAGCCTTCCGATTTACTATGGCGCCATGTTCCTCTCCGGAGGTTTACGCACAACAAAGGTCATTTTGGTCAGCATGCTTCGCCCGTACGTTCGCCAATCCAATGTCGGCTTGGCGTATGGGATCGCCGAAACTTTTTACGGCAGCACCCTGATTTTCGCGCCCATCCTGGCAGGCTACCTTTACGATCGCAACCCGGAGATGATCTATATCACCGCCATCCTTGGTATTCTTATCGCGGCGATCATTTTCTTTCCGTTGGTTGGAAAACTCAAAACGCCCATTTTTGAGGAGGAAAACACATGAGCCTGCTCATCCGCTCCTTTGTTCAGGGTCCGGTTCATACCAATGCCTACCTGATCGCCGATAGCCACACCAAGGAGGCGGCGGTGATCGACCCTGCCTGGGACGGAAATCAGATCTACACGGCTGCCCTCACTGAAGGCTGGCGGATCGCCCATCTCTGGTACACCCATGCCCATTTCGATCACATCGCCGGGGCTGGAGCGATCGCGGATATGCTTAACCCCTTGCCCCTGATTGGATTGCACCCAGCCGACCATGATTTGTGGAAGGTGCGCGGCGGCGCCGGTTACTTTGGCATGACCATCGATCATGGTCCTGAACCGGTTATTGATTTCTTCGATGGGCAAATCCTTCGCCTCGGCTCCAGCCTATTGCGGGTTTTTGAAACCCCAGGTCATACCCGCGGACATGTGGTTTTTTATGCCGCCGAAGATCAGGCTTGCTTTTGCGGTGATCTCATTTTTCAAGGCTCGGTTGGACGAACCGACTTGCCCGGCGGAGATCACGATACGCTGATTGACTCCATCGACCGGGTAATTCTCAACCTCCCCGATGAAACCATCCTCTATCCCGGACACGGGCCAAGCACGACAGTCGGCATCGAGCGCCTCAACAACCCATTCCTTTGAATCCTATGTATTCCGAGTTTGCCATAATTGAAAATATGGCATCCTTGAAATGTGAGTGTGATCACAACCCGGAAACTCCAACGATTGAATAAATCATTAAAAGAAAACGAGGGCGCGCTTTCCAAGCGCGCCCTCGTTTTGGATTTTTCCAGGAAAACTATTTGGCGTAATCAACCGCGCGGGTCTCACGGATTACGGTTACTTTAATCTGACCCGGGTATTGCATCGTCTCCTCAATCTTCTTGGAGATATCCCGCGCCAGGCGGGTGGCAGCCAGATCGTCAATATCATCCGGTCTCACAATGATGCGCACTTCACGCCCCGCTTGAATGGCGAAGGCCTGTGATACGCCTTCAAAGGATGTGGCAAGCTCTTCCAGCGAGCGAATTCGTTTGATGTAGGCTTCCAAATCCTCGCGGCGCGCTCCCGGCCTCGCCCCGGAAATGGCATCCGCCGCTTCAGCGATCACCGCTTCCACCGTTTCCTGCTCCACCTCATGGTGATGGCTGGCAATCGTGTTTACTACCTGTGGATGAACACCGTAGCGCTTGCAAAATTCCGCGCCCAGGGCGGCGTGAGTGCCTTCCTGGTTGTGATCCATTGCCTTGCCGATATCGTGCAGGAAAGCGCCAGACTTGGCGAGCGATACGTTCGCGCCTAACTCAGCCGCCAGAATTCCAGCCAGTTTTGAAACTTCAACCGCATGGGCAAGTTGATTCTGCCCGTAACTGGTCCGGAACTTGAGCCGTCCCATCATCCTCAAAATTTCCGGATGTAAACCAGCCACACCGGCGTCAAACGCGGCTTGTTCACCCGATTCGATGATAATCTTCTCAACTATCTTTGCTTCATCTTCTACAATTTTCTCGATGTGAGCGGGATGAATTCTGCCATCCAGAGTAAGACGGGTAAGTGCCCGCCGCCCTATCTCACGTCGAACTGAATCAAAACAACTGATCGTCACCGCCTCAGGGGTGTCATCGACAATTACATCCACGCCCGCGGCTTGTTCAAAGGCTCGAATATTGCGTCCGTTTCGGCCAACGATTCTGCCTTTCATTTCTTCATTCGGTAAGGTCACCACCGCCGAAGTGACCTCTGCCACATGCTCAGAGGCAACCCGCTGGATTGCTTCAGCAATCAGTTTGCGGGCTTTTTTCTCGCCTTCTTCCTTGGCTTCATTTTCAATTTGGCGGATGATTCGAGCCATATCATTCCGGGCTTCGGTTTCCACCTCCACCAGCAATAATTTCTTGGCGTCCTCACTGGTCATTTCGGCGACTTCCTGCAATTTTTTCAATTGGTCATCGCGTAATTTGTCAATCTCGTTGACCCGTTTGTCGAGGTTGCCTTGGCGTTTGTTCAAGGTTTGTTCGCGTACTTCAAGCTTTTCAGCCCGCCCATCAAGCTCCTGCCTTCGTTTGTCCAAACGATCAACCTCTCGGTTTAACTCGTTTCGACGATTATTCAAATCATTTTCGGCGCCCTGGATGATTTTCATCGATTTGTCCCGAGCTTCTACAATGATTTTTTCACTGCGATCCTTGGCGTCCTGAATGATATCCTTGGATTTGGCTAATTGCTCCTGTTTCTTTTTTTCCTCAACACCTTGCTTGTACAAATAACCAATCACCAGGCCAATGATGATACTCACAAAGCCAATAATGATCGGAATGACATAGGGATTTAAATTTCTCATGTAGTTTCCTCATTTAAGATAATTTCATGATCACCGTCGGTCTTGATCTCGGACCAGAGGCCGCGCGCCGTCAGGGAGGCGGACTCGTAACCGAACCCTCGCCGTGCCAAATAGCCGGTCATTTTCTGGAAGAATTCCGGGCGGGAAAGGTGGGTTAGTTTTTTCAGAACCATTCTGCCCGCTTTCATCGCCAGTTCTTCTTCCTCAATGCTTTCGCCCAAACACTCGTTAACCAGTTCACTGGCGATCCCCTTCCGGCGTAATTCATACGCCAAGGCGCGCCTGCCGCGTGGTCGAAACTCGTTCCGGTTCTCAATCCACGCCTTGGCGAATTTCCGGTCATCCACCAATTTCAGTTCGGTCAATCTCTCCAAAACGTTTTCGATGGTCTCGGGAGAATATTCCGCTTTGGTCAGGTTATCCCTCACCTCTTTTTCAGAACGGTCCCGATATGAAAGGAAATTCAAAGCCTTTTGGGTCGCGCGTTCCAGGTCATCTTCCCTTCGCAGCCTTTCGATCTTGAGATCGTCAAGGCTTTGTCCTTTTTCCAGCCAGGCGGCGGTTGTCCGCGCCAGACCGAAAGCGAACTTTCCGTCCAGGAAGATATTTACCCGGTTTGGGTCTTTCTGCGCTTCAATTCCGGTGATCATCTTCATACAATAAAATACCAATAACCGCGCGGTGATTGGCTGAAAGAAACCTGATAAGGTTGTTGAAGGGGACCTAAGATAACAAAATAAGATGGATCAATTCCACCTGCAAACAACTATTGACTGTTATTTGAGATCTGTTTTCACAATGAAAACCATCATAAGTTCAGATCTCGTGAATCATCCGCGAAATTCGAGCGGACAGGTCATTATCGTAAGGTAATCTTTCAAAAACCATCGCATTCCGCGCTGGTTGTGGATGCTTAATATGTGTTCATCCACTTATGGATAAATTATACATCATTTGTTAACAATCTGTCTACACGCTCTTTTTGGAGGTTTTTAAAAGCGCTTCGAGCTTTTGTAGGGGTGAAGGCAAATTAATCTTGGAGTTTTGGGTTCGTTTTTCCTGGATCACTGATGAGTCATGTCCCCCTGTGCTTCCGAGCACAGTCTCTGTCCTTTCAATCGCAGTCTTTGTGCTTCCGAGGGCAGCCTCTGTCAATTGGATCTCAGTCTCTGTGCTTCCGAGCGCAGTCTCTGTCATTTCGACCGCAGCTTTTGTCATTTCGACCAACGGGAGAAATCTTCGTTCCAATTAAAAAGGTATCCCAGTCACTGACCTTCCTTCGAAATGACACCAATCCCCTTTCCTTTCGATCACAGTCTCTGTCCTTTCGGCCGCAGCTTCTGTCATTTCGATTGCAGCTTCTTTCATTTCGATCGCAGCTTCTGTCATTTCGAGCGCAGCCTCTGTCATTTCGAGCGCAGCCTCTGTCATTTCGACCAACGGGAGAAATCTTCGATTTCCAGTCACTAACCTTCCTTCAAAATGACACCAATCCCCTTTCCTTTTGATCGCAGCCTCTGTCATTTCGACCAACGGGAGAAATCTTCGTTTCAATTAAAAAGGTATCCCAGTCACTGACCTTCCTTCGAAATAACACCTAACCCAGCCGGCTCTTCCTCAAACCGTCCAATTATCCCTCCGTATTGATTTATATTGAACAATTCCATGACAAAAGGAACTACGTTTGATCACCTTTTTTGTGCAATAATAATTGGGTAGTTAGTTGTCTATTCTTTCAAATTTTCATAGGAGCATGTTATGGCAAAAACATCGATCACTCGTGAGGACGCTTTAGAGTATCACCATCTTAAAGGTAAACCAGGCAAGATTGCTGTCGTTCCGACCAAACCCATGGACACCCAACGTGACCTCGGCTTGGCATATTCCCCCGGGGTTGCCTATCCGGTATTGGAGATAGAAAAAGATCTCGATAAAGCTTACGACTATACCTCCAAGGGCAATTTGGTAGCGGTCATCAGTAACGGAACCGCCATTCTCGGTCTGGGAGATCGTGGCGCCCTGGCTGGTAAACCGGTGATGGAAGGCAAAGGCGTACTGTTCAAGAAATTCGCCGACGTGGACGTTTTCGACATTGAAGTTAACAGCCACGACGTAGAAGAGATCATCAAGGTTGTGGCAGCCATCAGCCCGACATTTGGCGGGATCAATCTTGAAGACATCAAAGCCCCCGAATGTTTCGAGATTGAGACCCGATTAAAGGAAATGCTCGATATTCCAGTCTTCCACGATGACCAGCACGGCACAGCCATCATCAGCAGTGCCGGGTTGGCAAACGCGTTGGAAGTGGTTGGTAAAAAACACGATGAAATTAAAATCGTAATCAGTGGAGCCGGCGCTTCAGCCATTTCCTGCGCCGAGCTTGCCATCAGATGGGGTGTAAAACGCGAAAATATCATGCTCGTGGACAGCAAAGGCGTGGTTTACAAGGGCCGCGGGGTTGGCATGAATAAATACAAGGATCGCCTGGCGGTCGACGACAAGGGTCACCGCAGCCTTGAGGATGCTGTTTTTGGCGCGGATGTTTTCTATGGTCTTTCAGTAGCGGATGTTCTCACCCCGGCAATGGTAAAAACCATGGCTGAGCGGCCGATCATCTTTGCCATGGCGAACCCGGATCCTGAGATTAAATACGACCTCGCCAAGGAAACCCGCCCAGATTCAATCGTTGCCACCGGACGCAGTGATTATCCCAATCAGGTTAACAATGTACTCGGCTTCCCCTTTATCTTCCGCGGCGCGTTGGATGTTCGCGCCCGTACAATCAATGAAGAAATGAAACTTGCCGCTTCCAAGGCGCTTTCCAACCTCGCCAAGGAAGACGTACCCGATTCTGTATTGCGCGCTTACGGCGTTGACAGCATGAAATTTGGAACTGATTACATCATCCCCAAACCGCTTGATCCGCGGGTCATGATCTGGGAATCCCCTGCCGTAGCTCAAGCCGCCATGGAAACTGGTGTCGCGCGATTACAAATTGACATTGACGAATACCGCGAAAAACTCGCCTATCGTTTAGGCAAGGGTGAGCAGATTCGCTACTTCATCATGAATAAAGCTCGCGCTACCAAAACCAAACAACGGGTCGCCTTTGGTGAGGGTGAAGAGAGCAAGATCATTCGCGCCGCTTATCAGGTTGATGAAGAAGGCATCGCGACACCGATCCTCATTGGAAACCCGGATGTGATTAAAGACAAGATCGAATCTCTCGGTTTGAATTTTAATCCTAAAGTTGTTCATCCCTCCACCTTCGAAAAACTTGAGGAATATGGCGAAGGCTTCTACGAACTGCGCCAACGCAAAGGTGTAGCGCCGCGCAACGCCAAAAAAGCCCTTCAGGATGCCAATCTTTTCGGCGCCATGATGGTCAAAATGGGAGACGCGGACGCTTTCGTAAGCGGTTTAACCTACGATTATCCTGATGTTATCCGCCCCGCCCTCCAGGTTCACCATACCCGCCCGGGCGTCGCCAAAGTCGCGGGTTTGTACATCATGATCATCGATGACCGCACTTACTTCTTTACCGACCCGACTGTCAATATCGATCCAACCGCTGAGGATCTTTCACAGATTGCCATCCTGGCTGCCAAGTTTGTCCGCCGGTTGGATGTTGAGCCAAGGGTCGCCTTCCTCTCCTTCTCCAACTTTGGCTCAACCCCCCACCCATTGCAGGAAAAAGTACGCAAGGCGGTGGAATTGACCAAGAAGAACGGCGATTTTATGGTCGATGGCGAAATGCAAGCCGATACCGCGGTAGTTCCTGATCTGATCAACGAACGATACCCGTTCAGCTCAGTCAAGGACGCCAACGTACTCGTCTTCCCCTCCCTCGAATCAGCGAACATCGCATATAAACTTATGGCCAGGCTCGGCAATGCCCGTGCCATTGGACCGATCCTACTCGGCATGGGCGCTCCGGTTCACGTCATTCAAACCGGTGACGAGGTCAATGACATCGTCCAAATCGCTGCTGTCGCGGTCATGGACGCCATGAACCGGGATTGATCCACAATTGGAACTATAAAAGCAGGCTGGAGAATCCCAGCCTGCTTTTTTTGCCTATCTTACTTTTGGTTTGAGTAAATTTCACCCACTTACAGCCAGCGGGACTATAATTGGCGATCATCCTACCCATCGAGGTGACTATGCCAAGAAGAACACTATCTCAACTCTACCGCGATGAATTCCACGGTTACAACTTCCATATCTTTCAAAAAGATCTCTTAGCCGGCTTAACTGTCGCCGCGGTTGCCTTACCCCTGGCTTTGGCTTTTGGGGTCGCCAGCGGAGCTACCGCGTCCGCCGGTTTGGTGACCGCCATCCTCGCCGGATTGATCATCGGCGCGCTTTCCGGGGCGCCATATCAAATCTCAGGCCCGACCGGCGCCATGAGCGCCGTCCTCATCCTTCTCGTTCAGCAATATGGACTGCAAGGGATCTGGGTCGCCGGCATACTCTCAGGCGTTTTTCTGCTCATCATCGGACTATTAAAACTTGGACGGTTCATCGCCTTCATACCCTCATCGGTTATTACCGGTTTCACTTCCGGTATCGCCCTGATCATCTTTATTGGACAGATCGACAACTTCCTGGGGGTCGCCACCCCCGCCGGGGAAGCGGCTCTGTTCAAATTCCTCGGTTATTTCCAACATCCCATAAATCCGAACTGGCAGGCGGTTCTCATCGGAAGCCTGGTCATCGCGGTCATGTTACTCTGGCCGCCAAAATGGTCTGCCCGTTTCCCCTCATCCATGCTTGGCATCATCCTGGCGACCGCCGTCAGCCTCTTTTTCAATTTTAATGTCGCTGAAATTGGTGAAATTCCACGCAGCTTGTTTTTAGCGAACCGTTTTCAGCCTTTGGCTTTTGATTGGAGCCAAATTTCAAACTTCATCGCTCCAGCCCTTACCATCACCGCCCTTTCGGCGATCGAATCCCTCCTTTGCGGTTCGGTTGCCAGCAATATGACCGGAATTCGCCTTCAAGCGAATCAGGAACTGATTGGCCAGGGTGTAGGTAACATCATCATTCCATTTTTTGGCGGGGTACCTGCCACAGCGGCCATTGCCCGTACCAGTGTTGGAATCAAAAGTGGTGGGGTAACTCGCATGGTGAGTATCATCCACGCGATCGGTTTACTTCTCTCAATGTTCCTTCTGGCGCCCATCATGGCCAGAGTTCCGCTCTCCGCCCTGGCGGCTGTCCTGATGATCACCGCGGTGCGCATGAATGAATGGCACGCCATTCGCTTCATGTTCAAAAACCGGTTCAAGACCGATATTGGCGCCTTTCTGGTCACGATGACCGCTACCATCACCCTCGACCTGACTCAGGCGATTCTGATCGGAACTTTCCTGGCGGGAGCGGTCTTCCTCAATAAGATTGCCAGCATCACCATCGAAGTCGAAACCGTTGACCCGCGGCGCCTTAAAGCCAAGGGCATCGACGCCGGCACCTGTGAGCACGTCAAGGTCGCCTTCCTCACCGGACCGCTCTTCTTCGCCGCGACGGGGCAATTTAACGAAGCCTTCGCCAAGCTCGAAAATACCCACGCGATCATTCTTTCAATGCGCGGAACCTCCCTGGTAGATACTTCCGGGATCGAGGCGATTCGTTCCTTATATTTACGGCTTAAAGAGAAAAAAGCGGAATTGTACTTCTCAGGTGTTCATGAAAATGTCTACGCCATGTTTACGCGCGGCGGTTTGGTCGATCTGGTTGGTGAATCCAATTTCTTCTGGTCGTCCGACCAGGCAATCGTCCACGCCGAAAAAACACCTTGTGTCCATTGCGGAAAAATTTGATCTGATCAGATGATCCGGGTCGCCGCGCGGCGCAGGCGATCGCGGATTGCCGCGCCGATCCCGGTATCGGGAAAATCGTGGCAGTAGATTCGGTTCACACCCTGCTGGTCCAACCAACGTAACCCGGCGTAGATATTGCGTGCTATGGCTGCCAGATTGCCCTCGTCACCCAAATGGGCGATCTTGAGGTTTTCGTGCCTTTCCCCCTCTACAAAACTGCCGCTCAGGAGGATGCCAACCTTACCATTTTTTGATTCATGTGTGGCTATGCGCAAAACTTCCTCCCGGCTACCTTCCCCGAGGATGTAAATCAGCTCCGCATAGGGTGAGTAGTGTTTCGCCAGCAATCCCGGAGAGGGTAACCCTTCAATCACTTCCCGGTCATGAGTCAGCACGCTTACTTCGCCCGCCACTTGTTCGATCTCTTCGCGGGATACACCTCCGCTGCGCAGAATTCGCACCTTGCCATTCTCGATCTGTGCCACGGTGCTTTCCACCCCTACCAGAGTTGGACCGCCATCCAAAATTAACGGAATCCTGTTCTCCAAATCGGCGGCTACATGCGCGGCTGTAGTTGGACTGGTGTGCCCAAACAGATTGGCGGAGGGGGCAGCCAGGGGAAGGCCGCATTGGCGGATTAATTCAGCCGCCACCGGATGGTCTGGCATCCGCACCGCGACACTCATCAATCCGGAAGTCACCAGGTCCGGCACGTTTCTGGTTTTAGGCAAAACAAGGGTCAACGGACCCGGCCAGAAGCGCTCCATCAGACTGAGGGCGAGATCGTCCATTTGACTCACCAAGCCATCAAGTTCGTTGAGCGAGGCGATATGCACGATAAGCGGGTCAGCCGTCGGGCGCCCTTTGGCTTTGAAGATTCGCTCCACAGCCTGGACATTCAGGGCGTTGGCGCCCAGACCATAAACCGTTTCAGTCGGAAAGGCGACCAAGCCGCCATCTCGCAGCAGTTGAGCGCCAATGGCGATATTTTCAGGGGTTGCGGGCAAGATTTGGGTTTTCATCTGGAAGTTAAATATAACCGACAACCCTAATTTGTCGAAGTTTTTGATGTAGAATAAACTAAGTTTAAATTACCACTCTCGGAGCAAACATGAATTTTAAAAAGGATGATGGCATAACCCGGCGCATGGCGTTTATGAACGACCGGGTAAAAATGCTTAAAGAAAATGACCTCTATTTTTACAACCAACCGGTTGAGGAAATTCTGGGCGGCTCGAAGGTCATCGTCAATGGCCGGGTAATGGGAATGTATGCCAGCTACAGCTATCTCGGTCTGGTAGGTCATCCCCGCATAAATGAAGCCGCCAAAAAAGCCATCGACAAATTTGGTACAGGCACTCATGGTGTTCGAACACTTGCCGGAACGCTAACCGTCCACCGGGAATTGGAAGAAACCATCGCCTACTTCAAACATACCGAGGCGGCGATCACATACACATCCGGCTACAACACCAACCTGACTGTGATCTCAACCCTGCTCGGCAGAGGTGATATCGTCCTTTCTGACAAACTCAACCATGCCTCCATCGTGGATGGCTGCCTGATGTCCGGCGCCGAATTCAGGCGTTTCAAACATAATGATATGGAAGACCTCGAACGCCGTTTGCAAGCCATTCCCGACAATGTCACTTGTATGGTAGTGGCGGACGCGGTTTTCAGCATGGATGGCGATATTATCAATCTGCCCAAAGTGGTGGAATTATGCCGCAAATACAACGCCTACCTGATGATCGACGAAGCACACTCGATCGGCGTGCTCGGCAAAACTGGGCGCGGGATTGAGGAACACTTCAATATGATCGGCAGTATTGATATCAAGATGGGCACTCTTTCAAAGACCATCCCCTCGGTTGGCGGGTATGTCGCCGGGAACCGCGATCTGATTGATTTTCTGCGCCACGCCTCGCGCTCCTACATCTTTTCAGCGGCATTACCGCCTGCCCAGGCCGCTGCCGCCAGCGAATCATTTAAGGTCATCCTCGATGAACCCTGGCGAATCTCCAAATTACGCCAGAACTCGGATCTCTTCATCAACGGCCTGAAGTCACTTGGTTTCGATACCATGCTCACCGAGACCGCCATCGTGCCTGTGTTCTGTGGCAGCGACGAACGCGCCTTTGCCCTCACCCGCAGCGCGCAAAAACAGGATGTCTTTGTTTTGCCGGTTGTCTCCCCAGCAGTTCCCGAGGGACTTGCCCGTCTGCGGGCAACCGTACTCGCCAGCCATGAGGAGGATGAAATCAAACGGGCGATGGAGATCATCGGTCAAGCCGGCAAGGAAATTGGAATCATCTAAACCGCATAAAAAAACTGCCTCTCGGCAGTTTTTTTATTGCTCAGGTTCAGGTTTCTTGTGTGGATCAACCCCCAGGGTTTTAAAGGCGAATTGAACCGATGGACCTATCAACAGCGCGAACGCCAATGTTCCAACGCCAACGTGATCGTGGACGCCAGCTTTCATGCCGATATACCAGCCCAACAGAACAACAATTACCTCGATCGAAGTCCGCGCCCAGCGGATACTCCAACCAAGCCGCCGACTAAGGCCGATCATCAACGAATCACGTGGACCAGCACCAGTTTCCGCGCCAATGTAAATCGCGCTGGCGAAACCCATCAGCGCCACCGCCAGAAGGAACATTCCGATCTGCAAAATCAGATTGTCATTAATTTTTGGAATCCAGGTCAGGAATAAATTAAGGTAAAAACCGATAAAAATGATATTGGTGATCGTTCCCCAGCCAATTTGTTCGCGGAGGATCAGGGCAATGATCAAAACCAACACCCCAACAATCTGGGTAACCGTTCCGGGTTGAATACCCAATAACGCCGCCACCCCTACATCCAACACACTCCAAGGGCCGTTACCCAGGCTGGCTTGGATCATTAATCCAATCGCCAGACCATACATCAAAAAACCAATCTGCAAACGCAGATTATCCTTGATAAACGTTTTCCATTCAATCGGCTTAAACAACATGAGCCAATTCTAACACCCGGCTGGTAAAATTAGGCTATGAAACCCAAATTTTCGTCAACTAAAGCGGCATCCCTAAAGAACGGTTCAACCTTGAAACTTTTCAAAGCGCTTGGTCACCTGCTCGACCAGATTTACACAACCCCCACTCGACCGTCATTAACCAAGCTAAACCCTTTCACTAGGTTGATCACATGGATGAATTGATCTTAAAACCGGAGCGGGAACGCAGCCTTCAACGAGCCCATCCCTGGGTTTTTTCTGGCGCCATCGCCAAAATCAACGGCGATCCGCTCCCCGGTGCCACCGTGCGCCTTCTCGATCACGCCGGGCAATTTCTGGCTTGGGCGGCATACAGCCCTGCCAGTCAAATCCGCGCCCGGGTTTGGAGCCGCGACCAGCAAGAAGTGATCGACCGATCTTTTTTCGAACGTAAAATTCAAGCCGCCATCCGCCTTCGTAAGGATATTGGTTATCTGCCCTTCCGGGAGAATCAATACAGCGCTGTCCGCCTCATTCACGCTGAATCGGACGGACTGCCGGGCATCGTTGTTGACCGTTACCACGACACACTTTCGGCTCAATTCCTGAGCGCGGGCGCGGCTTACTGGAAAGAAACCATCGCCAGGATTCTGCTTGAACAAACCGGGTGTGCCGGAATCTACGAACGCTCGGACGCGGATGTACTCGCCTTGGAGGGCTTGCCGGAAATCAACGCTCCATTGCTTGGGGCAGTTAAACCGCGCGAATTGATCCATGAGCATGCTATTGCTTACCAGGTAGATATAGCCGGCGGGCACAAGACCGGTTTTTACCTCGATCAGCGCGAAAACCGGGCGGACCTGTTGGCAAACGCCGCGGGAAGAGAGGTCTTGAATTGTTTTTGTTATACCGGTGGATTCAGCCTTGCCGCCATGCGCGGCGGTGCCAAATCGATAACCTCAATCGACTCTTCCGAATCAGCCCTCGCGCTTGCCCGTGAAAATGTTTCTCTCAATGGATTTGACGCTGTACCCCAGGAATGGATTGAGGACAATGTCTTCACCCGCCTGCGCGATTTTCGGGACAGACGCCGAAGTTTTGATCTGATCGTCCTCGATCCGCCAAAATTTGCTTCCAATGCCGGCCAGGTACAGCGGGCTGCCCGGTCTTACAAGGATATTAACCTCCTCGCGCTTAAATTACTCCGCCCGGGAGGATTGTTGTATAGTTTTAGTTGTTCAGGGGGTGTAAACCCGGATCTTTTTCAAAAGATCGTCGCCGGAGCGGACGCGGACGCCGGTTCCAATGCGGTCATTTTGCGCCAATTACGCCAATCTGCAGACCACCCGATCAACCTCGCCTTCCCGGAAGGCGCCTATCTAAAGGGCTTGGTTGTCCGGAAACCGGATTAGTTACCTGCCGCCCATTCTGGAAAGTCCACGGAGAAAGTTTACCAGTAATGTAACAATTCGGGCACCATCCCGCATGGTCAACAAGCTCTGTTTGTTTTCCGATTCGGCTCTTTGCAGTAATACCTTGGCGGCAAGAACACCCAACAGACCACCAATCACACCACCCACAAGGTAAACAAGGGTCGGATTTCCAGTGGAAACCGTTTTTTGTTCGCTCATCCTCACTCCTCTCCTCTAAACCGATTTGCCCAACCGACGATCTTGCGGAGGGGAGCGGTTAATATTTGGTTTAAATTTCTTACACTTTGGTTGGTACGTTCAACGTAACGCTGAACCTTTTCGCCATATTGTTCCACCAGTGTTAATAAATTATTCAAGCCAAGAATCGAAAAAACGAGCGCTCCAAAAACGAGCGCGCCCAGAATCATTAATAATAGCGCGAGCCAGATAATGCCGATATCCGCCGCGTTGGAAAGATTTCCGAATCCAAAATAGGTCAATCCCACCGCGATGATCATACCCACAACTACCAGGGCAATTGTGCTATAGATTGGGGCAAGAATTTCCTTCTTAACTTCATCGTGATGCCTCTTCAGGCTCGCTCGAACGATTACTGGTTTTTGATCAGTCATAGGTAGATTTTAGCATAATTCATTCCCGGCTACATCTTCGGGCGCCAGTCGTTCAATGTCTCACCCGCTTTGGGATGTCTGAAACAAAATGCCGACCAGGTTTCATCGATCGAGCACAGGGTAATCCAGATCATACCCTCCGCTGATTCCCAACCCTTATCCCGAGTCAGGTCGCTCTGCATACCGCTTGTCCCTTTCGGAAAAGTAATCCACAAGTGACCATCCTGTACCAATGCCCTCCGGGCAGCCCCAAAGATGGCATCCAGACTGGCTTTATTTTTGGTAAACACCTGGATCCAGTCAAAATTGTCATCCAAGCTGTCCTTTACCTCACAGTCAAGCGGATGAAGAGTACTGAGGTAACCTTGAGGCGCGTTGATCAAACAAATTCGGGCGCCAGGTTTGAGCTTTAATTTCTTGGCGAGTTCCTGCGCCATTTCGTCTCTCTTTTTTTAAATGCTCATCAAAAATTGTTGAATATTGAAAGGTTTTTCGCCTTTTGCGGGTGTCAGGCGGATGGTTGTCCCATCCGGCTGCATGATCCGTGCGCTGGTATTATCCCTCAGGTAATTATCCAACACAACTTCTTTAAGGTGGCGTACCAATTTCGGATCGCCGACCGGGAAAACAACTTCCACCCGATGATCCAGATTGCGCGGCATCAGGTCAGCCGAGCCGACATAGATCTCCTCGGCGCCGCCGTTCTGAAAGTAAAATATCCGGCTATGTTCCAGATACCTGCCTAAAATGCTGGTCACCCTGATATTTTCCGAGACACCCTTAACCCCGGGCAGCAGACAGCAGATTCCTCGAACCAGCAGATCGATCTGTACTCCCGCATTGGAGGCTTCATACAATAATTTGATGATCATAGGGTCGGTGATTGCGTTCATCTTGAATATCAGGCGTCCACCGTTTCCCGATTGTGCCAATTCCGTCTCCCGGACTATCAATCCTTCAATTCCCTGACGCATGAAACGCGGGGCGACCAGTAGTTTACGGTACTCGCTGCCCCTGCTATATCCCGTTAATTCATTGAATAACTCACTCAATTCTTCACCCATCACCGGATCACAAGTAAACATGCCAATGTCCTCGTAAAGCCGCGCGGTGGTTACGTTGTAGTTGCCGGTGGCAAGGTGTAAATAACGCCGGATACCATCTTCCTCCTGCCGAACCACCATGGCGATCTTGCTGTGAGTTTTTAAACCCACCAGCCCGTAAACTACGTGAACCCCTGCCTGCTCCAGCTTTTTTGCCCAGCCGATATTGCTCTCTTCGTCGAACCGCGCTTTTAATTCCAGCAATACCGCCACCTGCTTGCCGCGTTCGGCGGCACCCAGGAGAGCTTCAACCACCGGTGCGTTCGATCCGACCCGATAGAGAGTTTGTTTAATAGCCAAAACCTGTGGGTCGCGGGCGGCGATATTGAGCATATCCACCACCGGCAGAAATGAGTCGTACGGATGATGAAGAAGGATATCCTGTTTTTTGATGATCTCAAAAAATTCTGCCGGTTTATCCAGCTTCTTTAATGGTTTCCGCAATTTTGGAATGTAACTGACCTCTTTCAAATCATGTCGATTGACCTGCTCATACAATTGCCAGAGTGAGGAGAGCCCAAATGGGGTCTGAATTTCAACCAGATCAAAGGGTTTGATTTCAAGATTCTCGATCAGGATCTCACGCACATTGGCGGGCATATTCTGCTCCACCTCGACGATCACCACCGACCCAAACTTACGCTTGCGGATATTGCTTTCCATATTGGCGAGCAGGTCGTCCGCTTCCAATTCCTGAATTTCAAGATCCGCGTCGCGGATGATCCGGAAAGGATAAACCGCGTTCACGGTCATCCCTCTGAACAGGCGCGAGAGGTTCCCCCTGATCACTTGCTCAATCCACACAAAATAATGATGGTGGGGAACTGTACCATCCTTGCGGACCCCGCCCGATGAGCGTTTGATCGGTATCAGACGCGGCAGCGTGGGTGGAATCTTTAACCTCGCGAATCGTTGTTTGCCTTTGGGATCGGTCAGCACAATAAAAAAATTCAGACTGATATTGGAGATATGCGGGAAAGGATGACCCGGGTCAATTGCCAAGGGTGTTAGAACCGGAAATATCGTTTGCTTGAAATACTCATCCACCTTCAAGCGCTGTGTCGCGGAAAGTTTTTCATAATCGAGAAGATGAACCCCGTTCTTGTTCAACCCTGGCAACAATTTTCGATGAAAATGGTTTAATGTCGATTCGAAAATCAGGTGAGATTTTTTACGCACATCCGCCAGAATCTCGGACGGCAGTTTTCCGTCGATCGCTTTTTCCTGAATATTCATTTCGACTTGCTTTTTCAAACCGGAATAGCGAACCATGAAGAACTCGTCCATGTTCGATCCGAGGATGGCCAGGAATTTTATCCGTTCCAGGATCAGGTTGTTTGGATCAAGGGCTTCTTCGAGCACTCTCTCTTGAAATCTTAACAAACTTATTTCGCGATTAACCGTATAATCAGGTTCAATCATTTCGTTTTCAAAAAATGACATTGTCCTTCCGATCTTGGGCTTTGTATGCTGTTTTTTGCCCTGTTTGCCTTGTTTAATTGTATCTTTAATCCTTGTTTTGTAATAAACTATTAACAAAACTAACGTCCAATATTATTTCATTGCCGGAGCACGTATGGATGAGCCAAAAATCCTTGTGATCGATGACGAGCCTATTGCGCGAATTACGATCGAAGCGATTCTCAAAGCCCACAATTTTAAGATTTTCTTCGCGGAAAATGGCTTGGATGGAATCCAATTAGCCAAACAAGTACAGCCGGATATCATCTTCCTTGACGTGATGATGCCGCACATGAGCGGCTTTCAGGCATGCAAAATCATCCGCGAAACGGATGGCTTGTCGGAAGTTCCAATCCTCATGGTTACTGCTCTGGATGATAAAAAAAGCCGTATTGAAGGTCTTGAATCCGGCGCGGATGACTTTATCTCCAAACCCTACGATATATTTGAAATTCAAGCCAAAATCAAAACCCTCACCCGGCTTAACCGATACCGCCAATTGGTGGAGCAACGCCAAAAGCTCGAAGTATTACACAACGAGCTTCTGGTGGCTTACGAACAAACCATCGAGGGCTGGTCTGCCGCCATGGATTTGCGGGACAAGGAAACTGAGGGGCATACCCAAAGGGTGACTGAGATGGTTATGGAGTTGGCGGAAGAGTACGAATTTTCCAAGGATGAACTAATTCAGATCCGCCTCGGATCACTGCTCCACGATGTTGGAAAATTAGGCATTCCGGATAGCATCTTGCTTAAAGCCGGTCCGCTCAGCGCCGAGGAATGGATCACCATGCGCAAACATCCTATTTATGCCCATGATTGGCTCTCCAAAATCGGTTACCTGGGTTTTGCCAAGCAAATCCCTTTCAGCCATCATGAAAAATGGGACGGTACCGGTTATCCGCAAGGCTTAAAAGGGGAGGAGATACCACTCATTGCCAGATTGTTCGCGGTGGTGGATGTTTGGGATGCCCTTACCTCCGACCGGCCTTATCGAACCGCCTTACCGCCCGAAAAAGCCTGGGAGTACATCAAATCCAATTCCGGTTCTCATTTTGATCCAAAAGTCGTTGAACTTTTTGAACGGAAGTTCTCAAATCTCTTTCGCGGATAATTTCGCGCGTCAAATCAAAGTTTATCTGGCAGACCAGCGGGCGTATACCGCGTGGGAAATCATTCTTTCCGCGCTCTTTTCCCTGGTAACCAACTCGCCGACATCAATCTCACCCTTTCCCTTGCCCAGCATTTCCTCGATCGAATAATAAAGATGGACACCAGAAGCCCGCACCGCGTACATGGTGAGCACGACAAATAAAGGTTGAGGCGATAAAATCGCCCGGCAGCCTTCCAAAAGTCGGGGCAGGGATTCGTACACTTCCCAGACTTCACCCTTGGGACCCCGTCCAAATTTGGGCGGATCAAGAATAATTCCGTCATAGATATTTCCGCGCCGGCCTTCACGTTCTACAAAGGTTAAAGCGTCATCCACAATCCAGCGGATTGGCGCGTTTGCCATTCCGGAGAGGATCTGGTTTTCCTTTGCCCAGCCTACCGATTTTTTTGAGGCGTCACAATGGGTCACACTTGCCCCTGCCTTTGCCGCCATCAGGCTCGCCAATCCGGTGTAACCAAATAAGTTGAGCACTTTTATCGGTCGATTGGTGCCGCGAATCAAATCGGAGGTCCAATCCCAATGGGCAGCGACCTCAGGAAAAACTCCCAAATGCCTGCCAGGCGTAGTCATCGCCCAGAATTTTAGCTCGTCATATTTCATCTGCCAGCGTTCAGGCAATTGTTTATTAACCTGCCAGTGTCCACCGCTCTCTTCCCGGGTGGGTTGAAATACCGCGTCCGCGTTTTGCCAGACTTGAGGAGCGGCTTTCTTTTTCCAGATCGCCTGTGCCTCCGGACGACAAAATACAAATTGTCCATAGCGCTCAAGTTTCTGTCCTTCGCCGCTATCGATCAATTCATAGTCATCCCAATTGCCTGCTTCGAGTAAGGAAATGTGCATTTTTTCTCGGTTCCGTCCAAAATTTTTCATTACAAAAGCATTAAACCGTTAATAAATCCTTATTACCACTTGCAATACAAAATCAAAGTGGTACAATGAGGGTGTAAGTGGGACGAAATGGGCTAAAATGGTATAAAATTACGGCCATTAACTAAAATTTTTGGCCAGAAAGGAAAAAGTGGAGGATGCTGATCGGTCAGTATAATCACACGCTCGATGATAAGAGCAGGGTTACTGTACCGTCTGCTTATCGCGATTCCCTCGCCAAGGGCGCGATCATTCTGCAAGGTTTGGATAAAAACCTGATGGTAATGACCTCTTCCTTTTTCGATACCATTTACAACCGCATCAATTCCATGAACCTGGCTGATCCTGACGTGCGAAACCTTAAAAGGGTTTTTTACTCTAACGCGTTTCCCATTGAATTGGATAAAGCCGGCAGGATCATGATTCCCCAAAAACTGCGTACATTTCTCGGTTCCGCCAATGAATTAACCCTGGTCGGACAAGGTTCTTATTTCGAGATCTGGAACGCTGAAGTTTGGGGCAAGCTCTCTGAAAGTTTGGAAGATGCCGATCAGAACGCCATTCGGTTCAAGGCTTTAGACCTTTCCGTACAATCCGATGGCTGATGAACCTCATCTTCCCGTACTTTACCAAGATATTATAACCGTTTTGGATCCTTCGCCCGCCGGCAGGTACATCGACGGGACCCTGGGAGCGGGCGGACACGCTTATGGAATTTTGCAAGCGAGCTCGCCCACCGGAAAACTCCTCGGTTTGGATCTCGACCCAGTCGCTATCGGCATTGCGGCTGAACGGCTAATAATCTTCGGCGAACGCGCCATCATCCGTCAACGTTCCTATACGGAAATGGCACAAGTTACCGAAGAGATCGGTTGGGATGGTGTGGATGGCATCCTCCTCGACCTTGGGGTTTCTTCCATGCAGCTCGATTCCCCAAGCCGCGGGTTTTCCTTCCTCAACGATGGGCCGCTGGATATGCGCTTCTCCCCACTCTCCAGGTTCAGCGCCGCCGATCTGGTGAATACATGGTCCGAAGCGGACCTGAGGGATCTGATCTTCCGATACGGAGAGGATCGAAATGCCCGCAGAATTGCCCGCCTGATCATCGAAAACCGTCCCTTCCAAACAACCGGGCAGTTGGCTGCCCTGTTGAAACAGAAACTCGGCTCTGTGGAGAAGATTCACCCAGCCACCAGAATTTTTCAAGCGATCAGGATCGAGGTTAACCAGGAACTGAAATCTGTTGAGCGCGTTTTACCAACAGCGTTAAAGCTCCTCAAACCCGGCGGTCATTTGGCGGTGATTTCTTTTCACTCGCTGGAGGATAGGATCGTAAAGGAGTTCTTTAAAACCGAAAGCACTGATTGTCTTTGCCCACCCCGGCAGCCAATTTGTACTTGCGGACACAAAGCCAGTATCAAACTGGTAAACAAAAAACCGATCACTTCTTCGGAGGAAGAGATCAGGAATAATAACAGGGCACGCAGCGCGAAATTGAGGATCGTAGAAAAATTATGGCAACCATAACCAAAATTCCCTTCACAACTACCAGCCATCGTCGGCGCGGCACCGCGCAGGAAGAAAAACCGCGGATACTGCAAGCTGTCGTCGAAGCCGTCATCGCGTTTGACAAGCTGCAAACGCTTCCCCGCCTGCGCCTTCAAGCCATCGTTTCTTTTCTCATTTTTGTCTCCTTCATCGCTGGTGTAAGCGCCATGCTGCTCTTCATGGAATCACAGATCGGCTTGGTTGGTCGGGAAGTTCTCAGTCTCAATTCTGAGATGATGAACATCCGGCATGATAACGAAAACCTGATGACCCAATTATCCCAGCTCAATTCCGCCAAACTTTTACGCCAAAGGGCGCTTGAGGATGGCTTTGAGTTGATCGACCCTGCTAACGTAACCTACATCTACGTACCAGGCTTTACGGGCAAACCACCCATTGATCTTTCTGAATCGGTTCCCGCCGGTTCGGAAACGAGGCTCGATCCCGCTTACACCGAATCGCTCCTCTCGGTTTTCATCCGAACCATCAGTCAGGCCTCAGCCCCATTAACGGACTTGTAATATGCAAGCCTCGTTCAAGAACCGCCTCTTCCTCTTCTCAATTATTTTCATCCTTGCTTTCAGCGCGGTCATTCTCCGAGTTTTGATTATTCAAACCAGCGAAAAAGCCGTTCAATTTAAGCAGATGGGGGATAATAGTTTGTGGCAGACCGTAGTGGTAAAACCTGAACGCGGTAAAATCTACGACCGGAACGGCAATATGCTCGCCGGCAATGAAACCGTTTACGAAGTCGGTTTGGATCTTCCCAAGGTCCAGGACCTGGAAGGCTTAACCATGGTCCTCAGTAACATTCTCGATTATCAGTACGAAGAATTGCTCACATTGATTCATTCTCAACCCGAAACGCAAGTCTACCTCACCATCAATCAGTTTGTTCCTTACGAACAAGGGAAACAGCTCCTTGACATGATCGCCGCTTCGGAAACTTCTGAGAGTGCTCAAGACATAAGCGGTCTGCAAGTAACCCCGCGCATGGGACGTTCCTATCCGAATCAGGACCTTGCCTCCAATGTGCTCGGTTTTGTGCATACCAATCAACAGGCTGCTTATGGCGTTGAATTAAAATACGATACCATCCTGGCAGGCATCCCGATCACCGTCCTCCGACCAAATGACCCCACCCTGGCTTCCGGATATACCAATCCACCCAAAGGAAGCGATTTGGTATTGACCATCGATCGTGAAATTCAGCTCATGGTAGAGGAAACCTTGGCGCAATACACCGATGAACTGGACGCCTTGAGCGGCACAATGATCATCGTCAATCCGCGCAATGGAGAAATCCTTGCCATGGCGTCCACTCCTCAAATTGACCTCAATCATCCCTCAAACTTCCTTGAAGTTTATGAGAACGCGACTCAGTACAACCGAGCGATCAGCGTTCAGTACGAACCCGGCTCGATTTTCAAGATCCTAACCATGGCAGCCGCCCTGGATAGCGGAATCGTTACCCCCCAAACCACCTACCTTGATACTGGCTATTTTGAGATCAATGGGGTGAATATCTTCAACTGGGACCGCGGCGCCTGGGGCGTGCAGGACATGACCGGCTGCCTGCAAAATTCGCTCAATGTGTGTATGGCTCGCCTTTCGGTTACCATGGGACCTGAAATCTTTTACAGTTATCTGGATCAATTTGGCATTGGCCGGCCAACCGGAGTGGATGTTGGCGTGGAAGCATCCGGCTCGGTGCCGGATCCGAATAGTACAACCTGGCTTCCGATTGATATGGGAACCAACTCCTTTGGTCAAAGTGTTTCAGTTACCCCGATTCAGATTGTAACAGCCATCAGCGCGGTTGCTAACGATGGGCGGATGGTTGCTCCGCATGTAGTAAAATCGATTGTCACCAACGGTCAGCAAACTGAACTTCCTGTTCAGGTTTTGGGTCAGCCGATCAAACCAGAAACCGCTCACACCCTCAGCGCCATGCTGGCTGAGGCAATGGAACGTAACGAGTCGGTTGCCCGGGTGGATGGTTATCAACTGGCGACAAAAACCGGAACGGCTTCCATCCCCAGAGATTATGGCTATGATCCAAATATCACCAATCAAAGTTTTATCGGTTGGGGACCGATCGACGACCCCAAATTCCTGGTTTATATGTGGTTCGAGGAACCCACCGCCTCGGAATGGGCGTCGGTAGCACTCAGCCCGGTCTTTAACGAGGTCGTAAGTAAGCTGGTTGTTTATCTCGATATACCACCGGACTCGATCCGGTTGGGACAGGTTCAATCCCAGAATTGATATGCTCAACTTTACCGATATCATTTCCTCCCTTTCGCCGACCCGCCCGGGGCTGATCAACAAAAAGATCTCCCAGGCGGTTGTCAATTCAGGACTCGCGGAACCCGGCAGCCTTTTTGTCGCGATTAAAGGCGAACACGTCGATGGTCACGATTATGTGCTCGACGCGTTTCGACAGGGAGCCATTGCCGCCCTGGTGGAAAACCCACCAAACCTTACCCCAGAAGTTTGTGTAACCGTTGATCTGCGGAGCGAAGTTCCCCAAGCCACCCTCCAGAAATTGGTCGAGACCGATTTGCCGGCTTGTTTCGTGGTCGCCGACAACGTCCTCGCCCTCCAACAACTCGCTTCGCTCATTCGAAAGCGCTCCCAGGCGACTTTCATCGGTGTCACTGGCACCTTTGGGAAAACCACCACCAAGGAAACCATCGCCAGAGTTCTCGCAAGCCAGTACCGCACCCAAAAGAGTGAAGGTAATTACAACAACGAGATCGGATTACCGCTCAGTCTCTTCTCCCTGCGTCCGGATACGGAATTCATGGTTCTCGAAATGGGTTTTTACGTCCCCGGCGAGATCAAATTACTGTGCGACATCGCTCAGCCTTCGATCGGCGTGCTTACCAATATCGGCGCCGTGCATGCCGAAAGAGCCGGTTCCTTGGAAACGATTGCCCTCGGCAAGGGAGAGTTGGTCGAGTCACTCCCTCCAGCTCCCCGCGGGATTGCCATTCTCAATGACGATGACCCTTACATTCGAGAGTTTCACACCCGCACTGCCGCCCGAATTTTCCGTTACAGCACAATTTCCGCCCGCGATCTCTGGGCGGACAACATCCAAACCCACGGATTGAACGGTATTCAACTCGATATTCACTTTGGTACTCAAACCGTTCATATCAACAGCCCGCTCATGGGTGCCCACTCTGCCTATACCATTCTCCGCGCCGCCTCGGTCGGTTTGGTATGCGGAATCAGCTTGAGCGCGATCGCTGAAACTCTGGCACAGAAGTCAGACCAATTGCGCCTTACACCAAAAAAACTTGCTAATGGAACGCTTATAATTGATGATTCATACAACGCTGGACCCGATTCAACTCTGGCGGCGTTGCAACTTCTTTCCGAGATTCCCGGTAAGCGCCTGGCTATTTTGGGAGACATGTTGGAGTTGGGCATTTACGAAGAGGAAAGCCACCAGCGGGTTGGCAAAACCGCCGCCGCTTGCGTGGACGAGCTGATCACCTTTGGAAATCGCTCCATTATCACGGCTCAGGCTGCTCGTCAGTCTGGCCTCGCTGAGGTTTTCTCCTTTGCCCCCGACCAGCTCGATGAGTTGGTTGCTAACCTCCTGCCGCGTTTGGAAGGAAACGAAGTGATTCTCATCAAAGGCTCATTCAGCATGGGCATGAAGAGGATCGTCAGCGCATTGGAGGCGGCAGTATGAATTATTCAACCTTGGCGGTAAGTTTCGCTGGAATCAGCTTTATCATGACCATCATCTGGGGCGAGCCTTTTCTCCGCCTGCTTCGTTATTTCAAGGTCGGCAAACAAGTTCGGGTCGAAGAACCGGGGCAGCACCTGATCAAAATGGGCACCCCGACCATGGGCGGATTGATGGTCATCTTGCCGGTGATCTTCCTTTCGATCATGATCAACGCGGTCGCTCTCATCGGATCCAGTATGACCGGTCATTCCATTCTCATCCCGCTCTTCACTCTGGTTTCCTTTGGAATCCTGGGTGGAATCGACGATTGGGAAGGTATCTATGGCAAGCGCAAGGGCGACGGCATGACCGCTCGGGTGAAATTCATCAGTCAATGGGTGCTTGCCCTCACCATCGCCTGGGCGCTTAAATTTGTTTTACGAGTTCCCGATCTCTACATTCCAGGTTTGCGAGTTTTGGTGGATTTTGGCTGGTGGTTCATTCCGATCGCCGCCTTTCTAATTGTCGGATATTCCAACGCCATTAATCTCACCGATGGTCTGGATGGCTTGGCAGGTTTAATTTCCGCCACCATCTTCGCCGGCTACGGTCTCATTTCCCTTTTTCAGGGGCAGATCGTCGTCGCTCAATTCTGCTTTACCATGGTCGGCGCCCTGTTTGGATTTCTCTGGTTTAACGTCCATCCGGCTCAATTGTTCATGGGCGACGCCGGCGCGCTGGCGATCGGCGCCGCGGTCGCGGTTGTAGCTTTGATGACCGGTCAGTGGGCGGTGCTTCCACTCATCACCATCATCCCGGTCGCTGAAACCTTGAGCGTAATCATTCAGGTGGCTTACTTCAAATTAACTCATGGACAGCGCTTCTTTAAAATGACCCCCATTCATCTTCATTTTGAGCTTCTCGGCTGGAGCGAAACCCAGGTTGTTCAACGGTTTTGGCTCATTAGCCTGCTCGGCACCTTCATTGGGGTAGGATTGGCGATCTCATGACCAAATATCGTTCAAAACCGCGTAAAAAAGTTGGACCCGAGGGGGATGTGGTCATCATCGGCGCCGCCCGGCAGGGGTTGGCGCTCGCCCGCTATCTCTCCCGGCACGGTCATTCTGTTTTGATCAATGACCAACGGACCGAGAATGATCTCACTCCTGAGATCAACTCTCTGCGCGAATGGAACATCAAATGGCTTCTCGGCACGCATGACCCTAATCAACTCACGAACAAGCCCATCCTGGTCTGTCCTTCCGGCGGGGTACCACTTGATAACCCCATGGTGGTTTACGCCCTTGAAAATCACATCCCGCTTTCCAACGATACTGAGATTTTTCTCTCGCTGGCTCCCTGCCGAACGATCGGCATCACCGGCTCCGCCGGAAAAACCACCACTACCACCCTGGTCGGTCGAATGGCTCGCGCTTGTGAGGGTATCCAATACCGCAAGGTGTGGGTCGGTGGGAACATTGGCGACCCGCTGATCAATTATCTGGATGAAATTCAAGCCCGGGATTTGGCGATTCTGGAAATTTCCAGTTTTCAGGCCGAACAGTTGCGCACAAGCCCAAAAATCGCAGCCATCCTCAATATCACCCCTAATCACCTCGACCGGCACGGAAACATGAAAAATTACACCGCCGCCAAAGCTAATGTGATCGCCCACCAGAGTGCCGAAGATTTTGCCGTGCTCAACCGGGACGATCGGGGCTCGATCCAGTTTCGCGCCAGTTTCAGCGGAAGGTTATTCTCTTATGGTTTTCAGCCTTTGCCGCCTGGCGAAGATGGCGTCATCATGGATGGTGACGATTTATTGATCCATTTCAACGGCATCCAAACCCGCATCCCGATTGGCACAGTTTTATCTTTGCCTGGGCGCCATAACCTTCAAAACGCCATGGCTGCCAGCGCGCTGGCTTTTTTAGCCGGCGTGCCTGAAGAAGCGATCCTGACAGGTTTGCGAGATTTCCGCGGTGTACCTCACCGATTGGAACTTTTTGGGGAGTGGAATGGTGTGCGCTGGATCAATGATTCGATCGGTACCACCCCCGAACGTTCGCTCGCGGCCATCAATGCCTTCGAAGGTGATCTGGTGCTCTTCCTCGGCGGGCGCGACAAAAAGCTGCCCTGGAAGGAACTGGCAAAGCTCTGCCACCAGCGTGTGAAAAAAATCTACCTCTTTGGTGAGGCGGCTCCCTTGATCGAAAAAGCCCTCAAGCCAATTCCTCAAGGTTCGGTTCTAAGACAGATTCGTTCCGCCCCGGGATTGTTTGAAGCCGCCCAAATGGCGGTGAAGGAAGTAGAGCCTGGAGATACTGTCCTCTTTTCTCCTGGCGGGACCAGTTATGACGAATTCAAGGATTTCGCTGAACGCGGAGAAAGGTTTAAGGAATGGATTACGCGTCTTATAGAGAACCAGTAAACCAGGAAGTGCTGGAAAAAAAGTCGGCTGAACCATTTTTCAAAACCGACGGACATCTCGATCTGCTTCTCATCCTGACCATGATCACAATGCTCGTATTCGGCTTTATTGTTCTCTGGTCCGCTAGTTATGATTACTCGCTCACCTGGAACAATGATCCGTACGAGCAAATCAGAAGCCAAGCCGTGTACCTTGGGCTCGGTCTGTTGGTTATGGTCGCCCTTTCCTACTGGAATTATCATCATTTTCACACCTTTTCGGTGCCGATGATCGTTGTAACCGGTCTTCTCCTCATAATCGTTTACTTTATTGGAGTGGCTTCTGGCGCCGATGGCAATCGAGCACTCTACCAAGGCAGATATCAGCCCTCCGAAATAGCCAAGATTGCCACCATCCTCTACCTTTCGGCTTGGCTCAACGCCAGGCGCGAGGATACAGGGCACATCACCCTCGGTCTCCTCCCGTACGGTATGATTACAGCAATTATCACATTCCTTATCTTAATCCAAAAGGACAACTCAGCCGCCATGACCGTAGCCATCATGGCAGCCGTCCTCTTTATTCTCGGCGGAAAGAACCTCTTCCAATTTATCGCGGTCTTCGGCGTTTTTGCCGTTATCGGTATCGCCCTGATCATGTTATTCTCATCCACCGGTCAAAGCCGGATCAGCGATTTCCTCGCCGGCTTGCAAGATCCGATGATGAGTTCAGACCATGTGATCTACGTTATCGAGGCTGTCGTCAAAGGGGGATTCTTTGGGGTTGGCTTGGGGAATTCCGCCATCAAATACACGGTACTCCCTTACGCCTCCACGGACAGCATCCTGGCGGTAATCCTCGAAGAGCTTGGCTTGCTCGGTGGAATTTTCACAGTCGGTTTATATAGTATGCTTGTCTGGCGCGGTTTTACTATCGCCAAACGGGCTCCCGATCTTCTCGGCAGTCTCATCGCAAGCGGCCTCACCATCTGGCTGGCGTTCGAGGCCTCTGTCAATATGCTCTCTCTGCTCGGCTGGCTGCCTTTTGCCGGCAACACCCTGCCTTTCTTTAGCGCGGGTGGTTCAAATCTGATCGTTTCCATGGCAGCCGTTGGTATTATCTTTAATGTAAGCCGCTTCTCAAAAGACGATGATAATAACCTAACCTGGAGTGAAAAACTTGAAAATAATGGTATGCGCGGGCGGAACCGGCGGCGGAGTGTATCCGGCGCTGGCCGTTCTGAAGAATTTGACGAATAGATACCCCGATGTCGAACCGTTATGGGTGGGGGGAATCGGCGGCATGGAAGCCCAACTCGTAAAACGCGAGGGTCTTCCCTATGCCGAAATTCCTGCTGCCGGCATTCACGGGATCAATATTTTTCGCCTGCCTAAAAATATTTTGACGATCCTCAAAGGTATTCGGGAAGCAAAAAAAATACTGGCTGAGTTCAAACCCGATGTTCTCTTTTTCACCGGCGGTTTTGTCGCTTTTCCAATGGCGTTTGCCGGCAAACAGCTTCCTTCGCTCATGTTCGTTCCAGACATTGAACCGGGAATGTCCCTCAAATCCATTCAAGGTTATGTCTCCCAAATCGCGGTCATTCACGATAACTCAGTGCAATTCTTCAAAGACAAATCGAAGTGCGTTGTCACAGGATACCCGCTCAGAGCAAATATGCGCCACTGGTCGAACCAGGAAGTTCGCAAGACCTTCAACCTTCAAACCAAACAAAAAGTGTTGCTCGTATTTGGCGGCAGCAAAGGCGCCCGTTCACTGAATCGAGCGGTGATGCGCCATATCAACGAGTTACTCACCTACACAGAATTGATTCACATCACTGGGGAATTGGACTGGTTTGAAATCGAGAGTTTCAAACGCACGCTCCCCGCCAGACTTGTCTCTCAATATCACATCTACCCTTATCTTCACGAAGAAATGGCAGGCGCGCTCTCCGCCGCTGACCTGGTCGTCTCCCGAGCCGGCGCTTCCATCCTCGGTGAATTTCCCGAGTACGGCCTGCCCGCCCTCCTCGTTCCTTACCCTTATGCCTGGCGCTATCAAAAAGTGAATGCCGAGGTTTTGGTGGAACGCGGAGCGGCGAAAATCATTCCCGACGAACGATTGGACAGCATCCTTGCCCTTGAAGTAAAAAGCCTGGTTTCCAACCCAGCCCAATTAAATGTCATGGCCCGCGCCATGAGCTCCATGCGCGTGCCAAACGCGGCAGAGCGCATGGCTGATCTGTTATTCGCTCTTCCAGGAGGAAAACAATGATGAGTCTTCACGCCCTTTTCTGGTTTTTCGTGATCCTTTTTGCCTTGATCGGCATGTTTCGCGGATTCAAAAAGGAAGCGCTGGTCAGCGCTTCGGTCTATCTTTCGCTTTCGATCGTCGCGCTCCTCCGCTCCTATGTTCCCGCCATTCAACAGATCACAGAGGATAGCCTCACTTATTTCTGGGTTCGCACCGGCTCGCTGCTCTTCATGATCCTGATCGGATACCAGACCGTCAATCTCAGCCGCTTTTCAGAGAGATTTCAGTCCCCTGACCTCACCCACCGGATTTTCGGATTGCTGATCGGCGGATTGAATGGCTACCTGATTTTTGGAGCCTTGTGGTACTTTATGATCCAAGCCGATTATCCGTTTGCTGATTTCATCATCGCGCCGGTCAAAGGTACTGATTGGGGAGATCTCAGCCTGCAAACGCAGAAGCTGCTTTTTCTCAATTACATCACCGAACCGTGGATCTACGGAATCACCTTCGCTGCATTTTTAATCACTCTCGCCTTATTCCTGTGATTGGATTTCTATGAGAGAGCACATTCACTTCATCGGCATCGGCGGGACAGGCATTTCCGCCATCGCTCGTCTCCTTCTGGAGCAGGGTTACCAGGTCAGCGGTTCTGACCGCACCCTCAGCCCGCTTGCCAATTCCTTGAGGGATGCCGGGGTCGAAGTGTTTATCGGTCACGATCCCAATCACGTAACCGGCGCCCACTGGGTAGTGCGCTCCTCTGCCATTTCCGATGACAACCCTGAAGTGTTATCCGCCCGTGCCATGGGGATACCCGTCTATAAACGATCCGATTTTCTGGGCAGATTAATGCAGCCTCCAAAACTCGGTATCGCCGTGGCAGGCACTCACGGAAAAACAACCACCACCGCTATGATTGCCTTCATCCTGACCAAACTCGGATTGGATCCTTCTTACATCATCGGTGCCAATCTTCTGGATGGAAACAATGCCCATGCCGGCAGCGGCAAGGCCTTCGTTATCGAAGCTGATGAGTACGACCGAATGTTTCTCGGTCTGCGGCCAACCTACGCGATCATCACCAACATTGAGTACGATCACCCTGATATTTACCCCACTCCATCGGATTACATGTCCGCCTTCGAGCAATTTGCCCAATTGGTACCCTCGGAAGGCGCCTTGATTGCGGATGGCACCAACCCCGGAGTCGTCAGGCTCCTTTCCCATCCGTCACTTGTGTCTACGCGCAGAATTATTACCAGCGTTAGCCAAAACCCAGCCGCCTCCTCCGAACAGATCTTTGGTACCCTTAACCTGGATGGCTCAACTGAGATATTTACGTATGATGTGCAATCCCTCATTGAGGGAAAACCGGAATCATTGACGCTTCAACTGCGTGTTCCAGGTATCCATAATTTTAAAAACGCGCTAGCCGCCCTGAGCGTCTGCTACCTGCTCGGCGTTCCTCTTCAGGATGCCGCCCGCGTCCTCTCCGAATTTACCGGAACCGACCGGCGCTTCAACATTTCCCCCCTCTCCAATGGGGTAACCTTGATCAATGATTACGCGCACCATCCCACTGAAATTCAGGCGACCCTGCTCGCCGTACGTCAAAAATTCCCCCGCTCCCGAATCTGGGCTGTGTGGCAGCCGCATACTTACAGCCGAACAAAGACTTTCCTTTCAGATTTCTGCAAATCTTTTGCCACCGCCGATCGGGTGATCATTTCAAAAATCTATGCCAGCCGGGAAACCGACCAGACCTTCTCCGCCGCTCAGGTGGTGGAACAGATGCGCCACCCAGCTGTAGAGTACATCCCCGAACTCGCCCAGATTACCACCACCCTTGACCAACTCCTCCGTCCCGGAGATGTGGTTGTGGTCATGTCCGCCGGAGACGCGGACCAGATCATCCAGGATCTGCTTAAAAAAGACCAGAAAAAGAGGACAGCTTGAAAAACCATCCCGCCCTCGCTCACCTTTCAGCCTTGTTTGGAGACCGGATCGAATACGATGTTCCGATCGCCAGGAATACCTCCGCCCGAATCGGAGGTTCCGCGGACGCTGTGCTCACGATCACCAGCGCTTCGGAACTCGCCGAGGCGGCCAGCCAGTGTTGGGCTCAGGATGTGCCATTCAAGGTCATCGGCGCGGGAAGCAATATCCTGATCAGCGATCGCGGAATCCGCGAACTCGTTATCCTCAACAAAGCCAAGCGGGTCGAAATGCCAACCCCCAACAACCTTTCGGTTTACGCCGAAAGTGGGGTCTCCTTCTCGCGCCTGGCGAATCAGGTCTCCAGCGCCGGATACGATGGACTCGTCTGGGCGGTCACCATTCCGGGAACGGTTGGCGGCGCGGTTTATGGCAACGCCGGCGCTTTCGGTGGAGATACCGCCACTTCGATTGTTGAGGTTGATCTGGTTACCCCGCAAGGGGGACTCTCCCTGACCGCCGAAAAATTAGGCTATGATTACCGCACAAGCGCTCTCAAACGAGGTGATTTACGCGCTGTAATCCTTGGCGCGCGTTTTGCCCTGAAATCTGCCGATTCTGACCTACTTAAAGCTAAAATGGAAGAATTAACCACCCGGCGAAAAAATACTCAGCCTCCAGGCGCCAGTATGGGCAGTATGTTTAAAAATCCGCCTAATGAATTTGCTGGCAGACTGATCGAAGCCTGTGGTTTGAAAGGTTATCGGGTGGGGAATGCTTCCATCAGCCCTGTCCACGCGAATTTCTTCGTCAATGATGGCGATACTTCCGCCAAGGATGTGATCCAGCTTATTCAGCTCGCCAGATCCGCGGTAGCGGAAAAATTTAATATCAACCTTCAACTTGAAATTGAGTTGCTGGGGGATTGGAGTGAGAATGTCGGGTAAATTGATTGTCGCGGTCTTATTCGGAGGTCGTTCTGGTGAACATGAAGTTTCACTTATGTCCGCTCGCTCCGTCCTTTCGGTACTCGACAAAGAGAAATATGAAATAGTTCAAATCGGCATCACCCACGCCGGCGCCTGGGTGACCGGACAGGATGTAATCGGCGCATTCGAGAAGCATTCCACCAAGCGGCTTACGGAGGTAAGTCTCCTCCCCGACCCCACCCGACCGGGTTTGCTCCTTCATACCCCCGGCGATAAAGAAGAGCACCTTAAAGTGGATGTCTTCCTGCCCATTCTGCATGGAACATTCGGTGAAGATGGCACAATCCAGGGTTTATTTGAGCTTGCTGATGTGGCTTATGTTGGCGCCAACGTAGTCAGCTCCGCGGTTGGTATGGACAAAGGCATTTTCAAAAGCGTCATGCTCGCCTGCGGCATCCCAGTCATTCCCTCCGTGCTCGTCAGCCGCCATCAAATTGAGTCCGACCCGCAAGCAGTGATCACCCAGGTCGAAGCTCTGGCTGATTATCCATTCTTCTGCAAACCCGCCAACCTCGGATCCTCAGTCGGAATTACCAAATGTCGTTCACGCGCTGACCTGCTGGAAGGATTACTCGAAGCTGTCCAATACGATCGCCGTGTGCTGATTGAGGTTGCTGTTCGCCAACCGCGTGAGATCGAAATCTCGGTTCTCGGAAATGAAGAGATTGAAGTATCCGTTCCGGGAGAAATTCTCCCCAACGCGGATTTTTACTCTTATGACGCGAAGTACCATTCCGCTGACTCCAAGCTCATCATTCCCGCCGAACTGCCCAATGAACAAACCAGGCTTATCAGCCAATATGCCCGGGAAGCCTTCAAAGCCATCGATGGCTGCGGCATGGCTCGGGTCGACTTTCTGATCGATTCGGTAAGCGGTCAGGTTTATTTAAATGAGGTCAACACTATCCCCGGATTTACCAGTATCAGCATGTACCCCAAACTCTGGCAAGCCTCCGGATTAAGTTACCCAGATCTGATCGATCGCCTGATTGAATTGGCGGTAAGCCGAAAATTAGAACGCGACCAACTGAAAAGAACCTTCAGGAGGCAGGAATGAGTCCGGATAAAACTACAATCACCCGCGCTGAAGCCCTGCGCATCAAACGGGAACAAATGAAACGTCAGGAAGTTGAACTGGGCGGATCCTCCAATCAAACCCCTTCTCAAAACCAGGCCACCCGCCGGCCAGTTTCCCGCGTGATCAGACCAAATGTTAATGAAGGAGACCGGGCAAAAACCAAACGACCGGATCGTCGAGATGTTGATATTAAGCAGCCATTTTCCCTCAATCTGCCAAAGATCACGCTTCCCAAAATTGACTTTTCCTCCATCACCGTTGCCCTCATCATCGCCGCCCTAAGCCTTGGGTTGACTTATGTCGCGCTTTACACGCCTGTCTTCTCGGTCCAAAGTGTGGATGTAAGTGGTACGAAATTGGTCGATCCCTACGCCATCATCAACGGGCTTGGCGTGTTGGGAAAACCGCTCCTCACCCTCGATCGGGATCAAGTCCGGGTCAACATCCTCGCCACTTATCCGGAAGTTAAGGAAGTGAGTGTCCGCCCCACCTTCCCCAACAAATTACACATCGATATTATCGAACGCATCCCGATCGCGGAATGGCATCAGGAGGGCAAAGTGGTTTGGGTGGATTACGAAGGATACGCTTTCGAACCTAAATCCCAAACTTCTTCCTTGCCGATCGTTGACGCGCTCGACCCTGCCCCAACCCCGGGTGAAAGTACTTTGAATGTTTATGGCGCCAAACCATTTATCTACCCGCAATTAGCCAGCGCGGTACAAACTGTTTCCAGAATGTTGCCGCAGGGCACCGTGATCACCTACACCCCCGATGACGGTTTGAGCTGGATCGATCCGATCGGTGGTTGGCAGGTTCTTTATGGCAAAACAGACGGCAACAATTCCGAAAAAATGGCTGTTTATCAAGCGTTGGTCGAGCATCTCACCCAGGAAGGAATCGTGCCAACCTTGATCAGTGTCGAATTTCCTTCAAACCCAATTTACAAAACAGCCGAAGAGGAGTGACCATGGACGATATCGTTGTTGGCATTGATGTTGGTACATCCAAAATTTGCGCCCTTGTCGCCCGGATTCGGGATGGTGAGACCTTGCACATTATCGGATATGGCATTCAACCCGCCCGTGGATTAAAAAAGGGCGGTATTACTGATCTTAACGAAGCCAGCGACGCCATCGCCCGCGCCGTGGTGGAAGCCGAGGAGATGTCGAATTACAAGATTAATTCCGCGGTCATCAGCCTGGCGGGTTCCCACGTATCCTGTATAAACAGTCGCGGCGCGGTAAAAGTTCGCGGCTCCAAAGTATCGGAAATCGATGTCGAGCGGGCGTTGGATCAGGCTGGTCAGGTTGCCGTCCCTCAGGAGAGAATCAAGATTCATGTTATTCAACGTGGTTTTACGATCGACGGACAGGATGGCATTCAGAATCCGATTGACATGAAAGGAATCCGGTTGGAAGTGGAAACGCACGTGATTACCGCCTTAAATACGGCGGTTGAAAACCTGCGCGAGGCGGTCCATCGCGCAAATCTCGACGTCGCCCAATTCGTACTCAAGCCGCTTGCCTCGGCCGAGGCGGTTCTTACGGATTCCGAACGAAGCATGGGCGCGGTCGTCTGCGATATCGGCGCGGGCACAACTGACCTTGCCATCTACGTCAATGGAGATGTTTGGCACACCATGGTTTTACCTTTTGGCGGCAATCACATCACCCAGGATATCGCCTATGGACTTCGCCTATCCTTCGAAGCCGCCGAAGAGCTGAAAATTAAACATGGTCACGCGGTCGAAACCGAGATAGGTTACGAGGATTCCGTCGTGGTTAAATCCTTCGGAGATGATCGTCCCGTCCGGATCAAACGCAGAGATCTGGCAATGATCATCGAAGCGCGGGTAGCCGAAATCTTCGACATGGCATTGTCCGAGATCAAGCGCAGCGGTTATGATGGACTTTTACCGGCCGGGATGGTCATCACTGGCGGAACCGCCAATCTCAGCGGCATTCAAAACCTTGCTTCCCGCGTCTTGCGCATGCCTGTCCGGATCGCCAATCCCCAACCTGTGGAAGGAATGGGCAGGATGTTGGAATCACCAGCCTTCTCCACCGCGATTGGATTGATCAATTGGGCAGCTGCCTTGCAAGGTTTAAGCTTAAGTTCCAACGAAGTTGGTAGAAGCCTGTCCCAACCGAAAAAAACCGACGATGGTAAAAATAATTTTAAAGAAAAATTTGAAGAATTTATAAAGAGGTTAATGCCCTGAACCATTCCAGGGAATCATAAGAATTAAATTGATAAAACGATCGCTCTATATTATGATATTCATAAGTGATCGCCAACTCGTTTGGAGGAAAAAATGGATATAAAATCATCAGAAACATTCGCCCGAATTTTGGTTGTCGGTGTTGGCGGCGCCGGATGTAATGCCGTGAACCGGATGATCGATGAGGGAATCCAGGGTGTGGAATTCATCGCGATCAATACAGATGCCCAAGCCTTACTCCTGTCCAATGCCCCCAAAAAACTCCGCCTCGGCGAAAAATTGACCAAGGGTTTAGGGGCGGGTGGAAATCCTGAGATCGGTAGAAAATCCGCCGAAGAAAGCGCCGAGGAGCTTTACAAAGCCCTCAGCGGTGCGGATATGGTTTTTGTCACCGCTGGTATGGGCGGCGGTACCGGAACCGGAGCTGCGCCGATCGTCGCCTCAATCTCCAAGGAATTAGGCGCCCTGACCATCGGGGTCATCACCAAACCCTTTACTTTTGAAGGACCTCATCGGATGAATTCCGCTGAAGTCGGTTACGAAAATCTTCGTGAACACGTTGATACCCTCATCGTGATCCCCAATGATCGTTTACTCTCCATTGCCGACAAACGCCTGGGTTTGGTCGATTCATTCAAATTGGCGGACGACATTCTCCGCCAGGGTATTCAAGGTATTTCCGAGTTGATTACTATTCCCGGCTTGATCAACCTGGACTTCGCCGATGTACGCGCGATCATGAGCGAAGGCGGCGCCGCCCTCATGGCGGTGGGCAGAGGTAAGGGCGAGGAAAGCGCTCGCCAAGCCGCTGAAGCCGCGATCTCCAGCCAACTGCTCGATATTTCGATCGATGGCGCTCGTGGAGTTCTCTTCAACGTCACCGGCGGTAACAATCTCAGCCTGCATCAAGTTAATCAGGCGGCAGCCATCATTCGCGAAAACGCCCACCCGGATGTCCAGATCATCTTCGGCGCGGTGATCGATCCCAATATGAACGACGAAGTCCGCATAACCGTAATCGCCACCGGATTCGAACGCCAGACCAATCCGCGGCCTTACGGAGCTTCACGACCTGGCTTGGCTGGCAGGGTGACACCAGATACCCCAAATACCTCAATTTATCCGTACCCGGTTAAGGAACCGAACCCGCCAACCGCGGCACCCCAGGAGCAATCCGAAAATGTCAGTATGCCTTCCGCCGCCTCGGTCCCATTCGGGATGGAGTCTACCCCGGAAGAACCCATCCCGGTAAGCCCGGTAACGGAGCGCACTGACCAAAGTTCAGGTCGCTCTGATGATCCTTCCAGAGATTTGGACGTTCCGGCATTCATCCGCATGCGAGCTTCCAGAAAAAATTACTAACATAAAGAAAGGGCTTGTTCAGCCATTTCTTCTTTAAAATTTTCCTATGCGTTAAGTTTATTATTTGCTTACGATTATTTGTTAATATCCATCCAATTTCCGCCTTATTAACTTGATTCCAGAGAATTCTATGTATATAATAATTAATTAAAAGAAGAATGCGATTCAGCCAAGTCTGGTACATTAAATAAACAGGAGACCATATGAAACTGCAACAGATCGAAGGTATCGGTGACATTAATGCGGCTAAGCTCAAGGAAGCGGGGATTGGTTCCATTAACGCCCTCCTGAAACAAGGCGCCACCCCCGAGGGCAGAAAAAAGATCGAAGTCGCCACAGGGATAAGCGGTAAACTCATCCTTGAATGGGTAAATCTGGCGGACCTCTTCCGGATCAAGGGTGTCGGTTCCGAATTCAGCGATCTTCTTGAAGAAGCCGGGGTGGATACTGTTGTTGAGCTTGCAAATCGAGTACCCGAAAATTTGCACGCCAGGATGCTTGAAGTAAACAACGAGAAACAACTCGTCCGCCAATTCCCCAGCATGAGCATGGTAAAAAGCTGGGTAAAACAGGCGCAAAACCTGCCAAGGGTTATAAACTACTAAACCCGACCGGTTGGTTTTTATTCCGCCCCATTTGTTAATGGGGCGGTTTTAAGTTGAAATTGCGCCTTGTACGTTTTTCAAGGAATGTGTTATAACCTGAATTCTGAAAGGTTAAACTGAAAAACATAAGAATGAAAATAATAACGCAAATGATTGCCGCCGGCTTTGTCCTTTTTGCCATAGCGGCATGTGGACCAAGCAAGGAGGAATTAAACGCGAACGCGACCGCCACCATTGAGGCGGTTCACACTCGTGTCGCCACCACGCTGACTGCCCAGGCTTTATTAGCCACCGCGACACAACCACCTTCCCCAACCAATACCGTGGCTCCCACTGCCACCATCCCGCCCGCCATTTCCCCAACCGCTTTCGCGACGGTCGGCAGCCTGCCAACCCAGGGCGCTCCAGATTCAGCGGTTTACATGAGTGATGTCACCATCCCTGATAACATGATCATCGCCCCCGGGGCATCCTTCACCAAAACCTGGCAACTCTACAATAACGGCACAACCACCTGGAGCACCGAATACAAGATCGCGTATGTCAGCGGTGAGCAGATGAGCGGCGATGTTACCAAAATCGCCCAGGCGGTTGCGCCCGGCGGAACAGCCAACGTTTCTGTTGAAATGATCGCTCCCAGTTCGCCAGGCACCTACAAGGGTTACTGGCGGATGCAAAACGCCGCAGGTACCTGGTTCGGTGATCAGATCTCGGTCGTCATCGTTGTATCCGATGGAACTGTCACCCCGACCGGTTCCGCGACCCCGGTTGGGTCCTTAACCCCCACCGCGACCCCGGTTTGGGCACCTTACACGATCGTCGAAGGTGACAGTTGTGAAAGCATTGCAACCGAATTTAATACAACCTGGGACGCGATCAAAGCCTATAACGGCTTGACCGAGTATTGTGCCGAAGCGAATTTCCAAACTCATATCGGTGAGACGATCCAAGTGCCTACCTGGCCGTAATCCAGAAAGAAGTAACCTCAACCGCCGGTACGCCGGCGGTTTTTAATTCCTGCCGCCAGCAGATCAACCTCATTTTGTAATCAGGTTCTGTGTACATCAGCCCAAATCCAATACAATATATGGAGGAGCCCTCATGATAAGTAAAATCGAATTACGCTACGGGATGAACCCGCACCAGAAACCTGCTTCGGTTTGCATGCCGAATGGAGAAAGTTTGCCCTTTACCGTCCTCAATGGCAACCCGGGAATGATCAACCTTCTCGACGCGCTGAATGGATGGGCACTCGTCCAGGAACTTTCAAGCTTAACCGCTCTTCCTGCTGCGGCATCTTTCAAACACGCCAGCCCAAGCGGAGTCGGCTTGGGTATCGAGGTCCCACTCACTCTGCGGGAGAGTTATTTCAACGCCGATCTTCACCTTTCCCCTGTGGCCAGCGCCTACATTCGCGCTCGCGGTACCGACAGACTCTCCTCTTTTGGGGATATGATCGCGATTTCCCATCCTGTGGATATCAGTACGGCGGCGGTTATCGCCCGCGAAGTAAGCGATGGGATCATCGCTCCGGCGTACGACCCGGATGCGTTTGAAATCCTCAAGCAAAAACGGGCAGGCAAATATCTCATTCTCCAAATGGACCCTCACTATCAACCTCAATCCAGCGAGTGCCGGGAAGTATTTGGAGTTCGGCTCTGCCAGGAACGTCACCAGCGTTCCGCCTCACCCACTGATTTTGAAAACGTCGTTACCAAACGCAAGGTCATCTCACCGCTCGCCATGCGCGATTTCCTCATTGCCTGGGTCACACTCAAATATACGCAGAGCAATTCAATCTGTTTCGTCAAGGATGGTCAGACGATCGGGGTCGCGGCTGGACAGCAATCCCGCCTGCACAGTGTCCGGCTTGCCGCCGCCAAAGCTGACCATTGGTTTCTGCGCCAACATCCCCGTGCTCTTCACCTTCCCTTCAAACCTGGGTTGAAACGTCCGGAACGGGATAATGCCGTCGATCAATTCCTTAACGCTGGGGATGAAAAACCAGCTCTTGATCTTTGGAAGGAAATATTTATCAATGTCCCCGCTCCTCTTTCCGCCCACGAACGCGCGGAATGGCTCAGCGGTCAGGTCGGGGTTACGCTTGGTTCTGACGCGTTTTTCCCGTTTCGGGACAGTCTGGATCGGGCGGCTCGCAGCGGAGTAAGCCATGTTTTGCAGCCTGGTGGCAGCACCAGGGATGAAGAGGTTATCAAGGCTGCCGATGAATACGGAATGCTGATGGTCTTTTCCGGCATCCGTCTGTTTCATCATTAGGGCTGTGCTTGTCATTTCGATGGAGCGCCGACTTTTTGTCATTTCGATGGAGCACCGACTTTTTGTCAATTCGATGAAGCGCTGACTTTTTGTCATTTCGATGGAGCGCCGACTTTTTGTCATTTCGATGGAGCGAAAGCGACTGAGAAATCATATAATAAAGTTGAACAAGAATTCTCACTTCGTGTAAAATGACAACCCTTCTGTCATTTCACACAATAAAAAAGAGCATCTAATAAAATCCAAAAGGAGGTTGATCATGAAATACGCGTTAATTTCAGTATCCGACAAACGTGGTTTGCTTGAATTTGCCCGAGGTTTGCGAGAACTTGGATTCAGCTTGCTCTCCACCGGCGGTACCGCCGCAGCCCTCAAAAAAGAAAGCATCCCGGTCACCGAAATCTCCGAATTCACCGGTTCCCCCGAGATCCTTGGCGGCCGAGTCAAAACCCTTCATCCACGTGTTCACGGCGGCATCCTGGCTCGATCTACTCCGGAACACCTCAGCGAACTTGAACAACATGACATTCCACCCATCGATATTGTGGTCTGCAACCTCTATCCCTTTGAGGAAACCATCGCCAAGAGCGATGTGACCGAAGATGAAGCTGTGGAAAACATCGACATTGGCGGGGTTACCCTCATCCGTTCCGCAGCCAAGAATTTTGCCCGCGTGCTTCTCCTCATCGATCCTGACGATTACCCTGACGCCCTTGAACGATTGGGAAAAATCGATTGTGATCAGGCATATCGGCGCCGAATGGCTTTGAAAGGTTTTCAACGAACCTCAAAGTACGATCAGGCTATCTACGACTATTTCACCTCACACCAGGTTTAAGCGCGCGCATGCCTTCAATGCTTCGATTTTTACTTCGACGGATAGCCCTAATTCCGGTTACCCTGGTCATCATTACTATGCTCATCTATGCCGGAGTGATGCTTACCCCACCCGAAGCCAGGGTTCAGCTTTATCTTCCGAAAGGAAACGCCAGAATCCGGGAAAGCACGATCGAAGCCTACATTAAGACGAACAAACTCGACCAACCTTATTGGGTTCAATACACTCATTGGGCAGGTAACCTGCTTGCCGGAAATTGGGGGTTCAGCCCAAGCCTCGGGGAGGATGTATTACCAGGTCTTCTCGCTCGAACTCCGGTTACCCTTGAACTCCTGTTTTACGCCTTCCTGATCACCATTCCCACCAGTCTCGTGCTCGGATCGCTTGCCGGCACCCGCTTGGGTTCCTGGTTGGATCGGGCAATTCGCGCCTTTTCCTTCCTTGGCACATCCGTCCCGCTCTTCATTCTGTCTATATTCGCCCTGGCAATTTTTTATGTTAAATTAAACTGGTTCGCTCCAGAGCGGATCTCGATCCAATTTGCCTCCCTGATAAATTCCCCCGAATTCACGAGCTATACCGGTTTTATCACCATTGATAGCTTAATGAACGGTAACCTGGCAATGTTCAAAGACGCCTTGTCCCATCTTGTTTTACCGGTTACGACCCTGTCAATCTACAACATCGCTTCGCTCACCTACCTCAATCGAACATTTACCAGTGAGGAAACCAAGAAGTTGTATGTAATTGCCGCCCGGGCGCGCGGTCTACGGGAAAGCGCCATTCGCTATGGGCACATTTTACGCGCTACTTTGTCCCGTTCGCTGACTTCAATCGGACTGGCGACCGCCACTATTTTGATGGGCGTTTTTGTAACCGAAATGATCTACACGATCAACGGGATCAGCTCCTTCATCGTTAAAGCCATGCGCGCCGGCAGTGACGCCCCTGCCACCCTTGGATTCATGATTTACAGCGTAATTCTGGTTCTTATTTTAATGCTCATTATGGACCTGTTAGTCGCCTTGGTGGATCCGCGCGCCCGCGAGGAGATTCTGGAATCATGATCTCCTCGCAAAAAAGGATTTCTTACAGCGCGATTTTTGGCGCCTTGTTCGCTATTCTCTTCATCGTCCTGGCTTTTTTTGCGCCTGTGCTTTCCCCTTCAGAGGACAATGATGCGTTCAAACAGGTCGGTCGGCGTTCAGATTTCCAACCGCATCCCCCTTCACCCGAAGCCCCATTAGGAACCCTTCCTCAGCAGATTGATGTTTATCACTCATTAATCTGGGGCGCGAGGGATGCCTTGGTCTTCAGCCTGAGTGTGGTAACCATCTCGGCCATCTTTGGCGGTCTGCTCGGCGCAATCTCCGGTATGAGTGGAGGATGGCTGAATCGAATCATTTTGCGCGTAACCGACACCTTTTTAACCATTCCTCTCATTGTAGGCGTCGTTTTCCTTCAACAGTTGATTAATACCAGTAATGAGGTATTAAGTGGGTTTATGAACTACCAACTTTGGGTGCGTGGCGGCGATCCGCTCGCGGAAACCAATGCCCTGATCGACTTTTTCGCGGTAGTCGACCCACTTTTGGTCAGCTTTCTGGCTCTTTCCTGGATGGGCTACACTCGAATGATGAACGCTAGCGTTATCACCGTTAAACAGGAAGAGTACATCGAGGCTGCCCGATCAGTGGGAGTGAGTTCATTTCGGCTTCTATTCAGGCATATTCTTCCGAATGCCTTTCAACCTCTGCTGGTAATGGCAGCTCGAGACATTGGTAATGTACTCATCTTACAAGCCACCCTCACTTTCCTCAAGGTTGGTGGAAATAGTATCTGGGGAGAAATGCTCGCCATGGGGCGGGATTGGATTATCGGACCCAAGGGTTCCTTATTCGATACCTGGTGGGTATACTTGCCTGCCACTTTGATCGTTATTCTCTTTAGTGTTACCTGGAACTTGCTCGGAGAAGGTCTTAACCAGTCACTTCTCAATCAACGACAGTAATTCCCGCAGTTTTTTTATTGATTATAAATCATTAAGTGATTATATAAACATTGACGAATTTGAGGTTCTCATCTATAATCATTCGATAATCTCAATAAAATGAAAGTAAAGTCAATGGTTGTATGCGAAAAATGTGGCAAGGAATTGCCAGAGGGCTTGGTATTATGCCCCAATTGTAAGGAATGGACAACTCAACCGCGTCTGGTTGCACCAAAATCCAGAACGCTTGACGTTTTTTTCAAAACCAGTGTTACGCTGGTTTTCTTGGCGATCGCGGCCTCAATTCTGATCTGGATCGTCATAAATTACTGATCCAATACCATCCAGATTTATAAGGCTGCGGAGTATTTTTTTAATTCTATATAAATCTATATCATCTCCAATAAAATTCGAGTAAAATTAAATAAATCATAATTATTCATTAAATTAATTGCCGTATGACCTTTTCGAAAAATTTTTCCAGCGCGTACTTCTCTCAAAAAGATCGATACAAAATCGTTCGATTCCTCGGTTGGTCTGCCATCGTGGGAAATCTGATCTATCTTCTGTTTGCCTTTTTTACCGAAAGTCTTGAACCATTGAACCTGGCACTGGTCAGCCTTTCTACGCTGGCTTTCCTGATCACAATTTTTATGTACAAACGCGGCCTGCCTGGCGCCGATCTGCTCTTCCTCATCATGATCCACGTCGTCATGGCTGTTACACTCCTCCTTTCCGGATCGATCACCGGTCCAACCACCTCGATTTACATCCTGCTGGTCATCGTGATGGGAGTTCTTCTGGATCAAAAAGGCATCATCTTCACCATTTTTCTCTCCTTGATCGCGATCATTCTGACCCACGGGTTGGAAGTTTATGGCTTCCTCATCGATCCCAACCTAAGCCAGACCGGCTTACATTCCCTCATTTATATCCTGTCCATCCTCTTTTCCGGTTTGGTGATGTATCTCATCATGGGTTACTTCAAACACAATCTCAGTTCGATGAACAAGCTCATCAATGTAATTGAGCAGAATCCGCTCTCGGTGATCATTTTTGATAAAGAAGGCAATGTTGAATACATCAATCAAGCCTTCACCCAAACCAGCGGTTACAGCCGTACGGATGTCGAAACCAAAAACGTGAAGAAAGTATCCAAAAAGCTGCTCTCCAGCCAGGCTTATGATGAATTCTGGCAAACAATCCTCAATGGTAAATCTTACAGCGGAGAATACCTGGCGATGACCAAAGCTGGAATTCCATACCACGCTCACTCCACTGTCAGTCCGATTTTTGATGCCGACGGTCGGATCAGTCATTTTGCCGCGATCAATGAGAATATTAGCGCCAGAAAACAAGCCGAACTCTCCTTGCGCAAAGCCCATGCCGACCTTCAGGAAAAACTTTCCGAGATCACAGAACTTAAAAATCAACTTATGGAACAAAATGTGCGCGATCCGCTGACCAATATCCACAATCGGCGTTTCTTTAATGAAATAATTGATCGTGAACTCTCCCGGGCGGAGCGCGCGAAAGATTGCCTCAGCCTGATTATTCTGGATATTGACAATTTCAAAACGGTTAATGATACTTATGGGCATCTGGCCGGAGACGAGGTTTTGATCAAATTAGCCAACTTTCTGGTCGATAACGTCCGCAAGATGGATTATGTTTGCCGCTATGGGGGTGAGGAATTCGTAATCGTGATGCCTGGGGCTTGTGCTCAAGATGCCCTCCAACGTGCCGAAACCTTGCGCAAGGGGTTCTATGAATACCCGCTTAGCATCGAGGATCAACAATTCCATCTCACAAGTTCATTTGGAATCAGTACTTATCCCCAACTCTCTCAGAATGTAGACCAGCTGATCAGCCGAGCCGACATTGCCTTGTATATGGCAAAACGCTCCGGTAAAAATCAAAGCGTGATCTGGAATTCCGGAATCAACTTTGAGAAGAAACCGCTTCCTCGTTGAGGATCACACTCCCTTTAATCATTAATTTGTTGCACAAAAAGCGTATAATGATCCTATGTTAAAAAAATACCTCGAGCGGCAAAAGCGGGAATTTAACACCCTTTTCCACATGAAGGTCATGAATCAGGCTGAACAGATAAGCCTGACATCCAATTTCGTGATCCTCTTTATCATCATGCTCGTGGTAATTACCATTGTTGAATTCAGAGATCTCCATCTCACTTCCATTCAGGTTGGCAATCGTTTGCTGCTTGCCGCGGTCATCAACTTCCTTGTGATCCTCATGCGCCGCGGGGTTCGATTCACTCGCGGAGCTATGCTGGTCGCTCTCCAGGTGGCGGTTGGATACCTGCTTTTTGAAAAGGGGACGGTTACCGCGTCGATTTCTTTTCTGATTCTGATCGTCGTTGCCGCCTCACCGCTCATTACGAATTTTCGCGGGCTCATCTTTTCTTACCTCACCTCCATTCTGATCGTCTTTGGGCTGGCGTACGCGGAATTTAACGGAATGATTGATTATGTCAAACCCATCTCCCTACCGGTTTCGACCTTCATCCTCTTCATCTCCATTACGCTCGCCGCCGGATTCGCGACCATCATTGTCCGGCGTTACGAAAGCTACTATGCCGCCCTGAAAAAGTCGGATCAAGCCATCGAGCAGAGCCCACTTTCAATCGTGATCACCAACCGGGACAGTATCATCGAATATGTGAACCCGCGATTTTCACAGGTAACCGGCTACTCAAAGGACGAGGTGATGGGAAGAAATCCGCGTATTCTGAGCGCCAAACTTAAGCCGCCCGAATTTTATGAGGAGATGTACCAAACCCTTAAATCCGGCGAAATTTGGCAAGGTGATTTCGTAAATGTTCGCAAGGATGGCAAGATCTATTACGAACAGTCCACGATCTGCCCGATTTTCGACCAGGAAAACAACATCACCCACTATATGGCGCTTAAAGAAGATATCACCAAGCGCAAGGAAGCTGAGCTGAACCTTCTCACCGCCAAGGAACAGCTTGAGATTCAGCTTAAGGAAATCACCAATCTCAAAAATCGCCTCCAGCATCAAGCCCTTCACGACCAATTAACCGGTCTCTTCAACCGCCGCTACCTCACCGAATTCGTGGGCAGGGAATTTGATCGAATTAAGCGGCTCAAACAACCCCTGACCATTCTCGCCATTGATCTGGATCATTTCAAAATTGTGAACGATACTTATGGGCATCGAGCCGGTGATCAGGTGTTAATCACCATATCTGAACTGATTGCCCGCAAAATCCGCAAGGTTGATGTTTGTTGCCGTTCTGGCGGTGAGGAATTTATCATCGTTATGCCTGGCGCGAATAACGAGATTGGTTTTCGGCGCGCCGAAGAACTTCGCCAACAGATTAGACAAACGACGGTTCAATTCATGGATGACCAGATCAGAGTGACTATCTCTGTCGGAGTGGCAACCTACCCGGACCACGGTCTCAACATGGATGAGGTCATTGCCCATGCCGACACTGCCCTTTACGCCTCAAAGAATAAGGGGCGTGATACCGTTTCCATTTGGGAACCGGGTATGCTCATCGAACAATTTTCCTGATCGAACCCCCCAACCTCACTTTACGATTCATTTTCAGTTTGCCCGATTTTCCCAACCCTGTACTCCAATTCCTTTCCGAATTTGACTGTTGCTAACCGTTATTCATCTATGTAAAATAGAAACAACCTTGCCTGGCGAATCCTGCCATACGCCGGCGGGTTTTATTTATAAATCATTCATTTACGGAGCGATTTATGCCAAATGGGTTAGGTTGGAAACAAAAATGGGCATACGGAGTTGGCGATCTCAGTTTTAGCACCTTGAATACCATCAAATCGGTATTTTTTGCCCTCTTTCTCACCGATGTCGTCGGATTGGATCCTGTCATTGCCGCGGTCATTTTTTTTGTCGGCCATTCCTGGGATTACATCAATGATCCTCTCGTTGGATATCTGACCGACAAAACCCGCAGCCGATGGGGTAGACGCAGGCCGTTCCTGCTCTTTGGCACCCTCCCCTTCGTGCTCGTCTTTGTGCTTCTTTGGTGGATTCCACCCTTCTCCAGTCCCTGGGCTTTAGGCGCATACTACCTCTTTGTTTACGCACTTTTTGATACTGTTGGAACTTTTGTTTATATGCCTTTCTACGCCCTAACTCCGGAATTGACCGCTGATTACGATGAACGCACCTCGTTGACCGGAATCCGGATGTTTTTCAGCATACTGGGTGGTCTCATCGCCTTCACCGTTCCGTTCATGATTGTCGATAAATTCGTTCCGTCCAACCAAACCAAAATTCTGATCATGGGTATGGTCTTTGCTTTCATCAGCGCCATCCCACTCTTCATCACTTTTTTTGGAACTCGCGAAAACCCGCAAAATTTCCATTCCCAACCAAAATTTAACTGGCTGCGCTCTTTCAAGGTCGCCTGGCAGAATAAACCTTTCGTATTTGGGCTCTTCATGTTCATGTTCAACGGCATCACCATGCACATCGTCCAGGTAATTCTGCTTTATTACCTCAAATACGTAGTCCAGCGCGAACCGGAACAGGATTTGATCATGGGTGTAATTTTTGTGGTCGCCATGGCTATCCTACCCCTCTGGAATTGGCTCTCCCTTAAAACCAACAAAAGACTCGCTTATATCTACGGCGCCAGTTTTGTAGCAGCCGTTTTTGTGGTCATGAGCGGCTTAACCCCGGCAACCCCCTTGTGGGTTTTGCTCTTTCTCTGCGTGCTTGCCGGAGTGGGAATCAGCGCCATGCACGTTCTGCCCTGGGCAATGCTCCCGGACGCGATCGAAGTGGGTGAATTACAGAGCGGCGAACGCAACGAGGGAATCTTTTACAGCCTCATCACCCTCGGCGAAAAGGTCGCAATTTCGCTTGCCACCCCCATGGTCATGCTCATCCTCAAAGCCAGTGGCTACCAGGAAGGCGGCGTAGACCAAACCGCGTCTGCCATCAATGGCATTCGTTTTGCGGCTGGACCCCTGCTTGCCATCACCCTTGGACTCGGCATCATCTTTACCATCCTCTACCCAATCGGTCGCGAAAATTACAACGAAATTCGCGGAAAATTGGAAGCTCGTCGTTCCCGAATCCAGGAAGAAGCATGATCGAGATCATTCAGGTTGCCAATCAGCGCGATAAGCAAGCCTTTCTTAAATTTCCGTACAAACTTTACCAGGCTGATCCTCTCTGGGTACCGCCAATCTTTGCTGAACGCGAGCATCAAACCGATCCCGCCCGGGGGAAGTTCTTTACCTACGGGGAAGCTGATTTTTTTCTGGCTTACAAGAATGGAAAATTAGCCGGAACGATCTGCCCCCACCATGAACACACTGGCGGCAAAGATGAAGCCCTGATCGGCTTTTTCGAGTGTATTGAGGATCCCGAAGTCGCCTCCGCCCTCTTTGATACTGCCCGAGAATGGGCACGGACACGTGGATTTACAAAACTTATCGGCACCTATAATATGGATCGTGAGGATGGCCGTGGAATCTTGATCGAAGGTCGCGATCGCCCTCCCGTTGTGCTTTGTGGGCACAACCCGCCATATTACCCTGCCTTTTTTGAACAGTATGGGTTTGGTAAGTACGGAATGGACGGCTTGGCTTATGCGAGGGATCTTGAAGATTCCTCCGCCGAGGTCCGCCGGCTCTATCAGTTGGCGGAGCGGGTTGCCCAGCGCCGGAATTTCACCCTCCGGCACGCCGACCTCTCTCACATCGATCGAGAAGTGGATGTGATTCTTGAATTACAGAACCAAGCCCTCAAACACCTTGACGGGCACCCATATTCGCGGGAAACGATCGAGAGCATGGTGCTTCCCTTTGTTCAGATTGCCGATCCGGAATTGGTGATCTTTGTTGAACACGAAGGTAAATCCATCGGTTGGTTCCCCGGCGTGCCAAACATCAATGAATTGCTCATCCACCTCAATGGATTACGCACGCCCCTTGATTATCTTAAAGGTTGGTACTACCAACGCCAACAACCAAAATGCGTGGCGGTTAAAAGCGTGGCTCTGTTGCCGGAATACTGGGATACCGGAGCGGCGATCCTCATGTTCGCCGAAATGGCTCGCAGGGCGATCGTCAAAGGTTATAAATGGATCGATCTGTCAGTCACCGGCGAGGACAATCCCGATACCTGGGACCTTGCTCATAACATGGGAGCCAAAATTTACAAGCGTTATCGTTTTTACCAAATCCCGGTCGATCAGCAAGAGCCAACTTCCCGGTCGACATCCATCACCTGACAACAAAATACTCCGGCCGCGGAAAAAGACCGGGGTATTCTTTCTCATATAATATTTGGCTATGCGTAAAGTTTACCGCCAGAAGGCAGGGTAAGCCAACCGGATTGCCATGTCCGCTAATATCCCCAGCAGAAATAATATCCCAAATCGCCGATTGTTTACAAACGCCGCCGCCACAAAATGCAAAGGCCAGGAGGGGTGCCCCTCAGGCTTTTCCGCCGGACGTGGCGCGAAGTAGATCGGCGCGATCTTCCAACTGGTTGGAAGCGCCAACAACACCACCAGCATCGCCGGAGTAAATGTTTTTACGACCACCAGCCAGATTGTGATCAGATACGATCCGGAAAACATCGCCAACACAAGCCAGCGGGATACCCGCTCTCCGATGAGGACTGGCAGAGTATGAATCCCCTTCTTGCGGTCTTCCTCGTTTTTATCGATATGCTTGCCAAAAATTACCGCCGTAACCCCCAGCGAATAAGGCAAGCTGACCCAAACCAATGCCCAATCCCACGCCCCCGCCAACACATAATACCCGCCGGCGATCATCAAGGGACCCCAAACCAGCAATACCGCGATCTCACCCAAACCATAATATTTGAGCGGCCAGGTATAAAAAAGCACAAAGAAAACACCGGCGCCCAACAACAACCACAGGTTCGGATCCCAGCCGCTCAGCCAGAGCAGAGCAACACCGCACGCCAACGCCAATCCACCGGTGATCGCTGCATAGCTCAGCAATCCTCGTACACTCAACAAACCAGCCACCAAGGGTTGTGGACCGTATAAAGTACGGTAGTAATTCTCCTTGTCCACCCCCCGAGTGAAGTCGGTGTAATCATTGAGAAGATTGTTGGTAGCGTGGGATAGAACCAAGCCAATGGTTAAGAGCAGCCATTTGGTCAGATCGAATTTTCCCGCGCCCGCCGCGAAAATGCCCGCCAAGGCGACCGAGATAAAAGTCATGAAGAGGACCGCTGAACGCGTGGCGATCAGCCAACGTGAGATAATATCCAACTCCCGCCATTCCTCTTTGCTCACACTCGGCATCACCATCAAAGCTCTTTTCCACATTCCAAAATTGATCATGAGTTAAAATCCTCGCATTCAAATTTTTATATACCGACAATTCTTGTCATATTATATCTTAAACAAAAAACGGGCGTCTTTTTTCGCCCGTTTCAATAATATTCAGTCTATCATCCCGGCTCGTTCAACAACGCTCGGTACATCCGCGTTACGCCGAAACTCACCGACATCAATTCCCTTCAACATTGAGGCCGCCACAATCATCATCCCAGTTTCGATCAGAAAAACAATCAGGTAACCAGCCAGGTCGTTATTCAGAAGATTGGTCGCCAGGTCCCGAACCACCCCTCCCAGCATCGAACCTGTAAGGCGGGAAAAGGAATTGGAAAGCCCCCACGCGCCAACAAACAAACCGACCTGTCCGGGCAAGGTCAGATCAAACATCAAGGCCAAATTGGCAACAGTTGAAATCCCCGTACCGGCCCCCAACAAAACCACCCCGCCCAGAAATAAACCTGAATTGGCGAACAAGCCTCCGGAAATGATCAGAATAAAGCCACCAATCGCGCCAAAGTTTCCCATTTGCGCCACGTTTTTGCGCCCATGCCTCTTTTCAAGGAAACCGGTGACCGTAATCATTAAGAGTACCGCGCCGCCCCAGATTGAGGTCAGTCGGGTGGTTTGGCTCACAGTCCAATCAAACGCCTCCGCGGCGTAGGGTTCAAGAAGAATATCCTGCCCTAAAATCGCGGCAAGTAGTAAAAGCAGATAAACGAAAAATTTTCGGGCAACTGGGTTACTTTGAATGGCGTGCCACATTTGTTTTGGGGTATGATTTTCACCCTCGGGGAGTATTTCCCCATTTTTTAAGCGCGGTTCCAAACCGATCAATGCCAGAATACCTAATCCCATCGCCACCGAAGCGACCAATATGAAGGCTCGCTGCATCGCTTCCGGGGTGTAGGGATCAATAAGCTGACCAAGGGTGATGGCGGTCAGGATGATACTGACGATCATCATGAACCACATCACGGCGATCGTTCCGCCGCGCTGCTTTTGTTCGCTCAGTTCGGTTGCCAGGGAAAGGTAGCAAACACTCGATAGGTTAAAGCCTAATCCCCACAGTAAGAACGGCATAAATCCGAGCAAAATTCCCTCCAGAGTACCGGTAGCAAGCTCAAATGCCGCCCAGGGGGAAATTGCCACTCCTACAACACACAAGACCAAACCCAGTAAAATTGCCGGGGTTCTGCGGTAACCGAAGATTGCATTCCGATCTGTGAATGAGCCTATCGCCACTTGGATTGGCGAAAAAAGGTAAGGCAGCGAGGCCAGGATCGCCACCAATGTCGCCGAAAGTCCCAATTCCCGGATCATAACCCGATTAAGGGTGCTGTTGATCGGGACCAATGTCATTGCCACAGCTACGTGGATCAAGCCAAGTTGTATTCGTTTAATGATCATGATTCAATTTTCTCACTTTGCAGACCTCGCCAATTCTACCAAACCATACTTTTCAAGTCTTGTAGATTTCAGTAGAATTTTTGGTTAAAAACTCATGATCTCACCCGCCATTGTTGTATAATGACCCCGAGAAAAGAGGACAACAAATTTGAAAATTTTTGTCAACGGAAATTTTTTGCGCCAACCCAAAACCGGCGTCCAACGCTACGGACACGAACTCCTGAACCAGTTCGATAACCTGCTCATCTCTGAGCCGGCTTTTGCCAACCTTCAAATCGAAGTCCTCTCCCCGCCGATTCGTGGTTTCACCCCGCCCTGGCGCAGCCTTTCCTACTCCGCCTTTGGCAGCGGTCACCATCAACTTTGGGAACAGTTTGAACTCCCAAGGTATTTGCGCGGTGGCGCCCTATTTTCACCCTCAAACCTTGGACCCATGTTCCACGCCAATCAAATCTTCACATTGCATGATGCCAGCATTTTCGCGATGCCGCATGCGTACACCTTCGCCTTCAAAGCCAAATACAAAATGGTGCTCCTTTTTTTAAGCCGCCTTGCCCGCGGACTGATCACCGATTCCGAATTTTCCCGAAACGAGATCAACACCTGGCTCGGCGTGCCGGTCTCAAAAATCCGCTCCATTCCACTCGGAGGAGACCATCTTCGCCATGTTCAAGCGGATTTTTCCGCCTGGGAAGCGCTTGGATTGGGGAAAAACGAATATTTTCTACTGGTAGGCAGCCGCAGCCAGCACAAGAATACAGCCATTGTTTACCAGACCCTTGAATCAATCGGTTACTCTGGTAAACTCGTCCACATCGGGGGTAGTTTTAGCACGGTCTTCAATTCACAGGTACTTCATACCCCTTCCTTCGGGGTGGTCGACCCGGGTTTTGTAACCGATGGGCTCCTGCGCGCCTTATACGCCAACGCGAAAGCCCTCATTTTCCCGTCTCTCTATGAAGGATTCGGTTTTCCGCCGCTTGAAGCCATGGCGGAAGGTTGCCCGGTTATCTGCTCCAACGCCGCCTCCCTGCCTGAAATCAGCGGAAGCGCGGCACTCACATTTGACCCGCGAGATCAAGCAGCGCTTGCCGAACAAATCAACCTGCTGCTTTCATCACCCGCGCTTGCTGATCAATTAAGCCAAAACGGAATTCAACACTCGGCACAATTTACCTGGGAAAAAACCGCCCGCCAGACTCTTGAGCACTTAACGACCAATTTTCAGGGTTGATCCGTAAAATCCGTTCATCCCCAATTCACTGCCGGCGTAAATTGATGATGGCCGGAGTTTTGTCAAACATCCAGAATCCGATCGGGATACCAATGATCGACGCGTTGAGGAGGTAGGCGACTTCGATCCAAATCAGCCCCAGCCACCAACCGATCAGAACAAAGTAAATCGCTCTCAACAAGAAATTTACCTGAGGTTTATCGGTCATGGTTACCTCGCCGGATGGCTCATGGCTTAATATCCTTTCAGGTTCACGCAACGCCACTACCTTCGGCAGCATGTTAAGCATCGCAAAACCAAGGGGCATCGTGATCACCAGCAGGATCAGTAAGTAAGCCACCCAAACCCAGATCTGCCCTACCCATACTCCGATGAGAAAATACCATAACAACTGGATCAAACAACCGGGGTTCTTTTTATAACTTTCTTGGGTCATTCTTCCTCCTAATACATTCCTGTTTTCATCCTATCACCGGCTTGTTAGAAATTCATTTGAAGCGATTCATCTCTTTTTGTATAATGTTTACACGAGAATTATATGAAACCTGAAAACCTCTTAACTGAGCTCAACAACCGCGGTTCCCGCTTGCTGGAAATGTTGGAGACCTGCCGCGTCGCCCCAGACGTGGACGCTATTCACGATTTACGTGTTTCGATTCGCCGCTACCTTGCCGCCACCGATGCCCTTGAACAGCTCGCTGGCCGCTCAATCCTGTCAAACAAATCCCGCAAATCACTCAAATCACTGCTCGATTCTTATGACGAGGTTCGTGACCTGCAAGTTATGATTGGCGACCTTTCCAGCGAGCCGGAAATCTTCCTGCCAGAGAGTCTATTTTTAAATTGGCTCAAAAAGCGCGAGAACGCCAGCGCGGAACTTCAATTCACGGTCGCGGAAAGCCAATCCGCGGCGATGGCAGAAATTCACAGCGACGCCATGCAAAAATCGCGGCGTGTGCTCAAAAAGCTCCCCCCGTTTGCTGTGGAAGAGCTTATGGATAAGATCTTCAAACGAAACAGAAAACTCGCCTCGGCTGTCAAAGCGGACGACCCGCCAACCATTCACAAATTACGGATCGCCTTCAAAAGCTTTCGATACAGCATGGAATTTTTTTCCTCCCAACTTGGCGCCCCCGCCGCATTGTTTCCGCGCTTGCGGGCATACCAAACCGCTCTGGGTAAAGTCCAGGACGCATCGGTTCTGATCGATACCATGCTTCAATTTGAGTCTGAAGATCCCACCAATCAACTCACCCCGGGGGAACGTGACTTCGCTCAAAATCGGCTCAAACAATGGATCGATGACTTCATGAACCAGAAGGTACAATTGGAAACTTTCTGGCGAAAAAACCACTCGAGCCCAATCCCCTGGCAACAAGTTACCTCGAATGATCTAAATCAATTTATCAGGAAGCTCAAACCATCCTGATCGCTCGAAGTGGTGTCTTCATTAATCCCATGGAACTCAACCCTTCATAAAAAAAAACAAAGTCGCCCTGGTGGTAATTTTAACGAATTGATTAATGAAACCTTCATTCCTTAAAATCACGCTCCTCAACCAGGTGGAAAGTAAATTTCCATGCTCCTTGTAAACCGTTAATCTCCAGGTGGTAAACTCCCTCAACCAGGGCGATGTCCATCGCGCCTTCACTTGGCTTGTTCAAATTCAACAACACCACCCGGGCAAACATTTCCTCCGCCCGAGTGTCGTTATTTACCAAACTAACTTTGCCTCCGATCGGTGATTGAATCGACCACTCGAATCGATATTTGCCATCTTTATCGACAACCAATTCGGTTACCCCGTCAAGGTCATGGCCGCTCATGGTGATGCCTTTGCCGGAAATCGGTTCCAAACCACTCGGATAAGAGGAGATCACCTGGGGTTGGGTATCAGCTTGGCTTGGCGCGTCTTGCGTCTGTGGCGCTGTGCAACTCACAAAGAGAAAAGAAAAAATGGCGATAAACACAAGTCTGATCATGAAATATTTCATACGACTCCAAAAATGGTTTTCAATGACCACAATCCATGTCCAATGGCTCAACACTCCGGATAAGGCAAATGGTCATGGTTGGGTTTGCTTCCCGCCAGAAATCCACATCGGGTTCCGCCGGCGTTATGATCGAAGGCATCACCCGCCTCATCAATCGCTGATACCAGGTTGTACGCGCCAAGGGTTGAGCGATGACAGTCAGGTCAGGGCGCTCACCCAATCCATCATGGTAATACCATAATGGAAAGATCGCTCGATCCTCATTCGCCAAAATGACCGCGTTCATAGGAGCCTGAGACAATACGTTCAACGCGTAAGTTTTGGCTTTGACATCCTCGGAAGCATCTACCTGGTTCCAATGTATGCCTGAAATATAAACGAGGTTGAGGGCAAATACCACCAACAAACCGATCGCCGCCTTGGATCCTTTGGATAAATGGATGAGGTGCAGCAAGCCCTGCCCGATCCAGATCCCAATCACGAACAGGAACGGTAAAAGATGGACATACGAATCGTAAACCGGATAAAAGAGACTGAATCCAAGCGAACCGAGCGCTAAAAAGATTAATGAAAGATCCCGCCAGGTTGGCTTGGATGTATAAACCGCCCCCCAGAGACCCAGAAACAAGGCGAAAGCGCCAATCTGATCGACCAGCCAGCCAGGCACAGCGAGTAAACGCCTGAAAGTAAAATCATTCGACGCCGAAAAATAAGGCTGATAGATGGCTCCGCTGATCAGATCGATCAAATCACCGAAATCTTGCGGGTCGTGCCAGCGCACTGGTGAATAGGGATCGCTCAACAATATGCTGGCATACAAACCAGCCGCCACGATCAGCGCAATCCCCAAGCGGCGGGTGACCGACCGCGCAGTCTGACGATAGCTTAATCCGGGCAGCTTTTTAGCGACAGTGTCCTTCACGGATCGTGTAGGTTGGATCACGAACGGTAACGCGAAGAGGATCGTCAAGTGGTTTGCCAAACCCAAACCAAAGGTCAACCCGATCGACAGATCACGATAAATTTCCTTTCCGGGTTGAACAGGGCGGGAACTGATCCAAATTAATAAAGAGAGCAGAAAGAGGTGGAGTGGATAGACCTCGCTGACCGTGGCATGTGCCCATACCAGGGGGGCAAATTGAACCGTAGCGGCTGACAACAGTCCTATTACGCCTGACATCCATGAGTTTGGGAAAGGCTCAGACCGATCTATGATGTAGCTGAACATCAGCTGGCCACTGGCTGTGATCAGCGCCGCGCTCAGGATATTGGCGGTAAAAGCCGGTTCGATTGGAAAAATTGTCAATCCGCGCAAAATCCAGGTGTAAAGCGGATAACCACTAGGGTGAGCAACCCCATCGGACAACGCGGCCGCCAGCAGTTCAGCCCCATCCGTGCCGAAATTTAACCAGGTGATTCCACGTGGAATACAAAGCACGTAAACTGTAATGCTTCCAACCGCCAAAAGGAGGCGAAGGATTAAGTTGGTTGAATTCTTACCAGTTGGTTGGGTTGGTGATTGCATCAGAATGGGTGGAACTTAATTAAAAAAGCAGGGAAGGTTACCCTTCCCTGCCTGGATTTTGAGGATCAAGGAGTAAACGGTACGAACGTGCCGCTGCCAAAAGTGTATCCGCAGAGCATGCCATCCGGACCAAGGAAGACCGGCGCAACCGTCCATATTGAGTATGTGTAGTCAAACAGCCAAACTTGAGCGGCCGGATACTTGTCAGTTGAGATCGGGAAGCATGCCACAACCATACAGTTCTCACTGGTACTGGTTACAATCACGCCAGCCTGAAGCAGGGAATAAGAAGGACCAGGGAAGTTTATGATGTTCGGGTACTCACGTACGTTGTACGTATGACCGGGGCAAGCCAAGGCGCCTGCCATGAACGTGCCGAAATTGGATAATTCACCAGCCGGCGCGCCGACGACGAAATCCGGAGCGGGGTTATTCGGTACGGTCTGAAAATTCGGACCTGCCCAAACACTCTGAACACCAGCAAGGGCGATCAATGCGATGAAGGTGACAACAACGATATAAAAACGAAAATTTTTCATGGCATACCTCTCTATTCCAATTATCATTATTATACGCTTTTAATGGGAATTAAGTCAATACACCCGTGATTCGTTACCAAAATTGGTTGTAGGTTTACACTACATATTGGACACAAGCAGAGAAATGGATGGCAGGAAAAGGAAGAATCCGTGATTGTTATAGCGCCAAGACCAAACAAAACGGATGTTCCAATTCCTGCCACGAATACAAAAATCCAAAAAATGAAAACCGGGAACTTAGTCGTGAGGTATGCCCAAGAGAAAGATGCGTAGAGAGCAACCCGGATTAACAAATCTGATCGATCTTTTCGCTCAAGATCGATCAATACCGCCTAATTGTCTGCCCACTAATCCTCAAATACTCTTATAATGTTCTCATGGCATCCAATTCCAGCAAGCGAATCATCCGGACCTTCATCCTTCTCCTCATCCTTGGCTTGACCGTGATCCTCGCCAACAAAGCGGTAAGAACCATCTCACTTGCCCAACGCGTTGCCGCCAATCTTGACCGCCTTCGAGAAATACCGCTCAGCCTTCCCAAATCCCAATCCGATCTGGACCTGCTCTCGGATCAATTCAACACCCTCCGCGGGGATCTCAGCCTCCTCCGGCAGGAACTCGAACCTTCCTTTCCCCTTACCCGGAAAATGAATTGGTTGCCGCGCTTTTCCGAGGAAGTAGTCCATTCCCAGGAAATCCTGGAGATGGGAATCGCGCTCAGCGATACTGCCATCGCCGGTCTTCAAGCCGCCAGTCCGGCGCTCGAACTTTGGGACGTTTCCAATCCTGCTGCCCTGACCGCTCAGCTTCCACTCGTCCTGGAGCAGTCACAACCCTACCTCTCTGCCGCCAACGAATCCTATCAAAATTACCTTGACCTGCGTTCAAAAATCGACCTACCCCGAATGGATCCGCTCACCCAACCGCTACTTTTCCGGTTGGACGAGCTTCAACCCACCCTCACCTCCTCCTTGCGGCTGACGGCCGAATTACCCGCCCTGCTCGGTTTTTCAAACGCCGAGCCAATTCCTACAACCTTCGGGCGTGAATTGAACAACGCTTCCGGTGCCAGATACCTGCTCATCTTCCAAAATGAGGATGAGTTGCGAGCCACGGGCGGATTTGTTACCGCCATCGGAACCCTCACCTTGGTGGATGGCAAACCCGCCTTGGGCACCTTCAATGATTCTCCCACCGCCGATGATTTTAAACACGTTTATCCATCGCCGCCCTTCTGGCTGGAAGAGTACATGGGTGCGGACTACCTTCTTCTGCGCGACGCGAATTGGGAAATAGATTTCCCTCAGGCAGCCCTCAGTTTGAGCCAATTGTATGGTTTCTACGATCCAGCCCCGCTTAGCGGTGTAATCGCCTTGGATCAGATGGCGATCGTGGAACTCCTGGGGGTGACCGGTCCGATCAGTGTTCTAGGCTTCGAACAACCGATCAATTCTGATAATTTGATCGAGCAATTACGACTCGCCAAGCTCGTGGATGCCTCACACTTTGGCGGGACCAGTGGAGAACTCAAGGCGTTTTTGGAACCGATTGCCCTCGAATTGCTGAAAGTACTCCTCACCAACCCTCAAAATTCATTTGAAATGGAACAACTTGCCAAGGCTGCCATGCGTGCCTTTGAGCAAAAACACATCCTGATCAGTTTTTTCACTCCAGCCGCCTCGCAAACTGCCCGGCTTTATGGGTGGGACGGCGCCGTTCAATTGCCTGCCAACCATGATGGCTTAATGGTGGTTGACAGCAACATCGGTTTCAACAAAAGCAATGCCCTGGTCAATCGGTCAACCCAATATTCCGTAGACCTCACCGACCCGCAGGCTCCGATTGCCGGGTTGGTGGTCACTCATACTCATTCCGGAGTTTCAGAAAAACCCTGTCAGCAATGGGGAGCGGATAATCCGCAAAGCCTGCAAAAATACCCCATGGAGCGTTGTTATTACAATTACCTCCGGGTGGTCACTTCCGCCGATTCCAAACTGATTGAAAGCCAAACCAACGATGTGAGCGGCTTGATCTTCGGCAGGTACGTCCCCGCCAAGGTCGATCTCCTCGCCGAGCGGATCGAAGGTGGTCAGGTTTGGGGGACTTTGATGACACTGCCGGGATTGAGTTCCCTTACCAACACGTTTCAATTCGCCCTACCGGCGGAAATCATCACTTCCATTCCGGTTCCAACCAAAGTGACTGCCGAGTTCTCCACCGAACTCTTCCAATCACCCGCCAACATATATGCGCCACTCACTAATGACTACGCGAAAAGTTATCAGCTCGATCTCTTCAAACAGCCCGGTCATAAGCCGGAATCATTCACCCTGAATCTTCGCTTGCCCCCCGGAGTGGAGTTGATTTCCGCCCTCAGCCAACCAGAACTCCCTCCACCAACCATCACCCAGGATCCAAGCACAGGACGAACCGATCTCCATTGGCAATTCACCCTGCTCACCGACACTTCTTTCTCTTTCATCTTTCGTTAGGCTTAAGCTTCCATCAGAGTTTGGTAGTCCCAATTTCTTCCCCAGCTTGGTTCTGCTCAAAGGATGTCGATCTGCACCCCTTCTAGCGATGGTCAGTTCGTTTCGTTCCGATTGAAGTCAGTCTGACCCCAATCTGGCTCACCTCACCCACGATTTGATTTGTTGAAATATTGTGTTTTGTTTTTTTCAGGTTTTAACTATAATTATTCAGGTAATCTTTATCCTATTTTTCCGAGAGAACAACTGGAGTTATTGATCAAGGTACTTCGCTTTTGGCTATTTAAACGATGCGCCGCGACCCGGCATCACCGTTTTCTCCTCGGAATCAGAACCTTTTTCACCCAATAAGGAGTAATCAATGAACAGCAATCTGCGGTCACAACTCAGCCTCAATTTAGTAAAGAATGGTTTCGTATTGTTCCTGTTAGGTTTGATCACTGGCTTCGTTATACCCGTGATGAGGAATCCTCGCTTGGGACTTTCCAGTCATTTGGAAGCGGTTATGAATGGGATGTTTCTGATTTTGCTGGGTGTCATCTGGACTAAATTGAGCCTTTCTCCAACATCACAAAAATGGGGATATGCGCTTGCCTTGATTGGTACATATACCAACTGGGCAACCACACTCCTCGCCGGATTTTGGGGTGCTGGCTCGGAATTGATGCCGATTGCCGGCAACCGTCTTCAAGGATTATTCTGGCAGGAGGTACTCATTAAAATCGGATTGGGGACCTTGTCTGTGGCAATGATTTCGGTTTGTATAATGGTGCTTTGGGGTTTAAAAACTAGTTCGGCTGAAGAATAGTATCTTATTTTTGTTTGGCTTTGGCTCCACCAGTTCACAGTCAAAAACCAGGAATTGACAAAATGGCTTGATCTTCCAGTCAGTCGCTTCAACCCGACATTTTTGATCTTCCCGTAAGGGATGGCAACCCATAAAAAAAGCCGCGGCAATTACCGCGGCTGAAAAATGTCAATGGCCGGAAATTATCCCCGCCTGAAAAGATGAAACAATCCGCGCGCCAAGGTAAGCCCTATAAAACTCACAACCAACACGCCTCCCAGGGTGAGTATCAGATTATCCCGCTCTCGCTCTGGATATTCAATCTCCAATGGCGGTTGATAGCGTAGCTTCTCCCGGACTGTGCCCACAAAACGTTCCGACGGACGCACTCCTTTAAATACCCCGGACAGGGTTGACTCTAATTGGTCGAATCGATCATCCTGCTTCGTCATTCACTCACTCCAGCGGAAACGCGATCAACACCACCGTACCAGGTCCAAAGTTGGCCGCCAGCGATATGGAGAGCTCATCCATCATTTCCTCTTTTACATTCAAAATTTTCTTGCCCATTTCCAACACTTCAGCGCCGACCTTTGGATCGCGGCAATGCAACACACCCAGAAAAATCGGTTTCGAGCCGATCTTTTCATTAGCCAATTCCACAATCCGGTTGAGCGCGGCCTTGCGAGTGCGAACTTTTTCGGTGATCTTTAACAAGCCGTCGATCAGCATGCCAATCGGTTTAATATTAAGCATTGTCGCCAAGGCTGCCGAAACCGCGCCTGCCCGCCCGCTCATCCGCGCGTATTCCAGATTATCAAGGGTAAAAATCAGCACTCCGTTGTCTCGCAGCCAAGCCAGCTTTTCCAAAATTTCGTCCAGGCTCTTTCCCGCCCGATCCATTTCTCGGGCGACCTTGCACATGTACCCCATGCCGACCGAGCCAGTCGCGCTGTCAAACGGCACAATTTTGTATTCGCCTTCCAGTTCTCGAGAGGCAGCCACCGCGGAGACATACGTGCCGGAGAGTTTACTGGTTACGGTGATCGAAAGTACCGTGTCGCCTGGTTGAGCGTTGGCTTTGATGAATTCCACAAATTGATAAGGTGTTGGTTGAGAGGTTTTGGGAATCTTCCTGCTTTCTTCCACTTTTGCAAAGAATTCATCCATGCTCAACTCAACATCCTGGAGGTAGATTTTATCTCCAACATGGATATTGACCGGTATCGTCTGGATGTCGTATTCTTCCGCCCAACTTTTTTTCAGGTTTCCAGCTCCATCAGTGATGATTCGTAACATTTGCTTGTCCCTTTCTTAACCTAAAAGTTGTAATCCTCACCATCACCCAACGTCTCCCTTAGCGATAACAACGTTCGATGATAAAGGCTCTTAATGGCGCCTTCGCTGCGCCCCATGATCCCGCCGATCTCGGCATTGGATAGATGCTCGACGAATTTCAAGATCAATAAGGTTTGCCTTTCTTCCGGCATGGATTTGATGATCTTCAACAGGTTGTCGCGCTGCTGTCCCTTGATCACCTCCATATCCGGACTCGGATCCTTCGCGACCAACGGGGAATCAGTCAGCGAGATCTCCACCTTGCGTTTCTTGTCGCGATGCCAATTGGCGATGAGGTTGTGTGCAATGCGGTACAGCCAGGCGGAGTAGGGAACCCCGCGCTCCTGATACGATCGGATATGATTCATCGCCCGCTGAAACACTCGTGCCGTTAAGTCTTCCGCGTCGTGCACATTTCCGGTGCGGTAATAAACGTAGTTGTAAATGCGCTCCACATTGCGCTCATACAATACGCCAAACGCTTCTTTGTCTCCGGTTCTTGCCCGTGCGACTACTTCTTCGTCACTTAGTTCCATAACTGCTTCTCACCTTAACGATCGGTTGGAAACAGTGGTTGAAATTAAAAACCCTTATTCCACTGTTTCGTTTCCGTGGGGATGTGAACTTTATTATAAAGGTTTAAAAAGGTATAATTGAATTTTGCGAATTATTGAACAGAGTAAGGAAATTTATGTCTCATAATGTCATTCGGGTGGTCGGCGCCCGTCAACACAATCTTAAAAATATCACCGTTGAAATTCCACGCGAAAAGCTGGTCGTGATCACCGGTCTCAGCGGTTCCGGCAAGTCCTCCCTAGCTTTCGATACCATCTTCGCTGAAGGACAGCGGCGTTACGTTGAATCACTCTCCGCCTATGCCCGGCAATTTATTGGCCAGATGGACAAACCCGATGTCGATACCATTGAAGGGCTCTCACCCGCCGTTTCCATCGATCAGAAGTCGACTTCCCACAATCCGCGCTCCACAGTCGGTACGGTAACCGAGATTTACGATTATCTGCGTTTGCTCTACGCCCGGGTTGGTATACCGCACTGTCCGGTTTGCGGTGAAGTCGTTCGGCGTCAATCCGCCCAGGAGATTGTGGACGCGGTCTTCAAACTTCCCGAGGGTAGTCGGGTAGTAATCCTGGCTCCGATTGTACGCGGGAAAAAAGGAACCTATCAGAGCGTCTTTGAGGAAATAAGAAAAGCCGGTTTTACCCGGGTTAGAGTAGATGGTGACACCTTCAACCTTGAAGATGAAATCAACCTTGATCGTTATAAAATTCACACCATTGAAGCGGTCGTTGATCGGCTCATCCTCCGCCGGGAAGGTGAAACTGAAGATCAGGCGAATTTGCTCAGTCGGCTCACCGATTCGATTGAAACCGCTCTGAAATTTGGAGAAGGCTTTGTTACAGTACAATTGCTGCCTGCCTCAAGTTCCGCGAAAGATGAAAACGCGGAAGGTGGGTCACGTGATCTTTTCTTTTCCGAAAGCCTTTCCTGCCCCAAACACGGAGTAAGTTTGCCGGAACTCGAACCGAGGACTTTTTCTTTCAACACTCCGCACGGAGCCTGTCCGGATTGTCAGGGACTCGGTTTCCGTCAGGAAGTTGACCCAACCCTCCTGGTCGATCCCTCCCGTTCTCTGCGTTCCGGCGCCATCACCGCCATGGAATGGCCAAGCAGCCGCGAATCGGAAACCCCCGGTTATTATTGGCAGATGCTCTCCAGCATGGCTGATCATTTCAAAATCGACCTCGACAAGCCATTCAAGGACCTTTCCCAGGAACATCGGGAGATGGTGTTGTTTGGCACACGCGGTAAGAAATTCCGAGTGGATTACCGCAACCGCAACGGACGAATGGGAAGTTTTGAAACTGATTTTGAAGGCATCGTCACCAACCTCGAACGCCGATTCCGCGAAACCAACTCAGAATACATCCGCAGCAAGATCAGCGAATATATGAGCAACAAGCCATGTGAAACCTGCCACGGCAAACGTTTACGACCTGAGGCGCTGGCGGTTACCGTTGCCGGAGTGAATATCCTCACCGTCACAGAAATGCCAGTCAACAAAGCCCTCGAATGGGCAATTCTGCTCGGCTCTGAAAATTCACCATTCAATGATCGGGAACGGGTGATCGCCGATCGCATCCTCAAGGAAATTATCAGCCGGCTGGGTTTTCTCTCCAATGTAGGTTTGGATTACCTAACCCTGCACCGCTCCGCCACCACCCTTTCCGGCGGTGAGGCGCAGCGGATTCGGCTTGCCACCCAGGTTGGTTCCCGTCTGGTAGGCGTGCTGTATGTGCTCGATGAACCATCCATCGGTTTGCATGCCCGCGACAATGGCCGCCTTCTGGAAACCCTCAAGGGCTTGCGCGATCTCGGTAATACGGTTCTGGTCGTCGAACATGACGATGACACGATCCGAGCCTCCGATTGGGTCATCGATCTCGGTCCCGGCGCTGGCGCCCACGGCGGGGAGATCATCTCTGCCGGCACTCCTGATCACATCGCCGCCGATCCAGCCAGCCTGACCGGCCAGTACCTTTCGGGGACTAAACGCATTCCCATCCCTGCCCAACGCCGTACCGGTAATGGTAAAGAACTCACGATCATCAATGCCCGAGCCAATAACCTCAAGGGGATCACCGCCCGCATCCCTCTTGGAGAGCTGGTTTGCATTACCGGAGTTTCTGGATCTGGAAAATCTTCTCTGATGAACGATATCCTTTACAACGCCCTCGCCAACCAGCTCAACGGCGCGAAAACCATCGCCGGCGACCACGAACGAATTGAGGGTGTGGAACACCTCGATAAGGTCATCGACATCGACCAGAGCCCGATCGGACGCACTCCTCGTTCCAATCCCGGCACATATACCGGTCTTTTTGACGAAATTCGAGCCTTGTATGCCAGTCTGCCCGAAAGCAAGATTCGCGGTTACAGTAACGGTCGCTTTTCATTCAACGTTCACGGTGGTCGCTGCGAAGCCTGCCAGGGACAGGGAATGTTGCGGATCGAAATGCAATTTTTACCCGACGTTTATGTGCCATGCGATGTTTGCCACGGGACCCGATTCAATCGCGAAACTTTGCAAGTCAAATTTAAGGGAAAGAGCATCGCCGATGTGCTGGATACTACTGTAGAGGAGGCGCTCGAACTTTTTGAAGCTTTTCCGCGCATGGTAAGCAAATTGCGCCTATTGAACGAGGTCGGCTTGGGATATATCAAAATTGGCCAAAGTGCCACCACCCTCAGCGGTGGAGAGGCTCAACGCGTCAAACTTTCCAAAGAATTAAGCCGCCGGGCAACCGGCAAAACTCTCTATGTCCTTGACGAGCCATCAGTAGGTTTGCACGCCGCGGATGTCCACAAATTAATTGAGGTCCTTCAGCGCCTGGTGGATACCGGTAACTCAGTTTTGATCATTGAACACAACCTTGATATCATTAAGGTCGCCGATCACATCCTCGACCTCGGACCTGAAGGCGGCGATCGCGGCGGTGAGATCATCGCCGAAGGCACACCCGAACAGATCATGGCTTCATCAGCCAGCTACACCGGTAATTTCCTTAAGCGTCATCTTGCCCTCACTCGATGATTTTCAGGTAGAATTATCTGGTAAACGAAAGGACGAAAGATGTCAGACGAAAACGAAAATACACCTTCCCCCCCCCAAAAGCGGATGAAGGTCAAACTGAACAGCGCGGCCACGGGAAAAACTTCCAAAAAGGCTGAAACGATCCAACAATTGAAGGAAGAACACGCCTATGAACGCGCTCATTCTGATTTCAAACCAGTTGGTCTTGGCAAACCCAGGAAAGCATCTTCCGCCGCGTTCATCATCTGGAGCATTGTTGGCCTTCTCTTAGTGGCGGGGATCATCCTCCTCGGGGTTTGGCTCTTTACCAGCGGAATGCCGAAGATCGAAATCCCATTCCTCAGCACAAAAACGCCGACACCTACCATCACTCCTTCACCGACCCCTACCGCCACCCTGACCAATACCCCGCTGCCAACTGAAACCAGCATGCCAACTCTCACACCGACTCCCAACGCTCCTTTTGAATACACCATTCAGGAAGGCGATAATCTTTGGACACTGGTTTTCGACACATTTAAACTCGGTGATAATGGGTTCGATAAACTCTTTGAACTCAATCCTGACCTTGTGGATGGCAATCTCTTTCCTGGTCAGGTCATCCTCATCCCGCATACCGGTTTCATCGCCGCCACCCTTACTCCCCTGCCAGACTACTACTCCGGTCAGATTATCGAATATACCGTCCGGCCTGGTGACATTCTCGCCAATATCGCGTCCCGTTACAACACTACCGTAGACGACATTTTGAACCAGAATGACATTGAAAACGCCAACCTGGTAACCGCGGGGACTGTTCTTAAGATTCGCGCCAATCTGGTTACTCCAACTTTGACGCCCAATCCGACCATCACTCAAGGTCCAAGTCCTACTCCTCCATCACCCTTCACCGCCACCCCAACCCCATAAACACCACAGGCTGCCATACGGCAGCCTGTTTTTTTCAGCCTATCCTCAAAATAACCGACCGATCAAAACTGGGTACGCTCATCGCGTACCCAGTTCAATTCGTTTGGTGCTTATTCAGATGCTGAAATTAGATCGTCTTTTCGCGCAGCACCGAGGAGATATAATCCATGGACGCCACGACCACCGCGATCGCCAGCATCTGGGCGCTTGCGCCGCGGTAGTTAAGCAGGTTGATATTTTGTTGAAGGAGGAAACCGATACCGCCACCACCAACAAAACCAATGATCGTACTCATTCTCACATTGATATCCCAGCGGTACATGGTGTAGGAAATATAAGGGGGTACTATTTGGGGGATTACCGCGTAAACGATCGTTTGCAGCCGATTGGCGCCGGTCGCTTCCACCGCTTCCAACGGACCAGGAAGGATACTCTCTACTTGTTCGGAATACAATTTCGCCAGGCTGACGATGGTATGCAAGCCCAAGGCGAGAACACCCGCGAACGGGCCAATCCCGACCGCGATCACAAATACGATCGCCATCACCAGCGCTTCCACCGATCTCAGCGCGTTCAACATCGTTCGGGTAATGGTGTAGATAACCATTCCGACCGGTAAGGCTTCGTTTGGTTTGGTTAACAATGCCATCGCCAAACCGAGTGCCCCGCCGATCCCTAATGGATACCATAATGTATACACCGGGTTTCCGATCTCATACAGCCATTCAATGAGAAATCCGATCAACATGAAGGTGATTCCCACCGCCAGGGTGGCGACAAAGGCATTAATGATCCGCAGCGTTGAGGAAGGAAGCGTTTCGCTGAATTTTTGTCCAACCTTTCCCAGCATCGATCCAAGCGTGGCGCCTGCCGTCAGCGCCCCGACAAAGGGCGCCGAAAGTCCGAAAATATCGCCGGCTTGGAAGAGAAAGTAGCCGATAAAGCCGAATTTTCCCAATGATCCTTCCAACGTCATTCCCAATGTCCGCATCAGGGTGGAAAGTTGGAAAATACCCAGGAAAAGGAAGAAAACCGCCCCAATTACCAGGCTAATGCGTTTCGCACGGGTTCCAAAGGAAACTTTTTCCTCTTCTTCAGATTCGGGCACGGCGTAACGCAAACCCAGGGTAACCAGTCCGCCTGATACCGCCACAGTTAATAGATTGATCCAGAGGTTGGTACCGATCAAATCACTCAATTGTCCAATTCGGACCAAGATCAGGTAACCGATCACGGCTCCGATCGGCCAACCCAACAAACTCATTGCAGCTTTGGTCAGCGGGCTTTTTACAGGTTTCATCAAATTACGCGCCGCTAAAAAGCTCAGCGGAATGGCAAGCGCGGTACCAAAGATCGTCGCCAGCAAAGCTAAAAATACGGTTTCAACAATCTTATCCCAGGTGTCATAAGCAGTGCGGGTCAGGTGAGGAGAGCCAACATTTCTCTGAAGTGAGGCACGAATGAATTGAACACCTTCACCTTCCCGTTTGGGTAAGGTGAATTCAGCCTCAAAATGGCCATTTGCGTCAGTTTCAACCACATCCCTGCCCAAAGTAACCACATTGCTGGGGTCACTTCCAGGCACGAAACGTAATGGTCCTTCGGAATTCGGGGCAAAATTGTAACCTTTGACGGCAACAACATCTCCAGGAGCGCCGCAGGCTGGTTCCACTAACAAATAAGGCTGGTTCAGGTTTGGTTCAGGTAAGTCCATCGAGGTTGCCGGACAAGGTATCATCACCGGCGCGTTGAAAATGATCTCTTCCTTGTCGTATTCGATCAGATCAGGTTTGGCGAGTGCGCGGGTTACTCTGACCAGTGATTCTTGTCGTTTTTCAGAGCGCAGTTCCTCCAAATCCACCTGAGTGATCTCAAAACCGTACGCGATAATGACCATACTGGCAAAGGCGATCAGTCCAACTTTAACCGACTTCCAGATCGAAGCCTTGATAGGTTTCTTGCTGTTTTTGAAGTTGTCTGCCATGTTAACCTACCCGCTCCGCTTCGCGGCCATAAATTTCCTTGAACTTTACATCGTCAATATCCTTGGGATCTCCCTCAAACACCAATTTCCCAGCGTTCAAAGCCACCACCCGATCCGAATAACGGTGAACCAGATCAAGAAAGTGCAGGCTGCACAGTACCGTCACGCCGTCCTTTTTATTGATATCTTCCAGATGAGTCATAATGCTATGTGCCAGAACTGGATCAAGGCTCGCTACAGGTTCATCCGCCAGAATCATCTCCGGATCCTGCATCAAAGCCCGGGCAATACCCACCCTTTGCTGTTGACCACCGCTTAATTCATCAGCCCGACTGTTTGCCTTGTCGGCGATACCGACGCGTTCCAATTGGGCTATGGCTTTCTCCATGTCTTCCTTTGGAAAACGGTTAACCAGGCTCCATGCCGGGTTGACGTAACCCAATCGGCCTGCCAGAACATTGGTGATAACCTTGGAGCGATGGACCAGATTGAAATGTTGAAAAACCATACCAATATGCCGGCGGATCTTGCGCATTTCATCCACTGAAGCGGCGGTAATATCCTTGCCGTTCCACAGGATTTGGCCTTCAGTTGGTTCGATCAGGCGGTTAATACAACGCAATAAAGTCGATTTACCCGAACCGCTCAGTCCAATAACAGCCAGGAATTGTCCATCCGGAACGGTAAAACTTACGTTGTCCAGCGCTTTGATTCCGCCCGGGTAGATCTTCGTCAAGTTCTTGATCTCAAGCATTATTATTTACCCTTCAATTAGGTCAAATTTAGCTGGTTCCAAGGTTAATGATACCAAAAAATGTTCGTTTACCGGCTTAAAAAAATACCGCGCCGCGTTGAACGCGGCGCGGATAAACTTGCTAAAACAACTTACTCGATTGTGTATCCGGTCTTGGCGACCATTTCGCGGACCATATCGTATTCCGCGTCGGTGGCGGGTTCAATTCCAGACCAACCGTAGAAGTCATTGTCGCCAATCGAGGCATCCCATGCTTCAGTACCAGCAAAAGCGACCAGAGCGGCTTCGATCTGAGCGCGAAGTTCAGGGTCAAAGTCAGGGCTGAAAGCCAGAGTGTCATTCGGGATAGCGGCTGAAACAGCTAAAATGCGGACTTTCTGCATTACATCAGGAGCCTCGGTGCGGATATTCGCGCGGGCATCCAGAACTCTCCAACCGTCGCAGAGCAATTTCTTTCCCTCGGCATCCGGGGCACAGTTCGGAATCACATCCGCGGGTAATTCGTACATATCCGCGGTAACGGTTCCGGCTTGATAATCAGCCCAGCTGAAGACTGGACCGCCTTCTGGGGTCAGCGGTACGGAATAGAAGACGGTACCGAAATCAACCTCGCCATTATAAACAGCGGTAACGGTCTGATTGTGACCGCCAGTCTGAACCTGTTCACCGGGGGTAATGCCGGCGGCTTCGAGTTCAACCAATGGAACCATATAACCGGAAGTCGAACCTTGGTCGCCATAACCCCAGGTGGCGCCTTCGAGATCTGCCAAGGTCTGGAATTTACTGTCGCGGGCAACAATGTACTCTGCCCAGTAAACAGGATATCCATAGCGAATGGCTTTGAATGCGACATCAACACCGCACAACTGGCTGGCGATAGCATAACCGAGACCGGGGATGAAAGCCATGGTGTCAGTCGGGGAAGCGCAGATCTCCTCGATGGTGGCGGCATAAGAGGTAGGTACGCTAACTTCAAAATTCAAACCAGTGGCTTCCTTGAGAGCGTCCGCCATTACCTGCCCACCAGTAACAATCACATTCGCGTCAACGGAGGGCACGAATAAAACCTTGATGGGGTGCTCCGCTGAGCCAACTTCCGGCTCAGGAACCGCGGTCGGTTCGGGTACGGCGGTGGGTTCTGGCACTGCGGTTGGTTCCACCGCGGCGGGGGCTGCTGGTTCGGGGGCGGGCGCGGCTGGGCCACCAACCGCCAACCACAACTCAAAAACCAACAACCGGGCAAGCAGAAGTGAACACAACCTGGGTACCCTCCATTCCATTGTCTTTCACAAATTAACGA